>Ga0070741_10000020_pt1 | contig 570721 bp, 531 predicted proteins | sample Coa_R1_4_FD_66440 | JGI IMG/M metagenome (GOLD analysis project Ga0070741, IMG submission 66440) | Surface soil microbial communities from Centralia Pennsylvania, which are recovering from an underground coalmine fire - Coalmine... | ecosystem: Environmental > Terrestrial > Soil >...
GCGATCGCGGCGCGGCTCGAAGCGATGGGCCGCGGCACGACGACGATCAACTACCGCATCCGCGATTGGCTCGTCTCGCGCCAGCGCTACTGGGGCACGCCCATCCCGATCGTGTCGTGCGAGCGCGACGGTCTCGTGCCGGTCCCCGACGACCAGCTTCCCGTGCTGCTGCCGAGAGGAGTAGCGTTCACCGGACAGGGCTCGCCGCTGGCGAACGACCCCGCGTTCGTGAACACGACGTGTCCGCGCTGCGGCGGCCCGGCGCAGCGCGATCCCGACACGATGGACACGTTCGTGGACTCGTCGTGGTACTTCGTCCGCTATCTCGACCCGCACGACGCGAAGGCGTCGTTCGACCGCGCGATCGCGTCGCGCTGGATGCCGGTCGATCAGTACATCGGCGGCGCGGAGCACGCCGTGATGCACCTGCTCTACGCGCGCTTCTTCTACAAGTTCCTCGTCGACGAAGGCTACGTCGACGGCGACGACGAGCCGTTCACGCGGCTCTTCAACCAGGGGACGCTGCTCTACGGCGGCGAGAAGATGTCGAAGTCGCGCGGCAACGTCGTCGGCATCGACGACACCGTCGAAAAGTACGGCGTCGACGCGATGCGGCTGTTTCTGCTGAAGGCCGCGCCGCCGGAAGACGCGCTCGAGTGGACCGACGAAGGGATCGTCGGCCGCGTGCGCTTCGTGCAGCGCGTCTGGCGCGGCGCGGAGCCGCTCGCGGGCGTCGCGCGCGCGATCCCCCTCGACCGGCTGCCCGAGATGCGCGGCGAGCGGCAGCGCGAGCTCGTGCGCGCGCTGCACGTCGCGCTGGAGTCCGGCAAGAACGAGACGGAGACGCGGCGCTTCCACTACAACGTCACGACGGCGAAGCTCGACGAGGTCGTGAACCTGCTGACCGCGGCGGTGCGCGAGGCGGACGCGGCGTCCGACCCGGCGGTCCTGTACGTCGTGCACGCGCTGCCGATCGTGCTCGCGCCGTTCGCGCCCCATCTCGCCGACGAGCTGTGGTCGAAGCTGGGCTACGAGCGCAGCGTGCACCTCGAGCGCTGGCTCGATCCCGACCCGCAGGCGCTCGCGACCGACGCGATCACGCTCGTCGTGCAGGTGAACGGCAAGGTGCGCGCGCGCATCCCGGTCGCGCCTGGTATCGCCGAAGACGCCGCGTACGAGCTGGCAATGGCGCAGTCCACCGTCACCGCACAAATCGACGGGAAGCAGGTGCGCAAGCGCATCTTCGTCCCCGACAAGCTTCTGAACATCGTCGCCGCATGAGGTGCAGGCCATGACGTACGAGATCCGGCCCGACGACGCGCTCGTCGTCGTCGACGTGCAGCACGACTTTCTTCCCGGCGGCGCGCTCGCCGTCGCCGAGGGCGAACGCATCTTCGCGCCGATCGCGGCGCTCGCGCCGCGCTTCCCGCGCGTGTACGCGACGCGCGACTGGCATCCGGCAGATCATTCCTCGTTCGCGCAACAGGGCGGGCCGTGGCCGGTCCACTGTGTCGCGGGGACGCACGGCGCGGCGTTCGACGAGCGGCTGAACATGGCGGACGTCGACGTGGTCGTCGACAAGGGCACCGATCGCGAGACCGACGGCTACAGCGGCTTCGCCGCGACGACGCTCGAGAACGATCTGCGCGCACACGGCGTGCGGCGCGTGTTCGTGTGCGGACTCGCGACGGACTACTGCGTGAAGGCGACCGCGCTCGACGCCCGGGCGGCCGGCTTCGACACGGTCGTGGTCGAAGACGCCGCCGCGGCGGTCAATGTGAACGCGGGCGACGAGGCGCGGGCGCTGCGGGAGCTGCGCGAGGCCGGGGTCTCCGTCGCCGCGAGCGCGGATGTCGCCGGCGGAACCGTCACCGTACGGCGCTAGCGTCGTCGCGGTCGAGCCCCACGGGCTCGACCCGATCGGCGACGCGGAGCGACACGGACGTCCGCGCGACCTGTTCTTCTTGTGGTTCGGCGCGAACGCGGAGACGGCGCCGTTCGCGGTCGGTATCCTCACCGTCGCGCTGTACGGGACGTCCCTCGCCGGCGCGGCGCTCGGCGTCGTCGCCGGAAACGTCCTCGCCTACCTGATCGTCGGGCTGCTCTCGCGTGCGGGTCCGCGGTACGGCGTGCCGCAGATGGTCGCGTCGCGTCTCACGTTCGGGCGCGACGGCAACCTCATCCCCGCGGTGCTGGCGTTTCTCGCCGGCGTCGGCTGGTTCGCGATCTCCAGCGCGTTCGGCGCGCAGGCGCTCGCGGCGCTCGCGCACCTGCGCTACCCGCTCGCGCTGACGATGGTGCTGGCCGCGCAAGTCCTCATCGCGGTGTACGGGCACAACGCGATCCACGTCTTCGAGCGCTACGCGAGCGCCGGCCTCGTCGCGGGCTTCGCCGTCATCTCGGTCGCGACGCTCGCGCTCGCGAAGCTCGCCGCGCCGTTCGATCCGGGCGCGCCGTTCGCGTCGGGCGGCGAGACGGGCGGGATCGTCTTCTCGGCGGCGCTGGCGTTCGCGTACGCGGTCGGCTGGGGGCCCGGCGCGTCCGACTACTCCCGCTATCTGCCGCGTGCGAGCGATCCGCGCGCCGTGACGGCATGGGCGTTTCTCGGCGGATTCGTCCCCTGCACGCTGCTCGAGATGGTCGGCGCCGCGGCGGTCGCGGCGACGCACGCGCCCGGTCTGGCGAGCGCGACGCCCGCCGACACGATCGTGCTGCTCGCGCACGGCAAAGCGCTCGTCGCGGCCATCGGGCTCGCGACCGTGCTGCTCGGGACGATCAGCGCCAACTCGCTGAACCTCTACTCGGGCGCGCTCGCCGCGCTCGTCGCCTGGGACGCGCGCCGCCGGCTCTCCAGCGCGCTCGGCGCCGCGGCGTTCCTGGCGGCGCTGACCGTCGCCGTGCTGGTGCTGGCGCGCGCGAACGATCCGACGGCCCGCTTCGGCGCCGGCGTCGTCGCCGTCGCCGCCGTCGCGGTCGGCGCGCTCGGGTTCGCGGTCGTTCGCTGGACGCTCGTGCGCTGGCAGTCGGCGATCGCGGTCGGCGCGCTCGGCGGCGCGCTCGCGTTCGGGGCCGGCGATCCGCGCGCGACCGCGCACCTCTACGAAAGCTTTCTGGGACTGCTGACGATGTGGGCCGCGCCGTGGGCGGGCGTGATGCTCGCGCGCCGCGCGCCCACCGCACTGCGCACCGACACGCGGGCGCTGTTGGCCTGGGCCGGGGGCATCGCGGTCTCGATCCCGTTCTGGCAGCAGAGCTGGTACACGGGCCCGCTCGCCGCGGCCCATCCGCAGTGGGGCGATCTGAGCTATTTCATCGCGTTCGCCGCGTCGTTCGCGCTCGCGGCGCAGAGGGAAGAGAGCAGTCGCGCGTCGGAGGCCACCGGATGACAATCACCGCGCTTCGCACCGCGGCCGTCGCCGGCGTCGCCTTCGCGGCGGGGCTCGCGGCCGCGTACCTCGTCCAGCCGGCGCGCGCCGCCGCGCCGCCGCTCCAGCCCGCCGTCGTCGACGTCGGCGCCATGACGCCCGCCGATCTTCCGCCCCCGTCGCCGGCGAGCCCGAACCTGCGCAGCAAGACGTTCGCCGTCGCCGACGGCGCGACGGTGCAAGTGCAGATCGGCACCGTGCAAAAGCACTATCACGCCGACGCGAACGAGATCCAGATCGTGATGGCGGGCAGCGGCACCGAATGGCTCGGCGACCGCCAAGTGTCGCTCCATCCGGGGCTCGTGCTGGTGATCCCCGCGGGGACGCCGCACGCCGGCACGACCGATCCGAACTTGAAGATCGTCGCGATCAAGACGCCGCCCCAAGCACCGACCGACATCCACCCCGTCCCGTAAGAGCGCCCGTAAGGGCGCCGCTGATTCGGCGTCTCGTCCCCTTGTCGCGCGCTTCGCCGCGCGTGATGGCGGGGCGAGATGCGATCTCACAACCGGCGTGACGTCGTCCGCGTGCTGCACGCGCTGGCCTTCGCATTGCTTCGCGCACGCGGGCGGCACGACGTCTTCGGGCACGCCGACGGGCGATTGACAGCAGTCCCGCGCCACGCTATCATCCCCGCCGGGACGTGTCGCGAGATCGCTCGCGAGATTCGCCTGATCCCCGAAACGTTCGACAAGATGGTGCGCCGATGAGCAACGTCAACGTCTCGATCCAGCGCGATCCCGAGACGCCCGGGAGATGGTGGCTCTCGAGGTTCACGTTTCGCGAGCGGCGCTACACGACGCAGGGCCGAACGGTGAACGAAGCGCGCTACATGGCCGCGGACCTCGCCTCGCTGGCTGGCGCGGACGACGAGACCACGCTGACGTTCGATCGCGGCGAAGCGGCGACGATCGGCGCGCTGCTGCGCGGCCGGCTGCGATCCCGGGAGCCGTCGGAGCCGTCGCCGTTCCAAGAGCCGAGCGCCGTCGCTGCGTACCGCCGCGCGATGTCCGGTTAGGCCGGCGACTTCTCCCGTTCGCGAAAGTACGCGTATGTCGCGCGCATACCGTCGACGAGACTCATCTGCGCTTCCCAGCCGAGTTCGCGGGCGGCCTTTGCCGGGTTGAAGTACACCTCGCGCGCGTCGCCGGGACGGCGTTCCGCGTGCGTCACGGGCGCCTCGAAGCCCGTCACCTCCACCATGCTGCGGTAGATCTCGTTCACCGACGTCTTCTTGCCGGTCCCGATGACGAAGATCTCGCCGGCGCCCTTGGCCAGGGCGGCCACGTTCGCGCGAACGACGTCGCCGACGTACACGTAGTCGCGCGTCTGCTCGCCGTCCCAGTCGATTCGCACGCCCTGTCGCTGCAGGAACTTCCCGAGGAAGATCGCGATCACGCCGGCCTCGCCGTTCGGGTCCTGGCGCGGCCCGTAGACGTTTCCGTAGCGCAGCGCCGTGAAGTCGAGCCCGCGATCCGACTTGAAGAAGCGGAGATAGTGCTCGGTCACCATCTTCGTGATGCCGTACGGGGAGACCGGGCGCTGCGGTGAGCGTTCGTCGACGGGCATCGCGTCGACGTCGCCGTACGTCGCGGCGCTGGACGCGAAGATCACCTTGCGCGTTCCGGCTTTGACGGCCGCTTCCAGCACGTTGAGCATCCCGATCACGTTCACGTTCGCGTCGTACTTCGGATCGCGCGAGCCGATCGCCACCGAATGCTGCGCGGCGTGATGCGAGACGATCTCCGGTTTGAAGTCGGAGAAGATGCGGTTGATTCCGTCGTCCCGGATGTCCATGTGCACGAAGGAGACGCCTTCCGGGATGTTCTCCCGGCGTCCGCCGCCGTGCGACCAGAGGCTGTCGAGCACGACGACCTCGTGGCCCGCGGCCACGTACGCGTCGACGATGTGCGACCCGATGAAGCCGGCGCCGCCGGTGACCACGATGCGCATGCGAGCCCGGTACGTTCGGCCTCGCCAAGCGCTCTCCCGCGCGCCCGGGCGAAGCCCCGATTCGGTCCGGTATCGCGCTCGCACGAAGGGCTTGCCGTCCGAGCGCGGTGTCGTGATGCAGAGGTGTGCGGAACGCACCTCTCCTGGCACCGGCGGCGGCGATCGTCGCCGCGATCGCCGCCGACGCGCACGACCGCGTCGGATTCGCGATCCTGTGCGCGCTCGCGATCGGTCTGCTATTCCGCCGGCGCCGCACGGCGCTTTGGATCCTCGCCGGGCTTCTCGCCGCGATGTTGCGCGGCCATCCTCCGATGCTGCAGACGGAGTCGCGCACGGAGCGGTTCGCCGTCACGGTCACGGGAGACGTCCGTCGCGACGAAGGCGGCGGAGCGACGTTCGACGCGCTCGTCGATCGCACGCCGGACGTCGCGCCGAACGCCCGCGGGCTGCGGGTTCGCGTGCACCTTCGCGCCGCGCATGTGCTTCCCGGCGAGCGGCTCGTCGTGCGCGGACGCCTGGAGCCCTTCGACGAGCCGCGAAACCCGGGCGAGCCGTCGCGGCGTGCGATCGCGCTCGGTGAAGGACTCGCCGGCGAGCTGATCGCGTCGCGCGTGCTCGCCCGCGCGCCGCCGGCGACCGGCGACGTGCGTACATGGGGTGCACGTCTGCGGGCGCGCCTGTCGGAACGTCTCCGCCGGCTCGTCCCGGAGCCGGAGGCGTCGGTGCTCGCGGGCGCGCTGTGGGGCGAGCGCGGGTCGCTGCCGCGCGCGGTGCGCGACGACTTTCAGGCCACCGGAACGGTGCACGTGCTCGTGACGGCCGGGCTCCATCTCGGCGTCATCGCGGCGCTCGTGCTCGGCGTGCTGCGTCTCGCGCGCGTTCCGCGCATCGCCGCTTCGCTGTCCGCGATCCCGTGCGTCGTCGCGTACGCCTGGCTGAGCGGCGCTCACCTTCCGTCGGAGCGCGCGGCCGTCATGGTGACGCTCGCGCTCGTCGCGCGCGCGTGCGGCGCGCGACTCGTCTCGTGGAACGCGCTCGCCGCCGCCGCGCTCGTCGTCGCGGTGCTGTGGCCGGCGTCGGTGACGACGGTGTCCTTCGCGCTGTCGTTCTCGTGCGTCGCTGCGATCGGCTTGTTCGCCGCGCCGCTGCAGCGGCTGCTGCGGCGGCTGGACGCACCGGCGCGCGTGCGCGAAGCGCTCGCGCTCACGATCGCGACGCAGGTCGGCGTGTGGCCGCTGAGCGCCGCGACATTCGGCCTCGTAGCGCCGTACGCGGTCGTGGCGAACGCGATCGTCGTCCCGACGACGGCGCTTGCGATGGTCGTCGCGATCGCGACGCTGGTCTGCAGCGGCGTCGTCGAGATGCTGAACGGCGCGGTCGCCTCGATCGCACACTGCTGCGTCGCGTCGGGAGCGGCGGCGCATTCTGCACTGCAGTCCGGCCCCTTGGATGCGGCCGTATCCCGGGCGGCCGGCTTAGGGGCGTCGGTCGACGTCGTGCTCGTCGACCTCGTGCTGCGAGCGGTGAGCGCCGTGGCGTCGCTCCCGGGCGCTCGCGTCAGCGTCGCTGCGCCGTCATGGCAAGCGATTGTCGTCTACGACGCCGTCGCCGTGTTGGCCGCGTCGCTGGTTCGCGACACGCCCCGGGTCGCCGTGCTGCTGCTCGGCGCCGCGAGCGCCATCGTGTTCGCCACAACGTTGCGGCCACCGGACGGGTCGCTGAGGATCGTCATGCTGGACGTCGGGCAGGGCGACGGCATCGTTATCCGCACGCCGCGCGGCCACACGATCCTGATCGACAGCGGCGGCCGTCTGGAACGCGGCGCCGACCGCGCCGAGCAGTCCCCGGCTGAGATCGTCGGCGAACGCGTGGTGCTCGCGTACCTGCGGCGCGAAGCGATACGGCGCGTGGACTTGCTGGTGAACACGCATCCGCATGGCGACCACGTCGGCGGTTTCGCGCCGATCGTGCGCGCTCTGCCGGTGCTCGCGGTTGCGGACAGCGGGCAGCGCTACGGCGGCCGTGCATTCGCGGACGGCATGCACGAAGCGGCCGCGCACCGCGTGCCGGTCCGCATCGCCCGCTGCGGCGACACCTGGTCGACTGGCGACGGCGTGCGTCTCAGCGTCCTATCGCCGTGCGGCGCACTCCTGGCAGACGGCAAGAACGACGTCAACGAGAACTCGGTGGTCGTGATGCTTACGTACCGAAACTTTCGGATGCTCTTCACCGGCGACGCAGGCTTCGAGACCGAGCGACGGCTCCTCGCACGCGGCGCGGATCTCCGAGCGGACGTCCTCAAGACCGGCCACCACGGCTCGGCCTACGCGACATCAGCGCAATTCCTCACCGCGGTTCGCCCGCGGCTCGCCCTGATCAGCGCCGGTCGCCACAACGTCTTCGGTCACCCCGCCGCGCGGACGCTCGACACGCTCCGGCAAGCAGGAGCGACAGTGTACCGCACGGACCGCTGCGGCGCCTTGACGCTCCGCGTCGGCACCACGACGAAGCTCTCCACGATGCTGCCGTGCTCACTCGAACCGCTTCCACCGAGGCTGGTCCGCTAGAGGTCGCCTGCAAACACGCGCTCGTCGCAGGATGCGAGCTAGGGACTCTACGGCTGAACGTAATGTTCATATAGGGCGATGTGTGGACTTCGACGTTCGTTTCCGCAGGCACGCGCTCTCGGCGGTCTCGGTCGGACGCCATCGCCGACGCCCGGCTCGGCGGACATTATGCAGAGTTCATGGTGAAGCCGCGGTACCAACAAACGCGTCTCCAACGCCGGACGTGCGTAAGTCGCCTACGACTACGTCGTCACGCGGCAATCCCGCCGCGAAGCGAATGACCTGCGAAAGCGCGATGGCCGCCACCGCCGTGCCCACGAAGGGGGCGCCCGACGCCGCGTCTGCCGCGTCAATCATGCCGCAGCGCTCTTCCGGCGTCGTAGCAAGGTCACCGAATGCAGTTCGCTCACGAGCGCGGGCGCGCGACGTTTCGAGATCCTCAGGCAGCTCGTAGAAGATCTCGCTCGGCAAGCGTGACTGTGGAAACACGTGGATGCGGAACGCGGTAAAGTCAGCTACGCGCCCACCAATCCCCATTTCGACAACCAGAGCCGGCAGCAGAACGTCTAGCGCTCGACGCCCCTCGCCATCGTCGAAACCGGCAAGAAATATAGGCGCGGACGGGGCCGACTCGCGTACACCGGCGACGAGGCGTTGATTCATTGCCGCGCCCCCGATACCGCGTGCCGCGAGCCATGACACGCAAGCCGACGTCTTCAGCCCGACCTGTTTCTTAGAGACAAGGAGCTGGGTCGAATAGTTCGCGGGGTCGATCTCCTGGTCGTCGAGCATGTCGTACCGACGATAACCGTCCAGCGAGCCGAGGAGCGAGGCGCAAAATAGGGAGGCCTGGCCGAGATGTCCGATACCAAGGAACGCCAGATGCGCCGGAAGTGCAGCGTCGAGATCGGCGACGGGACCCGTGTAATCGGCGGGTAGCATCTCGAATGCGTGCGAACGCCCATCGTCGGGTTCACGCAGGACGCGGCGGACGAAGATCGCCGTGACGGCCAGGGATGCGCCCAGAATCGCAGCGGGCGCAAAGCCTTCTACGTCAAATGAAGCGGGAACGTCGGCCGGGACGAACCCGCCTAAACCGCGATGAAGCAGTACACGGACGTCGTCTTCCGCGCAACTCGGAGCGCTAGCGGTCACGAAAATCGTCGGCCCGTTTACCGTACCGAACGTTGCGCCATTTGTCGCTAGCTCCTGGCGAAGATTCGACGTCGCCCCGCGCACCCGTAGTAATACATCGGGACAAACGAAGCCGACACTTCCGAACGCGCGCGCCGCGGTCGCTGTGGCGACGAGCGCGGCAATCTGTCCGACACGGCTCGATGCAGCAGCGATATCCAAGACGACGTTCACGGCGCTCGCCCCGATGACCGCCTCGGCTTCCGCCGCCCGCATTGATTTCTCCATCAGGAGCTTTTGATTTCGCGGCAGCGTCGCCCGAGTGATCATCAAACCCACCATCCGATATCGAGATACTTTCGTTGCCGGGCTGCGTCGATGGCGCGCCATTTGTGCCCGCCGAGGTATTCGAAAACGCCGAGCCCCGATCGCGAACCTCGACGGCGGCCGAAGTCCGGCACGATCAAGGCGATATGTCCGGGGAGCGCAACGGCGGGGTTTGCCTTGTCGATGGCGCTTTGTTCCGCGCATCCTGGATGTGAATGCAGATCAGCGACGATCTGCTTGCCGCGTTCTGAGGCGATGGACCACGCCTTCGCGAATGCGATGGACTCAAGCGCGATCGCTCCATACCGCGTACACCGTGGATCCAGGTCTTCGTAGTATATCACATCGTCGGCGACGCGCGCACCGTCCTCAGCAGTTGAGCCAAGCAAGAAGGCTCCCGACTCACGCTTCTCGTCCCCGCGGCGATGAATCTCCGCAATGACGTCGGCGAAGAAATGGCTGTTAAGCCGGAGGCGGGCTCGAGGAGCGATAATCGCCGAGATAGCGCGGCGAATGTAGCCGATCATAAATGACCTCAAGGTAACACGCGATGCCAACGTCCGGTCGCCATGCTTCGAGCTGGTGTTTCGGCAGCCACATCCCCGCTTTGGCCGCGTACGTCTGCGCGTCGGTGATTATGTAAAGGGAGCGCGGTCCGGTGGACGATGGTCCACGCCAATCGCGTCGGAAAGCCTGGTCGCCCGCGGTTTCCGCGAGCCGCGGCCAGCGATCTTCGGCTAACTCAGTGCCCGCTTCGGCGTCCCAGAAGACGCCCAACGGAAGCGACGTCGGGTAGCCCTCGCACAAAAGGCGTACCGCGTATTCGTTTGGCGCTCCCCGTCGCGGCTCAGCCGATATCGCGACAACCGCAGTCGTTCCCACGAGGTGAATCAAACGCCAACGGCCATGGTCACACCCCGTGAGGAAAGGGCCGTGGGCGAGGTCGTACGCGAGGCGCTCGGCTGCGTCCACGCCCTCTAACCCTGGAAGAACGACTTTGGCACCAGCCAGAGCTTCACACGATCGTCCGGACCAGCGATGTCGCCGATGTGGCTATCCACCTCGACGCGTTTCCACGAGGACGGCGGACTGCCCGTCGCGAGGACCAGCTCGGCCGCGTCGACCGGGTTGAAGTCGAAACCGTCTTTGCCCACTGCCCAGTCGTAGACGCGCTTCGCGCGCTTGTTCGGGCGGAAGCTGTGCATGATCGGGGTGCGCCCGGCGTACTCGACCGTCACGGCAACGAGATGGCGGCGATGGAAGTGCACGTGACGGCGGGGCTGCAGCACGTCTTCCGCGAGCGCGGCGACGTCGAGGTCCTCTTCAGCGTCCTCGATGGCGAGCGCGATGAGCGGACGTCCCGAGCTAGCGGCAAAACGCTCAATCACCTCACCGATCGTCTCGCCCTCGCCAACGACGATCAGTTCGAAGTCCGCTTCACAGAGCCCGTGGGCACGCAGGTCAATCGGCATAGTCAAGTTCCTTCGCAGTAGGGTCAGCCGACCGTTTCACGGCAGCCGACCGCCCTAGGATACCGCTCGCTGAGGGCGCTGTCAATCAGAATGACAATGTCCATGAATGGCAGCCAAGACGGGTACGACGCCGCGCTGGAGAAGCCGACGCGCCGCTCCAGGTCTCCTCCTCGTGGCCCGGCCAGTTATGCTAAAGTTTCTTTACACGACAGGTCGGTTCGCCGCGGCGCATAAATCACAGTTCTGATGAAATGCCCGAAAGTCAATCTGGATGACAGTGCTACACCCCTTTGACGTAAATAAGGCCTTTGGGGAACGGTTGCGGGCAGAGAGGGAACTGGCAGGCATCAGCCAGTCGGAATTGGCGAGCCGTTCTAAAATTGGCCGGACGACAATTGCTAACATGGAAGTCGGCGGTCAGGCCGCGACCGTATATCAAATGTTGGTTCTTGCCGATGCCCTCGGGGTCGAGCCGGCCACGTTGTTACCGCAGCCGTCCGCGACATCTACCGATGCTGGCATCGTCGAGCGCTTATTACGGCAACGACAAGCGATCTTGAACGGGTGAGCCTCCCACGCGCGCGACGCAATCCCGAATTACGAGCGGCCGAGGCGCTCCGCGCTCTCGGGCTCGGAACCGAAGCGCCCATCGATGTTAAATTCATTGCCGAGTCGCACCACGCCGAGGTCCGAGCGGCACCGCTCGACCAGGATCTGTCCGGAATACTAATACGCGATGGGCAGCGCAAGATTATCGCGGTCGCGGAGACCCATGCTTTGGTGCGCCAACGTTACACGATAGCGCACGAACTCGGCCATCTGCTGATGCATCCCGGCCGGCCGTACTTAGCTGAATCCAATCAGATCGTTAGAATAGATCGCAGAGGCGGCAGCGTTCCTGGGTTTGCCGATCAGCGGGAGGAGCGAGAAGCGAACCAGTTCGCCGCCGCATTGCTCATGCCGCCAGATCTCGTGCTCAAGCACTGGCTGGATTTGAACGGCACGCCAACGGTCTCGAGTCTGAGCGAAATGTCGCGCCGATTCGAGGTCAGCACTCTTGCGATGAAATACCGCCTCATCAACCTCGGATTGTTTAGCCCCGACGAGCCAGACGATTCTTAATCGCGTTGATCCATAACGATTGGGGATACAGGAGTCGCCCGTTTTGATCTCGAGAGAGTCAACGAAATACTGAGCTGAAGGGAGTTGGCGGGCCGGCGCTAAGCGGGGCGACCGCATTACCTCGCCGTTGACTCAGTGTGGTAGTGGCCAGTAGTTCCCCGCGATGTGGGGCAGTTCGTGCTGGCAACCGCTTCGGCTGCTTGGCGCGGTCGGTCCGCCCCAGCGACGCTTGTGGTGCCAAGCAGCGACCAGCGATCTGGCGCGCAGGCGTTCGCGACAAGCGCGACGCCGCCCCAGACGAGGCCCTCGTCCGCATACGCATCGTTTCTTGCTCAACGGCGCAAACGAAAATTTTAGTGCCGCAATTCAGAAACGCCAGGAGGGCCCGATCGACAGAGGAGGTCGACCTGCGAACATTGAGCTTCGCGCAGAGTCGCCGTTTTTCACAGGCGCACGTCGTGTTGGACCGTTCTGCTAACCTTGGCGCCACGGCCGAAGCGCGTGCGGCGTCCTTCGTCAGGCCAGCAGCTCGCTGAGCCGCAGCGCGTTGCCGGCGGCGACGCCGAACGCGGTGTTGTCGAAGATGCACCACGTCGGCACGGGTTCTTCGCGGAGCCTTACGGCGACCGCGGCGAGCGCGGCGTCGTCGTACGCGTCGTAGTACATCCGCGGCGAGCCGTGCAAGCGGATGTATGCGAACGAGCGAGAGCCGCCGGGCTGCGCAGCGCGCGGGACCACGGCGGGATCCGCGGCCACGCGCGCGACGTCCAGCTCGGCGAGGGCGCGGTCCGCGGCGTCTTCGAACCAGCTCGCGTGCCGCGGCTCGCACGCGATCCGGCCGTCGTAACGCCCGCGCATGCGCGTGAAGAAGCCGGTCACGACGCCGGCGTCGTACGCGAAGCTCGGCGGAAGCTGCACGAGCAGCACGTCGCGCTTTGCGCCGAGCGCCGCGGTTTCGGCGAGGAACGCGTCGAGCGGCGCATCGACGTCCACCAGGCGGCGCTCGTGCGTGATCGCCTTCGGAATTTTGAGGGCGAAGCGAAAATCGTCCGGGACGGTCGCCGCCCAGCGCGCATACGTCGACGTACGATGCGGCCGGTAGAACGACGAGTTGATCTCGACGCACGAGAAGCGGGTCGCGTAGCGTTCGAGCTGCGATGCGCCCGGCCCGAAGTGATCTCGAACGACGGCGGGCAGCACCCAGCCCGCCGTGCCGATGCGCGCCCGCTCGCGATCCATCGCCGATAATGTACCCGTCTAGGAGCGCTTCTCCAGGAACGCGGACATGCGGTCTTCGGCGGCGGGATCGCTCTGCACGAACACGGTCGTCAGCGCTTCGGCGTACAGGCCGTGCTCGGGCGGCATCGCGGCGATACGCGGCAGCGACTGCAGCATCGCGAACGTCGACGCGTCGCTGTTCTTCGCGACCGATTCCGCGAGCGCTTGGGCGCGCGCGTCGGCCTCGTTCGCCTCGGCGAGCTCGTGGACGATGCCGAGGCGGAGGCCGTCCTCCGCGCCGTAGCGTCTGCCGGTCAGCATCATCTCGCGCACGCGATCCATCCCGATCAGCCGCGTGATGCGGACCGACCCGCTGCCGCCGAGGAAGATGCCGCGCTGGCCCTCCGGGAGCGCAAAGAACGTCGTGCGATCGGCGAGACGGACGTGGCACGATGCGGCCAGCTCGAGCCCACCGCCGATGACGGCGCCCTTCAAGACCGCGACGACCGGGATCGTGCCGAGCTCAATCGCATCGAAGGCACGGTGCCACGCGCGCGAGCTCTCGAGTGCCTCCATCGGCGAGCGCCGGACATGTTCCGACAGGTCGAGCCCGGCGCAGAAGTGGTCGCCTTCCGCCGTCAGCACGGCGACGCGCACGCCGGCGGGCGGGCTCGCAAAGAACGCGTGCAGGCCGGCGATCGTCGCGGCGTCGAGCGCGTTCCGCTTGTGCGGGCGCGACAGGCGAACGCGCGCGACGACGCCGTCGACCGAAACGACGAGTCCTTCGGCGCTCATGGTTTTTCCGCCGCGAGCGCGGCGAGCATGCGCACGAAGCGGCGATCGCGCTCGCGCGAGAGCTCGCGCACCGTGCGGCCTTTCGTCTCTTCGCCGATGCCTTCGTTCATCTGCCGCTCGAACGCGGGCGTGATGTCCGGCTCCCCGAGCGTCTTCCACCAGCTCTGCACGGGTGCCGCGAGATGGTCCCAGAAATGCAGCAGGCCGGCGTCGCCGCCGCTGAGGTGCAGCAGCATGATCGGCCCGTACAGCGCCCAGCGCAAGCCCGGACCCTTGGAAATCGCCGTGTCGACGTCTTCCACCGATGCCACGCCTTGCTGCACGAGGTGGAACGCTTCGCGCCACAGCGCCGCCTGCAGCCGGTTGGCGATGTGTCCGGGAATCTCTTTGCGGACGTGGATCGGATGCTTTCCGATCGCGCGATAGAACGCGAGCGCGCGCGCGATGACCTCCGGCGACGTCAGCTCGCCCCCGACCACCTCGACCAGCGGAACGAAGTGCGGCGGATTGAACGGGTGCGCCACCACGCAGCGCTCCGGATGCGCGCACGCCGTCTGCAGGCGCGAGATCAGCAGCCCCGACGAGCTGGTCGCGACGATCGCATCGGCATCGGCGGCGGCGTCGATCGTCGCGAACACCTCGCGCTTCAGCGCTTCGTCTTCCGGCCCGTTCTCTTGGACGAGCTGAACGCTCGCGACCGCGTCGTCGACCGAAGCGCACCACGTCAGCCGCGGCTCCCAGCGCTCGTGCGTTCCGCCGAGCGCGAGGATGTCGTCCCACGCGTCCTCGACGAATGCGCGCAGGCGCTGCTCGGCGCCGGGCGCCGGGTCGGTCGCGCGCACCTCGAGCCCCCGGCTCAAGAAGTACGCCGCCCAGCTCATGCCGATCACGCCGGTGCCCACAACCGCGACGCTGCGAACGTTCGTCATCATCCGTCGACTCGAATCACGACCGCCGCGCCGACGTCGCCGGCGGCGCAGCCGGTGAAGAGACCGACACCGCCGCCGCGGTGCTCGAGCACGAGCGCCAGCTCGGCGAGCGCGCGCAATCCCGTCGGTCCCTGCGGGTGTCCCCACACGAGGCTGCAGCCGTACGCGTTCATCCGTTCGAGCGGCACGCCGGTCTCGCGCGAGAAGTACACGTCGTTGACCGCGAACGGATTGTGGGTCGTGACGGCGTCGAGCGCGTCGAACGCGATCCCCGCGTCGGCGAGCGCGCGGCGCGCCGCGGCGACCGGCGCCTTCGGCATCCGTCCGGCTTCGACGCGCGCCATGCCGTACGCGACGACGTGCGCGAGCGGTCGTCCGCGCCGGAACCGCGGCGCCGCAGAGGCGCTGCAGACGACCGCACCGGCCGTCCCGTCGGCCGGGTGCGTCTGCGCCGCGTACGACACGACGCCGCCTTCCGCGGCCGGGGGCAACGCGGCGAGCTCGTTGCGCGGCGTGGAGCGCACGCCGTGATCGCGCTCGAGCGCGACGTGCTTCTTGCCCGCCCGCACGTCCACTGGGACGCGCGCTTCGCGCACCGCGTCACGCGCCTCCGCGTCGGCGTACTGTGCGTGACGCAGCGCGACGACGTCGTCGATCGCCCCGCGCCCGATCGACGCCTCGCGCGCGACGCATTCGGCCGTCTGCAGCATCGAGGACCCCGCCCACGGATCGCGCTTGAAGTTGTCGAGCACCCAGTGCTCCGAAGCAGGCGCGCCGCCCGGCGCGTCGGCGCGCGGATACAGCAGCAGCGGCCCGTTGCTCGTGCGATCGGTGGTGACGACGAGCACCGCGTCGTCGCCGTGGTCGACGGCGCTGACGGCGGCCGCGACGCAGGCCGCGGACGTCGCACAGGCTTGCGCGATCGCGGGGCCGGCGACGCCGGTCGCGCCGATGCGCGCCGCGACGGTCGGCGGCGCGTAGAACGACGTCTCCTGCGGAATCGTCATCCCGAGGACGATCTGGTCGAACGACGACGCCGGATCGATCTGTGCTCGCCGGAGCGCGCGCGTCGTCACGTCGACCGCGAGATCGAGGCTCGACACGCCCGCGAGCGGCCCTTGCCATCGCGCGAACGGCGAAAACCACAGTGCGTCGAGCGGGATGCAGGCCCGGCCCAGCTTCACGCGACCGCCTCGCCCGCGACGATCACCGCCGCATCGTCCGCGGAGAACAGCCGATCGACGAGCGCTGCGCGGCGGGCCAGCACGCGGCGCTGGTTCACCGAGCCCTTGTCGGTGACTTCGCCGTCGGCCGGCGAAAGGGCGTCGAACACGACGAGCGCGCGCCCGACGCGGTGCGACGATCCGGTCGCGCCGGCGTTGTACGCGTGCAGCAGCCGCTGCAGCTCGCCGCGCAGCGCTTCGTCGTCGTACGCGTCGCGAACGCGCGGACCGACGAACAGCAGCACGCCGATCTCGTCGCGGTTTTCGCCCGCGACCACCGCTTCGTCGATGATCGTCCCCAGCGCGCCGAGCAGCGCGACGCGCACGGCTCCCGCGTCGACCCACGTCCCGGTCGTGAGCTTGAAATTCTCGGCGATCCGCCCGTCGAACAGCACACCGCGCACCGGGTCTTCGGGATCGGCGAACCGGAGCGCGTCTCCGGTGCGATAGAATCCTTCGTCGTCGAACGCCGCTGCGGTCAGATCGGGACGTCCCCAATATCCGGGCGTCACCATCGGCCCGCGCACGCGCACCTCGAGCTTGTTCTCGAACGGCGCGAGCAGCAGCTCGGCGCCAGGCGCCGGAACGCCGACGTCGGCGGGGTCGCGCAGCGGATAATGTACCGCGGTCACCATCGGCGCCGTCTCGGTGAGTCCCCACGAACCGGTCACCGGAATCTCCCCGCCGCCGTAGCGCGCGGCGAGCTCGCGCAGCGCGTTCCACGTCGTCGCGGGGAGCGCCGCCGCCGCGTTGCCGATGAGCAGCAGCCGTGAGAAGAACCGCTGCGCGAACGACTCATCGGCGTTCAGCGCGTCGACCAGCATCTTGTGCCCGCGCGGCACGTTGAAGTACACCGTCGGACGGTGCTCGGCGAGCGCCTCGACGGAACGCTCGAACCGGCCGGGCATCGGCTTGCCGTCGTCGAGGTACAGCGTGCCGCCGTGAAACAGCGCCATGTTGAAGTTGTGGTTCCCGCCGAACGTGTGGTGCCACGGCAGCCAGTCGACGAGCACGAAGTCATGCCGCGCGAGGAAGGGCCAGATCTGCACGAGGCTCTGCTGGTTCGAGCACAGCATGCGGTGCGTGTTCAGGACGCCTTTCGGCTCGCCCGTCGACCCGGACGTGAACAGGATCTTCGCCACGTCGTCGGGGCGCACGCGTTCGGCCGCGGCGTCCGCGTCCGCGACCGACGCAGCCGCGACGAGCCGGTCGAGCGTCAGCGCACCGGCACGCGGCGGCGCACCGCGCTCGAACGCGACCGGCGTCGCATCGTCGACGAGCCCGAGCGCGCCGCGATACGCGTCGGCGTCGGCGGCGAAGACCAAGCCCGGACGCAGTGCGTCCAGAACGAACTCGAGGCGCCGCAGATCGCCGAACGCGGTGCTGTACGCGGGTGAGATCGGTGCGACGGGGATGCCCGCATACAGCGCGCCGAGCGAGACGGTCGCGTGCGCGATCGACGCCTCGGAGAGGATCGCGACCGGCTTGTCGGGCCCGAGCCCGAGCTCGAGCAGCGCCGCGGCGACGTGCCGCACGCGATCGAGCATCTCGGCATACGTGACCGTACGCCAGCCGCGGCCCGCGCGATAGCCGATGAACGGCCGTTCGCCGCGCTCGCGCGCCCAGCGCCGGAGGATGGCGCCGATCGAGTCCGGATACGGCTCGAGCGCGACGCGCGAGCGGAGCAGCATCGCGCCGTCGCCGCGGTGGATCAGCTCGAGATCCGGTTCGCTGAAGAGCGGGCCGAGAGCCATTTGCGTCGCTGCGCGACCGCGGTTACGCGGCCCGCAGCGCGCGCAGGCTTTGTGCCGTCGCGACGAGCGCGTCCGCTGCCGGACGCGGCGTCCAGCCCAGCAGACGCTGCGCTTTCGCGCTCGTCGCGTTCCTCGGTTTGCCCAGCTCGGGAACGATCTGCTTCACCGCGGGATCGCGCAGCGCGGCGATCTTCACGAGCCAATCCGGCAGCTGCCGTGTCGGAACTTTGCGCGCCTCCTCACCGAGGCGCGCCCTCAAAATGAGCGCGATCTCCCGCACGGTGAGGAAGTCGCCGGCGACGGCGAGGAATCGTTCGCCGGCCGCTGCGGCGCTCGTCATCGCGCGGACGTGCAGATCGGCGACGTCGCGCACGTCGACCGCGCCGAACCACAGGCGCGGGCAGCCCGGCATCGCGCCGTCGAGCATGCGCTGCACCAGGAGAACCGACGTCGCGTAGTCGCGGCCCAGCAGCGGCCCGAAGATCCCGACCGGATTGACGACCGCGAGCTCGATCCCGCCTTGCGTCGCGACGAACTCCCATGCGGCGCGCTCCGCGATCGTCTTCGACTTCACGTACGGCGTCGCATCCGGCGCGTCGAGGTTCGTCCAGCTCGTTTCGTCGAACGGCTGCGCTTGCGGCGGATGGCCGTAGCCGATCGCCGCGAACGACGACGTCATCACGACCCGTTTCACGCGCGCCTCGCGCGCCGCACGCAGCACGCGCAGCGCGCCGTCGCGCGCCGGAACGATCAGCTCGTTCTCGTCCTTCGGCACGGTTGCGGGAAACGGCGAGGCGACGTGCAGCACGTATTCGCAGCCCGCGACCGCGTCGCCCCACCCGTCGTCGTGTTCGAGGTCGGCGATCGCGAACGCAACGCGGCCGGCGTCGCGCGCGCCCCCCGCGGCGAGCAGCGCGCGCACGTCGTCGGCGCGCTTCGCGCTGCGCACCGTCGTCCGGACGTCGTGACCCGCGTCGAGAAGCTGCAGGATCGCGTGGCTTCCGACGAACCCGGAGCCTCCGGTGACGAGCACGCTGCTCACGTTTGGCCTCGTATCAGCGGTAGAACGAGTAGATCGCGCTGTAATGGACCGCGGCTCGCGCGTTCGCCCGCGCCGCGCCCGCATCGCAGCCGGTCGCCGGCGCGACGCCGCCCTCGGTGTCCGAGCGGCGGATGAAGCGCACCCCGGTGAGCACGCCGTTTCCGTTCGACGAAGCGACGCTGAGCAGCAAGGCGGGGACGGCGTTCGGCCGGCGCACCACGTTCACGGGGTGCGCACCGTCGGCGACCACGCTGCTGCCGTCCGAAGCGGTCCATGTCGGCCCCGCGGTATGGGTGCCGAAGGTCGTTCCGTCCGCGTTCACGAGGACGGCGTTCGGGCCGACGAGGCTCCATCCGTAGCTGCCGTCCGCCGCTTGCCGGCACGCATAGACTTGAGCGCCGCCGGCCTGCACCTCGCGGACGAGCATGGCGCCCGCGGGCGCCGCGACGTCCGGCTCGGCGGCGGACGCCGCCCCGGCCGCGAGGCCGCCCGCCAGCAGCGCCCCGAACGTCATCGAAATCGCATGGCGTGTGATGCGCATGGCGCTCGCGTTCTCGGGACCCGACGCTCGCCCTGCAACACGGCGCGGGCCCGCTGTACCGGCGCGGCCGCCGCGTTCGATCCGCGGCTCGGCCGCTCGTCGCGCCGTCGCCGGGTACAACGCGCGAACGATGAGCGCGACGAGCACGACCCCGACGATCTCAGGCGACACCGCCTCCGCACCCGCCCCGTACGAACGGATCGAACGGCAGTTCATCGGCGGTGAGTGGCGTGAGGGCAGCGGCGAGAAAACGCTCGACGACGTCGACCCGTACACGGGCCGGACGCTGTTCTCCGTTCGGTCCGCGAGCGCGGACGACGTCGACGCGGCGTACCGCGCGGCGCGCGAGGCGCAGCCGGCCTGGACGGCGATGCTGCCGCAGGAACGGAGCGCGATCGTCGCGCGGGCCGCGACGATCTTGGACGCGCGCAAGGCCGAGGTCGTCGACTGGCTGATCCGGGAGGCCGGCTCGGCGCGCGTCAAAGCCGAGCTGGAAGTGCAGCTGGTGCGCGCCGGCATGCTCGAAGCGGCGACGTATCCCGCGAGAATCGAAGGCCGCATCCTGCCGACGGGTATCCCGGGCAAGGAAGGACGCGTCTACCGCTCGCCCGTCGGCGTCGTGTGCGTCATCAGTCCGTGGAACTTTCCGCTGCAGCTCACGAACCGCTCCGTCGCGCCCGCGCTCGCGTGCGGCAACGCGGTCGTCGTGAAGCCGGCCACGGACACGCCGGTCACCGGAGGAACGCTGCTGGCGAAGATCTACGAAGAGGCCGGCGTTCCGAAGGGCGTCTACAACGTCGTCGTCGGTTCGGGCAGCGAGATCGGCGACGCGGTCGTCGAACATCCGATCCCGCGCGTCGTCTCGTTCACCGGCTCGACGCCGGTGGGACAGCACATCGGCGAGCTGTGCGGCAAGCACGTGAAGCGCGTCTGCCTGGAGCTGGGCGGCAACGCGCCGTTCGTCGTCCTCGCCGACGCCGACGTCGAGCGCGCGGTCGACGCCGCGGTGTTCGGCAAGTTCATGCACCAAGGTCAGATCTGCATGGCGATCAATCGCATCGTGGTCGATCGCGCGGTGTACGACGAGTTCCTCGAGCGCTTCGTCGAGCGCGTTCGCGCGCTTCGCGTCGGCGACCCGAACGACGCCCGGACCGCGATCGGGCCCATCGTCAACGATCAGCAGCTGAAATCCGTCCTCGAAAACGTCGAGAAGGTCAAAGCGTCCGGGGCGCGCGTGGCGCTCGAGGGGCGCGCGGAGGGGCGCGTGCTCTCGCCGATCGTTCTCGCCGACGTTCGGAACGAGAACGCGCAGGAAGAGCTCTTCGGTCCGGTGGCGCTCGTGATCCCGGTCGACGGCGACGAGGAGGCGCTGCGCGTCGCGAACGACGTCCCGTACGGGCTGTCGAGCAGCGTGTTCACGCGCGATCTCGAGCGCGGTGTGCGCTTCGCGCAGCGCATGGAGGCGGGGATGACGCACGTCAACGACGCGCCGGTGAACGACGAGCCGAACAACCCGTTCGGCGGCGAGAAGGAGTCCGGGATCGGCCGCTTCGGCGGCGAGTGGGCGATCCGCGAGTTCACGACCGACCACTGGATCACGCTGCAGCACGAGCCGCGGCGGTATCCGATCTAGCGCGCGAGCGCGATCGTCAGCGTCTGCGCGCTCGGGAGCGTCGCGAGCGCCGCGCCGGGGAGGGCGAGCTTCGAGCGGCGCACGCCGCTGCCGACCACGACCCGCGCCGTCGCGACCACCGCCGAGTCGACCAGCAGCGGCCACTCGGGCGGCAGACCGATCGGCGTGATCCCGCCGTACTCCATGCCCGTCGCCGCCGTGGCGTCGTCCATCGACGCGAAGGAGAGCTTCGAGGCGCCCAAGTGCTTCTTCACCACGCCGTTCACGTCGACGCGCGCGGTGGCGAGGATCATGCACGCGACGTACCACGCGCGGCCTTCGCGCCGCGCCGCCAGTACGACGCAGTTCGCCGATTCGTCGAGCCGCACGCCGTAGCGCTCGCAGAACGCCGCCGTGTCGGCCAGCTGCGGATCGATCTCGGCCACGGACGTCTCCGCCGCGAGCGGAGGCGCAGCCTCGAGCGCGGCGCGCACGGGCTCGCCGAGCAGATCCGCGCGTGCGAGCGCGGGCTCGGCCCGCACGGTCCCGATCGTCACGCGCGAGGCGTCAGCGAACCGAGCAGGTGCCCGTCTTCGGGTTCGACGGCTTCGTGCCGGGGACCGGACCGATCGGAATGCGTGCGAACGCCGGCGGATTCGTCGTCGGGAACGGCCGCGCGCCCGCGGGATAGCAGTTCGACGCGAGCAAGAACGCCAGCACGTTCGCGTACTGCGCCGGCGTGAGCGAACCGGGATTCGAGAAGGGCATGTTCTCGAAGACGATCGCGCGCAGATCGCTGAGGTGCCACTTGTTGCCCTTCGCCGTCGTGAGGAAGTCCTTGCCCGCGACGGCCGGACCCGCGGTGCCTTGCAGATCGACGCCGTGGCACTGCACGCAATACTGCGCGTAGACCGCCTTCCCGGCGTGCGCCTGCGACGCCGTGTACGGAACGCTGGGCGCCGTCGCCGTCGCGGCCGCGAGGTCCAGATGCATCCGGCCGCGCAGTGCCGTCGAAGCGTGCGGGCACACGCGCGCGTCGCGCGCGGCGCTCGTGTACAGCACGACGTCCTCGCCGCGCACGACGACGCGGTCGATCGCCAAGTCCGCCGGAACGCGCGTCGACGCGGTGCGTCGCGGAAGCGCGACGTACGTCAGCCGCCCGCCCGCGATCCCGTACGCCGGTGCGCGCGACGGGGTCGCGCAGCCCGACGCGACCCGAATCCCGTCGGGCACGCCCAGCGCCGTCGTGCCGAGCGCGCCGGTGAGCCCTCCCAGGACGCCGTCCTGCGAGTCGCGTCCGACCACCAGCGCGATGTTGGCGAGCGCGCGCGTGAGGTCGGCCTGATAGTCTTCCATCTCGTGCTCGCCGATCGCGTCCTGCACGTTGGCGGCGGCGGCGAGCACGTTCGCCTTCGCACCCTCCACCGCCGGCGTCCACGGGTAGGTCTCGGTGCGGTCGAGCATGCGGTCGAGGTGCCCGAGCGTCCCGATCCCGTCGCCCGGATCGCCGAAGCTCCTGACGTAGCCGTCGTCGCGCCGTCCGACGAGCGCGTTGAGCACCCGGTGCGCCGCGCGCACGTACGCGGCGTGTCCGACGGCGTAGCCGTCCTCGATGCGCACGATCTCACCGACCGCGGCGTGCACGTCCTGCAGCGCGCCGAGCGCGTCCGCGCGCTCGCTGGTCGCCGCGCCGGACGGCACGGGGACGAGCAAGGCCGCCGCGGCGAGCATGAGCGCGAACGTGCGCATCGAGAACCTCCTGAGCGTTAGGGCAGTGCGAACGCGGTGATCGCCGCGTGCGTCGGGTGCGTGTAGCGCCCTTCGAGCGTCGGCGCGCCTTGCCCCATCCGCGGATCGGCGAAGTTGACGCCCGCCGGTCCCACCGCGACCGCGACGTACTGCTTGCCGCCCGCTTCGTACGTCATCGCCGGAGCCTGGATCGCCATCCCGCTCGCCCAGTGCCACAGCACGTTCCCCGTCTTCGCATCGTAGGCGGCGAAGTCGCCGTTGACGCCGCCGCTGAACACGACGCCGGAGCTCATCGAGAGCGCGCCGCCGATCTGCGGGAACGCCAAGTGCTTGCGCCACAGGAACTTGCCCGTTCCGATGTCGAGCGCTTGCATGTAGCCGGTGCTCGGCCCGACGAGCGTCGGGAACGAGCCGCCGAGGTAGAACTGCCCGGCGATGTACGTCGCCGTTCCGGGCGACTTCCAGCGCCCGCACTGGTCGACGCTCGGAATGTAGAACGCGTTCGTCTCCTTGAGGTAGCTCGCGCCGTTGAACTCGACGCCGCCGTTCGTGTTCGGGCACGCGATGTTGCCGGTGCGGCTGGGCTCGGTGTTCTGGCCCTTCTGCGTGCTGACCGCGACGTGATAGACGAGCGCTCCGGTCCCCGCGTCGAGAACCCAGAAGTTTCCGCCCTTGTCACCTGCGGCGACGAGCTTGCGCGACGCGCCGCCCACCGTGCCGGTGAAGAGCACCGGCGGCATCGCCGGATCCCAGTCGTGGGTGTCGTGCGGGATGTACTGGTGGTACCACTTCATCTTCGGCTTCGCGCCGCTGATGTCGAGCGCGATCGTCGAGTTCGTGTAGAGGTTCGCGCCCTTGCGGATCGTGCCGAGGAAGTCGGGCTGCGGATTGCCCGCGTCGACGTAGAGCATGTTCGTCGCCGGATCGATCGCGACGCCGCTCCAGATCGCGCCGCCGCCGCGCTTCCACGAGTCGCCGCTCCACGAGCTGTGGCCCGGCTGCCCGGGACCCGGCACGGTGTACCAGTCCCAGAGCCGTTTGCCGGTGGCCTGGTCGAAGGCGCTGATGTATCCGATCCCGCCCCAGTCGCCGTTCGACGCGCCGAGCAGCAGCATGTTCTTGTACGGCACCGGCTGCATCGTGTAGAACGTGTTCGTCGTGTCGTGCGCGGCGACGACGTTCCACACCGGCTTCCCGGTCGTCGCGTCGAGCGCGATGAGATGCCCGTCGAGCGTCGCCTCGTACACCTTGCCGTTGGCCAGCGCGACGCCGCGGTTCGCCGAGAACGCGATCACGTGCGGGTTGTCGTGGAAATGCCACTTCTGCGCACCGGTCGCGGCGTCGAGCGCGTAGACGTCGTTATGCGAGGACGTCACGTACATCACGCCGTTCCAGACGATCGGCGAGGTTTCGAGCGGCCCGCGCGCGTCGATGCTCGCGCTCCACATCTTCTTCAGCGTGCCGACGTTGCGCGGCGTGATCTGGGTGGTCTTGACGTAACGGTTCCCGCTGTAGCTGCGGGCCGGAAGAATCCAGTTCGCCGCATCGCCCGCGGCGTTCGTCCAGCTATCCGCCGTCGGCCACGCGTCCTGCGCCGCGATGCGCGGCGCGGTGGTCAGCGAGACGACGGCGATTCCAATGAGGGCGGCGAGCGCCAAGCTCGTCTTGCGCACCATGAATGCCTCCTCCACCGGGGCCCTGCCCGGGGGGAGGAGGTTATCGCGGGGCCACGCTTGCCCCTCTCCCCGGCGACGGACGGGATGCCGGAGGCCGAAACGACGAAAGCCCGGCGGCGTCCGCCGGGCCCTTCGTTCCGAGGAGGCGCCGTCTTAGAGCGGGACGCGGATGAAGACGTGGACGCCGTTCGACGGGGCCCAGTAGCCCCACACGCCGTTGTAGTACGTGACCTGGCGGCCGTTCCAGTAGCGATACCGATGGTGCATGCGCTGCCACGCATAGTAGCGCGCGTCGCGCTGCGCGTAGTATCCGCGATCGTGGCGGTCGTAGTGCCGATCGTAATGGCGATCGTACTGCTGCGCCATTGCCGGCGCCGCCGCGCCGAGCAGCGCGAGGGCGAAGGCGGATGCGAGGAGTCGTTTCATGCCGAGGTACGTACCCGCGGGCCGGGCGCGCGCGACGGCCTCTCAGCGTTCTCTCATCGCTCCGCAGGCGTTCGCCCGCCCTGCGTCGTGATCGTCCCCGGATGAACGTCGAGGCGGCGGTCGCGTACGCGGAGCGCCATGCGCTGCACGCGCTTGCCGTGCTGCACGGCGGGGAGATCGCCGAAGAGCGGTACGCCGCGGGCTGGAGCGCCGAGAAGCCGCACGCCCTCTACAGCGGCACGAAGAGCTTCTGGGGGACGCTCGCCGTCGCCGCCGAGGTCGACGGCCTCCTCGCGCTCGACGAGCGCGTCGCGGACACGATCGCGTCGTGGCGCGACGACGCCGAAAAGAGGCGTGTCACGCTGCGCGAGCTGCTGCAGCTCACGAGCGGGATCGGCTTCGGCGGCTTGGGCTCGGCCGTGCCGCCGTACGACGCGGCGCTCGCGACGCCGCTGAAGAATCCGCCCGGCGAACGCTTCACGTACGGCGGGATACCGCTGCAAGTCTTCGGCGCGGTGCTCGCGCGGAAGCTGGCGCCGCGCACGCCTCACGAGTATCTGCGCGAGCGCATCTTCGATCCTATCGGGATGCGCGTCGCCTCGTGGCGCACGCTGAAGGACGGGACGCAGCCGCTGCCGACCGGCGCGTTCGTCGCCGCGCGCGAGTGGCTCAAGTTCGGCCGGCTGGTGCGCGACCGCGGCCGGTGGAACGGCGCGCCCGTCGTTCCCGAGGACGCGCTCGCGCGCTGCTTCGTCGGATCCACGGCGAACCCGCGTTACGGTTTGGGCTGGTGGCTCAGCCCGCTCGCCGCACATCCCGACGTCGCGTACGCGAGCGGCGCCAGCGGGCAGGCGCTGTACGTCATCCCGTCGCGAAACGCGGTCGTCGTGAAGTTCGGTGCGTCGTCGTCGTACGACCACGCCGCGTTTCTGCGCCGGCTGCTGGGCTGACTCAGCGCGCCTGCTGCATCGAGAGATTGCGCGACGCCGGGTACGCGTCTTCGAAGCGCACGTTGTAGCGCTGCTGGACCTTGCAGTCTTCACCGGTGCGCGTCCCCGCCAAGCCGGGCTCGGTCGCGCAGCGCGCGAGCAGCGTGTTCGCTTCGCGAAGATCGGCGCGCCAATCGCCGATCTGCAGGTCGTGCTCGGCCGGCGCGCGCAGCGAGAGCAGGTACGCCTGGTTCACCAGCCGCCGCTGTTCGTCCGAGCATTGCTGGTTCGCGCGCAAACCGACGATCGCCATGTCGTACGCCTGCTGGCGCGGGATCTTGTCCTGCGCGGCCTGCTGCTCGTAGCCGAGCGCGGTGTCGCAGGCGTCGGCCGGCGCGACCGGCACCGCCGCCGCGACGAGCGGTGCGGGCGGATTCGGGCGCGACGGCGCGGGACGGCGCGGCGCCTGCGCCGTTCGCCTCGGCGCGCGCGGCGATCGCCGCGGCGGCGTCGACGCGATGCGGCGCGGCGGCCGGACGTTCGCGCGCTGCGCGAGCGCCAGCTCGCGGCGCGCTTCGGCGTTGGACGGCTGCAGCGCGAGCGCGCCGGAGGAGGAGAGCGCCGCTTCGACGCGCTGACCTTGGGCGCGCTGGGCGATCGCGCGCGCGACGTAGGCCTGCGCGTCGGTCGGGTCGGCACGCAGGGCCGCGTTCGCTTGCGCGACCGCGTCGCGGTACGCGCCGCGTCCCGCGTCGATCTCGGCCCGGCCGACGTACGCGTTCGCCGCGTCCTGACGCGCGCGGTCGGCCACGATCTCGTCGTGCGCGTGCAGCGACGGGGCGGCGACGGCCAGGGCGCGGCCGTAGTCCGCGAGCGCGTCCGCGTCGCGCGGCTGCGGCGCGTCGGCGAGGGCGTGACCGCGGGCGACGTACGCCGCCGCATCCGGGCGGATGGCGAGCGCGGCGTTCGCGTCGGCGAGCGCGCGCGCGCTCTGCCCCATCGCGTCCTCGGTGAGGCTCCGGTCGACGTAGGTGTCGACGTTGCGCGGGTCGAGGCGCAGCGCACGGGCGTACTCGGCGAGCGCGCGATCGTAGTCGCCGCGCAGCGCGGCGATCTGACCGCGCGCGGCGACGGCCGCCGCGGCGTGCCGGACGTCGCCGAGCGCGGTGTACGTCGCGATCGCGCGGTCGAGCGGCGGCAGGGCGGCGTCGTACTCACTGCGCGCCAGATATGCCAGCCCGGCGTCGTATTGCCCGTTCGCCGCGCTGCGCTGCGCGGCGAGCTTCGCCCGTTCCGCCGCCGTCTCGGCGCTGCGCTCGCTGCGCGCCGCCGCCAGCGCGCGAAGCTGCGCGCGATGCGCCGCCAGCGCGGCGCGGTGCTCCGCCTGCGCGAGCGCATCGGCTTTCCGCCGCGCCTGCGTCGCGTTCGCGGCGGCGACGGTCGCGCGCTGCGCCTCGGCGCGCGCGCGGTCGCGTTGCACCATCCCGTACCACGCGGCGATCGCGGCCACGACGAACAGTCCGCCGAGCACCGCCGCGAACGCGCGCAGCGACTGCACCTGACGGCGCCGCGCGCGCGCACGCATCTCGCGTTCGGCGTCGCGCGCCGCCGCACTCGCGTCGAGGAAACGCATCGCTTCGTCGAACGCGGGATCGTAGCGGCGGCCCCACGCCGCCGTTGGCGACGCCTGTTCGCGCCACGCCAGCGCGATCGAAAGGTCGGGGTCGCGCCACAGCGCGGCCTGCCCGCGCACGTGCAGCGCCGCCGACTGGGCGAGCCGGCGATAGATCCGCGCGGACTCCGCCTCGTCGGCGACCCAGCGCTGCAGCCGCTCCCACGTGCGCATCAGGCTCTCGTGCGAGACGTCGAGCACGGTGTCCGGATCGAGCGGCGTGCCCGCCGGCGGCATGAGGAACGAGCGCCCGGGAGCACGGAACGCGTCGACGACGGCGGTCACCTCGGCCGCGTCGGCGCCGGCGATCGCGCACGCGTCGGCGAAGCGCGTCGGGCGGCGGATCCCGCGATTGTCCGGCGCCAGCTCGGTCACGGCTTGGAAGAGCCGCTCCGCGATCGTGCGCGCGCGCGCGTCGGGAAGCGCGAGATAGATCTCGTCGGCGTGGTGCGAGAGCGCGTGCGCGAGGCCGCCGGCGTCGTCGAGATGCCGCACGTCGAGCGGCTCGCCCCGCGCGTGATCGCGCTGCCAGATCGCCCACGTGCGCATCAGCGCGTGCTGCAGCAGCGGAAGCTGATCGGGGTCGTCGCCCAGCTCGTTCAGCAGCCGCGTCGTGAGCCGCGCGGCGATCGGCGTCCCCGCCACGCCCGCCGGGCCTTCGATCGCGCGGCGCAGCTCGTCGCGCGTCATGCGCGGGAGCAGGAACAATCCGTCGTTGATCGCTTCGGGCAGATCGCGGAACTGCGCGCACTCGCCGAGGAAGTCCGAGCGCATCGTGAGGACGACGTAGATCGGCACCGACGGCGCGGCGGTGGCGGCGAGCAGCAGCTTCACGAACGCGGCCGCCTCGTCGGCGCGCTCGGCGCTCGCTCCCGCGGCGAACCGGAACAGCTCTTCGAACTGGTCGACGACGAGCAGGACGTTTTCGCCGGCGCCGATGTCGGCGCGCCGCACGACGTCGACGAGCCCGAGCGCGCCGCGCTCGAGCAGCGCGCGCGTCCGCCAGGGGTCGCCGCCGAGCCCCTGCGGCGCGGCGAGCGCTTCGGCGAGGTTCGCGATAGGGGCGAGGCCGGGCCGGACGACCGCGATCCGCCACCGGGAGCCCGCACCGGCCATGAAGCCGCCGTGAAGCGCGGGCAGGAGCCCGGCGCGCACGAGCGACGACTTCCCGCTGCCCGAGCCGCCCAGGACGGCGACGAAGCGCGAGCGGCGCAGCCGCCCGAGGAGATCGTCGATCTGCCCCTCGCGGCCGAAGAACAGATCGTCTTCGTCGGCCTGGAACGGACGCAGCCCCGGATACGGATTCGCCGCGGCGCGTCGCGCCGCGCTCATCCGGTGCGGCCCGACGCATTCGCGAGCTGCTCGACGAACGGCGCCAGCACCCAGCTCTCGAACGGCCCGAACGCGTCGATGACGATCGCCTCGTCGTCGGGGACGTGCGCTTTGTCCGGCGTGCGCGGGTCGGCGAGCACGACGGCGGCGGCGGCGAACGGCCGGCGGCGCCCGTAGCCGAACGCCTTGCGCAGGTCGCGCAGCTTCGTGCGCAGCCACAGCTCGCTCGTCGCGCCGTGGAAGATCAGCACGCCGTCGGCGCTGCGCAAGTTCTCTTCGTGGTCCTCGCGGAGCTGGCGTTCGTCGCCGTCCGTCAGCGGCCGGATCACGTCGAAGCCGCAGTCGTAGAGCGCGTCCTCGAGCGGGACCGAGGCGGCGGCGTCGACCGGATCGCACACGAGGTAGATGCTCGTCGGCCGCGAGGCGTCGAACGCGAGCCGCGGACCGGGCGCCGGCGCCGGACGCGCCGCGCGGAGCACGTCGAGGGCGGCGCTCTTCAGCGTTTCGAGCGACCCGACCAGCAGCTCCGGATCGTCCTGCAGGCGCTCGACGAACGCGCGCTGCGCGTCGTCCGCCGGGACCGTGTTCGGGCGCATCCACGGCAGCCGCCGGAACGTGCGGCGGCGCGCCGCCTCGCCGAGCGCGGCTTCGTATTGCAGCACCGCCGCCGGCCGGGCGTCCTCGCCGCCCGTGGGACCGGACTCACGGCCGACCGGATGGATGGCGAGCACGCACAGCGCGAGGTCGCGGCGCACCGCGTCGAGCCCGCGCGGCTCGTCGTGCGGCAACACCGTGTGCCCGAACTGCTCCAGTTCGCGTCGTATGCGTTCGCGCGCATCGTCCATGTCGGCACCCGCCGTCGCGACGTACACGGCGAACCCGCTCGGCGCAGCGGCCCGGCCGCGCTCGGCGCCTCGTCTCTTCCTGATGACGTCCTCCGGCAAGGGATGTACCCGGCGCTTGCCGCTTAGTGTCGCGAAAAACGCCGTCCTGCGATCACAATGGGCGGAATGTCCGGGGTCGGCGTGGGCGAAACGGCGGGCTGGGCGGGACCTGCGGGAGCGGGCGACGCGCCGGGTGCGGGCGACGCGGACGGCGCCGGCTGCGGTCGCGCGTTGCACAGATCGGCGGTGACCGGCACCGGCGGCGTCGCGGTCAGCCCGAACAGCAGCGGGAACGACGAGGTCCCGTCCGTCATGTACTCGCCGCCGACGGCGCGCGTCTCGCCCGGCGCGAGGGTCCACTGCTTGACGAGATAGCGCTGCGACGGATCGCTCACGCAATTGACCTGCGTCGGCGCGGGATCGCCGTCGAACCAGATCGTCGTCGTCGCGCCTCCGCCTTGCGGCGACTCGTAGAGGTAGACGTCTTGCGGCGCGGCCGTCGGGTTCGAAAGCGTCAGCTGGACCCGCCGCAGCACTCCGTAGTCGCCGGCCAGCGAACGGCCCCGCGGCTCGAGGTTCGGAAAGAGCGGTCTGCCGTCGGGCCCGTTTCCGACCCCGGCCTCGAACGGCTCGGGCTCCGGGCCGCCGACCGCGAAGGCGAGCGCGAGCGGCGCGACGTTCGCGATGTCGAAGGCGCCCCGGCGGCCGTGCCCGTCCCCGGGCAGCTCGGGCTGCGCGACGAGCGCGAACGGATCGGTGGCGCCGAGCACCGTGACGATCTGCGCCTGAACGGGGTCGCCGGCGAGCAGCCGGACGTCGTAGATCGCCGCGACGAGGTCGCCCGCGCTCATCGCCGCGACGTCGAGCGGGACCACCAGCGGAATCGACGCATCGAGGGCCGCGACGAAGCTCTCCTGCGGACGTTGCTCCTGCAGATACCGCACCGTCGCCATGTGGCCGACGAACGGGAAGGCGTTCGACGGTCCCGCCTGCGCGCCCAAGACCTGAACGCGGGACGCCCCGGTCGTGGTCAGCGCGAGGTAGAGCCGGCGCTGCGGCGTCGCGGAGACGTGGTAAACGTACGCGCGGGCGGGGTGCGCGGCGTCGATCGTGCCGCGGAAGAGCACGCCTTCGATCCCGGCCGGGACCGTTTCGGGATCGTCGCTGTAGAACAGCAGCGACGGGTCGAGCGGCGCGAGCGCCGCGACCGCGACGTGGACCGAGCTGCTGCCGGCGACGTCCGCGCTCAGCCCGTTTCCGGCGATCCGGACGGCGACTTGCGCGTCGAGGGCCGTGCCGGGCGTCAGCGGCGCCGTGCTCAGGCCCTGGATCGTGACGGTCGCGCCGGGACGCAGTTGCGCGGCGCGCGCGAGCGCCGCCTGAACCTGCGCGGCGACGAACGCCGCCGAGACGGAGCCGGCGAGATCGACCTCGATCGCGGGCGGCACCACGCCGGCGGGCGGCAGCGGCGGCGGCGACGGACTGGGGGATGCCGCCGGCCCGGGCGACGCGGCCGGCGGCGTGCCCGGGGCGGCCGGCGCCGGGGTCGCCGTCGCTTGCACTGCCGGCGCCGGAGGCGCTTGCGGCGACGGCAGCCCCGAGGGCGCCGCCGTTTCCGAAGGCGAGGGCTGCGGCGCGTTCCGCGGAGTGCCGGGCGGAGGCGGGGCGCTCTGTGCGAGCGCGGGGAGCGGGCCGAAGGCGAGCAGCGCGGCGAGCGCCAGACGTGCGACGAAGACGATCCGGCCGCGTACGGGCCGGGTCGCGAGCGTCCCTGCCGGATTGACGGCGCGATCCTTCAGCCGTAAATTGTTGAGGTCGCAAGCAGCGGCACGGGAGGCGCGGTGCGCATCGTCTGCATCGGCGGCGGCCCCGCCGGGCTCTTCTTCTCGATTCTGATGAAGAGCGCGCGGCCCGACGCCCGGATCGTGGTCCACGAACGCAACCGCGCCGACGACACCTTCGGGTGGGGCGTCGTCTTCTCGGATCAGACGCTCGGGAACATCGCCGCCGCCGATCCCGAGACGTACGCGCGGATCGTCGAGAGCTTCGTGCACTGGGACGACATCGACGTCCACTTCCGCGGGCGCACGCTGCGCGCCGGCGGCCAGGGCTTCGCCGGGATCGCGCGCAAGCGGCTGCTGCACATCCTGCAGGAACGCGCGAGCGCGCTCGGCGTCGAGCTGCGCTTTCAGAGCGAGACGCACGAAGACGCGCATCCCGGCGCCGACCTCGTCGTCGTCGCCGACGGCGCGAACAGCGCGGTGCGCGGGCGGCATGCGGAGCGCTTCGGGACGACGCTCGAACGCCGCTGCAACCGGTACGTGTGGCTCGGGACGCGCAAGCGCTTCGACGCGTTCACCTTCGCGTTCGAAGAGACGCCGCACGGCTGGTTTCAAGTCCACGCCTACCGCTTCGCCCGCGACCTCGGGACGGTGATCGTGGAGTGCCGCGAAGAGACGTGGCGCGCGGCCGGGCTCGATCGCGCCAGCACCGCGGAGACGCTGGCGTTCTGCGAGCGGCTCTTCGCGCCGTATCTCGACGGCGAGCCGCTGATGAGCAACGCGGCGCACCTCGCCAACCCGTGGATCGCCTTCGTGCAGGTCGCCAACGCGCGCTGGTTCGACGGGAACCGCGTGCTGATCGGCGACGCCGCGCACACCGCGCACTTCTCGATCGGCTCGGGGACGAAGCTCGCGCTCGAGGACGCCATCGGGCTCGTGCGCGCACTCGAGCGGAACCCCGAGCTCACGCGCGCGTTCGAGACGTACGAGGCGGAACGCCGCGTGGAGGTGCTGCGGCTGCAGAACGCGGCACGCAACAGCACCGAGTGGTTCGAGAACGTCGCGCGCTACGCGTCGCTGGAGCCGGAACAGTTCGCGTACAGTCTGCTCACGCGCAGCCAGCGGCTCTCGCACGACAGCCTGCGCGTGCGCGACCGCGAGTACGTCGACGCGTTGGAGCGCTGGCTCGCCGAGCGGGCCGGCGCGCCGAACCCCGTGCCGCCGATGTTCGCGCCGTTCCGGCTGCGCGCGCTGGAGCTGCCGAACCGGGTCGTCGTCTCGCCGATGGCGATGTACTCGTGCGTCGACGGAACGCCGAACGACTTCTACCTCGTCCATCTCGGCGCGCGCGCGCAAGGCGGCGCGGGGCTCGTCTTCACCGAGATGACGTGCGTCGCCGCCGACGCGCGCATCTCGCCGGGCTGCGCCGGCATGTACGCCGACGAGCACGTCGCCGCGTGGACGCGCATCGTCGATTTCGTGCATACGTGGACGCGCGCGAAGGTTGCGCTGCAACTCGGGCACGCCGGTCCGAAAGGCTCGACGCAGCGCGGCTGGGAGGAGGCCGACGAGCCGCTCCCGCGCGGCAACTGGCCGGTGATCGGTCCTTCGCCGATCGCGTACGGCGAGCGCAACCAGACGCCGCGCGCGATGACGGCCGACGACATGGAGCGCGTGCGGGCGCAGTTCGTGCGCGCCGCGCAGATGGGCGAGCGCTGCGGCTTCGACCTCCTCGAGCTGCACTGCGCGCACGGGTACCTGCTCTCGAGCTTCATCACGCCGCTGACGAATCGCCGCACCGACGAGTACGGCGGGTCGCTCGCGAACCGGCTGCGCTTTCCGCTCGAGGTGTTCGCCGCGGTGCGCGCGGTCTGGCCCGCGCACAAGCCGATGTCGGTCCGCATCTCGGCGACCGACTGGGTCGAGGGCGGGATCACGCCGGACGACGCCGTCGAGATCGCACGCGCGTTCCACGACGCGGGCGCCGATCTCATCGACGTCTCCGCCGGGCAGACCTCGCGCGCCGCGCGGCCGGTCTACGGACGGATGTTCCAGACCCCGTTCTCCGACAAGATCCGCAACGAGCTGCGGATCGCGACGATGGCGGTCGGCAACGTCACCGACGCCGACCAGGTGAACAGCATCGTCGCCGCCGGGCGCGCGGATCTCGTCGCGCTCGCGCGCCCGCACCTCGCCGATCCGTACTTCACGCTGCACGCCGCGGCGCAGCTCGGCTACGACGATCAGCCGTGGCCCGAGCAGTATCTGCCGGGGCGCGAGCAGCACCTGCGCATGCTGCGCCGCGCCGCGCAAGCCGCCGCGGAAGCGGCGGCCGAGGTGACGCGATGACGGGACGCCACGCGCTCGTCACCGGCGGCGGGCGCGGCATCGGCGCCGCGATCGCGACGGCGCTCGGCGCCGAGGGCGCGCGGCTCACCCTGCTCGGCCGCGACCGCACCGTGCTCGACGCGCACGCCGCCACGCTCGCCGCGTCGTCGCAGCCGTTCTGCGCCGTCGCCGATGTGACGGATGCGGAGGCGCTGGCGAACGCGTTCGCCGCGGCGCGCGCGCGGCACGGCGAGATCGAGATCCTGGTCTGTAATGCGGGCGCATCGCTCGGGCGCCCGTTCACCGCGCTCGATCGCGCGACGTGGGACGACATCCTGGCCGTGAATCTCACCGCGACGTACGCGTGCGCCCGCGAAGCGGTGCCCGCGATGCTCGCGGCCGGCTGGGGCCGGATCGTGAACGTCGCGAGCACGGCGGGCCTCGTCGGCGGCGCGTACATCGCCGCGTACAGCGCGGCGAAGCACGGCGTCGTCGGGCTGACGCGCTCGCTCGCGGTCGAGCTGGGCCGCAAAGGGATCACCGTCAACGCCGTGTGCCCGGGGTTCACGGAAACCGAGATGCTGGACCGCGCGCTCGAGCGCATCGAGACCAGCACGGGACGCACCCGCGAGCAGGCCGTCGACGCGCTGATCGGACGCAACCCGCTGCAGCGCTTCGTGCGACCCGACGAGGTCGCGAGCATCGTCGTCTGGCTCTGTCGGGACGAGGCGTCGGCGATCAACGGACAAGCGATCGTCGTCGACGGCGGCGAGGTGCAGGGATGATCCAGCCGGTCGACCGTGAGTCGCGCGCCACCGACGACGACCATCTCGCCGTGCGGGTGTGGCTGCGCATGCTCGCCTGCGCGAATCTGATCGAGGGGCGCGTCGCGCGGGAGCTGCGCGCGCGCTTCGCGACGACGCTTCCGCGCTTCGACTTTCTCTCGCAGCTCGAGCGCGCTCCGGGCGGGCTGAAGATGAGCGAGATCTCGAAGCGGCTGATGGTGACCGGCGGAAACGTGACGCGGCTCGCCGACCAGCTCCTCGCCGAGGGGCTGATCGCGCGCACGACGCCGCCCGGCGACCGCCGCGCCTCGATCGTGCGGCTCACCGAGCGCGGGCGCAAGACGTTCAAGGCGATGGCGGGCCGGCACGAGCGCTGGATCGTCGCGATGTTCGGCGGTCTGAGCGACTCGGAGCGCGCGCAGCTCTACGCGATCCTCGCGAAGCTCAAGCGCCGGCTGACCGCCCTGGACGACGAGGAGATCGCATGAACCGCACGCGCTCGTTCGCGCAGTACGCGCCGCGCCACGTCCGCTGGTCGCTCGACGGCGGCGTCGCGACCGTCGCGCTCGACCGGCCGGAACGCAAGAACCCGCTGACGTTCGACTCGTACGCCGAGCTGCGCGATCTGTTCCGCGACCTCGCGTACGCGTCCGACGTTCACGCCGTCGTGCTCGCCGGCAGCGGCGGCAACTTCTCGTCGGGCGGCGACGTGCACGAGATCATCGCGCCGCTCACCCGGATGGCGATGCCCGAGCTGCTGGCGTTCACGCGGATGACCGGCGACGTCGTGAAAGCGATGCGTGCCTGTCCCCAGCCCATCGTCGCCGCCGTCGACGGGGTCTGCGCCGGCGCCGGCGCAATGCTGGCGCTCGCCTCGGACGTGCGCTACGGCACCGCACGGAGCGCGGTCGCGTTCCTCTTCACGCGCGTCGGGCTCGCCGGCGCCGACATGGGCGCGTGCGCGCTGCTCCCGCGCGCGATCGGGAGCGGCCGCGCCGCGGAGCTGCTCTTCACCGGCCGCACGATGCACGGCGACGAGGCGCAGGCGTGGGGGTTCTTCAACCGCCTCTGCGAGCCGGACGCCGTGGAAGACCAGGCGCGCGCGCTCGCGCGGACGCTCGCAGCCGGCCCCACGTTCGCGCACGCGATGACGAAGCGCATGCTGCACCAGGAGTGGGCGATGGGAGTCGACGAGGCGATCGAGTCCGAAGCGCAGGCGCAGGCGATCTGCATGGCGACGAACGATTTGCGGCGCGCCTACGAGGCGTTCGCGGCGAAGCGGGCGCCGGAGTTTCGCGGCGACTGATGCCCGACACGACGTTCCTGAGCTGGCCGTTCTTCGACGAGACGCATCGCGCGCTCGCGCCAGCGCTCGACGCCTGGGCCGCGCGCACCCTTTCCCCCGGCGAAGCGGACGACGTCGAGGAGGCGTGCCGCGCGCTCGTGCGCGATCTCGGGCGTGACGGGTGGCTGCGTTACGCCGTTCCGGCGGCGTACGGAGGTGCGTTCGACCAGGTCGACTCGCGGGCGGTGTGCCTCGTCCGCGAGACGCTGGCGCGGCACGACGCGCTCGCCGACTTCGCCTTCGCGATGCAAGGTCTCGGCGGCGCGCCGATCGTCATCGCCGGCGACGCGGCGTTACGGCAACGCTATCTGCCGCGCATCTGTTCGGGCGACGCGATCGCGGCGTTCGCCCTGTCGGAGCGCGACGCCGGATCGGACGTCGCCGCGATCGCGACGAGCGCCGAGCGCGACGGCGACGCCTACGTACTGGACGGCGAGAAGACGTGGATCTCGAACGGCGGGATCGCGGACGTCTACGTCGTGTTCGCGCGCACCGGCGAAGCGGCGGGCAGCCGCGGGCTCTCGGCATTCGTGGTCGAGGCGGAGACGCCGGGCTTCACGATCGCCGAGCGCATCGAGCTGATCGCGCCGCACCCGCTCGCCACGCTGCGCTTCGAGCGCTGCCGCGTCCCGGCGACCCAGCGCCTCGGCGTGGGGGGCGACGGCTTCGCGATCGCGATGCGCGCGCTCGACGTCTTCCGCGCGAGCGTCGCCGCGGCCGCCCTGGGGATCGCGCGCCGCGCCTTCGACGAAGCGCTCGCACACGCACGCCGCCGAACGATGTTCGGGACGACCCTCGCGTCGTTTCAGCTCACGCAGGCCGCGCTGGCCGAGATGGCGACCGCGATCGACGCCGCTGCGCTGCTGACGTACCGCGCGGCGTGGTCGCGCGACGTGCTCGGCGTTCGCACCACGCGCGAGGCTGCGATGGCCAAGCTGACTGCGACGGAGAGCGCGCAGCGCGTCGTCGACCGGACGGTGCAGCTGTTCGGCGCGCTCGGGCTCACGCGCGGATCCGTTCCCGAACGTCTCTACCGCGAGATCCGCGCTCTGCGCATCTACGAAGGAGCCAGCGAAGTGCAACAGCTCGTCATCGCCCGGCAGGTGCTCGGGTGACCGCGCACGTCGACCCGTTCGCGCGCGAGAATCTGCCGCCGCGCGAGGAATGGCCGGAGTTCTTGTTCACGCTACCCGGGCTGCAGTATCCCGCGCGGCTCAACTGCGCCGCCGAGCTGCTCGACGTCGCGCTCGCGCGCGGCTGCGGCGACCGCCCCGCAATCGTCGATGCGAGCGGGATGCTCACGTACGGGCAGCTCGCGTCCGAGGTGAACCGCATCGCAGGGATGCTGCGCGACGATCTGCACCTCGTTCCGGGAAACCGGCTGCTGCTGCGCGGGTTCAACAACGCGGTGACCGCGGCGTGCTGGCTCGCGGCCGTGAAGGCCGGGCTCGTCGTCGTGACGACGATGCCCCTGTTGCGCGCGAAGGAGCTGACCGACGTCGTGAACGCCGCGCAGATCGCGCACGCGCTGTGCGACGTGCGGCTGCGCGACGAGCTGGAAGCCGCGCTCCCGGCTTGCCCGACGCTGCGCGAGATCGTCTTCACGCACGACGACGGCCCGCGCGGACTCACGGCACGGACGAGGGACCGGACCGCCGTCTTCGATGCGTGCGACACCGCGGCGGACGACGTGTGCATGATCGCGTTCACCTCGGGGACGACCGGCCGCCCGAAGGGAACGATGCACTTTCATCGCGACGTGCTCGCGGTCTGCGACACCTTTCCGCCGTCGTCGTTCGCGCCCACGCCGGACGACGTGTTCATCGGCACGCCGCCGCTCGCGTTCACGTACGGCCTCGGCGCTGCGCTGCTCTTTCCGCTGCGCGCCGGCGCGTCGACCGTGCTGATCGAGAAGCCGTCGCCGGAAGCGCTTCTCGGAGCGATTCGCGACCACGGGGCGACGGTTTGCTTCACCGCGCCGACCTCGTACCGGGCGATGGCGCCGCTCGTCGAGCGCGACCGGATCCGCACGCTGCGCGCCTGCGTGTCGGCCGGCGAAACGCTGCCCGTCGCAACGCGCGCGCTGTGGGAGAACGCGACCGGGGTGCGCATCATCGACGGGATCGGTTCCACCGAGATGCTGCACATCTTCATCGCCGCGTCCGGCGACGAGATTCGCCCCGGCGCGACCGGAAAGCCGGTCCCCGGGTACGTCGCCTGCATCCTCGACGACGACGGAAAGCCGCTGCCGCCGGGCAACGTCGGGCGACTCGCGGTGAAGGGCCCGACCGGCTGCCGCTATCTCGCCGATTCGCGCCAGCGCGACTACGTGCAGCACGGCTGGAACGTCACCGGCGACGCGTATCTGCTCGACGAGGACGGCTACTACTGGTACCAGGCGCGGACGGACGACATGATCATCTCGTCGGGCTACAACATCGCCGGCCCCGAAGTCGAAGGCGCGCTGCTGGAGCACGCGCGCGTCCTGGAGTGCGCGGTCGTCGGCGTCCCGGACGAGGAGCGCGGTCACATCGTGAAAGCGTTCGTCGTGCTGCGCGAACGCGCCGCGGCGCCCGGGTCCGGCGCGAGCCCGGCGTCGACGGACGCCGAGCTCGTTCGCGAGCTGCAGGACTTCGTCAAGGCGCGCATCGCGCCGTACAAGTATCCGCGCGCGATCGAGTTCGTCGACGCGCTGCCGCGCACGCAGACCGGCAAGATCCAGCGCTACAAGCTGCGCACGGCGAAGGCGCCCGCGTGAGCGCGGACGCGAATCCCCGAGCCGGCGTGCCCGACGGCGCAGACCTGGGCGCCGAAGCGGCGGGAACGGCGGGCGCGGTGCTGCAGCCGGCGGGCTGGCCGCGCCCGAAGGGCTACGTGCACGGCGTGCGTGCGCAAGGTACGCTCGTGTTCGTCGCCGGCCAGGTCGGCTGGGACGAACGCGCGCGGTTCGCTTCGTCGGAGATCGCGGGACAGACGGAACGCGCGCTGCGCAACGTCGTGGCCGTGCTCGCGGAGGCCGGCGCGAAACCCGAGCACGTGACGCGCATGACCTGGTACGTCACCGACAAGCGCGCCTACCTCGACAACCAGCGCGCGATCGGCGAAGCGTACCGCGCGGTGATGGGCCGCTGGTTCCCCGCGATGTCCGTCGTCGCGGTCGCGGCGCTCGTCGAAGACGAAGCGCTCGTGGAGATCGAGGCGACAGCCGTCGTTCCGGGCGGCGGCTGACGCCCCACGAGGCGCGAGTTGCGCGCCGCGACGTTCTGCCGTTTATCTCGGCGTCCGGCGGTTACCAGCCGTAACGGCGGAACGCGGGCGGCGGACCCGGGGTGACCAGATCGATCTCGTCGGCGGCGAACGCGCCGTCGCGCGCGATGTGCCCGAACACCTGCACGTACATCCCGTTCTGCAGGTTCAGACCCGTCGGCTTGATCACCGTCCCGGGATGCAGCACGATGTGCGGTCCGCGGTCGAGCTGCAAATTCCAGGGCTTGAACTCGATGACGCGGCCGCTGAGGTGCTGCTCGTAGCCGCCGGCGGCGTAGCTGGGATACGCTTGCGCCGATGCCGCGGCCGGGCCGACGAGCAGCGCACAAGCCGTGAGCGCGATCGCGGTGCGTTTCATGAGACGACCTCCGAGTCGAAAGAAAACCGAGCCAGTGCGCTCATAACGCACGGCGCCGCCGTTTCCTCCGGCGAGCGCACGACCGCGTCCCGATTTTCACGCGTCTTTCATCGACGTGCCGCCCGGAAACGACGACGGCGCCGTCCCGCGGGACGGCGCCGAGCGTGCGTCGACGAAGCCGCGCCCAGCGCGGACCCGTTCAGTGGTGCGTGCGCGTGTCGCTCGAGGAGGACGAGCGAGACGTCCCGCGCGACTGCGCGGAAGCGCTGCGCTGAGGCGAGCTGTACGACCGGGACGGCGCGCTGTACGAACGTGAAGGCGCGCTGTACGAGCGGTTGTACGACGGCCGGCTGTACGACCGCTGCGCGCCGTACGACGGCTGGCTGTACGAACGCTGCGTGCCGTACGACGGCTGGCTGTACGAACGTTGCGTGCCGTACGAGGGCTGGCTGTACGACCGCTGCGCGCCGTACGACGGCTGGCTGTACGAACGTTGCGTGCCGTACGACGGCTGGCTGTACGAACGCTCCGTGCCGTACGACGGCGGGCTGTACGAACGCTGCGCGCCGTACGACGGCTGGCTGTACGAACGCTGCGTGCTGTACGACGGCTGACTGTACGAACGCTGCGCGTCGGACGAACGCTGCGTGCCGTACGAGGGCGAGCTCGTCCACGAACGCTGCTGCGTTCCCGTGCGCGATCCGTCGTAGGCCGGCACGCGGGACGCCGTTCCGCCGGTCTGACGGCTGCCGTCATAGGTCTCCACGCCACGGTTCGTCGTGGTGCGGTCGTACGTCGTGCCGCGCTCGTACGCGCCGTCGGACGTCGTGCCGCGCCCGTAGGCCGCTCCGGTGCCGCGGCTCGCGTTGAACCGCGACCACACGTCGCTCGACCCGCGCGCGGTCACGTCCGCACGCGCGCTCGCCGAGCTTCCCGCCTCGCGCTGCGCCGCGTAGCCCGAGCGCTGCTCGTTGGCGTAGCCCGAGCGCTGCTCGTTGGCGTAGCCCGAGCGCTGCTCGTTCGCATAGCCTTCGCGCGACGTGGTCGCGGCGCGGCCGGCGTATCCGGCAGCCGCCGTTGCGGGCAGGGCTGGACGCTCGATCGCGCGTCCGGCCGCGACGGCGGTCCGGGCTTCGGAGAACGGCACGCGTGCCACGGGCTGCGCGTGCCCGGCGAAGCTGCGTTCCGCGAACGTCGTGCGCGGGGAGACGCGCACCGAGGCGCTGCGGTCGGTGTAGCGGAGGTTCGCCGTCGTCGGGACGAGCGCGAGCCGGCCGCTCGTGAAGCGTGCGTCGCGCAGCCGTTCGGGCGACACGGCGACGTGCGCGCCGAACCGTCCGGCGAGGAAGTTCTCGCGCGTCACGCTCGTGACGCCCCAGCGGAAGTTGCGGTAGCCGGAGATCGCGTCGAAGCCGAGGACCGCGACGTCGCGGAAGGCGTATCCGCCGCCCCACCACGGATGGAACGCTTCGCGCGGTCCGATCGGGAGCCAGCCGACGTCGCCGAAGCCGAGATCGATTCCGACCCCGCCCAGGTTGAAGCCGAAGAACGCGACGTACGCGGGCGCCCACGGCGTGTACGCGCGCGGTCCCGGATACCAGCACCAGCCGTAGGCGGCGCTGCGGTACCAGCGGCCGTAGTGATACGGCGCCCAGCCCCACGGCTCCGCACCGACCCACGTCCAGCCGTACGCGTCTTCCCATACCCAGCGGCCGTCGCGATACGGCGCCCAGTCCGCCGGAACGTCGCTCGGGACCCATGCGTCGCCGTAGCCCGACGCGCTGTCGTCGACCCAACGTCCGTCGTTGTCGAGGTCGGCGACGCCCTGCACGTCCGGAGCGACGTGCGTGTCCTGCAGCGCCACTTGCTCGTGCGAGTCGCAGTCTTCGTTGAACGAGTCGAATCCGTCCATCGCGATCGCCTGCGTGGTGTCGATCTGCGGATCGGAGGCGGTGCCGGACGCAACGAGGGTCGTCCCGGGCTGCAGCGTCTGCTGACCCTGCGGCGTGAGGATCTGCGCGACGCCGTCGCGGACGGTCACGCTCGTGCGGCCGTCGGGATCGACGCTCACGCGATACGCGCCGCCGTCCTGCGCGCGTATCGAGATCGAAGGCGTGTCGACCGTCACGCTGCCGTCGTCGCCGCGCAGCAGCCGCGCTTCGACCGTGCCTTCGGCGAGCTGCAGCTCGCGGTCGTTCGGATCGATCTTCGTGAAGCGCATCTGGACGTTGTCACCGAGCCGGACGCTCGAGACTTCGTCGAACTGCACTTCGGCGCGCGAGCCGTCGCCGGTCGTGATGTAGTCGGCGCCGAGAACGGGCGCGTTCACGGCCGCTTCGACGGGCTGCGCGGAGTCGCCGCGCTGCACGGCGACCGACCCTTGCGCGATGCTGATGCGCGCCACGCCGGGCGCGTTCGGGTCGACCGCATCGTCGGCAAGCGCGACGCGCGGAAGGACCATGGGGAGCGAGAAGGCGGTCAAAGCGGCGATCGCCGCCAGGCGCCTTCCCAACGAGAATGATTGCACGGTGAGCCCTCGGGGATGAAGTGTCCTTCGAACGCGAGCATAGCCCCCCGGCGTCGCGCGGTCGAGCGGGCTTTAACCGGCCCTCAGCATCATTTAATCCGGCTCTGATGTTGCGTGGCCCAGGCGAGGCCGATGCTTGGGAAACGGGGCGGCCGCAAAGACCGCCCCGCGTCAACCGATACCTCCCTCGTAAGGAGCCCGCCATGGTGTCCCTTCGCTTCGCCGTTCTCTTGACGGCGCTCGGGTGTGCCGCGCTGCCTCTGGCCGCGGCCGCCCAAGACGTCCCGGTCAGCGCGATGGCGCCGGCCGACGAGTACTTCGGCCACGCGCGCTTGAGCGTGCTCGGCATCGCGAACACGATCCGCGACGCCGGCGCGCGGATCCGCGAAGGCGCCGATCCCTCCTCGATGACGAGCGGTCCGCTCTCGTTCATCCCGGAAGCGATCCACGACTGGCAGCGGCAGTATCCCGACGATCCGTGGATCGCGCGTGATCTGTACGGCCTCGAGGTCGTCTATCTGCGCGCGCGCACCCCGGAAGGCGACGCGCACGCCCGCGAGACGGCCGACTGGCTCGTCCGCGACTATCCCGACTCGGCGTCGGCGGAGCAGGCGCGGCTCGCGTTGCGCAGCGGCGCCCGCCGCGAGGCGGTCGCGCGCACCGCCGCCGGCGGCGACGCGTGGGAGCGCTGGAACGCGCTGCGCGCGCCGCTCCCGCCCGCACCGGAACGCTAAGGGCCGGTTCGGTCCGCTCGCCGCACGCGTTCAGGCACGTTCGAGAACGTACGTGCCCGGTGCATCGGCGAGCGGCGGGTACGCGTCGTTCCCGAGCCGTTCCGGAGCGGGGACCGTGTCCGGCGAGCGCTCCGCGAGCCATGCGGCCCAGTCGGGCCACCACGAGCCGTCGTGCTTCGGCGCCGCCTCCAGCCACGCGTCGGCGGACGGCGGGTTGGGCGTGCCGGGCGGCGGTCCCCACCACTGCGCCTTCTTCTTGCCGGGCGGCGAGATGATGCCGGCGATGTGGCCCGACGCGCCGAGGCGGAACGTCGTCTCGCCCCCGACGTGCCGCGCCATCGCGTACACCGAGCGCCACGGCGCGATGTGATCTTCCGACGTCGCGACACAGTAGATCGGAACGGTGACGCGCCGCAGGTCGAGCGGGACGCCGTCCACCTCGAGCGTGTCCGGCCGGACGAGGTCGTTCTGCACGTACATTCGCCGTAGATAGTAGGAGTGCAGCGTGCGCGGGATGCGCGTCGCGTCGTCGTTCCAGAACAGCAGATCGAATGCCGGCGCGTCCTTGCCGAGCAGATAGCGGTTCACCGCGACGCCCCAGATCAGATCGTTCGCGCGCAGCATGCTGAACGTGTCGGCCATCTCGCGCCCGCCGAGGACTCCCTCGCGCTCCATGCGCTCGTCGATGTGCGCGAGCGCTTCGTGCGAGACGAACGCCATCACTTCGCCGGGATCGGCGAAGTCGACGAGCGCCGCGAAGAACGTCGCGCTCCGAATGAGCGAGGCGCCCATGCGCGCCAGGTACGCGAGGCCGCTCGCCAGCAGCGTTCCGCCGATGCAGTAGCCGATCGCGTCGACGTCCTCGGTCCCGGTGATGTTCGCCGCGACGCGCGCGGCCGTGAGCGGCCCGAGCCGCAAGTAGTCGGCCCAGCCCAGCTCGGCGAGCGAGGCATCCGGGTTCCGCCAGGAGACCACGAAGACGTTGCGCCCGGCGTCGGTCGCGTACTTCACGAAGCTGTTCGCCGGCTGCAAGTCCAAGATGTAGAACTTGTTGATCCACGGCGGGACGACGATCAGCGGGCGCGCGTAGACCTGCGGCTGCGTCGGCGCGTACTGGATCAGCTCGATCAGCTCGTTGCGATACACCACCTTGCCCGGCGTGGTCGCGACGTTGCGCCCCACCTCGAACGCGCTCTGGTCGACGAGCGCCGGGCGTCCGGCGTTCTCCCGTGCGTCCTCGTGCAGGTTTTCGAGCCCGCGCCGGAAGTTCGCGCCGCCAGTGCGCAGCGTCTCTTCGAGCACGTCGGGATTGAACCACGGCACGTTCGTCGGGCTCATCGCATCGCAGAACTGCTTCGCGAAGAACTTCACCCGCCGGCGAGTCGCCTCGTCGATCCCCTCGGCCTCGTCGATCGATCGCAGCACCGCCTTCGTCGCGAGGAGATAGCCCTGCTTGAGCGCGTCGAAGTACGGGTTCGTCGACCAGACCGGGTTCGCGAAACGCTTGTCCGACGCGTCGGGCGCGATGACCGGCCGGGACGGCGCCTCGCCCGCGGCGAGCGCGGTCGCATCGCGCGTCAGCGCCTCGGCGAACGTGCTCGCCAGCTCCTGCTGCGCTTCGAGCACCGCGCCGGGGCTGGACATCATCGCCCGCCAGACTTCGAGCGACATCGCGCCGACGCCGAGCGGATCGAACGGGTTTTTCACGGCCCTTGGATCATACCACCGCTTCGCGGGCGCCTCCCGACGACGGGCCGAGGCGGTCGACGAAGTCGCCGACGCGCTCCACGATGAGGTCCGGGTCGTCGCGATGCGGGCTGTGCCCCGCGCCCGACACCACCAGGATGTCGGCCTGGGGGGCGCGTGCCGCGATCGCGTCGATCTGCGCGAGGGTGCCGTACTCGTCGTTCTCGCCCTGGATCAGCAGCAGCGGGACGCGAACGGCGCTCGCTGCGTCCTCGATATTCCAGTCGCGGAAGCGCGGATCGAGCCACACGTCGTTCCAGCCGTAGAAGGCGCCGTCGACGTCGGCGTGGTGGCGAGCCAGCTTCGCGCGCAGATCGGTGGTCTCGTATGCGCGGCGCGCCGTCTCGATGCTCCGTACGGAGAGGTCTTCGACGAACACGTGCGGCGCTTCGAGGATCAGCCCCGAGAGCGCGTCGGGAAAAGCGCCCGCGAACAGCAGCGCGATCGACGCGCCGTCGCTGTGCCCGAACACGATCGGGCGCTCGAGTCGCAGCTCGCGCAGCAGCGCGGGAAGCACGCGCGTCGCTTCGACGTGCATGAACGACGGCTCGCGCTTCGCGTCGAGCGGATCCGAGCCGCCGTAGCCGCGGCGCGAGTACGCGACGACGGTGCGGCCCGTGCGCGCGCGCAAGCGCTGCGGAACATCGCGCCACAGCGACACCGAGCCCAAGCCTTCATGCAGCAGCACGATCGCCGCCCGCGCAGGATCGCCGGCGAGCGTCGCCGTCTCCAGCCGTACGCCGTCGACGGCGACGTCGCGGCGGCGCGCTGGGCCGTCGACATCACGTTCGCTCGAGCGAGCCGGCGAACGCTCCTCATCGCCGACTTGGGCGGCCCGGGGGGAAACGCGATCCACCGCGGCTCCTTCGGTGGGGGGCCACCGTTTACGCTGCTTCCCGGGGTCGTGAACCTTGGACGCCCGCGGGCGCTTTGCCCGGTGAGAACGACGATCTTCGACGGGACCGGGGTCGCCGGGGCGACCGCGTCGGAACGCCGGGGGCTCGCCCGTCGCGGAAGTGCGCTATACTGCACGAGTGTCGCAGGCGAGCGATTCCGTAGGCGCGATCGTGCATTCGCTGGACGGCGCAGCGATCCTCAGCGCTCTGGCCGAGCGGGTCCGCGAGCTTCGCGCGCGCCGCGGGATGACGCGCCGGATCCTGGCCAAGGACTCGGGCGTGTCCGAACGCTATCTCGCGCAGCTGGAGGCCGGGCGCGCCAACGCTTCGCTCCTGGTGCTGCGGCAGATCGCCCGCGCGCTCGACGTGCCCGCCGAGGCGCTGCTCGCGGAGACGCCCGACGCCCCCGCCGAGCTGGCGGAGACCGTCGAGCTGCTGCGCCGGCTCACTCCGGCGCAGCTCGCCGAAGCGCAGGCGAATCTTCGCCGCAGGTACGGCGACGTCGACGAGGCGGTGCGGCGCCGGCGCATCGCCCTCATCGGGCTGCGCGGTGCGGGAAAGACGACGCTCGGAACCCGATTGGCGGAGCGGCTCGGCGTCCCGTTCATCGAGCTCGACCGCGAGATCGAGCGCGAGAGCGGCATCTCGCTCGCGACGATCTTCGATCTCTACGGCCAAGCGGGTTTCCGGCGCTTGGAACGTCGCTGTCTCGACCGGGTCATCGCCGAACACTCGCGATTCGTGCTCTCGACGGGCGGCAGCATCGTGTCGGAGCCCGCGACGTTCGAGCGGCTTCTCTCCGCCTGCTGGACGGTGTGGCTGCGGGCCGCGCCCGCCGAGCACATGCAGCGGGTCGTCGCCCAGGGCGACATGCGGCCGATGGCCGGCAACCCGGAGTCGATGGCCGACCTGCAGCGCATCCTGGCCGGGCGCGAGCCGCTCTACCGGCGTGCCGACGCCCAGGCCGACACGAGCGGGCGCGACGTGGAGTCCGCACTTCAGGCGCTGATCGACGTCGTGCCGAGCGACGCTGCAGTCGAATCGGCCGCTTCCTGACAGTGCAGCCTCGGCGTACGACCCCGACGAGAGGGTGACTGGTACAGTCGGCGAACAAAGCGTCCACGTCTTTTTTCGTTCTGTGAGGCGAGGGCGCCATGCTGTTCGACCGTCGTTCCGTTCGCAATCTTTCAGCTTGGGCGGTCGTTTCGATCGCCGTCGTGACCGCCGCGTGCAGCGGCAGCGGAGGGACCGCGAGGACGGTCCCCGCGCCTACGACGACCCCCTCACCAGCCGCGACGACGACGCCGACAACGGGCCCCACCCAGTCGCCGTCGCCGACACCGAAGGCGACCGCGACGCCCACGGCGACGCCGACCGCGAAGGCGACGCTCACGCCGACTCCGACGGCGACGGGAAGCCCGGGCGTGCCGACACCGACGCCGACGCCGACGCACACCCCGACCCCGGCGCCGACCGCAACGCCGTCGCCTACCGCGTCGCCGACGCCGACCCATACCCCGACGCCGTCGCCGACGCCGACTCACACGCCGACGCCGACGCCGGCACCGACCCCGACGCATACGCCGACGCCGGCACCGACCCCGAGCCACACACCGACGCCGTCGCCGACGCCGACCGGCCCCGTCGGTACGACGAGCTGCACGACGCCGATCGTCGCGCTGCCGTCGAACGCGCTCTCGATCACGTCCACCGGCACGGTGAGCGGCTCGACGTACACGATGGACGCGTCCTCGGCGGACAACATCTATCTCGTCGAGGGCTACTCTGCCGCGACGCCGAGCCCGACCCCGACCGCGACGCCGGTCGGAACCCCGACGCCGACGCCGGTCCCGACGGTCACCCCGACTCCCGGACCGCCGACGACGACGACGCTCTACTACGGAACGTATGCATGGAATCCGTTCAGCGGTACGGCGCTCATCGGCGGCGGAAGCTACTCCGTCAAGGCCGGGTCGGGATGCTTCGTGCTCCTCCTCCAGCAGCCGGCGGGTGTGACCGCGCGTCACTACGCGACGCCCCGGCGCCCGGCGCCTGCTGCTCCTTCGGACAATGCGACCGGCGTCGGCTTCCCGCGCCTTCCGACGCCGGCGCCGGCCGCGTCGATCCTCGACGAAGGCCCGTTGACCTCGCTCACGATCACCAACCTGACGCGCACCAGCGGCAGCGGCAGCTTCGGGTTCACGACCAGCGCGCAGAGCGTGACCGGCACCATCACGATCACCGGAAGCCAGACCTTCACCGGCACGACGCGCGCGCGGTTCGCCGCCGAGCACCGTCAGGCGATCCTTCGCGGAGCGAACGCCGCGAAAGCTCGCCGCCAGCATCGCAGGTGATGCGCTAACCGGCGGCAGCCCCGGTACGATGCGGCCGGGTCCTCGCAGGGCGAGGCCCGGCCGCATTCCTTTCTGAGCGCCCGGGCGGCTGCACCATACGGCTTGCGCTCTCGAGGTTGGCTGCAGTATAGTGCATCCCATGATCGCTCCGGACGCCCCGGCGGACGCCGGTCGCGTCGCGTTCGACACCTCGCCCGAGCGCTATCGGCATTGGCGGCTCGCGGTGGAGGGACGTGTCGCGACGCTGGCGCTCGACGTCGATGAGGACGCCGGGATCCGCCCGGGCTACAAGCTCAAGCTGAATTCGTACGACCTGGGCGTGGACATCGAGCTGCGCGACGCGCTCGATCGCATCCGCTTCGAGCACCCGCGGGTCGCGTGCGTCGTCGTGACCAGCGCGAAGGAGCGCTCGTTCTGCGCCGGCGCGAACATCTACATGCTGGGCACGTCGTCGCACGCGTGGAAAGTGAACTTCTGCAAGTTCACCAACGAGACGCGCGACGGCATGGAGGACTCCAGCCGTCACGACGGCCTGCGCTTCGTGGCGGCGGTGAACGGCGCGTGCGCCGGCGGCGGCTACGAGATCGCGCTGGCGTGCGACGAGATTCTCATGGTGGACGACCGCTCGACGGCGGTGAGCTTGCCGGAGGTGCCGCTCCTCGGCGTGCTGCCGGGCACCGGCGGGCTGACGCGGCTGGTCGACAAGCGGAAGGTGCGGCGCGACGTCGCCGATCTCTTCTGCACGAACGCCGACGGCGTTCGTGCCGAGCGCGCGAAAGCGTGGAAGCTGGTCGACCACATCGCGCCGCCGTCCGACTTTCCCGCGCTGGTCCGCGCGCGCGCCGAGGCGCTCGCCGCGGCGTCACCGCGCGACGCGAACGCGCGGGGCATCGCGCTTCGCCCCCTGCGTCGCACGATCGACGAGCGCGGCTATCATTACGAGCACGTCGACGTGACGTTCGACCGCGCGGCGCGCACGGCGACGATCCTCGTGCGCGCGCCGCGCGACCCTCAGCCCGCAGGCGCCGACGGAATCGTCGCGCTCGGCGACGCGTGGTGGCCGCTGGCCTTCGCGCGCGAGCTGGACGACGCGGTGCTGATGCTGCGCACGAACGAGCGCGAGCTGGGCCTGCTGCTGCTGCGCACCGAAGGCGACGCCGCCGCGGTGCAGGCGGTCGATGCAACGCTGCTCGGGCTGCGCGAGCACTGGCTCGTGCGCGAGACGATCGGCATGCTGCGCCGCACGCTCGCACGCCTCGACGTCACGTCGCGAAGCATGTACGCGATCGTCGAGCGTGGATCGTGCTTCGCCGGAACGCTTTTCGAGCTCGCGCTCGCGGCCGACCGCACGTACATGCTTTCGCTTCCGGATGAAGACGACGCGCCGTCCGTCGCAATCGGCGAGGCGAACGACGGTCTGTATCCGGCGGTCGACGGACGCTCGCGACTGGCGAGGCGGTTCGACGGCGATCCCGAAGCGCTCGCCCGCGTGCGGGCGGAGCTCGGACGCGTGTACGACGCCGATGCGGCGCTCGACGCGGGGCTCGTCACCGTCGCTCCCGACGACCTCGACTGGGACGACGAGGTCCGCCTCGCCATCGAAGAGCGCGCGTCGCTCTCGCCCGACGCGCTCACCGCGATGGAGGCGAACCTGCGCTTCCCCGGCGCCGAGACCATGGAGACGAAGATCTTCGGCCGTCTCTCGGCGTGGCAGAACTGGGTGTTCGTCCGACCCAACGCGACCGGCGCGCGCGGCGCGCTGACGATCTTCGGCAGCGGCTCCAAGCCGCAGTTCGACCAGGAACGAGTGTAACGAACGCCATGGCCATCGACTACACCGAGCGCATCCCGAACAACGTCGAGCTCTCGTCGAACCGCACGCTGCAGCGCGCGCTCGAGCACTGGCAGCCGGCGTTCCTGTCATGGTGGAAGGAGCTCGGGCCGAGCGACTTCAACGCGCTGGACGTCTACCTGCGCACGGCGATCTCGGTCGACGCGAAAGGCTGGGCGCACTACGACTACGTGCGGATGCCGGACTATCGCTGGGGGATCTTCCTCGCGGAGCCGGAGGAGAGCCGCACGATCGGCTTCGGAGACGACTTCGGAAAGCCGGTCTGGCAGCAGGTTCCGGGCGAGTACCGCAGCACGCTGCGCCGGCTCATCGTGACGCAGGGCGACACCGAGCCGGCGTCGGTCGAACAGCAGCGATTGCTCGGTCACACCGCGCCGTCGCTCTACGACCTGCGCAACCTGTTCCAAGTGAACGTCGAGGAAGGCCGCCATCTGTGGGCGATGGTGTACCTGCTGCACGCGTACTTCGGGCGCGACGGTCGCGAAGAAGCCGAAGAGCTGCTGGCGCGGCACTCCGGCGACGCGGACAATCCGCGGATCCTCGGCACCTTCAACGAGCCGATCTCCGACTGGCTGTCGTTCTTCATGTTCACGTTCTTCACCGACCGCGACGGGAAGTTCCAGCTCAAGTCCTTCGCCGAATCGTCGTTCGACCCGCTGGCGCGCACGTGCCGCTTCATGCTCACCGAAGAAGCGCACCACATGTTCGTCGGCGACACCGGCATCTCGCGCGTCGTGAAGCGCACGCTCGAGGTGATGCGCGAGCTGGGGACCGACGAGCCCGCGGCGATCCGCCGCGCCGGCGCGATCGATCTTCCGACGGTCCAGCGCTACCTGAACTTCTGGTTCAGCTCGTCGCTCGATCTCTTCGGTTCCGAAGCGTCGTCGAACGCCGCGGCCTACTTCGCGCAGGGCGTGAAAGGCCGTCCCGACGAGAAGAAGTACGCCGATCACGTCGAGCGCGAGTCGACGATCGAGCTCACCGTCCCCGACGGCTCCGGAGGCGTTCGGATCGACACGATCCCGCTGCGCAACGCGATGAACGAGGTGGTGCGCACCTCGTACGTCGAGGACTGCATGAAAGGTCTCGCGCGCTGGAACCGCCTCGTCGAAGCGGCGGGCCACGCGTTCCGCTTCGCGCTGCCGAGCACGCGCTTCCGGCGCACGATCGGCGCGTGGGCCGGAGTCCCCACCGATCCGTCGGGAGCGATCATCCCGCAGGAACGCTACGACGCGCAGATCGCATCGTGGCTTCCGAGCGCCGGCGACCGCGCGTACATCGCGAGCCTCATGCACCGCGTCACCGAGCCGGGGAAGATGGCCGCGTGGATCGCGCCGCCGGAGAAGGGCATCAAGGACCGCCCCGTCGACTACGAGTACGTGCGCATCGCTTAGGAGTTGGTGCGGCGCTCCGGCGCACGACGGCGGCGAAGCGCCTGAAAGGGCGAAGGCGCCGGGCGCACGGAACGTGTGCCCACGATGCGCGGCCGTACGAGCGAAGTTCGAACCCGCGTCCGTTTCGGCGAGACGGACGCGGCCGGGATCGTGTTCTCGCCGACCTTCTACGTGTGGTTCGATGTCGGAACGCACGCGCTCGTGCGCGCCGCGACCGGTGCGCTCCCGGGCGAGGACGGGCGTCCGCGCTTTCCGATCCCGCTCGTCGAGAGCGGCGCGACGTTCGTGAGCCAGCTGCGCCACGACGACGAGATCGCGATCCGGTCGACCGTGACGGCGCTCGGCACGAGCTCGATGCGCATCGAGCACGAAGTCGTGCGGCTCGCCGACGGTGTCGTGGCCGCGCGCGGGTTCGAAGTGCGCGTGCACGTGCGCCGCGAGAACGGCGCATGGAAGGCGTCTCCGCTGCCCGACGACCTCCGCGACGGGCTCGCAACGGGCGTCTCCGCCGAAGAGGTCGCCTGACGCCTCAGCGCCGGACGAGCACGACGCCGGCCACGAGCAGCAGCGCGCCGGTGATGCGCGCCCGATCGATCGGGATGCGCGGAACGCCGAACGCGCCCAGCGGAAGGCTCATCGGACGCCGTTCGCGGAAGCGCGCGCCGATGGCCTTCGATCCTTCGCTGCTGCTGTTCGTCCCCGCCGATCGCCCGGACCGGTTCGGCAAAGCGCTCGCCGCCGGCGGCACGGGCGCGATCCTCGACCTCGAGGACGCGGTCGCCCCCGACCGCAAGGAGCACGCGCGCGACCATGTTCGCGCGTACCTGGACGCCGAGGGCGACCACGCGCGCGTCGCCGTGCGCGTCAGCCCGCCCGACACGCCGGACGGGCGCGCCGATCTTGCGATGCTCGCCGGCGCGCGGCGTCCCGCCGCGATCGTCGTGCCGAAGGTTCGCGACGCGCGCGACTGCGCGGTCGTCAGCGACGCGGTCGGCGATCTTCCGCAGATCGTCCTGATCGAGGCCGCGCGCGGGATGGCGCATTGCGAGAGCATCGCCGAGGCGGCGCACGTGCTCGCGCTCGCGTTCGGTCCGTACGATCTCGCCGCGGAGCTCGGCTCGGAGCCGGACGCGGACGTGATGCTGCCGCATCGCGCGCGGATGGTCGTCGCCGCGCGCGCTGCAGGACGCTGGGCGATCGACGGTCCGTCGCGCGAGTACGGCGATCCCGCGATCCCGGCGCGCGACGCGGCGCTGGCGCGGCGGCTCGGCTTCGACGGAAAGCTGCTGATCCACCCGAGCCAGATCGCCCCCGTGCGCGACGGCTTCACGCCGTCGCCCGAAGCGGTCGCCTACGCGCGACGCGTCGTCGACGCGGCGGCAAAAGGCTCGCCCGCCGTCGTCGACGGAACGATGATCGACGCGCCGATCGAAGAGTCGGCGAAACGCGTGCTGCGCCGGGCCGGGATCACGGCGTAAGAGGGGTCAGCCGTACGCGCGCGACAACAGCTCGCGCACGTCCGCTTCTTCGGGGCGCGCCGGATTGTTGTCCAAGAGCGGCTGCTTCATCACCAGCGGCAAGGCACGCTCGGCGAGATCGCCCGGCGCGCCGAGCGCACGGAAGGATCGCGGCAGCGCGAACGCCTCCGCGATCGCTTCCGCTTCGGCGGCAAGATCGCCGATACCGAACGCATCGCCGACTCCGCGTACGGCGCCGGGCGCGATACGCGCGTTCGCACGAATCGCGTGCGGTAAGACGACGGCGTTGACGATCCCGTGGGGGATCTGCGTCAGCCCGCCGACCACGTGGCAGACCGCATGATGCAGGCCCATCGAGCGCGTGTCGAGCGCGAAGCCGGCGAGGTGCGCCGCTTCGAACAGCTCGCGGTGCAGCGCTTCGTCGCGCTGCTGCGCCGCGTGCTTCAGCAGCGCCGGAAGCGCGCGTCCCGCGGTGCGCGCGGCCGCGGTTCCGAGCGCGTGCTGCGTCTTCGCGTAGCTCGCTTCGATCGTGTGCGCCCAGGCGTTGATCCCGATCGAGCCCAGCTCGCGCGGCGGCAGCGACGCCAACAGGGCCGCGTCGTAGATCACGATCGGTGCGGGCGAGGCGAGGCGTCCGCCCTTTTTTCGATCGCCCTCGACCATGCCGTAACCGCGGGACATCTCCGCGCCGCCCAGCGCGGTCGGAACCACGACGAGCGTGACGTCGCTCGTCTCCGCGACCGCCTTCCCGAGATCGATCGCGCTGGAGCTGCCGATCGCGATCGCCGTCGCGCTGCCGCGCGCGTCGACGAACGCGCGCGCCGCGTCGACGGTCTCACGCGGGTTGTGCGAGCGCGCGCCGTCGAAGCGGTCGACGATGCGCCCGCGCAGCGCGTCGTCGGGAATCAGCGCCACCGACCGCGGCGAGCCGAGCACCGCCACCGGCCCGGGAAGCGCGAGCGCGTGCAGCGCGTCGGACAGCGGCCCGAACATGATGCGGCGCTCGGCGATGCGCTCGTCGCTGACGCTCACCGCGCCGTCTTCTCGCTGAAACGGATGCGATTGCCGAACGGGTCGTGGACCTGCAGATCGCGCGTGCCGAACTCGGTATCGACGATGCCGGGACGCCCGTAGCGATAGCGCTTTCCGATCAGCTCGGCGTGCAGCTGGTCGATCCCTTCGACCTGCACGATGAGCTGCGTGCCCGGCGAGGCGTCGCCGTGATGCTCGCTGAGGTGCAGCACGATCCCGCCTCGCGACACCTGCATGTACAGCGGAAGGTCGGCTTCGAAGCGGTGCTCCCAGTCGACGTCGAACCCCAGCCAGTCCACGTAGAACTCGCGCGCCTTCGCTTCGTCGAAGATCCGCAGGATCGGCGTGACGCCGCGGAACGTGATCGCTTCGGCCGCCTTCATCATGAGACGTGGGTTCCGACGCCGCCGAGGCCGAATCCCGGCAGCCGGCTCGCATCACCCGGAGGTGCCGTCCTGACGCTGCGCACGATCGGTCACGGAACGTCGAGCGCCGAGGAGTTCGCCGAACGGCTCGCATCGTTCGGGGTTGAACGCCTCGTCGACGTGCGCCGCTTTCCAGGGTCGCGTCGCTGGCCCTGGTTCGCCGCGGCGGCGATGGCAGACTGGCTTCCCGCCAGCGGGATCGCGTACGTTCCGGCTCCGGAGCTCGGCGGCCGCCGGACGCCGAACGCCGATTCACCGAACATCGCGCTGCGCACGCCCGCCTTCCGCGCGTACGCCGATTTCATGAGCACGGCGGAGTTTCGCGACGCGCTCCGCGCGCTGCTCGCCGCCTCGTCGAACGCGCCGGCCGCGGTCGCGTGCTCGGAGACGCTGTGGTGGCGCTGCCACCGGCGCTTGATCGCCGATGCGGCGGTGCTGCTGTACGGCGTGGACGTCCGCCACATCGTCGGCTCGAAGGAACAGCCGCACCGGCTCACCGACGGCGTCCGCATCGCCGAACCCGGAACCGTGCGCTACGACGACACGCGCTGAGCGCCTCGACGCGCCGTCGGACCGTGGGTCAGCTCCGCGGCTTCGGGCCACAACGGCGGCGGCAACATCCTCCGCACCCCGGGCGGGTAAGCTCCCTCGGGGTGTCTTGCGATCCAGTCTTCCGACAGAACGGCGAGGTACTCGAAGTTGTCGTAGACGGCGTTCCCGTCCCGGAGCCTGCGGTGGGCGACCAACGGCGCGAACGCTTTCCACGCTCCCGCGCACATCGCGGAGAGCAGGTCGCAAAAGATCTCCTTGTCGATGAAATCGTACTTGACGAGACAGCCGCAGTTCTCGAAGAACCCGCCGACCGCGAACACCGCTTCGAATTCCGGAAAGGCGGAGAGCCGTTCCGCCGTGAGAATTCTGCGGCGCAGCTCGGGATCGTCGTAATTCTCGGTGAGGAAGCGTATCGCGACGCGGTAGTTTTCCGCGAATTGGCGTGACTCGACCGTCTCGCGCAGCTCGAGCATCGAGGTGATCTGGTTCGAGCCGCGCATGTGACGGAGCTGCGTGAGCGCCGCGAACGCAGACGCCGCCACGACCAGCAGCGTCGCGACCGCGGCCGTCGCGCTGACCCATTCAGCCGACACGCGGCGAACTCGTGGCGCGCAGGCGCTCGACCTGCGCGGCCCCGACTCGAACCTGACGAGCGGCCACCACGACCGCAGCGAGCACCGCGAGCGTCGAGAGGAGCGACGCGATCGCGGTCAGCGCTTCCCAGCTCACCTGCATCGAGCGAGCGTTTCGACGCGGGCCGGCGCGCCGCATCCCGGCTACGTCGCGGCGGCGCTCCGGCCGAACGCGCCGTCGAGGCGCAACGCGTCGACGCGCTCGCGGTCGTAGCCGAGCAGCTCGCGGAGCACCGTGTCGGTATCGGCGCCGAGCGCCGGCGCGGCGCGATGCCCGGACGGCGGGTCGCCGACGCGGACGGGGCTCGCGATCCAGCGGGCCGCGCCGAACGCCGCGTGCGGAGTTTCGCCGACGATTCCGCGGGCGGCGGTCTGCGGATCGGCGAGGGCGGCGCGCACGTCGTTGATGGGGCCGCACGGAACGCCGGCCGCGGTGAGGGCGCGGACCCACTCGGCGGTCGTGCGCGTCGCGAACGCCTCCTGCAACGTCGTCGTCACGAGCGCGCGGTTCGCGCGCCGGGCCGCGAAGCCGCGAAAGCGCGGATCGTCACGCACCTGCTCGATGCCCAGAACGTCGACGAGCCGGTCCCAGAACTTCTCCTTCGCGCACACGACGACGATCCAGCCGTCGGCGGTGCGGAAGTTCTGGAACGGCACGATCGACGGGTGCGCCGAGAACGGAAGCCGCTGCGGCTCGTACGCGCCGTCCGCTGCGAGGGTCCACGACGCGACGTACGTCAGCATGTTCATCGCCGTGTCGAACAGCGAGGTGTCGCAGTCGCATCCGGCGCCGTCGCGGCGCGCGGCGTGCACGCCGGCGAGGAGCGCGAGCGCGGCGACGAGCCCGCCGCTGTAGTCCACGATCGAAAGTCCGGATTTCGTGGGCGGTCCCTCGGGATCGCCGGTCAGCGACTGCCAGCCGCACAGCCCTTGCAGGATGTAATCGTAGGCCGGCTCGGCGGCGCGCGGCCCCGTCATCCCGAACCCGGAGAGCGAGACGCACACGATGCGCGGGTTGACGTGCGCGAGATCGGCATAGCGCAGCCCGAGCCGCGCCGGGATGTCGCCGCGCAGATTCGAGTAGACGGCGTCGGAGACGCGCACCAAGTCGTGAAAGACAGCGCGTCCGCTCTCGGAGGTCAGATCGAGCGCGACGCTGCGCTTGTCGTGGTTGAACGTCTGAAAGAACAGCGAGTCGTCGCCGTGCTGGTACGGCGGCACCGCGCGGCCGACGTCGCCGCCGCCGGAGGGGTCTTCGATCTTGATGACGTCGGCGCCCAGCTCCGCGAGATGGACGCTCCCGAACGGCCCGGCGCCGTACTGCTCGACGGCGACGATGCGGAGATCGGCGAGGGGACGCGCACGCGCGGGCTGCTCCATGCGCCTCGGTCCGTCAGCGAAACTCGCGTTTCCTCGGCCACAGCACGGCGAGCGGCGTGCGAATCCCTTCGCACAGCATGATCGGGATGTGGCGCTCCCACGCGATCGCCCAGGGATCGTCGAACGTCGCGAGCCGGCGTGCGTGCGCGAAGACGCCCGAGCCCGCGCCGCAGTCGCCGTTGACGTCGATCAGCACGTCGCCGCTGCGCCCGTGCGTGCCCCAGAGATAGTATTCGTTGTGCCCGCTGATGACCGGCGGCAGACCGCGGCCGAAGAAATCCAGGGCGCTCGCCTCGCCGTAGTTGGACGCGACGATCACCGCGCGCGCCCGGTCGTTCGGCGGCAAGGTCGCGACGGCACGCTCGACCGTCGCCGCGAGCCGGGGCCAGCCGTGCATGTCGGCGAAATCGGGATCCAGCGTGGCGGTGCGCCCGTGCTCCGTCTGCAGCGCTTCCTCCGGCACGTGACCGGCGTGCATCACGCGAAGCTCGTATGCGACCGCGTCGCGCTCGGGCAGGACCGGAAGCACGAGCGGCGCGAGCGACAGCCCGGACGCGGCCAGCACGACGGCGACCGCGGGGCGCAGCAGCCGCACGCGGCGCGTCCAGGCCTCGAGCGCGACGCAGCCGGCGGCGAACGGGATCGGGTAGACCGCGGCGGGATAGTAGTGCTTCCCGTGCAGCGCGATCATCATCGCGATCAGGAGCGCCCACGCGAGCGCGAGGAAGCGCGCGGAACGGTCGGCCGCGAGGCGCACGAGCCCCGCGATCCAGACGAGTGCGAACAGCGCTCCGGTGATCAGCACTTCCTGCAGCAGGTAGACCGCGGGCCCGACGATCACGTTCTTTCCGTTTTGTCCGGCCCGCAGCAGCTCCAGCATCGGCAGCCCTTCGCTCCACTGCCACACCACGCTCGGAAGCGCGAGGATGACGCAGAGCCCGATCGCGATCGCGAACCACCGCGTCCGCATCGCGCGCCGCTCGGGCGTCAGCAGCAGCGCGAGGACGAGAGCGACGGCGAAGAATGCGGCGCTGTACTTCGTTTCGAGCGCGATGCCGAGCGAGCCGCCGGCGAGCAGCCACCAGCGCGGATCGCGGCCGTGCACGACGCGCAGCGCTCCGAGCGCCGCGAGCGTCCAGAGCAGCGGGTTCGCCTCGTCGGTGCTCACCTTCATGCCGAAGCTCAGGAGCACCGGCGAGAGCGCGACGACGATCGCGGTGACGGTCTGCGCGAACGCGCCGCCGCCCAGCTCGACGGCGAGCGCGCACGCGGCGACGACGGCCGCGCCGGCGAGCAGCGCCGGAATCGCGCGCAGCAGCACGAGCGAATGCCCGAAGAGCTGCGTCGCGGCGGCGCTCAGCGGGACGAGCGGCGGCTGGTCGACGTACCCCCACGCCGGGTGGAAGCCGCAGATGATGAAATAGAGCTCGTCGCGGAAGAAGCCGTAGTGCGGGTTGGCGACGAGATGCGCGACGAAGGTCAGTGCGCCGGCGACCCATGCGATCCGGCCGATCGTTCGCGGTGCGGCGGCACGCACGGTCGCTACGTCGAGCGCGGCATCCCGAGCACCTTCGTGCCGAGATACGCGAGGATGAGGTTGTTCGACAGCGGGGCGACGGTGTAGAGCCGCGTCTCGCGCGCGATCCGCTCGACGTCGTAGTCGGCCGCGAAGCCGTTGCCGCCGAGCGCGTCGATCGCCGCGTTCGCGGCCTGCCACGAGGCCTCGCTCGCGAGCAGCTTCGCCGCGTTCGCCTGCGGGCCGCACGGCTCGCCGCGATCGAAGCGCTCCGCCGCGTCGCGCGTGACCAGATCGGCCGCCTCGAGCGCCGCATGCGCACGCGCGATCGGAAACTGGATCGACTGGTTCGCGCCGAGCGGCTTCCCGAAGACGTGCCGCTCCGAGACGTAGCGGGCGGCGCGCTCGACGAGAAACCGGCCGTGCCCGACGCATTCCGCGGCGATGAGGATCCGCTCCACGTTCCAGCCGTCGATGATCGCGCGGAATCCCGCGCCTTCTTCCCCGATGAGATTCTCCGCGGGCACGTCGAGATTCCGGAACACGACGTCGTTCGTCTCGTTGTTCATCCAGACGCGGATCGGTGTGGCTTCGATGCTTCCCGGGTCGGCGTCCGACACGTCGACGAGAAACACCGACAGCCCGGCGGCGCGGTCGCGCGGATCGGGAGGCGCCGTGCGCGCGAGGAGCAGCATCGCGTCGGAGTGCTGAAAGCGCGAGGTCCAGCGCTTGCGGCCGTTCACGACGTACACATCGCCGCGGCGCTCCGCCGTCGTGGTGATGCGCGTCGTGTCGCTTCCCGCCTCGGGCTCCGTCACGCCGAAGGCTTGCAGGCGCAGCTCGCCGGACGCGATCCGCGGCAGCCACGCGCGCCGCTGCGCCTCGGAGCCGTGCCGCAGAACCGTCCCCATCGTGTACATCTGCGCGTGCGCGGTCCCGGCGTTGCCGCCGGCGCGATTGATCTCCTCGACGATCGCGCACGCGTCGCCAAGGTCGGCGCCGAGGCCGCCGAACTCCGCGGGAATCAGCGCGCCGAGCAGCCGCGACTCGCCGAACGCGCGCGCGAACTCCTCGGGATAGCGGCGCTCGGGATCGAGCCCGCGCCAATAGCGGGCGTCGTACACCGCCATCAGCTCCCGCGTTCGCGCACGCAGCTGCGCGCGCCGTTCGCTCACGACGAGAGCCGGTCGCGCGGGTCGCAGCCGCGCTTGTACACCATGAAGGTCCGCTCGTACGAGATGATCGTCTCGCCGCGCTGGTTCTCGCCCGTGGTCCGCGCCGTGACGATCCCGACGTCCGGCCGCGAGCCGGACTCGCGTTTGCCGAGGATCTCGCTCGACGCGTACATCGTGTCCCCGACGAAGACCGGGCTGGGCAGCTTGATGTCGTTCCAGCCGAGGTTCGCCATCACGTGCTCGCTCAGATCGCTCACCGAGAGCCCGACGGCGAGCGAGAGCGTGTAGCACGAGTTCACCAGGATCTTCTTGTACGGCGTCTGCGCCGCGAGATTCTCGTCGAAATGGATCGGATTCGTGTTCAAGGTCAGCATCGTGAAGAGCGTGTTGTCGGTCTCGGTGACCGTGCGCCCCAGCCGGTGGCGATAGACGTCGCCGACCTCGAAGTCCTCGTAATAGCGGCCGCGCCAGCCTTCCTTCAGCATGAGCCGCGCGTTCGTCGGACGCCCTGCAGCTCTTGCCGCGCCGCGGCGGGATCGATCAGAGACCGGGGACGCGCGGACCCCAGCCGCCGAACATCGGCGAGCCGCTCGGCGCCGGACGCGCCGGGCGCACGAGCCGTACGTGCTGGTTCGGATTGTTCAACGTCGTCATGATGTCCGATGTACGCGGGAACGTCGCGGCGGTTTCGCGCGGGCCGCCCGACGCTAGGCGGCGGCCCCGCCGGCGCGCGGGCCCGGGGTCGGAAAATTTCACGGGTCCCGCAACCGAGGAGTCTGCGCCGCGGTCTGTGAATCTGAGCCCCCAAGATCCGGCTCTTGCAGGCGCGCGGTGCGCCTCGAACCGGCCTCTCCGTCGAGGAGCGACGGAGCGCTCTCTCCCTAAAGGCGTCATGGAACTACAAGAAGCGGCGCCGGCCGTACCCACGCGGCCGCGACGTCGTGCGGCGCTCGAACACGTTCGCCCGGCCCCGCCGAAGGCGCCCCACCTTCGTCCGTATCAGGTCGAAGCACAACAGGCCATCCTCGAACATCGCGCGCGAGGCGTGCGCAGCCAGCTCGTGTCCCTCGCGACCGGGCTCGGCAAATCGGTCGTCATCGCGACGCTGCCGAAGCTGCTCTCGCTGCGGCCGGGCGACGTCACGGTCGTCGTCGCGCACCGGGACGAGCTGATCGAGCAGCTCGTCGACAAGTTTCGGGTCGAGAATCCCGAGGCGCTGATCGGCGTCGAGAAAGCCGAGCGGCGCGCCTCCGACGAGTGCAGCATCGTCGTCGCGACCGTGCAGACCCTCGCCGACAAACGGCTCGACGAGTTCATCGCGCGCTTCAAGCGGCGCATCTCGCTGTTCGTCATCGACGAGGCGCACCACGCCGCCGCGCCGTCGTATCGGGCGATCGTCGACGCGGTCCTCGCCCAGCGTCCCGAGGCGATGATCCTCGGCTTCACGGCGACGCCGAATCGCGGCGACGGCGTCCGGCTCGTCGACGTCTTCGAGAAGATCGTCTACTCGATGGACGCGCGAAAGGCGATCGACGCCGGCTATCTGGTCCCGGTGAAGTCGTACGCGGTCGCGACGAGCACGAACCTCGACGAGGTCGCCTCGCGCGGCGGCGACTTCGTCATCGGCCAGCTCGCGGCGGCCGTGAACACGGTCGACCGCAACGCGCGTATCGTCGCCGCCTACAAGCAGCACACGCCGGGCCGCAAGGCGCTCATCTTCACCGCTTCGGTCGAGCACGCGCGCGACGTCGCCGAAGAGTTCGTCGCCAACGGGCTGCGCGCCGAATGGGCTTCCGGTGAGACGCCGCGCGAGGAGCGCGAGCGGATCGTGCGCGAGTTCCGCGGCGACGGGATCGACGTCCTCGTCAACTGCGGGCTCTATCTCGAAGGCTTCGACGTCCCGTCCGTCCAGGTGATCCTCAATGCCCGGCCGACGAAGTCGACGACGCTCTACACGCAGATCACCGGCCGCGCGCTGCGCCCGCTCGACGAGATCGCGAACCCGCTCTCGAACACGACCTCGGCGCTCGAGCGGCGCGAGCTGATCGAGAAGTCCCCGAAGCCCGCCGCGATCGTCATCGACCTCGTCGACCAGGCGCAGCGGCACCAGCTCGTCACGGTTCCCTCGCTGTACGGGCTCCCGCCGCACATCGACGCGCAAGGGAAGATGACGGCGCAAGTCGCCGACAAGTTCGAAGAGCTGCTGCGCCGCGATCCGAAGCGCGCCGCGAAGGTGCGCACCGCGGAAGAGATCGAGACCGCCTTGGTCGAGATCGACGCGTTCGCACAGCCCAAAGAGATCAAGCCGACGTGGCAGGCGATCGATCCGATCGAGCACTGGCGGCTCGAGCTGCCGCCGACGCGCGTCGCCGCCGACCGCAAGGGACGTCCGATCCCCGACTTCGCGACGAAGTGGGATCAGTGGGTCACCGAGGCGCGCCGCATCGCCCCGCACGAGGACGCGGAGCGCTTCGCGAACCGCATGCTCAACGTCGATCCGAAGAGCGTGCGCTGGGAGCGCCGGCGCATCGACGTGAAAGCCGACGGCGGCAAGTACGTCACGCTGTACTCCACCGAGGACCTCCCCGAGCGCGTGATCGAGGTGAGCTCGTCGCTCCCCGGCGCGCTGGGCAGCGCGTACCAGCGCGTCGACGAGATGCTCTCCGGTTACACGGCGATCCCGGTGAACGGCAACGGCGTGCGCCCGCACCTGAACGGCGGCACCGAGAAACATCACGGCGGCGGAGGCGGCGGCTCCGGCCGCCGGCGCCGCGGCCGGCGCGCGCGGCCGAACCGCACCTGATCGTGCGCCGCCGGCTCGGCATCCTGGCGGCACTTCTGCTCGCGACGGCCTCGGCCGCGCCGGCGGCCGGGCGCCATCCGTGGACCGAGCCCGGACACCTCCGCATCGGCGTCGTGCGCACGATCGACACGCTCGACCCCCTCCTCACCAATCAGGCTGCGGTCGCCGACCTGGCGCAGTTCATCTTCAGCGGCCTCGTCCGCACCGACGAGAACGGCGAGCTCGTCCCGGACGCCGCGACCGTCGTGCCGACGCAGCAGAACGGCGGCATCTCGCGCGACGGCAAGACGATCGTCTACCACATCCGGCCGAACGTGACGTTTTCCGACGGCGTGCCGCTCAGCGCGAACGACGTCGTGTTCACGTTCCGGCAGATCATGAATCCGCGCAACAACGTCGCGCTGCACTTTCCGTACGACCAGGCGCAGAGCGTGGTCGCGAAGGACGCGCACACCGTCGTCGTGCGGCTGAAGGCGCCGTTCGCACCGTTCGTCGTCGGCTTCTTCTTGTGCGGGGCGCGCGGCAGCATCTTGCCCGAGCACCTGCTGCGCGGCAAGGCCGACCTCAACAAGGACCCGTTCAACCTCCATCCGATCGGCAGCGGGCCCTACATGGTGCAGAGCTACGAGCCGAACTCACGGCTCGAGATGGTCGCGAACCCGCACTGGTTCGCCGGCAAGCCGGGGCTGCAGCGCGTCACCTACCGCATCATCCCGAGCGAGAACACGCTGCTCGTCGCACTGCAGACGCACGACATCGATTTCTACTTCGCGGCGCCCGAGCAGCAGTATCGGCAGCTGCGCTCGTTTCCCGGCGTGACCGTGAGCGCGAAGCCGTTCAACCAATTCGAGCAGCTCGCGTTCGGTGCCGGCCGTGCGCCGTTCGACGACGTGCGGCTGCGCCGCGCGGTCGCACGCGCGATCGACTTCTCGGCGCTCGCGCGCACCGACTATCTGGGGATCGACCTGCCGGACTGGGGTGACGTCTTTCCGCGCTCGTGGGCCTATACGCCGCAGCGCGATCCGAACGGCTACGACCCCGCCGCGGCCCGGAAGCTGCTCGACGCCGCCGGCTGGAAGCCCGGACCGGACGGCATCCGCGTTCGCGACGGCCACCGGCTTTCCGTCGACATCGCGACGGTCGCCGGCGTAATTCCCCGCGAGAACGCGGAGGTCGTCATTCAGCAGCAACTCCACGCGGTCGGGATCGACGTGCAGGTGCACAACTCACCGGCGAACCTGCTGTTCGCGACCGAAGGCGCGGGCGGTTTGCTCGCCTCCGCGAAGTTCGATCTCGCGATCTACGCGTGGACGAAGTTCCCGGACCCGGACGACACCGACACGTCCGGGCCCGGCTCGCTGCCGCCGTACGGCGCGAACTTCTCCCGCGTGGTCGATCGCGAGCTGGGCCGGCTGCAGCGCGAGGCGGAATCGACGTACGACCGCAAACGCCGCAAGGCGCTGTACGCGCAGATCGAGCGCCGGATCGGCGACGTGCTGCCGTACCACACGATCGTGTGGCGGGCGAACGTCGACGCGTGGAACGACGACCTGCACGGGGTACGCCCCGCGCAAGCGACCAGCGACTTCTGGAACGTGGGGACGTGGACGATCTGAAGCCCGAATGGATCCGGCGCAGCGACGCCCTGGCCGAGCCCGTCGTCGCCCTGTACGTGCTCGCCGCGCCGGAAGCCGCCTCGCAGCTCGGGCTCGCCCAAGCCGACACGGCGACCACCGATCTGTCGACAGGCTGGCGCGAGCGCGTGCGGAGCGCCGTTCAGTACGCGATCCGCGAGCTCGACCTCGCGGCCACGGGCGAGACGCATCCGCTCGTGCGCGAGGACATCGACATCCTCAAACGCGCCGCCGAGGACGTTCAGCGCGGAGTCGAGATCGTCGACGCGCACCTGCTCTCCCTCGTCGACGTCCCGCGGCTCGCCTTCACGGGGCTGCGGGTGCTGCTCGACGAGCAGAATCCCCCGCAGCGCAAGCGCCTCGCGGCGGTGCGGCTCCGGCGCTACGCGGGCCTCGACGGCACGGAGCCGCTCGCGGTCGCGGCGGAGCGCGAAACGCGCGAACGGTTCGCCGTCGCGGGCCTCGCCGGTCCGTACGTCACCGAAGTGCGAACCGCCCTCGCGCTCGGGCCGGTGCTGCTCGACGGGATTCGCGACATGCTCGCGTCGGCCGGGATCGACGGCTGGGAAGAGGCGTACGCGACGTTTCGCGGCCAGTGCGACGCGTACGCCGGGTTCGTCGAGCGCGACGTGCTGCCGCGCGCGCGACAAGATCACCGGCTCCCGCCCGAGGTCTACGCGTTCGCGCTGAACCAGGTCGGCGTCGACATCGCGCCGGACGAGATCGCGCGCCGGGCGCACGCCGCCTTCGACGCGCTGCAGGCCGAGATGCAAGCGCTTGCACCGCGCGTCGCGGCCGAGCTCGGGATCGCGACGACGGACTACCGCGAGGTGGTTCGGGCGCTGAAGCGCGAGCAGATCACCGGGAGCGCGGACGAGATCGTCGCCTTCTACCGCGCGCGGCTCGCGGAGATCGAAGCGATCGTGCGGCGCGAGAACCTGCTGTCGTTGCCCGAACGGCCGGCGCGGATCCGCGCCGCGAGCCTCGCCGAGAGCGCGCAGATGCCGGCCGCGCACATGAACCCGGCGCCGCTCGTCGGCAACACCGGTCAGGTCGGCGAGTTCGTGCTGCCGCTCGACGTCCCGCCGCCGCCCGGCCAGGAGGGGGTCGAGCGCTCCGACGATTTCACCCACGACGCCGTGACGTGGACGCTGACCGCGCACGAGGCGCGGCCCGGGCACGAGGTGCAGTTCGACCGGATGCTGGAGCGCGGGCTTTCCCTCGCACGCGCGGCGTTCGCCTTCAACTCGGTGAACTGCGAAGGCTGGGCGCTCTACGCCGAGCATCTCGTCCTTCCGTACATGCCGCCGGCGGCGCAGCTGTGCTCGCTGCTGATGCGCCTCCACCGCGCGGCGCGCGCCTTCCTCGACCCGGAGCTGCAGAGCGGCGCGATCGCGCCGGAAGACGCCGACGCGTTTCTGCGCCGGGAGATCGTGTACTCGGCGCCGTTCGCCCGCAGCGAGGTGGAGCGCTACACCTTCCGCGCGCCGGGCCAGGCGACGTCGTACTTCTACGGCTACACGAAGCTCATCGAGCTGCGCGACGAAGTGCAAGCCGCGCTCGGCCCGCGGTTCGAGGCCCGCGCCTTCCACGACTTCGTGCTCGACCAGGGCCTCGTGCCGCCCGCGACGCTGCGCACCGCGGTCCTCGAACGCTTCGCGAGCCGCCCCGCGCCGTAGTCGCCCCGAGGCACCATGAGCCCGTCGGCTGCGTTCTTCGGCCGATTCCGCCGCCGGCGCCGGCCGGAAAGTCCGACGAACTCCTAGGCTTTCCGGGCCGCCGAGCGAGAAAGAGCGGTCGTGGCCACTTCTCGCCGCGGCGCAGCGCTCAGGGTGCGGCCGACCGCCCTCGAGGCGGCCCGTTCGGCGTGGGAGACGGGCGCCTACGACGACGTCCTGCAGGCGCTGGACGGCTGGCGCGGCACGGTGCGCGACGAGCGTCTCGCCGGCGCGATCCTTCGGACCCGCGCGCTCCTCGCGGTCGACCGCGCCGACGACGCGCTCGCCGCCGTCGAACCGCTCGTGAAGGAAGCGAAGGCGGCCTCCGACGCCCTGCTCGTCGCCATGCTGCACGGCGCGGCGCTCGTGCGAACGGGCCGGCGCGCCGAGGGCGAGGCGCTGCTGGAGCGCGCGGCGCGCGAGGCGCCCCGCGCCGCTCCGGCGCTCGCGCCCGAAATTGATTACTATCGCGCCCTCAGCCGCTGGAGCACGCACCGCCTCGACGAGGCCGAAGCGATCGTCGAGGCGGGACTCGCCGAGGCGCGCGACGCGGTGCGCGGACGGCTGTTCCAGCTCCTCGGCTGGATCGACGTGCGGCGCGAGAACTACGGAGCGGCCTCGCACGCGTTCATCGCCGCCCTGGAAGAAACGAAGCGCGCCGCCGCCGCCGATCTGAAAGGCCGCGCGGCGATCCTCCACGCGCTCGCGATCATCGCGTCCGAGACGATCGACCTCCGTCTCGCCCGGCTCGTGCGCCGCGAGTACGACGCCAACCCGTGGTCGGAAGCAACGCGCGTCGAGCGCTTCCATATCGTTGAATGCCTGTCGTGGCTGGCGCTGCTGGAAGGCGACTTGCGGGGAGCATGGGACGCGCGCCAGCTCGAATTGACGCTGACGGTCGACACGAGCTTCCACGCGATCGCGCTCGTCGAGGCGGCCCATATCTCGCGTGTCGTCGGCGATCGTTTCGCCGAAGCGCGCTATCTGGATTTTGCCGGCGCGTTGCTTCTGCGCGGCGATCAGGTTGCGCTGGACGTCGAGCGGCGCGTCGCCATGCTGAATTTTATCGTCGTCGCTCCCGCGAATACCGTCGAAGCTGCACGGAAGGTGATGACGCTGTACGAGCGGTCTCGCGCGCGGCGATCGGAGCTTCTGGCGCTCGAAGACGATCGGCGCCTGCAAGCCTTCGAGCGACAGGCACGCGGAAAGCTTCTCCTTGCCGAGCGAAAGACGAGCCAAGGCGTGGCCGAGCTCCGCCGCGCGCACGAGTTGTGGACGCAACTGGGTTATCGTCTGCGAGCGGCGATGGCCTCGAGCGATATGTTGACGGCCACCGGCGACCGACAGTACGCACAGGCCGCGCTCGACGCATTGCGAAACGCGCCGAAGGCATGGTTGCGGGATTCGCTCCTGCAACGCGCACGCGAGGACAACCCGTTGGCGCAGCTGACGCCAGCGGAGCGCCGCGTTCTCGTCGAGTTGTGCAAAGGTCGGAAAGCGCGCGAGATCGCCGAAACGTTTGGGCGAAGCTTCAACACGATCAACAATCACACGCGCGCGATCTTCTCGGCGTTCGGCGTCCGGAGCCGCGCTGCGCTCGTCGCCGAGTGCGCGCGGCTCGGTATCGTCGAGCACCTTCGACCGGAACGCTGAACGGCGCGCCCGCGGTCTCCGCGAGCGCGCCGCCCGGATCATCCCGGCGGACCGCCGCCCGAGATGCTGCCGCCGGAGCCGCCGCCGTCGTCGAATGTCGAGACGACGACGCCGTGGTGCGCGCCGGCCGGGACCGTCTGCGCGGCGTGTCCGCCGAGCACCGCGACGACCGCGAACGCCGCGGCGATGAGCAACGAAAGCATCGTGCATCCTCCTGTGCGTTTCGCGCCGCAGATGCGGCGCGTGCGGAACGGATGCGCGGCGCGCGATGCGTGCGGCCTCGGCGAGAACGAGCGGACGCGAAAAAACGGCCGTTCGGGAATCAGTCGATGTTCCAAACGGCCATGCGGAGGGAGCCGCCGGCCCGGGTGTGGGACGCCTCGTGCAAGACGTCGACCGGCGGCCCCGCTCGATCATCGCATCCCGCGAAGCGCCGAGGAAGCCTAGAAGTGGTCAGGCACGCGTCGCGCGCGATAGGTAGAACTTGAGCGAAAGGCGGGCGCTGCGCCCGTCGACGGTCAGGATCGCGTACGAATAGGGCGGGTTCAGGCGCTTGTCGGTCGGCGAGCCGGGATTCGCGATGAGCACGCCGTCCTTGCGCGTGACGACCGGCCGATGGCTGTGGCCGAAGAGGATCACGTCGACGTCCTCGCCCGCGAACGCGTCGACGGCGCGCTGCTGCGTCGTCCCCTTCTTGCCGTCGCCGTGAACCATCCCGATTCGCACGTCCTCCACGGTGACGATCTTCTTCCGGCCGAAGCGGGCGCGGATCGCGGCGCCGTCGTTGTTGCCGGCGACCGCGTCGAAGGGCGCGATCGCTTCGAATAGCGGGACGGCCAGCAGATCGGTCATGTCGCCGAGATGGAGGATGCGCTCGACGCGCGCGCGGCGCAGCCCGCGCGCCAGTGCGTCGGGCAGCGCGCGGCCGAAGCGCGGGAAGTGGGTGTCGCTCACGACGCCGATCCGGGTCACGCGCTCAGCGTTCCCCGAACCGCCTCATGCGCGCGCCGGGCTCGTCAAGCCGTCGCGGCGGTCAGTGCGCGGCCCAGCCGCCGTCGATCGCGATCGGCGCGCCGGTGATCGAGACGGCGAAGTCGCTGCACAAGAACGCGCACAGCGCGCCGACCTCGGAGGGCTCGATGAAGCGCTTCGACGGCATCGCCTCGAGGAACGCGCGCTCGAGCGCCTCGTCTTCCGAGATCCCGCCGCCGTAGGACTGCACGAGCTGCGGCGCCTGGTTCTTCACGAGATCGGTCATCACCGCGCCCGGGCAGATCGCGTTCGCGGTGATGTTGTGCGGCGCGCCCTCGACCGCGGTCGCGCGCGTGAGGCCGACGACGCCGTGCTTCGAGGCGATGTAGGCGGCCTTGTACGGAGATGCGATCAGCCCGTGGACCGACGCGATGTTGACGATCCGCCCGCCGCCTCGCGCGATGAAATGCGGCCATGCGTACTTCGTCGCGTAGAACACGCTGTCGAGGTCGATCGCGCGAACGTTCGCGTAGCGCTCGTCGGGAAACTCGGCGATCGGCGAGACGAACTGCACCCCGGCGTTGTTCACCAGGTGGTCGAGGCCGCCGAAGTCGCTCGCCGCGCGGTCGAGCGCGCCGCGCAGCGCCTGCGGATCGCGCACGTCGCAGCCGTACCCGCGCGCCGTGACGCCATAGGCCGCCGCGATCTCGCTCGCGGTCGCTCCGGCTTGCGCTTCGTCGAGGTCGGCGACCGCGACGCCGGCGCCGCCGCTCGCGAGCGCTTCGGCGCACGCGCGGCCGATGCCGCGCATCGCGCCCGTCACGAAGCTGACGCGGCCGCGCAGATCGATGGAAAGCAACAGGTCGTCCTCCTCTTCGCGAAGGAAATCGGTGTGTGGGTACGCTGGTCCTTTCCCAAGTCGCGCGGTCGTTCGGGAACGTCGTCGCGGTCCGGGACGTGTCGCTGACGGTCCCGCCGGGGACGACCTTCGGTCTCCTCGGGCCGAACGGTGCCGGGAAGACGACGACGATGCGCATGATCCTCGGCGTCCTCGTCCCCGATCGTGGGACGGTGACCTGGAACGGCGCACCCGTCGACGGACGAATGCGACGACGCTTCGGGTACCTGCCGGAGGAGCGCGGCCTCTACGGCAAGCTCAAGGTCAAGGACCAAATCGCGTACTTCGGGCGGCTCCACGGCCTCACGGCGCCCGACGACGAGCGGAAGGCCGCCGCGTGGATCGAGCGGCTCGGCCTCGGCGAGTACGCGAACCGCCCGTGCGCGGAGCTTTCGAAAGGAAACCAGCAGAAGGTGCAGGTGGCGTGCGCGGCGCTGCACGACCCGGAGCTGCTCATCCTCGACGAGCCGTTCACCGGGCTCGATCCGGTCAACGCCGAGGTGCTCCTCGAGACGCTGCGCGCGCTGCGGGCAGAGGGCGCATCGCTGATCCTCTCGTCGCACCAGATGTGGCAGCTGGAGGAGCTCTGCGAGACGTTCTGCGTGATCGCCGACGGAACCGTCCGCGCTTCGGGGACGCTGCCCGAGCTGCGTGCTGCGTGGCCGACGCGGGTCGTCGAGGTGCAGCCCGCCGCGCCCGCGCTGCGCGCGGTGCTCGACGCGACGCCGAGCGCGCGCGCGCTGCCGCAAGCCGCCTCGCCCGACGCGCTTTCGTACGAGGTGGCGGCAGACGCCGACACGGCTGCGCTGCTGCGGCGGCTGGTCGCGGCGGGAGACGTGACGCGTTTCCAGCGCGTCGAGCCGAGCCTCGGCGAGATCTACCTGCGGGCGATCGGAGAGGTCGCATGAGCGTGCTCGGTGTGATCTTCGGTGCGGAGTTCGTCCGCCGCCTCACGTCCCGGCCGTTCATCTTTGCGACCCTGATCGGCGCGCTCGGGATCGTCCTCATCGCGGTGCTGCCGCGCGTGCTGGGCGGCTTCGGCGCCGATTCGGGCCGCGTCGTGCTCGCCGGAGAACGCACGCTGACGACGACGGCGCGCTCGCTGCTCGCACCTGATTTCTCCGTCACCGCGGTCGTGCCGGATCTGCCCGCAAAGCCGACGCTCGCTTTTCTGGACGCGCACGGCAAAGCATCCTCGGCCGCGCTGCTCACCCGCGACGCGCGCGGAATTCGCGTCACCGTGTACGCGCGCGATCCCTCACAGTTTCGCAGTGCGTTCGCGCGGGATCTCGCGCCGCTCCAGGTCGCGCTCGCAACGGGCGTGCCGGTCGCCGCGGTGCGCAGTCATTTGAGCGTGCCGGTCGACGTCCGCGGCGTGGGCGGCCCGTTCGCCGACGAGTCCGCGGCCGTCGCCGCGAAGGGCATCGCGTACCTGTTCGTCTTCCTGATCTACCTGGCGATCCTGCTGAACGCGCAGTCGATCATGGCGGCGGTCGCCGAAGAGAAGACGAGCCGCATCGCCGAGCTGCTCGTCGCGACCGTCGATCCGACGGTCCTGCTGACGGGGAAGATCCTGGCTTCCGCGGCGACCGGCTTCATCCAGCTCGGCGTGTGGATCGTCGTCGGCGTGCTTTCCGGCAACGCCGTCACCACGATGTTCGCGAACGGATCGCACGGTTCGGGCGCCGCCCAAGCGGCCGGGGCGATGGGGCCGCTCGCCGTCTCCCCGGGCGTGATTCTCGGGTTCATCGCGTTCTTTCTGATCGGCTTCGTGCAGTACTCCGTGCTGTACGCGGCCGCGGCGTCGCTGATCAACCGCACCGAAGACTTGGGCAGCGTCGCGATGCCGCTCGTCTTCCCGGTCATCGTGGGCTTCATCCTCGCCCAGCTCGCGATCGAGAACCCGAACGCCGGAAACGTCGTCGCGTTCTCGCAGATCCCGCTGCTCGCGCCGTTCGTCATGTTCACGCGAATCGCCGTCGGTGCCGTCCCGGCCTGGCAAGTCGTGGTCGCGATCGTCATCAACGTCGCCGCGGCAGCCCTGTTCGCATGGCTCGCCGGACGCGTCTACCGGGTCGGCCTCCTGCTCTACGGACGCCCGCCGTCGCTGCGCCAGATCGTCGCGACGCTGCGCGCCTAGTTCTGCGACGCGCAGGACGACGAGAGGTTCAGCGCACCGGTCGACGGGACCGGGATCGGCTCCGTGCTCGGGACCGCGGCCGGTGACGGCGGCGCGACGCTCGCCTCGAACGCGCCGGCCAGCTCGGGATAGCACGCGAACAGCGTCGCCATCGTCGGCGAGTACAGCTCGTTGACCGAGGCGCTCCACTGCGTCGTCGAGCTCCCGAGGATGCTCTGCAGGAAATCGGGGATGTCGTTCGAGGCGGTCACGCCGACGTTGGTGTACCCGAGCACCATCGGCGCGGTGAGCCCGGCGGCGGTCGAGATCGCCGTGCCGCAGCTCGACGTCCCGGACGACGTGTCGTTCGTCGCGGAGAAGAACGCGTTCGTCTGCTGACCGGGCGCCGCGATCGGCGCGCCGTCCACCACGAGCGCGGGCGGAGCCGTCGCGCACGGCGCGCCGACGGGCGAGCCGGCCGCGGCCTCGTACGCCGCGTAAAGACTGTACTGTACGTACGGATTGGTCTCCGCGGAGACCATCCCGCCGTAGCGCGCGGCGAGCTCGACGCGCTCGCCCAGGACGCCCGCTTTGAGCGCCCACACGACGGCGAACATCGCAACGATGAAGACCGGGAGCGCGAGCGCCGTCTCCGCGAGCGCCTGACCGCGCGAACGCGTCACGATTTGCATGCGTACTGACTGTCCGAGAGCGTGCCCATGTAAGGCTTGATCGGGATCGTGCTCCACCAGCCCGTGACGGCGGTGAACTCGTCGGCCTGGAACGCGACGGTGAACGCGTCGGCGCTCGCGTATGCCTTCGCCGGATTTCCGCCGTAGTTCACCGTGAACCAGTCCTTGCCGTCGCTTTCGACCTGGCCGCCGGTCGCGTACGTCGCCGGCGGCTGGAAGGCGAGCCCGGTCGCGGGGTTGACGATGACGCCGGGATCGAGCCACTCCTGCTCCACCATCGCGGAGGTCGCGGCGGCGCGGCCGACGGCCGTGAACGTGGGCGGCGTAAACCCGAGGAAGGACGGGACGATCGGCGGCACCTTTGCACACGTCACGATCTCGATCTGCGCCGGGGTGTAGTCGAGCTTCGGCGTCCCCGGCAGCCCGTCGTTGATCGCCCAGACGTTGCCCGACATCTCGACGTCGTTCAGGCCGTTCGAACGCGGGCTGATGTTGGTGACGGTGTAGGAGAACGCGCAGTCGCCGCCGCTGCTGCTTCCGCAGTGCGTCTGAAAATCCGCGATGATCGCGTTGGCGTCGTTCTCGGCGTTCGCGAACGTGTACTGCGACGTGCGGCTGACGAGCTGGACGTCGGCGGTGTAGCGCGCAAGCGCGGCCTTGTAGGCCGTCGACAGCGCGACGAAGGCGCCGACGCAGCCCGAATATTGCGAACCCGGCTGCTGCGGCATCGCCTGACAGCGCGTATCGTTGTTCGCCGCCAGCATCATGCCTTGGAGCAGCTCTTCGAGCCGGTACTCCTCGACCGAGGCCGCGTACACCATCGCGAGCTGCTCGTTCCATTGCTGGGTCTGGACCGACAGCGCTCCGGCCGCGGCGGCGTCGGCCGCGTTCTGCGCGCGGATCTGCCAGCGCAGGACTTGGCCGTACTGCACCGCGGCGAACGCGATGACGAGCGCCAGCCCGATCCCGAGCGACCAGAGCGGAAGCGTCTGCCCGCGCGAGTGCCGCGTCAGCTGCACGATCCGCCTGCGCCTCCGAGCGGGTTCAGCGGGTACGCGGTCCAGTCCCATCCGGTGCTGTTCGGGATCGCGATCTCCCAGCTGAGCCACGCCTGCATGCAGGCGTCCGTGCTCGGGTCGAGGTGCGTCGACGTGAAACCCTGCTGAATCTGCGTGGCGATGCCGTCGAGCTCGTTCGCGATGTTCGCGTAGACGTGCTGGTGCAGGAGCATCGCGTAATACACGCCGTTGGAGCCGATGCCGTCGTTCGGCTGCGCCCAGTTCTGCCCGTCGAGGTATTCCGCGCTGCTGAAGGCGCGCATCCCGATGTTCGTGCAGCCCTGATCGGCGGCGACCGACGTGCACGTCAGGCCTTCCTTGAAGCCGATGAAGTAGGGCGGCGCGTTGCCGTCGTCGCTGAAATAGCTGATCTGGTCGTTCAGCGACGCCGACGAGTTCAGCGTATACGAATAGACGTCGAGGCTCTTGTTCGACACCATCATGCTGCCCTCGATCGCCGAGCTGCCCACCTGCGCGTTGGCGAACGAGAGAAACGAGTTGAAATCGAGCCCTTGGGAGCTGTTGCTGATCGTCGCCTGCTGATGCGTCGGGCGCACGATCTGCACGCCGCCGTGCCGGTCGTTGGGATTCGTCAGCGACGAGGCGTTGGCCGCATTTCCCCACACCGGGTCGTCGGTGACGTCGGGCTGGTTCGCCGCGACGCTGATCGCCGTCGTGTGCCCGGCCAGGTTGGGAAAACGCTGCGTCACCGCGGCGTCCGCGTCTCCGCCGAAGACGGCGGTGTGCGCGGCGATGAACGCGCCGCCGTCCGACGAGAGCTGCGTGAGCCCGATGAGCCCGAGCTCGACCGTGCCGAAGATCAGCGTCAACGTGACCCCGAGGATGACTGCCGTCTCGGGGAGCGCAGCGCCGCGGGAGCGGGTCACGATCCCGTCTGACCTCCGGTCAAAGCGCCGCCGACGAAGATCAGCAGGCTGTTGATCGCGCTCGAGAGCGTCGTGAGCGCCGCGATCGCGAAGAGCCCGAAGAACGCGAGCAGCAGCGCGTACTCGACCAGCGTCGCGCCGCTCTCGTCGCGCAGCTCGTCGGCCAGCAGGTCGCGCAAGTAGGTCACCGAGAGATCACCTCCGGCGTCATCACGAAGACGACGTCCGTGTCGTTGTTCTGATAGTTCGTCGACTGGAAGAGCTGCCCGAGGATCGGGATCGAGCTGAGTCCCGGAATCTTCGTGATCGTGCGCAGCGTCTGGTGGCGCAGCAGCCCGGCCATCACGATGCTTTCGCCCGGCTTGGTGACGACGTCGGTCGTGATGCGGCTCGTCGTGAACGACGGCAGGCTGTAGCCGGCGACCGTCACGGCGTCCTGATAGTCGAGGTCGGAGATCTCCGGAGTCAGCTTCGTGTCGACGCTGCCGTCGGGCAGGATCGTTGGCGTCAAGTTCATGACGACGCCGTACTGCTTCCACTGCACCGTCACGGTGCCGAGGCCGCTCGGAACGATGTACGGGATCTCGCCGCCGACCAGGAACGAGGCCTGCGTCCCCGGCATCGTCATCAGGCTCGGCGACGAGAGGACGCGCGTGCTGCCGTTGCTCAGGATCGCATCGAGCGTGGGCGCCAGGAACTGCGCGCTGATGAACTTGCCGACGCCGATCGCCTCGTTGACCGCGGTCGGGATCGCGCCCTTCGTCACCGGGTTGAGGGACGCACCGTTGTTGAAGACCGGGAACGAGGGACTGCCGTACGTGACCGTTCCCTGCGGGGTGACCGTCGCGCTCTGCAGCCGGATCCCGAGCTGCGAGGCGACCGACTTGGTGACCTCGAGGACGTACACGCGGGTGTCGACCTGCTGCGTCGTGTCGAGCACGAGCCGGTCGACGACCTTTCCGTCGACCGCGAGGCTGGCGCCGGACATCATCCGCACGCGCTGCAGAACGCCTTCGGCCGCGACGCGGTCCTTCACCCGGCCGCTGACGATCACGTTTCCTTTGTTATCGTAGTCCACGCGCACGTCGCGGGCGTCGGCCGTCTTCGAGAGGGACGCCTGGATGGCGTTCAGCGGCTGGGCCACGGTCACGGCGTCGACGATGTCGTAGTGCTCGTTCTTCGCGAACTCGTTGAAGCGCGCCAGCACGTCGCCGATGTGGTTGGCCTGAGCCTGGTCGGAGACGACGCCCTTGACGACCAACGCGCGGCCGATCGGCTCGATCGAGAGGTTGTCGCCGAGCGAGATCCGCAGCATCTGCGCGAGATCGTCCAGCGTCTGCTCCGTCACCGTGATGTCGTAGTCGTGCCGGCCGTAGCGGGTCCACACGAGCAGCGTCGTGTGTCCGGGGGCCTTCGCGTTGATGATGACCTGCGAGGTCCCGACCGGGACGACGCCGGCGATGCGGCCGTCGCCGACCGCGACGCGCGTGAGCCCCGGCGCATCGATCGTCGTCGAACGACCCGACGCGAGCGAGATCGCGTCGATCGGCTGCGCGAAAGAGAAGGAAGGGCTCGCGATCGCGAGCGTCGCGCAGAGGGACGGAAGCCAAGCCTGCGGTTTCATTCACGTCCGTTCTGCCCCCGGTCGGCGCGTTAACGCGTGAACAAGCCGTCGACGTCGCGTAAAAAATACGGCGTTCACGGCGTTCGATCCGGTCGAGGGCGGGATAACCCCGCCGTGACTCTCCGAATGCAGCGCCTCGCCGTAGCACTCGTTGCGGCGGCGCTTCCGGCCTCTCCGGCTACCGCCCACACCGGAACCCCGCTCGCGCGGGTGGCCGGTTCCGCGGGCTACGCGTATGCGTGGTCGGCGTCTGCATCGGAGGTCACGCTCTCGCGCCCCGGTCTCACGATCGTCCTTCGCCCCGGCGACCGCCGGTACGAAATCAACGACCGCGTGGAGTACGCGAGCGAAGCTCCGACCTACGGAAGCGGCGACCTCCTCGTTTCTTCCGACGTCGTGGCCGAGCTGCGTATGCTCGCCGGACGCACCCCGGTCGTGCGCGCCATGGAGGGCGCGCGCCCCGGAACCGTCGTGTCGGACAACGCGAGCGGCTCGCTCACGCTCACGGCACGGCCCGCGGTGGGTCGCGCGGGGATCGTCGTCGACGGAACGGCACCCGCTTCCGTGCCGGTAACGCTCACGCTCGTCGCCACGATCTCACGCGACCTCCCGGACATCCTCATCCGGCGCATCACGCTCGCCACGGACGGCACCTTTCACACGACATTGGACGTCGCACCCGCTGTGCCGGAAGGCAGTACGCTCACGATCACCGCGACGTCGTTGCCCGGCATCGCGCCGGCGACGGCTCACGTCACGGCCGTCCCCCCCAACCCGCACCTCGACACGCAGTTCGACCACCTCCCCAAGGACTGAGAAGGAGCTCTCACGTGACCCAGCAGTTCATCGCGATGCTCAAGGACGACGAGGGCGCGACCCTCGTCGAGTACGGGCTCGTCGTCTCCCTGATCGCGGTCGCCGCGATCACCGCGATCAGCCTCCTCGGCAGCAACGTCAACAAGATCTTCAACACGATCGCTCAGGACCTCACGAACCCCGGCGGCGGCGGGTCCTAGTCGCGTGACGCCGTTCGTCCCGGTACTCGCCGCGGTCGCTACGGCGGCCGCGGTGAGCGACGTACGCAAACGACGGATCCCGAATGCGATGTGCGGCGGGCTCGCGCTCGCCGGACTCGCATCCTCGATCTTCGTCGGCGGACTTCCGGGCCTCGGCGTCGCGCTCGCAATCCTCGCCGTCGGTCTCGCGGTCGGCACCTACGCCTTCTCGCGCGGCTGGTTCGGCGGAGGCGACGTGAAGCTGCTCGCTGCCGGGTGCTGCGGTCTCACGCCGGCTCATGCCGTCGACTTTCTCCTCTACACCGCCCTGTGCGGCGGCGTCCTCGCAGTCTACGCGCTCGTCACATCGCGTCGGCTGATGACGACCTTCATCACCATGCGTCTCCCGGAGACCGGTAGTCGGCTCCCCTATGCGGTGGCCGTCGCGGGCGGCGCGCTCTTCCTGTGGGTGGCACTCCTATGTCCCGCGTACTTGCTCGTCCGCTAGACACGCGGACCATCGCGCTCTCGGTCGCCGGCGTTCTCGCCGTGGGCACGGGCGTCCTGACCTTCAACTACCTCGCCTCGGTCGGGCACGCCAACGCGCCCGCCGTGAAAAAGGTCGTGATGGTCGCCGCGAAGCCGATCCCCTCGCACGCGGTGATCACGTCCGACATGATCGCCCGGGTCACGCGCCCGGCCGACGCCGTCGATCCCGACGCGCTCCTCTCGCCGTCCGCGGCGATCGGAACCGTCGCCGTCAACGACATCCCGGCCGGCAGCCTGCTGACGAGCTCGAAAGTGGTACGGACGGCGACGCAGGGCCTCCCCGCGAAGGTGCATCCGGGGATGCGCGCGATCTCGATCTCGCTCGATCGCGTCAAGGGCGTCTCCAACTTGCTGACGGCCGGCGACCGCGTCGACGTGATCGCGGTGCTTCCGCCGCGCGGCGACCAGGGCCCGAAATCGGCGACGATCATCCGCGACGCGCGCGTGCTCTCGATCGGGCAGAACATCGACGCGACGCCCGGCGCGACGCCCGCGCCCGACTCCGGCGCGTACACGACCGCGACGCTCGAGGTCACGCCGAAGCAGGCCGACCTCATCGCGCTGGCCGACATCGGCTCGACGCTCCGCCTCGCGCTGCGTCCTCCGAAGGAGCCGATGCGCAGCCAGCCCGTCGAGAAGCTGTCGTTCTCGGTGCCGGCGCCTCCGCGCCCCGCTCCGGCGCCCGCGGCCGCTCCGATGGTCCAGCCGATGGCGATGCCGCGGCCGGCCGCGCCCGCCACGCCGAAGCCCGCGCCGGTCTCGCCGGTGATGGTCGTCGACGGCGACAAGGTGCTGTCGCCGGGATCCGGCCGGTAGTCCGATGCGCGGCACCATCGCCGTCGTCGTCGGCGCGAAAGGCGGCGTCGGCGCGACCACCCTCTGCGTCGAGCTGACCCGCGTCCTTCGCCAGACGAAGGCGTGCGGTCTGGTCGACGCCGACTTCAGCGGACGGCGCTGCATCGCCGTCCTCACCGACAGCGTCCGCGCCTTCGACGGCGGCCGCATCGGCGGCAATCTCGCCTCCGCGACGATCATGAACGACGTCGCCGGGATCGAGTTCACCGCCTCGATCGACGGCGCGTTCACGCTGATGCCGGACCAGGTCGCCTCGATCCTGGGCGACGTGCGCGAGACCACCGAACTCGTGCTGGTCGACGCCCCGCAGCCCTACGCCGCAGCGGTCCGGCCGTTCGTCGTGAACGCCGCGCACTTCATCATCGTCGTCGAGCCTTCGCTCCTCGGCGTCACGAGCGCGCGCGCCGTGCAGACCGAGCTCGCGAAGTTCGGGATCCCGGCCTCGCGCGTCTACCTGGTCCTGAACCAGCGCGACACGCGCAACGTCATCCGGCCCGAGGAAGTGGAGCGCGCCCTCGGCGCGCGTCTCCTCGGGAACATCCCGCTCATCGGCGACCGGCGCTACGCGAAGGCGGTCGAGGCGCTCGCCTCGGCGATCGTCGCGCTGCCCGTCCCCGACGACATCGAGCCGCTCAAGCCGTCGGCGAAGACGCCGCTCGGCGACCGCCGCGCCAGCAATCGCCGGCCGAAGGGCGATGCCCGCCCCGAAGACGTCATCTCCGGCGCCGCGAGCGACGCGCACATCGTCGCGACCGTCGAGCGCACCGCGCGCGACCTCCTGAAGCAAGAGATCCACGACGCCCTCGCGCAGCGGCTCGACCTCGTCGCCGCCAGCGCCGCGCTCGACGAGCCGCGGAAGATCGCGGAGCTGCGCGCCCAGGTCGACGGGATCGTCCGCGAGCTGCTCGACGCCTATCCGGCGGTGTTCTCCGCCGAAGAGCTGGCGCGCGTGCGCGTCGAGATCATCGACGAAGCCCTCGGCCTCGGCCCGCTCGAGGATCTGCTGGCGCAGCCCGACATCACGGAGATCATGGTGAACGGGCCGCAGAGCGTCTTCGTCGAGCGGAACGGCAAGATCGAGACGACGACGAAGCGCTTCAGCGACGATCGCCAGCTCCGCGTCGTGATCGAGCGCATCATCGCGCCGCTCGGCCGGCGCATCGACGAAGCGCAGCCGATGGTCGACGCTCGCCTCGCCGACGGCTCGCGCGTCAACGCGATCATCGAACCGCTGGCGCTCGACGGGCCCACCCTGACGATCCGGCGCTTCGGAAAGCATCGCCTCACCACCGACGACCTCGTGAACATGGGCGCCGTCGAAGAGCCGATGCTCGACTTCCTGCGCGCCTGCGTCGAAGCGCGGCTGAACCTCGTCATCTGCGGCGGCACCGGCTCGGGTAAGACCACGTTCCTCAACGTGCTGTCCTCGTACATCCCCGAGGGCGAGCGCATCGTGACGATCGAGGACGCGGCCGAGCTGAAGCTCAACCAGTCGCACATCGTGCGGCTGGAGGCGCGGCCGCCGAACCTGCAGGGCGCCGGCGAGATCCGCATCCGCGAGCTGGTCCGGAACTCGCTGCGCATGCGTCCCGACCGCATCATCGTCGGCGAGTGCCGCGGCGCCGAGGCGCTCGACATGCTGCAGGCGATGAACACCGGCCACGACGGCTCGCTCACGACGGTCCACGCGAACAGCGCCCGCGACGCGATCTCCCGCATCGAGACGATGGTGATGATGGCCGGCTTCGAGCTGCCCATCAAGGCGATCCGCGAGCAGATCGCGAGCGCGATCGACGTGATCATCCACACGACGCGCATGCGCGACGGAAGCCGTAAGGTCGTCGGCATCAGCGAGATCGCCGGCCTCGAGGGCGAGGTCGTGACGATGCAGGAGATCGTGCGCTACAAGCAGCGCGGTCTCGACAAGAACAACAAGGTCGTCGGCAACTTCGAGTTCACCGGGGTCCAGCCGGAGTGCATGCGGCGCTTCGCGGAGTTCGGCGTCTCGTTCGACATCCGCGCGCTGGGCGAGCTCGGCGGCGGCGCCGCCGAGGGCGTGAAGCCGAAGCTGGCGGTCGCGTCATGGTGACCGCTCTCGCTCCCTACGCGATCTTCGTCGGGGTCGCCGGCGCGATCGGGCTCCTCATCCTCTCGTTCTGGCAGCGCATCACCGCGCCGCTCGGACCGATGGTCGAGGAGTACCGGCTCGCGCTCGAACGCGCCGACATCCGCGTGCGAAGCGAAGAGCTGCTCCTTGCGATCCTCGGCGGCGGCGCCGCGCTCTGGCTCGCCGCGGTGCTGCTGCTGCGTCTCGATCCGATCCGCGGCGCGCTGACGTTCCCGCTCGCGCTCACCTTCGCGGCGTTCGCAGCGAAGCTGGAGATCGCGCGGCGCAGCAAGCGCCGGCTCTCGGCGTTCGGCGATCAGCTCGAGCTCGTGCTGCGTCTCATGGCGAGCGGGATGCGGGCCGGCCTCGGCCTGCGTCAGGCGCTCGTGATGGTGATCGACGAGCTCGACGACCCGGCGCGCATGGAGTTCCAGCGCGTCGTCGGGCAGGCCAACATCGGCGTGAGCATCTACGACGCGCTCGACGCGATGGCGCGGCGCATGCCCAGCGACGAGGCGCTGATGATGACGCGCGCGATCCGGGTCCAGTCCCAGACCGGCGGCAATCTCGCCAAGGTGCTCGAGCACCTCGCCACGACGATCAAAGAGCGGCGCCGCGTGTTCCGCAAGATGCGGGCGCTCACCGCCGAGGGCCGGATGACCGGCTGGGTCATCATGCTCCTGCCCTTCGTGGTGGGCGGGCTCGTCATGCTCTTCCAACACAAGATGCGCGACGCGATCCTCTTCACGATGGTCGGCCACATCGTCATCGTCATCGTCTGCATCCTGGAGTTCGCCGGGTTCATGATGCTGCGCCGGATCATGCGGTTCGAGGTCTGAGATGTTCTTCGCAGTGTTCACGGCGATGGGGTCGGTGGCCGTCCTCGGCTACCTGATCGTCATGCTGCTCACGAAGCGTTCGGCGGTCGATCGCACGATCGCCGAGCTCGACCGGGCCGGGATCGAAGCCGACCGCAAGCTGGAGATGGGCGTCTTCGCGCGGTTCTTCGACGACTCGGGGCGTTCGAAGATCGAGCGCCGGCTCGTCCAGGCGGGATGGTACAAGACGACGCCCAAGCAGTTCCTGATGCGCTGCGTCATCGCGACCGTCGCCGGCGTGGTGATCGGCCTGCTGCTCACGTTCGTCATGCACAAGCTCGTGATGGGCATCGTCGTCACGGTGCTGCTCGGCGGAGCCGGCATCATGGTCCCGAACTCGACGCTGAACGGGGCGATCTCCGAGCGCAAGAAGCGCATCCGCAACGCGCTCCCCGACTTCCTCGACCTCGTCTCGACGACGGTCGAGGCCGGGATCGCGCTGAACGGCGCGTTCGCCTCCGCCGTCGACGGCATCCGCGGTCCGCTGCGGGACGAGCTGCTCGCCGTCCTTTCCGACATCCGCGTCGGGCGCTCGCGATCCGAAGCGCTCGCCGCGATGGCGGCGCGCGTGGACGTGACCGAGATGTCGACCACCGTGCAAGCGATCGTGCAGGCGGAGAAGCTCGGCGGCGACATCGCCGGGATCCTCGATCAGCTCGCGCACGAAGCGCGCGAGCACCGCATGCTGCGCGCCGAAGAGCTCGCCGCGCAGCTGCCGGTCAAGATGACCTTTCCGATGGCGCTCTGCATGCTGCCCGCGCTCTTCGTCATGATCTTCGGTGCCGTGCTGGCCCAGCTGCTGAACAAATGAACCCCCACGTCCTGATGACGGCGATCCTCTTCGCCTCCGCGGCGATCGTCGGGATCGTCATCGCCGCCGCGATCTGCTCGCGGATTCGCGGCCATGCCGACGGCCCCCCGAGCGGGACGCCGCCCGTCGTCGCGCTCGTCGCCGGTGCCGCACTGCTCGGCGGCATCGCCGGCTCGCACGCGCACCCCGATCCGGCGCATCTGTTCCTCGTCGCGATCACGACGGCGGCCTTCGCGGCAGCCTGGTACTGCGACACCGTGCACGGCGTGATCCCGGACGTCTTCTCCGTCGGGCCGCTGGTGCTCGTCGCCATCCTCGCGTTCACGTCGCACGACCCGCGCATGCCGATCTCCGCGGCGGTCGTCGCGGTCCCGTTCGCCGGTGCCGCGTTCCTCTCGCGCGGGCGCGGCATGGGCTGGGGCGACGTCAAGCTCGCCGCCGTCTCCGGCGCGCTCCTCGGCGCCTCCAACGCGCTTCTCGCGCTCGCGCTCGCGTCGTTCGGCGCGGTCGTCGCGGCGAAGCTTCGGCCACAGACCTCCCCCGCCGCGCCGTCGCAGCCGATGGCGTTCGCGCCCTATCTGATCGGCGCGACGGCGCTCTTCACCGCGTTCGCGACGCTATGAGCATGTGGCTCGTGCGCAGCGCCGAGACGGGACGCGTCTTGGCGTGGCGCGTCCGGCGTTGCGACGGATGGCTCGAGCGCACGGTCGGCTTTCTCTCGCGCGCGTCGATCGCGCCGGAAGAGGGACTGTGGTTCGAAGGCTGCGGCGCGGTGCACACGCTCGGGATGCGCTCCGCGCTCGACATCGTCTTCCTCGACCGCGAGATGAAGGTCGTGAAGACGGCGCGCGAAGTGCGCCCGCACCAGCTCTACGTCGGCGCGGCGAAGGCACACGTCGTCGCGGAGTTCGGGCCGGGATTCCTCGATGCGAACCCGCTGGACGTCGGCGAGAAGCTGAGCCTCGAGCCGGTCTGACTCGCGGGGCGCGACCGGCCCTCTCGCGCGGGTTTACGGGCTCGGCGGGGAGGCGGCGGTGCCGCGCGGGGGACGCTCCCTGCGCGGTTGCAACGATGGCGTGGACGATGACGTACCGTATCGAGGGCAGCGCGATCCGCGAATCGGGACACGACGTGTACCTGCTGCTCGCGTCGGCGGACGGTTGGCGAATCCGTTCGCGGCAGGTCACGAGGAGCGGCGGCCGATCGGCTTCGTAGTCGTTACGCGCTGTACGGAAGCATCGCGAGCGTGGTGACGATGATCGTGATGAGCCCGAGGACGACGTAGAAATCGAGCCCCACGCGGCCGATGTCGGGCGACGCGTGCCAGCGCTTCCACTCCGGACCGCGCGCGGGCGCCACGTACGGGCCGAACTGCAGCGCGCCGATCCGGTATTTTCTGCGCTGCAGCACCGGACGCGCCGGCGGTGTGATGCCGTCTGGATTGGAACGCTGCTCGTGGAGACGCCGATCCATCGCGTCCACCGTTCCGCGCGGCGGGCAAGGCGCCTCGCGGATCGGCGCAAGACTCTCCGATCGGGGGTAGCGAGGATCGCTCCGGGCGCTTCAGCGGTCGTCGCGCCCGCGCGATGAACGAATGGCGCGTCTTGCCGGCGCGCCGGCGTCCCGGCGGAGATCAGCCGACGGCGACGAGCTCGCGCTCTTCGGTCGTCGTGCGGGCCGCGGCTCGCGTGAGGTTCGCGTCGAGCTCGGACGCGACGCCGGCGAGCGCCGCGGGCAAGTCGCCTTCGAGCAGCGGCTCGCGCGCGAGCCGGAGCGCGGCGCGGTCGTGCTCGACGGCGGCCGGGACGTCGCCCGCGGACCAGGCCGCTTCGGCGTCGCGGAGATGAGCCCGAACGCGGCGCGCGTCGATCGCGAAGAGGTCGAGGTTCAGCGCGATCTCGTCGCCGAACGCGACGTAGTGCGCGAGGTCGGCGTAGCCGACGACCGCCGCGAGGGAGCGGCGCATCGTGCTGCACGCGCTGCGGAGGCTTTGCGATGCGAGCTGACGGTCCGCGTCGGGCCAGAACGCGCGCAGCAGCGTCTCGCGGCGCGCCCGCCCCTGTGGCTGGAGCGCGAGGAAGGCGAAGATCTGCGCGTCGCGGCGGCGGAACCAGGCCACACGCTGGCCTTCGATCCGCACGTCGGGCTTGCCGAAGAGGCGGACGGAGAATGGCGCGAGGGCGGACGCGGCCGGCTGCGGAGCGGCGGTGCGCGAGACCCTCGCCACGGCACGATACGGCCGGAACGTGCCGTCGAGCCAGCGCACGAAGAGGCCGCGCTGCTCGAGGCGGTCGAGCGTCGCTTCGTCGATCAGCTCGCCGTCGAACAGCTTGCGCGCCGCGGCGACCAGCTCGGCGTTCTCGTCGGCGAGGGTCGCGTCCACGAACTGGCGCACGAGACGCGCGTTCGCCCGCCGCCAGCGCTCGAAAGCGCCTTCCAGCGGGCGGCCGCCGGAGGCGCATTCGCGGATCGCCGAGCACACGGCGAACGCCCAGCCTTCGGTGTCGTGGACGAGGCGGCTGACGTCGCGCTCGGCGGCGTCGACGTTCGCGGCTTCGGCGAGGCGCGTCGCCTCGTCGATCGTGAAGGCCAGCCGGTCCGCGTCGAGGACGGCGCCGAGGCCGAGCGAGACGAGGCGGGTGGCGTCGACGACGTCGCGCGCGCGGGCCGCGTAGACGAACGTCACGTTGTCGCCCGCCTCGTAGACGAGGCGGTGGAGCAGCTCGCGGACCGGCGCCGGAGCGCGGTCGGCTTCGTCGACCAGGATCTCGCACCGGCCCGCCGCGTCGAGGGCGTCGAACAGCGCGGCCTCGTCGTCGAGGCGGCCGGCGCCCAGCGCGCGGCCGAGCGCGGCGCAGAACGATGCGACGCTCGCGCTCGCGTCGAGCGCGACGTAGGCCGCGCGGTGCCGCGGCGCTGCGGCATAGGTCACCAGCGCGGTGGTCTTCCCCGAGCCGGGCGGTGCCGCCACGAGGCGCAGGGGGACGTCGGAATGATCCGCCATCCATGCGCAAATCCGTTCGCGTTGAATCGTGTCGGGAGCCAGCTTCGGGAGTCTAGCCCTCGGCGCAACTTCTCGCATCGTCGCCCTCCGTGCAAGCAGTCCTCGGGTTCGTTGACGTTCCCACGCCCAGGCCTAGGATAACAGGCCTAGGTCCGAACGAATGTACTGATTCGGTTATCTCGTTACGTGCAGGGGCCGTACGAGCGTCTCGTTCCCCATGCCCCGCTGCAGCAGGACCCTGACCGTGAACGTCCCGCGGCCCGTCGGGGCGACGAGCGCCGCGCTGCGCTCGCCCTGGTGGAGGGTCGCGCCGGCGACGTCCGCGCCGTCGGAGTCGCGGATCAGCGAGACTTGGGCGCCGTCGGCGAACGGCACTTCGACCACGAACGGCTGGCCGGCCCGGACGGGGTCGGGGCGGATCGCGAACGCGTCGCCGCCGCCGACGTCGACGACCACCGCGTTCGCGTCGCCCTGCAGCAGGCCGTTTCCGGGTCCGGTGAACGTCCCGGCCGCGCCGTTCGCTACCGCGGCCGGCGACGGCGTCGCGGCGATCGACGCCGGGATCGGGACCCGCGTGTCCTCGCCGCCCGACGCGCCCTCGGCGCGCGCCACGAGCTGGTACGGCTCGCGCGGGCCGGCCGGGGGGGCGGGAATCTGCGTGACCCCGCTGCCCGACGGCGTGGTCGTCGAGAACCACGTCGCGCCGGTTCGGTCGAGGATCGCCAGCTGCAGGTCGCGCGCTTTCGCGGTGTAGCGAACCGTCAAGGGCGCGTTCGGCCGGGGCGGGTCGACCTGCAGGCTCACGATGCGCGGCGGCGGCGTGGCCAGGATGCGAATCGCCGGGGGAGGCGTCGCGGTGGCGTATCCCGCGTCGCGGACGTCGGTTCCGAACCCGTTCGCGATGGCGATCCGCAGCGTCGCGTCGCGCTTCTTGCCGAGGACCATCGAGCCGCTCGCGGACGGCAGCGTGCCCGAGGCCAGCACGGCGCCCTTCGCGTCCCGCAGCTCGTACGTGCGCCGCCCGTTGCCCGCGGTGACCCAGTGCGCGAGGAGCCCCACCTTCGGGACCGCGTCGAGCTGCAGGTCCACCACGCGCGGGCGCTCGGAGGCGACGAGCAGCAGCGTCCCGCCGGCGAGTACGCCCGCGATCCCGATCGCGCTCGCCGGCAGCACCCAGCGGCGGCGCGGCTTGCCGCCGCGCGGCGGCGGCGCCTCGACCACGATGTGGATGCCCTCGCCGGTGATCTCCGCGGCGACGCGCTCGTACGCGAGCGAGGCGTCCAGGGTGAAGCCGGTCCGGATCGCGGCGTGCGGCTCGATCTCGAACGCCAGCGCGGCGACCGGCCGGCCTTCGTCGATCCGAACCGCCGTCGCGGTCGCCGTCAGCGCGCCCGGCGTGGCGTTGTGGACGCGCAGCTCGTAGCGGGCGCCGGACGCGTCGAGCCCGATGGGCTCCAGCTCGCACGTGACCGCGCCGTCGGGACTCGCGAGGAGCCCGCGGCCGCCGTGCTGCGCCTGCGAAGCGGACGGGACGCCGAGCGCGCTCGGTCCCCGGCGGGCGATCGCGGTCGTGGACGTGCTCGGCGGCTTCTCGATGCTGATCCCGGTCCTGCCCTTCGTGCGCGCGCTGGGATGCGCTCGCCGCTTTCGTTCAACTCCGCAACGCGCGAACCTCGGCGCGCGTTCGCGCTCAGCCCGGCGCGCCGCCGGCTTCTGCCGCTCGAGCGGTCGAAAGCCCGAGCGTGAGCTCGTGCAGGAACGACGACGCGTCCATCACGATCCCGAGCGTCTGGTGCGAGCCGCGGTCGGTCAGCTTCGTCACCGAGGCGGGGTTGATGTCGACGCACACCGTCTTGCACGTCGCCGGCAGCAAGTTGCCGACCGCGATCGAGTGCAGCAGCGTGCATACCATCAGGGCCATCCCGATCTCCGGCACGTAGTGACGCATCGCGCGCTGACATTCGACGACGTCGGTGATCACGTCGGGGAGCGGCCCGTCGTCGCGGATCGAGCCGCACAGCACGACCGGGATGTTCTTCACGTAGGCCTCGTACATGATGCCGCCGCGCAGCATCCCGCTCGCGATCGCCTCCCGAATCCCGCCCGCCGCGCGGATGCGGTTCACCGTCCGCAGGTGGTGGACGTGGCCTTCTTCCGCCGGAAACGCATCGTGCAGATTGACGCCCAGCGAGGTGCCGAAGAACTGCGACTCGATGTCGTGCACCGCGAGCGCGTTGCCCGCGTACAGCGCGTCGACGTAGCCGTCGCGGATCAGTTCGGCGAGATACGGGCCCGCGCCGGTGTGCACGATCGCCGGGCCGCCGACGAGCAGCACGCGCTTTCCGGCACGGCGCACCGCGAGCAGCTCGCGCGCGACTTCGCCGAGCAGCGCATGGCGCGGCTTCTCGCTCGACACGGCGCTCGCCATGAACTCGAACACCGCGCGGCGGCGCGCGCGTTGCGGGAGGCTCACGCGGATCCCCGCGTGGCCGACCACGACGCAGTCGCCTTCCTTCACGTCGGACGGCGCGACGGTCAGCGCCCCGCCGTCGTCGATCACGATCGCGCAGTCCATCTCCGGGTTGGCGACGGGCATCCAGTCGCCGTTCACGCGCACCTCCGTGTCGTAATTCGTCGTCGCGTAGAAGTCGTCGGGAAGCACGCCGTCGCGCGGCGCCGGCTCGACCGCGACGTCGCCTTCGTCCAGCACCTCGGCGCCGGTGTCGCGCTGCAGCTTCTCGACGATCTCGTCGAGAACGCGCGCGTCGTCCGACTCGATGCGCAGCCGCGCGTACGACGGCTCGGTCTTCGTCTGCCCCGAATCGAACTCTTCGATCACGTACGCCGTGCGCTCGTCGTCGGTGAGGATGCCGAGCACGCGATTGAAGATGCCGGAGTCGATGATGTGGCCGCGCAGCTCGATCCGGCGGACGCGGCCGGACGACGGCGAAGCGGAGCTCATGGGGCTCGTCTTCGTACCGACGCCGCTCGGCAACCTCCGCGACGTCACGCTGCGCGCCCTCGACGTCCTGGCCGCGGCGACGCTGCTCGTCGCCGAAGACTCGCGCGTGACGCGCAAGCTGCTGAGCGCGCTGGGCCTGCCCGCGAAAGAGATCTGGACGTATCACGAGCACAATGCGCGCGCCACGACCGGCGCGATCGTCGAGCGCGCTCGCGGGGAGACGGTCGCCGTCGTCACCGACGCGGGGACGCCGGGGATCAGCGACCCGGGCTCCGCGCTCGTCGCAGCGGCGCGTGAAGCGGGCGTCGCCGTCGAGGTCCTTCCCGGGCCGGCGGCGTTCGTCTGCGCCGCCGTGCTGTCGGGATTCGACCTGCGCAGCTTCACGTTCGCCGGCTTCCCGCCGCGCGGCTCGGCGCAGCGCCGCGCCGCGCTGCGCGCCGCGCTCGGGGAGACCACGGTCTGGTACGAGGCGCCGCACCGCATCCGCGAGACGCTGGCCGACCTCGCGGCCGTCGCGCCGGAGCGGCGCGTCTTCCTCGTTCGCGAGCTGACGAAGCTTCACGAGCAGCAGCTCCTCGGCACGGCCGGCGACGTCGCCGCGGCGCTGGCCGAGCCGGTCCGCGGCGAGATCGCGTTCGTGGTCGAAGGCGGCCCGCGCGACGCGAGCGACGAACCGGAAGCCCCCTCCGAAGCGGACGTCCTCGCGGCGATCGACGCGCTGCTCGCCGAGGGACTCACGACCTCGGCCGCGGCGAAACGCCTCGCCGGCGCGGGGCTCGGCGAACGCCGCCATCTCTACGCCCGCATCACGGCCCGCCGCGCGGAGCGCGTCGAATAGGCGTACAAGGCGACGCGGGGCGTGGAGCCAAAACTGGGCTTGCCGTGTCCGAACCCGCGTTCTACGTCACCACGCCGATCTATTACATCAGCGGCACGCCGCACATCGGGCACGCGTACACGACGATCGCGGCTGACGTGCTCGTACGAGCGGCGCGCGCGTACGGGCCGGCGCGCTCGCTGACGGGGACCGACGAGCACGGCCAAAAAGTCGCGAACGCCGCGGCCGCGGCCGGCATGACGCCGCAGCAGTACGTCGACTCCCTCGCGCCGCGCTGGCGCGAGCTGGCGCCGGCGTTCGACGCGCGCTTCGACGATTTCATCCGCACCACCGAGCCGCGCCACGCGCACACCTGCCTCGCCCTCTTCGAACGGATGCGCGCGAACGGCGACGTGTACGAAGGCGTGTACGAAGGCTGGTACTGCACGCACGACGAGACGTTCTGGCCGGAAGCGAAGCTCGTCGACGGGCGATGCCCGAACCCGGAGTGCCGCCGTCCCGTCGAATGGCTCTCGGAGAAGAACTGGTTCTTCCGGCTTTCCAAGTACCGCGACCGCCTGATCGCGCTGTTCCGCGAGAACCCGGATTTTCTGCGTCCGCAGGCGCGCTGGAACGAGATGATGGCGGTGCTGGAAGGCGGGTTCGAGGATCTGTCGATCTCGCGCTCGTCGTTCGACTGGGGGATCCCGCTGCCGGGCGGCGGCGTGCTCTACGTGTGGTTCGACGCGCTGATCAACTACGTCAGCGCCCTCGGCTGGCCCGAAGACCCGGACGGGCTGTTCGCGCGCTATTGGCCCGGGATGCATTTGATCGGGAAAGAGATCGCGCGCTTCCATACCCTGATCTGGCCCGCGATGCTGTGGTCGGCCGGCCTCGACATTCCGACGCGCGTCTTCGCGCACGGCTGGATCACCGTCGAGGGCGAGAAGATGTCGAAGAGCCTGGGCAACGTCATCGAGCCGTTCGCGCTGCTGGAGCAGTTCGGCGCCGACTCGGTGCGGTATTTTCTGCTGCGCGAAGCGCCGTTCGGCAGCGACTTCTCCATCTCGATCGAGAAGCTGCGGCAGCGCCACAACAGCGATCTCGGGAACGATCTCGGGAACCTGCTGCGTCGCTCGCTCGCGATGCTGGCGAAGTACCGCGACGGCATCGTCCCGGAGCCCTACGCCGGCGCGCTGGCCGAACGCTTCGCCGATCTGCCGAAGACCGTCCACGAGCACGTGTCGTGCGTACGCTTCCGCGAGGCGCTCGACGAGATCTGGACGCTCGTCACGGCGCTCAACCGCGCGATCGACGACCGCAAGCCGTGGGACCTCTTCAAGCGGCAGCGCGACGACGAGCTCGACGCGCTGCTCTACGAGCTGTGCGAGGGCCTGCGCTGGCTGAGCCTGCTCCTGTTTCCGTTCATGCCGTCGAAAGCGACCGCGATGTGGCAGCAGCTCGGTCTCGACGGCACGCCTGAGCGACGCTGGGACGAGGCGCTGACGTGGGGCGGCCTCGCACGCGGCACCCAGACGACCGCCGGCGCGCCGCTCTTCCCGCGGATCGAGCCGCCGGCGGCCTGACGCCGCGCTCAGCCCTTGATGAGGCCCTGCGCGCGCTCGCGCTGGATCACGGCCTCGCATTCGGCGCGGAAGAACGCGCACACGGCGCGCGAGAGCGCGAACGGGTGCGGCAGCACGAAACCCGGCGGCGGCGGCTGACCGGGAAAGCGCCGCGGGCCGCCGGGCAAGAACGGATTGTCGCGGTCGAGCCACTTCCATTGCCACGGGAAGGCGACCGTCTCGGTGTAGCCGTCGCTGTAGTGGATGATGCAGCGCACGAAGTAGTAACTGTAGGCGCCGCGGCGCTCGAACTGATCGTCGTATCCCGCGGGAGAGCACGAACCGTCGTAGTTCAGCACCTCGTTCATGTCGACGTTGAGGTACGAGTTCTGGTCGCTCTTCTCGGCGTACGTCTTCACCGGCGCCGGCCCCGGCGTCGCTTCGAGATTGCGCTGCGCCTGCGCGATCGTGTTGCGAAACCGCGCCTCCATCTCTGCGAGCTGACGCGCGTCGAGCGCCGGGTGTTTCGGCGCGACCGGAAGCCGGGGCGCGTAGGCGAGCTGCTTCACCGCAGGCACGTGGACGCGCGCGACGCGGACCGTTCGCGGCGCGGCGGGCGGCGCGAGGGTCGGCACGACCATCGGATGCGCGAGCGCGGGGCGCGGCGGACGCGTGAGCGCCGCTAGGGCCGGGCGCGGAGGCGCACGCAGCGGCTTGGGGCTCGGGCCCACGCGCGGCCGGAGGGGCGGTGGCGTCGGCGTCGGGACCGGCGTGGGGGCGGGCGTCGGACGCGGCGTCGGCGTCGCGAGACGTTGAATGGTGATCGTCTCCGCGACGGCGGTCGGCTCGGGCGCGGTGTCGCGCGGGGCGTGCAGCAAGAACGCCACGACCAAATAGCCGAGGACGGCATGCAAGGCAAGCGACAGGACGACCGCAAGGCGCGTGGAGCGCCGCGCCGAGCTGTCGCGCTCGGGGAACAACTGCACGGGGAGAGTAACGCTTCGGGATGATCGACACGCACGCCCACGTGCACGACCGCGCGTTCGACGAGGACCGCGAGGAGATGCTCTCCCGGGCGCGCGCCGCGGGCGTCGACGCGATCGTGACCGTCGGGTGCGACGCCGACGATAGCCGCCGGGCCTGCGAGGTCGCTGGGAGATACGGCTTGGCGGCGACGATCGGGATCCACCCGCACGAGGCGAAAGACGCGCCCGCCGACCTCCCCGCCGCGTTCGACGCGCTGCGCGCGCGGTACGGCGAACGCATCGTCGCGGTCGGTGAAACCGGCCTGGACTATCACTACGACCACAGCCCCAGGCCCGTGCAGCGCGCGGTGTTCGCGGCGCAGCTCGCCTACGCGCGCGAGCGCGGATTGCCGCTCGTCTTCCATCAGCGCGAGGCGCACGACGACTTCGTCGCGGCGCTTCGGTCGGGCTACGATCCGGCGACCCAGCGCGGGATCGTCCATTGCTTCACCGGCACGGCGGACGAAGCGCGGCTGTTCGCCGGGGAGCTGGGCCTGCTGCTCGGGATCGGCGGCGTGGTCACGTTCAAGACCGCCGGTGCGCTGCGTGAAGCGGTCGCCGCGGTCGGACTCGACGCCATCGTCCTCGAGACCGACTGCCCGTATCTCGCACCGGTGCCGCATCGCGGCAAGCGCAACGAGGTCGCCTTCGTCGCCGACACGGCGCGCGCGGTCGCCTCGGTGCTCGGGACGGACGTCGAGACCGTCGCGGCGCGCACCGGCGCGAACGCGCGGCGGCTCTTCGGGCTCGCCGCAGCCGCGGCGCGGTGAGCGGCGGCGTGAGCGTGCCGGCCGGTGGAGTGGAACCGGGGGGAAGCGCCGAACGCGGGCCGACTGCGAGGATGGACAAAGCCCTATACGTGCGCGAGATGTTCGCCGCGATCGCCCCCCGCTACGACCGCACGAACCGCCTGATGACCGCCGGCGTCGACGAAGCGTGGCGCCGGCGCGCCGTCGCCGAGCTCGCCGCGCCACGCGGCGGCACGGTCGCGGACCTCTGCTGCGGAACCGGCGACCTGGCGTTCCACCTGCTGCGCAGCGATCCGGCGCTCCGCGTGACCGCGATCGACTTCACCGCGCCGATGCTCGACGGCGCGCGCGCCCGCGCCCGGCGCGAGGACCCGCAGGGCCGCGCGGAGTTCGTCCTCGGCGATGTCACCCGGCTGCCCTACGCGGACGCGACGTTCGACGGCGCGACGATGGGCTTCTCGATGCGCAACGTCTCCGAGATCGGCGCGACGCTGCGCGAAGTGCGGCGCGTCCTGCGCCCCGGCGCGCGCTTCGTGAACCTCGACGTCACCAAGCCGGCGAACCCGCTCGTCCGCCGCCTGTTCGGGCTCTACTTCTACGGCGTCGTCCCGCTGATCGGCGGGCTCGTCGGCGGGTCGAAGACCGCCTACCGCTATCTGCCGAACTCGCTGACGAACTTTCCCGACGCCGTCGCGCTCGCGCAGCGCTTTCGCGAGGCCGGCTTCCGCGACGTGCGGACGATCCGGCTCGGGATGGGCGCCATCGCGATCCACGTCGGGGTCGCATGATGATCTCCCGGGCGGCACGCAGCGACCGCGACCTCTACGCGATGGTCGAGGAGTTCTTCCGCTCCTCGTTCGCGACCGACAATCCGCTCATCACCGAGGCCGTGCGCCGGATGCTGGCCGCCGGCGGAAAACGGCTGCGGCCGCGCTTCACGCTGCTCGCCGCCGAAGCGGTCGGCGGCCGCGCCGAGGAGCACCTGCGCCTCGCCGCGTTCATGGAGCTGATCCACGTGGCGACGCTGATCCACGACGACGTCGTCGACCACGCCGACACGCGACGCGGGGTCAACGCGACCGCCGTCGACTTCGGCAATCGCGTCAGCGTCCTCGCCGGCGACTATCTCTTCGCGTGGATCTTCAAGAACGTCACCGCGGAGTACGCGCACCCGATCCCGCACATCCTCAGCTCGACGCTCGCCGACATCACCGACGGCGAGGTGCTGCAGCTCGAGGCGCTCGGCGACGTCGACGCGACGCTCGGCGCCTACGTCGAGATCGCGACGAAGAAGACCGCCTCGCTCTTCGCCGCTTCCGCCGAGTGCGGCGCGCTCGCGGCGGGCGGCTCGCCGTTCGCGGCGAAGGCGCTGCGCGATTTCGGGACGGCGTACGGGATCGCGTTCCAGATGCGCGACGACCTGCTCGACCTGACCTCCGACGAGGCCACGCTCGGGAAGCCGGTCGGCAACGATCTGCGCGAGCGGAAGATGACCGTTCCGCTCGTCCTCGCGCTCGCGGCCGGAGATCGGGAATTCCGCGCCGACGTCGAACGGTTCTTTGCGGAAGACGACGACACGCGCGAGCGTCTCGCGAGCGTCGTCGCAGGGATCGGTGCCCAGGGCGGGCTGGCCAAGACGGAGGCCGTGCTCGGCGGGTACATCGAACGAGCGAAGCAGTCGCTCGCGCCGCTGGGGAATGCGCCGGCCCGCTCCGAACTCGTCGCACTCGCCGACGCACTGTAGCTGGAGACCCTCGAATGCTCGGAACCACGGAAATCGCGCTGATCGTCGGCGCCGCCATCCTTCTCTTCGGCGTCGACAAGCTGCCGAAGCTCGCGCGCAGCGCGGGGCAGGCCAAGAAAGAGTTCATGGTCGGTCAGGCCGAGGCCGATCTCGCCGCCGAGCGTGCGCGCGAAGAGGCGCGGACGCGGGCCGAGATGCAGGCCGCCAACTTCGCGACGACGCCCAACCCGGCCGGCGCGCAGACCGCCGTCCCGGACCCGCAGACCGGCGCGCCCGGCCCGACGACGATCGCGCCGCCGCATCCGTAAGCCGTAGCGAAGATCTCGCGCGTGCTTGCCGAGCGCACGCCGCTCGAGCGCGGCGCCGGTCCCGAATGGGATCAGAAGGAGATGCCGTTCACCGAGCACCTGCGGGAGCTGCGGAACCGGCTGATGATCTGCGTCGGCACCGTGCTCGGGCTCGCGGTCGTGTTCCTCTGGCCGGCGCAGCAGCTCATCCCGCTGATCGTCAGGCGCTACTTCGGGCACCTTCAGCTGCACGCGTTCGGCCCCGCCGACGCCGTCTGGGCGATCTTCAAGCTCGCGATCTACCTCGCGATCATCGTCGGCTTCCCCGTGCTCCTCTATCAAACGTGGATGTTCGTCGTGCCGGCGATCCACCCGCGCACGCGGCGCGCGGTCTACAGCTACATCGTCCCCTCGGTGCTGCTCGCGCTGTGCGGGCTCGCGTTCGCGCATCTCCTCGTGATCCCGCGCGTGGTCGGTGCGCTGGAAGCGATCACCTCGACGGTGGCGGTGCCGACGTACGGGATCGAGCCGACGATCAACCTCGTGCTGCTGCTGTTCCTCGCGTTCGCGCTCGTGTTCCAGACGCCGGTCGTGATGCTGCTGCTCGCGCGCATCGGTCTGGTGAACAGCCGGCTGCTGCGCAAGTACCGCCGCCACATCGGCTTCGGCATGATGGTCGCGGGCGGCGTCCTGGCGCCCGACGGCAACCCGGTGACGATGTCGATGATCGCGGCGCCGATGTACGTGCTCTTCGAGATCTCCATCTGGCTGATCGTGCTCATGGAAGCGCGCTGGGCCCGCGAGGCGGTCGAGAGTGTCTGATTCGCGCGCGCCGGCGGCCCAGGCGCCGGCGCTGCGCGCGGCGCTCGCGCGCACGTGGGGCGAGACGGTCGCGCTGTTCGCGCACGTTCCGTTCGGCGTCTCGCTGCTCGCGATCTGGGCCGTCCTCACGCTGATCGGCGTGATCGTCGAGCAGGGACGCGATCCGTCGTACTACGCGGGCGCGTACGCGCCGCCGCTCGCACGGCTCATCCTGCGCCTCGACATCGAGAACATCTATCACAGCCCCGCGTACATCGGGGTGCTCGGGCTCATCATCTGCTCGATGGCGGCGGCGACGTTCACGAAGGTCATCCCGCGCCGCATCCCGCGCCTGAACCCGGTGAAGATCGACGCGATCCCGCTGCACGCGCGGCTGCGCGTGGCCGGCGATCCGGATGCGGTGCGCGCGCGGCTCGCGGCGTTCTTCTCCTCGCGCGGGTGGCAGGTGCGCAAGCGCGCCTTCGGCGGAACCGAGTGGACGTTCGCCGACAAGAGCAACTGGGCGCGCCGCGGCGTGCTCGTGGCGCACGTCGGGTTCGTGCTGATCGCCGTCGGGACGACCATCTACTGGGCGACCGGGTACAGCGGGCAGTTCGCCGTGCTCAGCGGGCAGACCGCGACGATCCCGCAGAACGGAACGAAGGTCGCGCTGGAGCGCTTCGCCTACCGCATCGATCCGGTGCGCACGAAGGCCGGAATCGTCTACCAGCCGATCGACTATGTCTCCGACGCAAAGGTGACCGCGCGCGACGGCGTGACGCGCGACGCGGTGATCCGCGTGAACCATCCGTACGACGCGAACGGAACGCTGATCTATCAGTCGACGTACGGCTTCGCGATCGATTTCCGGGTGACGCACGACGGCGTGCCCGTCCCGGGTCCGGACCATCCGCTCAAGGAAGGCGAGGGCTTCGTCGTCGACGGCACGACGCGCGCGATCCAGTACCAGCGCTTCGTCGGCACGATCGATCGCGCGACCGGGATGCCGGGCGCCGATCCGCGTCCGAACGATCCGGGCGTGATCGTCGTCGCCTTCGACGGCGACCGGCCGATCGGCCAGGCGCTGCTCCCGCTGGGCGTTCCGGTCGACCTCGGCGCAGGCTACAAGCTCGAAGCGGCGCGCTACGTGCTGTACTCCGGCTTCCAGTACCGCTACGATCCCGGGATCCCGGTCGTCGGGATCGGCGCGTTCGTTCTGCTCGCCGGGCTGTGCGTGTCGCTGTACTTCGTCCCCGCGCGGCTGTTCATCATCGTGCGCGAGTCGGGTGCGGGGACGAGCGAGGTGGGCGTCGCGGCGACGACCGTCAAAGGCTACGACGTGTTCGAAGACCGCTTCCGGGAGATCGTCGAGGCGCTGCGGCGCGACGCTCCGAGCGTCCCGCACGCGAACGAAGCTGCACCCGCGCCCGTGCTCGGCGCGGTTTGAGGAGAGGCCATGGATCCCACGCGTGAGCTCATCGACCAAGTGCTCCTCAAGACGGCGATCGCCGCGTACGCGACCGGCGCGCTGGTGCTCTTCGCCTACTTCCTCACGCGCAACGGGCTCTATCGCAAGATCGGCGCACCGCTCGCGATCCTCGGCTGCGCCGCGCAGCTGGTGGAGCTCGGCACGCGCTGGTGGATGACCGGGATCTGGCCGCTGACCAACCTCTACGGCTCGCTCTCGCTCTTCAGCGCGCTCGGCGTGGCGATCTTCGTGATCTTCGCGCTGCGTTACGATCTCTGGCTCGTCGGCGGTCCCGTCGTCGCGGTCTCGGCGATCGCGCTCGCTTACGGGACGACGTGGAACGAAGGCTACATGCCGGCGGTGCCGGCGCTGCAGTCGTACTGGATCAAGATCCACGTCCCGATCGTGATCAGCGCGTACGCGTCGTTCATGGTCGCGTTCTGCGTCTCACTGATCTACCTGATGAAGGCGTACGGGGAGACGCGCTTCGCCGCGCGCCGCGGAGCAGTGCGCGGAATCGCCGCGACGGCGGGCGGGCCGCCCGTCGATCTCACCCTCAGCGCAAGCACGTACGCCGCGACCCCGGCGCTCGGCAGCGCGCGCATCGACACGCCGGCGACGTCGCAGGCGGCGGCCGCGGGCGACGCCTTGGCGCAATGGCTCGAGGGGCTGCCCTCGCTCGCGCGGCTCGACGTCATGCAGTACCGCGTCATCGCGATCGGCCTTCCGCTGCTCTCGCTGGGGATCATCACCGGCGCGATGTGGGCGAAAGAAGCGTGGGGCGCCTACTGGCAATGGGACCCGAAAGAGACCGCGGCGCTGGTGTCGTGGATCGTCTACGCCGGCTACATGCACTTGCACACCCGCCCGGAATGGCGGGGCGTGAAGACGGCCTGGATCAGCGTGCTCGGCTTCGCGACGATCGTGTTCTGCTATCTCGGCGTAAACATCTGGATCAGCGGCCTGCACTCGTACAAGATGTAGCCGCGGGCGTCGCTCACGCGAGCGGGACGGCACGTTCGCGACGCGCGGCGCTACGACGCAGGCGGAGCCGGCGGCGCGGGCGGCGCGGCGGGCCTGCGGTCGACGATCATGTTCACCAGCCACAGCACGAACGTCGCGCACAGCGCGACCGTCTCCACGACGCCGAGCTTCAGCCGCAGCGGCGTGAAATCGTAGAGCAGCGCCAGCACGACGTCGCAGACGACGACGAAGCGCATGATCCCCCAGGCGCGCGACACGAACACGAGGTAGCTGAAGATCATCGCCAGGATCGTCTGCACGCCTCTCCGTTCGCCGCGGCGGCATGTCAGGACTACCGCGTCGCCGCGCGATCCGGCACGGGAAGCGATCCCCCGGGCGCGCTACCGCGGAATCCGCGCTTCGGCGATCAGGGATGCGTGCTGCCCTGCCCGGGCGACTGGGACGCCTGCGGGATCGGCGTCGGCGGCGCGACGCTCTTCGGGTCGTTCCAGATTGCGAGCGCGGCCGGAGGAAGCTGCTTCGGCAGCCGCTTCAAGAAGTAGGTGAGCTGCCAGATCGACGTCTCGTCCATCGACTTGTCGAAGGCCGGCATGCCCGTGAAGCGGATCCCGTGCTCGATCTTCCAGTACGTTTCGCCTTCCGGGTCGTCGTCGACGCCGTGCTTCGTGAACTGCGGCGCGCGCACGCCGAGGCCGAGCGCGATCGAGTCGGGCGAGGAGTGATCGACGCCGTGGCAGACCGCGCAGTTCTGGACGTAGAGCTTCGCGCCCTGAACGAGATCGGCGTCGCTCGGCGGATAGTAGGGATACGGCGGCTTGGGCTCCTCGCGGCGAATCGTGGCGTTGAGCGAGGTGTTGGAGGCCCACTTTTCGCCCGGCATCAGGGGACCGTCGGCGCGCGCCGGGACGCTGCCCGTCTCGATCGCCAGGAAGATCACGAGCGCCGCGAGCACGATCGCCGCGACGAAGCCGGCCACGAATCCACGCATGGCGTCGCTTTTCTCCCGAACCGGGCCGCCTCTCACTTCGCCGAACCGCATCTTCCCGGAGTCGTGCCCGTCGCGGCACGCGCGACGCGGGCGCCCGACGCGGTCGCCGCCCTGTTCGAGGCGCGCGTCATCGTGACGACGCGCAACGGCGGAGGCCACCCGGGAGGTCTTGCCTCACGATGGCCATAGCACCGCCGCGCGGCGTCTCGCTCGAAGAGCTGCGGTTCGACAACACGTTCGCGGCGCTCGGCGAGACGTTTCGCGAGGCTCGCATCCCCGACGGCGTCCCAGGTTCCCGGCTGGTCGCGTGCAGCCGCGATGCGGCGTCGCTGATCGATCTGCGGCCCGGCGAGGAAGCGCGGCCCGAGTTCGCCGCCCTGGTGAGCGGCAACGCGCTCGTGCGCGGCATGGAGCCGGTCGCCGCGATCTACGGGGGACACCAGTTCGGCGTGTGGGCCGGCCAGCTCGGTGACGGCCGCGCGATCCTGCTCGGCGAGGTTCGCACCGCGAACGGCGACGCATGGGAGCTGCAACTCAAGGGCGGCGGAAAGACGGCGTTCTCGCGCTTCGCCGACGGGCGCGCCGTGATTCGTTCGACCGTGCGCGAGTTCTTGGCGAGCGAAGCGATGGATGCGCTCGGCGTGCCGACGACGCGCGCGCTCGCGATGAGCGCCGGCGACGAGCCGGTGCTGCGCGAGACGGTGGAACGCGCCGCGACCGTGCTCCGCATGGCGCCTTCGTTCGTGCGCTTCGGCTCGTTCGAGATCTTTCACTACCGCAAGCAGCACGCCGAGGTGAAGGCGCTTGCCGACTACGTGATCGACCGCTTCTTCGCCGCGTGCGGGCACGGCGACGACCGCTACGCGCGATTCTTCGCGACGGTGGTCGAGCGCACCGCCGAGCTCATGGCGCATTGGCAGGCGGTCGGGTTCGCGCACGGCGTGATGAACACCGACAACTTCTCGATCCTCGGCTTGACGCTGGACTACGGTCCGTACGGCTTCGTCGAGGTGTACGAGCCCGGGTTCATCTGCAACCACACCGACGAGACGGGACGCTACGCGTTCGACCGCCAGCCGACGATCGGCCTGTGGAACTGCTACGCGCTGGCCGAAGCGCTGTCGTCGCTGATCGCCAAGGGCGACCTCGAAGCCGGGCTCGCGCGCTACGAACCGGCGTACCGGGCGAAATTCATGGAGCTCGCGCGCGCGAAGCTCGGCTTCTCCGGCGCACGCGACGGCGATGCGGATCTCGTGCTCGCGCTCATGCAGATGCTCGAAGCGCGGCGCACCGATTGGACGAACTTTTCGCGCGCGCTCTCGCACGGCGACGCCGAAGCGCTCGCCGTGCTCGGCGACGACGCGACGTCGCGCGGCTGGCTCGCGCTCTGCGCGATGCGCGTACAGGACGACCCGCGCGGCGACGCCGGCCGTCGTGCCGCGATGCGCGCCGTCAATCCGAAGTACGTGCTCCGCAACTGGGTCGCGCAGCAGGCGATCGAAGCGTGCGAAGCCGGCGACGACAGCGTCGTGCGCGACGTCCTGGCCGTGCTGCGCGCCCCGTACGACGAGCACGCGGATCACGAAGATTGGGCGCAGCCGGCTCCCGCGAAGTACGCGAACCTCTCGGTGAGCTGCTCGTCTTGATGGTTCGCGTCTAAATCCGACGGGACTCCCCTGCGGTGCCTCGTGTGCGCGCGTTCACTTTCGCCTTGTGATCGCGGCGCCGTTCGAGACTTGACGCAATGCCAGCCAAGTACGGATGGCCGCTGCAGCACATAGGAGCGCCACCGCGCAGGCGAAGACCTCCAGCCACGATCTCGTCGTGACGGCCGTGATCACTGCGGCGATAAGCCCCACGACGGACCCGCCGTGAGCGAAAGCGAGCGGTCTCCGCACAATCAGAAGAGCGACGTTGCGATCACTTGAACCCGTTGCATGCTCCGCCAGCCAGGGCAGATAACGCTCCGACCATCGCGACTCCCGCGCCCCAGTAGTTGATCCTTGCGGCCGCGGATGCAAATGCCGCTATGAATTCGGGATTCGCCGCTAAGAAAATCACGACTGCTCCAATCGCCAGCGCGGAGAGTCCGATGAAGACCAGACACTGGCAACAAGCCCGTAACGCGAGCAGACGTTCCTCCGGGGTTAGCGCATCCGTCCCAAGCGACTGCACGTAGGCCGTCTGTACGCCGACAGGCATCGCTAGAGCGGACGGGAGCGTCAGCGTGAAATTGTAGACATAGCCGGACTGCAAGTTCTTATATGCAACGTCCCAGGTCTCGCCGGCACTGTCGGCCGACGAGATCGTCAATGAAACGGGCGTGCCGTCCGACAACGTGAACGTAAAAGTACCGGCGTCCGCCGTCATCGACGGCGTGAATACCCCATTGTCCGTCGCATAGGGCGTTCCGGGTTGCGGGCCGACAACAGGCAGAGTGCAATCGACCGTCGTAGGGGAAAGGCCGGCAAACGAGACCGTATGGCTTGCGCTGTACCCCGTCGATGTTATGGACGACGCCGACGCTGCCGAATAGATCGTCGATGACGAAGTTGCTCCGGCATGCGAAACCGTTGTGTAGTCGTTATACTTTGCCGAAACAGTGCCGCCGTCCACCGACTGCGTCAACGTGTACTTGTAAGTGATTGTGGGATTTCCACAGTTCGGCTCGCCTGCAATACAGATGTTCGGCTTCGCAACAGATAGCGAAGTTCTTCCTTGCCGAGCCATGTCGAGAGCGGCTGCCCCTCCGCAGCCCGCAAGCAAACCCGCCGACCCCATGACGAGGAACTTCGATCGTTGCATTGTCTCACACCCTTCGGTACAACCACGGTGATACCGCAGTCGCCTGTCTTTCCACGAGCCTACATTCTCGGACTTTGGCTGTCAACGGGACTCGCGTTACATGATGCGACGTATCGCGCCTATAGCCGTGTTGAGTTATGAAGTAAGCGTGCAGCGCTTTCACAGCGCGATGTGCGGGACCTGGCGCCTCCACGAATTCACCGCCTTGCGGAGCCCACGGCACGACGTCCAGACGGTGTGTCGACAAGCTGTTCGGATGACATCCGCGCGATTCAGCCGCGGCATCGCGCTCGCACCTAGCCGCGCGGCGGTGTCGCGGCGTCTTCGGCGGCGGGCGCGGTGTCCGCGCGGACCGCACCGGCGGCGCCGCTCGCGGCGGCGGTGCGGACGCGCGCCCGGCGGCGCGCGCGCACGGTGCCGGTCGGCATCGGCCACGGGCGGAGCGCGAAGCCGAACAGCGCCATCACAACGGCCGCGCCGCCGCCGACGGCGAACGCGAGATCGGTGCTGCGTTCCGCGAGCCAGCCGGCGAGGAGCGCGCCGAGCGGGCCGGTCGAGATGAACGCGTAGCTGTACAGTCCCGCGACGCGGCCTTGCAAGAAGGCCGGCGTCGCGAGCTGCACCATCGCGTTCGTGCTCGAGGTGTAGATCGTGTAGCAGACGCCGGTCGCGACGAGCGCCAGGCAGACCCCGAGCAGCCCGCGCTGCGTCGCGAGCGCGAGCTGCGACACGCCGAAGCCGGCGACCGCCGCGAGCAGCAGCGTCGGCGACGCGCGGCGGCGCGACGCGCTGACCAGCGCGCCGGCGAACGCGCCGACGCCGAAGCACGACGCGATGAGACCGAAGACCTGCGGCCCGGCGTGCATCGTCTCGCGCGCGAGGACCGGCAGCAGCACGTTGAAGTTGATGCCGAGCAGCGAGACGACGGCGAGCATCGTGAGCGCGATCCAGATCGTCTTCGTGCGCCGCGCATAGTGCAGCCCTTCGCGGATCGAACGCCCGATCGTCGTGCGCGAGCGCAGCCCCGCGGGCGCATGGAAGTCCGCCTCGCGCATCGCGCCGAGCGCGGCGATCACCGCAACGTAGCTCACGGCGTTCAGCGCGAAGCACGCCGCGACGCCGGCGCCGGCCATGAGCGCGCCGGCGATCGCCGGGCCGATGATGCGCGTCGCGTTCATCAGGCTGGAGTTGAGCGCGATCGCGTTCGGCAGCTCCGAGCGTCCGACGAGCTGGACCATGAGCGCCTGCTGACTGGGGTTGTTGAAGACGAGCACGACGCCGCGAACCACCGCGATGAGATCGATCACCCACACCTTGTCGACGTGGAGCACGACGACGAGCGCGAGCGCGAGCGCGCAGACCGCCATCGCCGACTGCGTGATCATCATGAGACGATGCCGCGGGACGCGGTCGGCGAGCGCGCCGCCGAGCAGACCGATCACCGCGTACGGCGCGTAGAAGCAGAAGCTCAGCACGCCGACCGCCGCCGGCGAGCCGGTCAGCTCGAGCACGAGCCACGACTGCGCGGCCGTCTGCAGCCACGTCCCGATCTGCGAGATCGATTGTCCGAGAAAGTAGAGCCGGTAGTTGCGGTGCTTGCGGAGGCTGGTGAAGGTCTGCACGACTCTCTTGACGCGTACCCGCCCGGCGCGCTAGGATAGTTCGTGACGAACGATCTCGACGAGCAAAGCGGAGAGGTCGCGCGTCTGTATCCGGCGGTCTACCAGCGCTTTCACGTCTCGAAGCAGCGCCTTCCGGGCACCGACCTCACCCCGCGCATGCTGTGGATCCTGCAGCACCTCGCGAGCGTGGGACCGTCGACGCTCGGCGAGCTCGCCGACGCATCGGGCGTGAAGAAGTCGACGACGACCGAGCTCGTCGACCGGCTCGAAGCGCGGGGCTACGTCGGACGGATGCGTGACGACCGCGACGCCCGGCGCGTATTCGTCGGATTGACGGCTGCCGGCGAGCGGCGCGCGACGCGCGCGCCCAGCGTTCTCGCCGACGACGCGCTGCGCGCCGCGCTCGCGCGCATGACGGCGGACGAGCGCGACGCGCTCGTCCGCGGGCTTCGCGCGCTCGTGCGCGCGGGAGAGGAGCCTTCGCGATGACGACGACCGCCTGCGAGAGCTGCGGCTACGCGATGTCCGGCCCCGAGGACCACGCCCCGGGCGACCCGCACAGCCGCCACTGCCGCTACTGCAGCAAGCCGGACGGAACGCTGCAGGACTTCGACGAGCGCTTCGAGCGGATGGTGCAGTGGTCGCTGCGCCGCGACCGCGTCGACCGTGCCGAGGCCGAACGGCGGACCCGCGCGTACATGCGCACGATGCCGCTGTGGAAGGACCACCCCGCGCTCGCGGAGTCCTGAAATGGGCCGCGAAGCGCGCTGCGAGGCCAGGTGGGGTGCGCGGCACGGGCTCGTGGCGCTGCACCTCGACGGCACGGAGCTGCGGGCGCGCGGCGCCTTCCGCGCCGTCGCGCCGCTCGCCGGGATGCGCGACGTCTCGGCCTCCGGCGGCGTGGTGCGCTTCCGGGCCGGCTCGGACGAGGTGGCGCTGGCGCTCGGCCCGGCGGCGGGCCGCTGGGCCGCCGCGCTTCGGACCCCGGCGCCGACGCTCGCGGCGAAGCTCGGGATCGGCGCCGCCACGCGCGTCCTCGTCGACGGCACGGTCGACGACCCGGCGCTCGAGGCCGCCCTGGGGGAAGGAACGCGCGTCCGAACGGGCGCCGCGGACGCCGTCGTCGCGCGCGTCGACGACGCCGACACGCTGGCCGGCGTCCTGCGGCGTCGCGAACGCCGGCTCGCCGCCGGCGCCCGGGTGTGGGTCGTCTACGTGAAAGGCAAGAACGCGCCGCTCGGCGAGACGGCCGTCCGCGCCCTGCTGCGCGAGCGCGGCTTCGTCGACGTGAAGGTCGCCGCGGTCTCCACGCGGCTGACCGCGCTCGCCTTCGTCCGGCGCTCCTGAGCGGCCGTTCCGAGGACGAACGCTCGCTCAGCGGGAACGCGGGCGGCGATGGAACGCCCTGGAGAAGTGCGGCTGATGGTGCGGGGGATCGCCAAGGGCGTCGCCGTCACGCAAGTCGCCGAGCTGTTCGCGCCCTACGGCGTCGACCCGGAGCGGATCGCGATCCCGCGCGACCGCCGTACGCGGCGGCGCAAAGGGATCGCGTACGTGTTCGTGCCGAGCGCCCAGCACGCGGCCGATGCGATCCGCGCCCTCGACAACACGACGTTCGAAGAGAAGACGATCACCGTCGAGCCGGCCGCCGAGCGCCCTCCGAAGAAGCGCCGCTTCGGCGGGCCGCCCGGACAGCGTCCGCCCGGGACGGGCTTCGCGCCCCGCCCCCCGCGCCGGTTCTAGCGGGCGGATCGCCCGAAGGGCGAACGCGAAGGGCTCGGCGCAGCGGAGCCCACTATTGCAGGTACTTTTCGACCGTCTCGGCGCTGCGCTCGTGGGCGACGTCCGGATTCTGGCCGAACTCCTCTCGCGCGCGGCGCTGGCGCAGCAGATCCCACAGGCGGTCCAGCTGGACGTTGATGTCGTTCAGGCGCGAGCGCTCGGCGGCGCTCGCCGTCCCGCCCTTGTCGAACAGAGCGTGCTCCTCGGCGACGAGCCGTTCGATCAGCTGGTGAAGCTCGTTGTCGTTCACGGCGGGAATGTTCCCGGTTCTCACGTGGGTAAGACGAGCGCCGAACGGAGGAGAGCTTTTCCGCTTCCTACGAAGGTACGCGAGTTTGAGCGCGGACTCGTCTACACTCCGTGGTGAGCGGACCGGCGATCGCCTCCGCGCATCCCGTCGAGGAGAGAGATGGCTCACGCAGAGGCGTACAGAGACCCCGGGACGCCGGAGGAACAAACGCGGCGGACTTTCATGGCGAACGCGGTCATCGCGATCGGCGGCGTGATCGGGCTCGGCATCGCGATCCCGGTGCTCACGTCGCTCGCGCCGTCGTCCGACGCCACGAACGACCAGTGGTCGACGCTCACGCCCGAGCAGGCCGACGCGTTCAAAAAGGCCACGAATCAGCCCGTCAAGGTCGCCTTCGACGTCCACGAGACGAACGGCTATTTCGGCGGCACCGACACCGAGCAGTTCGTCTGGGCGGTGAAGGCCACCGACGAGCAGATGCGCCAGGCGCGCCCCGACCTGTTCAGCGGCGCCGACAAGGTCCCGTACCCCGTCGTGACGATGGGCTTCGTGATCTTCAGCCCGATCTGCCCGCACCTCGGCTGCAAGTACGCCTGGAACCAATCTCAGAACAAATTCATCTGCCCGTGCCACGGTTCGGTCTACAGCGAGCTCGGCAAGCACGAAGCGGGCCCCGCGCTGCGCGGGCTCGATCCGCTGCCGCTGCGCGACTACCAAGGCAAAGTGCAGATCACGTGGATCGAATACAAGTTCAACTCGCCGACGATGATCGTTCAGCGAGTCGGCTGAAGGAGCAGCGGAGCTGATGTTGACCTGGCTCGATCAGCGCACCGGCGCGATCACGCAGATGAAGGACTTCCTCACCGAGGACGTCCCCGGCGGCGCTTCCTACTGGTACACGTTCGGCAGCGCGACGCTGTTCGCGATGATCCTCCAGATCGTCACGGGGATCTTCCTCTGCTTCTATTACGCGCCCTCGACGGCGACGGCGTGGGAGTCGACGAAGTACCTCATCGACCACGTGCCGATGGGCCACATCGTGCTCTCGCTGCACTACTGGGGCGCTTCGGCGATGATCGCGTTCCTCGCGATGCACTTGCTGCAAGTGCTGCTGTGGGGCGCCTACAAGAAGCCGCGCGAGCTGCAGTGGATCGTCGGCGTGATCCTCTTCGTCGTCACGCTGGTTCTCGGGCTCACCGGCTACCTGCTGCCGTGGGACCTCAACGCGCTGCTCGCCTCGCGCGTCGCGATCAACGTCGCCGCGAACGCGCCCGTGCTCGGACCCGCCATCCTGAACCTGCTGCAGGACGGCAGCGGCATCGGCACGCTGACGATCAATCGCTTCTTCGGGATCCACGTCTGGCTGATGCCGGCCGTCCTCGTCGCGCTCGTCGGGATGCATCTCGCGATCTTCCGCTGGAACGGCCCCGCCGGTCCGCCGATCGACGAAGCGCCGAAGCTCAAGCCGGGACGCTTCTGGCCGGACCAGATGTTCATGGACACGATCGTCTCGCTGATCCTGTTCGTGATCGTCGCCGCGCTCGCGGTCTTCTCGCCGGTTCCCCTCGACGACAAGGCCGATCCGAACAACGCGCAGTTCGTGCCGTATCCGGCGTGGTATTTCCTCGCGCTCTACGCGACGCTCGACGTCGCCGGCACGCTGCCTCCGGCGCTCGTGCAGATGGCGACGCTGTTCGCGACGATCGTCGGCCCGACGATCCTGCTCGTCGTGCTGATCCTGCTGCCGTTCATCGACCGCAATCCGTCACGGCGTCTCTCGCGCCGGCCGTGGGTGCTCGGCGTGACGGCGCTCGTGATGATCGGCGCGATCGGGCTGAGCTGGGTCGGGCAGCACAACGTCTACACCCAGCAGCTCGCGCACAACATCATCGGGCCCAACGCCCCGCTCCAAGTCGCCAACAACGGCGCGGGCGGATTGCAGGTGGGCCCGAACGGCGTGAACGGCAGCATGGCGCAGTCCGGCGGCGGATCGACGGCAAACGCGCCCGCCGCCGCGGGCGCCGGCGCGAGCACGTACTCCTCGACGTGCGCGGGCTGCCACGGCGCGACCGGAACCGGAACCCCCGGCGCGTTCCCGCCGCTGGCCAACAACCCGGTCGTCACCGGCGATCCGAGCAAGGTGATCGAGATCGTGAAGAACGGCCTCTCGGCGAAGATCACGGTGAACGGCACCAGCTACCAGGGTCAGATGCCGGCGTGGAAGGGCAATCTCACCGACGCGCAGATCGCCTCGGTGATCACCTACATCCGCAACGCGTGGGGCAACAAAGCCTCCACCGTGACGACGGCGCAGGTCACCGCCGCGAAGTAGCGGCGCTCCGTCTCCGGCGCGCGCTCACCCGCGCGCGCCGGGACGGCACGGCGGTCCGAACACGTGCAGCAGGGCCGCACGCGGATCGTCACCCGGCCGGCGGCTGACGACGCGCGCGTCGCGTCCGCGCGCCGCAGCGAGCCCGGCGAGGCGCTGCGCCTCCGGCGGCGTGGTGACGATCCAGATCCCCGTGCCGCGGCAGATCGTCGCGAAGAAGTCGTCGTCGTCCGACACGTCGGCGACCGGCGGCGCAGTGTAAAAGATCAGCGCGTTTCCGCCGCTGGCGCCGTGCATGCCGACGACGTCGCCGGGACGCCGGCCCGCGTCGATCGCGTGCGCGAGCGGCGGGATCGGCTTGAGCTGCTCGGCCGCGGGCTCGGCGACGAGCGCGATGAACAGCACCAGCGCCTCGCTGGTGAGCGCGAGCACGTACGGCGCCCAGCCGAGCCACGCGCGCCGCGTCATCACGACGACGGTCCCCACCGAGCCGGCGAGCATGATCACCGCCAGCGCGATGAGCTGCGGCATGACCGCCGCGACGTCGAGCTTGTTGCTGCGCGCGAACACGACCACCGCGATCGCGACCAGCCCCAGGAACAGCGGGACGGTAAGGGCGGAGACGACCGCGGCGCGGCGCGCGCGCGCCTCGGCGACGCGCTCGAACCAAAGCGCGATGAGGATCGCGGGCGCGGGCAGCATCAGCGCGACGTAGTTCGGCAGCTTCGTGCTCGCGAAGCTGAAGAACACGAGCGGCAACACGGTCCACACGAGCGCGAGCCGCTCGAACGCGCCCTCCGGACGCTGCGCCGAGCGCCAGCCCGAGACGAGCGCGACCGGCAGAAACGCGATCCAGGGGAAGATGCCCAGGACCACGACCGGCAGGTAGTACCACACCGGCCCGCGCTGGTTCTCGATCACGCCGGTGTAGCGTCCCACCGTGTAGTGGCCGATCAGCTCGACGATCGCCGCCGGCCCCACGCGCAGCGCCAGCGCGACGAACCACGGCAGCGTCACCACCAGGTACGCGGCGAGCGCGAGGGCCACCGCGCTCGCGCGCGGCGCCGAAAGCTTGCCCGCGCGTGCCTGCCACGCGAGCCACCCGCCGATCACGAGCGCGGTGATCACCGGCGCGACCGGTCCCTTCGCCAGCGTTCCGAACGCGAGCGCGAGAGCACCGCAGATCAGCGCGATGTCCCGGCGTCGCGGCGCCCCGGACGGCTCGAACGCACGATACCACCACAGCACCGCGGCCGCGACGGCGAAATCGAGAAGCGCGTCCATGATGGCGAGCCGCCCGACGATCGCCTGCATGAGGCTGGTGGAGAGGACGATCGCGGCGACGGAGCCGGCCCGCACGCCGGCGATGCGCGCGGTCGCGTATCCGACCGCTCCGCCCATCGCGATCGTCGCGAGCGCGGCCGGGAGGCGCATCGCGAACGCGCCGACGCCGAAGACCTTCGCGCAGAGCGCGGCGATCCAGAAGTACAGCGGCGGCTGCACGAACCACGGCTGCCCGTTGAGATGCATGACGACCCAGTCGTGCGTCAGCAGAATCTCCCGGGCGACTTCGCCGTAGGCGGTCTCGCTGTTGTCCCATAGCGTGCCGACACCGAGTCCCGGCAAAGTGACGAGCGCGGCGAACAGCGCACCCAGCAAGCCGGCACGCGCGGGGACGGATCGCATCTTCTGGAACAATAGGTCTTGTGAACCCGCGCGCCCTTTCGCTGCGTCCGCTCGTCTGCGCGACGCGTGCGAGCCGCCTCGCGCTGACGCAGACCCGTTCCGTCATGGCGCTCGTCGCGACCGGCGGGATCGCCTCCACGATCCTGGAGGTCACGACGCGCGGCGACGCGGTGCAGGATCGCGCCATCGAGGCGATCGGGACGGAGAACGTCTTCGTCACCGAGCTGGAGCTGGCGCTGCGCGAAGGGCGCGCCGACTACGCGGTCCACTCCTGCAAGGACCTGCCGAGCGCGCTCGCTCCCGGGATGACGCTCGCCGCGGTGACGCGCCGAGCCGACCCGCGTGACGCCTTCTGCAGCGAGCGCTTCGCCTCGTTCGCCGCGCTGCCGCCCGGCGCACGCGTCGGCACGTCGGCGCCGAGGCGGAGCGCGCAGCTGCGGGCGCTGCGGCCGGATCTTTCGTACGTGGACGTCCGCGGCAACGTCGACACTCGGCTGCGCAAGCTGCGCGCGGGCGACTACGACGCGCTGGTCCTCGCGGTCGCCGGCCTCGAGCGGCTCGGGATCGGCGCCGCGCACGTGGTCCCGTTCTCGCCGGACGAGCTGACGCCGGCCGCCGGACAGGGCGCTCTGGCGATCGAGACGCGCGAGGACGACCCGCTGGCGGAGCAGCTCGCGGCGCTCGTCGAGGACCCCGCCGCCTCGCTGGCGGTCCGGGCCGAGCGGGCGTTCCTGCGCCGGCTGCGCGGCGGGTGCCAGGCGCCGATCGGCGTCCACGCGACCTGGGACGGCGGCCGTCTTCGACTGACCGGCGCGATCGCGGCGGCCGACGGCGCAGGCGTCGTGCGCGGCGCTCGCGACGCGGCGGTCGCGGCGGACGCCCGCGAAGCCGCGGAGGCGGCGGGCGAAGCGCTCGCGGACGCGCTCCTGGCGCAAGGCGGCGCCGAGCTGATCGCGAGCGGCGCGGCCCCGGTGCACCTCCCTGCGGCCGACGCGCGGTCGTACCGGTCGTGAGCGTCCACGTCGAGAAGAGGCTCGTATGAACGTCGCCGAGCGCACCCGCCTCGTCCGCCGGCCGCGCCGCCTGCGCGCCGGTCCGGCGATCCGCGGCCTCGTCCGCGAGACCCGCGTCAACCGCGACGGGCTCGTCCAGCCGCTGTTCGTGGTGGAAGGCAAGGGCGTGGTGCAGCCGATCGGCTCGATGCCGGGCGTCAGCCGGTACTCCGTCGACGCGGTCGTGCGCGAGTGCCGCGAGCTCGACGCGGCCGGCGTTCGCGCCGTGCTGCTCTTCGGGATTCCGGACGCGGCGAGCAAGGACGCGTACGCGACGGTCAACTCCGATCCGGGGGGCGTCGTGCAGCGCGCCGCGCGCGCGATCAAGGACGCGCTTCCGCGTCTGCTCGTGATCGCGGATCTGTGCAACTGCGAGTACACCGATCACGGCCACTGCGGGATCCTCGACGCGACCGGCGACGTCGACAACGACCGCACGCTCGAGGTGCTCGCGAAGACGGCGCTCAGCTACGCGCGCGCCGGCGTCGACGTGGTCGCGCCGTCCGACATGATGGACGGCCGGGTCGCGGCGATCCGCGCCGCGCTCGACGACGACGGCTTCACGAAGGTTGCGATCATGTCGTACGCGGCGAAGTACGCGTCGGCGTTCTACGGGCCGTTTCGCGAAGCGGCCGAATCGACGCCCTCGTTCGGCGACCGCCGCACCTACCAGATGGATCCGGCGAACGCACGGGAAGCGCTCCAAGAAGTCGCGCTCGACGTCGAAGAAGGCGCGGACATCGTGATGGTCAAGCCGGCGATGGCGTATCTCGACGTCGTCCGGCGCGTGCGCGAGACGACCGATCTGCCCGTCGCGGTCTATCACGTCAGCGGCGAGTACGCGATGCTCAAGGCCGCCGCCGAGCGCGGCTGGATCGACGAAGAGCGCGCGGTCGACGAGTCGCTCACCGCGATGGCGCGCGCCGGGGCCGACGTGATCGTCACCTACTTCGCCAAAGACTACTTGCTGCGGACGCGATGAGCGCGCTCTCCGGCGACCGCCGCGACGCGATCGCCGTCTTGATCCTCGCCGGCGGCGAGGCGACGCGCCTGCCCGGGAAGCTCGCGCTCGATCTCGGCGAAGCGCCGATGCTCGTGCGCGTGTACCGCAACGTCTCGCCGGGGCGCGAGACGTGGCTCTCGACGAAAGGCGAGCTTCCGGAAGCGCTCGACCGGGCACTCGACGTGCCGCGCGTCGTCGACCGCTGGCCGCTGCGCGGACCGCTCTCGGGGCTGCTCTCGGCGATGAGCGAGATGCGTGCGGAGTGGGTGTTCGCGGTCGCCGGCGACGCGCCGCTGATCGACGCCGCGTTCGTCGACGAGCTGGCGTCGCACGTCGCGCCGCACTACGACGCGATCGTCCCCATCCACGCGGGCGAGCGCCGGCGCATCGAGCCGCTCGCCGCGCTCTACCGCCGCGAAGCGTTCGTGCGGGAAGGGCTTCCCGTGCTGCTCGGCGGTGACGGCGCGCTGCGTCTGGTGATCGATCGCCTGCGCACGAAGTTCGTCCCCGTCCGCGACGAGCGCGCGTTCGTGAACGTCAACACGCCGGACGACTACGCGAAGGTGCGCGAGGCGCTCACGTGAGCCGGCAGCGGTCCGAGCGCGCGTTCGCGGCGGCGAAGCGCGTCATCCCGGGCGGGGTCAACTCGACGGTGCGCGCGTTCAAAGCCGTCGGTGGAACGCCGGTCTTCGTGCGCGAGGCGCGCGGCGCGTATCTCATCGACGTCGACGGCAACCGGTATCTCGACTACGTTCTCTCGTGGGGGCCGATGATCGCCGGGCACGCGCATCCGGCGGTGGTCGAGGCGCTGCAGCGCGCGACGGAGCGCGGGACGTCCTACGGAACGCCGACCGAGTACGAGACCGAGCTCGCCGAGCTGATCGTCGATGCGGTGCCGTCGGTCGAGTCGGTGCGCTTCTGCTCGTCCGGGACCGAGGCGACGGCGAACGCGATCCGGCTCGCGCGCGGCGTGACGGGCCGCGAGAAGATCGTGAAGTTCGCCGGCTGCTACCACGGCTCGGCGGACGCTTTCCTCATCTCGGCCGGCTCGAGCGCGCTGGCGGTCGGCGTCCCCGACTCGAAGGGTGTGACGGCGGGAACCGCGCGCGACACCGTCGTCGTACCGTACAACGACGCGGCGGCCGTCCGGGCCGCGTTCGAGGCGCATCCGGGCGAGATCGCGTGCGTGATCGTCGAGCCGTACGTCGGCAACATGGGACTGGTGCTCCCGGTCCCGGGCTTCCTCGAAGCGCTGCGGCGCCTGACGAACGATTTCGGCGCGCTGCTGGTCTTCGACGAAGTGATGACGGGCTTTCGCGTGGCGCGGGGCGGGGTGCAGGCCCGCGAAGGGATCGTGCCGGACCTGACGACGCTCGGGAAGGTCATCGGCGGCGGGCTTCCGGTCGGCGCGTTCGGCGGCCGCCGTGAGATCATGGAGCGCCTCACGCCGGACGGCGACGTGTTTCAGGCCGGGACGCTGTCGGGAAATCCCCTGGCGATGGCCGCCGGGATCGCGACGCTTCGCCTCCTCGACGACGGCGCGTACGCGTCGCTCGACGAGACGCGTCGCCGCCTCACCGACGGGCTGGCGGCGGTGTTCGCCCGGCGCGGCGTGCCGCACCAAGTCGCCGGGGCCGGCTCGATGTTCGGCTTCTTCTTCGCGCCGGAGCCGGTGACCGATCTCGCGACCGCGAAGCGGTCGGACACCGCACTCTACGCGAGGTTCTTCCACGCCATGCTCGACCGCGGGTTCTACCTGGCGCCGTCGCAGTTCGAAGCCGGATTCGTCTCGCTCGCGCACACCGCCGGCGAGATCGACCGCACCGTGGAAGCCGCGCACGACGCGCTCGCGGAGGTGTTCGCGTGCCGCTAGTGTGCCTCGGCCTCTCGCACCACACCGCGCCGGTCGACGTGCGCGAGCGCCACGCATTTCCGGCCCATCGGATGGGCGAGGCGCTCGTCGCGCTGCGCGACTACGAAGCGGTGCGCGAAGCGCTGATGCTGCAGACGTGCGGGCGGCTCGAGATCTACGCCGAGCTGGAAGACTACGAAGTCGGCGTCGCGCAGCTCAAGACGTTCCTCGGCAACTTCCGGCACGGCGACGTGTCGGACATGGACTCGTACATGTACACGCTGCTGGGGACGCAGGCGATCGAGCACCTCTTCCGCGTGAGCACCGGGCTCGACTCGATGCTGATCGGCGAAGCCGAGATCCTCGGACAAGTGAAGGACGCCTACGTGCAGGCGCAGCGCGCGCAGTCCCTCGGCAAGACGCTGCACACGCTGCTGCGCGGCGCGCTCGAGGCCGGAAAGGCCGCGCGCTCGCGCACGTCGATCTCGGGGCATTCGACGTCGATCGCCACCGCTGCGGTCGCGTGCGCGAAAGAGCACGTCGGCGCGCTGCACGGGAAGACCGTGCTCGTCGTGGGCGCCGGGAAGATGGGCGCGCAGGCGGCGCGGCGGCTGAAGGCCGAAGGCGCCGGCGACATCGTCGTGCTGAACCGCACCCATCGGCGGGCGCAGCACATCGCGGACCAGCTCGGGCCCGTCGCCCGCGTCGCCGAGATGCCGGGGCTCGTCGAAGCGCTCGCCTCGGCGGACGTCGTCGTGACGTCGACCGGCGCCTCCCACTTCGTGCTCACGCCGGCCAACGTCGCCGAAGCGATGCTGCTGCGGGCGGAGCGGCCGCTGTTCATCGTCGACATCGCCGTGCCGCGCGACGTCGATCCCGACGCGGCGCTCATCCCGAACGTCGGGCTCGTCGACGTGGACGGGCTCAAAGGCGTGGTCGGGCTCACGCTCGAGAAGCGGCGCGAGGCGATCCCGCTCGTCGAAGCGATCATCGCGGAGCACGCGCGGCGGTTCCAGGAATGGTACCAGTCGCGCGTCGCCGTTCCGGTGATCGCTTCGCTCGTGCGCAAAGCGGAAGCGATCCGTGCCGCGGAGGTGGAGCGGCTCTTCGCGCGCCTGCCGCAGCTCGGCGCGCGCGAGCGCGCGCTGATCACGGGGATGTCGCTGACCGTCGTCTCGAAGCTGCTGCACAGCGCGATCACGCGCATCCGCGACAAGGCGGTCGAAAACCGCGCCGAAGCACTGACGCACGCGCGCATGCTCGACGAGCTGTTCGATCTGCGCGCGCTGACGAACGGCGAGGCCGTCGCCGCGCCGGCCGATCCGACCGACGCGGCGGAGTGAACGACGCTTCGCCGCTGCGCGGCAAGCGAGTCCTGATCACGCGCCCCGCGCAGCAGGCCGAAGAGCTCGCGCAGGCGCTCCGCACGGCGGGCGCCGAGCCGATCGTCGCGCCGGCGATCGAAATCGGGCCGCCCGACGATCCGGCGGCGCTGCGCGCGTCGGTGGCGCGCGCGCGGACGTACGACTGGGTCGTCTTCACGAGCCGCAACGGCGTCGAAGCGCTCTTCACCGCAGCGCGCGCACGCGAGCCGCTCGACCGCAGCGCGTCGCCCTTCGGTGACGCGCGCGTCGCGGCGATCGGGCCCAAGACGGCGGACGCGCTCGCGCTGCGCGGCGTGCGCGTCGATCTGATCCCGCCCTCGTTCGTCGGCGAGGCGGTCGCGGCGGAGCTGCTCGCGCGCACGCAGAGCAGCGCTCGCGTGCTGCTGTACCGCGCGCAGGACGGCCGCGAAACGATTCCGGAGACGCTGCGCGCGCACGGCCGCGTCGTCGACGTCGTCGCGGCGTACGCGACGACTCCCGTCCGCGATCCGTCGCTGCGCGAGAAGGCGGCGCGTGCCGACGTCGTGACGTTCGCCAGCGCGAGCGCGGTCGACGGATTCGCGCGCAACGTGCCCGATCCGGGCCGGCTGCTGCGCACGAAGACCGTCGCGGCGATCGGCCCGGTGACCGCCAAGGCCGCGCGCGCGGCCGGGATCCGCGTCGACGCGGTCGCCGCCGAGTTCACCGTCGACGGGCTGCTCGATGCGCTCGCCGCGGCGGCGTCGTCCTGAACGCGCAGGCCTACGCCGCCGGCGCGGCCTTCGCCGCCGCGATCGCGTACGCGGCGTGGCGCGCGCGTGCGCTGACGTGGGACGGCGCGCTCGCGGCGTTCGTCGTCGGCACGCTGATCTACGGCAGCGGCGGGATCGGCTTCACGATCGTGCTGCTCGCGTTCTTCGTCCCGTCGATCGCGCTCTCGCGCGTCGGCCGCGCCCGGAAGCGCGCCCTCGACACCGTCGCGAAGGGCGGCGCGCGCGACGCGTGGCAGGTCGCCGCCAACGGCGGGATCGCGGCGCTCGCCGCGGTCGCATGGGCGCAGCGTCCGTACGTCGCGGAAGCCGCGGCGTTCGCCGGCGCCCTCGCGGCGGCGAACGCCGACACGTGGGCGACCGAGATCGGCACCCTGGCGCGCCGCCCGCCGCGCTCGATCCTCACGTTTCGCCGCCTCGAGACGGGCCTTTCCGGGGGCGTCTCCCTGCCGGGGACGCTCGCCGAGATCGCAGGCGCGCTGTGGATCGGGCTCGTCGCGCTCGCCGGGGCGCTGCTCGCGTACCGCTTCATGGTCGCGCCGTATCTGACGCCGGACCCCGGCCCGCTCGCGCCGCTGCTGCTCGCGGTCCCGGCGGGCGGCGTCGCCGGTGCGACGGTGGATTCGCTGCTCGGCGCGACGGTCCAGGAGCTGCGCTGGTGTCCGGTGTGCGAACGCGCCTGCGAGAGCGACCCGCACGCCTGCGGGACGCCGACGACGCTGCACCGCGGCGTGCGCGGCGTCTCGAACGACGTCGTCAACGTGCTGGCGACCCTCGCCGGTGCGGCGGTGGCCTTCGCGCTCGCGTAGCGCGAAGCGTGCAAGCGTCGAAACCGACGTTCGTCCGCGCGCGGTTCAACGCTCCGTGCGACGATGTCGCACTGCGCTATGGCCACCACGATGACAGCCCTCCAGACGCGGGACGTCAGCGAAAGCGGCGCCCGGCTGATCCTGATCACGATCGGGATCATGGCGGCGACGCTGATGCAGACGCTCGACACGACCATCGTCAACGTCGCGCTGCCGACGATTCAGGGGAATCTCGGCGCGACGCAGGACGAAGGCGCCTGGGTCGTCACGGGCTACATCATCTCGGCCGTCATCGTCATCCCGCTCACGCCGTGGCTGCAAGCGCGATTCGGCCGCCGGCAATACTACGCCACCGCGATCATCGGGTTCACGGTCGCATCGATCCTGTGCGGGATGGCGACGTCGATCACGCAGCTCATCGTCTATCGCGTGATCCAGGGGTTGTTCGGCGGCGGGCTCGTGGCAACGGGTCAGGCGGCGCTGCGCGACACGTTTCCGCGGCATCTCCTCGGGGCCTCGCAAGCGGTGTTCGCGCTCGGCGCGATCGTCGGCCCGTCCGTCGGTCCGACGGTGGGCGGCTGGCTGACCGACAACTTCTCCTGGAACTACGTCTTCTTCATCAACATCGCGCCCGGCATCGCGGCCGCGCTCATCGTGCTGCTGATGATGCGCAATCCGACCGATCCGTCACCGGTTCCGGTCGACGGGATCGGGCTCGCGCTGCTCGCCACCGGACTGGGTTCGCTGCAGTACATCCTCGACGAAGGCCAGCGCAACGACTGGCTCGACGATCCGCTGATCCGCTTCTTCAGCTTCACGACGGTCGCCGGCATCGCGTGCTTCGTCGGGTGGGAGCTGTTCGGCACGAACCGCCCCATCGTCGACTTGCGCGCGCTGCGCAACCGCGCGATCGCGGCGGGCAGCCTGCTCGGGCTCGCGATCGGCGCCGTGCTCTTCGGCGCGACCGTCATCTTGCCGCAGTACGTGCAAGGCGTTCTCGGCTTCACCGCGACGCTCTCCGGCGAGCTGATCTTCGTGCGCGCGCTGTTCATCGCGATCCTCACGCCGCTTTCGGCCCGCCTCGCTTCGAGCGGAAAGGTCGATACGAAGTTCATGCTCGTCGGCGGCTTCACGCTGATCGGCATCTCGCAGATCTGGCTCGGCTACATCACCACGTCGTACAACGACTTCGGCTCGCTGCTCCCGCCTGCGATCTGCAGCGGCATCGGTCTGGCGCTGATCTTCACGCCGCTCTCGATCACCGTGCTGGGGGCGATCCCGCCGCAGCTCGTTCCGAAGGCGACCTCGTTCCAGGCGCTTTCGCTGCAGTTGGGCGGCTCGTTCTCGACGGCGGGGCTCATCACGCTGCTGGCCCGTCGCGAGGCGTTCCATCAAACGGTGCTCGCGTCGGCGGCCACGCCCGCGAATCCGGCGCTGCAGCAAATCGTGCAGACGACGCATTCGTTCCAGACGGCCCTGCTCGGAACGTACCAGCAGATCGTCACGCAGGCCGTGACGATGGGCTACGCCGACTGTCAGTGGGCGCTCGGCGCGCTCACGTTCGTGCTGATGCCGCTCGTGTTCGTGCTGCCCCGCCGGCGGCGGGGCGCCGCCGCGCCGATGCACATCCCCGTCGAGTAGCGAGCGCTCAGGCGCTCTTGCGGCCGTACGTCCGGCTGAGGTACGGGATGATGTCGTCGTCGTCGTCGAGCACGACGTCGCCGTCGACGAGCACCGGGATCGACGTCTGTCCGCTCACCTGCTTCACGACGGTCCGCTCCGAATGCGCCATCGGGACGCTGACGATCTTGTAGTCGAGCATGAGATCGTCGAGCTTCTTGCGCACGCGCGCGCAGTACGGGCACCACTCGGCTTGGTAGAGGACGATCCCGGTTTCGCGACCCATCCTTCGTTCAGACATCGGCCGCGGAAAAAGGTTGCGCGCCCGGGCCCGTCGGAGTCTCGCGCGAGGCAGCATGCCGACCGCCGCAACGCTCCGCAGGCGCGACCGCACTGCGATCGCCGGATCGATCGCCGTCCACCTTTGCGTGCTCGTGCTCGCCGCGGCAACCGTGCGTGAGGCGTTCCCGGTGAGCGACCCGGACGAACGCTTCGACGTGCGCGCCCTGATCCGCATCGAGCACCGTGCGCCCGCGCCGCTCGCGAAGCCGCATCGGGTCGTGCGGGTCGAGCGCCCGGCGCCGGTCGCAACGGCGCCGCCGATCCACGCCGCGCGCGCGGTGGAGCACGCGGCGCGCCCGCAGGTCGTCGCGCCCGAACGCCGCGCCGCGCTCGCGCCCGCGCGCCGCGACGAGGAGCGCCGTACCGCGATTCCCGTGCGGATCGCCGTCGACGCGCAGCCGTCACCCGTCGTCGCGCCGGCCGCAGCGGTGGCCGTGACGACGGCGGCGGCGACGCCGGCGTCCCCGGCCCCGACCGCCACGCCGAGCGCTCCGCCCGCGGAGCGCGACGAAGGGATCGGCAACTTCGGCGAGACCTATCCCGCCTCGATCGACCCGCAGCTGCGCAGCGCGTTCTTCACCGGGCTCGCCGGCACGTTCGACATCCGCATCACCGTCGACGACCGCGGGCGCGCGCTCGACGTGACCTTCGTGCGCGGACCGTCCGACCCGGCGCTGCGCGAAGAGCTGCGCGCGCGCCTGCTCGCACTTCGCTTCATCCCCGCCGCCTGCAACGGCCTGCGCTGCGCGGGCACGGTCGAGCTCCGAAACTAACGCAGTTTTTCGGCGCGCGCGCCGGCGACGTCGGCCGCGCTCAGCGCTTCTCGATGTCGAACGGGATGCCGAGGTCGGCGGCGAGCTTCTGCAAGCCTTCCCACACCTTCACGTGGACCGGGACGCCGTGCTCGCGGTTGTAGAGCGTCTTCTCGTGCTCGATCTCGCCGGCGACGTAGATCCGGTCCTGACCGGGCGCTTTCTCCGAGTCTTTGAACGCGCGCAGCTCGGTGTCCATGTCGGCCTTGAACTGCTCGGGATCGCGGAAGCCGTCGATCGTGAACGCCGCGAAGAAATGCGAGATCGCGCCGGGTTGCGGACCGTCGGTCGGGAGCGGGAGATCGAGGCCGAACTTGCCGCCGGCGAGGACGCCGCAGAGGATCTCGACGAGCAGCCCGAGGCCGTAGCCTTTGTGGCCGCCGTTGTCGACGCCGTACCCGCCGAGCGGGAGCAGCGCTCCCTTCAGCGCGGTCTGGGGGTCGAGCGTCTCGTTGCCGTGCTCGTCGATCGCCCAGCCCGGATTGAGCTGTTTGCCCTTGCGGTTGTAGACTTCGAGCTTGCCGCGCGGCACGGTCGTCGTCGCGAAGTCCAGCACGAACGCCGGCTCGGTGTTCGCCGGGATCGCGAACGCGAGCGGGTTCGTGCCGAGCAGGATGTCGCGCCCGAATGTGGGCGCGCCGTAGCGCACGGTGTTCGTCGACGCGATGCCGATCATGTCGCGCTCGAGCGCCATCATCGCGTAGTAGCCGGCGATGCCGTAATGGTTGGAGTTCCGCACCGCGCCGAACGCCGCGCCCGTCTGCTGCGCTTTGTCCAGGATGCGCTCCATCGTGCGCTTCGCGACGGGGTGACCCAAGCCGTTCCCGGCATCGACGAGGAGCGACGTGGACGTCTCGCGGACGGTGCGGACCTCGGGCTTGGGCTCGATGAGCCCTTTGCGAAGGCGGCTCACGTAGTACGACTCGAGCCTGGCCACGCCGTGGGACTCGACGCCGCGGAGGTCGGCCGCGACGAGGACCTCGGCGACGATGCGCGCGTCCTCCGGCGCCACGCCGGACTTCTCCAGGACCGCCGCGACGAAGCGCGTGAGATCGGCTTCCGGCGAAAGCCGGTATTCGGACGTGATGACGTCGGTCATGTGAAAAGTCTACCCGGACAGTCGAGGGAGGCGTAGGACCGTCGTCGGAGGGGACGATGTCCTCGTATGGCCCCTCGAGCGAGCGCTGCCACGGCTCGGCAGCGATACTTGGGCCTCATCGGCGTCCTCGGGCTGGTCGTCGTGGCCGCCGCGCTGATCGCGATCGTCGCATTCGCGAACGTCGCCGGGCGGATGAACCAGATGCGCGTGGCGATCGACGCCGGCTTCGCGGCCGACGACGCCTTCACCGCACTCATCGACGAGGAGACGGGCGTGCGCGGCTACGTGGCGTCCGGCGACCCGGCCCTGCTCGAGCCCTACGATGACGGCCGGCGCGCGTACGAACGCTATGCCGCAACGCCGGACGGCCTGCGTGACGCCGCGGCCGGCGCCGCCTCGGCGCGCTTCCGGGCGGCGGCGACGCGGATCCAGGACTACTTCACCGACGCGATCAGCGACGTTCGCTCGGGACATCGCGATCGCGCCATCGCGGGCTTGCGCGCCGGAAAACGCCAGTTCGACGCGCTGCGCGCCGTGCAGGGCCAGCTCGAGGCGACGCTGCGCGGCGAGATCGCGCGCAACCGCGTGCTCATGCGGAGCGCGTTTCTCTTCGACGAGGTCGTCATCGGCGCGATGGTGCTGGTGATCGTCGCCGGCGGGATCGTGGCGACCCTGGCGGCCGGGCGAGGGCGCGTCGACGCGCTGCTGGCGCGCCGTGACCCCGTGACGGCCCTGGGCAACCGGCGGGCGTTCGAGGAGCGGCTGGGACAGCTCATCGGCGGCCGCAACGCCAAGCTCGGCGTGATCTACATCGATCTCGATGGCTTCAAGCCGATCAACGACCGTCTCGGGCACGCGGCCGGCGACGAACTGCTGGCGGCGTGCGGGGCGCGCATCGCGGGCGTCGTGCGGCCGGGAGACTTCGTGGCGCGCGTCGGCGGCGACGAGTTCGCGGTGATCGTCCTCTCCGCCGGGCCCGCGGAGCTCGACGCGGTATGCACGCGTATCAGCGCGGCGATCGAGGCGCCGTTCACGATCGACGGGGGCGAGGTGCGGCTCGGCGCGTCGCTCGGGCATGCGCTCTTCCCGGAGCACGGCCGCGACGCGGCGGCGCTCGTGCGCAGCGCCGACGAGGCGATGTACCGCAAGAAACGCGAGCGCCGCGCGGCGCGCTAGGAGTTCACGCCGCGCGCGTGCGAAGCGCGCCGGTGATGATCGAGCCGGCGCCCGGACTGCTCGAGGCCCTGCGCGCCGCCGTTCCGGGCGGCGTGCTGACGGCGCGCGAGGACCTGATCGCCTACGGCTTCGACGGCACCTTCTTCGAGCGCACCCCGCCGCTCGTCGTCCTGCCGGCGAGCACCGCCGAAGTCCAGGCCGTCCATCGGCTCGCCGCCGAGCGGCGCATCCCGATCACGCCGCGCGCGATGGGCAGCGGCCTCTCGGGCGGCGCGATCCCGCTCGAAGGCAGCATCGTGCTCGGCGTCGCGCGCATGGACCGCATCCTGGAGATCGACGACGTCGACCGCGTCGCGGTCGTGCAGCCCGGAGTCGTCACCGCGCGTCTCCAGGCCGAGGTCGAGCGCCGTGGACTGTTCTATCCGCCCGATCCGTCGAGCCTGAAGCAAAGCGCGATCGGCGGAAACGTCGCGGAGAACGCCGGCGGCGCACGCTGTCTCAAATACGGCGTGACCGGTGACTACGTGCTCGCGCTGCAAGTCGTGCTCCCCGACGGGACGGCGATCGGGACCGGCGGACGCACCGTGAAGAACGTCACGGGCTACGACCTGCGGCGACTGTTCACCGGCGCCGAAGGCACGCTCGGGACGATCGTCGAGATCACGCTGAAGCTGCTCGCCAAGCCGCGCGTCACGCGCACCGCGCTCGCCGTCTTTCCGCGCATCGACGACGCGGCGCGCGCGGCGACGGCCGTGCTCGCGGCCGGCGTGCTGCCGGCCGCGATCGAGCTCCTCGACGATCTGACGATGCGCTGCGTCGAAGACGCCTCGCCGATCGGATTGCCGCTCGACGCCGAAGCGATCCTGATCTTCGGCGCCGACGGAAACCACGCGGACGCCATCGACGACGACGTCGCCCGGATCGCGGATCTTGCGCGCGCGCACGGCGCTCGGGACGTCACCGTCGCGCGCGACGAGGCGGAGTCCGAGCGCTTGTGGGCGGCGCGCCGCGGCATCTCGCCGGCGCTCGCGCGGCGGCGGCGCAACAAGCTCGGCGAAGACATCTGCGTCCCGCCGCGCGCGATCCCCGAGATCGTGCGGCGGGTTCGCGCGATCGCCGCGCGAGAGCGGCTGGAGATCCCGCTGTTCGGCCACATCGGCGACGGCAACCTGCACCCGAACATCCTGTGCGACCGCCGCGACGCGGAGGAGATGACGCGCGTCGCGCGCGCCGCCCGCGCGATCTTCGAAGCCGCGGTGGAGCTGGGCGGGACGCTCTCGGGCGAGCACGGCATCGGCCTGCTCAAGAAACAGTTCATGGAGCTCGACGTCGGCGCCGACGCGCTCGCCCTGATGCGCAAGATCAAAGACGCGGTCGACCCGCTCGGCATCATGAACCCGGGCAAGGTCTTTCCGGAACCCGGCGGCGCGGACGCCTTCACCCTGGACGAAGCCGCGACGGCGACCGGCGCACGTGCGGACGACCGCGGGATCGCGCCCGCGGTCGGCGATCCGCGGCGGCGCGAGCGATGACGCCGGCGGTGATCCTCGCGCTCGACCAGGGCACGACGAGCTCGCGCGCGATCGTGTTCGGCCGCGACGGCGGAGTGCTGGGCGCGGATCAGCGCGAGCTGACGCAGACGTTTCCGCAGCCCGGCTGGGTCGAGCACGATCCCGAAGAGATCTGGGAGTCGCAGCTCGAGACGGCGCGCGGGGCGCTGCGGAACGCGCGCGTCGCCGCGGCGGACGTCGCGGCGCTCGGGATTACGAACCAGCGCGAGACGACGATCGTCTGGGATCGCGCGACGGGGAAGCCGCTCGCGAACGCGATCGTGTGGCAGGACCGGCGCACCGCGGAGGCGTGCGATGCGCTGCGCCGGGACGAACGCACGGCGCGGCTCGTCACCGAGCGCAGCGGGCTCGTCCTCGACCCGTACTTCTCGGCCACCAAGATCGCGTGGCTGCTGCAGCACATCCAAGGCGCGCGCGAGCGCGCCGAACGCGGCGAGCTCGCGTTCGGCACGGTGGACGCATGGCTCGTCTGGAAGCTCACCGGCGGCGCACGCCACGTCACCGACGTGACGAACGCGTCGCGCACGCTGCTCTTCGACATCCAGGCGCTGCGGTGGAGCGACGAGCTGCTCGCGGCGTTCGGCATCCCGCGCGCGATGCTGCCGGAAATCTTGCCCTCGAGCGCGGACTTCGGAACCGCGCTGCCCGAGATGCTCGGCGGGCCGATCCGAATCGCCGGCGTCGCGGGCGATCAGCAGGCCGCGCTCGCCGGACAGGCCGGCTTCGCGCCCGGGGTCGCGAAGAACACCTACGGCACCGGCTCGTTCGTCGTGCTGAACACCGGCGAGCGCGTCGTTCGCAGCACGCACGGCGTGCTCTCGACGGTCGCCTTCGCGTTCGAGCGCGGCCGCGCGACCTACGCGCTGGAAGGCGCGATCTTGTCGACCGGCTCCGCCGTGCAGTGGCTCCGCGACGGGCTGCGGCTCATCGAGCGGTCGTCGGACGTCGAGCGGCTCGCGCGCGAAGTGCCGGACAGCGGCGACTGCTGGTTCGTTCCGGCGTTCACTGGGCTCGGCGCGCCGTACTGGGACCCGCACGCGCGGGGCGCGCTGGTCGGGATCACGCGCGGAACGACGCGCGCGCACGTCGCGCGCGCGGTGCTCGAGTCGATGGCGTATCAGACGGCCGACGTAATCGCCGCGATGCAGCGCGACGCGGGCGCCCCCGTAGCGGAGCTGCGCGTCGACGGGGGCGCGTCGGCGAACGATCTGGCGATGCAGCTTCAGGCCGACGTGCTGGGCGTTCCGGTCGTTCGCCCGCGCATCGTCGAGACGACCGCGCTCGGAGCGGCATACCTCGCGGGACTGCACGTCGGCTTCTGGCCGGACGTCGAGACGGTCGCACGTCAATGGCGCGAAGACGCGCGCTTCACGCCGGCGATGGACGCCGCGCGCCGTACGACGCTCGTCTCGCGCTGGCACGACGCGGTCGCGCGCAGCCGCGATTGGGCGCGGTGAGCGCCCGGCGACGTGCGGTCGCTACGTCGCGGCGGCCTCGGTGAACGCGATGCCGCGACGCTCCTTCCCGATCGCGGTCAGGATGAAAACCGCGGCGAAGACGCCGAGCATGATGAACGCCATCGCGTGGCCGTAGTTCGCGGTGGCCGGAGCGGGCAACGGAAAATGCTTCGTCGCGTACAGCGCTTCCCATTGCGCGGAATACGCCGAGATCAGGTTGCCGAGCTGATAGGTGAAGCCCGGGAACGTGCCGCGCACCCCGGCGGGGGACAGCTCGTTGAGGTGCGCCGGGATGACGCCCCACGCGCCCTGCACGAAGAACTGCATGATGAACGCGCCGACCATCAGCAGCGGCACGGTGGCCCCGAGACCGCCCGACCAGAGCGGGATGTCGATCGCGCCGAGCACGCAGCACACGAGGATCGTCGCGCGCCGCCCGAAGCTCTGCGACGCCGCGCCGAGGAGCGTCCCGCCGATCAGCGCGCCGACGTTCATCACGATGGTCACCGTCCCGGTGAGCCCGGCGGCGAAGCCGAGCTGCTTCGTGAGGAACGTCGGGAACAGATCCTGCGAGCCGTGCGACATGAAGTTGAACGCCGCCATGAGCAGGATCGCGTAGAGGTACAGGATGGGCTGCGAGGTGATCGATCGCCACAGGTTCGCGCGCTCGCCGATGCGCTGCGCGTTCCCCGTCTGCCACACCGGCGATTCTTTCACCTGACTGCGAATGTAGAGCACGAGCAGCGCCGGCAGCGCACCGACCACGAACATGCCGCGCCAGCCGATCCGGTCGACGAGCAGCGCGAACACGAGCGCGGCGATCAGGTAGCCGAACGAATAGCCCTGCTGCAGGATCCCCGAGGCGATGCCGCGCGCGTCGGCGGGCAGCGTCTCGAGCGCGAGCGCCGCGCCGACGCCCCACTCGGCGCCCATCGCGACACCGTACAGCGCGCGGAGCACGATGAAGATCGTGAAGTTCGGCGAGAACGCGGTCAGCAGCTCGAACAGCGAGTAGGCCAGAATGCTCGCCATGAGCGGGCCGCGCCGTCCGTAGCGGTCGGCGAGCGTGCCGAAGATCAGCGCTCCGAGCGGACGGCACATCAGCGTGATCGTCACCGCGGCGAGCACGGCCGGGATCGCCATCTTGAAATCGGTGGCGATGCGCGAGACGACCAGCGTCACCAGGAAGAAGTCGAACGCGTCGAGGCACCAGCCGAGAAACGCCGCGATGAACGCGCGGCGCTGATCCGCCGTGAGGCCGCCGAGGGGCGCGAAGAGGGCCATGGGGCGCTCCTACCCGCGCGAGGGGAACGGCGAACGCGGCCGTGGTAGCCGTCTTCCCGGCCGCGTGCCGGGAGGAGGTCGCGATGGGAGAACACGCCGCATTCGCGGAGCTGCTGCGCGCGCTCGCTCGCGAAGGGGCACGCTCGCTCGTCATCGGCGGGCTCGCGAAGAAGCTGCACGGCGAGTGCGCCGAAGCGCGCGATCACTCGCTGTGGTACGACGCCGACGACGACAATGCGGCGCGCGTCTACCGCGCGCTCGCGCGCATCGGCGCCCCGCTCGACGGCGTCTCCCCGATCGATCTCGCCGACGTCGACTACGAGTTCCGCTACGAGAACGGCAGCGGCGAGGTCTGCCTGGTCGGCGGGATCGACGGCATCACCTTCTCCGACGCGTGGCTCTCGCGGCTTCAGACGTCGTGGCGCGACGTCACGCTGTGCGTCATCGGGCGCGACGCCTTGCGCGCGACCGAGCTGGCGGAGCGCCCGTGAGCGAACCGTCCCGCAAGCGATTCCTGGCGAGCGGCGCGGCGGCCGGCGCCTTCGCGTCGATCGCCGTGCTGCGCTGGCCCGGCGAGGCGGCACAGTTCAGCTACAAGCTCGCCAACGATCAAACGCCGTCGCACGCGATGAACGTGCAGACCGCGGAAGCCGTCAAGCGCATCGCCGCGGCGTCGAACGGGCAGCTCGACATCCGCCTCTTCCCGAACAGCGCCCTGGGGGGCGACCCGCAGATGCTCGCGCAGGCGCGCAGCGGTGCGGTCGAGTTCCTGCAAATCGGCAGCAACGTCCTGGGGAACATCGTGCCGGCGTCGTCACTGCTCAGCATTCCGTTCGCGTTCGACAGCGTGAAGGAGTACATGAGCGCGGCGCGTGGCCCGCTCGGCGAGTACATCGCCGTGCAAACGGACAAGAACGGGCTTCGGACGCTCGAAGCGACGTTCTACGGCGGCACGTTCGACGTGGAGAACCGCGTCCGGCCGATCGACGCCCCCGGCGATCTGAAGGGCTTGAAGATCCGCGTTCCGCCCGGCCCGCTCGACGTCGCGACGTTCAAGGCCTTCGACGCCTCACCGACCGTCGTCTCGCTCGGCGAAGTTTACACCTCGCTGATGACGCACATCGTCGACGGCATCGAAGTCCCGCTCCCGACCATCCAGAACTTCAAGTTCTACGAGCAAGTCAAATACTGCTCGCTGACCAATCACAGCGCGCTCACGTACTTCACCGTCGCCAACACCGACGCGTGGAACCGCCTCCCGAAGAAGCTGCAGGAGATCGTGCAGCACGAGCTGGGCGCGGCTGCCGCGGCGGAAGAAACCGCGTTCGTCGCGCAGGAGAACGACATCGCTTCGACGCTGCGCGGAGAAGGCATGGTCTTCAACCGGCCCGCGCTCGAGCCGTTCCGCGCGGTGGTGCGCTCCAGCGGCCTCTACGGCCAGTGGCGCGACCGCTTCGACCCGAAGGGCTGGGACGCGCTCGAAAAGACGACCGGAAAGCTGACTTAGCGCGAAGCGGCGCCGCCCGTCGCGGCGCTGCGGCGCTCGGCTTTGCGGCGGTCTTCGGGCAGCGCGCCGCCGAGCAGGTGCAGCCATTCCGGCGACTGCGCGCGGCGGCGCTCGCCTTTGCGGCGCTCCTGCGGAATCTCCTGGGCCGGCGCGCTCACAGCGTCGTTTTTCCGAGCGCGCTGAGGATCAGCTCCACGGCGAGGATCGCGGTCTTGTTCTCGCGGTCGAGGATCGGATTGATCTCGGTGATCTCGAGCGAGCCCAGCGTCCCGCTCGCCGCGACGGCCTCCATGAGCAGGTGCGCCTCGCGGTAGCTGATCCCGCCGCGCACCGGCGTTCCGACGCCCGGCGCTTCCTGCGGGTCGACGCCGTCCATGTCGAAGCTCACGTGAACGGAATGCTCGCCGTCGCCGACGATCGTCAGCGCTTCGTCGATGACGCGGCTCATGCCGAGCCGGTCGACGTCGGACATCGAGAACGCTCTCACGCCGAGCTCGCGGATCGTGCGCTTCTCGCCTTCGTCGACGTCGCGCAGGCCGATGAAGCACATCCGGGCCGGATCGATCGCGCCTTCCTGGAGCGCGAAATGTACGGGCATCCCGTGCACGTTTCCGGACGGCGAGGTGAGCGGCGTGTTGATGTCGCCGTGCGCGTCGACCCAGATCAGTCCGGGCGCTTTCCCGCGCGCGCGCGTCACGCCGGCGATCGTGCCCATCGCGATCGAATGGTCGCCGCCGAGCACGAGCGGGAACGCGCCCGCGCGCACGATCGCCTCGACGTCGTCGGCGAGCTTCTTGCACACGTCGCGGATGATCGGGAAGTACTTCGCGTTCTGCTCGGCTTCCGACGCCGACTCGGGAACCGGGACCGGCAGGTTGCCGAAGTCGGTGACCTCGATCCCGAGCCTCTCGAGCGACTCCTTGAGCCGCGCGTAGCGGATCGCCGACGGCCCCATGTCGACGCCGCGGCGGTCGGCCCCGAGGTCCATCGGAACGCCGATCACCGCGACGCGCTCGATGCGCCTCCGGCGCGGCTCGGCGGTGCCGGGCTGCTCGCGGACGATCATGCCGGCGGCTTCGACGCGCGCCTGGGCCGCACCACCGGCGGCTGCGTCTGCTCCAGCGGCGCCTGCGTGAGGGCCGGCGCCGCGGCGGTCCGGCTCACCGGCGGCGGGAGCAGCTGCTCGCGCAGGACGCGGATCATCGCCGCGACGGGGACAGCCAGGAACGTCCCGGCAAGCCCGAACAGCTCGCTGCCGGCCAGGATCGCGAGGACGATCCAGAACGGCGAGAGCCCGACGTTCTCCTTGAGCACGCGCGGCGAGATGAAGTTGCCGTCGATCTGGTGGATCACCACGATCAGGATCGCGACGAGCACGGCGTTCGTGATGCCGTTGTAGGTGAACGCCAGGATCACGGCGGGGATGAACGCGATCAGCGCGCCGGCGTACGGGATGAAGTTCAACGCCCCGGAGACGACGCCGATCAGCAGCGCGTAGGGCACGTGCGTCGCGAACAGCATGATCGTGAGCATCGTGCCGAGGATCGAGCCGTCGATGAGCTGGCCGCGGATGAATCCGCCGACGACCTTGTCGAGCTCCGCGATGAGCACTTCGAGCTTCTCTTGCGCGCGGGGCCGGAACAGGCCGAGGAAGCCGCGCTTGATGTTCTCCGCGTCGAGCAGCATGTAGGCGGCGAGGACCGGCACGACGACGACCGTCGCGACGACCGAGACGGTCGAAAGCACGACGGCGAGCGTCTTTTGCGCCGTGCCGAGCGCGTTCGTCTGCAGGAACCCGCCCATCTGCGCCGGGATCGTCGCGAGGTAGCGCCGTTCCGCAGGCGGCAGGAAGTGGAAGAACCGGTTGTTCGGATCCTGCAGCACCGCGGTGTCGTGCGCGACGATCGACGGGAGGCTCTTGATCGCCTCCTGGATGTCGGCGACGAGCGGCGGGACGAGCAGCTGCACGATCGCCGCCGCGACGATCGCGATCGCGACGTACACCAAGAGGATCGCGAGCACCAGCGGCAGCCGTTCGTTCAGACGGCGTACCAGCGGCGAGACGAGATACGCGAAGAACAGCGCGACGACGAAGAGCAGCGCGGTCGCCTTGACGTTGCCGAGGAACTCGAGGACGCCGACCAGCAGGTAGATCGCGACCGCGATCAGCGCGAGCGTCTTGAGCCAGAACGTCACGCGCCGTTCCGCGCGCGACATGCGGCGCAGCCGGGGCCGCGGGTCGGTCTCGGACGGCCTGACGACGTTCACGCTCGCTCCATTCCCCGTTCCGGAGAGGCCGCCCCGCAATGCTGGTCGTAGTCGGGCCGCGATGCCCTCCCGACCGCGTGCGGCGTTCCTCGCGCTCGTGTTCGCCGCGCTCTGCGGGGCGGCGGGCTGCGCGCAGCAGCACGCGGCGAAGGGCGTGCTCCGCGTCGGGATGGTGACCGACGTCGGCGGACTCGGCGACCACTCGTTCAACGACTCCGCGTACGCCGGGCTGATGCGCGCGAAGCGGGAGCTGGGCGTGCAGACGACGGTCCTCGAATCGCGCTCGGCGGCGGACTATCAGGTCAACATGACCGTCCTCGCCAACAAAGAGTACGACGAGATCTTCGCGATCGGGTTCCTCATGGCGAAGGACGTCGCCGAGGTCGCGGAGCGGTATGTGACGCGCCATTTCGCGATCATCGACGCCGTCGTCGACGAGCCCAACGTCACGTCGGTGACGTTCAAAGAGGAAGAGGGCTCGTTCCTCGCCGGCGCGCTGGCGGCGATGGTGACGAAGACGAAGACGATCGCGTTCCTCGGCGGCGTCGACCTCCCGCTGCTGCGGAAGTTCGAGGCCGGGTACGCCGCCGGCGCGCGCGAGATGGATCCGTCGGTGAAGGTGCTGGTGAAGTACGTCGGCTCGTTCGACGACGTCGCCTCCGGCAAGGAGCTCGCCGGCGTCCTCTACGATCAAGGCGCGGACATCATCTACGTCGCGGCGGGGAAGGCCGGACTCGGCGCGATCGATCAGGCCAAGGGGCGTCCCGGCGCCTACATCATCGGCGTCGACTCGAACCAGGACGCGCTCGCGCCGGGGAAGATCCTCACCAGCATGGTGAAGCGCGTCGACGTCGGCGTCTTCCGCGTCACGCAGGCCCTCGTGCGGCACCGGCACCTGCCCTCGCACCTCGTGCTCGGGCTCGCCCAGGGCGGCGTCGGCCTGACCGACTTCCGCTACTCGCGCGCGGTCGTCACGCCGCGCGTGATCGCGGTGCTCGGCCGCCTCCGGACGATGATCGTGTCCGGGAAGATCGTCGTTCCGTCCACGCGGGAGGGGCTGGCATCGTTCAAGCGCCTCCCGCTCTGACGCTGCGCGGCGTGCGCCGCGCGTTCGGACCGGTCCTCGCGGTCGACGGCGTCGACCTCGAGCTGCTTCCGGGCGAGATCCACGCGCTCGTCGGCGAGAACGGCGCCGGCAAGTCGACGCTCGCCGCGATCGCCTACGGCGCGATCGCGCCCGACGAGGGCAGCATCGCCGCGAGCGGCAGCGTCGGGCTCGTGCACCAGCATTTCAAGCTGATCGAACGGCTGCGCGTGTGGGAGAACGTGCTGCTGAACCGCGAGCCGCGGCGCGGCTGGTCGATCGACGTCGCGGCCGCGCGCGAGCGCGTGCGCGGGCTGGCCGCGCGCTACGGGCTCGAGGTCGATCCCGATGCGCGCGTGGAGACGCTGCCGATCGGCATCAAGCAGCGCGTCGAGCTCCTGCGCGAGCTGGACCGCGAGCCGACGGTGCTGCTGCTCGACGAGCCGACGGCGGCGCTCGCGCCGAGCGAGATCGCGTCGTTCTTCGCGACGGTGACCGATCTCGCGAAGCGCGGCACGGCGATCCTCGTCGTGACGCACAAGCTGGCCGAAGTGATCGCGTACTCGCAGCGCGTCACGGTGATGCGCCACGGACGCGTCGTCGCGCGCAGCCTGACCGCCGAGACCGACGCGGGCGCGATCGCGCGGGCGATGGTCGGCGGCGAGCTTCCGGCGCTCGCGAGCCGGCTGGAGACGCAGCCGCGCGCGCTCCTCGAAGTCCGGGGTCTTTCGGCGCGCTCGGGGACCAGCGTGCTGCGCGACGCGACGTTCGACGTGCGCGCCGGCGAGATCGTCGGCGTCGCCGGGATCGAGGGGAACGGACAGACGGCGCTCGCCGATGCGCTCGCGGCCATCGTTCCGTTCAGCGGCGAGCTGCGCTTCGACGGCGCGCTCCTGCGCGCCGACGACACGCCCGCGGACCGGCTCGCGCGCGGGATCCGCGTCATCCCGCAAGACCGCCGGCACGAGGCGCTCGTCCTCGACTGGACGGTGCGCGACAACGTCGCGCTCGGCCGCCAGCGGACGCTGCCGCTCGCGAAGTTCGGCGAGGCGGCACGCGAGGTGATCGAGCGCTTCGACGTCCGGCCGCCGAACGCCGACGCGATCGCCGGGATGCTGTCCGGCGGAAACCAGCAGAAGATCGTGGTCGGCCGGATGCTCGCCGACGCGCCGCGCCTCGTCGTCGCCTATCAGCCGACGCGCGGCATCGACATCGGCGCGGCGGCCCTCGTGCAGTCGCGGCTGATCGAAGCGCGCAACGCCGGCGCCGGCGTGCTGCTGATCTCGTTCGAGCTGGACGAGATCTTCGCGTGCGCCGATCGCGTGCTCGTGATCGCCAACGGACGCTTCGCCGGGGCGTTCGCGCGCGCGGAGATCGATCGCGGCCGGATCGGCGCGCTGATGGCGGGGCACACCGCGTGACGGCGCTGCTGCGAACGCGCGCGGCGCGGGACGTCGGCGTCGTGCTCGTCGCGGTGTTCGGCGTCGGCTCGCTGGCGATGGCGCTCGCGCACGTCTCGCCGCTCGTCGGGTTCGGATCGCTCTTCGACGGCGCGTTCGGGACGCCGGAAGAGGTCGCCGAAACGCTGGTGCAGACGACGAACTTGCTCTTCCCCGCGCTCGGGATCGCGATCGCGTTTCGCGCCGGACTGTTCAACATCGGCGCCGAGGGCCAGCTGATGCTCGGCGGATTCGCAGCGGGCTGGCTCGGCGCGCAGTTTCCGCTGCCGGCGTATCTCGCGATCCCGATGGTGCTGATCGGCGGCGCGATCGCGGGCGGCGCGTGGGGCGCGATCCCCGGCTTCCTGCGGGCGAAGCTCGGTGCGAACGAAGTCATCTCGACGCTGATGCTCAACTTCGTCGCCACGCTGCTGACGACGTATCTCGTGACCGGGCCGCTGGCGCAGACCGGCGGCGGCTCGCAGGAGACCGGGACGCTTCCCAAAGCCGCGCAGATCCCGGACATGATGGTCGACTCCCGGCTGACGTACGCGTTCGTGCTCGCGCTCGTGCTCGCCGCGGTGCTGTGGTGGGTGCTGAAGCGGACGGTCTTCGGCTACGAGCTGCGCGCGGCCGGCGAAGCGCCGGAGGCGGCGCGGCGCGCGGGGATCGATCTCGCGCGCACGGCGTTCGTCGCGATGACGCTCTCGGGCGCGATCGCGGGGATCGGCGGCGCGACGATCGTCGCCGGCGTGCTGCACCGCTTCAACACGGGACTTTCGCCGGGCTACGGCTTCATCGCGATCGCGGTCGCGCTGGTCGGCAACCTCGATCCGCTCTGGATCGTCCTCGCCTCGCTGGGGTTCGGGATGCTGCAGAGCGGCGGCGTCGCGATGCAAGCGGAGGCGGGCGTCCCGCGCGAGGTCGTCTCGCTCGTGACCGGACTCGTGATCGTCGCGCTCGCCGGACGCCGCGCGATCGCCAACCGGAGGACGACGTGAACGGGACGGCGCTCGCGATCGCGGCGCTCGTGATGCTGACCCTCGTGAAGGCGACGCCGCTCATCTACGCCGCGCTCGGCGGCGTCCTGAGCGAGCGCTCCGGCATCGTGAACATCGGGCTCGAAGGGATCATGATCGCGGGCGCGTTCGCGTCGGTCGTCGTGAGCGGCGCGACGGGAAATCCGGTCCTCGGCGCGCTGGCCGGCGTCGCGGCGGGCGCGCTGCTCGCCGCCGTGCTGGCCTTCGTCGCGACGCGCCTCGCGGTCGATCAGATCGTCGCCGGGACCGGGCTGAACATCGCCGCGCTCGCCGGCGCCGGCTTCGGGCTCGTCGTCGTCTACGGCCAGCCGGGCGCCTCGCGCGAGGTCCCCGCGCTCGGCGCGACCGGCTCGAACGTGCTGATCGTGCTCGCCTTCGTCGCGGCCGCGGCGCTGCAGCTCGCGCTCGCGCGGACGCCGTGGGGTCTGCACGTGCGCGCCTGCGGCGAGGATCCGAGCGCCGCCGAGTCGGCCGGCATCGACGCGCTGCGCACGCGCTTTTGGGCCGTCGTCGCGGGCGGCGCGATCGCGTCGCTCGGCGGCGTCTACCTCTCGCTCGCCGAGCTCGACCTGTACTCGGACGGGATGACGGCGGGCCGCGGCTTCATCGCGCTCGCCGCCGTCATCTTCGGACGCTGGACGCCGCTCGGTGCCACGGGCGCGGCGCTGTTCTTCGGCTTCTTCGCGGCGCTGCAGTTCACGCTCCAGCGTGCGGGCGTTCCGAGCGAGCTGCTGCAAGCGCTGCCGTATCTCGCCGCGCTCGTCGCGCTGGCAGGCTTCGCGGGACGCGTGCGCGCTCCGGCCGCCGACGGCGTCCCGTACGTCCGCTCGTAACGTGCGCCTGTTTTCGACGCGCACCTTGACTTTTGTCGGACGGTGCCGACAATCAACAATGATGCGCGTACCACGACCGGCCGTTGCCGCCGTCGTCTCGTTCGCCGCTACGCTCGCCGCGTTTTCACCGGCGGGCGCGACGGACATCCCCGGACCGCTCGCCGCGTTTCAAGACGAGCTGTCCGCCTACACGCTACGCGCGCCGGGCCACGTCGCGATCGCGGTCGAAGACGTCGCGACCGGGCTGCTGACCGGCGTGAACGCGACCGCCGAGATGCCGGCCGCGTCGACGATCAAGATCCCCGTCATGGTCGAGGTCTTCCGCCAGCTCGTCGCGGGCCGCTTCGATCTCAACACGCGACGCACGCTGCTCGCGAGCGACAAGGACTGGGGCTCGGGCGATCTGTGCGCCGCGCCGGCCGGGAGCACGTACACCGTCTCGCACCTCCTCTCGGTGATGATCGACGACAGCGACAACACCGCGACGAACATGCTGATCCGCCTGGTCGGGCGCCAGAACATCAATGCGACGATGCTGCGGCTGGGGCTCACGCACACGCGCCTCAACGACTTCATCCGCTCGAACGGGCCCATCCGCTGGGCGCTGCGCTCGACGCCGGCCGACATGACGCACCTGCTCACCGTCATGGCCAAAGACCGGCTGATCGACGAGTGGTCCTCGCGCGAGATGATTCGCATCCTCGCCGCCGACCGCATCAACACGCTGCTGCCGGTCCCGCTCCCGCCCGGGACGACGATCGCGCACAAGACCGGCTCGCTGCACGACACGCTGAACGACGTCGGCATCGTCTATCCCAGCGACGAGCAGCCCTACGTCATCGCCGTCATGACGACGGACCTCAGCTCGCTGAGCGCCGGCCGCAGCTTCATCCACGGCGTCTCGCGCATGGCGTACAGCGCGCTCTCGGAGTTCGAGAGCTGGCGCGTCGAAACCGGATTCGACCCGCTCGGCGCATTGCCCGAAGGCACCCAGCCCGACGAGACCGGGGCGACGGCCGCGACGCCGGCGAGCACGCCGGCGATGGTGCAGTCGCCGGACAAAGCGATGTGGACGCCGGTGAAGAGCGAGCCGGCGATCGCGCCGGGCGCCGCGCCGGCACAGCAAGCCGCACCGAACCGGGCGCTGCCCGCGCAACCGGCGGCGGCTCCGACGGATACGCCGACCGGCTACTGACGCTTCCGCGCCGCGGCGCTCAGCCGACCGCGGCGCGCGGGGCGGTGCCGGCGTAGGCCGGCGTGAGCCAGCGCTCGTACTTCGGCAGCTCGCCGCGCACGGCGCGATCGTAGAGCCCGATGAGCGCGCTCGCGATCGGGCCGCGCTTGCCGTCGGCGACGGGACGGCGGTCGACCGACTCGATCCACTGCACGCCGGCGGCGCTTCCCGTGATGAAGACTTCGTCCGCCACGACCAGCTCGCTGCGGTCGATCGGCCGCTCGACGACCTCGAGGCCCAGCTCTTCGCGCGCGAGCGTCATGATGGTGCGGCGCGTGACGCCTTCGAGGATGTTCTGCGAGGGATCGGGCGTGTACACGACGCCGCGCCGCACGATGAAGACGTTTTCCGCGCTGCCCTCGCAGACGTGCCCTTCCGCGGAGAGCATGATCGCTTCGTCGTAGCCGTTCATGATCGCGTCGCTCTTCGCGAGCGCGCTGTTGACGTAGACGCCGGTGATCTTGCCGCGCGCCGGCGCCATCGTGTCGTCGACGCGCCGCCACGAACTCACGCCGACGCGCAGCCCGCGGTCGGCGTCGAAGTAGCGCTCGAACGGGATCGCGACGATCGCGAAGGCGTCCTTGACGTCGTGCAGCCGGACGCCGACGTCCTCGTTCGCCTTGTACGCGAACGGACGGACGTACACGTCGCCGCGGAACGCGTTGCGGCGGCAGATCTCGACCGTCAGATCGATCAGCTCGCGCGTGGAGTGCGGCAGCGCGATCATCAGAATGCGCGCCGACTGCGCCAGCCGGTCGTAATGGTCGTGCAGGTGCAGCAGAAACAGCTCGTCCTCGCGCGCGCTCCAGAAGCCGCGGATCCCCTCGAAGCATCCGGTGCCGTACTGCAGACCGTGCGTGAGCAGGCCGACGCGCGCGTCGTCGTAGCGGCAGAAGCCGCCGTCGTGATAGACCGTCAGGTCGCCGAGCTGCATGAGGGAAGGGTCCTCCGGGTGTACGTTGGCGAGATGCGGGAGCGTGAGGTCTTCGCGACGTTTCTGCGACTCGGGCTGTCGTCGTTCGGCGGTCCGATCGCGCACCTCGCGTACTTCCGGCGCGCCCTGGTCGAGGAGCGTCGCTGGCTCGACGAGGCGGCCTACGTCCGCATCGTCGCGTTCTGCTCCGTCCTCCCCGGACCCACTTCGAGCCAAGTCGGGATGCTGCTGGGGCTCGTCCGCGGCGGCCCCGCCGGTGCGTTCCTCGCCTGGCTCGGATTCACCGCCCCGTCCGCCATTGCCATGGCGCTGATCGCGGCCGGCTTCGGAGCCGCCTCACGGGAGCAGCCCTCGTGGCTCCCCGGGCTGCTCGCCGGCCTCTTCTCGGCCGCAGGCGCCGTCGTGGCGCAGGCGGTGATCGGGCTGGCGCGAGCGCTCTGCACCGACGCGCCGACTCGGACGATCGGGCTCGGCGCCGCCGCGGTCGCGCTCGCGCTTCGCCCGTGGCCGGGACTGCAATGGGCGCCCATCGCGCTGGGCGCCGTCGCGGGCGCGCTCTGGCTGGGCGATGCGACGCAGCACGCCGGCGGCCTGCCGATCCGAATCCCGCGCGCCGCCGCCGTCGTCGCGGGCGCGCTCTTCGCGGGCCTCATCGCGCTGACGCTGCTGCCGAAGGGGCCGGCGACCGAGCTCGTCGCGACGGTGGTCCGGGCCGGGTCGCTCGTGTTCGGCGGCGGGCACGTCGTGCTGCCGCTGCTGCAAGGCCTCGTCCGTGAGGGGCTGATCGGCGAACGCGTCTTCTTCGCCGGCTACGGCGCGGTGCAGGCGATGCCGGGCCCGCTGTTCAGCTTCTCGTCGTTCCTCGGCTTCGCGAACGCCTCGCCGCTGCACGGGCCGCTCGGCGCCCTCGCGTGCCTCGCGCTGATCTATCTGCCGTCGTTCGCGCTCATCTTCGCGCTCGCGCCGGCGTGGAACCTGATCGTGGGCGCGCCGCACGCGTCCGCGGCGCTGCGCGGCGCGAACGCCGCCGTGGTCGGCCTCCTCGGCGCGGTTCTCTACGACCCGATCGTGCTCTCGCTCGGAGGCGCATCGACGCGCGTCGCGATCGCGCTGGCGGCCTTCGCGGCGATCGGCGTGTGGCGCGTCCCGCCGTGGATCGTCGTCGTCTGCGCCGCCGCGGCCGGCGTGCTGCTGCATGCGTGAACGAGCACGAGCGATTCGCCGAGCCGGGACGCGGCCGCACGCGGCGCGAACGGCACGCGGACCGTGGACTGGGGATGGATGGAGGGCTCGCGCGCGTTCGATCTCGGCTGGGGGATCGTGACGTGCGGCGCGTGCCTGGCGCTCGCGATCCCGGTCTTGTGGTGGTCGCTGCCGGCGCATCGCCGCTCGCTGTTCGGATCGGCGATCGATCCCGACGGCCGCCTGCAGCTCGCCTACGGCGTCTTCGCGATGGCGATGGCCTTCACGAACGCCGGCTGCCGGGCGATTCCGCACGGCGACCTCCCCTACGTCCATCCGACGTTCTTCCTCATCACCGCCGCGCTCGCGCTCGGCCTCGGGCCGCGCGTCGTTCTCCTCGCCGTTTCACCGCCGGCCGATGCCGCGACGCCGGCACCGGGCGAGACGTCGCCGTCCTCCGACGGCGCCGTGCGGATCACCACGCGATGAGCCGCGCGACGCGACGCGGGCGCTAAGGACCGTCCGCGACGTCGAGCCGCTTCTCGTAGAAGATGCTGGTCGCGATCGCGCGCGGCGGCATCGCGGCATACGGGCCGAACGCCGGGCACCGCGCGAAGCCGGCCCGCTCGTAGAGGCGGATCGCGGCATGCTGCCGGTCTCCGGTCTCGAGCCGCAGGATCCGCGCCCCGCACGAGCGCGCTTCGGCTTCGAGGCGCGCGAGCACCGCTCGCGCGACGCCGCGTCCGCGCACGCGCTCGCGCACGTACATCCGTTTCACTTCGGCGTATCCGTCGAGCAGCGCGACTCCTCCGCACCCGACCGGCGCGCCGTCGAGCGAGGCGACGAAGAAGCGTACGCCGGTGGCGAAGATCGCCTCGAGCGCGAGCCCGTGGTGCTGCTCGGGCTCGTAGCCTTCCGTCAGCGCTCGGTCGAGCTCGTCGATCAGCGCGCGCACGTCGTCGTCCGGCGTCTCGACGCGCGCGATCGAAACGTTCCCTATCACGGAGCGAGCGCGCGCGCCGTCGCGATCCCGCCGAACGCGCCGGCGATCCCGAGCGCGACGCTGCCGAGCACGTAGAGCAGCGCGGTGACGCCGAAACCGCCCGCGTACAACGTGAGCGCCTCGTACGAGAACGTCGAGAACGTCGTGTAGCCGCCGAGGACGCCGGTCGCGAGAAAGGCGCGCCACAGCGGCCCGACCCCCGTGCGCGTCTGCGCGGTCTCGATGACCGCGCCGATCAGGAACGAACCGGTGACGTTGATGAACGCCGTCGCGTACCAGCTGAATCCGGGGCCGACGCGCGCGACCGCGAGCTGCGTGATGAGCAGCCGCGCGACGCCGCCGATGGCGGCGCCGGCGCCGACGGCGAGGACGGCACGCCAGTCGATCACGCCGACGGAGCCGCGCCGCCGACGACGGCGATCTCTTCGACGCTGACGAGCCCTTCGCGAACCATCCCGCGCAGCGCGGGCAAGAACGCTTCGATGCGCTCCGGGGCGTCGATCAGCTCGATCAGGATGGGGAGGTCGGCGGCGACGTCGATGACGCGGGCGACGTGGACGACGGCGTGCGCGCCGTAGCCCTCGATGCCCTTGAACACGCTCGCACCCGCGATGCCCGCCTTGCGCGCCGCGTCGACGACCGCCGTGAACGTCGGCTGACGACCGTAATGGTCGCGCTCGCCGACGTAGACGCGGACGCGCAGCGCGGTCCGGACGGGCAGTCCCGCGATGGATCGCTCGGCCACGCACCCCGCTTCGCGCCGGGCGGTGAAGCGCCTCGTCGCGCCGAACACCGCTCGCGTATGAGGCGGGTGTCGTTCGTCACCGGCGCCGCGGCGTGTGCCGCGGCCGTTCCAGGCGCCGCGTCGGCGCTGGGCGCGACGGACCCGTCGCCGCAGCCGTCGGCGTCACCCTCGCCGCGAGCGGAGCCGACGGAGTCACCGTTCATGACGGCGACGCCGCCGCCCGGCGGGTTCCGCGACCCGGGCGGCAAGCTGCACGTGCACGGGCGCAACGGAGTGGTCCGCATCGCCGACGAGGTCCCCGTGGAGTGGAAGATGGAGGTCCTCGACGGTCCCGAGTTCGTGCTGTCGTCGTATCGCGGACGCGTCGTGGTGGTGAACATCTTCGCGACGTGGTGCGGACCGTGCGCGTTCGAAATTCCCGAGATGATCGCGTTCGCCGCGCGCCATGCGGACGACACCTCGGTCGTCGGCGTGGACTACCACGACGAGGACGACACGGTCCGCAAGTTCCGCAAGAAATACGCGATTCCGTACCCGATCGCGATGGACCGCAGCGGAAGGCTCGTGCCCGGCATCATGACGAGCGACGAGCTGTTCTTCCCGGTGACGATCGTGTTCCGGCCCGACGGCATGCTCTCGTGCGCGTGGAAGGGCATTCGGCCGATGGCGTGGCTCGAGGCCGAGCGGTTCGCGGCGCTCGCAACCGCGGCGCCGAGCGACTCGCCCTCGCCCGCCGCGGCGGTCAAAGGCTGACGTCGCGCGCGCCGGCGTGCGCGCGCAGATAACCGAGCGTCTGGCGATCGATCGCGCCGTCGTCGCGGACGCGGTTCTCGAGATTCTCGACGTGCATGTAGGCGACGAGCGCGGCCTGCGTGCGCTCGTCGAATCGCGTCGCGTCGTCGTGCGCGCCCGCGCGCACGAGCAGGCGCGCGATCTCGACCCCGAGATCGGCGTCGATCGGGATCACGTCTCCCGGTTCCGCCGGAAAGAAGTACAGCGCGTGAAGCTCGAGAATCCGCGCCAGCTCGTCGATCGGGCGCGGATGGTCGTCGACGCGCAGGTCCACGTACCGGTCGTTGAAGGCGCCGTATCCGCCGCCCGGCTTCTCGACGATCAGCGCGGCGCTCTGCTGGCCGCGCTTGTCGCCGCCGGCCTCCTCCGCCGCCGCGAGCGCGGCGACGAGCCGGTGCGAGAGCGTCCCGCGGGCCGCGACGAACGCCTCCGCGAGCGCATCGACGACGGCGGGACCCGCGAGGCAGTTGCCCTGCGCGGCGAAACCGTCCCCCGTACGGCCGCCGGCCCACGGGATGCACTCGGCTCCGGTGAAGCTTCGCGCGCGTCCGCCGGCGGCGACGATCCCGACCTGACGCGTCTCGCGCCCTCCGTCGGCCGCGAGCAGCTCGTCGAGCACCGCGTTCGGCGGAACGCCGCGTTCGAGCAGCGCGAGACCCCGCGGTCCGAACGTGGTGTTCGCGAACGACTGGGTCGCGACGGCTCCGACCCCGGCCCGCACCCACGGGACCACGGCACCGACGCTGAGGAACTTCGACTGGACGGCGATGCCGATCTCACCGCGGTCGCGGTCGACGGCGACGATCGAGAACGTGCTCAGCGGCAAAGAAACCTCCTTCGGAGCGCCCGCTCACGCAGGGTACCAAGCGCCTCGTCTTGTACGAGAAAGGTCGCATAGGCGCATACCGCGCTCGGTTACCGAGCGCATGGGAGAAGTGTATTGGCAGCCTTCCTCGACCGCTCTCATTCCGTCGCGCGGCCGGGATTCAGCCGGTGGCTGGTTCCGCCCGCGGCGCTCTGCATCCACCTCTGCATCGGGCAAGCATACGCGTGGAGCGTCTTCAACAAGCCGCTTGCGCAGCTGTTGTGCACGATGCAGCATGCGTGTCCGCCGGCGACGTCCAAGGCGATCTCGACGACGCCGGGTGACTGGTCGATCGCGAGCGTCACCTGGATCTTCAGCATCGCGATCATCTTTCTCGGGCTGGCGGCGGCATTCGGCGGGAAATGGGTCGAACGCGTCGGACCGCGCATGTCGATGTTCGTCTCCGCGCTTCTGTTCTGCGGCGGCCTGGTCATCTCGAGCATCGGCGTGTGGACCCACCAGCTGTGGCTCCTGTACCTGGGCTACGGCGTGGTCGGCGGCTGCGGCCTCGGGATCGCGTACATCTCGCCCGTCTCGACGCTCATCAAGTGGTTCCCCGACCGGCCCGGTCTCGCGACCGGAACCGCGATCATGGGCTTCGGCGGCGGCGCGCTGATCGGCGCCCCGCTCGCCGTCGGCCTGATGCACTACTATTCGTCGCCGACGTCGAACGGCGTCGCCCCGACGATGCTGACGATGGGCATCCTGTACTTCATCTGGATGCTGGTCGGCTCGCTGATCGTTCGCGTCCCGCCCGTCGGCTGGACGCCTGCGGGGTACGTCGCGCCGACGAGCGAGAGGCGGATGATCACGACGCGCAACGTGCTGCTCGAACAGGCGCTCCGCACGCCGCAGTTCTACCTGCTCTGGCTCGTGCTGTTCCTGAACGTCACCGCCGGTATCGGCGTGCTCGGACAGGCGTCGCTGATGATCCAGGAGATTCTCGGCGTCTCGGCCGTCGCGGCGGCGGGCTTCGTCGGCCTCATGAGCATCTTCAACATGGGCGGCCGGATCTTCTGGGCGTCGATGTCCGACTTCATGGGCCGGAAGACGACCTACGTCATCTTCTTCGTGCTCGGCATCATCCTGTACGTGCTCGTGCCGACGTTCGGACACATCCACAGCACCGTGCTCTTCGTGATCGCGTTCCTGATCATCATCAGCATGTACGGCGGCGGTTTCGCCACGATTCCAGCCTACCTGCGCGACCTGTACGGAACGGTGAACGTCGGCGCGATCCACGGCGTGATCCTGACGGCATGGTCGGCGGCGGGCCTCGTCGGGCCTCAGCTGCTCACGTACATCCGTCAGTACGAGCTGGCGCACGGCGTCGCGAAGACGGACGCGTACAACGTGACGATGTACGTCATGGCGGGGCTGCTCGTGATCGGTCTGATCTGTAACCTGTCGGTCCGGGCGCTGAACGAACGTTACTACATGAGCACCGCGGCGGCCGCGGAAGCCGGCGCGTAAGGAGACGACATGGCGAGTCGCGACACACCCATCACCTCCAACACGCCGGCGCTCGTCGTCGCATGGCTCTTCGTCGGGATCCCGCTCCTGTGGGGCGTCCTCGACACGCTGCGGAACGCGATCAAGCTGTTCCAATAACGCACGCGCACGCCGCGTACGAGACGAAGAGGCCCGTGCACCCGCACGGGCCTCTTCTCATTCGTTCGCGCGGCCGGGGCCGGCTTACAGGACCGGCTCGGCGACGTGCTCGCCTTTGAGCAGCTTGACGGCGCAGAACTTGAACTCCGGGATCTTCCCGAACGGGTCGATCGCGTCGTTCGTGAGCAGGTTCGCCGCCGCTTCGTTGTAGACGAACGGCATGAAGAGCACGCCGCGCTGCATGCCGCGGTCCGCCCGCGCGTAGCCGGTGATCGTGCCGCGCCGCGACTCCAGCGTGATCGCGCCGCCCGGCTCGACGCCGAGCTTCTCGAGGTCGTCCGGGTGCACGCTGATGACCGGGTCCGGCTCGAGCGTGTCGAGCACGCTCGCGCGCCGGGTCATCGACCCCGTGTGCCAGTGCTCGAGCTGCCGCCCGGTGGTGAACACGTACGGATACTCGTAGTCGGGCATCTCGTTCGCGTGCGTGTACGGCGCGGGATAGAAGAGACCGCGTCCGCCGGCGCGCGGGAACTCCTCGGTGAAGATGACCGGCTCACCCGGATCGCCTTCGTGCTCGAGCGGATACGTCAGCGAGCCTTCGCGCTCGAGGCGCTCCCACGTGATCCCGGCCATCGACGGCGTCGCCTTGCGGATCTCCGCGAACACCTCGGCCGGTCCCGAGTAGTTCCAGTCGAGACCGAGGCGGTGCGACATCTGCTGGATGATCCACAGGTCCTGGCGCGCGTCGCCCGGCGGGTCCAGCGCCTGACGGCCCAGCTGCACGCGGCGATCGGTGTTCGTGAACGTGCCGGTCTTCTCGGGGAAGGCCGAGGCGGGCAGGATGACGTCGGCGTAGCTCGCCGTCTCGGTGAAGAAGATGTCCTGAACGACGAGGTGCTCCAGATTCGCGAGCGCCTCGCGCGCGTGCTCGACGTTGGGGTCGGACATCGCGGGGTTCTCGCCCATGATGTACATCCCGCGGATCGAGCCCTCGTACGCGGCGTTGGTGATCTCGGTGACCGTGAGCCCGACGTTCGGGTCGAGCTTCGCGTTCCACAGCGTCTCGAACCGCCGGCGCACGTCGTCGCTGTCGACGCGCGCGTAGTCGGGATAGCTCATCGGGATCAGCCCGACGTCCGAAGCGCCCTGCACGTTGTTCTGCCCGCGCAGCGGATGCAGCCCGGTGCCCGGCCGTCCGATCTGCCCGGTCATCAGCGCGAGCGAGATCAGGCAGCGCGCGTTGTCGGTGCCGTGGACGTGCTGCGAGATGCCCATCCCCCAGAAGATGATCGCGCCCTTCGCCTTCGCGTAGAGGCGCGCGACCTCGCGCACGATCTGCGCGTCGATCCCGGTGATCGCGGCGGTCTTCTCCGGCGCGTAGTCCGCGACGTTCTTCTTGAGCGCCTCGTAGTTCTCGGTACGCTCGCGGATGAAGCTCTCGTTGACGAGCCCTTCCTCGACGATGACGTGCATGATCGAGTTGAGCAGCGCGACGTCGGTGTCGCCGTGGAATTGCAGGAAGTACGTTGCGTAGCGCGCGAGGTCGGAGCGCCGCGGGTCCATCACGATCAGCGTCGTGCCGTTCTTCGCGGCGTTCTTCATGAACGTCGCCGCGACCGGATGGTTCACGGTCGGGTTCGCGCCGATCACGATCGCGACGTCGGCGAGCGCGACGTCTTCGACCTGATTCGAGACCGCCCCGGACCCGACGTCTTCGAGCAGCGCGGCGACCGACGAAGCGTGGCAGAGCCGCGTGCAATGGTCGACGTTGTTCGTTCCGAACCCGACCCGCACGAGCTTCTGGAAGAGGTACGCCTCTTCGTTCGAGCCCTTCGCCGAGCCGAAGCCCGCGAGCGCCGAAGAACCGTGCTCATCGCGGATCGCGCGCAGCTTGCCGCCGGCGAGGTCGAGCGCCTCCTCCCACGTCGCTTCGCGGAAGAGCGACCACATGTCGTCGGGATCGACGAGCCGCGCGCTCTTCGGCGCGTCGGCGCGGCGGATCATCGGCTTCGTCAGCCGCTTCGGGTTGTGGACGTAGTCGAAGCCGAAGCGGCCCTTCACGCACAGCCGGCTCGCGTTCGACGGACCGTCGCGTCCGTCGACGGAAAGAATCTTGTTCTCCTTGACGTTGTACGTGAGCAGACAGCCGACGCCGCAGTACGGGCAGGCCGAGTCCACCTTCTTGTCCGGCTCGATCAGCGCGACGCCGTTCGCCGGGGCGAGCGCGCCGGTCGGGCAGGCCTGGACGCACTCGCCGCACGCGACGCACGTGCTCACGCCCATCGGGTCGTCGAAGTCGAACACGATCTTCGCGTGCTCGCCGCGCCACGCGTAGCCGATGACGTCGTTCACCTGCTCCTCGCGGCACGCCCGCACGCAGCGGCCGCATTGGATGCACGCGTCGAGATTCACCGACATCGCGGGGTGCGAGAGGTCGGGCGCCCACTGCTCGCGCTGCGGGAAGCGCGGGCTGTTCACGCCGAGCTTTCCGGCCCAGACGTCGAGCTCGGAATCGCGCTTGTACGGCGAGCGGCCCTGGTCCGGCATGTCGGTGAGCAGCAGCTCCGCGACCATCTTCTGCGACTTCGTCGCGCGGTCGCTGGTGCTCGTGACGTTCATGCCTTCGGCCGGCATGCGGCAGCACGACGGCGCGAGGACGCGCTCGCCCTCGATCTCGACCATGCAGACGCGGCAGTTGCCGTCGGGACGATAGCCGTCCTTGTAACAGAGTCGCGGGATCTCGATGCCGTTGCGGTCGGCGGCCTGCAGGATCGTCTCGTCACCGCGCGCGAGGATCTCGCGGCCGTTCAAGGTGAACGCGACCGTCTTTTCGGCCGCCGGCGCCTTGCCGTTGCCGTTGCGCAGCTTGTAGGCGTGAAGCTTGTGCGGTGCGATCGCCACGCTAGTGTGCCACCTCGTGCGGAAAATACCGGTAGACGGACAGGAACGGATTCGGCGCGGCTTGTCCGAGACCGCAGATCGACGCGTCCATCATGACGGTCGAAAGGTCCATGAGCAGCTCTTTGTCCCACGCGTCGCGCTCCATCAGCGCGGTCGCCTTCGCCGTGCCGACTCGGCACGGCGTGCACTGCCCGCACGACTCGTCGTGGAAGAAGCGCAGCATGTTGAGCGCGGCGTCCTTCGCGGTGTCCTTGTCGGACAGCACGATGATGGCCGCGGAGCCGATGAAGCAGCCGTACTTGTTGAGCGTATCGAAGTCGAGCGGGATGTCGGCCATCGACGCCGGCAAGATGCCGCCCGACGCGCCGCCCGGGAAGTACCCGTAGAACGTGTGTCCCGGCTGCATCCCGCCGCAGTACTCGTCGAGCAGCTCCTGCATCGTGATCCCGGCGGGCGCGAGATGCACGCCCGGCTTTTGCACCCGTCCGCTCACGGAGAACGAGCGCAGCCCCTTGCGCCCGTTGCGTCCCTGGCTCGCGAACCAGTCGGCGCCGCGCTCGACGATCTCGCGCACCCAGTAGAGCGTCTCCATGTTGTGCTCGAGCGTCGGCCGGCCGAAGACACCGACCTGCGCGACGTACGGCGGGCGCAGCCGCGGCATCCCCTTCTTGCCTTCGATCGACTCGATCATCGCCGACTCTTCGCCGCAGATGTACGCGCCCGCGCCGCGGCGGAGATGGATCTCCGGGAGCGGCACCGGCGGGTTCGCCTGCAGCGCGGCGAGCTCGTCGAGCAGGATCTTCCGGCACTGCGGATACTCGTCGCGGAGGTACACGTAGATCGCGTCGATCCCGACCGCCCACGCCGCGATCAGCATCCCTTCCAGGAAGCGATGCGGATCGCGCTCGAGATACCAGCGGTCCTTGAACGTGCCCGGCTCGCCTTCGTCGATGTTCACCGCCATGAGCCGCGGCGCAGGTTCGGCGCGCACGATCTTCCACTTGCGGCCCGCGGGGAATCCGGCGCCGCCGAGACCGCGCAGACCCGCGTTCTCCATGATCGCGATGACGTCGTCCGCCGTGCGCTCGCCGTCGACGCACGCGCGCAGCAGCGCGTAGCCGCCGTCGGCGACGTACGCGTCCAATCGCTTGTAGTCCGGCACCTCCGCGCTGAGCGACTTGCGCTCGAGCGCACGGTCGACGTCGGCGACGGTCGCGTTGCCGATCGCGTGCTGGTTGACGAGCACCGCCGGCGCGACCTCGCAGCGCCCGATGCACGGCGCGGTCAGGACGCGAACGCCGTCGCCGTAGCCGCCGTTTCGCAGGAGGTCCAGCAGGCTGCGCGCGCCGGCCATCTCGCACGAGAGGCTCTCGCAGACGCGCACGGTGATCGCGGGCGGGGCGGCCTCGCCTTCCTTGACGACGTCGAAGTGATGGTAGAACGTCGCGACCTCGAAGACTTCGGGCGGCGAGAGACGCATCTCTTCGGCCAGCGCGTTGAGGTGCGCGGCGGAGATCGCGTGGTAGCGGTCCTGGATCTTGTGCAGGTGCTCGATCAGCAGGTCGCGCCGGCGCGGCTCGTCGCCGAGCAGCGCGCGCACCTCTTCGAGCGCGACGGGATCGACCGGCCGGCCGCGTCCTTCGCGCCGGCGCTTCTTGCGCCGCTCCTCGCTTCCCGCGACGGGCGTCGTCCGGGCCGCCTGACCGACGGGCACGCCGCCGATGATGTCGATGGTCTCCACCGCTTCCCCTACTTCTCGTTTTCTCTCGGCTTGGTATTTCGTATACCAGCGCGGCGCGCCTTGCGGAGAGGGCTGGTCACCTCTCCGTCTGTTCTCCGGGAGGAGCGACCGCATCGAAGCTGCCGCCCTCCTTCAGCGCCTCCTTCTCGTTGAACGGCTCGCGCTCGACGCGCTCGGACTCGGCGGGCTCGTGGAACGCGGTCTCGGGACGCTCGACGGCGGGACGCCCGACCACCGAGTTGCCGTCGGCGCCGGCTTCCGGCGGCGTCGTGCCGCGGTCGCGGTCGGCGTTGACGACCGGATCCGGCCCGTGCTCTGGTTGCGTGGGCATGGGTACAGCCTTCCCCGTGACGCGAGCGGTACTCTTCGACGTCGACGGCACGCTGGTGGATTCGAACGACGGCCACGCGCACGCATGGGTCGAGTCGCTCGCCGAGCACGGCCATCGGATCAGCTTCGAGCAGGTGCGCCCGCTGATCGGGATGGGCGGCGACCGCGTCCTCCCGATCCTCGTCCCCGGCCTCGAAGAGAGCACGCCCGAAGGGCAGGCGATCGCGAAGACCCGCATGCGGATCTTCAAGGAGCGCTACTTGCCGCAGGTGCAGCCGACGCGCGGCGCGCGCGCGCTGCTCGAAGCCGTCCGCGCGCGCGGCGCACGCGTCGTGATGGCGACCTCGGCGAAGGAGAGCGAGCTGGACGGGCTGCTCGCGCGCGGCGACTTGAACGCGCTGGTGGACGTCGCGTCGACCAGCGACGACGCCGACGCATCGAAACCGGCGCCCGACATCGTCGAGGCGGCGCTGCAGAAGGCGCACGTCTCGGCGCACGACGCCGTGATGGTGGGCGACACGAAGTACGACGTCGAGTCCGCCCACCGGGCGAAGCTCGCGTGCGTCGCGTTGCTGTGCGGCGGAAACCCGAAAGAGACGCTGCGCGAAGCGGACGCGATCTACGCCGACCCGCAGGAGGTCATCGGGGCGCTCGACCGCCCGCCGTTCGCCTGACGGGCGTTACGCCGGGCCGATGAGGCGCATCGGCTCGCCGCTGCCCGGCGCGCCGTTCTTCGACGATTCGGCGCTCGCGCGCTCGGCGTGCGCGCGGTCGCAGGCGGCGTCGACGGCGCTGTAGAGGTCTTTCATCAGGAAGGGCTTCGTGAGCGAGGCGTGCCAGCCGGCGGTGCCGTTGGGGCTGCGCACGCCGATGCGGACGAGCGGGGCCAGCCCGTTCGCGCGCGTCAGGAACGTCTCGAGCGGCATCCCGAGGCGGTCGGCGTCGACCAGCGCGACGTCGTAGCGCGTCTCGGTGAGCGCGCGCAGCAGCTCGTCGCCGGTCGCGGCCACCGTGACGGCGTAGCCGTCGTCGCGCAGCGCGTGCGCGACGTACGAGCGCGCGTCGCCGTCGACGTCGAGAAGCGCGATCCGGCGCGAGCTCGCCGTGCCGTGCGCCGCGCGCGGCGGCAGCGTCACCCGGAACGTCGAGCCGTGTCCTTCCGTGGAATCGACGTCGATCGTGCCGCCGTGCAGCTCGACGATCGTCTTGCTCAGGTACAGCCCGAAGCCCGTGCCGCCGATCCCGAGCGCGCGCGCGTTGCTGGCGCGCGCGAAGCGCCCGAACAGCTTTCCGCGCTCCGAGTCGGGGATCCCGATCCCGCGGTCGCGCACGCTGATCTCGACGCCGTCGGCGCGCGTGCGCAGCGCGACCTCGACCGGCTCGCCGCCCGGCGAGTACTTGATGGCGTTGCCGACGAGGTTCTCCATCACCTGGCGCAGCCGCGCGGCGTCGCCGTGCACGATCGGCGCGCCGCCGGCGACGCGCAAGTCGATCGGCCGCGTCACGCTGAAGACGCGCACGACGTCGCGCGCCAGCGCGCCGAGGTCGACGTCGCCCAGCGAGAGCGTCAGCTCGTTCTGCTCGAGCCGCGAGAGCGCGAGCGTGTCGGTCGCGAGCGCGGCCAGGCGCATCGCGCTCGACGAGATCATCCCGAGATACTGGCGCGACTCGGCGTCGAAGCGCTCGTCGTCGGAGAGCACTTCGGCGAACCCGACGATCGTCGTGAGCGGGCCTTTGAAATCGTGCGCGAGCATCGCGATCAGGTCGTTCTTCACTTGGTTCAGCTCGACGACCGCGTCGCGCCGCGAGGCGAGCTCCTGGTACAGCTCGACGTTGCGCGCCGCGACGGCGAAGAACTGCCCGAGGAGGCCGAGCGCAAACACGTCGGCGGTGCCGAACGGGGATTCGCGCACGACGTCGAGCACGAACGCGGTTCCGCCGCCCGAGCCGGGGACGCGCACCGCGGCGCGCTGCTCGCGCTCGTCGAGGACGCACACGTCGCTGCGCGACGCCGTCGCGACGAACGGATCGCCCACCTCGCCGTCGTCGTGCGAGGCGAGGTCGTGCGTCGCCGCGAAGCCGCCGCGCGCGCGCGGCGCGTACAGGGTCGCGCGTCCCCCGACCAGTTCGTGCACGCCGAGCAGCAGCGCTTCGACGAGCACCGTCGGCTCCAGCGACGAGAAGAGGGTGCGCGCGATCGACGTGATGGCGGTGAGGCGCTCGTTCTGCATCTCGAGCTGCGCGCCGCGCAGCACCTGATCGGTGACGTCGCGCAGCGCGATCGCGTAGTGCGTGACCGTTCCCGCTTCGTCGCGGATCGGGCGCGCCGTCGCCTCGGTCCGGTACGCCGAGCCGTCGTGCCGGTACGAGACGAACTCGGCCTGCGCGTTCCGGCCGGCGGCCAGCTCGGCGCGCATCCGTTCGAGCCGGCTCTGCTCCGTCTTCGGCCCGTGGAACGCGTCGACGCTCGCACCGATCGCCTGCGACCGGTCGGCGATCCCTTTCAGCCGCAGAAACGCGTCGTTGACGTACACGATCGTCGCTGGCTCGCGCGGCGTCGCACCGAGCTTCGCGATCGCGATCGGGTCCTGCGCGACGTCGAGGCCGGCTCCGTACAGATGCGCGCGATGCCCTTCGTCGAGTCCGGCGCTCAGCGCCGCGCGCCGCGCCTCGAGCTGCACCGTCACCGCGGCCGCGATCGCCGTCAGCGCCTTGCGCTGCGCCGGCGCGAGCTTGCGTGCGCGCACGTCGAGGACGCCGAGCGCGCCGATCGCGTGTCCTTCGGGCGAGCGCAGCGGAACGCCGGCGAAGAACCGGACCTTCGCATCGCCGCTCACCAGCGGATGGTCGGCGAAGCGAGAGTCCGCGGCGGCGTCCTGCACTTCGAGAACGTCGTGCGCGAGGATGGCGTGCGAGCAGAACGCCGCGTCGCGCGGCGCGTCGCCGCGCTCGACCCCGATCGCCGACTTCAGCCAGCGCCGGTCGCGGTCGACGAAGCCGATCGTCGCGATCGGCGCGTCGCAGAGCTGCGCGGCGAGCCGTGCGAGCGCGTCGAACGACTCCTCCGGCGGCGTGTCGAGGATGGCATAGGAGGCGAGAGCGGCGAGCCGCCGCTCCTCAGACGGTGGAACCGGCGCGGGCCTGGGCATCCTGGCTTCGCTCCCGTTTCGCCTTCACGAAGGCGAGGACTTGCTCGAGCGGGCGCGCGTTCAGCACTTCCGCCGCCGTGATCCACGCCCGGCGCGCCTGGCCCACCGCGTAGGCGACGTTTTCGAGATCCCCCGCGCCGTGCGCGTCGGAGTCGCACGAGAACGTCACGCCGAACTCCCGCGCCCGCCGCGCGAGCGGGCTCGGGAGATCGAGCCGCTTCGGCTGACCGTCGATCTCCAGCGCCGTTCCGGTGCGCGCCGCCGCCGCGAAGACCGCGTCGTGGTCGAAGTCGTAGCCCGCGAAGGTCTCCACGTTGCGCCCGGTCGGATGCCCGACGATCGTGACGTAGGGGTTCTCGCAGGCGCGGATCAGCCGCGCGGTCATCGCCTCGCGCGAAAGATTCATCGCCGAATGGACCGACGCGACGACGACGTCGAGCTCGCCGAGGACGGCGTCCTCGAAGTCGAGCGTCCCGTCGGCGCGGATGTCGACCTCCGACGCGCACAGCGTGCGGATCCCGTAACGGTCGCCGATCTCCCGAACGCGCGCCCGCTGCGCGCGCAGCTCACCCGGATCGAGCCCGATCCGGCCGCGTCCCCACGAATGGTCGCTGATCGCGTGGTACTCGTAGCCGCGCGCCGCCGCGGCCGCGATCATCGTCTCGAGCGCGTCGCGGCCGTCCGACCACGTGCTGTGCATGTGAAAGTCGCCCTTCAGATCGCCGAGCGCGACGACGCTCGGGAGCGTGCCGTCGCGCGCCGCCTCGACCTCGCCGGTCCCGAGCCGCATCTCGGGCGGGATGTACGCCATGCCGAGGACGGCGTAGACTTCCTCTTCCGTGCGGCACGCGATCGTACGGCCGTCGTTCAGGTCGACGATGCCGTTCTCGCTGACCCGCAGATTCCTGCGCACCGCGAGCTCGCGGAACTGGATGTTGTGCTCGCGCGAGCCGGTGAAGTGCTGCAGCAGGTTGCCGTAGAGATGATCGGGCAGCACGCGCAGGTCGATCTGCAGGCCGCCGTCGAGCCAGATGCTCGCCTTCGTCGGCCCTTCCGCGAGGACGGCTTCCGCGCGCTCCCACGCCGTGAACGCGCGCACGACCGACTCGGCATCGTCGGACGTGCAGATCACGTCGACGTCGCCGACCGTCGGCTCCTGGCGCCGCACGCTTCCCGCCGCGGTCAGATTCTGGGCGTCGCTGAACTTGCGCAGGTGCGCGATCACCTCGCGCGCGAGCGGGAACGCGACGCCGAGCGGCGTGCGGCGCGAACGCCCCTTGTACGCGAGCACGCCGCGGCGGATGTTGTCGATCGACTTCGGCCCGAGCCGCGGGAACCCGTCGAGCGCGTTCTCCGCGAGCGCGCGCTCCAAGTCGGCCAGCGAGGCGATGCCGAGCCGTTCGAAGAGCTGCTGCGCGGTCTTCATGCCGACGCCTTGGACCTTGAGGACCTCGAGCAGCGTCGGCGGGTATTTCTCCCGCAGCTCCTCGAGGTACGGATCGGTTCCGGTCCGCGCGATCGTCGTGATGCGCGCCGCGATCGTCTTGCCGATGCCGGGCAGCGCGGTCAGGGCCGCTTCGTCCGGCTGCGAGCCGACCGGAGCGCCGTTCTCCAGCGTCTCGGCGGCCCGCTCGTACGCCATGAACTTGAAGAACGGCTCGCCGGCGAACTCCATCAGGGTCCGGATCTCGCGCAGCCGCTGCGCGATCTCGCTGTTGCTGAGGGCCATGTGACGAGGACTTCGTTCCACGCCCGCGTACGGGCGTCCCATGCTGCGCACCGAGCGCCGCCGACTCGACCCGGCGATCCTGAACCTGCCCGTCGAGAAGATGCGCGACGGATACTACTCGGACGTCTACTTCAACCGGGCGCGCGAAATCCTCGAAGCCGACCGCTACCATCCGCGCGTGCGCATGCAGGTCTTCCAGCGCAACCGCTCGGTGCTGTGCGGGATCGACGAAGCGATCGCGATCCTGAAGCTCTGCAGCGGGCGGCGCGGTCCCGACGGCGCGTGGGAAGACGGCTGGGACCAGCTCGCCGTGCGCGCGCTCTACGACGGCGACGAGATCGCGCCGTTCGAGACCGTGATGACGATCGAAGGCGACTATGCGCTCTTCGCGCATCTCGAGACGTCGTACCTGGGCGTGCTCGCGCGGCGCACGCGGATCGCGACGAACGCGCGCGCGATCGTCGACGCCGCGGACGGAAAGGACGTGCTGTTCTTCCCGGCGCGCTTCGACCATCACCTCGTGCAGACCGGCGACGGCTACGCGGCGTACATCTCGGGCGCGCTCGGCGTCTCCACCGACGCGAACGCGGAGTGGTGGGGCTCGCGCGGGATGGGGACCGTGCCGCACGCGCTCATCGCCGCGTACGGCGGCGACACGGTGCGCGCGACGGAGAAGTTCGCGCAGTACATCGATCCGACGGTGAACGTGATCGCGCTGGTCGACTTCGAGAACGACTGCGTCGGCACGTCGCTCGCGTGCGCCCGCGCGTTGCGCGAGCGGCTGTGGGGCGTGCGGCTCGACACGTCGGGAACGCTCGTCGACGCGAGCGTCATCCCGCAGATGGGAACGTTCAACCCGACCGGCGTCAACGAGCAGCTCGTGCTGAACGTGCGCGGGGCGCTCGACGCGGAAGGCTTCCAGCACGTGAAGATCGTCGTGAGCGGCGGCTTCGACGCGGCGCGCATCCGGCGCTTCGAGGGCGAGCGCGTCCCGGTCGACGCCTACGCGGTCGGCAGCGCGTTCTTCAAGGGCGCGGGGACGTTCGATTTCACCGCCGACATCGTCGCGCTCGACACCGGAAGCGGGTGGCGCGAGTGCCACAAAGTGGGCCGTCCCGAACGGCCGAATCCGCGGCTTTCGCCCGTCAGCTGAGCGCGGAGCGACCTTCGTCGGAAGGCGCGGCGTACGCGCGCGCAAAACGAACCGCGGTGCGAGGGGCGCATCTCCTGCACTCCATCCTGTCGCGTCCCTCGCACCCCGAGATCATGCAGGCTGGCTTTGGGCCGCCAGCTTTTCGATGATGGTCCGGTTGAACAGCGGGATGTCGCCGGGATTGCGCGACGTGACCCAGTTGCCGTCCTGGACCACGGGCTGATCGCGATAGAGCCCTCCGGCGTTCCGAATGTCGTCGGCGATCGACGCGTATCCGGTGAGCGTCCGCCCACGTACGAGCTGCGCGGAGATGAGCACCTGCGGTCCGTGGCAGATGACGAACATCGGCTTCTTGGCCTGATCGAACTCGCGCACGAAGCGCTGCACGTCCTTGTTGGTGCGAATGTGATCCGGCGACTGCCCGCCCGGAACGAGGAGAGCGTCGAAGTCGTCCGCGGTCACGTCGGCGACGAGCTCTTCCGCTTTCGTGCTCTGCCCTTCGTCGAGCCCGCGCTTGCCGCGGATCTTCGTGAGCGCACGATCGTCGACGCCGACGATCGTCACGATCGCGCCCGCCTCTTCGAGCGCCCGGCGGGGCTCGACCAGCTCGGACTCCTCGAACCCGTCTCCGACGAGCGCGGCGATGCGTTTACCTTCGATGTCCATGGGATCGGGGCGTTCTCAGCGGCCGGACGCGCCGCCTTTCAGCGGCCCGTCGCTTACCCCGCCTTACTCCCGGCGCGCGTCGCCGCGGCGAGCAGATAGCCCAGCTCGACCTCGAGCCGCGCCTCGGCCTCGAGCAGGGCGTCGGCCGCGAGCGCCCCGAGCACCGGGTTGCGCGTCGTCATGTCGCCTTCGGGGACGGCGTGGCGCGGGTTGATCTCGCGCATGTAGATCCGCGCGTCGTGCCGGATCGGGCCGTCGGGGAGGAAGAACAGCGGATCGAGTCCGGCCGCGTACACCTCGAGCCCCAGGATCCCCGTCCGCTGCAGGAAGCCGATCGCGCGCAGCCGCAGCGCGCGCGCCAGCCGCGCCAGCACCGGGACCGCCAGACGCGCCTCGCCGCGCACGACGCGCTCGAGGAGCGCAACGTCGACCCGGGCCGCGAGCGCGAGCGCTTGGAGCGTCAGCTCCTTCTCGGCGGCGAGCCGCTCCAGCGCCGCGCCGAACGCCGCACCGCCCGCCGTCCCGGTCGCGGCGTCGTAGCCGGGATCGAGGTCCATCGGGGAGGTGATCGCCGCCCGCGGCGCGGAGGCCTCTCGGGATGTCCGAATCGACGGAGCGCCGGAAGTCTCGGCACCTCGACGTGTGCCTCCAAGAGGACGTCGCCTCCCGGCTGGATGCGGGGTGGGACGGCGTCCGGCTCCACCACGAGGCCCTGCCGGAGATCGCGCTCGCCGACGTGGACGTCGGCACGACGTTCCTCGGGCGGACGCTGCGCGCGCCGCTGGTCATCTCGTCGATGACGGGGGGGACCGAGCGCGCCGCCGAGATCAACCGCCGCCTCGCCGCCGGCGCCGACGCCGCCGGGATCGCGTTCGCGCTCGGCAGCGGCCGCGCGATGCTCGAGAACGATGCGCTGCGCCACACGTTCGACGTCCGCGCCGCGGCGCCGAACGTCATGCTGTTCGCGAACCTGGGCGCGGTGCAGCTCAACTACGGCGTCCGCATCGACGACGCGCGCCGGCTCGTCGAGGAGCTGCGCGCCGACGGCCTCTACCTGCACCTCAACCCGCTGCAGGAGGCGCTCCAGCCCGGGGGCGACACGAACTTCCGCGCGCTGGAGCCGAAGATCGCCGCGCTCTGCGCCGGCCTGCGCGTCCCGGTCGTGGCCAAGAGCGTGGGCTCCGGGATCGCGCCCTCCACCGCCGCGCGGCTCGTCGCCTGCGGCGTCGCCGCGATCGACGTCGCCGGCGCCGGCGGGACGTCGTGGGCGCGGGTCGAGGGCAAGCGCTCCGGCGACGCCGCGCGCGAACGGATCGCCGAGGCCTTCGGCGACTGGGGGTTTGCGACGCCGCGCGCCACCGCCGCGCTGCGAGCGGCGCTCCCCGGCGTGGCGCTGGTGGCCAGCGGCGGCATCCGCAACGGCGTCCACGTCGCCAAAGCGCTCGCGCTCGGCGCCGACCTCGCCGGCCTCGCGCTGCCGTTCCTGCGCGCGGCCGACGAGTCGGAAGCAGCGGTCTGCGCGCTGATCGACGAGCTCGTCACGGCACTTCGGATCGCGATCTTCGCCGGCGGCGCGCGAAACGTGGCCGGCTTGCGCGAGGTGGTAACCTAGGGGCGGAGGTCCGCATGCTCGCTCCGCTTCTCGCGGCGCTTTCCGTCGCGGCGGTTTCGCCGTCTCCCAGCCCGAGCCCGACGGCGGCCCCTGCGACGATCGGAACCGTGACGGTCGTCAGCGGCAGCCCGCAGTCGCTTCACCGCGCGCCGCAGGCGGCCTCGGCGCTGTCGCAGGCGCAGATCCGCGCCACGACGGCGCAGTCGCTCGACGCGGCGCTGCGCGACATGCCGGGCGTCGACCGGGACCGCAGCAACGCGCCGTTCACGAACTACGGCCAGTTGCGGCTTTCGTTCACGGGCGCCGGCCAGGACCGCGGGACGCTGCTCGTCGACGGCGTCCCGGCGCAGGACGGATTCGGCGGCCAGGTCGACTGGAACGCCTTTCCGGCTGCGACGATCTCGCGCGCGGAGCTCCTCCGCGGCCCCGGCTCGGCGCTGTACGGCTCGGGCGCGATCGGCGGCGCGCTGTCGCTCACGACGCTCCCGCCCTCGCTGCAGAACGGCGGCTTCGTCGACGCCGCGGCGGGCGGCGTCTTCGTCGACGACACGACGCTCGCGAAGACCGGCGCGATCGGCGACTGGGCCAGCGCGCTCACGCTTTCGACGCGCCGGCTCAGCTACGGCGTGATCCCGCCGGGGCAGACCTCGCCGGTCGACCGCCCCGCGATCTCCACCGCCGACGTCGCGCAGATGCGGCTGCGGCATTCCGCGCCCGGCAACACGCTCGACCTCGAAGCGATCGTCGGAGACGACGCGCAGCAGGACGGCCGCCCCAACGACGGCTTCTCGCGGAACCTCGACCTGGCGGCGGCGACCTGGACGACCGGTACGGTCGCGACCCTGGCGCTCACCGCGTTCGCGCGCGAGTCGCAGGTGCAGAACCTCGCCGACCGCTACCCGACCCCTGCGCCGGGACACCAGCTGTACCATCAAGACGTGCCGTCCTCGGACGGCGGGCTGCGGGCGCGCTGGGACCGTCCCGACGCCGCGGGAGCGTGGACCGTCGTCGCCGAGCGGCGGCTGGTGACGGGGCGCAGCGAGCAATGGTCGGGGACGACCGGCCTGGTGCAGAGCGACGTCGCGGGAACGCAGGCGCTCGACGGGCTCGCGCTGCAGCGGACGTGGGACGGCCCCCGCTTCGGCGCGATCGCCGGCGCGCGCTACGACGACGTCCGCACCGATGCGCTCGGACCGCGCGACGCGAGCGCGCTCTCGCCCCGTGCCGACCTACGGTACACCGCGTCGCCCGCGACGGTCTTCCGGGCCGCGTTCGGAACGGGACTGCGCGCGCCGTTCCTCAACGAGCTCATCCGCAGCTACCGCATCGGCTCGATCACGTACGCGAACAACCCGAACCTCGTCCCCGAGCGCAGCCGCTCGGCGCAGCTCGGAGTCGACGTCGCGAGCCCGCTGGGGCGCTTCGCGCTCGACTACACCGCGACGGTGGTCCACGACGCGATCGACTTCCGCACGCTTTCGGCGTCGCTGCAGCAGCGCAGCAACATCGCGCAGACGAACACGGGCTCGTACACCGCCGAGTGGACGCGCGGCGGACCGTGCTCGCGGCTGCACGCGTTCGGCACGCTGCAGCACGACCGCATCGTCGCCGGATCGCCGGCGGAGGTCGGCAAGCGCGTCCCGTACGTGCCCGACGACGCGGCGGCGCTCGACGCCGACCGCAGCGTCGGCATGCTGACAGGTACGGTCGAGCTGTCGTACAGCGGCCCGACCTTCGCCGACGACCTGCAGCAGCAGCCGCTCGGGCAGGCGTTCCTGATCGGCGGACGGCTCACGCTGCACGGCGGCGACGGGTCGTCGCTCTCGCTCGCCGTCGACAACCTCGCCGACCGCGTGTACCTCACCAGCATCGACCGGCTGGGCCCGCCCTCGTCGGTGACGCTGCGCGCGACCGTCCCGATCGGCCGCCGCGCGGGCGGCGCACCGCTCGCGGACTGTCGCTGAGGCGTTTCGACCGAGGTCGCGGACCGTTCTCGCGTAGCGTCGCGCAACGCGCGGGCGCCCGGGCGAGCACGCGACCGCACATTGACCGACGTCCCGCCGAACGTTTACGCCGTCTTAGCCGCTTGGATATACCACGATCCAAGTTTCCGGTGCATACTGTATACCAGCAACTCACCGGACGCGAGCCTGCGTCATTTCAAGGAGGAACACCCATGGCCGCCCGCCGCCCCGCGCTGATCGTTATGATCGGTGCTGCGATTCTTCTTGCCGTCGTCGTCGGCGCCGCCCACGCGATCCCGCACTACGCGCTCGCCTACCAGGCGTCGGTGGTCGGCGGCCAATAGGCCGACGCCTCCGGAACCGGTCTCGGGACAGGGCGTCCACGCGGGTGGACGGCGCCCTGTCCGCCGCGCCGCGACGGTCGCGTCGCGATGCGTCGCCGCCTCAGCGCCGCGCGCGAGGCGCCTTGCTGATCTCCACGTCGGCTCCGTTGAGCCGGACCTCGAACGTGTCGACGCACGCGAAATCGCCGAGCGTCATCCCGCCGTCGCTCAGCTTGAACGTCCAGGCGTGCCACGGGCACGTGACCGTCGTTCCGTCGAGCCAGCCCTCCGCGAGCGGGCCGCCCTGGTGCGGACACGTATTGTCCAGGGCATAGAACGTTCCGTCGACGTTGAAGAGCGCGATCTCCCGCTCGCCGACGACGAACGCTTTGCCGGTGCCGGGCGCGATGTCGCCGACGTGCGCGACCGTCACGAACTCATCGGCCACGCGCAGCGGTTTCCGCGCTTCGAGGAGGACGCCTTGCTCAAGGATTATCGCGACTGGCTCGAATCCGAGCTGAAGCTTCTCGGAAACGCGAGCCACCACGCCTATTCGTTCGGTCAGGCGAACATGGCGAAGCGCGCGCTGGAACGGCTCGACGAAGAGCTCGCGAAGACGCTGTACGTCCCGATCGAGCGCGCGAGCGCGCGTCGCGTGCTGACCGCGATCGAGGCCCAGGGCCAGCAGGCGACGAGCGTCCCGGTCGAGATCGACGCGCTGCGCGACGCGATCAAGACCGCGCTCGAAGAGCAGAACGAGAGCTCGGCGCTGTAGGGCCGCGCTGGACTGGCCGGGCGTTTTCTGATACGATCCGCCGGTCGCCGTCGCGGATTCACGGAGTCTGCGGACGCGCGAGTCGAAAGGAGACCAAGCGACCCCGTGCCCCTGACCAAGGACCAAAAATCCGGGCTTGCCGCGAAGTACGGCCGAGGCCCGAACGACACCGGATCGGCCGACGTCCAGATCGCGATCCTGACCGCGTCGATCAACCAGCTCACCGAGCACCTGAAGGTCCACAAGAAGGATCACCACAGCCGCCGCGGCCTGCTGATGCAGGTCGGCCAGCGCCGGCGCCTGCTCGCGTACCTGCAGCAGAAGGACCTCGAGCGCTACCGCAAGCTCATCGCCGACCTCGGCCTGCGCCGCTAGCATCGGCGAGCCGCGAGCCTCAGCGCCCTGCCCCCCGGCAGGGCGCTTTCGCATGGCGTCGCGGGTCCGCGGTCTGTTCGATCTCGGTACGGTCACAGGCCGTGTCCCGGGGCGCGACGAACCCGGCCACGTTTACACAGACGTAAGCGAAATAAGAAAACAGAACCTAGGAGAATCAGTGCCAGAATCCGTCTCGCTCGAGATCGGTGGCCGTCCCCTCGTCATCGAGACGGGTGAGCTTGCGAAGCAAGCGAACGGCTCCGCCCTCGTCCGCTACGGCGATCAAATCGTCGTCCTCTGCGCCGCGACGGCGTCGGAGAAGCCCCGGGAAGGGATCGATTTCTTCCCCCTCACTTGCGACTACGAAGAGAAGATGTACGCGGCCGGCAAGATTCCGGGCGGCTACATCAAGCGTGAAGGACGTCCGTCCGAGCACGCGGTGCTGAGCGCGCGTCAGATCGACCGCCCGATCCGCCCGCTCTTCCCGGACGGTTTCCGCAACGACGTCCAGATCATCGCGACGGTCCTCTCGACCGATCCCGAGCTCGACAGCGACACGCTCGCCGTCGTGGCCGCCGGAGCGGCGCTCGCCGTCAGCGACATCCCGTTCCAGAAGAACGTCGCCGCGGTCCGCGTCGGACGCGACGAGAACGGCAAGTACATCGCCAATCCGACGCTCGAACAGTACGAGACCGGCGGCATGGAGATCGTCGTCGCCGGCACCGCCGACGCGGTGATGATGGTCGAAGGCGGCGCGAAGCAGATCTCCGAGGAAGACTTCCTCGGCGCGGTCGCGTTCGCGCACGACGAGATCAAGAAGATCGTCAAAGCGATCGACCAGCTCGCGAAGAAGGCCGGCAAGGCGAAACGCGAGTTCCCGCTGCTCACCACCGACGAGAAGCTCGACAAGTGGATGCGCAAGAACCTCGCCAAGGAAGTCGCCAAGGCGATGCGCATCGTCGACAAGCAGGAGCGCAACGCCGCCTTCGCCGACCTCTCGCGCGAAGCCGCGCTCGCGAAGCTCGCGAAGAAAGACGATCCCGTCGTCCGCGCGCTCATCGAAGATCCGAAGAACAAGGACTTCGAGAAGATCCTCAAGGCGATGGAAGAGGACGAGCTGCGCACGATGGTCGTGGACGAGAAGATCCGTCCCGACGGGCGCAAGCCGGACGAGATCCGTTCGATCTGGTGCAAGACGCACTACGTGCCGCGCGTCCACGGTTCCGGCGTCTTCACGCGCGGACAGACGCAGGTCTTCACCGCGGCGACGCTCGGCTCGATCAGCGACGAGCAGCGCCTCGACGGGATCTTGAACATCCCGAACAAGCGCTACATGCACTACTACAACTTCCCGCCGTATTCGGTCGGGGAGACGCGCCCGATGCGCTCGCCGGGGCGCCGCGAGATCGGCCACGGCCAGCTCGCGGAGCGCGCGCTCGTTCCGGTGCTGCCGCCGGAAGACGAGTTCCCCTACACGCTGCGCCTGATCAGCGAAGTGCTCGAGTCGAACGGATCGTCGTCGATGGCGTCGGTCTGCGGCTCGACGCTCGCGCTCCTCGACGCCGGCGTTCCGATCGCCGGACACGTCGCCGGCGTCGCGATGGGGCTCATCCTCAAGGGCAAGGACTACGCGATCCTGACCGACATCCAGGGTCTCGAGGACGCGCTCGGGGAGATGGACTTCAAGGTCGCGGGGACGGCCGAAGGCATCACCGCGATCCAGATGGACATCAAGGTCGCGGGCATCACGATCGACATCATGCGCGAAGCGCTCGCCGAAGCGAAGAAGTCGCGCCTGTTCATCATCGACAAGCTGAAGGAGACGATCGCCGAGCCGCGCAAGGAGCTCTCCGAGTTCGCGCCGCGGATGATCGTCGTGCAGATCAACCCCGACAAGATCAAGGACGTGATCGGCCCCGGCGGCAAGGTGATCAACAAGATCGTCGCCGACACCGGCGTGAAGATCGACATCGAGAACGACGGCCGCGTGTTCATCGCGGGCGCGAACGCGGCGGGCGCCGAGAAGGCGAAGCAGATGGTCGAGGCGCTCACCAAAGAGGTGAAGGCCGGCGAGAACTATCTCGGCACCGTCACGCGCCTGATGAACTTCGGAGCGTTCGTCGCGATCCTCCCCGGCAAGGAAGGCCTCGTGCACATCTCGCAGCTCGCGCCGCAGCGCGTCGAGCGCGTCGAGGACGTCGTGAAGCCCGGCGATCAGATCATGGTCAAGGTGATCGAGATCGACTCGCAAGGGCGGATCAACCTCAGCCGCAAGGCCGTCCTGCAGCCCGGCGGCGAGGGCGGCGCCAACGGCGCGCCGGCAGCGGCGGCCCCGCCGCGGCGCTCGGCGCCGTCGGGCGAGGAAGAGACGGCGGGCTCCGGCGCGCCGCGCTCGAACGGCGCGCCGCACCGGCGCGACGACCGGCGCCCGCGGCGGCGTCCGCGCGGCGGAGGCGCCGCGACGGAATAACGCTTTCGCGCGCTTCGTCCGGAAGGAAACCCCTGGAGAGCTCGTCGCAGGACGGGCTCTCCGCATGTCCCGCGCCCCCTGGCTCCTGCTCCTCGGCGCGCTCGCGCTGCTCGGCGCCGCGCACCCCGCCCCGACCGTCTTCGACCTCTCGGACGAGGTGGGCAAGATCGCCACGCCGCTGACGCTGACGGCGTCGACCGGCGCGCCGCTTCCCGTCGACGGCGGCGGGAAGCCGGCCTACGTGTTCCTGTTCGCGTCGTGGTGCGAGCCGTGCCAGGAGAGCTTGCCGTTCGTCCGCGCGGCGTACGCGAAGTACGGCGACCGCGTCCGCTTCGTGGGCGTCGACGTCCTGGAAGACGCCTCGAAGGCGAAGGCGTACGTGGCGAACGCCGACCTGCCGTTCCCGGTCGCGATCTTCCCGATCGCGCAGCTCGACGCGACGGTCGCTCCCGACGTGCAGCTGCGGTCCGGGACGAAGTACCGCATCCCGGCGGACTTCCTCATCGACGCGAACGGGGTGGTGCGCTACGCGTGGCACGGCTTGGCGGTCGACGACAAGGGCGATCCGGTCGACGTGCTGCCGGGCTACCTCGCGAAGCTCGGGATCGAGTGAGATGAGCGAGCACGCGCGCGTCGAGGTCGCCTCGCACGCTCCGCACGCGCGCAAGCACGGCGCCACGTACGCCGAGACGTGGACGGCGCACGACGGCACCGTCTTCGTCGCCGTGGGCGCCGTCTTCGCGGGCAGCGATCGAATCGCGGTCGCCGACCTGCTGCGCACCGCCGGACGCGCCGTGATCGGCTCGATGGCGATGATGGCGAACGCGCTCCGCGCGCTCGACCGCATCGTGCGCAAGCACGCGCAGGAGCAGCGCGACGACGAGCTGGCGGCGTCGGTGGCGATCTTCGCGATCCCGCCGCGCGAGGGCGACGTCGCGTTCACCGGGGCGGGGACGCCGCGGCTGCACGTCGCGCTCATCGACGGTCTCGGCGCGCAGCACCCGCTGCACGGACTCGGCGCCGCGCTCGGCACCGGGATCGAGCCGGAACCCGGCGCGCCGCTCGAGACGCGGCGGCTGCACCGCGACGACGTGCTCGTCGCGACGACGTTCGCGATCCCCGAGGGCTGGTGGGCCGCCGGCCGCCGCACCGCCGACGCGCTGGTTCACGCCGCAGCCGACGCCGAAGCGTCGGCCGCGCTGATCGCGCCGGCCTGACGCGGCGGCGCTCAGCCGCGCGGCGCGAAGCCGCGGTAGGCCGCGAGCGGAACGACCGCATCCACCCCGAGCATGTCGCGCTGCGCCAGCGGCAGCGTGCGGAGGACCGCCTGCGCGGCCTCGAGGCTGTCCGCTTCGATCAGGAGCACGGCGCCGAGCACGTCCTTCCGGCTCCAGACGCGCCGCAGCACGCCTTCCGTGTAGAGCTCGCGGACGCGCTGCGCCTCCGGCTCGAGCAGCGGAGCGAACTCCGCCTCGCTGAAGCGGTCGACGTCGCGGCGCACGAGCGCGAGAAATTCTGCCATGGCGGCTCCCTGCGTTCGGCTTCGCCGCGGCGGGTCTTGCGTCGAAGCGAAAGAGCACGCGCGCGGGCCGTGGAAGCATCGACGGATGCCGTTCGAATCGCTGGCCGCCTTCGTGCGCGCGCTGCGCGCCGCCGGAGAGCTGGCGACCGTCGACGCGCCGGTCGATCCGCGTCTCGAGATCGCCGAGATCACCGACCGCGTCGTCAAGGCGGGCGGCCCCGCGCTGTTGTTCCGGAACGTGGAAGGCTCGCGCTTCCCCGTCCTGACGAACCAGTTCGGCAGCGAGAAGCGCATGGCGATGGCGCTGCGCGCGCGCTCGCTGCGCGAGGTCGAAGAACGGATGCGCCGGACGATCGATCCGGCGATGCCGGACGGCCTGGGCGCGAAAGCGGCACGGCTCGCCGGGCTCGCGCAAGCCGGGGTCAGCGCGATCCCCCGCCGCGTCGCGAGCGCTCCCGCGCAGCAGGTCGTCCTCGACCCGCCCGACCTCACGCAGCTGCCCGCCCTTACGACCTGGCCGCTGGACGGCGGGCCCTTCATCACGCTGCCGCTGGTCTTCACGCGCGATCCGGAGACGCGGCGCGTGAACGTCGGGATGTACCGCGTGCAGATCTACGACCGGACGACGGCCGGGATGCACTGGCAGCGCCACAAACAGGGCCGCGCGCACGCGGCGAAGTGGGGCCGCCGCGTCCCCGTGGCCGTCGCGGTCGGCGGCGATCCGGCGCTCACGTACGCCGCGACGGCGCCCCTCCCGCCGGTCGTCGACGAGCTCGCGTTCGCGGGGTTCCTGCGCGGCGCGCCGCTGCGGATCGCGAAAGCGCTGACCGTCGACATCGACGTCCCGGCCGACGCCGACTTCGTCATCGAAGGCTGGGTCGACAACGACGATCTGCGCGTCGAAGGACCGTTCGGCGACCACACCGGCGTCTACAGCGCCGCCGATCTCTACCCCACGCTGCACGTCACGGCGATCACCCACCGCCGCGACGCGATCTGGGGCGCGACCGTCGTCGGCAAGCCGCCGATGGAAGACGCCTGGCTCGGAAAGGCGACGGAGCGAATCTTTCTGCCGCTTCTCCAGGCCGTCGTGCCCGAAATCGCCGACTACAATCTTCCGGTGGAGGGCGGCTTTCACAACCTGGCGATCGTCGCGGTCCGCAAATCGTATCCCGGCCAAGCGCAGAAGGTGATGAGCGCGCTGTGGGGCCTGGGACACATGATGATGCTCACGCGTTGTCTCGTGGTGGTGGATCACGACATCGACGTGCACGACGTCCGCGTCGTCGCGTGGACCGTGCTGAACAATGTCGATCCGGGACGCGATCTCGTCGTCATGCCCGGCCCCGTCGACGATCTCGACCACGCCGGCTCCTACGAGCTCGCGCTCGGCCACAAGCTGGGCGTCGACGCGACGCGCAAGCGTTCGGACGAAGGCTACCGGCGCGATTGGCCGCCGGAGATCCGCATGGACGAGGGCACGCGCGCGCGCGTCACCGCGCGCTGGAACGACTACGGGATCGGCGATCTCGCGCGCCGCGGCGTCGCCGACGACTGGTCGGGGCAAGGAGCGGCGCGGCTCGCCCGGCTCCTCGCCTCCGCATCCGCCTCGCCCGACGACGTTCCCCCGCGCACGGAGCGCGCGAAGTGAACGCCGTCCGGCTGTTCCTGCGCGACATTCGCGTCGAGCACACGCTCTTCGCGCTGCCCTTCGCGTACGTCGGCGCGGTGATGGGCGCGCGCGGGATGCCGTCGTGGTGGCAGCTGCTGTGGATCACCCTCGCCGTCGTCGGCGCGCGCACCGCCGCGATGGCGGCGAACCGCTACTTCGACAAGGACCTCGACGCGCGGATCCCGCGCACCGCGAAGCGCGCGCTCGCGAGCGGGAAGCTGCCGGCGTCGGTGATGCTGTGGGCGATCGTCGCGGGGCTCGCGCTGCTCGTCGTCAGCGCCGCTCTGCTGAACCCGCTGTGCCTGAAGCTGCTGCCGCTCGCCGCGTTCGGCGTCGTGGCCTACCCGCTGTGCAAGCGCTTCACCTGGCTCGTGCACTTCGTGCTCGGCGCGGTCGACGCGTGCGCGCCGCTCGGCGCCTACGTCGCGGTCACCGGGCGGGTCGACCTGCCGGCGCTGCTGCTCTTTCTCGCGGTGACGGTGTGGGTCGCGGGCTTCGACATCCTCTACGCGCTGATGGACCTGCAGTGGGACGTCGCGCTCGGCGTCCGCTCGTTTCCGCAGCGCTTCGGCGAGCGCAGCGCGCGCGCGTGGCCCATCGTGCTGCACGTCACCATGGCGCTCGCGCTCCTCGGCGCGGGCGCGCTCGCACGCGCGAGCGCCATCTACTACGCGGGCGTCGTGCTCGCCGTCGCCGTGACGCTCTACGAAGAGCGCCTCATCGCTCTCGCCAAGGACGTCTTCACGTTGAACGATCGGGTCTTTCTGACGAACATGCTCTTCTCCGTCGGTTTTCTCGGAACGACGCTCGCGTCGTACGTGGCGCGATGAACCGCCTCGACTTCCTCGGCGGCGTCGGCGCGACGACCGCCGCCGTCGCAACGCCGGTTCCGATCGCGCCGTACACGCCGACGCTGCGCGTCGCGGTGATCTGTCCGCAGAGCGGCGACGATCGCGCGCTCGGCATGCAGCTCGTGAACGGCGTTCGCTCCGCGTGCGACTACCTCAACAACGAGCGCAGCACGTTCAACCGCGCGCTGCTCTACACGGCGTTCGACGATCACAACACCGCAGCCGACGCGATCGTCCAAGCCGGCTTCGCGACCGGCAACCCCGACGTTCTGGCGGTGATCGGGCACATGAGCGCGGGCGCGACGCTGGCCGCGCTGCAGACGTACGCGACGGCGCAGATCGCGCTCGTCGTGCCGACCGTCACCGACGACGAGGTGACGGCGAAGGGCTATCGCAACGTGTTCCGGCTGCCGACGCGGGACGGCGACGAAGGCGCGCTGCTCGCGGCATACGCGCTCACGGCGGGATCGAAGACGCCGCTCGTCGTGACGCAGGACAGCGACTACGGCCCCGGCGTCGCGCGCGGGTTCTTGAGCCGCGCCGCAGCCCAGCACGTCAACGGGCTGCTCACCTCGTTCGGGCTCGACAAGCCGAACTTCGCCAAGGTCGCGGCCGACATCGTCGCGCACGCGCCCGACTCCGTCACGCTCGCCGGCACCGCGGGCGACATGGGACCGCTGCTGCCGGCGCTGCGCGCGCACGGCTACGCCGGGAAGCTCTACGCCTCGCAAGGGTTCTTCGACGAAGCGACGCTCAAGCAGTACGGAAGCGACGCCGAAGGGCTGATCGTCTCCACCGACGTGCCGTACTATCCGCTCGCGCCGACCGCGGTCCCAATCGTACGCGAGTTCGAGCAGCGCTACGGGCGGCTCACGCCGGTGACCGCGTTCGGGTTCGCCGCCGTCCAGCTCATCTATGCCGCGCAGACGCGAACGCAGGCGGCGAACCGGCTGACCCTGCTGCGCGCGATCGCGTTCGGCGGGACGATGGACACGATCACCGGGTCGTACACCTTCTCGGCGACCGGCGACCCGGTCCAGCCCAACGTCTACTTCTACACCGTCAAGGGCGGAAAATTCGTCTACGACCGCCAAGCGCACTCCAGCGGATTCATGCTGAAATAGGAGGTCGCGGTGGGCGACTCGCCGTTCTCGGGACGGGAGTCGGTGCGCGTGCCGGGCGAGCGCGGGCGCCTCGTCCTCACGCTCGTCTTTCTGCCCGCCACGCTCGGGATCGTCGGGTTCTTCTTCCAGAACACCGTCACGGTCCACAGCCTCATCCTCGTCGTCATCGGCGCCATGCTGTTCGTCGCGCTGAGCCGCGGCCGGCTCCTCGGGGGCGGCGTGCGCATCCGCGAAGGACAGTTCGAGCACGTCTACGCGATCGTCGAAGAGTGCGCGCGCGCGATCGGTGTCGACGTGCCGCACGTCTTCATCCGTGACGATCCGTTCGTCCCGATCGTCGCGGTCGGCACCGGCGACCCGTACGCGCTCGTCTTCTCGTCGAGCTGGATCGAGGCGTTCAAGCCCGACGAGCTGCGTTTTCTGATCGGCCGCGAGCTGGCCCACGTCGCGGCGGGACACACGAAGCTCACCTCGCTGCTGAGCGCGAACGGCCGCGAGAACGCCGTCGTCGCGGTCGCCTTCGGCGCCTGGCTGCGGGTCATCGAGTACACCGCGGATCGCGTGGGACTGCTGTGCTGCGGCTCGCTCGAGACCGCGTTCTCCGCGATCGCCGTGTCGACGTTCCACCACGTCGGCCGGCGGATCGACCTCCACAGCTTCGCCGAGCAGCGGCGCGAGCTCGATGCGGAGCCCGCGCTGCGGTTCGGCGAATGGGTCGGCTCCACGCCGTACGCCACGAACCGGATCGCGCGGCTCGCCGCCTTCGCCCGCGATCCGCTCTATCAGCACTGGTCGGCCCGCTTCGCGCAACGTGGCCTCGCCGAATCCGCGCCGGCGGCTGCGGGCCCGCCGGCGAGCGCAGCCGCGCAGCCGAACGCACCGTTCGCGGTGGCAGGGCGGGAGGACCGGCGCGTGTTCGCCGGTTTCTGGCGCCGCTGCGGGGCGTGGATGATCGACTATTTCGTCGTGTCGGCGATCGTTCCGAAGCCGACGCACGGAGATGCCGCCCGCGCGACCGCGCACGCGGCGGCGGCCGCCGCGGCGCACGGAGTGAACATCTCGGTCAACGGCGTCAACGTCTCGACGCTCACGCCCGCGCAGCAGGCGGAGGTCGCCAAGGAGGTCTCGCCCACGTTCATGCGCCTGCTGAACGACCTCGCGACCGGCGATTGGACCTCGAAGCTCGGCGACTCGCTGCTCTGGTGCGCCCTCGCCGCGTACGCGGTGCTGCTCGTCGGCTTCGCCGGCCAGACGCTCGGGATGATGATCTGCGACCTGCGCGTCGTCGGCGACCGTCGCGAACGGATCGGCGTCGGCCGCGCGATCGCGCGCTACGTCTCGATGGTGCTCAGCTTCTGCGCCGTCATCGGGATCTTCACGGTGTTCCGCCGCGTGCAGCCGTTCGAAGCGTGGTCGCGCACGAGGCTGGTCAGCGGCAGCACGGGCGGACGCGCCTGACGGACGGCGCCGCTACGCGGCGGCGCCGGGCGAGCCGCTCGCGGGCGCAGGCGCCGCACCGGCGGGGGCGGCGCCCGGCGCGGCGCTCGCGGCGCCGGCGCGCGAGCCGTGCGACTCGGCGAACACGCGCGTGAACTCGGCGCCCAAGAGCAGGATCATCGACGAGTAGTAGATCCACACGAGCAGCACGAGGATGGAGCCGGCGGCGCCGTAGCCTGACGCGATCCCGGCTCTTCCCAAGTACAGCCCGATCACCGACTGACCGATCACGAACAGCACGCTCGTGGCGATCGAGCCGGTCCATACGTCGTGCCACGCGATCTCGGTGTCGGGGAGAACCTTGAAGATCAGCGCGAAGAGCACCGTGACCAGGGCCAGCTCCACGACGATGTTCGCGAGCCCGAGCAACACGCCGGCGCCCGCGAACGGAAGCGTGTGCGCGAGCGTCGTCGTCACGTACGCGACGGCCGCGTTCACCACCGTGGTGACGAGCAGCAGGAAGCCGATGGCGACGAGCATCCCGATCGACGCGAGACGGTTTCGCACTTGTCCCCACAGCGTGCGCTTCGGCGGATCGGCGTGCCAGACGGTGTTCAGCGCGTCCTGCAGCGACGAGAACAGTCCCGCGGCGCCGACGACGAGCATGATCCAGCCGAAGACCTGCGCGATCCCCGACTGACTCTGCTTCGCGAACGCGACTTGCACCATCTGCCGGACCGTATCCGCCGCCTCTTTCCCGGCGGAGCGCTGGATCGCGAGCAGCAGCTGGTCGCGCACCGCCGCGTGCCCGTGCCCGTGCCCGATCGTCGCCGCGATCACGTTGCCGGCGATCGCGATGACGATGATGAGCACCGGCGCGATCGCGAAGATCGTCGAGTACGAGAGCGCCGCGGCGAGACGCGGCGCCTTGTCCGCGTTGAACCGCGAGTACGTCTCCTTGAGCATCCCGACGTCGAGGTGCAGCGCCATCGCGGTTCAGTCCTCAGTCGTCGAGATCGTCGTCGTCCTCGTCTTCTTCGTCGTCCTCGTCGACGTCGTCGTCGTCGTCCTCGGCGTCGCCGTCGGTCGTCGCACGCGGTGCGGGCTGCCCCGTCCCGCCCGAGATGTCGGGATCGAGCGTCTGCGTCCCCGCGACGACGTCGCGCGCGGCGGGCGAGGGCTGGCGTTCCTCGGTGAGGTCGTCTTGGTACAGGTCCGGCCGTTCCACGGAGACCGTGTACCATCGCGGCCGGGGCCGAAAACGGCCCGCGCTCCGGCGCAGCGTGCGATGCGCTGCTACGCCGCGCCCAGGGTGGGCGAGCCCAGATCGAGCGCCGCGTACGGGATGACGCTCAGCGTCCCGTGCTGCGGCAGCGCGTCCGCGAAACGCGACGCGTCGCCGACGAGCACCACGAAGTCGTCGGCGATCATGCCGCGCTCGGCGAACGCGCGCACCGCCTCGGCGTCGACCTCGTTGACGCGGTGCGTGAAGCGCTGCAGCTCGTCCAGCGGTACGTCGTACAGGACGTGCTCGGCGACCGATCCGACGATGCCGTCGATCGTTTCGATCGCGCGGTGGAACGCGCCGGTGACGGTCGCCTTCCGGGTGAGCAAGTCGCCGTCGGTCGCCGGCGCGTCGGCCAGCGAGCGAATCGCGGCGAGCGTCACGTCCGTCGCTTCGGCGGCGCGCGCGTGGTCGACGAGGGTCGACGCCAGGAACGTCCCGGCGCTGCGGCGCGCGCTCAGCGAAGCGTGCGCGCCGTACGACAACCCGCGCTTGACGCGGATCTCCTGGTTCAGCCGTCCGCTGTAGCCGGCGAGCACCGCGGTCGCGACGGTAGCCGGATAATACTCCTCCGAGCGCCGCGGGATCGTGACCCGGCCGGCGACCAGCGCCGTGCGCCCGGCGTCCGGCTTGTCCACGACGAGCGTGCGCGCACGCGGCGGCGGGATCGCGCCGTCCGGGCGCGCGCCGAGCGGCGCGTCCGGCGCGCGCCATCCGCCGAGCACGCGCTCGGCGAGCGCAAAGGCGTCGTCGACGGCGAGGTCGCCGCCGATGACCAGCACCGCGTCGTCCGGGCGGTAGAACCGCTCGTGAAACCACGCGACGCGCTCGCGCGTCAGCCCGCCCAGCGTCTGCGCCGTCCCGGCCAGCGGATGTCCGTACGGGGCCGCTTCGAACGCGACGCGCTGCGCGACGAGCCGCGCGAGCGCGCTCGGGTTCGCGTAGGTCAGCGCCAGGTCGGAGAGCGACTTGGCACGGATGCGCTCCACTTCGTCGGCCGCGAACGCCGGCCGGCGCACGATCTCCTCGAGGAGGTCGAACGCCTGCGAAAAAGCGGGCGTCGTCGCGCTCACGCTCACCACCGACGCGTCGTAGCCGGACTGCGCGTCGAGCCGCGCCCCGAGCGCATCGGCGAGCACGAACATCTCCGTCGCGCCGCGGCGCTCCGTCCCTTGCGTCAGGAGCGCCGCGACGAGCGCCGACAAGCCGGCTTCGTCTTCGCGCTCCGCCGCGCCGCCGCAGCGCACGACGAGCTGCGCCGCGATCAGCGGAAGATTCCGCTGCGCGAACGCGACGACGCGCAAGCCGTTGTCGAGGACGCGCTCGACCGGCGCCGGAGGCAGCGCGTCGCGCGCGGGTCCCGGTGCGGGGATCGACGGTGCGTCGATCACGCGGGCACGTACTCGACGACGGTGCGGTTCTCCGGACGAAGGTACGTCTGCGCGACGCGCAGCACGTCTTCGCCGGTCACCGCGAGATAGCGCGCGAGATCCTCGTTCACCACGTTCGGATCGCCGCGCTCGGTCACCGTGCGCACGACCGTCAGCGCGACGCCGCCGTTCGTCTGCCGGCTGCGGACCAGCGAGCTCGCAAGCTGCGTCTGCACCCGCGCGATCTCGCTCGCGTCGGGCGGCTCGGCGCACACGCGCGCGATCTCCGCTTCGAGCGCGGCGCGCGCCTCGGCCAGCGCGACCCCGCGCGCGCACGTGATGCGCACGCCGAAGAGCCCCGGCTGCTCGCGGAGATCGGCCGCCGCGTACGCGCTCGTCGCGAGCTGCCGCCCGTAGACGAGCGACGCGTACAGCCGCGAAGAGCGGCCGGAGCCGAGCAGCGTCTCGAGGACGTCGAGCGGGTACGCGTCGGGATGCGCGGCTTCCGGGATGTGATACGCCATCTCCAGCGCGGGCAGCGGAACGTTCGCGGCTCGATATTCGTACGTCCGCTCGGCCGTCTGCGGCGGCTCGACGACGCGCACGCGCGGGATGGGCGCCGATGGCGTGGGGATCGCGCCGAAGTAGCGCTCGATCCACGCGTCGACCTGCTTCGCATCGACGTCGCCGGCGACGACGAGCACGGCGTTGTCGGGACGGTAGTACGTGTCGTGGAACGCGACGACGTCGGCGAGCGCGGCGGCGTTCAGCTCGTCCGGGCTGCCGATGACGCCGCGCCGGTAGGGATGCACGAGGTAGGCCTCGCGGTTCACCAGCTCGTCGAGCATCCCGTACGGCTCGGCGAGGATCCGTTGATCGTACTCCCCGATCACGACGTCCCGCTCGGTCGCGAAGTTCTCCGCGTTCACGTCGAGCGCGGCGAGCCGGTCGGCTTCCGCCCACAGCAGCCGCTCGAGGTGGTTCGACGGAACGACCTCGTAGTAGTTCGTGATGTCTTCCGACGTGAAGGCGTTGTTGAAGCCGCCCACGTCTTCGGTCAGACGGTCGATCGTCTCCGGCGCGGTCCGCGAGGTGCCCTTGAACATGAGGTGCTCGAAGAGGTGCGCGAACCCGGAGCGCCCGGGCGGGTCGTCCTTGCCGCCGACGCGGTAAGCGACGTTGATCGCCACCGAGGGGACGCGCGCGTCCGGGATGACGATCGCGCGCAGCCCGTTCGCGAGCGTGCGGTCGATGAAGCGGAGCGGCGCGAGGTCGATCGCGGTCGCGGAGATCGTGGTCGAAGCGGTCACGGGTATCCCGAGGGCATCATGCTCTCCGTCCGCCGGGTCGTCCTCACCGTCCTCTCCGCGTGGCACGGTCTGGCGGCGGTGAAGAACCTCTGCGATCTGGCGGCGGCCTTCGAGGTCGTTCCCGCAGCGAGGCGGATCGGCTCAGGCAACTTCGCGGCGATCGAGAAGCTGCTCGGCCCGCTGCATCCCCCGAAGGGGCTTCTCGGCGCGCTGCTGCTGGGCGCCGCCGCGATCGAAGGCGCCGTCGCGGTCGGCTTCGCCCGCGGCCGCGCCGAGCCGGCGTTCGCCCTCTCGCTCGGCCTATTCGGCGCCTTTGCCGTCATCGACGAGCTGATGGCCGATTACCAGCTCGACGAAACGCACCGCGAGATCCTGGTCTTCGTCCTGCTCGCCTACCTGGTCGCCGGTCCGGAGACGAGGCGCTGAAGGGACGCGATCAGGCGATGAACGAGGCCCTCGTCGAATGGTTGCGCTCGATCCGGCAAGTGGTGCACGAGACAGGCGGCGGAGAACGCCTTGCGTTCCGATCCGACGGCGTCGTACGCAGTCTCCCGAAGCTCGTGCGCGCCTTCGAACAATGCGAGGCAGACGGCGTTCGGATCGAAACGTGAACGATACGCGATCCCCGCACATTCGTTCGTTTCAAAAATGACGCGCGAGAGCGCTTGCGTAAAACCACGAGTCGTCGCAGCGAGCAATGTCGAGGCATCGTAGTCATTTCAGAGCGATACCGGATGCGCCCGCCGCGGCAGCGACTCCCGCGTGCGCTCGTGCGATCCCTCGCGGTAGATGCGTGATTTCGGTGGGCGATACGCGAGCATGATTACTCGGTGAGATGCGACCTCGCGGCCCGCACGATTTCACGTCCTTTCGACTCTACATCGGCTTTCGTCGTGTCTGCAAGCACCGCTGCAGGGCTGCGGTCGTCAAGCGCTTCGGCAAGCCACGTAAACCACGAAGCGATCGCGTCGGCTTCGTAGCGGGCTTTCAGCGTCAGCGCCGCAGCATACGCGATTTGCAACCGGCGGTACGCAAGATCTGGAATTTTCACTTTTCCGTGCGTCCATGCATCGATCGTACGAGCGTCTTTGACACCGGAGATCAGTGCGGTGAGTCGTGCGCCGAGCACGGCACGAATCGAAGCGACGACTTCAGGCGCCGGCGTAAGGGCTGCTTGTTTTACTGCAGCAAGATCGGGCTTCGTGGTCGAGCGGTCCGCGGCGTACGTCATGAGCTTCTCGAATCGTCCGGTGGGCCAGAGGCGCGGGCCTCGTTGCGCTAGGCATGCATCGATATTGTACTCCATTTGCAGACGCTTTGCACGTCTTTTTCACGATGCGTCGTCCTTGAAGCCGCAATTGGCTGTATCGGTATGGACCGTTGACTTTCGAACGTATGTTCGACTAGCATGGTGCTCCCATGAGCGTCGACCCCGTTTTCGCGGCGTTGCGCGAGCGTCTCGACCGTCGGCACCGGGAGACGACGGCGGCGGCGTTCGTGCTCGGCGAGGACGCGGTCGTGCCGACGGGGATCCCGGCGCTCGACGCGGCGCTGCGCGGCGGATTCCCGCGCGGCGCGATCGGGACGCTGGAGGGGCCGCCGAGCTCGGGGCGGAGCGCGCTCGCAGCGCGGCTCCTCGCTGCGGCGACCCGGCGCGGGCTGGGCGCGCTCGTGGGAATCGAGCTGTTTCCGCCGGCGCTGGCGGCGGCCGGGGTGCGGCTCGAGCGGCTCCTGATCGTCCCCGCGCACGAGCCGCTCGAGGCGGCGCGAGCCGCCGACATCGTCGTCCGCTCGGGCGCCTTCGCGGCCGTCGTCCTGCCGGCGCTCCCCGGCGGGCGCGGGACGGGCGCGGCGACGTGGACGCGCCTGGCGAGCCTCGCGCATCGCGCGAACGCCGCCCTCGTCGCGGCCGGCGACGAGGCGTCGGACGAGCTGCGCTCCTTCGCCTCGGTGCGGGTGGAGGTCGCGCTCGAGCGCGTCCGCTGGAACGGTCCGGCCGGACATCTCGGCGAGCTGGCCGGATTCGACGTGCGCGCCGTCGTGCGCAAGCACAAGCGTGCCGTGCCGGCGGGCGAGGCGCTGGTGCGCTGCGTGACCTTCGAGAGCCGCCCGCTCCCGGCCGACCTGCGCGAGCGCGTCCTGGCGGAACGTGTCGTCCCGGCGCGGCCGCGCGTCGCCGGATGAGCCCCGGCCGCGACGCGGGCGCGGCTCAGTGCGCGCGCGGGAGGATCGAGACGCCGGCCGCGTCGGCGAGCGAGTGCGCGTCGACGGCGAGCGCGCGCGTCTGCGCCGAGGGGCTCGGGCACGAGACGTCGGGCGAGGTCTTCCCGCGGTACAGAATCCGCGTCGTCGTTCCGAACGAGGCGCTCTTCATGCACGCTCCGGCTTGCAGCGCGTCGACCGGACCGGCGGCGCGCAGGTCGTCGAAGAAGCGCCGGACCAGCAACGCCGGGATCTGCTTCTTGAGCGTCACGTCGCCCTGGACGAGCGCGGCGGTCCCGTCCTCGTTGACGGTCAGCTGGTATCCGGCGGTGTTGGTCGAGCCCGAGTTGACGATCATCGCGACGTTCGCGGCGGTCGGGACGCGCAGCACCGTCGGCGGCGAGGCCGAGGCCTGCGGGACCGGCCCGTACGTCGGGACGGCGAGGGCGAGGGCGAGCGCGAGCGCGGCGAGCATCGTGTTCGGTCAACGCAGCGGCTGAAGCGGGCGTTGCGATGCCGGCCGTCTGCGTCTGGATCCCCGCGTTCCGCCTCGCCGTCGCCTGCCGCGGCACTCCGGACGTCCTCGACGAGCCGCTGATCGTCGCCGACCGTCCCGAGCGCGGGCGCGTCGTCGACTGCTCGCCGGCCGCCGCGGCGCTCGGCGTACGGCGCGGGATGACGCTCGTCCAGGCGCAGGCGGTCGCCCACGACGCGCGGACCGTCTTCGACGACCCGGCGGCCGACGCGCGGACGTGGAGCGCGATCCTGGACGCGCTCGACGCGGCCTCGCCGCTCGTCGAGGACGACGAGCCCGGCCGCGCGTACGTCGAGATGCACGGGATCGCCGGGGGCGCGCGGGGGTGGCTCGCCGGGGTGCGCGCCGCGCTGGCCGGGTTCGATCTTCCGCTCCGGCTCGGGCTCGGGCCGAACCGCTTCGTCGCCCGCGCCGCGGCGTGGCGCGGAGACGGCGTCGCCTGCGAGGGAGAACCGGCCGCGTTCCTCGCACCGCTCCCGCTCGCACTCCTCGACCTCGACGACGACGTGCGCGAGCGCCTACGGCTCCTCGGCGTGACGACGCTCGGTGAGTTGGCCGCGCTCCCGGACGGCCCGTTCGTCCGCCGGTTCGGCGCCGTCGCCGCGGACTGGCACGCGCGTGCCCGCGGGATCGACGAGCGCCCGCTGCGCCCGCGGCCGCGCGCGCTGCGCATCGACCGGACGCTCTACGGCGAAGGCGAGGCGGCGTCCGAGGAGCAGGTGCTCTTCGCGCTGCGCACCCTCGTCGGACGCCTCGTCGACGACCTCTGTGCGGCGGGGCGGCGCGCCGGCCGGCTCGGGCTCTTCCTCGAGTGCGAGGACGGCGAGACGCGCGAGCTGCAGGTGCGCGTCGCGCAGCCGACCGCGGTCCCGGCGACGCTCTTCGAGCTGCTGCGCGCCCGGCTCGAAGGGGTCACGCTGACGGCGCCCGTCGTGGGGCTGCGGCTCGCCGCCGAGGAGCTGGCCGCCGGCGGCGTCGCGCTCTCGCTCTTCGCGGCCGGCGACCCCGACCCGGACGCGATCGGCGTCGTCCTCGCCCGCCTCGACGCCGTCCTCGGCGAAGGGAAGGCGCTGCGCGCGCGCGTCGTCGACGGTCCGCGGCTCGAACGGCGCTTCGCGCTCGAGCCGTTCGCGCTCGAGCCGCTCGCGACGCAAGGGCCGCGCGCCGAGCCGCCGCCGCTCGCCGCCGAGGCGACGCTGCAGCTGCGGCTCGTCGATCCGCGGCCGGTCGAGGTGCGAATGCTGGGCGGCGCGCCGCGCTTCGTCGGCTCGCCGCCGCAGGAGGTCCTGGAGCTGGCCGGCCCGTGGCGGGTCGAGGAAGGGTGGTGGACGCCGGCGACCGGCGAGGCGAGCCCGCTCGCGCGCGACGAGTACGACGTCTGTCTCGAGGACGGCGCGCTGCTGCGGATCGCGCGCGAGGCCGGCGGCTGGACGCTACGCGGCGTCTACGATTAGGGCCGGCCCGCGGCTCGGGCGGCCTCGGCGCTAGCCCCGCGCTCCGACCGGCTCGCGCGGCGGCGCGAGCGGCGCCGCGGCCACCGGCTTCGCGTTTGCCGACGCGCCTCCGGACGGCGCCGGCGCAGCGTCGTCGAGCGTGAAGCGCGTGACCAACCCCTGGAGCGTCGCCGCCTCGCCGCGCACCGCGCGCGCCGTCGCCGCCATCTGCTCGAGCTGCGCGGCGAGCTCGCTCGACGACGCCGAGACCTGGGTCGAGGTGGCCGACTGCTCTTCGGCGGCGCTCGCGACGGGCTCCATCAGCGCCGTGACCGACCCCGCGGCGGCGCTCATCTGCGCGGCCGCGGCAGCGTTCTCTTCGACGATCGCCGAGACGCTCGCGACGTTGGCGGTGAGCGTCGCGCTCGCTTCGCGCATCTGACCCGTCCGCGCGGCAACGTCGTGCGCCGCGGCGGCCGCGCCTTCGATTCCGCTCGCGACGGCCTGCAGCGCGGACGACGCGTCGAGCGCGAGCCGCAGCCCGTGCTCCATCCCGTTCGTCGACGAGCGCATCGCGGCGGCCGCATCGACCGTCTCCTTCCGAATCGCGGAGAGGATCGCGGCGATCTCGCGGGTCGAGGAGGCGGAGCGCTCGGCGAGCTTTCGGACCTCCTCGGCGACGACCGCGAACCCGCGGCCGTGGTCGCCCGCGCGGGCCGCTTCGATCGCGGCGTTGAGCGCGAGCAGGTTCGTCTGGTCGGCGATCTCTTCGATCGCGGAGACGATCGTCTCCACCGCGCTGGAGCGCTCCTCGAGCGCAGCCATCGCCTTGCCGACCAGCGTCACGTCGTCACGCAGCCCGACCATCGCCTCGGACGTCGCGGCGACGGCCTTCGCGCCGGCCGCGGTCTGATCGCTCAGCGTGCGCGAAACGCGGGTCAGGTTCTCGCCGAGATCGGCGAGGCCGACGATCTGCATGTCGAGCTCGCCGACCGCGGAGGCGCCGTTGGTCACGGCCTCCGACTGATCCGCGGCGCCCGCCGCGATCTGTCGCGCCGCGCGCGACACGTCGTCGATCGCGAGCTGGCCTTGGCGCACGCCTTCCGAGGTGGAGCGCGCGTTCACGGCGACCTCCGTCATCGCACGCGAGACCTGCTCGACCGCGACGTTCGCGTGCTCGGTGGCCAGCGTGACCTCGCTGCTCGAGATCGCCAGCGCCGCTGCGGCGCTCGCGATGCCGGACGCGGTGTCGCGCAGGCCGGCCGTCGTGGCCGCGAACTCCTGGTCGAGCTCGCGCAAGCCTCCGACGAGCCCGTTGTAGCTGGCCGCGAGCTGCGCGATCTCGTCGCCGCCGCGGATCGGCAGCTCGTCGCGCGAGGGATGGAACTGCACGCGCAGATCGCCGCGCGCGAGGCCGCGGAACGCGTCGACGAGCGCGCCGACGTCGTCGCGCACCACCGCGGCGAGCCCCTGCGTCACCGCGCGTAGGCCGCGTCCGATCGAGCGCGTGATGAGCAAGAACAGCGCGGTCGCGAGCAGCAGCACGATCGCGGCGGTGACGCCGATCGCAAGCATCGCCTGGTCGACGGCCGCGTACATCGCCGCGACGGGAAGCGCGGTGAGCCAGATACCGATCGGCTTGCCGCGGGCGTCGCGAATGACGTCGTAGCGCGCGATGAAGTCGCGTCCGACGATCGGGTTGATGCCCACGTAGCCTTCGCCGCGCTCGTACGCGGCGCGCGCGGGCCCGATGAGGATCGTGTCGATCCCGCGGCCGGAACCGTCGAGCTTCATCACCGTGGTCGCGACGCGCACCGGGACGCCGTCGTGCGCGGCGAACAGCGTCGCGTCGGAACCGGTCAGGCGCTTCACTTCGTCGACGACGGAATAGTCGTGGTCGGACACCCACGTCCCGAAGCGCAGCTTGCCGTTCGAGAAGCTCGGTGCGCCTTTCGCCGCCGTCAGCGACTCGAGCACGCGTTCCGACGTGTCGACGCGCGCGCCCAGCTGCGCGGAGATGCCGGCGCGCACGCGATCCTGAACGACGACCAGCAGCACCGCGGCGAGGGCGACGAGCGACGCGATGCCGACGGCCAGAATTCGCGTCACGACGGACCACCGGCGCGGGTCGAGGAACGAGATCACGGGCGAGATCTCCGTAGACACATGGAAAGCGCCCCGCGTCTCAACCCGATCGACGAAGGCTCTGGGGTACCGCTCCCTGTACTCGGCTTGCGGCCGGGCGAAAAAGCGGCTGTTGACGCGAACTTAACCGCTGTTCGGGTCATCGGCGAATCCCAGCGTTCTGCTGAGCGGGCTCGGGGCCGCGAGCGAAGCGGGTCGGGCGACCGAGAGGCCGCGCTCGGCCGCAGCGGGTACAGAAAACCGGATGGAGCCGCTGGACCCGCTCGACGACGACGATGATGATGACGACGACGACTCGGAAGCGGGCCCGCCTCAGTTCTACCTGACGACGTTCATCCCGCGGCCCGCCTGGTACGAGCTCACGGAAGACGAAGCGGTCGCGTTCCTGCAGAACCGCGTCGCGCAGCTCAACGAAGCGTTCGTGGAGGAAGACGAAGGCGTCATCTGGGCCTACCGGTACCACGTCATGGAGCGCGCACGCGAGGTCGACGCGGTCGTGCTGCTGTGGATGATCACGTCGGACGCCGCGCTGGAGACGCTCGAGAGCACGCTGCGCCGCTCGGACGTCAACCGCTACTTCGACTGGAGCGTCATCGGCGGCGAGCAGAACAACGCGCCGCAGGACATCCTGGGCGCGTTCCTCGGGACGCTCGTGCCGCAGCGCGCCGACGATCACCGCGACGCGGAGGGCGACGGCTAGCGCCCCAGGCGTCGTTCGGGGCGCGCAGGGGAACGAGGCCGACATGAACGGCGCAGACGACGACGCGACGAACGGCGAGCAGTCGCTGAACCTCAACGATCGCGACCCCAGCGCGGGCGCCTCGGACGTCGGCGGCCGCGCCGGCGACGACGACGACACGAGCGGTCCCGACGCGCACGAGACCGGAGGCGGTCATACCGGGATGGGAAAGGGCCCGACCGGGAGCTGAACGAGAACCGCTCGACCGGTGATCGAAGCCCTGATCGGCGCGGCGATCGCGTGTCTCGCCGCGATGGTGACGCTCGGCGTGGTCGTGTCGCGACGGCCGCCGAGCCGGATCGACGTCGCCGGCTATGCGCTCCGCGGACGCGGCGTGGCGCTCGCGAAGCCCTTCACCCTGCTGGGATACTCGCCGCTGCTGTTCGTCCTGAGCGCGATCGCGGTGACGGTCGCGGTCGTCGTTCATGCGGGCCGGCCCGCGATCGTCACGCTGCTCGTCACGCAGGCGCTCTCGCAGATCGCCACGACGGTGGTGAAGCTCGGGTTCCGCCGCCCGCGGCAAACGACGTGGGTGGGCTACCACGAGCCCGACATGTCGTTCCCGAGCGGGCACACGACGACCGCGGTCGTGTTCTTCGCGGGCTTCGCGATCCTCGCGCTGCATGCGCCGTTCCCCCCGGCGGCGGCCGCCGCGCTCGCCGCGCCGCTGCTCGTCTGCGTGGTCGCGATCCCGTGGTCGCGTCTCGCGCTCGGCGCGCACTACGTCACCGACATTCTCGGCGGCGCGCTCTTCGGCGCGGCGTGGCTGTGCGCGGCGCTCGCGGGGATCGTCGCGCTCTACGCACGCAGCGCGCACCACGTCTGAGCGCGCCGCACGTGCGCGCTCACGGTGCGAGGCGCGTCAGATCCTTCCGCGCTCGATCAGCGCGAGGCCGCGCTCGACGATGCGGTTCACCGCGCCGCCGAACTCGGCGAAGCGTTCGTCGTGCGTCTGGCCGTTCACGTACCGCTTGTAGATCTGCTGCAGGATCGCCGCGTAGCGGAACACGTTGAAGATCACGTACCAGTGCAGCTCGGACAGATCGGCCCCCGAGCCGCACGCGTAGCGCTCGATCGCCTCGCGGCGCGTCGGAAACCCGGGACGCCAGGTCGGCATCCAGCCGTGCACGCCGCTTTCGTTCGTGTCCTCCGGCTCCGCCCAGAGCGCGAGCAGGTACCCGAGGTCCATCAGCGGATCGCCGCGCGTGCACATGTCCCAGTCGAGCACGGCGACGGTGCGCGCAGGATCGGCCGGGTCGAGCAGCGTGTTGTCCAGCTTGTAATCGTTGTGCACGAGCGTCGTGCGCAGCGAGCGCGGGAGATTTTGACGAAGCCAGCCGACGAGGGGCTCCGCCGGGCCGACGTCGGGCGTGAGCGCGTTGTTCCAACGCTCGATCCAGCCGCGCAATTGCCGTTCGACGTAGCCGTCCGGCTTGCCGAGATCGCCGAGTCCGACGCTCTCCGGGTCGACGGCGTGCAACGCGACGAGATTGTCGATCAGCGTCTCCCCGACGCCGCGCAGGACGCCGGGCCGCGCTCGCCACGGCTCCGGCACGTCCGCGCGGAAGGCGATCCCGTATCGCCGCTCCATCACGAAGAAGTCCGCCCCGATCACGTCGTGATCGGTGCACAGCAGATAGCTGCGCGGAGCGAGCGGGTAACCCTGATGGAGCGTGGAGAGCACGCGGTGCTCGCGCCGCATGTCGTGCGCGCCCGGCGGCACGGGTCCGAGCGGCGGGCGCCGCAGCACGTATTCCGCTTCGCCGAAGCGCACGAGATAGGTGAGGTTCGCGTGTCCGCCGCCGAACTGCCGCAGCGCGAAGGCGCCCTCGGAGACCGGAAGGCGCGAACGCAGGAACGGCTCGAGCTTCGCGGCGTCGAGGCGCTCTTCGTCGCGGACCTCGATCGTGTCGGCGTCGCGCGCGATCATCGCATCCGCGCCTCGACGCGCAGGTGCGCGGTCTCGTTGGCGCTCATCAGCAGCCGCCGCGCGCCGTTGATGCGCACCACCGAGATCGCCGCGTTGGCGAGCGGAAACACGAAGTCGTGCGGCGTTCCGGCGACCGCGCCCAGAAAAGCGTTGATCGCGCCGGCGTGGCTCACCGCCACGACGCGGCTTCCGGGATGGCGCGCCGCGATGCGGTCCAGCGTCGCGGTCACGCGCGCCCGTACGCCGGCCGACGGCTCCGTCCCGGGGATCGCGTTCCACGAGCCGTCGCGGATGGCGATGACGGCGAGCATCTCGAGACGCTCGCGCATCGTCAGATCGCCGGCCTGCACGTCACCGATCTCGACCTCGCGCAGGTCGTGCTCCTTCGCCACCTCGGCGATCCCCGTGCGGACCGCGATCGCGAGCCCCGTTTCGAGCGCGCGCCGGATCGGGCTCGCGTAAACGGCCGCCACGCCGAGCGCCGCGAACCGCTCCGCCGTCGCCTCGGCCTGCGCCCGGCCGCGCTCCGAGAGCGCGTGCAGATCGTAATCCTGGTACGCCGCGCTGGCGACGCCGTCGTCGGGGACCGCGTCGGCATGGCGCACGATGTGGATCTCGGTCGCGCCGCTCGCGAGACTCAGCCCGAGCGGCTCCAGCGGATCGCCCCGCCTCACCGCCGGCCTTTCAGCTCGGCCTTGGCGATCGCGGCGCGGTGGACTTCGTCCGGCCCGTCGGCGAGGCGCAGGGTGCGCACGCCGGCGTACGCTTCGGCGAGGAAGACGTCGCCGCTGACGCCTTTCGCGCCGAAGGCCTGGATCGCGCGATCGATGACGCGCAACGCGACGTTCGGCGCGACGACCTTCGCCATCGCGAGCACGTCCTTCGCCGCTTTGTTCCCTTCGCGGTCGAGGCGTTCCGCGGCTTCGTACACGAGCAGGCGCGCCTGATCGATCTCGATGCGCGAGTCCGCGATCCACTCCATCACCACGCCTTGCTCGGCGAGCGGCTTGCCGAACGCGACGCGCGTCTTCACCCGCGCGACCATCGCCTCGAGCGCGCGCTCGGCGATGCCGATCGAGCGCATGCAGTGATGCAGCCGTCCGGGGCCGAGGCGCCCCTGCCCGATCTCGAAGCCGCGGCCTTCGCCGAGGAGCACGTTCTCGAGCGGCACGCGCACGTCGTCGAACGCGATCTCGCAGTGGCCGTGCGGCGATTCGTCGTAGCCGAACACCGACAGGGTGCGAACCACGCGCACGCCCGGCGTGTCCATCGGCACGACGAGCATCGTGTGCTGCTGATGACGCGGTGCGTGGGGATTCGAGCGGCCCAGAAAGATGAGCACCTTGCAGCGCGGGTGCGCCGCGCCGGTGGTCCACCACTTGCGGCCGTTGATCACGTAGTCGTCGCCGTCGCGGACGATCGCGGCGCTGATGTTCGTGGCGTCGGACGATGCGACGCCGGGCTCCGTCATCGCGAATCCGGAGCGAATCTCCGCGTTCAGCAACGGACGCAGCCAGCGCTCCTGCTGCTCGCGCGTCCCGTAGCGCGCGAACACCTCCATGTTCCCCGTGTCGGGGGCGCTGCAATTGAACGCCTCCGGCGCGATGAACGAGCGGCCCATGATCTCGCACAGCGGCGCGTACTCGCGGTTGGTGAGCCCCGCGCCCCACTCGCTCTCCGGCAGAAAGAGGTTCCACAAGCCGGCCTCGCGCGCGCGCCGCTGCAGCTCGTCCATGACCGGCGGCTGCGCCCAGCGATTCTGCGCCGTCTCGAGCTGCTCGCGGTAGACCGCCTCGTTGGGATAGATCTCGGCGTCCATGAACGCGAGAAGGCGGTCGCGGAGCGAGGCGGCTGTCGCGGCGGCGGTCATCTGCGCTGTTTTCGTCGGCGAGCGAGGAGTCCCGTGCGAGCGACGCGTCAGCGCGCGAGCGCGGGCGGCGACGCGATGCCGAAGACCGCGCGCTCGATCACGTCGAGCGCGGCCGCGATGCGGCGCTCGTCGAGCGGCGTCTCGTCGAGAATCGCTTCCCGGTAGAAGCCGTCGAGGAGCGCCAGGAGCGCGGCGGCGGTCGCCTCCGGGTCCGTGACGCGCGCGAGCCCGCGCTCGCTCAGCGCCGACAGATGCCGTCCGATCCGCGCGATCCCGTCGGCCCGGCGCTCCCGGCGCTCGCGGCTCGCCTCCGGGTCGCGCAGCGCCAGCAGGAACGACGCGCGGAGCAGCGCCGGGTTCGTCGCGGGCGCGCGCAGGATCGCGTCGCCCATCGCACGCAGCCCCGCCCGCGCTTCCGCTTCGCTCGCCACGTCGTCGCGCAGCTGCTCGGTCAGCGGCCCGCGGCGCTCGCGCACGCGCTCCATCGCCGCGAGCAAGGCGGCCCGCTTGTCGCGGAAGTGCCGGTAGAAGGTTCCGTGCGCCAAACCGGCCTCGGCGGCGATCGCGTCGGCGGTGACGTCGCCGAAGTCGCGCGCCGCCAGCAGCCGCTCGAGCGCGTCGAGAAGCCGCCCGCGGGCGTCGCCGCGCCGCTTCGGCGGCTCGGCCGGCGCGCGCCGCGCATCGGCGGGCTGCGCGCGTCCGAGGTAGGTCCAGCGGCTGCGACGCCGGCCGCTCTCCGGGTCGCGCACGCTTTCGACCCGGTAGAGGTAGGCCCGGCCGCCGATCCGCTTCGTGACCTCGTACGCCATACGTGGTAACATGACTTGATCGTCATGCCGGAATTACCTACAACGAGACGCCCCAAGGGCCGCGCGTCATGAGCGCGTCCCTGGCCGACCGCCGGGCGGCTTCCGCGCTTGCCGCGGCCGAGCCGGCGGCGCGCAAGGCCGAGCCGCCGCTCGGGCTGGTCACGCTGACGGTGATGCTCGGGCTGATCATGGCGATCATCGACACGTCGATCGTCAACGTGGCGCTGAACGACATGGCGGGCAACCTCGGCGCCTCGCTCGACGAGATCGGCTGGGTCGCGACCGGCTACATCCTCGCGAACGTGATCATCATGCCGCTCAACGGCTGGCTGACCGCGCGCTTCGGCCGCCGCAACTTCTACGCGACGTGTCTGGCGCTCTTCACGATCTCGTCGTTCATGTGCGGAACGGCGACGAGCGTCGGGCAGCTCATCGTGTACCGCGTGATCCAGGGCTTCGGCGGCGGCGCGCTGCAGCCGACCGCGCAGGCGATCATGTTCGAGTCGTATCCGCCCAACAAGCGTGCGGGGGCGATGGCGATCTTCGGGCTCGGCGCGATGGTCGGTCCGGCGATCGGTCCGACCCTCGGCGGCGTGATCGTCGACAACTACTCGTGGCCGCTGATCTTCTACATCAACATCCCGATCGGGATCGTCGCCTTCCTGATGACGATGGCGTTCATCAAGGATCCGCCCTATCTCAAGCGTGACAAGTCGCCGGTCGACTTCATCGGGCTCGGGCTGCTCACCGCGGGCGTCGCGTCGATCCAGTACGTCCTCGAGCGCGGCCAGCGCGAAGACTGGTTCCAGTCCTCGACCATCGACGTTCTCAGCGTGGTGGCGGTCGTTTCGCTGGTGATCTTCTGCGTGCGCGAGCTGCGCGACGCGCGGCCGCTCGTCGACCTGCGCGTCTTCAAGTCGAAAGCCTTCAGCGCCGGCAGCACGATCGGCATCATCAGCGGGTTCGGCCTGTACGGGACGGCGCTGATCCTGCCGCTCTTCTTTCAGAACGTCCTCGGTTTCACGGCGACGGACACCGGGATGGCGCTGCTGCCGGGCGCGATCGCGACCGCAATCAGCATGCCGATCGTCTCGCGGCTCGTCGGGAAGATCGACGGCCGCATCTGCATCGCGGCCGGCTTGATCATCTTCGCGATCGGGGCGTGGTGGATGGGCGGCTTGACGCAGGAGGCCGGGTACTGGGACGTGTTCTGGCCGCGCGCGGTGCAGGGCTTCGCGCTGGGGTTTCTGTTCGTGCCGCTCACGACGGCCACGCTGGGCGAGATCGCGCGCGAGCGCATGGCGAACGCGACCGGAATATACACGCTCGTTCGGCAGCTCGGCGGCTCGCTGGGGATCGCGGTGCTGCAGTTTCTGCAGACCCGCTACCAGGACGACGACTACGCGCAGCTCGCGTCCGGCGTGACCGCCGCGAACCCCAACGACCAGAGCTTTCTCCAGACCATGCACGGCACGCCGACGCAGCTCTGGGAGATGGTGATGCGGAACGCGACGGTGCTCTCGTACGACGGCGTGCTGCGCCTCTGCGCGGTCATCTTCGTCCTGACGCTGCCGCTCGTGCTCTTGCTGAACTGGAAGCGCGTCACCGGAGGAGACGCCGCGCCGGCCGCGATGGCGGAATAGCCGGCCGGGACGCGCTCACGCCAGAGCGGCGCAGACGGCGTCGGTGACCCGATCGGTCGTCGCGTCGCCGCCGAGGTCGCGCGTGCGCGGACCGGACGCCGTCACCGTCTCGATCGCTCGCATCAGGCGGGCGGCGTTCTCGTTCTCACCGAGATGCTCGAGCATCATGACGGCGGTCCAGAACGCGCCGATCGGGTTGGCGATCCCTTTCCCCACGATGTCGAACGCCGAGCCGTGGATCGGCTCGAACATCGAGGGGAACCGGCGCGACGGATCGAGATTCGCCGTGGGGGCGATCCCGATGCTGCCGGCGAGCGCGGCGGCGAGATCGCTCAGCACGTCGGCGTGCAGGTTCGTCGCGACGACGGTGTCGATGCTCTTGGGCTTGTTCACCATGCGCACCGTCATCGCGTCGACCAGCTCGCGATCCCAGGTGACGTCCGGGAAATCGCGCGCGACGCCGGCGGCGATCTCGTCCCACAGCACCATCCCGTGGCGCTGCGCGTTCGACTTCGTCACGACGGTGAGGTGCTTGCGCGGCCGGCCGCGCGCGGCCTCGAACGCGAAGCGGATGATCCGCTCGACTCCGGCGCGGGTGAACACCGCCACCTCCGTGCCGACCTCGATCGCGTGCCCGCGATGCGCGCGCCCGCCCATCCCCGCATATTCGCCCTCGCTGTTCTCGCGCACGATCACCCAGTCCAGATCGCCCGGCGCGCAGTCGCGCAGCGGGCTCTGCAAGCCCGGGAGGATGCGCGTGGGGCGCACGTTCGCGTACTGATCGAACGGCTGGCAGATCGCGAGCCGCAAGCCCCAAAGCGTCACGTGATCGGCGACGCGTTGATCGCCGACCGCGCCGAAGTAGATCGCGTCGAACGGCCGCAGCGCGTCGAGCCCGTCGGCCGGCATCATCACGCCGTGCTCGCGGTAGTAGTCGGACCCCCAGGGAAACGACTCGAAGCCGAGCTGCAGCGCGCGGTCGGTCTCCTGCAAGCGCTGCAGCACCCGCACGCCGGCCCCGATCACCTCCGGCCCGATACCGTCGCCCGGGATGAGGGCGACCCGATGCGATCCCATTCGGCCGTCCTACGCGCCGGCGCCGCCGCGTCCCTAGCCGCTCGCGAAACGCGCGTGATAGACTGACGTGAGACACCGTCATGATCGTTTCGGCACGCCCGCTCACCGACGACGAGCGGCTCGAACTCAGCGCCGGCAACCCGGGCTGGCACATCGAACGCGAGCCGGACGGATCGCTGAACGTGAGCCCGACGTCGTATCGTAACGGGATCCGCGCGTTCGAAGCGGCGCGGCAGCTCGCGGAGTGGGGCGCGGCGACTGAACCGCGTCACCCGCGCCCGGCACGCGCAGCGAACGGCGCCGCGAGCCGGCCCGCTACCGCGTGCCGACGTCGCTCACCGCGGCGTAATGCCCGGCGTCCAGCGCGTAGATCGCGAGCATTGCGACGTACGACGTGCCGTTCACGGTTTTCGTGAACGTCGCGCTGCGCATCCCGGCGCTCGCGGCCGGCTCTCCGGCTGACCAGCCCGCGTCGCGCAACTGCTTCGCGAAGCTCTCGAAGACCGCGGCGAGCGGCAACGACGACGTGATGCGCGCGGCCGTCGTGGTTCCGTCGCCTGACGGGCCGGACGCGGCGATGTCGATCCCCGCGCTTGCGCGGAACTTCGGCAGCGGCGACGGCGGCAAGAGCATCGGAAACGCGGGAAGCGAGCCCGGCTTGGCGCACAGCAAGTTCACCTGCGCGCCCGTGCCGACTCCCACGTCGAGCGCGGAGGCCGGCGACTGCGGCTCCTGCAGCGTGATGTCGGCCGGTACGGCCGAGCCCGACGGCGAGCACCACATGCGCAGTTGCGGGAAGGAAAGCGTGAAGCCGCCCTGCGGCAACGGCAGCCGGTCGGCCAGGCTTTCCCCACGCGTCCAGCCCTTTCGTCGAAGCTCCGCCTCGTACGACGCGACCGCTGCGTCGCGGTCCGGCGCATCGTAATAGAGCTCTGTCGGATGGCCGCTCAGCGCCGCCGTCCATCCGAGACCGTTCGTCGACGCGGGCAGCGCCTGCGAAACGCTGCCGAGCAGCGTCGCGGCCGGCAACGGCACAGCCGGAAGATCGGGCGGGACCGCGTGCAGCAGCACGTGCGCTTCCTGGCCGCCGCGGCCGGCGATGCGCTGCGCGAGCACGAGCGCGTCGTCGGCGTCGGACGCCGTTGCGAAGATCGGTGTCAGCGCCGCGCTCGCCGCGAACCCCAGCGCGAGAACGGCGCGAATCATGCGGCCGACTTCTTCCGTTTCGGCTTCGCGGCGCTCGCCGATTTCTTCGCGGTCGTCTTGCGCGTGCCGCCGCGCTTCGCCGGCTTCTCGTCGGCTTCGTCGTCCTCGTCTGCCGTCGCGGCCGCGTGGCGTCCCTTGCCGCGCGCCTTCGTCTGTTCGAGCGAGCGCTGCAGCACGTCCATCAGGTTCACGACGTTCGTCGCCGCCGGCTTGTGCGGCTTCGGCGCTTCGACTTCTTCGCCGTTCGCGCGGGCCTCGATCATCGCGAGCACGTCTTCTTTGTACTTGTCGTGGAACTGTTCGGGATCGAACGAGTCCGCGCTCATCGTGTCGATGAGCATCTTCGCGACCTTCTTCTCGGCGTCGGCCACCTTCTCGTGGAGCGAGGGGAAGTCGAAGCCGGACTGGCTCACCAGCTCGTCGGCGAAGTGCATGAGCTCCAGCACGAGCGCCTCGCCGTTCGGTTTCACGGCCGCGAGGTGCTCGCGCGAACGGACCACCACGCGCGCGATCGCGACTTTTTTCGAGTCGATCAGCGCGTCGCGCAGCAGCGCGTAGGCGTGGCGGCCTTTCTTCTCGGGCTCGAGATAGTACGGCGTGTCGAAGAACATCGGATTGATCTGGTCGAGCTCGACGAACTCGACGATCTGCACCGACTGCGTCGCCTCGGGCCGGACGGCTTTCAGGTCCTCGTCGGTGACGACGACGTAGCGGCCCTTCTCGTACTCGTAGCCGCGGACGAGGTCGGCGTACTCGACCTTCTCGTCGCAGACGGAGCAATGGCGCTCGTTGTAGATGCGCCCGTCGTCCTTGGCGTGCAGGAAGTTGAACCGCAGGTCGTTCGTCCGCACCGCCGTGTAGAGCTTGACGGGGATCGTGACGAGCCCGAAGTTGATCGCACCGGACCAGATCGCGTGTGCCATGACTCCACCATTATTCCCATAGCGAGCGAGCCTTAGCAAGGGCGCCTTCGAGCTTCTGCGGCTTCCAGCCCTCGGCGACCCAGGGGTCGCCGCCCTTCGCGACCAGCTTCGGGACGTTGGCGATCGTCCAGCGCCGCATCTCGGCGGTCGTCTCGCGGGCCCGCTTGCGGCGCATCGCCTCGACCTCGCTCCACGCCAGCGGCATGGACACGGGCGCGCCGGGGCGGGCGCGCACCGTGAAGGGTGCGACGTAGGTCTTCCCCCGGCCGACCTGGACCCAGTCGAGGTAGACGAGGTCGTCGGGACGCCGCGCGACGGCCCGCTCGAGCGTCGTGTCGTACGGCAGCACGGTGTGGACCCGCCGGGCCAGCAGCTCGGAGACCCCCTTCGCGACCTCGTAGTCGTAGCGCGGCGCGAGCGGGACGAGGACGTGCAATCCCATCCCCCCGGTCGTCTTCACGTAGGGCCGCAGCCCGATCGTGCGCAGCTCGTCGCGGAACGCCAGCGCGACCCGCGCCAGCCGTGCGAGCGGACAACGCTCGCCCGGATCGAGATCGAACAGAATGACGTCGGGGACGTCGAGCGAGCCGACGCGCGAGTACCAGATGTGCAGCGTGATCGCCGCGAGGTTGGCGACCCACACCAGCGACGCTTCATCGTCGACGACGACGTACGTCACGTCGCGCGGCTCGCCGGTCGTCGGCGGGATCGTCACGCGGTGCACCCATTCCGGCGTGTAGCGCGGCATCTGCTTCTCCCAAATCCCGCGCGGCACGTCGATCCCGTCGGGGAAGCGCTCCATCGTCAGCGGGTTGTCGCGCAGATACGGCAAGATGACCGGCGCCACGGCGCGGTAGTACGCGACCAGATCGCCTTTGGTGTAGCCGTCGGACGGAAACAGAACTTTGCCCTGGTTCGTCAGCGCGACGCTTCGCTCGCCGACGACGACGCTGCCGCTCGCGGCGCTCGGGCGCGATCCCTTCTTCGTCGCACCGCGCCACTCGGCGTTGACCTTGTCGGCGGCGCTCTTCGCGCGCGCTGCGCTCATGCGTCGGGGTCGGCGTGCTGCTCGCGCTCGCGCACGACCGTGGCCGGATCCTTGTCGCTGCGCAGCGCGATGAACACGGGCTGGCGCAGGATGCCTTCGCGCGTCCACTCGGCGAACGCCACCTCGCCGACGAGCTTCGGCGAGACCCAGTGGGCCGGCGTGTTCGGCTTCGGCGGGTTCGCGAACGGCGAAGTCTTGCGCTCCAGCGGTTTCAGCTCCGCCATCAGCTCGCGCAGCCGCTTCGCGTCGTATCCGGTCCCGACGTGGCCGGCATACACGAACTTGCCGGCCTCGTGGTAGCCGACGAGCAGCGAGCCGAATTCCTTGCGGCTGCCGCGCGGCTCGGTCCATCCGCCGATCACGAACTCCTGACGCCGCTTGACCTTGATCTTCACCCACTCGCGCGAACGGATCGAGCGGTACGGCGACGTGCGCACCTTGCCGACGATCCCTTCCAGCCCGCGCTGCTGCGCCAAGTGAAAGAGCTTCTTGCCGTCGGCGAGGACGTGCTTCGAGTACAGCACGCCGCGATCGGGCACGATCAGCTGCTCCAGCAGGCGTTTCCGCTCTTCGAGCGGGTGCTGCCGCTGATCCCGGCCGTCCGCGTAGAGCAGGTCGAAGACGACGTACGTGACCGGCGAAGGCTTCGTGCGTTTGCGCCCTTTCAGCTCGGGCTTCTCGCGCGACTGCAGCGCCTGAAAATCCGGCTTGCCGCGCGCGTCGAGCACGCACAGCTCGCCGTCGACGACCACCGGGATCGACTTGAACGCGCTCGCGAGCGAGGCCATCTCCCGAAACTGGTGCAGCAGGTCTTTGCCCGTGCGCGAGGTGAGCGTGACCTCGTCTTTCTCGATCGTCGCGATCGCGCGATAGCCGTCCCACTTCAGCTCGAACAACCAGCGGTCGTCGTCGAACGGCTCGTCGACGAGCGTGGTGAGCATCGGCTTCACGTCGCGCGGGATCGGATCGGTCTTCACGGCTCGCGCACGCGCCGCGCGCTTCACGAGCGTTCCGTCGGACGAAGCCGCGCGATTGCTGTGCCAGATCGGCGCGTCCTTGCGCTGCGCCTGCAGCTCGGCCAGCGTGCGCCCGGTCTGGACGCTCTCCGCGTGGTCCTCCACCCGCCACGCCGGATCTTCGAACTCGTCGTGGTCTTTGAAGAGCAGCCACGGCTCGCCGTGCTCGCCTTCGCGCGGCTTGATCTTCACGAGCGTGAAGAGGCCCTTGAGCTTCTTGCCGTGCAGCACGAACTTGATCTTGCCCTTGGCGACCTCGCGCACGGGATCGTCGCCTTCGGCCAGCTCGTAGGTGCCGTTGTCCCAGACGATCACTTCCCCGGCGCCGTAGTTGCCGGCCGGGATCACGCCCTCGAACGTCTGGTAGTCGAGCGGGTGATCCTCGGTCTTCATCGCGAGGCGCTTCTCGATCGGGACGAGCGTCGGGCCCTTCGCGACCGCCCACGACGGCATCGCGCCGCCGGCCTCGAGCCGGAAGTCCCAGTGCAGCCGCGTCGCGCGATGCTCCTGCACGACGAAGCGGAGCTTCTTGGTAGAAGCCCGCTTTCGTCCTTTGGGTTCCGGGGTCGCCGCGAAGTCGCGCTTGCGAACGTACTCCGCGAGCGGATCGCGCTTCGCCAGCTAGATCCCTTCCTCGTCGCGGAGCGACGCGTCGCGCACGTCGCGCGCGGCCTTGTGCATGTCGCCCTTCAAGTCGTGTCCCGCTTCGCGCACGTGCGAGGCGACGCGCTCGCCGAGCGGCATGCGGTCACCCTGGACGGCGCGGTCGAGCTTCTCGGCTCCGGCCTTCACGCGTTCTTTCGCCTCGTCGAGCGCGTCGTGCGTGTCCGCCTTCAGCGTCTCGATCGTGTCGCGCGTCGTCGTGTCATCGTCGCGGCGATCCATCAGTGCGTCCCGCCGCCGCTCGAGGAGCCGCCCGTCGTCGTCGTCGTGCCCGAGCCGGACGTGCCGCCGCCCGTCGTTCCGCCGTTGAGCGGCTGCGAGCTCGTCGTGTTCGTCGTGCTGCGCGTGGTGCTCGTCTGGTTCCACGGCTGCCACACGAAGAGCGCGATCAGCGCCACGACGACGATCACCGCCACCAGGCTGAAGGTCGCCAGGGACCCGCCGCTCTCCCGATCGATCGTGACGTTGCGTTCGTCCATTCGTCTTCTCCCTCCGGTAGTCGCCGTGTTCTCTACCCGAAAGCGCGAAGAACTCAACCGGGCGGCGGAAAGCCGTGAGCCCGCCTAGTCGTGGCGCACGAACGTATTCCAGTACCAGCAGCCCCACACGCCGGCGGCGGCGCTCCAGACGATCAGCGCCTGTGCGCCGCGACGAACGGCGACGCGCAGGTCGCGTTGGGCCGCAAGTCCCATGAGGGCAAGGAGAAACGGGGTGAAGTCGAGCGCGTGGCGCATGCCGAACTGCGCTCCGCCGTTCGCGTAGTACAGCAGCGACGGCGCGGCGACGAGTGCGACCGCCGCCCACAGCGCGAGCACGAGCCGGCGCGGCTCGCGCGCGAGGAACGCGAGGAGGAGCGCCGGGCTCGTGAACCAGAGCGCCGTTCCCGGCGCATCGGGCACGAGCCACGGCGGCTTCCCGAGCCAGAGCGGCGGCTGGACGAAGAACGACCACAGCTCCACGGGGACGTTGCCGAGCCCGAACGGCGAGCCGTCGGGCGAGCCCATGTACGGGTCCTGATGGTAGAAGATCGTGTGTCCGGCGTCCCACGGGACGTGCCAGCGCGCCATGTTGTAGGCGACCCACGCGGCGAAGAACGGCACGAGCACCAGGACGAATGCGCCGAGCGCGCGCGGGTCGCGGCGCGGCTCGCGAAAGCCCCGCCAGACCCACCAGGCGAACACCGGCAGCGCCATCACGAGCGTGAAGCGCGACCCGAGCGCGAGCGCGACCCACAGCCCCGTGAGCCACCCGCGGCCTTTCCCCGCCACCTCGCACAGCGCCAGCATCGTGAACGCGACGGCACACGTCTGCGCGGCGAACCAGACGTCGCCGAGCATCGAGCACCACAGCAGATCCGTCCCGGCGAAGAAGAACACCAGCAGCCAGATCGCCGGGCGCTGCGCGACGCCGAGGCGCTCGAAGAACGCCCACGCCGCGCCGACCGCGACGCCGCACATGAGACACGCCAGCAGCGTCTGGTTGGCGCGCACGCCGACGGCCTCGACGAGCGGCAAGATCAGCAACGCGGGGATCGGATCGTTGACGATGTAGCGATGGCCGTCGAACAGCACGGCGTCGATCGCCGGTCCCGGCCACAGCGGATCGATCCACAGCCGGTGATGGAGCAGCGCGTCCGCCAGCAGGACGTAGTTGTCGTACGGCGTCACGCGGCCGTGCGCGAAGAGCAGCGCGACGAGCGCGGCGAGGATTCCGGCGAGAAGCGCGTTCACGGCGGCAGGATCTCGTAGACCTGGGGGCGCCCGGCGCCGTCGAGCAGCCGCGTCCGAAAGCCCGGAATCTCCGGGGCGCCGTCGGAGAGGATTGCGAGCTGACCGCGCTTCGTCCACGCCGGGTAGTCGGCGATGTCGTCGAGCGCGAGCGCGCAGACCACGATGCGCCGGCCCAGCGTGCCGTCGACGTACGCGTGGTAGGCGAGCGGGGTCGCCCAGTCCCACGGCGCGACGACGATCGCACCGTCGCGCGTGCCCGCGGCGACGCGCTCGGCGAGCGCCGTGCCGTGCTCCTCGCCGCGCAGCGCGAGCACCGCGTGCGCGCCGAGCGCGTCGTGCACGAGCGCTGCGCAGAGCAGCGCGAGCGCGACCGCCGACGCGAGCACGGGACGCCGGCGGCCGGCGAACCGGACGAGCCGGTCGGCCGCGAACGCGAGACCCAGCGCCGCCGCCGCGTACAGCGCGAACGCGTAGCGCTCGGGATCGGCCTCGGCTTGGTACGACGCGCCGAACGCGGCCGGCAGCGCCGCCGCGAGCGCGAGCGCGACGGCGGCGAGCGGGATCTCCGCGGCCATCGCGACGAGCCCGCCCAGCGCGGCGAGCAGCAAGCCCAGCGGGAAGGCGTTCACGAGCGCCGGACCGTAGCGCGCCGCCGCTCGCGCGACGGTCTGCGGCGCGAGGAGCCGCGAGAGCGTGTAGCCCGGCTGCCACTCCGTCCCGGTGACGAGCTGCAGGAAGCCGTCGACGGTCGACGGGTGATGGTCGTCCCAGAACGGCCGCCCCGGCGGGACGCCGATCGCGAGCGTCGGATCGAGCCCGTGCGCGGTGACGTACGCGCTGCGCAGCGGCAGGTAGGCGTACGCGGCGAGGACGATCGCCGCGGACACCGCGACCGGCACGGCAACGCGGCGCCACGGCCACGCTCGGCCCAGCGAGGCGACGACGCCGCCCGCGAGGATCAGCAGCGTCGTATTGTCCAGCGCGAGCGCGACCCCGGCGAGCACGATCGCCGCGACGAGGGCGCGGGGCTCGCCGCGCATCGACCAGCGCAGCGCGAGCGCGAGCGCGGCGAACGCGACGACAAAGCCGAGCGGGTGCGCGTCGGCGTACGTTCCGCGTACCCACACGTCGTGCGCGAAGGCGAACAGCCAGCCGGCGAGGATCGCGAGCGCCGGCGCGATTTCGAACAGCAGCGCCGTCGCGGTGACCACCGACGCGCCGAGCGCGACCGCGATCGCGGAGAGGAGGTTCAAGCGCAGCGCGACCGTCCCGAACGGGAGCGCGTGCGTCCACAGCCAGCCGAGCATGACGTAGCCGGGAAATCCGGTCGGATACGGGATCCCGGCGATCCACGCGACCGTCTGCAGATCGCCCGTGTCCCAGAAGCCGACGTCCGTCTGGACGGAAACGAGCAGCGCCGCGAACGGGACCGCGAACGCGACCACCATCGCCGGCGTCGCGGAGAGGCGGAGAGCCAAGCGCGTGCAACTACGCCCGATGGTCCCGACCCGCCTCTCGCGGCCGCGCGTGGTCGTCGCCGAACCGTTCGCCGACGCCGGGCTCGCAGTGCTGCGCGACGCCGGGATCGAGGTCGACTCACGCGTCGGGCGCTCGCGCGACGAGCTGAGCGCCGCGCTCGCGGATGCGGACGGGCTGATCGTCCGCTCCGAGACCCGCGTCGACCGCGAGCTGCTCGCTGCGGCGCCGCGGCTCGCCGTCGTCGCGCGCGCCGGCGTGGGCGTCGACGCGATCGACGTGGACGCGGCGACCGCGGCCGGGATCGTCGTCCTCAACACGCCGGGCGCGAACACGCTCGCTGCGACGGAGCAGACGTTCGCGCTGATGCTCGCTCTCGCGCGCCGCATCCCGGAGGCGGTGGCACACGTGCGCGCGGGACACTGGGACCGGCGCGGACTCATCGGGACCGAGCTGCACGGAAAGACGCTCGGGATCGTCGGGCTCGGGCGGATCGGCGGCAACGTCGCGGCGCGGGCGCGCGCCTTCGGAATGACGGTGTTCGCGCGCGACCCCTTCATCTCGGCGGCGCGCGCCGATGCGTTCGACGCCAAGCTGGTCGGCCTCGAGGAGCTTCTGCGGCAGAGCGACTTCGTCACGCTGCACGTCCCCCTGACCTCGCAGACCAGCGGGATGATCGATGCGGCCAAGCTGCGCCTGATGCAGCCGCACGCGTACCTCATCAACTGCGCGCGCGGCGGAGTGATCGTCGAGCGCGATCTGCTCGCGGCGCTCGACGCCGGCGTCCCGGCCGGCGCCGCGCTCGACGTCGTCGCCGACGAGCCGCCGCCCCCGGACGGCACGGGCGCCGCGCTCCACCGTCACCCGAAGGTCATCGCCACGCCGCATCTCGGCGGGTCGACGCGCGAAGCGCTCGCGCGCATCGCCACCGAGCTCGCACACGACGTCGCGCGCGTCCTGCTCGGCGCTCCGGCGGCCGCGGCGGTGAACGCGCCCGCCCCGGACGGCGCCGACGCAGCGCGGATCGTGCCGTTCCTCGACGTCGCGTATCGTCTGGGCCGATTCTATCCGCAGTACGCACGGCCGGAGCGGCTGCCGCCGTTCGCGCTCGTCCTCGGCGGTGCGCTCGCCGGCGTCCCGCCCGAGCCGCTCGTTCGCGCGTTCTTGAGCGGGCTGCTCCAGGCGACGACCGAACGGCGGGTGACGGTCGTGAACGCCGAAGCGATCGCGCGCGAGCTCGGCATCGTCGTCGAAACGGGCACCGACGAGGACGCATCGTCCTACGCGTCCTCGCTGCGCGTTCAGGCCGGCGAGACGTCCGTCATCGGCACGGTTCTGGCCGGGTCGGCGCGGATCGTCGAGCTCGACGGCTACGAGATCGACGCGATGCCCGCGGGTGCGATCCTCATCACGCGCCATCGCGACGTCCCCGGGATGATCGGCAAAGTGGGGACGCTGCTCGGCGACGCGCAGGTGAACATCTCGACGATGCAGGTCTCCCGCAACACGGTCGGCGGCGATGCGATCATGGTGCTGTCGACCGATCGCGCCGCCGACGAGACGACGGTCGCTGCGCTCCGCGCGATCCCGGGGATCAGCGCGGTCCGCTCGCTCGCGGTCTGATGCGCGTCTACGTCGCCCGGCACGGCGAGACGACGTGGAATCGCGCGGGCCGCTACCAAGGACGGCGCGAGTCCGACCTCTCCCCGCTCGGCGAGTCGCAGGCGCTCGCGCTGGCCGGCGCGATGGAGCGCGCGGGCGTCGGGCGCATCGTCTCCTCGCCGCTGCGGCGCTGCACCGCGACCGCGCAGCCGTCGGCCGAAAGGCTCGGCGTCAGCGTGGAGATCGACGAGCGGCTCATCGAGATCGCGCACGGTACGTGGGAAGGCCGCCTGCGCGACGAGATCGCCGCGAACGATCCGGCGCGCTACCGCGCGTGGCGCGAAGACCCGGCGCACGTGGCGTTCGAGGGCGGCGAGACGATCGGTGCGGTGCTCGAGCGCTGGCGCAGCTTCGCCGCATCGGTGCGCCCCGGCGAGCCGACGCTCGTCGTGACGCACGACGCCGTCGTGCGCGTCGCGCTGTGCGACGCTGCCGGCGGCGATCTCCGCGACTTCTGGCGCGCCCGCGTCCAGAACGGCGGCTACGCGGTGTTCGACGCCGACGACAGCGCGTGGACGCTCGTCGAGGAATGTGCGGGCGCGCACCTCGCGGGGATCGCCGCCGCGACGGAGACGCAAGCGCTGTAGCCTCGCGGCATCGCAAGCGCCGGCGGTGACGGCGTCGCAAGGCGCTGCGACGCTTCGCTGCGAGCGCCGAAGCGTTCAGTAGCTCGGGATGCCGCGCGCGACGGTCGCGTCGCCGGGGCCGGTGATGTCGATCTCCGCGACGCGGCCGACACCGCGCACGAAGAGCGTCGCCGGCGTCCCCGGCACCAGCGCGCCGACGTCGCGGAACGTCCCGCCGGACTCGACCCGAACGTGCCCGCCGGGCGGTGCGCCGGAGACGACGACGTAGTACCACGCGCCGTCGCGCGCGTAGATCGCTTTCGCGACCATCCCCGGCGGCGTGGTGAGCGAGACGTGCTCGAAGTGCGAGGCCGCCATCGCGAGCAGCGCCGTGTTCGTGGAGGCGAGGCGGCTCGACGCGGCGTGCGCGGCGCTGCCTTCGTACGCCGCCGTAGCGGCGAGCACGACGGCGGCGGCTGCTGCGGCACCGGCGAACCAGCTCCGCTGCCGGGATGCGCTTCCACCGACGGTCGTGCGCAGCCGTTCGGTCGTGGCCGCCTCGGACGGCGCCGGAGGCAACGCGCCGGCGAGCGCGGCGGCGGCCGCCTCCGCGGCGATGACGCGCTCGCGGCACGTCTCGCACGACGCGACGTGCGCTTCGATCTCCGCCGCACGCTCGGGGGCGATGATGCCGAGCACGTACAGCTCCGCGTCGTCGTCGAGATGGTTCACGATGCTGATCCTTCGGAGAGCGCGCCGTGCAACCGGCGCAAAGCGGCGGCGAGGCGGCTTTTCACGGTGCCGATCGGAATCGCGAGCTCCTGCGCGATCTCCGCCAGCGTGCGTTCGCCGTAGTAGGCGCGTTCGATCACGTTCCGCTGTTCGGGCGAAAGCACGCCGAGCGCGCGCCGAACGCGCTGCGCTTCGACCGGATCGAGCGCAGCCGTGGGATCGACGAACGGCTCCGCCGCGGCCGCCGCGCTCGTCTCGCGGACACGCCGCCGAGCCGTCCCGCGAACGGCGTCGAGCGCTTCACGGCGGACGCAGGCGATGAGGAAGGGCAGCAGCGGCCCGCGCTCGGCACGATACGTCCCGGCGCTCCACACCCGAAGCAGCGCGCCGTGCACAGCGTCCTCGGCGGCGTCGCGATCGTGGAGCACGTGGTACGCGACGGAGCGGAGGCGCGCGGCGTGTGCGCGGTAGGCGTGTTCGAATCCGGTTCCCTCGAACGCCATCGGCTGCGTTTCGCCGGCGCCGATCAGGCGTCCGCCAGCGAACGGTCCTGCCACGCCGCCGACCGGTCGAGCTCGACCGTTCGAAAACCGAGCACGCCGAGCAGCGACCCTGGAGCGACGGCGAGCGGCCCCGGCGATGCGCCCGGCGCCCCCGGCGCCGCCTGCGGGAAACCGGTCGCGCGCGCGGTCGCGAAGCGAATGTTGCCGTCGCGCTTCTCGACGACTTGGTGGATGTGGCCGTTCAGTACGGTCACCGCCGAGAACCGGCGCAGCAGCGCGATCGCGGCCGTCCCGTCGCGCGTCGTCCAGCCCCATGCGGGATAGACCGCGAACAACGGGACGTGCCCGAACACGACGATCGGCGTATCGGCGGAGCGCGCCGCGAGATCGTCGCGCAGCCACGCGAGCTGCTCGGGGCCCAGCTCGCCCATCGTCTCGCCCTCGCCGACGTTGACGAGCGCGACGAAGTGCGCGCCGCCCTGATCCCACGACGACCAGCCGCGGCCGGCGGCGTCGTTCCGCGCGAACGACGCGGCGAACCGTTTCGGCCCTTCGGCGCCGATCACGTCGTGCTCGCCCGGAAGCGCGATGAGCGGAGCGCGCAGCGTGCTGAGCATGGCGCGCGCGTCATCGAACTCCCGGGCCTTGCTCAGATGCGTCACGTCACCGGTATGGATGACGAACGACGGCTGCTGCGGGAGCGCGTTGATCGCGTCGATCGCGTGCTGGAACGTCGCACGGACGTCCATGTTCGCCGGACCGGAGTAGCCGATGTGGCTGTCGCTGATCTGCGCGAACGCGAACCCGCCGCGCGGCGCCGCGTCCGCGGCGCGCGCGATCCCGTCGGTTCCGAGCACGTACACGATGCCCGCACCCGTCCAGGCGACGTGGTGGACGAAGTCTCCGCGTCTCACCGAGCGGCCTGCACGACGATCGTGCCCTTCATGAAGGGATGCACGGTGCAGTGATACGTGTACGTGCCGGCCTTCGTGAAGACGTGCACCCACCGCTCGGCGCGGTTGAGCCCCTCGGAGTCCCACGAGTTGTCGTCGGCGGTCGCGGTGTGCGCGTCGTCGTCGTCGTTGACGAACGCCACGCGCTCGCCGGGATGGATCGTCACGACGGCCGGTTCGAACGCGTCGTCTTTGAGATGGACCGTCGCGGCGGCGGCGCCGGGCGCCGGCGAACCGACGGCCGCCGCGAGCAGCACGGCGGCGAGCAGCATGTTCATACATCTCGTACGCCGCCGCGGCGAGGACGGTTCGGCCTCCACCGTTGCAGGCCGCCGAACCGCGCCGCTCGACCGCGGCGTACACGCAGCGTCCGGCACGCATCGACGAAACGACGCTGCCGATCGCGACGAGCGTCTTCTCGTCGCTCCGCCGGCGCGCCGCGCCGGCCGAAAGCGAAAACGAACATGAAAGCCCTGATGCCATCCCTGATCGCGGCCTGCGTCGCGCTCGGAACGCCCGCTCTCGCGCGTGCGGATACCACCGCCGCCGTCTCGCAGCCGAACGACGCCGGGAAGACGGCGCTGGTGTGCCGCGCGGCGTCCGCCGGCGAGCGGCAGAACGCGCTCTACGGCAGCGTCCCGCTCCTCTGCACGACCGCGAAGCAGTCGGCGACGAGCGACGCCGCCCGCGCGCAGCAATACACCGTGCAGCACCGAGACGACCAGTCGTGGGTCTACGACATCTTCATGCTCGACCACATGAACGGCAACGGCGGAAACTAGACGCTCGTGCGCCGCCCTTACGCGCGGTTCGGCGACGTCACGGCAGCGCGGCGTCGGCGGGCGGGAGCGGACGCGGGAGCGAGAACGTCGAGGCGGGGAGCGACGCCGGGAAGCGCCAGCGGACGAAGGCGATCTCCTCGTGCGCCGTTCCGCCGGCGACGCGGGCCGAAGCGGTCGCACCGCTGACGACCCACCATTTGCCGGCTTTGCGGAAGCTCACGCTCCCGCGGCCGCCGTGCTGCGCCGTGGCGAACGCGACCGACGCCGGCAAGAACGCGAGCCCGTCGATCGTCACCTGCGTGAACGTGAACCCACGCGACGCCACTTTCGGGGCGAGACGGAAGACGTAGTCGAGGTGATGGCCGTCGCGATGCGGCCCGGCATACGTGAAGTCGTATGCGTCGGGCCGCGGCGCGAGCGCGGCGACGCGATAGCGGTACGGCCGCCCGCGAAAGATGCGGATCACCGGCTCGGTCGAGCGCGTGCCGTTCACCGCCAGCGTCTCGTCGCGCTCGTCGCCGCCGCTGCGGAAGACGCGATGGCTCTGCTCGAGCACGCGGGTGCCGGTCTGTACCATCGTGTACTCGAAGGCGAAGACGCGCGGCTCGGAGAGCGTCGCGAGCGCGGCGCGATACCGCGCCAGAACCGCGTCCGGCGTGAGCGGCGCGCTCGCGACGGCCGCCGCGGCGACCAGAGCGATCACGCCGCCTCGCGCCGGAGCGCCGCGCGCATCGCGTCGAGCGCGGCGGCCGCGCCCGACGGGTCTTTTCCGCCGCCCTGCGCCTGCGCCGCGGCGCCGCCGCCTTTGCCGCCGACGAGCGGCGCCGCGGCTTTGACGAGGTTCCCGGCGTGCACGCCGGCGCGGACCGCGTCGTCGCTCGCGCTGACGAACAGCGACGCGCTCGATCCGTCCGTCCCGATCAGCGCCACGACGCCGGACGGCAGCCGCGCGCGGATCGCGTTTCCGAGCGCGCGCAAGGCTTCGGCGTTTGCCTCGGGGACGACCGCGAGCACCGCGCGCACGCCCCCGAAGTCCTCCGCGCGCTCGGCGTACGTCGCCGCGTCGGCGGCGGCGAGGCGCGCCTTGATCTCGTTCATCGCCTTCTGCAGATCGCGCACGTCGGACTGCAGCCGCTCGACCCGTTCGACGAGCTCGTCCGGTTTCGCCGAGAGCGTCTCGCCCAGCTCGGCCAGCGTGTCCTGTTGCCGCTCGACGTACGCCTCCGCGGCTTTCCCGACGATCGCTTCGATGCGGCGCACGCCGCTGCCGATCGAGCTTTCGCTGAGCATGACGAACAGCCCCAGCTCACCCGTCGTGTGCGCGTGCGTTCCGCCGCAGAACTCGACCGACGGCCCGAACTGCACGACCCGCACGCGCTCGCCGTACTTCTCGCCCGCCATCGTGATCGCGCCGGTCTGCTTCGCCTCGTCGATGGGCAGCTCGCGCATCTCCTGATGATGATCCGCGCGAATCAGCTCGTTCACGCGCTGCGTCACCGCGCGCTTCTGCAGCGGCGTCAGCGCGCCGCTCGGACTGCGAAAGTCGAAACGCATGCGATCGACGCCGACCCACGAGCCGGCCTGCACCACCTCTTCGCCGAGCACGTCCTTGAGCGCGCGCTGCAGCAGGTGCGCCGACGTGTGATGGCGCCGGATCTCCTCACGCCATTCCGGATACACCCGCGTGTGCACGGGCGTGCCGGCGGTCAGCACGCCCGAGACCAGCCGGCCGTGGTGCGCGATCGCCTCGCCGACGAACTGCGTGTCGGTCACCTCGAACACCGCGTCGCCGTGCGTGATGCGGCCGCGATCGCCGATCTGTCCGCCTTTCTCCGCGTAGAACGACGTTCGATCGAGCAGGACCTGCGCCTCGGTGTCCGCCTCGATGGCGTCGACCGGCGTCCCGCGGACGAGGATCGCCTGCACCGTGCCGTCCGCTTCGAGCCCGCCGTAGCCTTCGAACGCGGACGAGAGCGTCGGCAGGTCCGTCACCGTCACGACCGCGCGCTTCGCCGCGGCGTCGGCGCGCGCGCGCTCGCGCTGCGCCGTCATGTGCTGCTCGAAGCCGACCGAGTCGACGGACACGCCGCGCTCGCTCGCGATCTCGCGCGTCAGCTCGATCGGGAACCCGTACGTGTCGTGCAGCACGAACGCGTCCTCACCGGAGATCAGGCTCGTGCAGTCGGCGAGCGCGTCGTCGATGAGGTGCTCGAGCAGCTCGGTTCCGCGGTCCAGGGTGCGCATGAAGCCCGCCTCTTCGCCGCGCAGCGTGCTCTGGACGTCGCCGAGGCGCGCCCGCAGCTCGGGATAGCCGCTCTGCAGCGAGGCGACGACCGCGCCGGCCAGCTCGGCCATGAACTCGCGCGGATAGCCGAGGAGCCGTCCATTGCGGATCGCGCGGCGGATCAGGAAGCGCAGCACGAAGCCGCGCTCGGTGTTCGAGGGATAGACGCCGTCGGCGATGAGGAACGTCGCGGCGCGCGCGTGGTCGGCGATGATGCGGCGCCGCACGAGCTGCTCGGCCGCATCGAGCGACGTCTGCCCCACGCCCGGCTGCGCCGCGATCAGATCGGTGAACAGGTCGGTCTCGTACATCGACACGCGTCCGTTCGCGACGGCGAGCATGCGTTCGAAGCCGGCGCCGGTGTCGATCGCCTTGCGCGGCAGCTCGGCGAGCTTTCCGTCGGCGCCGCGGTTGTACTGTTGGAAGACGACGTTCCAGATCTCGACGTAGCGGCTGCCCTTGTTCGGGGCGTCGTCGTCCGGGCCCGACGCGTTTTCGGCGCCCGTGTCGTAGAAGATCTCTGTGCACGGACCGCACGGCCCGGTGGGCCCCATCGTCCAGAAGTTGTCCTCGTCCCAGCGCGTGATGCGCGCGGGCGGCAGCCCGATCTGCGTCTCCCACAGGCGCTGCGCTTCGTCGTCGCTCGTGTGGACGGTCACATGGAGCTTCGCGGGGTCGAGCCGCATCACCGTCGTGAGGAACTCCCACGCGAAGCGGATCGCCTCGGGCTTATAATAGTCGCCGAACGAGAAGTTCCCGAGCATCTCGAGGAACGTCCCGTGCCGCCCGGTGCGCCCGACGTTCTCGATGTCCGACTTCGCGCCCGCGACGCGCAAGCAGCGCTGCACGGTGACGGCGCGCGGCGCCGGGGCCGGCGCCTCGCCGAGAAACACGGGCACGAACTGCTCCATCCCGGCGATCGTGAACAGCGTCGTGCTCATCTCGTCGGGGATCAGCGAGGCGGACGGCAGATGCGCGTGGCCGTTCCGCACGAAATAGTCGACGAACGCTTGCCGGAGCTCTTGGGACTTCATGGGCGACCGGGCTCATTCGCGCCGCACGGGATCGGGCCCCGCCCCGCCGGGGCCTCGATCCGTGCCGTCCGGGGTGCCGCAGTTAGTGCTGCGTCAGCGTCTGCGAGAACGTGCCGTCGGTCTCGGTCGAGCCGGTGCGGTTGTACTGCAATTGGTTGTTGCCGAACGTGGCGGTCTGCCCGCCGTTGTCGTTGACGACGCCGGTCCCGACATTGAACGTGATGGCGCTGTTCGCCGCGGCGATGATCCCGCTGCTCGTCGCGTGGAGGCCGCCGGTGAAGTTGTTGGTGACCGCGACGTTCTCGAGCGCGAGAAACGCGTTCACGCCGGACGCCAAGGCGCCGTACTTCACGTTCCCGGCGACCTCGCCGCCTTTCATGTCGAAATACGTGTTTTGTCCGACGGTGATCCCGGGCCCGTTGTTCGAGGCGCGGAACGACGTATTGATCGCCGTGACATGATTGTACGACGTCGTCGACGTCGTCGACGCGTTGATGCCTCCCAACGAGTTCAGCTCGAGAGTGCTGTCGCGGATGAACAGTGAGCCCGGCGTAGAGGGCTGAAACTGGATGCCGTACGACGTGAACCCCTGAATCCAGCAGTTTTCCACGACCAGCCCCGCGCCGCTGTTGAAGATGATCCCCGACGTGCCGCTCGCCAAGCCTTGGAAGCGCATGTTCCTGACGACCACGATGTCGGTGGCGCCCGCCGATACGCTGAACCCGGGTGTTCCGCTGACCAGCGTCGAGGCGACCTGGCCGCCGCCGCCGTCGATCGTGATCGCCTTGGTGATCGTGAGCCCACCGAACCCGCCGGGATCGAGGGCGTCGATCTCGCCGCCCGCCGTGGTCTTGCTGATTGCGCCCGCCCATGTCTTGCACGGCGCGGTGCGGCTGCAAGGATTCGCGTCGTCGCCGACGCCGGACACCCAGGTGCGCGTGGCTTGCGCGCTCGCCTGTCCCGTCGTGGCACACACCGCGATGCCGACTGCGGCAAAGAACAAGAGTCCGTACGGTAGCTTCATACGCCGTCCTTCAAACGCGAGTGAAAGGACACCCGCTTTGCCGTACGGCCGCCCAAGTCATCGTCGGCCTTGGTAAATCTCCTGTTCGAGCACGGGCTCGCGCCGACGAACGTCGCTCAGCGCGGTCCGGTGAACAGTGAGGCGGCGTCGACGAAGCACAGCCCGTTGCGCCACGGGTCCTCGACGTAAAACGAGCGCTCGCCCCACGGGCGAACGACGATCGCGCCGGCCGGAGCACCGTGCACCTCGCCGCGCGAGAGCCAGCCCACGCGCCCCGCGCGCGCGTGCGCCGCCTCGAGATCGTCGCAGGCGAGGTACAGATCTTGCCCGGCGGCGCTCGGGGAACCGCCGCCGCGCGCGACGTCGACGACGCCGACGATGACGCCGTCGAGGTCGAAGTAGTGCCGTCCGCCGCCGACGGCGCGTCCCGGCGTCCCGAACAACGCGCCGTAGGAAGCGGCGGCTTCGTCGAGGCCTTCGACCTCGAGCATCACGCGAAAGACCCGCAAAGCATCGGCCATGGCAGCATCTCCGTCCGCGGCGAAGCGATCTACGGCGGGGCTCGAGCGCATCCTTGCGCTACAGCCCGAACGCGGCGACGGTACCGTCGAGCGACGCCGCGTACAGCATGCCGTTGACGACGGTGGGCGCCGCGAATACCGGGGCGCGGAACGCCGGTGAGGTCCACAGCGCCTGGCCGGTACGCACGTCGAACGCCGCGACGGTTTTCTGCAGCCCGGTCGCATAGTACACCACGCCGTCGGCGACGACGGGCTGCGAGAGCGGCGACGGCTGGGCCGATGCCCCGAGCGGCGCCTGCCACAGCGGCTGCAGCTTGCACAGCGCAGGCACGAACGCCAGCAGACCCTCCGCGTAGACGCCGTTCGGCGAGCCGTTCGCGATCAGCAGGGTACCGCTGACCGGATCCCAGCTCGCCGCGTTGACGTTGTAGCCTTGATTCGTCGTCGCGCCGATCGCGATCTGCTGAACCGGACCGCCGCCGATCGCGTCGAGATCGAACAGATCGAGCGTCCCCGACTTCTGCTCCACGGCGAGCTGCGGAGGGCAGCCGGGCGCAACGAACGTCACCGCGTTGGCGCCGAAGTCGTCGTCCTGCAGCGCGGGATTCCACAGCGACGACACGGCGACCGGCGTGAGCCCGGCGGTCAAACGGATGACCGCATCGCTGTACGTCGCGCCCTCGGACGGAAACCCGTTGCCGGTCGTGACGTACACGTCGCGCACGCCGGGCCGCGGATCGGCGACGACCCCTCCCGCACCCCACATCCCGCTGCCCCAGTTCGGCGCGCGTTCCGGCGTCCAGCGCGAACGCCGAACGCCGTTCGCCGCACCGAGCGCCACGATCGATCCGAAGTACGTTCCGTTGTCGCAATAGCCCGCGCTGGTGCCGTAGAGAATCCCGCCGGTCGCCAGCGCCAGCGCGCTGTACGCGTATTCGAGCTGCGGATTTTCGACGATCGCGGGCGGCGACGGCCACCCGGGGATCGCGCGGCCCGCGGCGAGATCGAGCGCGTGCACGACGCCGGCACCGTCGACGACGTAGACCGCCGGCGGCGCGCGGCCCACCACCGCGGTCGACGTGATGCCCCACGACGGCAAGTCGCCGCACGCGTTCGACACCACGCCGAGCTGCTCTCGCCAGACCGGCGCACCCGACGCCGCGTCCAGCGCGAAGAACGTGCCCGCCTCGTTTCCGACGTACAGCAGATCGGTCGTCGTCCCGCCGGCCGCGACGTTCGCGGCGACGACGGGCTGCGCGACGATCGCCCCGCCGGAGGCGAACGACCAGCGCAGGCGCAGCCCGCCGACGTTTTTGGCGGAGAGCACGATCTCGTTCGGATTGTGACCCGTGCGCTGCGCGTCGTACCCGAAGGTCGGCCAGTCGACGTGCGGCGCCGGCGTCGCGGCCGGCGGGATCCGCAACGACGGCGTGGCGCCGCCTCCTCCACCGCCGCCGCACGCGCTCACCGCGAGCGCGCAAGCCCCCGCGCAGATTGCGCGGCGCGACGACGGCGCGGTCCGCACCGCTGCTACTTCTCTTGGAGGAAGTTCTTGAGCTTCTCGAGCGCCTTCTGCTGCAGGCGCGAGACGTGCATCTGGGAGACGTTGAGGCGCTTCGCGATCTCGGTCTGCGAGACGCTCTCGTAGAAGCGCAGGTACAGAATGACGCGCTCGCGGCCGGTGAGCACCTGGAAGGCGCGCTCGAGGTTGGCGCGGTCTTCGAGCAGCTCCAGCCCGGCGTCGTTCTGCCCGACGTAGTCCGCGAGCGTCTGCGACTTCTTGTCGCCTTCGCCGTTGAGCTCGGTGTCGAGCGAGAGGAGGTTGTACGCCTGGCCCAGCTCTTGCGCTTCCAGAATGTCTTCCTCCGATGCGCCGAGATGCTGCGCCAGCTCGGCGACGGTCGGCGAATGACCGAGCTTCACCGTCAGCTTCTCGATGGCGCGGTTGACCGAGAGGTTCAGCTCCTGCAGCCGGCGCGGCACCTTGACCGCCCAGCCCTTGTCGCGGAAATAGCGCTTGATCTCGCCGACGATCGTCGGCGTCGCGTACGTCGTGAACTCCACGCCGCGCTCGAGATCGAAGCGGTCGATCGCCTTGAGCAGGCCGACGGTGCCGACTTGGATCAGGTCGTCGAGCGCTTCGCCGCGGTTGGCGAACTTGACGGCGAGATAGCGCACCAAGTTGAGGTGCGCGACGACCAGCTCGTTCCGCAGCCGGTCGAACTCACTGATCCCGGAATGGTCGGGTCCGCTGTCGAGAGCGCGATTCGCACGCAGCTCCGCGAAGCGCGCGAACGCCTGTCGCGCCCGGTTACGGTCCCACCGTTCCTCGTCGACGTGAGGAACCGAGGATGACATCTAAGCGGTAACGCGTTTCGTCATGACGAGCTCCGTCCCCCGGCGCGGATCGGTCGAGTAGTCGACGCTGTCCATGAGCGCGCGGATCAGGAACACGCCGAGCTCCTCGGTACGGCCTTCGGCGAGAGGTTGGGCTTCACCCACGGGCTCGAGGTGCGGCCCGGTCGAACGGTCGCGCACCGTCACGCGAAGCTCCTCGTCCTCCGCGTCGCAGACGATCTCGATCGCGCCGGCGTCGACGCCGCCGGCGCTCTGAATCGAGTTCGTGCAGGCCTCCGCGATGGCGAGCTTGATGTCTTCGATCTCGTCGACCGAGAAGCGCAGCCGGCTGGCGACGGCGGCGACGGCGAGGCGTGCCACGGCGACCCATTCCGCGCGCCCGGGGATCTTCAGCTCGACGGTCCCGTGCGAGGAGACTTCCAACGGTCGCGTCGCGGGGTTCACACCAGCGCCTTCATCGCGCTCTGCTCGTCGTCGAAGATGCCGAAGATCTTCACCAGCCCGGTGATGTCGAAGATTTTCTTGATCTGCGGGTTCGTGCAGACGAGATTGACGGAGCCGCCGTGCTCGCGAACGCGCTTGAGGCCGCCGATGAGCACGCCGAGACCCGTCGAGTCGATGTAACGCACCTTCTCGAGGTTGATGACGAGGTTGTAGTGCTCTTGATCGATGAGCTCGGTGATCGCGTCCTTGACTTTCGGAGAAGTGTAGACGTCGATCTCCCCCGTGAGGTCGACGACGTAGGCGTCGCCCTCGGACTCGCGGACGTTGACTTTGATATCCAAACTTCTCTCCTAGCTTTCGTTCTCGAGGGTAGTGCGCTGACGCGCCGCCGCGTCCTTTCCTTCGGCGATCGCGCCGTCGATGCGCGCGCGCGCCTCGGCGACGATGCGCCGTCCGCGCGCGAGCAGATCGCCCGCGTCTCCCGCCGTGTCCCGAGCCCGCTCGCCGGCCTCACGTGCCTTCGCGACGAGCAGGTCGCGTGTATCTTCCCCGGATTGCGGTGCGAGCACCATGGCGAGCGTCGCCCCGGCGAGCGCGCCGATCGCGAGCCCGCCGACGAATCCCGAAAGGCCGCGCTCAGCCACCGGAACCGTCTCCGCCGGGCGCCGAGCCGCGCCGGCCGGTCACCAGCCGCCGCACCCCGGCACTGACGCCCGTCAACGTCGCACCGAGGTTCACGAGCGCAGGCGCGACCGCGTCGGAGGCGAGCTGTGCGGTGCGGCTCGTCGCGCCGGCGACGTTCTCGAGCGCGCCGACGACCGTGGTGAGGCGAGCGACGGTGGTGTCGGCAGTGTCCGCGATGCCGCCGACATGCGCGAGCACGTCGACGACCGGCGCCGAGAGCGCGCCGATCTGCCGGTCCAGCTCGTCGAGCGTGCCGTTCAGCCTACGGAGCAGCCTCGCGAGCGCCAAGCACGGGATGAGGATCGCGACCCCCGCGAGCAAGACACCGCCTCCGATCAGGACGTCCCGAATGAACGCGCCGTCGATCCCCGAGCTCAAAACCGATCCTCCGCGTGCTCGCTAGAGCCACGGTGTGGCCCTTTCCCACAATTCCCGAGCACTACACGGCAAGGGGCGTGCGCACGTCCGCCACCAAAGACGGCAAGCGTTCGACCACCGACCGGATGTCTTCATCGCCGGTCGAGCGTCCGAGCGAGAAGCGGATCACGCCGCGCGCGTGGGTCTCGTCGAGGCCGAGCGCGGCGACGACGTGGCTCGGCTCGAGCGAGCCCGCGGCGCACGCGCTTCCGGCGGAGGCGGCGATGCCTTCGAGGTCGAGCCGGATCAGCAGCGCGTCGGACGGCGCGCCGCCGAACGCGACGGAAAGGATCGCCGGCTGGCGCGGCGCGCCGGCGCCGTTCACGAGCACGTCGGGGATCGCGGAGACGATCGCCGCCTCGAGCCGGTCGCGCATCGCGGCGACGCGCGGCGCCGTGTCGGCGCGCTCAGCCTCGGCGAGTGCGAGCGCCGTCGCGAAGCCGGCGATGCCGGGGACGTTCTCGGTGCCGGCGCGCAAGCCGTGCTCCTGTCCGCCGCCGACGATCAGCGGCTCCAGCGGCGTCCCGCTCCGTACGTACAAGGCCCCGACGCCCTTCGGCCCGTGCACCTTGTGGCCGGAGAGCGAAAGCAGATCGACGCCGAGCGCATCGACGTCGAGGGAGCACCAGCCCGCCGCCTGGACCGCGTCGGTATGGAACACGACGCCGCGCTCGCGCGCGAGCGCCGCGAGGCGCGCCACGTCTTGGACGACGCCGGTCTCGTTGTTGACGAGCATCACGCTGGCGACGGTCGTCTCGGGCGTCAGCGCGGCCTCGAATTCGTCTGCGTCCACGAGCCCGCGCGCGTCGACCGGAAGGCGCGTCACGCGCCAGCCGGCGCTCTCGAGCCGGCCGGCCGCGTGGAGCACCGCGCGATGCTCCGTGCCGACGGTGACGACGTGCCGTCCGCGCTCGCGCGCGGCGCCCGCCGCGCCGGCGAGCGCCAGGGCGTCGGCCTCGGAACCGCCGCCGGTGAAGACGATCTCGCGCGGCGCGGCGTTCAGCACGCGCGCGACGCGTTCGCGCGCCTCGTCGAGCGCGGCCCGCGCGGCGCGTCCCTCGGCGTGCAGGGAGCTCGGATTGTGGCCCTCGCGAAGCAGCGGGACCATGGCCTCGACCGCCTCGGCGCGCATCGCGGTCGTCGAAGCATGGTCGAGGTAGATCCGCTTCATCCGTTCACCTGAACCCGCACCGCGCCGCGTCGGTTCGCGTTACGGCTCCGGGGCGATCGGCCGGGCCGGCGGCGGACGCTCGAGCATCCGGACGTGTTCGAGGGCTTCGACGAGCGCGCGAATCTCCGCGCGGAGCGCGGCCACCTCGAACTGCAATGCCGCGACGTCGCTGCCGCCCCGGTCCACGCTCAAGGCGCCGAGCGCGATGCCCACCGCGTGCGCGACCTCATCGAATGTCCGCAGCTCGTCGGGTGCATAGGGATCGCCCGTGCGCTTCGGACCGCAGACGAGCACGCCGAGCAGCTCGCCGCGCGAGAGCAGCGGGAAGGCATACTCCCCGGCCACCGCGCCGGGGTGGGCGTGCAGGTCGACGCGCTCCAGCGTCGCGCGCAGAGCGACCATCGCCGGCTCGTTCTCGTGAACGAACGCGCCGCCGCCGGCATAGCCGCCGTCCGGCTGATGGAGCAGCAGCGTCACGCTCGCCGCGTCCGAATGCCGCGCGATCTCGTCGACGGCGCGCTCGGTGAGCGCCGCGACGCTCGTCACGAACGCCGCTTCGTGTGCGAAGCGCAGCAGCGCACGTTCCTGTTCGTGGCGCTTGCGAAAGAAGGCACGGTCGACGACGTGGTCGACGCGCTCGTGGATGAAGCGGATGGAGAAGCCCAGCCCGAGCGCGAGCGCGGCGCTCGCGGCCACGTTCGTCGACGCCGTCAGCCAATTTCCGAGCGCCCACTCGACCAGCATGAACGTCCCGACGACGATCAGCGAGACGGTCGAGAAGACCGCCGCGCGGTTCAGCACGAACCCGACGTCGAGCAGCCGCCGGCTCATCACCGCATACGTGAGACCCAGCGGCGCCGCGATCGCGGCGACGTTCGCGAACGTCGACGTGGCGATCTGCGTGTCGCTCGTCGGGAAGACCCCGTTGAGGACGATCTGCAAGACCGTGGCCACGAGGAGGGGGCCGAAGGCGAGCAGGGCCCACGCGACGCGCTGCCGCTCGAGGCCGCGCGAGCCGGCGAGCGCCGCGATCCCTGCCGACAGCAGCAGCAGCTGCGCGGCGCAGGTCAGCACGATCCCGAACGCGCCGAGATAGAGCGCGGCCGGATCGAGGGCGAGCGTCGCGATCGCGAGCGCCGACGCGACGCCGAACGCCGCCAGCATCCCGATCGCGACGAGCGCGAGCGCGTCGACCGTGCGGCGCAGCGGCGTGCGCGTGCCGAACCGCGCGGTGAACGCGAGCAGCGCGCCGAGCGCGGTCGCCCCGCCCACGCCGGCGCTGCTGAACGCCAGCGCGACGAGGTCCAGGGACGGAGACGGCGTGACGATCCACTGCAGCACGTCGCCCGTCACGTACGAACAGAGCGCGAGCGACAGCAATCGGGCTTCGGCGAGGTGTGGTCGGCGCCAGGCGATCAGTCCACCGAAGAGCGCCATCCAAAGGATGATCGCGTTGCCGAGCGCGGTGTCCCAGCGCAAGCGGGTGCGCTCGGGAACGAGCGTCACGCGCAGCGCGGTGTGCCCGCGAACGACGGCGATCGGGAGGGGGCGGTGCGCGGGCTGCACGTCGAGGGCGAAGACGCGCTCGGCGAACGGCAGCGCGCGCAGCTCGATCTCGTCACCGCCGCGCACGCCCGCGCGCGCCGCCGCACCGCCCGGCGCGACGAACGTGACGGCGGCGCGAAACGGCGCGCCGGGCGCGAGCACCCAGCCCGCGTCGCCCGTCCAGCGCAGACCGGTGTAGCAGTCGATGTTGAGCACGACCAGCCCGACGGCGAGCGCGGTCAGCGCCAGGAGCCAGAATCGCGCTGCGGCGGCGCTCATGCCTCGGCGTGCGCCGGCCCGCTACTCCTCTTCGTCGTCCTCCTCGACCTCGTCGACCTGGATTTCCTCGACGTCCTCGAGCTCGCCGCTGCCCGGGCCGCCCTTGGGGCCGCTGGGAGTTGTCGCCATCCGAATCTCCTTTCGTGCGCGACGCCACCTTCGCGCCCCCGGCGGAGGGACTGCGTCACGGCGACGATTCGTCGTCGCCGAACGGATCGCTTTCCGGCGCGCCGGCGCGGCGCGCGTCGATCCACGCGCGCAGCCGGGCCTCGTCGCCCTGGCGTCCGGGTTGAAAGTACGCGCGGGAGCCGAGGGACTCGGGAAGGTTCGGCTGCAGCGCGACCGCGGGCGGAAGATCGCCCTCGGCCTGCATCGCCGCATAGTCGTCGTGCGCGTAGCGGTAGCCCTCGCCGTAGCCGAGGTGCTTCATCAACTGCGTCGGCGCGTTGCGGAGATGCAGCGGGACGGGATCGTTGCGCGTCGCCTGCACGTCGGCGAGCGCGGCGCCGTACGCGCGTCCGACCGCATTGGACTTCGCCGCCGTCGCGAGATACAGCGTCGCGTGCGCGAGCGGAAAGAAGCCCTCCGGCATTCCGACGAAGTGAACGGCCTGCTGCGCGGCCATCGCGATCGGCAGCGCGTGGCGATCCGCGAGCCCGACGTCCTCGCTCGCGAGGATCACGAGCCGGCGCGCGATGAACAGCGGGTCTTCGCCCGACTCGATCATGCGGGCCAGCCAATACACCGCCGCGTCGGGATCGCTGCCGCGGATCGTCTTGATGAACGCGCTGATCGTATCGTAGTGCGCGTCGCCGCTCTTGTCGTAGCCGCGCACGCGCCGCTGCAGCGCGTCGGCGACCGTGGCTTCGTCCACCGTGCGCAAGCCGTCGCCGTCGCGCGCCGCCGACGATGCGGCGAACTCCAGCGTGCTCAGCGCGACACGCGCGTCGCCGTTCGCCAAGCTCACGAGCGCGTCGAGCGCCTCGGGCGTGAGGCGCACGTGCTGTCCGCCGAGGCCGCGCTCCTCGTCGCGCAGCGCGCGTTCGATCAGCGAACGCACGTCGTCGTCGGAGAGCGCTTTCAGCACGAACACGCGCGAGCGCGAGAGCAGCGCCGAGTTGACTTCGAACGACGGGTTCTCCGTCGTCGCGCCGATCAGCGTGACCGTTCCGTCCTCCACGTAGGGAAGCACGGCGTCCTGCTGCGCCTTGTTGAAGCGATGGATCTCGTCGATGAACATGACCGTGCGCCGGCCGCTCGCGCGGAGCTTCCGCGCGTCCGCGACGACCCGCCGCAAGTCGGCGACGCCCGCGCTCACCGCCGAGAGCGACGCGAAGTGCGCGCCGGTCTGGTGCGCGACGATCTGCGCGAGCGTCGTCTTCCCGGTCCCGGGCGGGCCCCACAGGATCATCGAGGGCACTTGGTCCGTCTCGATCGCGCGGCGCAGCGCGCGGCCGGGACCCACGATCTGCTCCTGTCCGACGAACTCGTCCAGCGTGCGCGGCCGCATCCGCGCCGCCAGCGGTTCGCGCACCGCCCGTCCGCCGTCGCCGCCGTCGTCGAACAGGCCGATCATCGCGTCAGAACGGGATCGGCAGACGGTGCTTCTTCGGCGCGGGCGTCGCCTTCACGCTTCCGGGCGCCGGCGTCGGGATCGGCTGCAGGATGGTGACCGGCTCGCCGGCCGCGTCGACCTTCTTCGTGATCACGTTGTAGGCGAGCGTCTTCGCCGTCATCGTCGACTCGCCGTCGCTCGTTTTCACGTCGCCCTCCAGGTGCAGCTCGCCCGTGCGGCGGTCCATCACGCCGCGCTCGGCGCTCGCGGTGCGCTTTCCCTGCTCGAAGTGCACGTGTCCGATCGCGGTGTAGATCTTCGCCTTCGAGTCGACGTCGAGGCGGTCGCACGTGAGCGTCGACGGCCCGCCCTTCGCGTACTCCGGGTCGTCGGCTTCGGGCGCGTCGCCGTTGTCGTGGATCACGACGTTGCCGATGAGGGTCGCGGTTCCGCGCTTTTGATTGCCCTTGGCGCTGTCGGCGGTGCCGTCGCTTCCCGGGCGCGAAAACGCGACGTGGTGGGGCATCTCGAAGTCGCCGTTGCCCTTCCAGACGATCGTGTCGCTCTCGACGCGATACTCCGGCGTCTCGAACGTCGAATCCGAGCCCGGCGACGCGATCGGCGACGGTTCGGGTGAAGGCGAGCTCGGCGACGGCGTCGCCGGAGCGGCGCTCGGCTTCGCCGGGGGAATGCCCTTCGCGCCGGCGCCGCCCGCGCCGGCCGCCGCGAGCGCGAGCATGGCGGCGAGCGCGTAGGCGAACGGCCGTATCGTCATCGCGGGGCTCCCGACGCTTTCGGTGACGGCGCGGCCGATGGGGGAGGCGTCGTCGACGCGTGCGGCAGCGGCGAGGGTCGCGGCGACGGCGCGGGCTTCGCCTGCGGCGCCGGCCTCGCGCTCGGCCTCGGCGCCGATTCGTGCGCCGGACTCGTCCGCGCCGGGGTCCGTGCGGGTGTTCGCTTCCGTTCGCTCCGCGCGCCGGACTTCGTCGCTCGTGGCCTCGGCGCCGGCTTGCCGGCGTGCTTCGCCGGCTGCTTCGTCGGGCGCGGCGTCGGCGGACCCGGCATCGCAGGCGCGTGCTCCGGCTGCGACATCTCCGCCGGGGAGCCGAGGACCTGCACGTCCTTCGTGTTCAGGTTGTAGTCGACCGACGACGCGATGAGGGTGGAGCCGGAGTCGCTCAGGTGCACGTCGCCTTCGAGATGCAGCGTCCCGTTCGCGCGGTTGAGGATCGCCTTCGACGCCGAGCCGCTGCGCGTGCCTTGCGAGAAGTGGACGTGTCCCGTCGCGGTGTACAGCTTCGCCTTCGAGTCGACGTCGAGCTGATCGCACGTGAGCGTCGCGGGACCGCTGCCGCTGTACGCGCCGCTGCCGACCGACGTCGCGGTGTTCCCCGAGTCGTGCACGACGACGTGACCGTACAGCGTCGCGGTGCCGTTCTTCGAGTTGCCGGTCGCGCGGTCGCCCGTCGCATCCGTGCCGGGACGATAGAACTTCACGCGATGCGGCATCGAAAACTCGCCGGTGTTGAAATTCCAGTGCGTCTCGCTCGTCTCGATGCGATAGTCGGGCGTCTGCAAGCCGTTCTGCTGCGCGGGGGGCGGCGCAGGCGCCGCGGACGCGGCGCTTCCCGCCGGACTGGCCGCGGGCGATGCGGCGAGCGCGAACGTCCCGGACGCCAGGAAGAGCACGGGAACGAGCGCGAGTCGCAGCGGGCGCGGGCGGGACGTCATCTCACCCCGTGAAACGCGCCCGGCCGCGCGGGCGATTCGTCTCAGAGATGCATCGAGCCGGCGTAGCCGACCCGCTGCCCGGTGCCGATCGCGACGCACGACATGGGGTCCTCGGCGACGATGACCGGGATCCCGGTCACCTCGCCGAGCAGCGTGTCGAGCCCACGCAGCAGCGCGCCGCCGCCGGTCAGGATGACGCCGCGGTCGATGATGTCGGCGGCCAGCTCCGGGGGCGTCTTCTCGAGCACCGCCTTGACCGCTTCGACGATCGCCTGCACCGGCTCGGACAGCGCCTCGCGCACTTCCTCGGACGTGATCTTCACCGTCTTCGGGAGGCCGTTGATGAGATCGCGCCCGCGAATCTCCATCGCCAGCTCCTGCTCCAGCCGGTACGCGGAGCCGATCTTGATCTTGATCTCCTCGGCGGTGCGTTCGCCGATCATCAGATTGTACACGCGCCGGATGTGGCGGATGATCGCTTCGTCGAGCTTGTTTCCGGCGACGCGAATCGACTGGGAGACGACGATGCCGCCCAGCGAGATCACCGCGACGTCGGTCGTGCCGCCGCCGATGTCGACGACCATGTTGCCGCTCGGGCCGTCGATGGGCAGCCCGGCGCCGATTGCGGCCGCCATCGGCTCCTCGATGATGTCGACCGACTTCGCACCCGCCAGCTTGGCGGCGTCGCGCACCGCGCGCTCCTCGACGGACGTGATCTCCGCCGGCACGCAGATGACCACCGAGGGCTTCGGCCGAAACAGCGTGCTGAAGAACGAGCGCTGGCGCGTGACCTTCTTGATGAAGTAGCCGAGCATCGCCTCGGTGACTTCGAAGTCGGCGATGACGCCGTCACGCAGCGGCCGGATCGCTTGGATGTTGCTCGGCGTCTTCCCGAGCATCTGACGCGCCTCTTCGCCGACGGCGAGGGTCTTGTTCGTGCGCACGTCCTTGGCGACGACGGAGGGCTCGCGCAGCACGATGCCCTTCCCCTTGACGTACACGAGGACGTTCGCGGTCCCCAGGTCGATCCCGATATCGATGACGATGACTCCCGGTCGTGCGCCGCTCGCGGCATGCGACGGCGCCGCTGATGATACGGCTGAGGGGGGTTCGGCCCTCGCCCCGGGATTCCTCAGCGCCTCGGCGCGGCGGCATGGCGCGCTTCGACCGCTCGCGAACTCGGGCGCACGATGGCCAGCCCCGCTCCGAGGAGCCGGCGCCTCATCGCGCGCGAGGACGAGCTCGACGCGCTCGCGTCGGCCCGCCGCGCCGCCGCGCAGGGTCACGGCGCGCTCGTCCTCATCGAGGGCGAGGCGGGGATCGGAAAGACGCGGCTGCTGGCGGCTTTCCGCGAGACGCTGGCCGGCGGACGAGCCGCCGTCGCGGCGGGCCGCTGCCGCGAGTTCGGCAACCTGCCCTACGGCCCGGTCCGCGAAGCCTTCCGCTCGCTGGGCGCCGCCGAGCCCGGCCCCGCCCGGGACCGCACCGAGTATCTCGCAGAGCTGCAGGACGCGTTCGCCGCGGCCGCTGCGCGCCGTTTCGCCGTTCTGCTCTTCGAAGACGTCCAGTGGGCCGACGACGGCACGCTGCGGTTCCTCGCGCATCTGCTGCCCGCGCTGCCTCGAATGCGGGCGCTCGCGATCGCGACGTACCGCACGGAGCAGCGCGGCGATTCGATCGCCGCGCCGTATCTCGCGCGCTTCGCCGCGGACCCGGCGTGCCGCCGCCTCGCCCTCGGGCCGCTCGCGGCGCGCGACGTGCGGCGCCTCGTCGAGAACGCCGGCGCGGGCGCGCCCGACGACGCCGCCGAGATCGAGCGCATCGTCGAGCGCAGCGAGGGAAACCCTTTCTTCGCCGAAGAGCTGCTGAAGGACGCGCTGGAGCGGCGCACGCGCGAGCGGCGCACGCTGCCCTTCACGATTCGCGGTCTCATCGACGAGCGGATGCGCGCGTTGAACGAACGCGAGCGCCGCGTCGTGTCCCTGGCGGCGGTGATCGGGCGAAGCTTCGACGCGGCGCTGCTCGCGCGCATCGCGAACGCGCGCGAAGAGCGCGTGCTGCGCTCGCTGCGCCGCGCGCGGGACGCGCACCTCATCGAAGAAACCGACTCCCGCCGCGGCACGTTCGCGTTTCATCACGGGCTGACGCGCGAAGCGGTCTACGACGGGATGCTCGGAGCCGAGACGCGCGCGCTTCACGGGCGTATCCTGGACACGCTCGCAGCCGCCCCGGACGCGCGCGTCGAGGACCTCGGGTATCACGCCTGGGCGGCCGGCCGGAACGCCGAATGCGTGCGGTACAACGAGCGCGCCGGCGACGCCGCCGACGCGCTGCACGCCTACGCCGACGCCGTTCGCGCATACGAGCGCGCGCTCTCCGGCGCACACGGCGACGCCGACGCGATGCGGCTGCTCGCGAAGAGCGCCGCCGCGTGCGCGCGCGACGGCAACGCGCCTCGCGCGACGACGCTCTACGAGGAAGCCGCCGAGGCCGCGCGCCGCTGCGGCCAGGACGCCGAGGCGCTGGAGCATTACCGGCTGATGAGCTGGCAGGCCCGGATCGGCGGCGACAGCGCCGAGGCGATGGCGATCCTGCAGCGCACGATGCGGCTCTTCCCGAAACAGAAGAGCGAGCTGCGCGCGCAGCTCGCGCTGACGCTGGCGTTTCTCCATCTGGATCGCGGAGACACGGCGTCGGCCGGCGAGATGCTGCGCGAGACCGCGCCGGCCGGCGAGTCGCCCTCGCTGCACAACGCGCAGATGTATGCGGCTCTCGTGCGCGGCGATCCGGACGGCGTGCGCCGCTCGGCCGCGCGCTACGTCGCGGCGTGCGCGGCGCGCGGCACGGACGCCGCCAGCGGCCGTTTCAACGAGCCCTTCGGGCTCGTCGTCCTCGGCTACGACGACGAAGCGCTCGCGAAACTCGATGCGCTGCTGCCGGAGCTGCGTGACCGGCGGCTCCGCTCGCTCGAAGTCCTCGCGCATGCGAACGCGGCGATCGTCCTCGCGCGGCGCGGACGGCTGCACGAAGCCCGCGAACGCATCGAGCTGGGCCTTTCGATTCCCGAACCGGCGACGACCGGGCCAGTGGCGCTCGCCTCGGCGGCGCTCGACGTCGGCCGTGCGCTCGACGACGAACGCCTGATCGAGCGCAGCGTCACCCCGTCGATCGTCGACGCGGCGTTCGCAAGCGGCATCAACTCGACGCTGGGGCGGTTCGCCGGCCCGTACGCGCGCCGGCTGGCGGTGCGCGGTGACGACGACGGCGCGCGCGCCGTGCTGCGCCGCGCGATGGAGCTGCTCGCGGCGCCGTTCGCCGCGACCGGCACGATCCTGGCGGCCGTCGGGATGGGCGATCCGTGGACGCGTCGCCGGGCGCTGGACTTCTTGCCTGCGCTCGACGCCATGAGCCACGTGCCGCTGTATGCGGCGAGCGCCGCCCACGCTCGCGCGCTGGCCTCGCGCATCGCCGGCGACCCCGACGCACGCACGCACGCACGCGCCGCGGCGGACCGCTACGCGGCGTTGGGCTGGCCGCTGCTCGAAGCGGAGGCGCTCGAGCTCGCGGGAGAACGCGCGGCGGCGGCGGAGCGCTACGCCGCGGCCGGTGCGGCAGGCGACGCGCGCCGTCTGCGGCCCGCGCGCACCGGCGCGCCGGCGGCGCTTTCCGCGCGCGAGCGCCAGATCGCGGAGATGATCGTGCGCGGCACGCCGAACGCGCTGCTCGCCGAGCAGTTCGCCGTCAACCGGCGCACCATCGAGAAGCACCTGACGTCGATCTACGAGAAGCTCGGGGTGCGCAACCGTTCGGAGCTCGCCGCGCTCGTCGCACGCAGTCAGCTGCTGTAACGCACCGTCACGGACAGCGAGTCGCTCACGGTCCGGCTCCGACGGCGAAGCCGTTCGTGAAGTTCGGTGCGAAGCTCGCCGAATACGTCGCGACCTCGCGGACCGGCGCGACGTTCCCGCTCGCGCCCGGCGCGAACACGAGAATGTGCGACTCCATCGCGACGTAGACCGATCCCCCGGGAAAGACGGCGATCGCGTACGGCTCCCACATCCCGGTGCCGTGCCCAACCGGGCTCGCATGCGCGGGCGCCGCGTCGGCGTTCGTCTCCGGGTCGGGCGCCGCCGGGATGCCGGGCTCGGCGACGGCGGCATCCCCGCCGGCCGGACGCGGCGCTTCGCCGTCCGTGCCGGCGTCGATCTGAAATTCCGCGCACGCTGCCGCCATGCCATCCTCCGGTCCCGGGCGCTCGTACGCGACGACGGTATCGGACCGGCGACGGGGGCGGCATGGCGGAAATCCGCCCCTTGCGAGCGGTCAGACGTAATCGCGCAGCGTCAGGGTCACGGCGCGCGGCGTGCCGCCGGGCGGCGAGACGACGAGCGGGATCGCGGTCCCGGGAGCGCCGCGGAACAGCTCGCGAAGCGCTGCGAGATCGTCTTGCGTCACCGCGCGCCCTGCCGCGCTGCGAACGACGTCCCCGCGCGCAATCCCCGCCGCCGCGGCGGGCGTCCCGGGACGCACGTCGGCGACGACGATCGCCGCGCCGCGCCGGATCAGGAAGAGGCCGCTGCGGTCGTACGACTCCGGCTCGTCGAACGCCGCGTTCGGGACCAGCGTGATCGTCCGGCGCGGATAGTCGAACGTCACGGTGAAGCGCTTCCATTCGACCGCGCCGATGTTGCCGGCGAGGAACGGATCGGCGAACGCGCCTTTCGTCTGCGTGCTCAGATCGCTGATCACGCGCGGGATCGTGAAGCCGCCGAACTGCAGCGTCGTCCGCCCCAGCCGCCCGAGCGCGGGTCCTCCGACGCCGAAGCCGTTCGCGCCCACCGCCGCCGCGTCCGGTGTGACGATCGACGGATGCGCGGCGAGGAACGGCGTGTCGACGCTCAGTCCGATACGGCTCCCCGTGTCGACCGTGCAGTCACCGGAGAATCCGTCGATCGCGCACGGAATCTGCATGTGCTCGCCGTTGAAGACGAACCGCAGCGTCTTGCCTTGCGGGACCGCAGCGCCCGGCGCGCGCAGCACGACGCGATGTCCCGCATAGTCGAACGTCGTGACGAAGCGCGAGAGCACTTCGAAGCCGATGAGTCCGTCGACCGGCTTCCCGCTCGACATCCCGAACCCCGCGCGTACCGGCGCGACGGCGAAGGTCTGATGCCGCAGCGTCGCCGAGCCGATGCCGAGCGCGTCGACGGTCGCGAACTGAAACGCTTCCGTCGCCGCACCGACGCCCTGTCCCGCGAGATCGCCGGCCGCTTTCAGTCCGAGCTCCTTCGCCAGCCCGGCGTCGACGACGTTCGCACCGCCGGTGTCGAAGAGAAAGTGGTACGGTCCCCTTCCGTCGATCGTCACGTCGAGGTCGACGTGATTGTCGACGAGCTCGAACGGGATGCTCGTCGTCCCCGTCGGCAGCGTCCAATCGGTGACGTGCTCGACCGGACGCCGCAGGGCGGCGTCCGCGCCGGGCGGATTCGCTTCGACGTCGTGCGCGGTGAAGACCGACGTGCCGCCTTCGGTCTGCGTCCGCTGCGTGAACGCGACGCGCAGTCCGTCGACGTTGCGGTAGTCGGCGTACGTCGTCGTGGTCGTCGTCGTGCCGATCGGTACGACGGTGCGGACGAGCAGATGCGAGCCGGCGTCGAACCACGCTTCGAACGGAAGACCGCCGCGCGGGGTCACGCGTAGAACGTCGTCGCTCGCGCCGTTCAGCGTGCGGCGCCCCAGCGCGGCGACGGCGGCGCCGCCCTCCTGCGGCGACCAGAGCGCGTACGTGCCGAGGTAGACCGCCTGCACGATCGCGTAGCGCTGAGCGGTGCTCCCGTCGTCCCACACGACGCCGGCGGCATCGCGGTTCCACGCGTGCGTGCCGTCCCAGCCCTGCGCGCCGGACAGCGGTCCGGCATCCGAGACCTGCGCGAACCGGCCGTCGCGCAGATCGCTCCACTGTTCGCCGGAGCCCGTGACCCCGACGATGTCGACGCCGCCGCGCATCCGCAGCGTCCGCACGCGCGGCAGCGCGTCGATCCCCATCGCCGCGCGGGACGCGGCGATCACGGCGGCCGCGCTCGGCGCGCCGTCCGCGGCCGAAAGCGGAAGCGGCGCGACCAGCGAGCAGGCGGCGGCGAGCCCGAGCGCGGTGCGGTTCGACCATCTCATGCCGCAACGTACGCCCGCGTCGGCGCGGGGTTTCAGACGGCGAGGGCCGGGCCGAGAACCGGCGAACGCGCGGCCCATGGCAGTTCAACCCGGTCGCGCGAGCCGCGCCGACTCTACGCCCACGTTGAAGGTCGGCGATCCCGCACCCGACTTCACCCTCGGCTCCCACCTCGGCGGCAAGATCACGCTCTCCGATCTGCGCGGAAAGAACGTGATGCTCGCGTTCTATCCGTTCGCCTTCAGCGGCGTGTGCTCGACGCAGATGCCGGGCTACGAAGCGGCGTCGGAGCGTTTCGGCGGTCTCAACGCGCATGTCGTCGGGATCTCCGTCGATCACATGTTCGCGCTCAAGGCCTGGGCGAGCCAGCTCGGGATCACGAGCTATCCGCTGCTGTCCGATTTCTGGCCGCACGGCGCCGTCGCGCAGCAGTACGGCGTCTTCAACGCCGAGCGCGGGATGGCGGACCGCTCGATCTTCCTCGTCGACGGCGAAGGAATCATCCGCTACATCGACGTCCACGAGAACTCCGACCGCCCCGACGAGGAGCAGATCTTCTGCGCCCTCGAGACGGTCCGCTGAAGCAGGAGGCGGAAGCGGCCGCACGCGGTCAGATCGTCGGGTAGACGCTCGTCTCGAAGGTTCCGGTCGGCTCGCTGAAGGGAATGATGCCGCTCGCGCGCTGGACTTGCGCGCCGAGCGCGGAGAGGGTCTCTTCCAGGCGCTCGTAGCCGCGGTCGATGTACTCGAGGCCGATGATCTCGGTCTCGCCGACCGCGCCGAGGCCGGCGAGCACGAGCGCCGCGCCGGCGCGGATGTCCGGCGCCTCGACGGGCGCGCCGGAGAGGCGCGGGACGCCTTTGACGAGCGCGGTGTTGTTGTCCATCGCGACGCGCACGTCGGCGCCCATGCGGACGAGCTCGTTGACGTACGAGAAGCGCGCGTTGAAGATGGACTCTTCGACCACGCTGGTCCCCGGCGCCGTGCACAGGAACGAAAGCATCTGCGGCTGCAGGTCGGTGGGGAACCCGGGATGCGGCGCGGTGACCACGTCGGTACCGCTCTTGACCGCGTCGGCCTGGACGCGCACCCAGTCGTCGCCGCTGCTGACCTTCACGCCGCACTCGCCGAGAGCGAGCTGGAGGGCGAGCACGTCGTCGGGACGCGTCTTCTTGACCGTTACGTCGCCGCGGGTGATCGCGCCGGCGACCATGAGCGTTCCGGTGGCGATGCGATCGGGGATGATCGCGTACTCGACGCCGTGCAATTCCTTCACGCCGGTGATGCGAATCGTATCGCCGCCCTGGCCGGCGATCTGCGCGCCCATCGCGATCAGGAAGTTCGCGAGGTCGACCACCTCGGGCTCCATCGCGGCGTTGCGGATCATCGTGTCGCCGTCGGCGGTCACCGCCGCCAGCATCGCGTTCTTCGTCGCACCGACCGACGGGATGCGGAACTCGATCTCGCCGCCGCGCAGCCGTTCGCCGGCGGCGTGCGCGATCAAGTAGCCGTGCGCGACCGAGACCTCGGCGTGCAGCGCGCGGAAGGCCTGCTCGTGCATGTCGGTGGCGCGCGTCCCGAGCACGCAGCCGCCGGGCAGCGGAACCTCGGCGCGCCCGAAGCGTCCCAGCAGCGGGCCGCACAGGTCGAACGAAGCCGCCAGCTTGCGCACCAGCGTGTAGGGCGCGCGATACTTGTTGACGTTCGAGGAGTCGATCGTCATCGTGTTGCGGTCGGCGAACGAGACGCGCGCGCCGAGCGCTTCGAGCAGCGACCACATCACCGAGACGTCGGTGATGCGCGGGATGCGGTGCAGCGTCACCTTTCCGCGCGCGAGGAGGGCGGCCGCCATGATCGGCAGCGCGGCGTTCTTCGCGCCTTGGATGTCGACGCTGCCTTCGAGCCGTGCGCCTCCGACGACGCGCAAGGTGGTATCGAGACGATCGAGGACGTTCATGCGACGCTCCACCCGACGAGCGGTTCGAGGGCAAGGGTTTCGCTGTCGTGGACGCCGCCCGTGAAGATGGCCTGCAGCTGCTGCTGTCCGTCGACCGCGATCTGGACGGTGAAGGCGCGCGTCCCGTCGACCTCGCGCATCCGCGCCCGCGCGCTTTCCGCCTTGCCGGCGTACCGCCCGCCGTCCACGTCGACGAATCGGATGTTGCCGTCGGGATAGAATCCGAACGTCACGGGGCGCCCCGCGACCGAGGCGCGCATCAATTGCGTCGTCCCGTCGGCGGCCTCGGCGATGAAGGCCGGGACCGCGTCGGGATCCTCCTCGCGCGCGGGCGGCGGGCCGAACATCGGCACGGCGGGCGGCGGCGCGGCGGGCGGCGGCTGGGGCGGCCGGATGACCTCCGCCTCTTCGCGCCACGCCTCGTACGCGGGACGCAGCTCGCGGTCGGGCGGCGACGGCGGGGGCTGCGGAGCCGCCGGCTCGGGGGCCGCCGGGTAGGCGCCGTTCGCATACGGAGAGGGCGCGGGCGGCGGGACCGGCGCGGTGTACGGCGGCGGTGCGGCTTGCTGCGGCGCGGGCGCCGCCGCAGGCTGGGCGGGCTCCTGTGGCGGGCGGGGCGACGGGTTCCCCGCCGGACCGCGCCGCGCTCGCCGGCCGGGCCGCGGCCAGATGCGCTCGTCGTCGCGATCGGACTCTTCCGACAGCCACTGCTCCATCGCCCAGGTGCAGACGCACAGTGCCGCGATCTGCACGGCGACCGCGGCGAGCCAGACCCAGGGCGGCGTACGCTTCACGGAGGCGACGTTTCGCCGTCGAAGCTACCGTTTCTTAGGCGCTCGCATCTGGGAAAGGCCAACTAGCCGCTTCGAGGAGGCCTTCACGTTGCAACGCAGCATCATCGCTCCGGCCGAGCGTGTCACGAACCTGCGCTGGGGCATCGCCGTCCTGCTCGGGGTCGGCGTGCTGATCAACTACTTCGACCGCGTCAACCTCACCGTCGCCGGACCGTCGCTCCGCAAGGAGTTCGGGATCGACGACGTGGGCTTCGGCTATCTGCTCAGCGCCTTCGCGTGGACGTACGCGCTCCTGCAGATCCCCGTCGGCGTCATCCTCGACCGCTGGGGCGTCGTAACGATCGGTCGCGTCACGAGCTTTCTGTGGAGCGTGTCGTCGGCGTTGACCACGCTCGCGGGCGGCGCGCTCGGCTTCGGCTGGATCTTCGGGACGCGGCTGCTGCTCGGCGTCGCGGAGACGCCGACCTTCCCGATCAACTCGAAGGCGACGGGATACTGGTTCCCGGCGAAAGAGCGCGCCCTCGCCACGGCGATCTTCGACTCGGCGGCAAAGCTCGCCACCGGGATCGGCGTGCCGCTCGTCGCGATCGTCCTGGTCGCGTACGGGTGGCGCGCGACATTCTTCGTCACGGCGATCCTGAGCTTTCTCTTCTTCGTCGCCTTCACGCTGTGGTATCGCAATCCCAGCGAGGACAAACGGCTGACGCACGCCGAGCGGCAGTACATCCTCGAGGGGGGCGCGCAGCCGGAAGGGCGGTCGAGCGCGAGCGCCGGCGCGGCGTTCGGCTACGTGCTGCGCCAGCGCAAAGTGTGGGGCGTGACGATCGCCTTCGCCGCGTACGACTACTCGTTCTATCTCTTTCTGACGTGGCTGCCCGGCTATCTCGTCAAGACGTACCATCTCGACGTGATCAAGAGCGGCGGCTACGCGATGGTCCCGTGGCTGGTGGCCGCGGCGTCCGATCTGCTCGTCGGCGGCTTCCTCATCGACGCGCTGGTCAAGCGCGGCAACGACCCGAGCCGCGTGCGGGCGTGGATCGTCGTCATCGGGATGCTGCTCGGGCTCGCCGTGCTCGGCGCCGCGTCGACGCACGACCCGAACGTCGCCGTCGCGTGGATCACCGTGGCGCTCGCGGGCCTTGCGGCGACCGCGCCGGTGTTCTGGTCGATCCCCTCCCTGATCGCGCCGAAGGGCAGCGTCGGCTCGGTCGGCGGGATCATGAACTTCTTCGGCAACGTGATGGCGATCGCGGCGCCGATCATCACCGGCTACATCGCGCAGGGGACGGGGGCGTTCACCAACGCGTTCATCGTCGCGGCCGCGGTGCTGGTCGTCGGAATCGTCGCGTACCTGTTCGTCCTGGGCCGGGTGGAACCGATCCCCGAACCGGCATAGCGCGTGCAGTCCGCACCGGTCGTCGCCGGCATCGACCTCGGGACGTCCGCCGTCAAGGTCCTCGCCGTCACGACGGCCGGGCGCGAGGTCGCGAGCGGCTCGGAGTTCTACGGGCTCGTCACGCCGGAAACCGGATTCGTCGAGCAGGACGCGGACGTCGTGTATCGCGCGACGATGCGCGTGCTCGCGGGCGTCCTCGCCGACGTGCGCATGCGCGGGCACGACGTCGCCGCGATCGGGTTCTCCAGCGCGATGCACGGCGTGCTGTGCGTCGACGACGCCGGCGAGCCGCTCACCCACGTGCTGACGTGGATGGACCGCCGCGCGCACGCGATCGCCGACCGCTGGCGTGCCGACGGCACCGGCGAGGAGCTGTATCGCTCGACCGGCGCGCCGATGCACCCGATGCTTCCGGTCGCGAAGCTGCGCTGGCTCGCCGAGAACGAGCGCGACGTCGTGGCGCGCACCGCGCGCTTCGTGGGTTTGAAGGAGCTCGTCGTGTTCCGCTGGACCGGCGAGTGGCTCGTGGACCACGGGATCGCGTCCGCGACCGGAATGCTCGATCTGCGCACGCGCGACTGGCTGCCGCGTGCCCTCGAGCTCGCGAAGATCGGCCCGAAGAAGCTGTCGCAGATCGCGGCCCCGTCGGCGACGCTGCGCACGTTCCGGCCCAGCGTCGCGCGCGAGCTGGGTCTCGGGGATTCCACTGCGGTCGTGCTGGCGTCGTCGGACGGCGCGCTCGCGAACATCGGCGTCGGCGCGAGCGGGAGGCGCGACGTCGCGCTGACGCTCGGCACGTCGGGTGCGGTGCGCGTGCTCTCCGACGAGCCCGTCGTCGATCCGCAGGGGCGGACCTTCTGCTACTGCGCCGACGACACGCGCTTCATCGTCGGCGGCCCGACCAGCTCGGCGGGGGCGTCGCTCGACTGGATCTTCGCGATGCTCATGGACGAGGTCCCGAAGGAAGACCGCTTCGCGCGCGCGGTCGCGATGGCGGAGCAGATCGGCCCGGGCGCGGACGGCGTCGTCGTGCTGCCGTTCTTCGGCGGCGAGCGCGCGCCGTGGTGGAGCAGCTCGCTGCGCGGCTCGTTCGACGGCCTCGATCTTTCGCACGACCGCCGCGCGATCGTGCGCGCCGCCTTCGAGGGGGTGGTGTTCGGCGTCTACGCCGTGTTCGAGATCGTGCATGCGATCGCACCCGGCGTGCAGCGGCTGCTGCTGACGGGCGGCCTGACGAAAGCGCAGCTCGTGCGCGGCATGCTCGCCGACGTGTTCGCGCTGCCCGCCGTTCAGCCGCGCGAACAGGAGGCCTCGGCGTTCGGCGCCGCCTTGGTCGCGGCGCAAAGCGTCGGCCTCATCGACGACGCGAGCGCGGCCGCCCGCGCCGTCGGCTACGACGAACCGACGAACCCGCACCGTGAGCGCGCGGCCTCCTACCGCGCCGCCTACGCGCGCTACCGCGCCTTCATCGAAGCGCACCTGCCGATCGAACGCTGAACATGCGCACGGTGCGCAGTTCGTCGACACGCCGAAGCCGCGGCTCGCGAGCTCGGCGGCGGCGGCCGGTCGTAGCGGCGAAACTGCGCGATGACGGCGGCGGTCGGACGTTGACGTGACGCCGGTTCGTTCGCGGGGCTCCGTCTACGCGGCGCTCGTCGTGCTCGCGCTGATCTGGGGCTACACCTGGGTCGCGATCAAGGTCGCGACCGCGGATGCGAACGCGTATGCGGTCGCGGCGATCCGGCTCGGCATCGCGACGCTCGTGCTGTTCGGCGTCATGGCCGCCATGCGCCGCTCGCTGCGGCCGACGCCGTTCGTTCCGACGCTGATTCTCGGGCTGCTGCAGACGACGGGCTGGACGATCTTTCAGACGCTCGCCGTCGCGGGCGGCGGCGCCGGAAAGTCCGCCGTGCTCGGCTACACCATGCCGTTTTGGACGGCGCTGCTGGCGTGGCCGTTTCTCGGCGAGCGCATCGCCGGGCTGCGGTGGGTCGCGCTCGGGCTCGCGGCGGCCGGACTCGCGCTCGTCGTCTCGCCGCTCGACGCGCGCACGTGGGTCGGCGACGCCTTCGCGGTCGTCGCGGGCATTTCGTGGGGCGCGAGCGCGGTCTGGGCGAAGCTGCTGCGCGCGCGCCACGAGGTCGATCTGCTTTCGCTGACCATGTGGCAGATGCTGTGGGGTACGATCCCGCTCGTCGTGCTGATGATCGCCGTCCCGGGTCCGATTCGCTGGACCGGGCAGTTCGTCGGGGCGATGGCGTTCATGTCGCTCGGCGGCGGCGCGCTGGGCTGGTTCCTCTGGATGTTCATCCTCTCGCGGCTGCCGGCGGGCGTGGCCGGCATCGCGTCGCTCGCGACGCCCGTGGTCGGCGTTCTCGCCGCCGCGCTCCAGCTGCACGAGATCCCTTCGCCGACCGAGTTGGCCGGGATGGCGCTCATCGTCGTCGCGCTCGTGGTCAACGCGATCCCGGCGACCGCGCCGCGCGCCGGCGGCGCTGCGGGGGACCCGGCGTTACGCGAGCCCATTCCGCCCGAAACACCGCGCGCGTAGGGCGCGCCGCGGGAACGCGGGCGAGCGGACGGCAAGACTCGCCCGCCCGGCCGACAACTGTACGCTAGACCCCTCATCGCAAGGAGAGCTCGTGTCCCACGTCAGCGGCGTTCACTTCCTGCAGATCCCCGGCCCGACCAACGTGCCGGAACGCGTCCTGCGCGCGATCGACCGCGCGACGATGGACCATCGCGGTCCGGCCTTCGGCAAGCTCGCCGCCGAGACGATCGCGATGACGAAGCCGATCTTCAAAACGACCGGGCCGCTCATCGTGTGGCCCGCGTCGGGCAGCGGCGGCTGGGAAGCGGCGCTCGTGAACACCTGCTCGCCCGGCGACAAGGTGCTGATGTACGAGGTCGGCCAGTTCGCCGCGCTGTGGAGCAAGGTCGCGTCGCGTCTCGGACTCGACGTCGAAGTAATCCCGGGCGACTGGCGCCACGGCACGGACCCGGACGCGATCGGCGAGCGCCTCGAAGCCGACAAGGACCGCACGATCAAAGCCGTGTGCGTCGTGCACAACGAAACGTCGACCGGGGTCACCAGCCGAATCAAAGAGGTGCGCGACGCGATCGACCGCACCGGGCATCCGGCGCTGTTCATGGTCGACACCGTGTCGTCGCTCGGCTCGATCGACTACCGTCACGACGAGTGGAAGGTCGACGTCACCGTCGGCGGCTCGCAGAAGGGGCTCATGCTGCCGCCCGGACTCGCGTTCAACGCGATCTCGCAGAAGGCGCTGGCGGCGTCGAAGACGGCGAAGCTGCCGCGCTCCTACTGGTCGTGGGACGACATGCTCGAAAGCAACACGACCGGTTTCTTCCCGTACACTCCGGCGACGAACTTGCTGTACGGGCTGCATGAAGCGGTCACGATGCTGCAAGAGGAAGGGCTCGACAACGTGTTCGCCCGCCATCATCGCCACGGCGAGGCGACGCGTGCCGCGGTGCGCGGCTGGGGCCTGGAGATCGTCGCGCTCGATCCGCGTGAGTATTCGGACACCGTCACGGCGGTGTTCGCGCCGGACGGCGTCGACGCGGACAAGCTGCGCGCGACGATCCTCGACCGCTTCAACATGTCGCTCGGCACCGGGCTCGGCCGGCTCGCGAAGCGCGTGTTCCGGATCGGGCATCTCGGCTCGTTCAACGATCTGATGCTCGCCGGAGCGCTGTGCGGCGTCCAGATGGGGCTCGACGTGGCGGGGATCCCGCACGGTGACGGCGTCGGTCCGGCGCTCGCGTCGCTCGCGAAGGTGGCGAGCCCGCAGGGCGAGCCCGCGCTCGCCGCCGTCTGACGACGCTGCACCCGCGTTGACCGCGACCGCATCCGCGCGCGAGCCGGTTCTCGCGAAACGGCTCGAAGCGCGGCTGCGCGCCTCCGTCGCGGGCGACGTGTTCACCGATCGCACGACGCGCGGGCTGTACGCAACCGACGCGTCGATCTACCAGATGATGCCGCTCGGCGTCGTCATCCCGCGCAACGCGGCCGACGTGGAAGCAACGATCGCGATCGCGCGCGAGGAGGGCGTTCCGGTCACGGCGCGCGGCGGCGGAACGTCGCAGTGCGGACAGACCGTCAATCACGGCATCATCGTCGACGTCAGCCCGCACCTGCGCGAGATCGTCGAGCTCGACGTCGAGCGCCGCCGCGTGCGCGTCCAGCCGGGGATCGTGCTCGACGCGCTGAATCGCGCGCTGAAGCCGCAGGGCCTGTTCTTCCCGGTCGACCCGTCGACCGCGAGCCGCTGCACGATCGGCGGGATGGCCGCGAACAACTCGAGCGGCGCGCGCTCGATCCGGTACGGGATCATGGCGGACAACGTCGCGGGGATCGACGCGGTGCTCGCCGACGGGACACGCGCGTACTTCGGACCGGTCGGCACGCAGGCGACCGGCTTCGAGACGCCGCGCTATCGCGAGCTCGTCGAACGCGTGCGGAGGATCGCGGCGCGTGAAGCCGACGAGATCGCCGCGCGCATCCCGAAAGTGCAGCGGCACGTCGGGGGCTACGCCGTCCAGACCGTCGCGCCGAGCGGCGATTTCAACCTCGCGAAGCTGCTCGTCGGCTCCGAAGGGACGCTCGCGTTCTTCACCGCGATCGACCTCGTTCTGCAGCCGATCCCGAAGGCGCGCGCGCTCGGCGTCTGCCACTTTCCGAGCTTCGGCGACGCGATGCGCTCGACCGAAGCGCTCGTCGGGCTCGGTCCCGTCGCGGTCGAGCTCGTCGATCGCACGATGATCGAGTTGTCGCGCGACATCGCCGCGTTCGCTCCGATCATGGCGAAGTACGTGCGGGGCGAGCCCGGCTCGCTGCTGCTCGTCGAGTTCGGCGGCGACGAGCCCGCGCCGCTCGCCGCGAAGCTCGACGATCTCGACGGGCTGATGGCGTCGCTCGGCTTCCCGACCGCGGTGATGAAGCTGACGGACCCGGCGCAGCAGGCCGAGATGTGGGAGGTCCGCTCTCAGGGTCTCAACATCATGACGTCGATGCGCGGCGACGCGAAGCCGGTCTCGATCGTCGAAGACTGCGCCGTTCCGCTGAAGCATCTCGCCGAATACACCGACGGGCTGAACGAAATCTTCGCGCGCCACGGCACCAGCGGGACGTTCTACGCGCACGCCTCGGTCGGATGTCTTCACGTCCGTCCGGTGCTGAACGTCAAGAGCGACGACGACGTGCGGAAGCTGCGCGAGATCGCCGAGGAAACCTTCGCGCTCGTGCGCCGTTTCGACGGCGCGCACTCGGGCGAGCACGGCGACGGCATCGTGCGCTCCGAGTTTCACGAGGAGATGTTCGGCCCGCGCATCGTGGGCGCGTTTCGCGACATCAAGGCCGCGTTCGACCCCGGCAACGTCTTGAACCCCGGGAAGATCGTGGACGCTCCGCGGATGGACGACCGCACGAACTTCCGCTACGGCGCCGGGTATGCGCACGTGCCCGTGCCCACGCGGCTCGACTGGTCCGAGTGGGGCGACTTCGCCGCGGCGACCGAGATGTGCAACAACAACGGCGCGTGCCGCAAGGCGCACGGCGGCGCGATGTGCCCGTCGTACCGCGTCACCGACGACGAACATCACGTAACGCGCGGCCGCGCCAACGCCCTGCGGCTCGCGCTCAGCGGCCAGCTCGGGCCCGATGCGCTCGCGTCCGACGAGCTCTACGGCGTGCTCGACCTGTGCGTCTCGTGCAAGGCCTGCAAGCGCGAGTGTCCGACCGGCGTCGACATGGCGCGGATGAAGATCGAGTTCCTCGCGCACTACCGCAAGGCGCACGGGACGCCGCTGCGCAACCGCATCGTCGCCGCGCTCCCGGAGATCGCGCACCGGCTGGGGCCGTTCCGCCGGCTCGCGAACCTGCGCGACGCGATCCCCGGCATCGCGAAGCTCACCGAGCGCGCAAGCGGTTTCACCGCGCAGCGCCCGCTGCCGCGCTGGCACGCGAAGCCGTTCCGCGATCCGCGTACGCCGTCCCCGCGCACGCCGAACGGCGAGGTGGTGCTCTTCGTCGACACGTTCAACCGCTGGTTCGAACCCGACGTCGCGCGCGCGGCGGTCCGCGTTCTGCAAGCCGCCGGCTACGCGCCGATCTTTCCGGTCGCGGCGGCCGGCGCGCGGCCGCTGTGCTGCGGCCGCACGTACCTCGGCGCCGGAATGGCCGACGAAGCACACGCGGAGATGGAGCGGACGATCTCGGCCCTCCTCCCGTTCGCCGACCGCGGCGTCCCGATCGTCGGCCTGGAGCCGTCGTGCCTGCTGACGCTGCGCGACGAAACGCTCGCGATGCTGGGCACGAAGCCGGCACGCACCCTCGCGAAGCAGGCGCTGCTGTTCGAGGAATTCGTCGCGCGCGAGCTGGACGCCGGACTCTGGTCTCCGCCGCTGCGCGCGCTGGACGCACGCGCGGTCGTGCACGGGCACTGTCATCAGAAGGCGTTCGGCGCGATGCCGGCGGTGATGCGCGCGCTCGGCGCGATTCCCGGCCTGCGCGCTTCGCAGATCGAGTCGTCGTGCTGCGGCATGGCCGGGATGTTCGGCTACGAGCGCGAGCACTACGAGGTGTCGATGAAGATGGCCGAGCGCGACCTGCTGCCGGCGGTCCGCGACACCGGCATCGACACGCTGGTCGTCGCCGACGGCATGAGCTGCAAGCACCAGATCGAGCACGGCGCCGCGATCCGCCCGCTCCACGTCGCAGAAGTCTTCGCTCAAGCGCTCGTCTGATCGCGATAGGCAGCGCAGTCGCGCGCCCAGAACGTCACCGCATGGCTCTGGACTTCGAGACGCTTGCCAACATGCTGAGCGACGCGGAGCGGGCCGGCGGCAAGGCGCTCACCGAGCTGCTCGATCTCGCACCGTCGGCGGACCTGCGCGAGCTGCTGCGCAAGGTCGCTCACGACGAGGGCTACTGGGCGCGCGAGCTGAGCGCGGCGGTGCGGCGCTGCGGCGGCACGCCGTCGTCCGCGATCAACGACTTCGCCGAGAAGGTTCGTGCCGTCCCCGATCTCCCGGGAAAGCTCGCGCTGCTCAATCGCGGGCAGCGCTGGGTGGTCCGCAAGATCGAGGAGAACGTCGACGCGGTCGAAGACGCGTCCGCACGCGGGCTGCTGCGCGCCATGGCGGCGGCGCACGTCGCCAACATCGAGATGGTCGACCGCGCCATCGCGTCGCCGGCGTGACGAGCGACCCGGACGACGCGACGACGCCGGGTGGCGATGCCGCCTGCTGGCTGCATCTCGTCTGCGACGAGTGCGGCGCCGTCGTCACCGACAAGGACGGACATCGGCCCGGCTGTACGAAGGACGACGAATGCCGAGCGAGTCGCGACTCTTTCTCCGCACCTCGCTGATCGCGCTCGTCCTCGCGTTTCTCTGGGGCGCCGCGATGGCGGCCGGCGAGGCGCTCGGGATCGCGCCGCCCTCGATGTGGCCCGTCGAGCACGCGCATCTGGCGTTCGTCGGCTGGCTGGTGAACTTGGTGATCGGCATCGCATGGTGGATGCTCCCGCTCAACCGGGACCGCTTTCCCGAGACGGCCGGACGCTATCCGCGCTGGGCCCCGCCCACGGTCTGGATTCTGCTCAACGCGGGGCTCGTCGCGCGCATCGCCGCCGAGCCGGCACTGTCGTTCGCGGTCGCACGTCCGGTGCTGATCGCGGGCGGCGTCGCGCAAGCGGCGGCGATCGTGCTGTTCGCCGCGTGCGCGTGGCATCGTGTTCGCGCACCCGCTCGTCCGGCGCCCGGCGTACGCTGAAGCACGAGCTTCGGCGAGCGAGCGCGACGTCTCACGCTCGCGGGAGCGAGCGCCGATGTTTTGCGCTTTTCGCGTGCGGGAACCTCGTCGAACGCTACGCGAGTGAGGTACGAGTGATGCACCAGAGCACGACATCGGTCCCGACGGTCTCCGGCGAGATGAAAGCGCAAGGCAGCGACGCCGTGGAGATCCTTCTCAACGACCATACGCGAATCAAGAGCCTGCTGCAACAGCTCACGCAGTCGTCCGACCGGATGATGCGCAAGCAGACGCTCGAGCAGCTGAAGGGGCTGCTCACGGTCCACAACGCGACCGAAGAAAACCTCGTCTATCCGGCGATCGCCCTCGTCGCCGGCAAGAAGTCGGAGTCGCTGCATCTGTACCACGAGACGGCAGCGGCCGACATGCTCGTGTTCGAGCTGGACTCCATGCTCAAGGAAGGCGGCGATTCCGACAAGTTCGAGAAGACCGCCAAAGGCCTGCAAAAAGCGGTCCTCGAGCACATCGACGACGAAGAGCAGAAGGCGTTCCCGCACCTGCAGAAGCACGCCGACGAACAGCACAAGCAGCTGCTCACCCAGTCGGTCCGCGAGTTCCGCTCCGCGCTGACGTACAAACCGCCTTCGGCCAGCTGACCGCGAGACGGCGATGAATCGAAACGGCGCGCCTTGCGAGACGCGCCGTTTTTCGATTCTCGACGCGCCGGGCGTCAGACGCCGGCGACGGCCAATCGGGCGTTGGCGAAGTCGATCTTCGACTGTGCGCGGCGGAAGGCGGTCAGGTCGCCGCCCGCGGCACGCTGCTCGTCCTGCGCCTGGTTGAGGTCTTCGCGCGCTTGTGCGATGTCGATCTCGTCGCGCGCGAGCGCCGCGTCGGCGAGCACCGTGATCTTCCCCGGCAGGGCCTGCATGAAGCCTTCGCTGCAGGCGAGCTCGAGGCGGTGCGTCCCGCCGCCGGCTTCGCGCACGTTCGCGCGCAGGACGCCCGGGCGCAGCGCGGTGAGGTACGGCGCGTGCGAGGGCAGGATGCCGATCTCGCCTTCGGTGCCGACGGCGATCACGAGCTCCGCCTCGCCGTCGAACTTCACCGCGAGCGGCGTGATGAGCTGAAACGGTACGGCGTTCGCCACGCGCGCTAGCTCCGGGACTTCATCTCTTCGGCGGCCGCGCGCACTTCGTCGATGTCCCCGGCGTAGAGGAACGCGGACTCGGGCAGATCGTCCACCTTGCCGTCGAGCACTTCCTTGAACGAGCGGATCGTGTCCTCGATCTTCACGTACTTGCCCGAGCGCCCCGTGAACTGCTCGGCCACGAAGAACGGCTGCGAGAACAGCCGCTGCATGCGCCGCGCGCGTCCGACGATCGTCTTGTCTTCGTCGGACAGCTCTTCGACGCCGAGGATCGCGATGATGTCCTGCAGGTCGCGGTACCGCTGCAGCGTCTCCTGGACACCGCGGGCGACGGCGTAGTGCTCCTCGCCGACGATCGCCGGATCGAGGATGCGCGACGACGACGCGAGCGGGTCGACGGCGGGATAGATCCCGAGCTCGGAGATCGGCCGCGAGAGCGCGGTCGTCGCGTCGAGATGCGCGAACGTCGTCGCGACGGCGGGGTCGGTGTAGTCGTCGGCTGGGACGTACACGGCCTGCACCGACGTGATGGAGCCCTTTTGCGTCGACGTGATCCGCTCTTCGATCGCGCCCATCTCCGTCGCGAGCGACGGCTGGTAGCCGACGGCCGACGGCATGCGGCCGAGCAGCGCGGAGACCTCCGAGCCGGCTTGCATGAAGCGGAAGATGTTGTCCATGAACAGCAGCACGTCGGCGCCGAGCTCGTCGCGGAAGTACTCTGCCATCGTCACGCCGGTCTGCGCGATGCGGAAGCGCACGCCCGGCGGCTCGTCCATCTGACCGAAGACGAGCGTGGTCTGCGAGATGACGCCCGACTCTTTCATCTCGACCCAGAGGTCGTTGCCTTCGCGCGTCCGCTCGCCGACGCCGGTGAACACCGAGAAGCCCTTGTGGACCTGCGCGATGTTGCGGATCAGCTCCTGAATCAGCACCGTCTTGCCGACGCCGGCGCCGCCGAAGAGGCCGACCTTGCCGCCGCGCGTGTACGGAGCCATCAGGTCGATGACCTTGATCCCCGTCTCGAAGATCTTCTGCGAGGGGTCCTGCTGCGCGAACGTCGGGGCGTCGCGGTGGATCGGCCAGTACGCCGACGCGTTCACCGGGTCCGGCGAGTCGATCGCTTTGCCGAGCACGTTGAAGATGCGGCCCAGCGTGCCTTCGCCGACCGGAACGGTGATCGGGCCGCCGGTGTTCGTCACGACCGCGCCGCGCACGAGCCCGTCGGTCGAGCCCATCCCGAGACAGCGCACTTGGTTGTTGCCGAGCTCGCCTTGCACTTCGAGGACGAGATCGCGCTCGGCCATCGCGGTGCCGGCCAGCTGGATGTCGGCCGCATGTCCGGTCGCGTCGTCGGCGCGCACGGTCGCCGCGCCGTTCGACGCCGCCGCGGGGGACGTTCCGCCGCCGATGTGCACCGTCAGGGCGTCGTTGATCCTCGGGAGCGCATCGGGCGGAAACTCGACGTCGACGACGTTGCCGAGGACCTGGACGACCTTTCCGGTCGCGAGGGTGGTGGGGGTCGCGGTGGCGGTCACTGTGCTCTTTCCTTCGGTTTAGCTCGCGAGGGCTTCCGCGCCGCCGACGATCTCCAGGATCTCCTTGGTGATCGCGGCCTGTCGCGCTTTGTTCATCTCGATCGTGTTCTGGTCGATCAGCTTCTTGGCGTTGTCGGTGGCGTTGTTCATCGCGACCAGCTGGGCCGCGTAGAACGACGCGTTGGTCTCGAGCATCGCCGAATAGATCGTGAACTCGAGGTACTTCGGCAGCAGGCGGCTCAGCACGAACTCCGGCGACGGCTCGAACTCGACCGCGCTGCGCGCGCGCTCGCCCTTGCCGCCCGCGTTCTCGCCGGCGGTGATCGGAACGAGCCGGCGCACCTCGGGCCGCTGCGTCATCATGTTGATCAGCTTCGGAGAGATGAGCGTGATCGACGAGATCCGGCCGTTCACGAAATCGTCGGTCGCACGAGCGGCCAGCTCGCGCGCGTTCGTCAGCATGTCGCCCTGCGCGAGCGGCCAGAACTGCAGCGTCTCGCCGCGCTGGCGGCGCAGCGCGTTGCGGCCCTTGATCCCGATCGAGTACCACCGCACGTCGGCGTTCTCGCGCGCGTAGTTCTCGGCTTGGCGGATGAGCCCGGCGTTGAACGAGCCGGCCAGACCCTTGTCGGCCGTCATCACGATCGCGCCTTCCGGCGCGCCTTCGGCGCCGGGCTTCATGAACGGATGGTCGACCGTCCCGACGTTCGCGATCAGGTCCTGCAGCATCGCGCCGATCGCGTCCGCGTACGGACGCGACTGCTTCTGCAGGGCCTCGGCACGGCGAATCTTCGCCGCGGCGACCTGCTTCATCGCCTTGGTGATCTGCTGGGTGTTCTTCAACGACCGAATCCGGTCGCGGAGGTCGCGAACGCTAGGCATTGAGCCCCGAGAAGCCCTTGTTGAACTCTTCGATCGCGCCGACGAGCTGCTTTTCGACGTCGGCCGACAGCGCGCTCGTCTCGCGGATCGTCTTCGTGATCTCCGGATGGCGCTCGTGGAGCAGATCGACGAAGCGCTGCACCCAGTCGCCGACGCGATCGGTCGGGACGTTGTCGAGGTACCCGCGGGTCGCGGCGAAGATGACCGCGACTTGGTCTTCCATCGGCTGCGGGGCGCCCTGCGGCTGCACGAGGACCTGCGTCATCTTGTCGCCGCGGTTCAGCTGCTGCTGCGTCGCCTTGTCGAGGTCGGACGCCAGCTTCGCGAACGCCGCCAGCTCGCGGTATTGCGCGAGATCGAGCTTCAGACGGCCGGCGACCGACTTCATCGCCTTCGTCTGCGCCGACGAGCCGACGCGCGAGACCGAGATCCCGACGTCCACCGCGGGGCGAATGCCCTGGAAGAACAGCCCGCTCTGCAGGTAGATCTGGCCGTCGGTGATCGAGATGACGTTCGTCGGAATGTACGCCGAGACGTCGCCGGCCTGCGTTTCGATGATCGGCAGCGCGGTGATCGAGCCCGCGCCCTTCTCGTCGGAAAGCTTCGCCGCGCGCTCCAAGAGGCGCGAGTGCAGGAAGAAGATGTCGCCCGGGAACGCCTCGCGCCCCGGCGGACGGCGGAGCAGCAGCGAGACCTCGCGGTACGCCTGCGCGTGACGCGTGAGATCGTCGTAGATCACCAGCACGTCCTTGCCCTGGTACATGAAATGTTCGGCCATCGCGCAGCCGGCGAACGGCGCGATCCACTTCAGCGCGGCGGGCTCGGCGGCCGAGACGGTCACGATCGTCGTGTAGTCCATCGCGCCGTGCCGCTCGAGATTCTGCTGCAACGCCGCGACGGTGGAGTTCTTCTGCCCGATCGCCACGTAGATGCAGATGACGTTCGCGCCCTTTTGGTTGATGATCGTGTCGACCGCGATCGCCGTCTTCCCGGTGCCGCGGTCGCCGATGATCAGCTCGCGCTGCCCCTTGCCGATCGGGATGAGCGCGTCGATCGCGCGGATCCCCGTCTGCAGCGGCTGCTTCACCGACTGGCGCTCGATGACGGTCGGCGCCGTGTTCTCGATCGTGCGGTACTGCGTCGTCTCGATCGGCCCTTTGCCGTCGACCGGCTGGCCCAGCGGGTTGACGACGCGCCCGAGCATCACCTCGCCGACCGGGACGGACGCGATGCGGCCGGTGCGGCGGACGCTGTCGCCTTCCTTGATGTCCGTGTCGGGGCCCATGATCGCGACGCCGACGCTGTCCTCCTCGAGGTTCAGGACGATGCCCTGGACTCCGTTCGGGAACTCCACCAGCTCGGACGCCTGCGCGTTCTCGAGGCCGTAGATGCGCGCGATGTTGTCACCGACCTCGATGACGGTGCCGGTCTCGGCCTCGTTCGTTCCGGTCGCGTAGCTCGCGATGCGCTGTTTGATGATTCCGGCGATTTCGTCGGCGTTGATCATAGTTGCATTCCGTTTGGGCTGGCTGTCGAGATACCGATGAGGGCCGCGCCCTCGGAGAGTGGTGCGCTCGCGCTTCGAGCTCGGGCAGGCGCGTTCAATTCGTGCTGAGCAGGCGGGCGATGTCGTCGAGCTTGCCGGCGACGGTGCCGTCCGCGACGCGGTCGCCCATCGCGATCTTCACGCCGCCGATCAGTGTCGGATCGACCGACTGCGTCACGTCGAACGGCGTCCCGTGCGCCTGGGAAAGCCGCGACACGATCAGATCCAGCTCGCTCTGCGAGAGCTTGCGCGCGCTGGTGACGCGGAGCGGCTGCGCGCCGCGCGCCTCGCGCTCGAGCCGGTCGAACTGGCGCACGATCTCCTCGGCGAGCGTCTCGCGGCGCTTGCGGATCAAGAGCAGGATCGCGTGCAGCGCGATCGGCTCGAAGCGCGAGAACGCCTGGGCGATCAGCTGCTCCTTCTCCTTGCGGTCGACGACCGGGGAGCGGAAGAACCGCCGCACCTGTTCGTCGGCGGCGAGCGCCTCGACGAACGTGTGCAAGTCGTGCTGCACGCGCGGAACCTTGTTTTCGTCGTTCGCAAGGCCGAAGATCGCGGTCGCGTAACGTCGCGCGAGCGTCTCGTTCGCCATCACGCGACTCCTTTGGACAGGTCGTCGACGGTGCGAACGACGAGCGCGTGGTTCAGCTCATCGCCGACGCGCTGCGGCGCGCGTTCGCGCGCACGCGCGAGGGCCTTCTCGATGAATTCGATGCGCAGGCGGTCGCGCGCCGCGAGGCGGGCGCGATCCAATTCGCCTTCGGCGTTGCGGATCAGGCGCTCCGCCTCGGCGTTCGCTTCGGCGAGCGCGCGTTCGTGCTCGCGGTGCACCACGACGTCGACGCGCGCGGAGATCTCGCGCGCGTCGTCCTCGGCGCGCGCCACCTCGGCCTGCGCCGCATCCAGCTCGGCGCGCATCTTCTCGCGGAACGCCTCGGCCTCGGCGAGCTCGGCGTTCTTCGCCTGCTGGTACGCGCGAATGCCCGGGGCGATCCACTTCCTCCAGATCAGCACGGCGCAGACCAGGAAGATGACCGCGCCCCCGATCTGCGACCACATCGCCAGATTCTCGAGGCTCACGCGGCACCTCCGAGCGCGCGCTCGAGCATCTCGCCGGCGAGCGCGTCGACGATGCGCGGCTCCTCCTCGCGCGCGCGCTCGATCTCGCGCTCGACCTCGAGCTGCGCCTTGGCGGCGATCTCTCCCGCGCGGGCCTGCGCCGCGACGAGGATCGCATCGCTCTCGCGCGCCGTTTCGACGCGCGCCTTCGCGATCGCGGCGTCGGCTTCGCGGCGGGCCGCGGCGCGGCGCTCGTCGGCGCTGCCGCGGTGCGTCTTCGCCTCGCGCTGCAGCTGCTCGATGTCGTGCTTCAAACCGTCGATGTACGCCCGGCGACGTGCGATCGCCGCCCCGACGGGACGGAAAAAGATCACGTTCATGATCGCCAGGAAGACGATCAAGTTGACGATCTGGACGAAGATCGTCCCGTCGAGCGTCAGCACGCCTTACGAGCCCCCACCTACCGGCCGCGAACGGTTCGGCCGAAGGCCGCACCACGGCGGAGCGCAGCGCAGCGAAGGGTTCGCGCGAAGTGCGAACCCACTAGTGGCCGGCCCCCGCCGCCGCCGACACGATGCGTCCGACGATCGTCTGCACCGGCGCGACGACGAGCAGCAGGTAGAACGCGAGCACGAGCGCGATGATCGGGAACGCTTCCAGAATGCCGACGCCGAGGAAGTAGAACGTGAAGATGTTTCCGCGCGCCTCGGGCTGACGGGCGATCGACTCGACGGCCTTCGAGCCGATGATACCGTCGCCGATGGCGGAGCCGAAGGCGACGGCCGCGATGATGATCGCGAAGCCGAGGATGAGGGCGACGGAGACGATGACTTCAGCGGACACGACGGACCTTTCTTAGTGCTCCTCGGCGGTCGCCAAGGAGAGATACACGATGCTGAGGAGGGTGAACACGAACGCCTGGATCAGGCCGATCAGGAAGTTGAAGAACTCGATCCCGATCGGCGCGATCGCGGCGGCGACCGAGACGTTCACCGGGCCGACCACGATGTTCGCCGTGATCAGCGTCGCGATCACGAACAGCAGAATCTCGCCGGCGAGGATGTTGAACGCGAGCCGCATCGCGAGGACGACCGGCCGCGCGATCTCTTCGATGACGTTCACCGGGAAGAGCCAGAAGAACGGCTTGAAGAGGTGCGCGTACGCCCCGAGGCCGCTCTTGCGAATCGCGAGGAACTGGATCCCGAAGAACACGCACAGCGCGAAGGCCGCCGTCGTGTTCAGGTCGGCGGTGGGGGAGCCGCCGAACGGCAGGCCGAGCGCCTTCACGAAGAGCACGCCGAACTCGTTGAGGACCCACACGAAGAGGAAGATGCCGACGAAGATCGGCACGAAGCGCTCGCCCTTCGGTCCCAGCGTCCCGACCGCGAGATCGGAGAGGAAGCTGATGATCCCCTCGAACGTCGCCTGCCGCTTCGTGATCCGGTTCGTGCGGTACGAGGCGCCGATCCACCAGAAGAAGACGATCGCGATCGCCATCGCGACCCACGTCGTGATGAGGGTGTCCGCATGCAGCTCACCGAGCAGCCCCGGGATCCCGGGAACGTGCCAGAGGGCGTGTTCGCCGATCTGTTCGTGAGGCACGAGAGTCAGAAATCTCCTCGAAGGATGCTGCGCCGGTATTCCAGCGCGTACAGCACGAGCGGCGTGAAGAATCCGGCGAGATACAGCCCGACCGTCCAGACTTGACCGAGGCGGAGGGCGAGTGCCACCGGGAGGATGCCGACCGCGAAGATTCGGACCTGCACGCTGAGGACGTGCACGGCACGGTGTCGCTTCCGTTCGAGGTAGCGCTCGTGGTCGTGCATCGAAGCCAGCATGTTCAGGACGCCCACCACCCCGCCCAGCGCCAGCTGAAGGCCGGCGACCGGATTCCGCAGCGTCGCGAGCGCGACGAGCGGCACGAGGAAGACGGAGGTCCGCACGATGATCCGTCCCTTGCGCGCTTGGTACGCGCGCAAAGAAGCTTCCGGGTCGGCGCCGCCCTTATTGCCCCCTGCGCTGAGCCTGCCCTCCTCGACGTTTCTCGCAATCACCGTCACTTCGCCCTCATCAGCGGGAGCAGCGCCGCCACGACGGCCCCGACCCCGCAGACCAGCCCCGCGAGCAAGCCGGCGAGCGGCCACAGGCTGCCGCCCGTCACCCGCTCCAAGATGACTCCGAGAACCAGTCCGCCGACCACCGTACCCGTGAAAGCCCCGGCCGCTGCGAGGAGCCGGATCACCGAGCGCTGCCCGCTCCTCGCTTCACACGAGCCGGATGGCGCCGAGCGAACCGGACAGAAAGAGCGCGAGGACGCCGAGCGCCACGCAGAGGGCGTAGATCAGCAGCACCGCCTGCCGGACGTTGAGCCCGAACCGGAAGATCAGCTGATGGTGGAAGTGGCCCCGGTCCGCCTCGTAGATCTTTCGTCCCGCCCGCGTCCGGCGAACGATCGCCACCGCCGTGTCGACGATCGGCAGCCCCAACACCACGAGCGGGACGAGCAGCGAGATCGTGAACGCCTGTTTGCTCCCGCCGAGGATCGAGACGGTGGCGAACACGTAGCCGATGAAGAGCGCGCCCGAGTCGCCGAGGATGATCTTCGCCGGGTTGTAGTTGTACGGGAGAAAGCCGAGCGCGCCGCCGACGAGCGCGGCGAGGATCAGCGCGATCTCCGGGTGACCGTGCGTCATGTCGACGACGAGCAAGAACATCCCGGCGATCGCCGTCAGACCCGACAGCAAGCCGTCGAGCCCGTCGATGAAGTTGATCGCGTTCATCATCCCGAGGTACCAGAGCAGCGTGATCGGGATGCTGATCCACAGCGGAAAATACACGACCGTTCCGTGGTGGAACGGATCGCGCACGAACGAGATCATGAAGCCGTAGAGCATCGAGACGGCGGCGACCACCGCTTGCGCGAGCAGCTTCGCGCGCGGGTTCATCCCCATCACGTCGTCCCAGATGCCGACCATGCACACCAGCGTGCCGCCGAAGACGAGCCCGACGAGGTCGTGCACGTTCTGCAGGTCCGAGCCGCGCCGGAAGTAGTGGGCGTTGATCAGATAGCCGATCGCCGAGAACAGCGCGAACGCGAAGCCCAGGTAGACCGCGATCCCGCCGATGCGCGGCTTCGGCACGTCGTGCATGCGGCGCTCACCGGTCGCGTCCAGCATTCCGACGCTGAGCGCGAGCCGGCGCACGTACGGCGTCACCGCGAAGGCGGTGGCAAACGCGAGGACCATCGCGGCGGCGATGAGGAGCGCGGTCACGTCAGGGCCGGTCTGGACGCGTAGTCCTCGAGCCGCACGCCCGCCTCGGCCAGGAGCTCCTGCGCGATCGGGTCCGGATACGCGTCCGCATAGACGATCCGTACCACCCCGGCGCTGATGAGAAGCTTCGAGCAGCCCACGCACGGCTGATGGGTGCAGTAGGCCGTCGCCCCCTCCAGCCCGACGCCGTGGAGCGCGCCCTGGACGATCGCGTTGGCCTCGGCGTGGGTGGCCCGCACGCAGTGCCCGGCGACCATGATGCAGCCCGCCTCGGTGCAGTGGGCGACGCCCCGCGGCGCGCCGTTGTAGCCGGTGGTCAGGATCCGGCGCTGCCGGGTCAGCACCGCGCCCACGCGCGCGCGGGGGCAGGTCGCCCGCGTGGCGACCGTCCGCGCGATGTCCATGAAGTACTCGTCCCAGCCCGGACGCGTCGTTCCGCTTCCCGCCCGGGCTCCGTTGCGTCGGTCGTCGTCGTCCACGGCGTGGCGAGATTCGCCAACGGGGCTCCGTTGACCGTCAGCGTTCGGCCTCCGCGCAATGTCGTTGACGCGCCGCCTCCGCGGCGGTACGACGAACGGGAACCGCCGGTTGAGCGAGGGGTGTGTCGATGGACGAATGCGCGCACGCGGGCACCGCGTCTTTCCAGGGCCGGAGGCGACACCGTCGCGCCCGGGCGCTCGCGACGGCGGTGCTCGCCGTGCTCGTCGTGGCGCTGCTTCGGGCGGCTCCGGCTGCGGGCCGGTGCGACGTCTGCAATCTCAAGCTGCAGTCGCGTACCGGACCGTATGCGATTCACGTGGCGAAACGCGCGGTGCCTTGGACGCGTGCGCCGCAGTTCGTCATCACGCTGACGAACCGCAGCCGTGAGACGATCCTCGTCGGCGGCGACGATCCGCGCACGCGCGTGACGCTGAACGCGGTGAGCGCGCGCGAGAAGTCGATGGACGCGATCGAGCTGACCGAGAGCGGCGCGCCTGTTCGTGTCGCGCCGGGGCGGTCGGTGACGTTCCACGCGCTCGATCCGCTGGCGGTCTCCGGCGTTCGCGGAGTCAACGTGACGTACCGCAACGTCGACTCGAACATCCTGCGCTACGACCTGAACCTGCGCCGCGCGGCCGGGGAGCGTGTGGGCACGCCTCGCTGATCCGCGCTAGTGCGGGGCGGTGCCGAACGCCGCTCGCGCGGCGTCGTCCAGGCGGCGCCGGTACTCGGCGCGCCGCTCGGCGGAGATGAACGACGCGTCGATGCTGTTGCGGGCCAGCGTCAGGAGCGCATCCGCGCCGAGACGAAGGGCCTCCGCCGTCCGGGCGACGTTGTCACCGACGTAGCCGCCGAAGTACGCAGGGTCGTCCGAGTTGACCGTCGCCGCCAGACCGGCGTCCAGCATCCGCGCGAGCGGGTGATCGGCCAGCGTATCGACGACGCGCAGCCGCACGTTCGAGAGCGGGCACACCGTCAGCGGGATGCGCTCGTCGCGCAGCCGCGCCATCAGCGCCGCGTCTTCGAGGCAGCGCACGCCGTGATCGATCCGCTCGACGTGCAGAACGTCGAGCGCCTCGCGGATGTACGACGGAGGGCCTTCTTCGCCGGCGTGCGCGACGGATCTCCAGCCGGCCGCGCGCGCCCGCTCGTAGACGCGGCGAAACGGTGCGGGCGGATTGCCCACTTCCGCCGAGTCGAGTCCGACGGCGACGATGCGCTCGCCGTACGGGAGGGCTGCGTCCAGCGCCGCTTCTGCGGCATCCGGTCCGAGATCGCGCAGAAAGCACATGATGAGCGCCGAGCTGACACCGAAGCGTTCCTCGCTGCGCGAGACGGCCGCCCACAATCCGTCGATGACCGTACGAAACGGGACGCCGCGCCGGACGTGCGCCTGCGGGTCGAAGAACATCTCGACGTGCACGACGCCGTCGCGACGCGCCCGCTCGAGATACGCGTTCGCGAGATCGGCGAAGTCCTGCTCGGTGCGCAGCACCGCCATCCCGGCATAATAGACGTCGAGAAACGACTGCAGGCTGGTGAACGCGTACGCTCGCCGCATCTCGTCCACCGACGCATACGGCAACGCAACGCGATTGCGTTCGGCGAGCGCGAACGCGAGCTCCGGTTCGAGCGTGCCCTCGACGTGCAGGTGCAATTCGGCTTTCGGAAGCCGGAAGAGATCGTCGATCAACGGCAGAAAGGACCGTACACGGATGCAGCGCGCATACGCCGCCCTACCACGACGCCGCTCGCGGCCCCTCCGCGCGCGTCATGTCGCGCGAGCGCTCACCGGGACGGAGCTGGTCGACCCGAACATGCGGTCTCCGGCGTCGCCGAGTCCCGGAATGATGTAGCCGTGGTCGTTCAGGTGATCGTCGACGGCCGCCGTGATGATGTGCGCGGTCGGGTGCTCGGAGACGATCGTCGCGATGCCTTCCGGCGCCGCGATGATGCAGACGAAGATCGGCGACGTCGCTCCGCGCTGTTCCAGCGTCGTCAGCGCAGCCGAGCCGGAATGTCCGGTCGCCAGCATCGGATCGAGCACGAAAACCGCGCGCGCCGCGAGATCGTCGGGAAGGTTCGCGTAGTACGGAATCGCGGCGAGGGTCTGCGGGTCGCGATAGAAGCCGAGGTGCGCGACGACCGCATCGTCGACGACGTCCAGAAAACCGGGCAGCAGCCCGAGGCCGGCACGCAGGATCGGCGCGACCACCGGCCGCGTCGCGATGCGCTGCACGCGGGCGAGGCCGACCGGCGTCTGCACCTCGAGCTCCGTCTTCGGGAGCACGCGCGTCGCCTCGTACGCGAGAAAGAGCCCCAGCTCTTCGACGAGCCGGCGGAACACGGGCGTGGGCGTGGACGAGTCCCGAAGGCGCGCGAGGCGGTCCTGGACCGCAGGATGGTCGACGACGAGCGGTTCGTTCGGCACGGCGCGACCTTCGGTGCGCGCCCGACGCGCCCTCGATGCGCCTCGGCGCAGCCGCTTCGCAAGGCGCCGGACGCGCCGGACGCCAACGTCGCGGCATGCGATCCTTGCTCGTCGCGCTCACCGTCCTGTGCTGCACCGCGACCGCGGGCGCCCAGCAGCCGGCGGTTCCGGCGCCCTCGCCGGCCGCGACGCCCATCGCCACGCCGACCCCGATGCCGCCGGCGGTCGACGCGATCGCGCAGCAGCGCGTCGTGCAGATCTTCACCGTTCCGATCGAACCGGCGTGGTTCAGCGCGTCGTTTCTGGATCGGTTCGCACCGGAGCAGGTCGCGGGCGTGGTCCGCCAGCTCAACGCCGCGCTGGGAGACTATCGTAGCGTGACCCGCCTCGGCACCGGCGACTACAGCGTGCAGTTCGTCAAAGGCACCGACGAGGTGCTGATCCACCTCGACGCGGCGAACAAGATCGACATGCTCTTCGGCAAGCCTCCCGTCGTCACGCAGCACTAGCCGCGTTCGCCGGGCGGCTTCCAGCTCGGGTTTCGGAGCGCGGACATGACGTCGTCGTGCCGGCGCCCGCGCTGGTACAGGAGGTCGCGCGCGCAGCCTTCGACGGTGACGAGCACCAGGCCACGGGGTCGCGCTACGGGACGTCGTGCTTGGCGGTCAGCTCGGCGACGCGCGCGCGCAGCGCGGGCTTCTTCTCGCCGCGGCCGACGTCGGCGAGCGCTTCGCCGATGATCGCACCGACCTCGCGCGCCTCCGCCTCGCCGAAGCCGCGCGAGGTGATCGCGGGCGACCCGATCCGGATTCCGCTCGTGATCGCGGGCTTCTGCGGGTCGAACGGGATCGCGTTCTTGTTCACCGTGATCCGGATCTCGTCCAAGTACTCCTCGACCGCTTTGCCGGTGAGCCCCTTCGGCGTGAGGTCGACGAGCAGCAGGTGCGTGTCCGTCCCGCCGGCGACCAGGCGCGCTCCGGCGCGCTGCAGCTCCTCGCCCATCGCCTTCGCGTTGGCGACGACCTGCTTCTGGTACGTCGCGAACGCCGGCTGCAGCGCTTCGCCGAACGCGACTGCTTTCGCCGCGATCGTGTGCATGAACGGACCGCCTTGGATCCCCGGGAAGACGCTCTTGTCGATCGGCTGCGCGTACCGTTCGGTGCACAGGATGAGACCGCCGCGCGGGCCGCGCAGCGTCTTGTGCGTCGTCGAGGTGACGAACTCGGCGATCGGGACGGGCGAAGGGTGCAGGCCCGTGGCGACGAGGCCGGCGATGTGCGCCATGTCGACGAGGAACGTCGCGCCGATCTCGTCGGCGATCTCGCGGAACGGCGCGTACTCCATCGTGCGCGGATAGGCGCTGGCGCCGGCGATGATCAGCTTCGGCTTGTGCTCGCGCGCGAGCGACCGAACCTGGTCGAAGTCGATGAGCTCCGTGTCTTTGCGCACGCCGTACGCGACCGCGTGGTAGAGCTTGCCGCTGAACGAGACCTTCGTGCCGTGGGTGAGGTGGCCGCCGTGCGCGAGCGACATTCCGAGCAGCGTGTCGCCGGGCTGCAGCACCGCCATCAGCACCGCCATGTTCGCCTGCGCGCCGGCGTGGGGCTGCACGTTCGCGTGCTCCGCGCCGAAGAGCTTCTTCAGCCGCTCGATGGCGAGCGTCTCGGCGACGTCGACGAACTCGCAGCCGCCGTAGTAGCGCCGCCCCGGATAGCCTTCGGCGTACTTGTTCGTCATCACCGACGCGCTCGCTTCGCGCACCGCCCGCGAGGCGTAGTTCTCCGACGCGATCAGCTCGAGGTTGTCGCGCTGCCGGCGTTCCTCGTTCTCGATCGCGGCGTACAGCTCGGGATCTTGGACGGCCAGCGTCTGGGGCTCGAGAAGTTGCATTGCGTTCAGCCTCGGTCGTCGATGTCGGTGCGGCGGCGGATCAGCGTGGTCGCCGAATAGTCGGGCTTCGCCGTCCCGGGTCGGCGCGCCCCGCCGAAGCGCAGCACCTGGACGAGCGCGAGCAGGGCGACGACGGCGATCAGCGCGATCCAGAACGACGGGCTCGCATAGCGGGGCGTCGTGTGGTCGAGCAAGTACTCGGCGAGGGCGATCACCACGGCGGCGAGCGGGATCAGATTCCCGAGCGTCTGGCGGTCGATCACGAGGCGGTCACGATGGTCGTCGGAGTGCTCCGGTGAAACGGCGGGGATGCGGATCGCGGTTTCGAGCCGGTCGTTTCGACGCCCGCTCTCGTCGCACGACCTCACGCAGCTCGAGTGGCTCGAACGCTGCGCCTCGCTGCTCGAGGTCGACGGCGTCCTCGCCGACGTGACGGACTTTCCCCGCACGGACGCCGAGTACGTCGCCCAGCTCCGCAAGGTCGCGATCGACCTCGGGATCGTTCCGTTCGGCATCGACGCCGCGGATGCGCTCGACCCGGATGGCGAAGCGTCGGCCCGGGAGATGCTGGTCGAGCTGGCGAGCGGGTTCGGCGCCGCCGTGATTCGGACCGAAGCGCCGGCGCCGGGTGCGGTCCCTCCGGAGACGTTCGTTCGCACCGTCGCCGCGGCGAAGCAGCTCGGCCGGCTCGCGAAGGCCGCCAACGTCACCGTCGTGCTCGCCGAGGCGCCCGGCACGATCGCGGCCGACCTCGCCGAGGCGAAGCATCTGATCAAGGACACCGACAGCGCTTGGCTGCGGGCATGCCCCAGCTGGTCGGCGCTCCCGCATGCCGGCCCGAAGGATCGTTATCCCGCCTGCGTGGTGGCGGCGGGCGAAGACCCCACCGCCGTCGCGGCAGCGGCTCGCAATGCGTGGGCGATCGTCGAGCACACGGCCGCCGAGCCGGGCGATCCGTGGGCGGACGTCGGGGAGGCGATCCGCGCGTTGCGCGCAGCGGACGCGCGCCTGCGCACGAGCGTCTGACGCGCGAGCCGCAGGCGGGTTGAGGAGGACGCGACCGCAGCGGCCGTCTGGAACCTGGTTGAAGACCTGCCTTCTAGCAGGTGGGTGCGGCCCGGGCGCCCAGTGTCCGATCGAAGCGATCGACCATCCGGTCGTATCCGGAGCTGATGCTCCCGTGGTTTCGACGTTGGTCCACCACCATGGAACCTGCGCGAGCCACCGCAGTCGCGTCGCTCGGTATCGTATACCCTCCGTCAAGTCTTGACAGGCCGCGAGAATGCGGTCACGGCTCGAACAGCGAGCGCTGCGGCGGTCGCGAACGCGCCCCGCCGGCCGCACGCGACCCGACCGGCGTGGCGGCGCCGCGCGGCGTCCGCGCAAGCACGGCACCATACCGCGCGATCGCGCGCTCGCGTGCGACGGAGTGATCGACGATCGGGGCCGGATAGTCGGTGCCGATCACGCACCCGCACGCACGCTGCACGTCGGCCGGCATCGTCCACGGCGCATGCACGTAGCGTTCGGGAACGCGCGCGAGCGCGGGAAGCATCGAGCGCACGAAGGTGCCGTGCGCATCGAAGGTCTTGGCCTGCACGGTCGGGTTGAAGACGCGAAAGTACGGCGCCGCGTCCGTGCCCACCGACGATGCCCATTGCCAGCCTCCGTTGTTCGCCGCGACGTCGGCGTCCGCGAGACGCTGCTCGAAGTACCGTTCTCCGAGCCTGTAGTCGAGCAAGAGGTGCTTGGTGAGAAACGACGCCGCGACCATGCGCAGACGATTGTGCATCCATCCCGTTTCGTTGAGCTGCTTCATCGCGGCGTCGACGAGCGGATACCCGGTGCGCCCGTGGCTCCATGCCGCGAACGCTTGCGGGTCGTCCTCGTAACGGAGCCCGGCGGCTTCGATGCGAAACGGCTCGCGCGCGACGCGGGGATGGTGGGCAAGGAGCTGATGGTAGAAGTCGCGCCAGATCAGCTCGGCGAGCCACGCCGGAAACGGCGCGGCCGCGCGCACGACGGTTCGAATTCCGATCGTGCCGGCGCGCAGGTGCGGCGAAAGTCGCGACGTGCCGTCGACGGCCGGAGCGTTGCGCAGCTCCGCGTACCGCGAAGCGGCGTCGCGCACGAAGCGCGCGAGCAGCCGCGCCGCTTCCCGCGATCCGCCGCGCGGATAGCGATCGCTCGACGCATGCCCGTAGTCTTCGGGACGCGGTACCTCGCGCGTCGCGGAAATCGCCGTCCGCTCCGCGAGCTTCGCACGCGCCGCGCGCAGCGACGGCACCGGCGGAAGCGGCTCGTCGGCGAAGCGCGCCATCCAGCGGCGGCGATACGGCGTGTAGACGACGTACGGCTTGCCGCCGCCCTGCATGATCGCTGCGGCCTCGTAGTAGACCTGGTCGGTGGACGCCTCGACGGCGATGCCGGCCTCGCGGAGCCGCGCTTCGACGTGCCGGTCGCGAACGACGGCGTCGGGATCGTCGTCCGCGCTGTAGAACAGCGCGCTCGCGCGCGCGCGCCGCGCGAACGCACCGAGCTCCGCGGCGGCCTCGCCTTCGAGCAGCGCGAGGTCGGAGCCCAATTCGCGCAGCTCGCCGCGCAGCCGGGCGAGCGAATCGAAGAAGAACTGCACGATCGGCGGGCCCACGCGCGGCCCGCGCAGCAGCGCCGGGTCGAGCACGAACGCGCAGACGACGCGTTCGCTCGCCTCCGCGGCACGATACAGCGCGACGTTGTCGTCGAGCCGGAGGTCGCGGCGCAGCCATACGATCGAGACGGGAAAGCGAGCCGGCCGCGCCATGAGAGGCCCCTTTCCCCGGCGAACGCCGCGGCCATGGCGATCCGCATCGCGGTCGAGCCGCTCGACCTTCCGCTCAAGCACACGTTCACGATCGCCCGCTCGTCCGAGTCGGTCGCGAAGACCGTCGTCGTGCGGCTGCGCTGGAACGGGCTGGAAGGGCTCGGCGAGAGCGCGCCGAGCGAGCGCTATGCGGAGAACGTCGCCGGCGTCAGCGCAGGACTGCGCGGTCTGAAGCTCGGCGACGATCCGTACGCGATGGACGCGCTGCTCGCGGGGCTGCCGCCAGCGCAGGCGTGCGGACTCGACATCGCGCTCCACGACCTCGTCGGGAAAGACGTGGACCGTCCGCTGTGGCGGCTGCTCGGGCTCGACCCGGCCCGCACCCCGCACACGTCGTTCACGATCGGCATCGCACCGCTCGACGAGACGATCGCGAAGGTGCGCGAGGTCGGCGAGCATCCCGTCATCAAGGTGAAGCTGGGGACCGGCGCGGAGCTCGAGACGCTGGACGCGGTCCGCGCGATCTATACCGGGACGATTCGCATCGACGCCAACGAAGGCTGGACGCCCGAACGCGCCGTCGAGCTGCTGCGCGCGATGGAACGCTACGAGATCGAGTTCTGCGAGCAGCCGATTCCGGCCGGAAATCCGGAGCGGCTGCGCTGGATCCGCGAACGCTCGCCGATCCCGATCGTCGCCGACGAAGACGCCAAGGACGCGCGCGACCTTCCGGCGCTGCGCGACGCCGTCGACGGCGTCAACGTGAAGCTCGTGAAGTGCGGCGGGATTCGGGGCGCGCTGCGCATGATCCACACCGCGCGCGCGCTGGGGCTGAAGCTCATGCTGGGGTGCATGCTCGAGTCGCAGATCCTCACGACCGCGGCGGCGCAGCTGAGCCCGCTGGTCGACTGGGCGGACCTCGACGGCCCCTTCCTCACCGCGGCGGATCCGTTCGACGGAATCGCCTACGAGCGCGGCAAGATCGTGCTCCCGAACGGCCCGGGACTCGGCGTGCGCGAGCGCGCGGAGGTCGCGCGCTGAAGCGGCGCTATCTCGTCCTGACGCCGTACGCGTTCACGACGCGCGCGGCGAAGATGGCGCACGGCGTGATCGCATACTCGTCGGACGACGTCGTCGCGGTCGTCGATCCCGATCACGCCGGACGCCGCGTCGTCGACGTGATGCCGTACTTGCGCAGCGACGCGCCGTTCGTCGGCTCGGTGAGCGAAGGTCTGCGGTTCGATCCGACCGCGCTGCTCGTGGGCATCGCGCCGAAAGGCGGCGCGCTCCCCGAAACGTTCCGGGCCGCGATCCGCGAAGCGCTACAGGCGAAGCTCGAAGTCGTCAGCGGGCTGCACGCGATGCTGAGCGACGACCCGGAGTTCGCCGCGCTCGCGCGCGCGCAGGACACGCGCATCTGGGACCTGCGTCTTCCGCCGCCCGCGCCGATCTTCTCCGGCGCCGCGTGGGACGTCGAGGCGAAGATCGTGTTGACGGTCGGCAGCGACGCCGCGGTGGGCAAGATGACGGCGGCGCTCGAGCTGCTGCGCGCCGCCAAGGACCGGGGCGTCGACGCGGCGTTCGTCCCGACCGGCCAGATCGGGATCGCGATCGCCGGCTGGGGGACCGCGATCGACCGCGTCGTCGCCGACTTCGCGCCGGGCGCGGCCGAGCAGCTCGTCCTCGAAGGCTGGCGCCGCGCCCGCGACCTGCTGTTCCTCGAAGGCCAGGGCGGGATCAACAATCCGGCCTTCGCGCCGGTCACCCTCGCGCTGCTGTACGGCGGCGCGCCGGACGCGCTCGTCCTCGTCCACAACGTCGCGCGGACGACGATCGAGGACTACGACGTGCCGATCCTCTCGTATCGATCGCTGATCCGGACGTACGAGTCGCTGTGCGCGACGGTGAAGCCCGCCCGTGTCGTCGGGATCGCGCTCAACACGCGCGACTGCAATCCGGACGAGGCGCGCGAGCACATCGAGCGTGCGCGCGCCGAGACCGGCTTGCCGTGCGACGACGTCGTTCGCAACGGGCCGCACGCGCTCTACGACGCGATCGCGCCGGCGCTCGCGAAGACCGCGGTGCTGCGTGCGTGACGGCCTGCTTCGCGCGCTCGTCGCGGGCGCGCTGAGCGCTGCGCTTCCGCTTGCGGCAGCCGCGTGCACGAAGTCCTCGTCCGCAGGTCACGCGGGCGCACGGAACCCGTGGACGCGTCCGGGCGAGCTGGTCATCGGATCGGCGGGCGAGGAGCCGGACAGCCTCAACGAGATGTTCGCGCACACCGATGCGACCGATCAGATCGCCAACCTGATCGACGAGCCGATCTTCCGCTACGATCCGAACGGCGAGTACCTGCCCGCCGCGGTGCGAGAGGTTCCGACGCTCGCGAACGGCGGGATCAGCCGCGACGGCAAGACGATCGTGCTGCATTTCCGGCCCGGGATGCGCTGGTCGGACGGCGCGCCGTACGACGCGCGAGATTTCGTCTTCACGTGGCGCGCCGCCATGAACCCGCGCAACAACGTGAAGCTGCGCGCCGGCTGGGACGACATCGCCGCCATCGGCGTGAGCGCCGATCACCTCACGGCGACCGTGCGGTTGAAGCACGTCTACGCGTCGATCCTCGGGACGTGGGCCTACGGAGGCGCCGCGTACCCGCCGCTGCCGGCGCATCTGCTCGCGAACCTGCCGGACATCAACCACGCGGCGTACAACGCGAGGCCGATCTCATCGGGACCGTTCGTGCTGACGCGCTGGAATCACGGCTCGTCGCTCGAATTCGCGCCGAACCCGTACTACTGGCGCGGCAAGCCCGGACTCCAGCGGATCGTCTACAAGATCGTTCCGGACGCGAACACGCTCTTCGACCAGCTCGAGACCCACGAGGTGGACGTCTACGAGTCGATCCCCGATGCGCAGGTGCCGCGCCTGCGCACGCTGCGGGGGTACGCGATCACGAAGCGGCTGACGGCGAATTACCGCCGGCTCGCGTTCAACACGTCGAAGCCGGCGCTCTCGGACGTGCGCGTGCGGCTCGCGGTCGCCGAGGCGGTCGACTGGGATCGCATCAACCGCACGATCTACCACGGCTACAACCTGCGCGCCGCGAGCGACATCCTGCCGACGTCGTGGGCCGCGCCCGTCGGGATCCGGCCGTATCCGCACGACGTCGCGAACGCGAAGCGGCTGCTCGACGCCGCCGGATGGCGCACCGGCGCCCACGGCGACCGGTCGCGCGACGGCGTCCCGCTGACGTTTTCGGTCTCCACGACGCCGTCGAAGCCGGCCAACGTGCAGGCCGAGCTGGAGATGCAGCAGGATCTCGCCGCCGCCGGCATCCGGCTGCAGATCAAGAACTATCAGACCAACCTGCTCTTCGCAATGAACGGGCCGATCTACACCGGCCGGTTCGACAGCGAGTTCACGATCGACACGAACGCTCCTGATCCGGACAACGAAGGCTTGTGGAGCGGCGCCTTCATCCCGCCGCGCGGCGCGAACACGACGTGGCTGAACGACCCGGTGCTGACGCGGACCAGCCACGAAGCGCTGCTCACCTTCGATCGTGCGAAGCGCAAGGCGCTCTACCAGCGGGAAGCGGAGCGCATCCACCAGCTCGTGCCGGTCGTGTACCTCTACTGGCAGAACTCGTTCTCGGCGGTCAACTCCGACTTGAAGAACTGGAAGCCGGCCTCGTACATCTCCAACTATTGGAACTGCTGGGAGTGGCGCATCTGACGACCGCCTCGCGCGAACGCCGCTCGCCGCTTCGCGCATGTTGAGGGTCGTCGAGCGGCCCGAGCGGCACGTCACGCTGCACGTTCCGCCCTCACGTCGCGCGATCGTCTCGTGGAACGCGGTCGCCGAGGCCGGCGCGCTCGCGCTCATCGTGCATCGCGCGGACCGGACCGTCTCCGAGCCGCTGCTCTACGTGCGCTGGTCGGCGGACGAGCGCCGCTCGCTCGACGGCGCCGACGCCCTGACCAAGATCGCCGTCGACGTCCTCGAGAGCACCGTGCCTTTTACCGCGGTCACCGTCACGAGCACCGTCGACTGCGACGCCGTCGCGGTCGCGGTTCCGACGGGCGGCGCAGCGGTACGCGCGCGCGAAAGCACGCCGTCGCTCGACGTGCCCAAGCTCTCGCAGTACCTGGCCGCGCATCCCGACGAGCGCGGCTGGTGCTCGGCGGCGGCGCTCGCGATGCTGTTGCGCTTCCACGGCGTCCGGGCCGACGTCGCGTCCGTCGCGCGCGGCGTCTACGACGCCGCGTATCGCGGGACGGGCAATTGGGCCTTCAACGCCGCGTACGCCGGCGCGCACGGCCTGCGCGCCGCCGTCGCCTTCCTGCGCGGGACCGATCACGTCGCGGCGTTCCTGGACGCCGGCCTGCCCGTCGCCGTGTCGCTCGCGTGGGAGGAGCGCGAGCTCCCGAACGCGCCGCTTCCGCGCAGCGACGGGCACCTCGTCGTCGTCCGCGGCGTCGATCGCGAGCGCGTGTTCGTGAACGACCCCGCGCAGCCGGACGTGGCGACGCGCTACGAGCGCGCGACATTCGACGCGCTGTTCCGGCGCCACGGCGGCATCGCGTACGTGCTCGCGCCGCGCGAGCGTACCGGCGACCTCGTCGCGCTCGCGAACGGAGCCGAGCTGCTGCGCCGATGAGCGCACAGCCGAACGATCGCGTCGTCGCGCTGGGCGCGGTGCGCGATGCCCCGCTCCACGTCGTTCTCGTCGAGCCCGAGATTCCGCCGAACACGGGAAACGTCGCGCGCATGTGCGCGGCGACCGGCTGCGCGCTGCACCTCGTCGAGCCGCTCGGCTTCGCGATCGACGACCGCGCGCTCAAGCGCGCCGGTCTCGACTACTGGAACGCGGTCGGCGTCGTGCTGCATCCGTCGCTGGACGCGTTCCTCGCCGCGTTCCCTCCGGAGCGCCGGTGGCTTCTCTCGACGCGCGCCGTGCGCGGCTACGCCGACGCGCCGTTCGCGCGCGGCGACGCGCTGGTCTTCGGAAAGGAAACGTCCGGTCTGCCGCAAGCGCTGCTCGACGCGAATCCCGAGCGCGCGCTGCGCATACCGATGCGGCCGGGGGCGGTGCGCTCGATCAATCTCTCCACGGCGGCCGGCGTGGTCACGTTCGCGGCGCTCGCACGCCTCGGCTTCCCCGGGATGGCGTGACTCCGCACGCCGGGCGCTAGGCGACCGCCTCCGCCATCTGCGCGCGACGGCGCGTCTCACGCGGAAGCGTCAGCGCGCACAGCGTCGCGGCGAGCGCGAGTGCGGCGACCGTGGCGATCGACGCCGGTACGCCCCAGCGGTCGGCGATCATGCCGAGGACCGGCGTGAACGCGCCGCCGAGCGAGACCGCGAGACCGAGCGTCACGCCGGAGGCGAGGCCGACGCGGTTCGGCAGATACTCCTGGCCGAGCACGACGAACGACGCCTGCGCGGCGACGAAGATGAAGCCCGTCAGCAGCATCCACGGCACCGCGATCGTCATGCCGGCGGCGGGCCCGACGAAGGCGAGCGCACCGAAGAGCACCGCGGTCAGCGCGGTCGACCACAGGATGACGGGACGCCGTCCGACGCGGTCGGCGATGGGCCCGCCGGCGATCGTCCCCGCCGCGCCGGCGAGCAGGAACGCCATCAGGATCGCGTCGCCGGCCGCCGGCGACGTGTGCAGCGCTTCGACGAAGAACAGCGGGACGAACGAGACCGAGCCGATGTACGCCATCGAGCGCAGGATCACGAACGCGCTGAGCTTTCCGAAGGACGCCCAGTCGTCGCGCCCGGCCAAGGTGCGCTTCACGACGTGCGCCGGGACGAACGTCTTGAGCCGTCGCAGCTCGAGGAGAACGACGCCGGCGAGGATCGCGACCGGGACGGCCGCGACCAGGGTGCCGTGCATGCCCCATGCGGAGATCGCCGCGGTCGCGAAGGCCGGTCCGAAGGCGAAGCCCAGGTTCCCGCCGACCGTGAACCAGCGCATCCCGCTCGCCTTCTTCTCGCCCGACACGTAGTTCGCGAAGCGCGCCGCCTCGGGGTGGAACGTCGCGACGCCGATCCCGCTGACGAGCGCCGCCAGGAACAGCAGCGGCAGGGTCGGGAGAACGCCGAGCAGCGCGACGCCGCCGCCGGCGAGCGCGATCCCGATCGCGATCAGCCACGGCATCGAACGCCGGTCGGCGAGCACGCCGATGGCGGGCTGGATCACCGAGGACGAGACCGCCTGCCAGAACACGAGCGTCGCGGCGGTCTCGTGCGAGATGTGGCGCTCGAGGATGAGATACGGAAGCAGCGCCGGGATGAAGCTCTGGTTCACGTCGTCGGTGACGTGAGCGAGGGCCAACACCGTCATGGCGCGGACGTCGAGGCTGCGGGACACGGCCCGCCGATGGTCGCACCGCGAGTCGCCGGCTCGCAAGGAGAACGGTCGTATCGCGGAGGTCGGGAACGGTCGTACCGCCAGGGCCGGCGCCGCCGCGGTCCAACACCGCGGCGATGGAGACGCTGCGCCGAGACGAGCAGGCGCTAGGCAGGCCGAGCCGCCGCCCGGCCGCAAGCCCGAGCGCGCTGGCGCGGCTCGAGCGCGCCGTCGTCGCGTGCGAGCGCTGTCCGGAGCTGCGCGCCTACTGCGCGGAGGTCGGGCGCGTGAAGAAGCGCGCCTTCCGCGACCAGGAGTACTGGGCGCGTCCGGTCCCCGGCTGGGGCGACCCGGACGCGCGCATCGTGCTCGTCGGTCTGGCGCCCGGCGCCCACGGCTCGAACCGGACCGGGCGGCCGTTCACCGGAGACGGCAGCGGCGAGTGGCTCTATCGTGCGCTGCACCGGGCCGGCCTCGCGAACCAGCCGCAGGCCGTCGGGCGCGACGACGGGCTCGTGCTGCGCGACGCCTACATCACCGCGGCCGTCCGTTGCGCGCCGCCGCAGAACAAGCCCACTCCGGCGCAGCGCGATCGCTGCGCACCCTATCTGCGTGAAGAGCTGGAGGCGCTGCGGGCGATGCGGGTCGCGGTGACGCTCGGGAAGTTCGCCGACGACGCGGTCCACGCCCTGATCAAGCAGCGCGGCGCGACGTACGTGGCGCCGCGCGCGCCGTTCGCGCACCTGGCCGAGACCCGCGTACGCTTTGCGGACGGCCGCGAGCTGTTCGTCCTCGCCTCGTACCATCCGAGCCGGCAGAACACCAACACCGGCGTGCTGACGGAATCGATGCTCGACGCGGTGTTCGCACGCGCCAACGGCCTGGTCGGCCCAGTTTCGACATAGGTATTTCGGGGAAGAGACGTGCTGTCGCCGTGTTCCGTCAGCACCGGATCACGTGTCGCAGATCGTCGGCGGGCGCGAAGCGCCCGGCCCGAATTTTTGTGCGTCCGGATAGGCATAGATCGCGCACGGCTTGGAAATACCGTGCGCACCATGAACTTTCGGATCGACGACCGCGACTTGAGCGCCTTCCTCGTGTACGCGGCCCGAGAGCGGAGCCTCGACGCGTCGCTCCGCGCGGCGAACAAGTACGGCCGATCCGACGAGCACAAGAAATCGATCGACGCCCTCCGCGAGCTGAACAAAAAGATGCTGTTTCGCGAGACGCGCCGCGACGTGCACCCGTTCTGAGCGGGCCGCCGCTCGAACCCGAACCCGGGTCGAGGGACGCCTCAACGCAGAGAGCGAGGTTCGCACGAACCTCGCTCTCTCGTCATTCCGGGCGGGCCGAACGCCGGTTCGAGCGCGCCTACCCCGGCGGAGCCGCCGCCACGACGCGCAGCCCCACGTCGCGCAGCGCCTGGTCGGGGACGCTCGAAGGCGCGTCCATCATCAGGTCGCGCGCCGTCTGATTCTTCGGAAACGCGATGACGTCGCGGATCGAGCTCTCTCCGCACGCCAGCATCACGATGCGGTCGACCCCCAATGCCATCCCGCCGTGCGGCGGTGCGCCGTACGAGAGCGCCTCCATGAAAAACCCGAAGCGGTCCTCGATCTCGGCGTCGCTCAGCCCGAGCCGGCGGAAGACCCGGCGCTGGAACTCCGGCTGGTGGTTGCGGATCGAGCCGCTGCCCAGCTCGTAGCCGTTGAGCACCATGTCGTAGTGCTGCGCGGTGATCGCGAGCGGATCGGTGTCGAACAGGCCCTCCTGTCCGGGCAGCGGCGCGGTGAACGGATGGTGCGAGAACGTGATCTCCCCGCTCTGCTCGTCGCGCTCGAAGAGCGGGAACCCCAAGACCCAGCAGAACGCGTAACGGGCCGGGTCGCGCAGTCCGAGGCGCTCGCCGATCTCGAGCCGCAGCTTGCCGGCGACGTCGGAAGCCGTGCGTGACGCGTCGCCGACGAAGAGCAGCGCGTCGCCGTCCTCGGCGCCGGTGCGCCGGCGGAGCTGCGCCGCGAGCTCCGCATCGACGAAGCGCGCGATCGACCCCTTCACCCCGTCCGGCGCGAACGAGACGTACGCGAGACCTTTGGCACCGAACCCCTTCGCGAGCTCGGTGAGCGCGTCGAACTCGCGGCGCGAGAGCGCAGCGCCGCCCGGCCAGCGCAACGCGACGACGCGGTTCGCGTCGCTCTCCGCGAGCCCGGCGAACAAGGAGAACGAGCCGCCGCGGAACAGATCGGCGGCGTCGGTGAGCTCGAGCCCGAAGCGCAGGTCGGGCTTGTCGGAGCCGTACCGCCGCATCGCCTCGGCGAACGTCAGGCGCGGCATCGGCGGGATGTCGAGTCCGAGCGATTCGCGCCACACGTAGCGCATCGCGCGCTCCATCACGTCGATCACGTCGTCTTGCGTGACGAACGTCATCTCGACGTCGAGCTGCGTGAACTCGGGGACGCGGTCGGCGCGCGGGTCCTCGTCGCGGAAGCAGCGCGCGATCTGCATGTACTTTCCGCAGCCGCCGATCATCAGGATCTGCTTGAGGATCTGCGGCGACTGCGGCAGCGCGTAGAACGAGCCGCGATGCACGCGCGAAGGGACGAGGTAGTCGCGCGCGCCCTCAGGCGTCGACTTGATGAGGCTCGGCGTCTCGATCTCGATGAAGCCGTTGCGGTCGTACCAGTCGCGCATCGCTTTGACGATGCGGTGCCGCACGCGCAGGTTGCGCTGCATCCGCGGACGGCGCAGGTCGAGGTAGCGCCAGCGCAGCCGCACGTCCTCGGCCGGCTCTTCCTCCGCGTTCACGACGAACGGCGGCGTCTTCGAGCGCGCGAGCACCTCGATGCCGTAGACGTCGACGTCGATCTCGCCGGTCGACAAGCTCGGGTTCTGCGTCGCCGGCGGGCGCGGCGCGATCAGGCCGATGACCCGCACCACGTCCTCGTTGCGCAGGCTTTCGGCCGTGGCGAAGACCTTACGGTCGTTGGGGAGCGTGGCGCGCAGCTCGTCGCCGAGCCCCGCGGTCGCTTCGGGATCGCCGTCGACGCTCGGGTCGATCACGAGCTGCACGAGGTTGTGGATCACCGGATCGGGCGGCGTCTGCGCGACCGAATCGTCGGGCGGCTCGCGCAGATCGATGAAGATCAGACCGCCGTGATCGCGGCGCCGATGGACCCAGCCGTACAGCTCGACCCACGCGCCCGCATCGTCGGCGCCCAAGCTCGCGATCGTGCGCCGGGCGACGACCGGTACGTTCAACGTTTCATCCACGCAGCGCGGCCTTGACTCCGGTGAGGTAGTGATATTGATACGAGAGCGTGCGCGGGAAACCGGGACGCCCGGCGCCGGCCTCGATCCAGCGCTTCAGCGGCGGCACCGCGTCGACGAACCCGTGCAGCGCAAGCGAAACCGGCGTCATCCCGAGCCGCAGCTTCACGTCCCAGGCCGGATGCTTCTTGAAGAAGCGCACCGTCGAGCGCCCCGCCAGCTCGTACTTCTCCTGCTGCTTGTCCCAGCTCACCGGGTCCCAGTGGTAGTTCACCGCGCGCGGCTCGTAGACGATCGGGACTCCGGCCTGCTGCAAGCGGTATCCCAGCTCGAGATCCTCGTGCCCGTAGCCGGTGAACGTCTCGTCGAAGCGCCCGACGCGGTCGAGCTCGCGCTTTGGCACCGATGCGTTGCCGGTGAGGAAGTACAGCCACGTCAGCCTCTTCGGACGCTCGCCGTGCAGCGGACCGCGCTTCGCCGCGTCGTCGCGCTTCGCCGCGTAGTCCTCGAGCGACGAAACCTGCACTTCCATCCCGACGACCGCACGCGCTCCCGGCGCATCGTGGTGGGCGAGGTGCCGCGCGAGCAGATCCGGGGACGCGATGATGTCGGCGTCGTTGAAGAGCACCACCGGCGCGCGCGCGGCTTCGATCCCCGCGTTGCGCGCCATCGCGCGGCCGGTGTACGGCCCCGGCAGATGCCGCACGAACGGGTGCTCGCGCGCGATCTCCGCCAAGTACTCGGCCGTCCCGTCCGTCGAATGCGAGTCGGCGACGAGGATCTCGAACGCGCCGCGCCCGACGTCCTGCGCGATCAGCGAGGGCACGACGTAGCGGAGCTTGTCGAGGCGGTTGTACGTCGGGACGACGACGGAGATGCGCGGCTGGTCGGTCATAGCAGGGAGGCGACGCCCGCGACGATCTCGGCGCGCGACGCGCGCAGCGCCTCGTCGGACTCGCTGGGCGGCTTGCGGAGGATCGCGTTCGGCACGCGGTACGGCGACCATTCCTGGGACGCGAGCCGGAACCACTTGTGCTCGAAGAGGACGACGGTGGGCGCCTTCACCGCGCTTGCGACGTGGGTCGCACCGGTGTCGATCGTGACGACGCAGGCGGCGCGCTCGAAGACCGCCGTCCAGACGTGGAACGGCAGCGCGCCGAGGACGCGGTCGGCGACCCCGGCCGCCTCGACCGCGGCGCCCAGCTCGCTTGCGTCGTCGCCGTAGGTCGCGACCAGCGGCCGTCCGAGCGCCCGCAGCTCGCGGAACAGCGCGATGCAGCTGTCGGCCGTCGACCCGTGCTCGGTCCAGCGGCGTCCGAGCTGGATCACGATCGGGTGCGGCGGCAGCTCGGCGACGGCGGCCCGATCGGCGTCCGTCACCGGGAGCACCAAGTCGTGCACGAGCGAGGTCGCGCCCGCCGCGGCGACGACCGCGAGCACCTGGTCGACCTCGTGCGGGATCGCGCGGTCGGGAAACCGGTCGGCGAGCGCGGGATCGGCCGAGCTGAGGAGCACGTCGGTCAGGCGCAGCTTCAGCATGACCCGTGCAGCGATGCGCGTCGCATACGTGTAGCCGACGCGCCGCCGCGCGCGCGTCGCCGCGACGATGCGATGGTCGACGTCGCGCGGCGCGAGCGCGATCGCGAGGTCCGTGCCGCGGAAGCGCGCGCCGAACAGAGCCGGCTTCACGCCGTCGGGGTACGGCACGACCTCGTCGAGGTCGGGCGAGCGGTCGACGACGAGCGCGTTGTAACGGCTGCACGCCAGTGTCACGTGCGCGTCCGGAAACGAGCGCCGCACCGATGCGATCGCCGGCGTCGAGAGGATGAGGTCGCCGACCCGATCGGTGCGCGTGAGGAGAATCCTCATCGCGACGGCGACGCCTGCTTCGCCCGCGCCAGCTCCTCGTAGTAGGCGGCGCTCGCGAGAAGCCGCGCCGCGCCGAGGCGCGCGGGCGAGAGCCGCCGTTCGCCCGCCGCTTCGCCGACGAGGCGCTCCAGCCGGGCGCGCACGAACGCGCTCCCGACGGCTGCGCCGAGCAGCCGCTGCGGGACCGTGTCTCCGATCGCCAGCGCGACGCGCCACGAGGGATGGAGCCGCTCCAGACGGACCGCGGTGCGCGCCTGCGCGCGGACCTGACGCAGCATGCCGGCGACATTGGTCCCCTTCGGCCGCGGCTTGTAGTGAAACGCGACGGCGCGGCGGTTGAACACCGCCTTCGTCCCGATCGCGCGCAGCCGCAAGCCGAGCTCGATGTCCTCCCAGCCGTACTCGCTGAACGATTCGTCGAAACGGCCGCCGACCGCGTCCAGCCGCGCGCGGCGCACCGAGACGTTCGACGTCCAGAACCAGTTGGCGCTGTAGTTCTTCAGCGACCACGCGGCGCTCGGAAGCCGGTCGAACGACTCGGTGTTGATGACGGCGCCGCGGACGACGACGTCGCCGTGCCGCTCGTCGGTGCGCAGGTGCTCTTCGGCGAACGCGGGCGTCGGCAGGACGTCGTCGTCGATGAACGCGATGCGCTCGCCCGTGCAGCGCGCGATCCCGGCGTTGCGCGCCTTCGCCAGCCCCGCGTTCGCCTGATGGACCACGGTGAGCCGGCACGTCGCGAGCCGAGCGGCACGCTCGATCGCCGCCGGCGTCGCGTCGGACGAGCCGTCGTTCACGAGCACGATCTCGTACGCGTCCGGCGCGAGCGTCTGGTCGAAGCACGCCTCGAGCACGCGCTCCAGCAACGGCGCGCGATTGTACGTGCAGAGCTGGATCGAGAGACGCGGCATCAGAAGCGCGTCGTGCAGATCGGCCGCTCCGCGGCGTCGAGCGCCCGCGCGGCACGGTCGAACATCGCGAGAGGCTCGAGGCTCGCGAGCCCCCTCCGCACGATCTCGCGCAGGCGCAGCGAGCCGGCGACCAGCGACGAGAGATCGGCGACCCCGATTCGCAAAGCGGCGTCGGGAAGCGCGTTCGCGTCGTGCCACGGCGCGCCGTGCGGGCCGAAGCGGAAGGTCCACCCGCCCGACGTGTGCGGAAAGAACGCGTCGGCGACGTCGACGCGCAGCGCGAACGGCGCGTCGGAAGCGCCGAGGTGCGCGAACGCGCGCTCGACGTCCACCAGCCGGTACATCACGCCGAGCCCGAGCTCGGCGACCCGGTGCGTCGCCGGCGGCGCGACGAGCGCGTCGCTGCCGTCGCGGGGATCGCCCGAGACGAGCCACGCCGCTTCGTGCTGCGTCTCCAGCACGATTCGCGCGAATTGATCGCGCTGGGCGCGGAGGTAGGCCAGAAGCGCCGCTTCGTGCGCGGGCGTCTCGGCGTAGACCTCGCGCACGATCAGCTCGTTCGCGTTCGTGCTTCCTTCCGGCCCCAAGCGCACGCTGGTCTGCATGAACGCCCGCAGCGTTCCGTCGTCGTCGACCCCGACGTAGCGCAGCCCAGGCTCGGCGAGCAGCCGGGCGAGACGCGCCGGCGAGCGCGCGAGCAGGCCGTTCGTCGTCGCTCGCACGCGCTCGTCGCACGCCAGCATCGCCTCGAGGTCGCGGGCGCCGAGGATGCGCGCCGTACCGCGCGCACCGCGCACGTCGATCGTCGCCGGCGCGAGACGATAGCGCTGCGTGGGCGTTCCGTAGCCGAAGCCCAGCGTCCGGTAGAAGTCGAGACGGAACGGGTGAAGCAGCGCGATCGAGGCGCCCTGCTCGTGCGCATCGTCGAGGAATCTACGCACCATCGCGCGCGCGATGCCGCGCCGCTTGTGCGCCAGCGAGACCGCGACCGACCCGAGCCCGGCTGCGCGCGCGTCGCGCTCGCGCAGCCGCATCGTGAACTCGTACGTCGCCATCGCGCCGACCGCTTCGCCGTCCAGCTCGGCGATCGCGACGCGCGTCCCCGTCTCGGCGGCGAGTGCGCGCACGCGCTCGGCGAAGCGCGCGAAGCCGTCCGGTGTATCGGCCTGCAGCACCGGATACGCCGCGGCTTCGAGTCGCGCGATGCGATCGAGCGTCTCGGCGTCACCCGGATCGACCGTCCGGATCGCGAGACGCGGTTCGGTGCGGACCATCAGTACAGACGCGCGCCGTCCGGGACGCGGAACGTCGGACGCACGAGCACCACGTTTCCGTCCGCGTCGTCCATCCCGAGCACGAGCACCTCGCTGGCGAACCCGGCGATTCGCTTCGGCGGGAAGTTGACGACGGCGCAGACCTGCTCGCCGATCAGCTCCTCGGCCGCGTACCGGCCCGTGATGCGGGCCGACGAACGGCGCTCGCCGATCTCCGGCCCGAAGTCGATACGGAGCGCGTACGCGGGGATGCGCGCGCCGGCGAGAGGCTCGGCGGCACGCACGGTTCCGGCGCGCACGTCGACGCGCGCGAAATCGTCGTAGGCGATCACCCGTCAGCGTTCGGCGGCGGCGACGAGCAGTCCGTCGATGGCACGCAGGACGGCGCCGGAGTCGAGCGCCCGGACGCAAGCGAAGTCGGGGCACGTCTCCTTGCGGTGCCAAGCCGGGCACGGATACGCCGGGCGCACCAGCGTCGTGCGCCGGCCGCGCGGCGCCCAGCGGTCCGGCTCGTCGGACTGCAGCGCGAAGATTCCGACGGTCGGCGCGCCCACTGCCGCGGCGACGTGCATCGGGCCGGAGTCCATCGCGACGACCGCCCGGGCGCGCTCGGCGAGCGCTCCGAAGGTGCCCACGCTGGTCGCGCCTGCGACGGAAGCGACGCCGCGGCCCGCTCGGTCCGCGATCGTCTGGGCGAGCGCAGCGTCCTCGCGCGACCCCGTCACGAGGACGGGGACGCCGTCGCGCGCGGCGAGGCGGCGCGCGAGCTCGACGAAGCCGTCGACGGGCCAGCGCATGCGCTGCGCCGAGAGCCCGCGCGTCGGGTGCAGCAGGTAGAACGCCGTCGCGGCGTCGTGGACGCGGAGCAGCGCCTCGGCATCGCGTCGCTCGGCGTCACCGACGGCGAACTCCGGAACGGGATCCGCGAGATCGCATCCGAGCGGGCGGGCGTAGTCGAGCAGGATCTCCGTCCAGTGCGTCGTCCGGTCGCCGAGCTCGCTGCGCACGACGACGCGCTCGGTGAAAAGCCCCGAATACGCGCGCCGCGCCTGGCCGACCCGGACCGGGATCCGCGCCAGCCAGGGGAGCAGCGCGTTCCGGGTCGTCGCCCACGTCACCACGGCGGCGGCGTACCGGCCGCGGAGCCGCTCGCCCAGCGGCAGCACGCGGCCGAAGGCCGGGACGTGGGCCGCGACATCCACGTGCGCGGGCAGCACGACGGCGTCGACCGCCGCGAACCGCCGGAGGAGCGCGCGCGCGACGACCCCGGCGAGAAGGGTGTCGCCCATCCCGCCGCCGGCAGCGACCAGGAGCGCCCGCTCAGCGCTGCGCGCGGAGTTCATCGAGGGCCGCTTCGATGGCGCGGACCGGAGCGCCCGCGACGGCCGACGCCCGGAGCGCAGCGTACGGCGAGGCCCACGGCGACCACCGCCGGACCTGCTCCGCGAAGTGCGGATCGGGGAAGACGTCCACGACGGGCACCCCCAGCATCCCGGCGACGTGCGCCGCGCCGGTGTCCGTCGTGATCACCGTTTCGGCGGCGTCGAGCGCGGCGACCCAGGCCCGCAGATCGGGCGGTGTTTCGGGCGCGACGCCGAGCGCGCTCGCCACGGCCGCGGCGTCGGCCGGCGCGGCGAGCACGCGGCGCCCCCGCGCTTCCAGCGCCCGGGCGACCACCGCGAGCGCCGAAGCCGGGACGCCGGAGGACGCCCACTTGGGACCTGCTTGGAGCACGAGGCCGCCGCGCCGCGGAGGCTCGCCGCTTCCGGTGAACAGCGTACGCAGCCGGCTCGCATCCCGGGACGGCGCCGTGAAGTGCGGGGAGCCCGCCTCGGCGGCCGGCGCGCGCGGTGCGGTATGCGGCTGCGTGACGCCGCGTCGCGACCGGCGTGCGAGGGCCTGACCCAGCGAGAACAGCACGTCCGCCTCGTGCCGTTCGTCGCGGCCGACGCGCTGCGATCGGTCCACCGCATCGGTGAGCTGCATCCGCGCCCACAGGGTCTTGAGCGGACGCTGACGCGCGGTGACGAAGCCGACCCGGCGCGGGATCGGCTTCGCGAGCGCGTACGCTTCCGGCTCCTCGCTCGCGACCAGCGCCGCGTCGTAACGGAGCGCCGCGATCTCGCGTTGGGCGCGCGCCGTGCTGGCCGGCGTCGACCCGTGCTTCGGCCAGGGGATGCGTTCGAGCACGTGCTCCGCGATCAGCGCGCCGGGAGCGAACAAGCCGGCGTTGCGCGTCGTGAGCGCGGCGCCCACCTCGTGTCCCGCGTCGCGCAGCGCGAGAAGCAGCGGCGCGCAGACGGCGGCGTCGCCGATTCCGTCGAGCCTGACCAACAGCACGCGCACGCGCGTCAGCCGCGCAGCGCGCGCATCAGCTCGTTCGTGTAGACGTTGTCGAGCAGCGCTTCGCGGGCGAGCAGCTTCAGCGCGCGCGGTGCGCGCGGGCTCGACGCGATCCCGGCGAGCAGCGGCTGCAGCGCGGGCGGCGCGAGCACGCGCGCCCGCGCGAGGTTCGCGCCGTACGCGCCCGTGGCCAGACGGACGCGCCGGCTCGGCGCCTTGCGCACGAAGCGCGCCGCCATCCGTGCCTTCTCGAGCGCCTTGCCGAGCGCGTCCTCGAGGGACTCGGGCGTCGGCGGCTTGATGTGCCAGAGGTACGCGTCCCAGGCGAACACGCGCCGCACGCCGTGCGTGCGCAGCCGCGCGCCCAGCTCGGTGTCCTCCCAGCCGTACAGGTCGAAGCTCTCGTCGAAGCCGCCGACCGCGCGCAGCGCCGACGCGCGCACCGAGACGTTGCACGTGACGAAGAACGCGCGCGAGAAGTTCGCCGCGGTCGGCTGCGGGCGGTCGTCCGCCGACGGCACGTTGACGATCGGGCCGGACACGGCGAGCGGAAAGATGTCCGCGTCGTGCTGCCGAGCGTGCGCCGCGAGGAACTGCGGCGGCACGACGACGTCGTCGTCGCAGAACAGGATCGTCTCGCCGCGCGCGAGCGCGATCCCCGCGTTGCGCGCTTTTCCGCGGTTCGGCTCGGCGACGTACGCGTACGCGGCCCCGTGCCTCCGCGCGACGTCGGGGGTCGCGTCGCGCGAGCCGTTGTCGACGACGATGAATTCCGCGTCGGGAGCCTGCTCCTGCGCGCGCAGCGAGCCGAGCGCGCCGTCGAGCAGCGCGGCGCGGTCGCGCGTGGCGATGACGACGGAGATCATCCGACGCCGGCCTTCGGGCCGCGCTCGCGGCTGTGCACCGCGGGCTCGAGCAGCGCGGCCGCCATGCGGTCCGCGGCGCCCGCATGGCTCACGTACAGCGCGCGCAGCTCGGCGCCGGCACGGGCGCACCACGCCGCGTCGGACCAGCGCTCGGCCGCGACGCGGGCGACGTGCGAAGGCAGCAGCGTCCCGACCAGCTCGGGCTCGATCTCGCGCCCGGCGTCCATGTTCGGTTGCGCGAAGTATGCGAAGCGCCGGCTCCCCGCGAGCACCGCGGCGCGCTTGAGCGGAAGACCGAGGAGCGGAATCTTCCCGACGTACTGCAGCAGCCCGGGGACGACGATCAGCTCGGCTGCGTTGAGCACCATGCACGAGACGGCCGGGACGCCGAGCGCCGCCAGCTCGACGAGCTTCGTGCCCGGGATGCTCACGGCCAGCCGTGCGCGCGACGCCGCGCGCATCGCTTCGCGCACGAGCGGAAAGCGCGCGCCGCCGGCGACGATCTCGCCGCCGCGCAGCTCGCCGCGCACGCCGTACATGAACGGATGCGGCGCACCGTTCGCGAGCGCGGCTCGCACCGTCTCGTCCTCGACGAAGGGCGAGCCGGCGAACGCGATCGGCACGTCCGGCAGCCGCCGCCGCAAGTCGAGCGCGACGCGCAAGAAGAACGGGAAGACGTTTGCGACCTCGTGCTTCCGCGAGCCGGGAAAGAGGATGATGCCGCCGGGTGCGAGATCCTCGCCCGCGTCGCCGTACGCGCCTGCCGCTTCGCCGAGCGCACCGTCGATCGCGAGATTGCCGACGACCTCGATGCGCTCGCGCGGCGTCTTCCAGCCGACGAGCTGCGCGACGTTCGCCTCGTCCACGGCGAAGACGCGGGCGACCTCGCTCGCGTAGCGCGCACGGGAGAATTTGTACGTCGTCAGCGTCCCGCCGAGCCGCGCGTGGACGCGCGACGCATGGGCGAGATCGCCGCCGAGATACTGCACGCGGTCGACGCGCGCCGGCACGCCTTCGACGCCGCGGCCGAGCGCGAGCCGGACGTACTCGGACGGCGGATGGACGTGCACGCTCGGGAAGAGCGTGCGCAGGTACTGCGCCTCGCGGCCCGTCGCGAAGTCGTCCGGGACGCACAGAACGTGGATCTCCACCGACGGATCGCGCGCGAGCAGCGCGGCGACGAGCGGCCGTACCCAGCCGGCGAACTCGCCGGGACCGTTGGCGGTGATCGCGATGCGCACGGCGTCCTTACGAGCGGATCGCGGCGACGAGATCGGTCGTGCTGCGGCCGGCGGCGTGCGGGGCGAGGACGATACGGCCGCCGTGCCGTTCGACGACGGCGCGCTCGGGAAGGTCCTCGAGCCGGTACTGCGCGCTCTTGACGTGCACGTCCGGACGCAGCGCGTCGAGGAGCGTCTCGGGCGTTCGCTGCCGGAAGCCGACGACCGCGTCGACGCTCCGCAGCGCGGCGACGACGCGCGCGCGATCGGCGAACGGCACGATCGGACGACCGGGGCCTTTGCCGAGCAGCCGCACGGAGTCGTCCTCGTTCACCAGCACGATCAGCGCGTCGCCTTGCGCGCGCGACCACGCGAGATACGCGACGTGCCCGGCGTGCAGCAGATCGAACACGCCGTTCGTCGACACGACGGTCCGTCCGGCGCCGCGCTGCGCCCGGCGCCACGCGAGCGCGGCCTCGGCGTCGAGCACCGCGCCGGCGAACGTCTCAGCGTCCACGCGCGTGCTCCATCAGCGCGACGATCTCGTCGGGCGTCGCGGTCGCCGTCCCGAGCTTCTCGACGACGGCGCCGGCGGCAAAGTTCGCCAGCTCGGTCGCGCACTGCGCGTCGATCCCGGCCGCGAGCGCGAGCGTCAGCACCGCGACGACGGTGTCGCCGGCGCCGGAGACGTCGAACACCGTGCGCGCGACGGCCGGGACGTCGACCCGCTCGCCGTCGCGGCCGAACAGCGACATGCCGTGCTCGCCGCGCGTGATCAGCACGAGCTTGCAGTCGAGCATCTGCAGCAGCACGCGCCCCGCGCGCTCGAGCGAGGCGTCGTCGGTGATCGCGATCCCCGACGCGCGCGCGGCCTCGCCGACGTTCGGCGCGATGCACGTCACGCCGGAGAACATCGCCACGTTTTGGGGCTTCGGGTCGGCCACGACGACCGGCGCTCCGAGCGCCGCTTCGACGATGTCGCGGTGCAGCGCGCCCTTCGCGTAGTCGCTGAGCACGATCGCGTCGGCGTCGCGCAGCGCCTCGCGAACGCGATCCGCCAGCGCGGCGCGGTCGGGGTCGTGCAGCGGCGCGACCGACTCCCAGTCGGCGCGCACGACCTGCTGGTTGTGCGCGACGACACGCGTCTTGCGCGTCGTCGGCCGGTCGCCGACGGTGACGAGCGCGCGCGCGTCGACGCCGAGGTCGTCGAACATCGCGCGCAGCCGCGCGCCCTCCGCGTCGTCTCCGACGGCGCCGGCGAATGCGACGCGCGCGCCGAGCGCGCGCAGGTTGCTCGCCACGTTTCCCGCTCCGCCGAGCGTGAACGTGTGCTCGCGCACCGCGACGACCGGGACGGGCGCCTCGGGCGAGATGCGCGAGACGTCGCCCCAGATCCACTCGTCGATCATCACGTCGCCGACGACGACGACGCGCCGCCCCGCCATGCGCGAGAGGAGATCGGCAGCGTGCCGTCCGGCGAGCGCCTCAGCCATGCGCGGCTCCGGCCGCCGTGTCGCGCCCGGCGCGCGCCACGATCCATTGCGCGGCCTCGAGCAGCGTGCGCGCGCGAAACGCCGGCTCGGGTCCGGCATACGCTTCCGGACCGGGGACCAGCACGCCGGGGATGCCGACGGCGCGCGCGAGCTCGATGTCGCTCCCGCGATCGCCGACCACCGCGCTGCGCGCGACGTCCAGGCCGTGCTCCTCGGCGGCGCGCAGGATCATCCCGGGCGCCGGCTTGCGGCACGCGCACTCGACGCCGTAGTGCGGACAATGGTACCAGTCGTCGATCGAGACGCCTTCGCCGGCGAGCAGCGCGGCGAGGTGCGCGTTCACCGCCCGCACCGCGTCCTCGTCGAAGTAGTCGCGCGCGACGCCCGACTGATTCGAGACGACGACGGTCGCGAACCCGTGCCCGGCGAGCAGCCGCAGCGCGTCGGCGACCGTCGGCAGGATCCGCACGCGCGCGGGATCGCCGATGAACCCGCTGTCTTCGATGATCGTCCCGTCGCGGTCGAGAAACACCGCCGGCCGTTTCACGCGCTCACGCGAAGATGAGCTCCTGCTCCACGAGATCGCAGATGATGTGGCCCATCGTGATGTGCACTTCTTGAACGATTGCGCTGTAGCCGTCGGGGCCGATCAGCGCGTGGTCGGCGATCTCCGCGACCGGCCCGCCGCCGTTCCCGCTGAACGCGACGGTCACCGCGCCGATCTCCTTCGCGCGCTGCAGCCCGCGCACGACGTTCTTCGAAGTTCCGCTCGTCGTAATGCCGACGACGACGTCGCCGGGCCGGGCGAGCGCTTCGACCATCCGCGCGAACAGCGTCTCGTAGCCGAAGTCGTTCGCGATCGCGGTGACGGCCGACGTGTTGACGGTCAGCGCCTCGGAGGGCAGCCCTCCGCGCTCGCGCAGGAAGCGTCCGCTGAACTCGGCGGCGAGGTGCTGCGCGTCGGCGGCGCTCCCGCCGTTGCCGAACCACAGGACCTTGTTGCCGCCGCGGAAGGCCCGCACCATCGCGGCGACGATCGCCGCGACCTGCGGTTCGTAGTGCGGCTTGTCGAGCTGGCCGCGGCGGTCGGCGAGCAGCGCCGCGAAGCCGCGGCGCCCCTCGATCACTGCTCGATCCAAAACAGCGGCTCCCCGAGCGACACGAGCGCTCCGTTTTCCGGCAAAATGCGGGTGACGACGCCCCGGTAGTCGGACGCGATCTCGTTCATCAGCTTCATCGCCTCCAGGATGCAGAGCGTCTCGCCCTTCTCGACCCGCGAACCGATCTCGACGAACGGATCCGCTCCCGGCGCGGAGGCGCGGTAGAAGACGCCGATGATCGGCGCGGTGACGACCGCGGTCCCGGGCGGCGGCCCGCCGTCGGGGGACGGGATCTCCCCGCCGCCCGGCGCAGCGGCGGGCGGCGGTGCGCCGGCCGCGACCATCGGCCCGGCCAGCACCGGCCCGTAGACGGGCGAGGCGTGAACGGCCGGATCGCGCCGCACGATCTCGATCTCGGTGTCGCCCGTGCGGACCCGTATCGCGTCGAGGTCGAACTCCGCGGCGATCTCGCCGAGCGCGCGGACGCGGGCGGCCTCGTCGTGCTCCATCACGACGTAGCTTCGACAAGGGTCCGGACGACCTCCGCCGCCTCCTCGGCGAGCGGCAGGCGCCGGTCGGAGCGCGCCTCGAGGTCCCGGAGGACCACCTCGCCCGCGGCCAGCTCGTCATCGCCGAGGATCAGCGCCCAGCGCGCCCGGTTCCGATCGGCCACCTTGAACTGGGCGGTCAGCTTGCGGCCTTCCCACTCGGCGTAGGTCGGCTCGGATCGGACGGCGCGAAGCGCGGCGACGATGGGGACGAGCCGCCTCCGCGCCGCGTCGCCCAGGGCGATCGCCTGAATGCCCTCGCGCGCCGGCGCGGCGTCGCCGGCCGTCGCTTTCACGACCATCAGAAACCGTTCGAGCCCGAGGCCGAAGCCGACGCCCGGGGTCGGCGGCCCGCCCAGCTGCTGCACGAGGCCGTCGTAGCGGCCGCCGCCGCAGACGGTGCTCTGCGCGCCGAGCGCGGAGGAGACGAACTCGAACACGGTGCGCGTGTAATAGTCGAGGCCACGCACGATGCGAGGGTTCACGACGTACGGGATTCCGACCGCGTCGAGGTAGCGCCGCAGCGCGTCGAAGTGCGCGCGGCACTCGTCGCACAGGACGTCGAGCAGCGTGGGCGCCGTCGCAACGAACGGCGCGTCCTTCTCGTCCTTCGAGTCGAGGATGCGCAGCGGATTGCGCTCGAGCCGGCGCTGCGAGTCGGCGCTCATCTCCGCGGCGTGCGGCCGGAAGTGCGCGACGAGCGCGTCGCGGTAGCGCGGACGGCACGTCGCGTCGCCGACGGAGTTCACGTTGAGCGTCGCGTCGGAGATGCCGTAGCGCGCGATCAGCAGCGCGGCGATCTGGATCACCTCGACGTCGGCCTCGGCGCCCGCGACGCCGAAGCACTCGACGCCGAACTGGTTCGCCTGCCGGTAGCGTCCGGCTTGCGGGCGCTCGTAGCGGAAGAACGGTCCGACGTAGTACAGGCGCTGCGCGCCCTGAGCGAGGAGATTGTGCTGCAGCAGCGCGCGCACCGTCCCCGCGGTGAGCTCCGGGCGCAGCGTGATGCGCCGCCCGCCCTTGTCCTCGAACGTGTACATCTCTTTTTCGACGATGTCGGTGGTCTCGCCGACGCCGCGCTCGAACAGCTCGGTCGCCTCGAACATCGGCGTGCGAATCTCGCCGTAGCCGAAGCGCCGCGCGATCTCGCGGCAGTCGCTCTCGAGACGAATCCAGCGGGCGGAGTCGGGCGGGACGACGTCTTGCGTGCCCCGCGGTGCGTTGATGGAGCTCACGGTCGACCGGCCGCCTTCGCCGCGTTCACGAGATCGCCCTCATCGGCGGCACCGAGCGCGCGTGCGCGGCAACCCGCGCGTGCCCGCAAACGTCGGAACGCGAGCCCGCTACGCGGCGGCGTCTTTGCGCGGCTCGAGCAGCTCGACCGGGATGCCGTTCGGGTCTTCGGCGAACGCGATCCAGCGCGAGCCGCCCGGCGACTTCTTCGGCCCCTGCGTGATCTTCACGCCTTGCGCGCGCAGCCGCTCGATCTCGGCCGCGAAGTCGCCCTCGATCTCCAGCGCGAGATGCTCGTAGCGGTTGCCGATCTGGTACGGCGGATGCTCTTCGAGATCGTAGACGAGCTCGATGTACGCATCCCAGCTGTCACCGACGAACGCCATGTCGGCGTTGCCCGGATAGTGAAACGGTCCGTCGAGCAGCTTCAACCCGAGCTTCTTCGTGTAGAAGTCGATCGACTCGTTCATGTCGTTCACGAAGATCGACGTGTGCAGGTAGCGTGCCATGCCGAAGACTACGCTGCCGCACTCAGCCGTTCCCAGCAACCGCCGCCGCGCCGGCATGCACTCGCCAGGCTGTCACGGGATGTGCGCCCTCGGATAGCGTTAGCCGGCGGGAGCGAAATGCGCGAGGGCGACCGGCGCGGTGAGCGCCGCGGCGGCGAGCGCGAAACCCAAGAAGATCGCGGTCGTGCGGAGCGCGCCCGAACCGAAGAGGGCGAGCACGAACGGCGCCGCCCACAGCACGATGATCCCGTCGTCGTGCAGCGCCTGCAGCGACGCGATGTCGTCCAGCCCGTGCTGCACCCAGAGCTGCTGCGCGAAGCGCGACGACAGCTCGAGGAGCAGCGCGTATCCGACCAACCGGATGATGAATCCCGCCACGGTCTAGCGGCGCTCCGTCGTCAATGCAAGAAGTACCTGTGCGTCGAGAAGACGAGGGCGAGATTTCGTGCGTCGGCGGCGGCGATCACCTCGGCGTCGCGGATGGAGCCACTCGGCGCGATGACCGCGGTGCAGCCGGCATCGGCCGCGGCGACCAGGCCGTCGTCGAAGGGGAAGAAGCCGTCGCTCGCGCAGGCGGCTCCGCGCGCGTGCTCGTGCGCGCGGTGCGTCGCGATCTGCACGGCGCTCACCCGGTTCGTCTGCCCGGCGCAGATCCCGCGCGTCACGCCGTCGCGCAGCACCACGACGCCGTTCGACTTCACGTGGCGCACGACGTCCCACGCGAAGGCGAGATCGCGCCACTCGCGCTCGTCGGGCGCGCGGCGCGACACGACGCTCCAGCGCTCGCGCGGCGCCTGCGGATCGTCGTCCTCGGCGAGCACGCCGCCGAGCGCGCTGCGCACCCGCAGCTCCTCGGCGATCTTCTCCGGCATCCCGGCCCGGTAGCGCATGATGCGCAGGTTCTTCTTCTTGCGCAGCCGCGCGAGCGCGTCGTCGTCGAACGCCGGCGCGGCGACGATCTCGAGGAAGAACTGCGCGAGGTGCGCCGCCGCCGCGGCGTCGACCGTTCCGTCGACGGCGATGATGCCGCCGTACGCGGAGACCGGGTCGGCGTCGAGCGCGGCTCGCACCGCGTCCGCGACGGTGTCCCGCTCCGCCACGCCGCACGGCACGGTGTGCTTCACGATCGCCGCGCGCGCGACGCTCCGCCGCGCGAACGGCGAGGGCGCGTCGGCGGCGAAGCCGAGCGGTGCGCGCACGAGCATGCGCAGCGTCGCGTCCAGATCGAGCAAATTGTTATAGGAGAGCGCTTTCCCGCCGAGCTGCTCGGGAAGCTGCGCCTCGCGCGCGAGGTAGAACGCCGCGCGGTCCTGGGGGTTCTCGCCGTAGCGCAGCGGCTGCGCGATCGGGATCGTCAGCGCGAGCGAGCCCGGCAGCTCGTTGGCGAGCAAGCCCGCTTCGAGATACCGCGCGATCGCGCTGTCGTACTCGGCCGTGCGCTCGAACGCGCGCGTCGCATACGCGCGGCGCGTGGCCGAATCGACCCCGCCCGCGTCGAGCGCGGCGAGGAACGCGGGATACTGGGCGGGATCGCTCAGCACGGTCACGTGATCGAAGTTCTTCGCCGCCGCGCGAATCAGCGAAACGCCGCCGATGTCGATCTGCTCGATCGCCTCCTGCAGCGTCGCACCCTCCTGCGCCACCGTCGCCTCGAAGGGATAGAGGTTCACGACGACCGTCGCGATCGTCGGGATCCCGTGCCGCAGCGCCTCCTCGCGGTGCACCGGGTCGTCACGATCTTTCAGGATCGCGCCGAAGATCGCAGGGTGCAGCGTCTTCACGCGACCGTCGAAGAGCGCCGGGTAGCCGGTCAGCTCGCCGACGTCGCCCGCCTCGATGCCGTGCGCGGCGAGATGCGCCCGCGTGCCCCCGGTGGCATACAGCGGGACGCCGCGCGCGGCGAGCGCGCGCGCGAGCTCCACGACGCCGCCGCGGTCGTAGACCGACAGCAGCGCGGCGTCAGGCGACGGCGGCCGGCTCACGTTCCGGCTCGGCGCGCGCGGGGGCGGGCCGATCGTCGAGCGTCGCGCTGATGATCGAGCTGACGCCGGGCTCCTGCATCGTCACGCCGTACATGCGCTGCGCCAGCTCCATCGTCTTCTTGTTGTGCGTGACGATCAGCATCTGCGCGGTCGACGACACGTCTCGGATCTTCGCCGACAGCCGCTCGACGTTCGCGTCGTCGAGCGCCGCGTCCACCTCGTCGAGCAGGTAGAACGGCGACGGCTTCACCGCGATCAGCGCGAAGATCAGCGCCGACGCCGTCATCGCGCGCTCGCCGCCGGAGAGCGCGGTGAGCGACATCATCTTCTTGCCCGGCGGCTGCACGGCGATCTCGATCCCCGTCTCGCTCAGGTTGTCCGGATTCGTCTGCCACATCTCCGCGTGCCCGCCGGGGAACAGCTCGCGGAACGTCTCGGCGAAGCGCGCCTTTACCGCGTCGAACGTCTCGTTGAACTGCACTTGGCACGACCGCTCGATCTCCGAGATCGTGGCGAGCAGCGTCTCCCGGGCGCGCGACAAGTCGTCCATCTGCTCGCGCAGGAAGCGCTCGCGCTCCGTGAGCTCGTCACGGTCGGCCTCGGCGTTGAGGTTGACGTTGGCTTGGAGCCGCGCTAGCTCTTCGCGCAGCCGAGGCAGCTCGTCGACGACCTCGTCCGGCTCGCCGGCGTAGCGCGCGAGGACGTCGTTCTGCTCGTCGTCGCCGGCCGGGTTCTGGGCGAACGTTTGCTGCAGCATCCCGAGCTCGGCGTCGATCTCGGCGAGACGGCGGCGCCCGTGCTCGCCGGCGGCGGTCGCCTCGCGGTCCTCGCTCTGCGCGATGCGCTCGTCCGCCTCGCGCTGCGCGAACTGATCGCCGGTCGCTTCGCGCGCGCGGCGCGCCGTCTCGACCGCCGCGTCGGCCCGGGCGACGCGCTCGCGCGCCGTTCCGAGCGCCTCGTCCAGCTCGTCGGTGCGCGCGCGCAGCGTGTCGAGCTCGCGCAGCATCGCGGCGCGCGCCGCGCCGGCGCGCTCGGCATCGGCGTCCAGCAGGCCGAGACGCGTGACCGCGGCGTCGTGCTCCGCGCCGAGCGCGGCGATCTGCTCGCGCAGCCTGCTCGCCGCGCTCACGACGTCGGCCTGGTCGGCTTCGACCGCGGCGATCCGCTCGCGCGCTTCGGCCAGCTTGGCCTCGAGCGCGGCGCGCTGATCGGAGAGATCGACGTGCTCGTCGGCGACGCGCTCCAGCGCGCCGAGCCGCGAGTGCGCGTCGTCCCGCGCCGTGCCCGTCGCGCCGATGCGCGCCGCCGCCGAGGCGACGGCGCCGTCGAGCCGCTCGATCTCCGCGGAGAGCGCCTGCAGCTGCGTGCGGACGTCGCGCAGCGCGACCTCCGCTTCGTTCGCCAGCCGCGTCGCCTCGTCGCGCTCGACGGCCGCCGCGTCCAGCTCGGCCTTCGCGACGCCGCCTTCCCGCTCGATCGCCTCGAGCGCCGCGCGCACCTGCGGAATCCGCTCGCGCAGCGTCTCGGCCTGCGCGCGCCGCGCGAGGATCGAGCGCTCTTTGCGGAAGCGGCCGCCGGTGATCGCGCCGCCGCCGCGGATCTCGTCGCCCTCGAGCGTGACGATCGAGTCGCGGAAGCCCTCTCCGCGCACGAGCCGGATCCCCGTGCGCAGCTCGTCGACGACGAGGACGCGGCCGACGAGATAGGCCACGATGCCGCGGTAGCGCGGCTCCGCGCGAACGAGCGTGTGCGCGTAGCCGATCACGCCGTCGCGGCCGCGCAGCGCGGCGGGGTCGCGCCCTTCGCGCTGCGCCAGCGTGTCGAGCGGAAGGAACGTCGCGCGGCCCAGCTCGCGCTCGCGGAGGTACGCGACGGCGGCCTCGGCGTCTTCCGACGTGTCGGCGATGATGTTCGAAAGCCCGGCGCCGAACGCGACGTCCAGCGCGCGCGCGTAGCGCTCGTCGGTCGAGATGAGGTTCGAGACGACGCCGTGCAGTCCGCGCAGCTGCCCGCGGTTCGCCGCTTCCACCACGGCGCGCGTCCCGTGCGCGTGTCCTTCGAGCGACGCTTCGAGCTCCTCGATCGTGTGCAGCCGCGATTCGGCGCCGGCCAGCTCCGACGCCAGCTCGCGATGGCGGCGCTGGCCGTCGGCGACGCGAGCCGCGATCGCCTCGCCGCGCTCGCGTGCGACGCGCGCGCGCTCGTGCTGCGCGTTCGCTTCCGCTTCGTACTTCGCGATCAGGATCTCGCGCTCGGAGAAGCCTGCGCGCGCGTCCTCCACCGCCCGGGCGTGCGCGTCGCGTTCGGTCTGCGCCGCGGCGTGCTCGCGCTCGAGCCGCTCGATCTCGGCGCGCGTGCCCTGGATCTGCGCGCGCCGCTCCGCCTCGCTCGCCGCGCGTTCGGCGGCGAGCGCCTCGACGGCGCGCAGCTCTTGGTAGATGGCGTCCAGCGCGGCGCGTGCCTCGGCAACGGCCGACGACGCGGCCAGCTCCCGCTCGCGGGACGCGTCGGTCTGCGCGCTCAGCGGTCCGAGCCGTTCTTCGAGCGCGGCGATCTGCTCGCGCAGGGAATCGCGCTCCGCCTCGACGCGCTCGCGATCGGCGCCCGACGCCGACGACTGGCGCTCGAGGCCGTCGCGCCGCGCGGCGGCCGCGGCGCGATCGGCTTCGAGCCGCGCAAGCTCCGCGCGCGCGTTCTGCGCCTCGGCGCGATGCTTCTCGAGCTCGAGCTCCTGCGTGTAGAGCGACTCGCGCAGCGTCGCGAGCTGCGCGCCGAACTGGGCGGCGCGCGCGGCGGCCGCCGCGCGGCGATCCTCGTGGCGCTCCAGCTCCGCGGCGACGCGCTCGCGCTCGGCGCGCCGCGACGACGACGCGCGCAGGTACGCGAGGATCTCGAGGTCGCGCGCGCGCGCCGTGACCTTCCGATAGCGCTTCGCGCGGCGCACCTGCGCGTCGAGCTCGGGGACGCGCCGTTCCAGCTCGGCGAGCAGATCGCTCACGCGGATCGCGTTCTGTTCGGTGGCTTCCAGCCGCCGCAGCGCCTCGTGCTTGCGCGCGAGAAACTTTCCGATCCCGGCGGTCTCTTCGAAGAGCGCGCGGCGCTCGGTCGGCTTCGAGCTGAGGATCGCGTCGATCTGGCCTTGCGAGACGATCGCGTACGAGCCGGGTCCGAGCCCGGTGCCCATCAGCAGCTCGTGCACGTCGCGCAGCCGCACCTGCTCGCGGTTGATGTAGAACTCCGACTCGCCGGCGCGGTAGGCGCGCCGGGTGATCTGCACCTCGTTGAAGTCCAGCGGCAGCTGATGGTCGTGATTGTCGAACGTCAGCGACACCTCGGCCATCCCGAGCGGCTTGCGCGCGTTGTTGCCGGCGAAGATGACGTCTTCCATCTTCTGCGAGCGCAGGCTGCGCGAAGACTGCTCGCCGAGGACCCAGCGGATCGCGTCGACGAGGTTCGACTTGCCGGAGCCGTTCGGACCGACGACGGCGGTCGTTCCGTCGACGAAGTCGAGCGTGGTCGCTTCGGCGAACGTCTTGAAGCCGAAGACTTTCAGGGACTTGAGGCGCACGATTAGACCGGGGCTCCGGGTTCGGGCTTGCGAGGAGAGCGAGCGCGCCGCTTGTCGAGCGCGATCACCCGTCCGTCGTTCTTCGACGTCGAGGCCGCCGGGACTTCGGGATGGCGCGCGCGCAGCTTCGCGAGCGCCATCGCCGCGGCGCTCGTCTGCGCCGCTTTCTTCGAGGGGCCGATCCCTTCACCGAGGATCTCGTCGCCGACGCGCACCTGCGAGGTGTAGCGACGCTCGTGCGCCGGTCCCTCGGCGCGTTCGAAGTACATCGGCGCGACGCGCAGCACGCCCTGTGCGAACTCCTGCAGCGCGGTCTTCGCGTCGGCGTCGCCGCTCGCGGCCTTGTCGCTGGGAAGAAGGTGTTCCCGCTCGACGAACTGCGCCGCGCGCTCGAGATCGGTGCCGCGCGCGAGCGTCGCGATGAACGCTTCGAACGTGTCGGCGAGGATCGAGCCGTTCTGCGCGCCGCCGCTGCGCTGCATCCCTTCGCCCAGCACGACGAGCTCGCCGAAGCCCAGGCGGCGCGCCGTCTTCTCGCACGCCTCGCCGCTCACGAGCGCGGCTTTGCGGCGCGTCAGCTCGCCTTCGCTCGCATCGGGATAGCGCTCGATCAGCCAGCGCGCGGCAAGAAACCCGAGGATGGCGTCGCCGTAGAACTCGAGCCGTTCGTTCGAGGCGCCGGCCCCTTCGCGCGACGCCGACTCGTGGACGAAGGCCTGCTCGAAGAGCGCCGGATCGACGTCCGCCGCACCGGCCGCCTTCAGCAGCGCGCGCAGCCGCGCGCGCCGTCTCTCACCGCTCATATCTCCCGAAGACGACGCTCGTGTTGTGGCCGCCGAACCCGAAGCCGTTGCTCATCGCCACGCGCAGGTCGGGCGCCTTGCGAGCGACGTTCGGCACGTAGTCGAGGCGGCACTCCGGATCCGGCTCTTCGTAGTTGATCGTCGGCGGGATGATGCCGTTCGTCAGCGCGAGGACGGTCGCGATGCCCTCGATCGCACCGGCGGCGCCGAGCAAGTGGCCGTGCATCGACTTCGTCGACGAGACGACGAGCTTTCCGCTCGTCGCGTGCTCGCCGAAGACCCGCTCGATCGCCTGTGACTCGGCCGCGTCGCCGAGCGGCGTGGAGGTGCCGTGCGCGTTGACGTAGCCGACGTCTTGCCGCCGCACGCCGCTGCGCTCGATCGCGCGCTCCATCGCGAGGATGACGCCGCGCGACTCCGGATCGGGCTGCGCGATGTGATAGGCGTCCGCCGATTGCCCGTACCCGAGAATCTCGGCGTAGATCTTCGCGCCGCGTCTCTTCGCGAACTCGAGCTCCTCGACGATCAGAATCCCCGCGCCTTCGCCGAGCACGAAGCCGTCGCGGCCCTTGTCGAACGGACGCGAGGCACGCTGCGGCTCGTCGTTGCGCGTCGACATCGCCTTCATCGTGCAGAAGCCGCCCATCGCCGTCGCGATCACCGTCGCCTCGCTGCCGCCGGTCACGATCGCGTCGGCGTCGCCGAGCACGATCTTGTCGTAGGCGACGGCGATCGCGTCGTTTCCGCTCGCGCACGCGCTGGCCACGGCAAAGACCGGCCCGCGCAGCTTGTAGCTCATCGAGATCTGCGCCGCGGCGGCGTTCGCCATCAGCATCGGGACGAAGAACGGCGAGATGCGGTCCCATTTCTCGGAAGGCCCCACGTCGAGCGTCGTGCGCTCGACGGTGATGATCCCGCCGATCCCGGTCGCGGTGATCGCGCCGGTCCGGTCGAGGATGTCGGGGTCGGTGGGAAAGTTCGCGTCCGCCATCGCCTCGCGCGCGGCGACGAGCGCGAACTGCGCGTAGCGGTCCATCCGCCGCGCCTCGCGGCGCCCGATCAGCGTGTCGGCGTCGAAATCTTTGACCTCGGCGGCGATCCGCGTGGTGAGCTTGCTGGGGTCGAATGCGGTGATGGGCCCGGCCCCGCTGCGGCCCGCGACGAGCCCTTCCCAGAAGGCCGGATAGCTGGCGCCGAGCGGGGTGACGGCGCCCAACCCGGTGATGACGACGCGGCGTTTCTCCAAAACACGATGCGGTTCGGAGGGCGCGGAAACGCCCCTCCCCGCGCGGCGGGCGACGCGCGCGAGAACCTTCCCGGCGCGGGCCGGAGTCGATTGGGACGTGACCCCGCCGCCCGTCGCGCCCGGCCCCTCGATGCTCGCCGCGCTCCGCAACCTCGCCACGGTGGGCGGTTCGCTGGCGCGGGTGCCGGGGTTCCTCGAAGCGGTGTCGCGCCGCTACGGGCCGGTCGCGTCGTGGCGGATGCCGCGCGGCCGGTTTTGGTTCGTCGACGACCCGCCGCTGATCGACGCGCTCCTCACGGCGAACGGCTCCGACGTGGTCAAGAGCCGCGGCACCCGCCGGATGGCTCGACTGCTGGGGCAGGGACTCCTCACGAGCGAGGAGCCGCTCCACCTTCGGCAGCGGCGGCTCGTGCAGCCGGCGTTCCACCGCGAGCGGGTCGCCGGCTACGCGACGACGATGATCGCGGTCGCCCGGCAGGCGGCGGACGGCCTTGCCGACGGCCAAGCGATCGACGCCGGAGCGCTGATGAACCGGATCGCCCTGCGCATCGCCGCCGCGACGCTGTTCTCGGCCGAGGTCGACGACGCGGCCGACGCGATCGGCCGCGCGCTGACGGACGTTCTCGCCGCGTTCCCCGCTTCGATCGCCGCGTACGGCGAGCTGCTCGACCACCTTCCTTGGCACCCGGCGACCCGGCGCTTCGCGGCCGCCCGGGCGGCGCTGGACGCGGTCGTCTACCGGCTGATCGAAGAGCGCCGGCGCGACCGGGCGGACCGCGGCGATCTGCTCTCGATCCTGCTCGGCGCCCGGGACGAGGACGGCACGCCGATGCCCGACGAGCAGGTGCGCGACGAGGCGCTGACGCTGCTGCTCGCCGGCCACGAAACGACCGCGAACGCGCTGGCGTGGGCGTGGGACTTCCTCGGCCGGCATCCGGAGGCCGAAGCTGCGCTCCACCGCGAGCTCGACGCGGTTCTGGGAGAGCGCGATCCGTTCGCGGCCGATGTCCCGAGCCTGCGTGTCGCCCGTGACGTCGTCGCCGAGACGCTCCGGCTCCGCCCGCCCGCCTGGATCCTCGGGCGCCGCATCGCCCGCGGGTTCCGCCTCGGGCCGTGGGAGCTGGCGCCCGGTACCGTCGTGCTGATCTCGCCGCTCGTCACCCATCGCAATCCGCGCTGCTGGCGCGAGCCGGACGCGTTCCGGCCGGAGCGGTGGTCGAACGGCGAGACGGCCGCGCTCCCGCGCGGCGCGTACTTCCCGTTCGGCGGCGGGAGCCGGATCTGCATCGGGGAGGGCTTTGCCTGGACGGAGGCCGTCCTGGTGCTCGCCCTGTTGGCCCGGCGCTTCCGGCTCCGGCCGCTCGATACGGCGCCGCCGCCGCCCGAGCCGCTGGTGACGCTGCGTCCGGGGCGCGGGGTCCGGATGCGAGTCGAGACCCGCCGGGCCGTCACGCGCGTTTGACCGGCGGCCCGGCCGTCTGGTATAGTGTCGCGGCTATGTTCCGGTTCGATCTGCAGCTGTTCGCGTCCAAGAAGGGCGCCGGCTCGACGCGCAACGGTCGCGACTCCAACGCGCAGCGGCTCGGCGTGAAGCGCTACGGCGGCGAGCACGTCATCCCCGGAAACATCATCGTTCGCCAGCGCGGGACGCAGTTCTACCCGGGTCAGGGCGTGATGATCGGCCGCGACTACACGATCTTCGCCGTGGCCGAGGGGCGCGTCACCTTCACGAGCTCGCGCAATCGGAAGCACGTCAACGTCATACCGGCCGCCGCGGCCTGACCGCCGGCTCCGCAAGGCCGACGAAAGAGCCGCACCCCGGCTCTTTTTGCTTTCGTAGCGCATGCAGTTCATCGACGAAGCGACGATCGCGGTGACCGCCGGGAACGGCGGCGACGGCATCGTCGCCTGGCGGCGCGAGAAATACGTGCCCAAGGGCGGGCCGGCCGGCGGCGACGGCGGCCGCGGCGGCGACGTCGTGCTGCTGGCGGACCCCGAGCTCGGGACGCTCGTCGACTTTCGCTTCAAGAAGACGTTCGCCGCCGAGTCGGGCAAGGCGGGCTCGACCTCGAACAAGTCGGGGAAGGCCGGCGACGAGCTCGTCGTCCGCGTCCCGGTCGGGACGCTGGTCACGCGCACCGAGCTGGACGCCGAGGGCAAGCGCGGGCAGCCCCGGCTGTTCGCGGACATGAGCGCCCCGGGCGAGCGCGTCCGCGTCGCGAAAGGCGGCCGCGGCGGGCTCGGCAACCAGCACTTCGCGACCGCGGCGCGGCAGGCGCCCCGCTTCGCCGAGCGCGGCGCCCCGGGCGAGCGCTGCGAGCTCAAGCTGGAGCTCAAGCTGCTCGCCGACGCGGGGATCGTCGGGCTCCCGAACGCCGGGAAGTCGACGCTGCTCTCGGTCGTCAGCGCGGCGCGGCCGAAGATCGCCGACTACCCGTTCACGACGCTCGAGCCGCAGCTGGGCGTCGTGCGCGTCGCCGACTTCGAGTCGTTCGTGATGGTCGACGTGCCGGGGCTGATCGAAGGCGCGCACGCGGGCGCAGGTCTCGGCGATCGCTTTCTGCGCCACGTCGAACGCACGCGCGTGCTCGTCCATCTGATCGCCGGCGACAAGCCGCCGGACGACGTGCTCGCCGACAAGGCGACGATCGAGAACGAGCTGCGCGCCTGGAACCCCGCGCTGCTGGAGCGGCCGATCCTGCACGCGATCACGAAGCTCGATCTGCCCGAAGCGCGCGCGACCTACGAGGCGCTGCGCCCGGCGATCCCCGGCTTGCGCGGCATCTCGGCCGCGACGAGCGAGGGCGTGCAAGAGCTGGTCTACGCGGCGTGGGAGACGATTCGCGCGACGCCGCCGCCGCCGATCGCCGAGCCGGAGCCCGCGCTGATCGAGCTCGTCCCCGACGAGCCGTTCGCGATTCGCGTCGAGGACGGCGTGTACGTCGTGAGCGGGGACCGCGTGGAGCGTCTCGCGCGGATGACGGACTTCGAGTCCGACGAGGCGCTCGCGCGCTTCGAGCAGATCCTCGCCAAGATGGGCGTCGACAAGAAGCTGCGCGAGCTCGGCGTGCGCGAAGGCGACACCGTGCGCATCGCCGGCGTCGAGTTCGACTACTCGTGACACGGCTCGGGATCTTCGGCGGTTCCTTCGATCCGATCCACAACGGTCATCTGTTCGTCGCGGAAGCCGTACGGGAAGCGTGCGCACTGGAGCGCGTGCTGTTCGTTCCGACGCGGGAGGGCCGTCACTACCGCGATTCCGCGATGAACGCGCCGCCGCACGAGCGCGCGCAGATGATCCGTCTCGCGATCGCCGGCAATCCGTCGTTCGCGCTCGACGAAACGGACCTCGCGCCGGAGGCGAGCGGCTACACCGCGGACTTGCTCCCGCGCTTGCACGCCCGCCATCCCGGCGCGGCGTTCACGTTCATCGTCGGCGGCGACTCGCTCGTGCGCTCGCGCTGGCGCCGCCTCGACGAGGTGCTCGACGCGCTCGAAGCGCTCGTCGTCGCGCCGCGCGGCGGGGTCTCGCCCGAGGAGATCGACGCCGCGCTCACCGCGTTCGATCCGGCGCGGCGCGAGAAGACGCGCCGGCTCGACCTGCCGCTCGTCGCCGAGTCGGCGACGCTCGTTCGCGAGCGCATGGCCGCGGGCAAGAGCGTGCGCTATCTCATCCCCGAGCCCGTGCACCGCTACATCGCCGAGCGAGGGCTGTACCGCTGATCGAGTACGCGCACGAACGCACGCTCGGCGGCGTGCCGGCCGGCGAGCTGGCCGATTCCTACGGAACGCCGCTGTTCGTCGTCGATCTCGACGTGCTCGACCTCGAGATCGCGCATCTGATCGACGCCTGCGAACGGCACGGAATCGCGCTGGGCTACGCCGGAAAAGCGTTCCTGTGCGCCGCGCTGGCGGAGCACCTCGCCGAAACGCCGCTGCGGCTCGACGTCTGTTCGCTCGGCGAGCTCGTCACCGCGGAGCGGGGCGGCTTCCCGGCCGGCCGCATGTACTTCCACGGCTGCGGCAAGACCGGCGCGGAGCTGCAGGCGATCGCGGACCGCCGCGTCGCCTTCGACGTCATCGACAACCGCGAAGAGCTCGAACGGCTCGCCGCGATCGTTCCGGCCGACGCGCCGGTCGACGTGATGCTGCGCGTCAACACCGGGATCGAAGCGCACACGCACGCGTTCGTCCGCACGGGCGGCGAGAACACGAAGTTCGGCTTCCCGCTCGACGCGATCGGCGCGACGCTCGCGCGCGTCGCCGAGCTGCCGCAGCTTCGACTCGTCGGGCTGCACGCGCACCTCGGCTCCCAGCTCGCCGATCCGGGACCGTTCGTCGCGAGCCTCGAGGAGCTGCTCGCCGTGCGCGAACGCGCGTTGCAGATCGGGCTGCCGGTCGCGGAGCTGATCTGCGGGGGCGGGATCGGCGTCTCGGAAGGCCCCGACGACCCGTTGCCGCTCGACGTCCGCGCGCTCGCGTCCGCGCTCGCGCGCCGGGCCGAGGGGAGCGGGGTGCGGCTCGCCCTCGAGCCGGGGCGGGCCGTCATCGCGCGCGCGGGAAGCTCGCTCTACCGGGTCATGGCGGTCAAGACGCAGGGCCGGCGGCGTTTCGTCGTCGTCGACGGCGGGCTCGCCGACAACCCGCGTCCGATGCTGTACGGCGCGCGTCATGCGCTCGACGTGGTGGCCGCGCAAGCGCTCGGCCCGGACGAGCCTGCGACCCTCGTCGGCCGATCGTGCGAGAACGACGAGATGGGCGACTACCTCCTGCCGCGCGGAATCGCGGCCGGCGACCTGCTGGCGCTTCGCACGACCGGCGCCTACACCTACAGCATGGCGAGCAATTACAACCGCTTCGGCCGTCCGCCGGTCGTCTTCGTGCGCGACGGGCATCATCGCCGCGTCGTGCGCGGCGAGTCCGCCGAGGACGTCGTACGCCTCGACATGGCGTGAGCGTGCTGTTCTCGCGAGAACTTTGCGCATACGCATTGTCAGCGCGCGCACGCGCACGTAGACTCGGAGTATCGCACACGAAATTCCGCTGAACGCCGTCGCGCTGGCCAGCGCGTCCCCCCGCCGTCGCGAGATCCTCGCGTCGCTCGGGCTGCGCGTCACGGTCGTCCCGAGCGCATACGTCGAGCGGCCGTTGCCGGAGCTGCGGCCCGCCGATCTCGCGTTACGGCACGCCGCCGGAAAAGCCGCGGGCGCGTCCGGCTCGCGCGACCTGCTCGTCGCGGCCGACACGGTCGTCGACGTCGACGGCGAAGCGCTCGGAAAGCCTCGGGACGTCAGCGAGGCGCGCGCGATGCTCCGCCGTCTCGCCGGTCGGTGGCATACCGTCCACACGGCGTTCGCGCTGCGCGACGACCGCACCGGAAGAACCGTCTCCGACGTCGTGTCGACGCGGGTCCGCTTCGCACCGCTCTCCGAGCAGACGATCGCCGCCTACGCGGCGAGCGGCGACGGTCTCGACAAAGCGGGCGCGTACGGAATCCAGGGCTTCGCTGCGACGCTCGTCGAGCGGATCGACGGCGACTACTTCACGGTGGTCGGCTTCCCGCTCGCGGCGTTCGCCGCGGCGCTTCCGCGCGTCGGCTACCGGCTGCAGCCCATGGTGCACGAGCCGCCGGAAGCGGCGAGCAGCCCGCGCGAGGCCGTGCGGTGAAGCAGACGCTCGGCGGCGCGCTCCGCGCGACCTTCAGTCCCGACGTCGGGATCGACCTCGGCACCGCGAACACGGTCGTGTACTCGCACGACGAGGGGATCCTCGTGAGCGAGCCGTCGGTCGTCGCCTACCGCACCGAGGACGACGCGCTCATCGAGATCGGCCAGGCGGCGAAGGAGCTGGACGGCCGCGCCCCCGGACGCGTGAGCGTGGTCCGCCCGCTCCGCGGCGGCACGATCTCCGACTTCCGCGGCGCGCACGCGCTGGTGAAGACGCTCGTCGACCGCGCGCTCGCCGCGCGACCGCGCGTCGCGCCGCGCGTGATCGCTTGCGTCCCCGGCTGCGCGACCGACATCGAGTGCAAGGCCGTCGAAGAGGCGATTCGCGCCGCCGGCCCGCGGACCACGACGTTCGTCCCGCAGGCGGTCGCGGCAGCGGTCGGGGCCGGGCTCGACGTGACGGGGACGCGTCCGGCGATGGTCATCGACATCGGCGGCGGGACGACGGAGATCGCGGTGCTCACGCTCTCGGGCGTCGTCGCGATGCACTCGATCAAAGTCGGCGGCGACACGTTCGATGCCGCCATCACCGCCCGGCTGCGACAAGAGTTCTTCGCGATCGGCCAGCTCACGGCCGAACGGCTGAAGATCGAGCGCGGCTTCGCGGGCCGCGCGCCGGGGCGCGAGCCGTACGCGGTCGCCGGGACCGACATGCGCGCCCTGCGCCCGGGTCGCATCACGGTGGACGAGACGCTGGTCGGCGAGGCGATGCGCGACGGGATCGATCGCATCGCTCGCGCGGCGTGGTCGATCCTCGAGGCGACGCCGCCGGATCTCGTCGGCGAGCTGCTCGAAGCGGGGATCGTGCTGACCGGCGGCGGTGCGCTGATCCCCGGACTCGCAGGCGAGATCGGCGCCCGCACGAACGTGCCGACGACGGTCGCCGACGATCCATTGGGGTGCGTCGCGCGCGGAGCCGGCGAGATTCTCGCGTCGCCCGGTCTGCTCGAGCGGCTGCAGCCCCACGCCGACCGGCTGACGAGGTGGTACCAATCGTTACGAATCGGGATGAGAGAAAGCTATTCGCGATAGTCGGAGCGGTCATCGTCGCCGCTCTGCTCGCGCTTCTCCAGCTCGATTTCGCCCGCGCCGGCCGCACGTCGCCGCTCAGCATGACGGTCACCTCGGCCAGCACGTACTTGCAGCTCGCGGTGGCGACCGTCGTCAACGGCGTTCGCTCCGGCTGGCAGACCGTCGCGCGCACGCCCGTGCTGGCCGCCGAGAACGGCCGGCTGCGCGCCGAGAACGCGGCGCTGCGCACGCGCAACGACGATCTCGCCGAAGCGCTCGCGCGCGTCCCGGCCGCAGAAAGTCTCGACGCGGCGAAATTCGCGCACCCCGACGGAATCGCCGCGACGGTGATCGGCTACGACCCCGAGTCGACGCTGCGTCTCGTCACGATCGACCGCGGGATGAAGGACGGCGTCGCGCGCGACGACGGCGTGGTGACCGGCGACGGCGTCGTCGGCCGCATCGTCGAAGCCGATCCGCTCTCGTCCAAGGTGCTGCTCGTCACCGACGCGACCTCGAAGCTTCCGGCCGTCGTGCAGAAAGGCCGCTGGTGGGCGATCGCGGTCGGCACCACGACGCGCGTGAAGCTGCAGTACGTCTCGCAGGACGCGAAGCTGCACGTGGGCGACCGCGTCGTCACCGGCGAAGGACGGTCGTTCCACGCCGGCGTGCTGATCGGCCGCATCCGGCAGCTCGAACCCGCCGCGGCCGGTGCGCTCGATCAGAGCGCGATCGTCCAGCCCGCCGTCGACCTCTCGGCTCTCTCTCGTGTCCTCGTTCTCCCGCAGAAGCTACCGCAGCGTTGAGATCGCGGTCGGCCCGGCCTACTGGCCGGTGCTCGGCTGGACGGCGCTGCTCGCCTTCGTCCAAACGGTGCTGTTCGCGCCGCTGGCGTTCCACGGCGCCGTGCCGTCGCTCGTCACCGTCGCGGTCGTGCTCTACGCCGTGCGCGCCGGCGCGCGCCGCGGCGCGATGCTCGCGATCCCGGCCGGTCTGCTCGAAGACATCTTCGCCGGTACGAACGGCGCGTGGACGCTCGCGACGACGATCGTCGCGCTTCTCGTCGGCGGCTTCTCTCGGCGCATGTTCGCCGACGGCGTCTTCGCGCCGGCCGTGCTGTGCGGCGCGTCGGTGCTCGTGCGCGACCTCGTCTTCTGGAGCGTGATGCGAATCGAGGGGTTTCCGCCCGGCTACGCGGGGGCGCACTTCCACCTCGCGCTGTGGCGCGCGGCGCTCACCGCGCTGGTGGCGTTCGTCTGGCTCGTGCTGCGCGGACGGCTGGTCGCCGACAAGACGACGATCGAGCGGTACGGCTGATGGCGGCGATCGAACGCCTTCCGAATGACAAGCCGCTGCTGCGCATCGCCGGCTTCGTCGCGCTGCTCCTCCTCGCGCTGATCGCGATCGTGGTCCGCCTCGCGCAAGTCCAGCTCGTGCAGGGCGAAACGTTCGCTGCACGTGCGCGCGCGAACCAGATCCGGCTCATCCCCGTCGCGGCTCCGCGCGGTCTCATCCTGGACCGCCACGGCGTCGTCCTCGTGCGCTCGCGCCCGTCGTTCGTCTGCGCGCTCATCCCCTCCGAGATCACCGACATCGACTCGACGCTCGGGATGCTGTCCAACGTGCTCGGCATCCCGGTCGAGAAGCTGCGCCATCGCCTGCTCCATCACCACAACGACGACTACCGCAGCTTCGACGAAGTCCAGACCTACGAGCCGTACGGTCCGGTGATCCTCGCCACCGACCTCACGCCGGCGCAGACCGCGCGCCTCGCCGAAGCGCAGAACGATCTCAAAGGCGTCGACATGGAGGAGCAGCCCGTGCGGAACTATCCGTACGGAAAAGAAGGCGCGCACCTCTTCGGCTACGTCGGTGCGATCGACGAAGACGAGTACAACGCGCGCAAGCGTCTCGGCTATTCACCGAACGACGTCGTCGGCAAGGACGGTCTGGAGAACGCGTACGACGGCTGGCTGCACGGCCGCGCCGGCGGCGAGCAGGTCGAAGTCAACGCCGCCGGCGCGCTCGTCCGCCGCCTGAAGCCGGTCGATCCCGTCCCCGGCGACACGCTCGTCACGACGATCGACTGGCGTCTGCAGAAGATCGTCGAGAAGAACCTCGCCGCCGAGCTGAAGCGCTGGGGCAAAGCGCGCGGCGAGCGTCTCGCCGGCGCGGTCGTGGTGCTGGATCCGTACACCGGCGGCGTCCTCGCCCTCGCGTCGATGCCGGAGTTCGATCCGAACGAGTTCGCCACGCCCATCGACGAAAAGCACTACTCTGCGCTGCTGCGCGACCCGCTGCATCCGCTCTACGATCGCGCGATCGGCGCCGCGACGCCGACCGGCTCGACCTTCAAGATGGTCACCGGCTCGGCCGCGATCAGCAGCGGCGTCATCAAGCCGCACCAAGTGCTGTACGACTCCGGCGCGTGGGCGTGTCACGGGCACACCTTCTACGACATCGCCGCCGGCGGGCTCGGAACCGTCGGCTTCGTCAAAGCGCTCGCCGCGTCGTCGGACGGCTACTTCTATCAGCTCGGCTATCGGCTCGGCAACGAACGTCTTCGCTATTGGGCGACGCAGTACGGACTCGGGTCGCGTCTCGGCATCGATCTGCCCGGCGAGTTTCCCGGCAACTGGCCGACCGAGCAGTGGGTCCAAGCCACGTTCGGCAAAGGCTATCACCTCGAACCGAGCGACGCATGTCAGCTCGCGATCGGCCAAGGCTCCATGGAGGCGACGCCGCTTCAGATCGCCGACGTCGCGGCGACCGTCATCAACGGCGGGACGCTGTATCGTCCGCACATCGTGGCGGCGATTCGCTCGCCGCACGGCAAGATTCTGAAAACGTTCGACCACCAGATCATTCGTCACGTCCCCGTGACGCAAGAGTCGTTGCGCGAGGTTCGCGCGGGGATGGCGCAGGTCACCGAGCCGTGGGGGACCGCCTACGGGCTTGCGATCCCGGGCTTACCGTACTCCGGGAAAACGGGCACCGCCGAAACGGGCGGCGGCGCCGGGCCGAACACGACGTGGTTCGTCGCGTGGGCGCCCAGCGATCATCCGAAGTTCGCGATGGCGGTGTACATGGAACGATCCGGCGGTTACGGTGCGAACGTTGCGGCGCCGGTGGCGCAGCATGTGATCGCGGAGTACTTCGGGCGGAAGATTCCGCCGATCTGACGATTCGTTTTCGCTGGGTGGTTGGGCGGGCGGGGGACATGCCTGCGACGGGGACGTCGCAGGCACGTCCCCCGCCCGCCCCGGCACGATCGGTCGCACGCGCGCCGCCGTGGCTTGCTGCCGATGCGTCTCTGCGTTTATGGCTGCCGCACGAGGACGCCTATGAGCGTGTTTTCCAGGCGCGCGTTGACCCGCTCGGTGATCCCGGGAAGGCGGAACGCGTCGACGATCAGCCACACGCCGGCGATGATGAGCGGAATGAAGCCGACGTAGATCCAGATCGTGAACCATCCGCCGAGCACGAGGGCGAGCAATATACAGGCGCTCGACGTCTCACCGAGATAGAACCGATGTGCGCCGAACCCGCCCAGGAAAAACCAGAGAAGATACGCGGCGGTCAATGATTTTCGCCGTTGCATCATCTCGCTGTTGACAACCGCGAGCTGGTGATCGGAAAGCTGGGCCTTTGTCTCCACCTGATGCGCCAGCGCCTGGTAGTCTTGCACGTGAGCGCTCCGTTCTCGAGCCTGCCTCGCCGGGACGCACCCCCTGCGGCCAAGCCTCTACGTGGTTGGGTCGGCCATGTTCTCGGGCGAGCCTCGACCTCCTGGGCTCGGACGCTGCGGTGGGCGCGCTACACGAGCATCGGAAGGATGCGGCGAATCTCGGCCGCGCGCGCGTCCGTGCGGCCTTCGAGGCCGCTCTCGATCAGGTCGTCGCGCTTCGCGCGGTGCAGCCCGTACGCGGCGGCCAGCGCGACGGTTCCGTCGGTGTCGCGCAGGGCACGTTCGAGCAGCGGTACGTTCGCGTTGCGCGACGCGCCGTCGATCGCGGCGTAGCGCTCGGCAATCACGTACGAGGCGTACGCGCGTTCCAGGGTCGGCGCGACGATCGGACCTTCGGAGACGCCGAGCGCTTCGATCGCGGCGACGCGCAGCTCGTTTTCTTCTTCGTCGAACGCTTTCGCGAGAACGGTGGCGGACCACGGGTCGCCCACGATGCCGAGGCCTTCGATGACGCGTGCGCGTTCGGCTTCGTCCAGCGGTCCCGCGGCGGGATCGATCAGCGTCGGCCACGTGATCTCGCGCGGGAGGACGATCACGCCCGCGGTGATGTCGGTTTCCTGCGGCGTCGTGTTCTCGCGCAACGGCAGACGCTCGACGGGCCAGACGGCGGTGACGAACGGTTTCCACCCGATCGTCCAGCGCTCGGGCCAGTACGCGACGGCGATGATGACGATCCCAAGGATCAGGAACAGCAGGCCCGGGAAGAAGAACTCGCTGTGCGGCACTGCGGCGGAGCGGAGCGCTATGCTTTCGCCGCGATCGCTTCGTGCGCGTCGCGCAACGCCGCGCGAACGTCGCGCAGGGCGGCGTCGAGGGCGGCGTTTTGCGTCCCGCCGAGCACACGATGGAACTCTTCGTTCGGCAGCGCCGCGACGTTCGTGAACGTCGCCACCAGCGTGCTTCGGTACGCGCTCAGCGTTTGACCCGTTTCGCGCGGCGTGACGAACGTTTGCGGAAGCATGTTCGCGAGCACGAGCCACGGGCGCGCGCTCCCGAGCGGTTCCGACTCCAGCGCGGCGACGTGCGGCGTGAGGCGGCCGATGTCCAGCGGTCCTTCGAGAACCACCGCAGCATCGCCGGACCCCGCATCTTCAGCGCTCGTTCCGTCGCGCAACGCCCCGATCAGATCGACGAGCGCGGCGCGGCTCGAGCGGTCTTCGACGTCCTTCGCCGTCAGCGCGTAGCGCGGCATACGCATCTTGATGAACAGCCGGTCGACGACACCGCGCAGCGCCTCGCGCTGAGCGGCGAGCTTACCCGGAACGTCGCCGTCGATGCCGACGAACTGTGTCGGCATCAGCGTCCGAATCGCGAAGAGGTGCGTGATCAGTCCGCCGTAGTCCGACTGTTCGAGGAACATCAGCGCGCGCTCGAGCGCGTCGCGCGCGAACACGAGTCGCACTCGCGCAACGGCTGGTGCGGCCACCGGTTCCGGCGCGAGCGGCTCGCGCGCCGCCACCGCGGGCGACGGCTCCTGCGTGACACGGGCCGGCTCGCGCGCGGGAGCCGGCGCAGCCGGTTCGGCGGAGCGCACCGGCTCGACCGCGGGCGGCGGTTCGACGGCCGGTGGCGGCTCGAGGGCCGGCGGCGGTTCCACGCTCGGCGGCGGCTCGACGGCCGGCGGCGGCTCGACGGCCGGTGGTGCTTCCACGGCGGCTGCCGGTTCCACGGCGGGTGCCGATTCGACCGCGGACGACGACACGACGGCGCGCGGCGGTTCAAGGACCGGCGGCGGTTCGAGCGCGGATGACGCTTCAGCAACGGGCGGCGGCTCGGCGGCCGGCGACGGTTCGGCCGGCGGCGCCGCTTCGCGCGGGGCAGTGGCCGCGAGCGACGGAGCCTCCGGCGAGGCTGGAACCTGCGGCGTTGCCGCAGCGGACGTGCCCGCGTGCTCCGCGGAGAGCGCTTCCGCGTCGGACGGCTGGGCGGCCCGTGCTTCCCGCACGCCGGCCGGCGCCTGCGGCGCCGTGGCGGCGCCCGCGGCTGGTGCTCCAGCCGGGGGCTGTTCGAGCGAGGCGGTGGCCGTTTCAGCGGCTTCGGCTTCGCTCGGCGCGACCGGTCGCGCTTCGGCGACGGCTGGCGCTTCGGGGGCGGTCTGGGCCGCTGCGGGCGCCGGAACATCCGCGGTGCGAGAAGCCTCTTCCGACGCGGACGGCTTCCGCTTCGCGGGAGGCGCGGCGGGCGCCGGCGGGGGCTGCGGCTTTGCGCGGCCGGCAGGCGGGCGCGTCGGCGTCGCGGTGCCGCTTTGCGCAGCGCGCAGCTCGCCGATCAGGCGATCGAGGTCGCTCTGGGAAGCTTCAGACGCGTCGGCTGCCGGCGCGGACGTGGGGGAAGAGGCAGTCGGCCGGGCGGCCGGTGGTGCCGCTCCGCGCGGTTCTGCGGGCGGAGCGTCTTCACGGGCCGTTTCCGTGGCGCCGGATTGAGCCGGCGCGGGGCCGGGTGATTCCGTCGGCGCCTCCGACGCGGCGGTGATCGCCGCGTCGAGTACCGGCAGCGCTTCGGTCGGCGCCTCGGCGCCGGCGCGTCCGGCCGGCGCGCCCCCTTGTACGGAAGAGGGCACGCCGGTGGCTGCCGACGGTTCTGCGGGCTCATGTCCCGGCGCCTCGGGCGCGGCGGCGGCCGCAGCCGGCTCTGCGGAGACGGGCTCGGCGCGATGAGGCGGCGCTGCCGTCTCCGCGGTCGGCTCCGAGATCTCCGCCTCGGAAGGTTCGATGCTGATGTCCGCCTGGGGACCTTGGGCGGTGCGCTTCGCTTCGGCAGGTTCGGCGGTCGGCAGGCTCGGCGTGAAACGCGCCTCGAGCGTCTCTTCTTCGTAGTGGAATGCGACCGCTTGCTCGGGCGCCGGCGGTGCCGGCTCCGGAGCCGCGAGGAAGGTCGCTTGGGCGGCTTCGGACGCGGCGCCGGCTTCCGGCGGCAGGGCCTCCGCTTCGGGAGCCGGCCGTCGGGCAGCGTCCGGCTCGGCGACGCCGGCAGCATTCGGAAGCGCCCGCTCCGGCGCTTCGCGCGCCGGAGCAACGTCCGCTTCCGGCGCCGCGGACCAGGCCGAGGGGCGCTCGGGCGCCGCCGGCGGCTCCGCCGGTCGAGCGGGGGGCGGCGCCACGGCAGCCTGCGGCTGCGGCGGGGCGACGGCCGCGGAGCGCTCGGGCGGGGCGACCGCGGCGGAGGGCTCCGGCGGCACGGCGAACGGCGGGGGCTCGGGCCGTGCGGAGGACGGCACGGCCCAGAACGGCGCTTCGCGCGGCATGGACGGTGGCGGCGCCGCTCCCTCGGGCGTGAAGGAAGGCGGAGCGGGCGGCGGTGCCGGTGACGCCGGTGCAGACGGAGCCGCGGGCGCGGAAGCCGCGGGCGCGGACGCCTCGGGCGCCGGGGACCGGGGTGCGGGAGGCGCGGGCGGTGCGGGCGGCTCCGCGGCCGGCGGCGGAAGGGCGGCGACCGGCGGCATCGCTTGCGCGATGCGGCGCTGCTCGGCGACCTCGCTCAGGACGTCGGCGGTGCGCGGCGCGATGCCCGACACCGAGAACGGCAGCCCGGACGCGCGAACGGCGAACGCGGGCGCCGAACGGACCCGCACCGCGGGGGACGACAGGGACAGCGCGCCGCCCCCGTCCCACGTCATGTCGAGGTGGGCGTCGATCAGCGTTCCGGCGGCCAGCGGCGTGTTGACGATGGCGCAGTAGCGGACGGTGACCTCGACGCCCGGATCGACGTCTTCGAGCAGTAGGCCCGCCTTCGACCACAGCACGGAGCCGCCGTCGATGTCGAGCAGCGGGATGTCGTTCACCGCGGTCGAGCCGGGGAAGTACGCCGTGTTCGGCGGCAGCGCGCCGCGGACGACGAGGCGGCTTGCCGCGCCGTCGCCGGTGTTGCGGACGGAGAGGCGGACGTACAACGCCTCGCCGGCATCGACGGTCTCAGCGGGCTGGGTCTTCAGGCTCGCCTGCTGGTCGAAGCGCGCCTCCGCGATCGTCGCGATGGTGACGGGCGCGAGCGCCAAGGGCAGCAGGCCGACGGCTTCGACGCGGCCGCTGACGGTGATCGTCGTGCCGCGCGCGACCAGCCGTGCGAGGCGGATGCGGACGGTCGCCTCGGCGCGCGCCCCAGGAAGGACGTCCCCGAACAGCAGCGCGGTGCCGACGCGGGTCGCGCCGTCGACCGCTTCGATCCGCGCGTCGGGCGAGATGTCGAGCTGCAATCGCGTGTCGCGCGCCGTGTCCGTGCCTTCGTTGACGATCGCGACGACGACGTCGCCGTGCCCGCTCGGGCGCAGCGGGTCCCCGGCGGGATAGGCCAGCGTCGATGCCGCGGGCGAAAACCGCGGGCGCGAGCGGACGAGCAGCTCGACCTGACCCAGCGCGAGCGCCGGCGTCTGATCGCTCTCGAGCCGCGCCCGCACGCGGATCGCGTAGCGGTCGGGGATGGGCGACGCGACGGTCCCGATCAGCGCGAGCGCGCGCGTCGCGCCGGGCGCGAGCGTCCCGACGTCAATGCCGGCCGGCTGCACGCGCGCCTCGCCGCCCTCGTCGGCGTAGCGCAGGAGCTGCAGCGCCGGGTCCGACTCGATCACGATGCGAACCCCGGTCGCCTGCGCGGTGCCGTCGTTCGCGATGCGCATCGTCGCGCGCACTTCGCCGCCGGGCGTCACCTGCGAAGGGCCGTCCAGCGTGAGGACGTTCCGGGTCTCGAGGAACCGCGGCGTCGAGCGGACCGTCAGCGTGCGCTCGAAGGGCCGCGAACCGGTGCCCCATCGCAGCGAGGCCGCGATCGGCAGCGGCGTCCCGTCGACGGCCGGCGAGACGACGTAGGCGTCGATCGCCGCCTCGACGCGAGCGCCCGCGTCGACCCGTGCGAACTGGAACGTGCCGTAGGCCTCGCTCTCGCTGACCGAGCGGCCGTCGACGGCGCGCGAACCGGGCGCGTAGCGCAGGCCGTCCGGGAGCGCGAGCCGGATGCGCACGTCGTCGGCGGCGCACGTTCCGTCGTTCTCGGCGACCAGCGCGACCCGCACGCGACGCCCGGGTTCGACCTCGCTCGGCGCGTCGACCACGAGCCGCGTCGCGTCGGTGTCGAAGCGGCTTTCGCTTCGAACGGTGAGCTCGGCGCGCGCGAGCTCGAACTCGGCGGTCTCGGAGGATGCGACCGCGCCGGTCAGGACGATGCGCGTGTTGTCGTCGAGCGGCGAGTCGATCCGCGCGCGGTACTCGACGACGAGCGTGGCCCCTGGTGCGAGCGCGCTCGACGCGATCGCCGCGTTGCCGAAGCCGAACGGATCGCCGCCGCGTTCGTCGATCGGAACTTCGCGGCCGTCGACGAGCGCGCTGCCGGCGACGTAGGACGTGCGGTCGGGGACGGGCAGCACCACGACGACGTCGTGCGCGGTGGCGTGTCCGCTGTTGTGGACGCGCGCCGCGACGTGAATCTCTTCGCCCGGCTCGGCGACACGAATCGCTTCGAGCGATGCGAACGTCTCGGGATTCTCGAGCTGCGGCGCGCTGACAGCGACGAGCCGGACGACGTTCGACCCGATGACGTCGGTCTCGTTCGAGGCGAGCGCCGCCTGCAGCTCGATGACGGCGCCGTTCTCGATCGTCGGCGCGACCGAGTACGCGAGCGCGATCCTGCGCTCGACGCCGGGCGGAACCTCGCCGACGTCGGCCCCGTTGGGCGCGAGCAGGTTCGTTTCGCCGCGCGCATCGTCCAGCGGCCGGTCGTCGACGCGCGCGCTTCCCGGGATGTAGCGCAGCGCTTCAGGGAGATTGAAGCGGACCCGGAGTCCGGTGGCCGCGGCGCCGCCGAAGTTGTAGAACGCGAACACCGCGCGTACGGTCGTCCCAGGTTCGACCGTGCGGTCGGGAGAAACGACGAGGGTTCGTAGCCCCTCGGGCAACGACGGCGCGCCCGGCGCGAAAACCTCCGTCAGGGTTCGCATGAATTCCGCTCCGTTCGGCGGCAGCCGGTCGCCGACCTACGCTTTACAGGTGCCCATGACGACCATCGCCCACCACGCCGATTACCTCTGTGAAGCCGTGTCGCGGCTCGGAAGCGAGTCGGCGTTCGAAGTCCTCGCCCGGGCGAAAGCGATCGAAGCGCAGGGCCGGCGCGTCGTACACATGGAGATCGGCGAACCGGACTTCGACACGCCGGAGCACATCAAGCGCGCCGGGATCGAGGCGATCGAGGCGAACTACAGCCACTACACGCCCTCGGCCGGCATCCCCGAGCTGCGCGATGCGATCGCGGACTACGCGAGCCGCTTCCGCGGCCTGACGCCCGCGTTCGGCCGCGAGAACGTCGTCGTCGGCGCCGGCGCGAAGCCGATCATCTGGAATCTGCTCTCGGCGCTGCTCGATCCCGGCGACGAACTGATCTACGCCGACCCGGCATACCCGGCGTACGCATCCGCCGCGGGTTATCTGCAGGCCAAAGCGGTCCCGGTGCACCTGCTCGAGTCGCGCGACTGGCGGCTCGACCTCGACGAGCTGGCCGCGAAGATCGGACCGAAGACGAAAGCGCTCGTCATCAACTCCCCGCACAACCCGACCGGCGGCGTGCTGACGCGCGAGGACCTCGAGACGATCGCCCGCCTCGCGCAAGAGCACGGATTCCTCGTCATCTCCGACGAGATCTACTCGCGGAACGTCTACGGCCCGCGGTTCGAGTCGATCGCGACGATCGACGGGATGCGGGAACGGACGATCATCATCGACGGCTTCTCGAAGGCGTACGCGATGACGGGCTGGCGGCTGGGATACTGCATCGCGCCCGAAGCGATCGCGAAGACGGTGACGCTTTTCAACAACAACACGTTCTCGTGCGTCGCGACGTTCGTGCAGCGCGCGGGGATCGCGGCGCTCACGGGCGACGACGAGCCGGTGCGCCGGATGAACGCGATCTTCCGCGAGCGGCGCGACGCGATCGTCGGCGGGCTGAACGCGCTCGACGGCGTGACGTGCACGACGCCGGAAGGTGCGTTCTACGCCTTCCCCAACGTCTCGCGCATCGCGTCCGACGACCGGCACCTCGCGCGGTGGCTGCTGGAGCACGCCGGCGTCGCATGTCTCGGGGGCTCGAGCTTCGGCGCGGCCGGAAAGGGGTACCTCCGGTTCTCCTATGCGGCCTCGTTGGACGATATCGCGTGGGCGTTGGAGCAACTGCGCGAGGCGCTGCCCCGCTACGTTCCGTAACATCGCGGCAACGCGGCGGACATCGCACCCCGCGTATGCTGTGCCCATGGCCGACCCGACGCTCGCCGACCTCTACGATCTGATCCGAACGCTCGCCGCGACGACGGAGCGTCGCTTCGACGAGCACGATGCGAAATTGGAGCTGCGGTTCGCGGAGCAAGATGCGAAGTTGGAGCAGCGCTTCGCCGAGCAAGGTGCGAAGTTCGAGCAGCGCTTCGCGGAGCAGGATGCGAAGTTCGAGCAGCGCTTCGCGGAGCAAGATGCGAAGTTGGAGCAGCGCTTCGCGGAGCAAGATGCGAAGTTGGAGCAGCGCTTCGCGGAGCAGGGCGCCACGCTCGAGCAGCGCTTCGCGGAGCAGGACGCCACGCTCGAGCAGCGGTTCGCGGAGCAGGACGCCACGCTCGAGCAGCGGTTCGCGGAGCAGGACGCCAAGCTCGAGCAGCGGTTCGCGGAGCAGGACGCCAAGCTCGAGCAGCGGTTCGCGCAGCAGGACGCCAAGCTCGAGCAGCGGTTCGCGCAGCAGGACGCCAAGTTCGAGCTGCGCTTCGTCGGCCTACATGCGTTGATCGTCACCGTGAAAGAGGCGAGTGAGATCCAGTCCGCTCGAATCGACCGCCTCGAGCATCGGGTGGACCGGCTCGAGGAGCGCATGGTGCGCGGTTTCGACCGCGTCGACCGGCGCTTCGCCGATGTCGATCGGCGATTCGCGACGGTCGAAGCGCGCTTGGACGGCATCGACTGCGCGATCAAAGAGCTTCGTGCCGATGTTCGCCGCGGACGGCGCCGAGACGGTCCGAACCGGGGACGCTAGTCGTCGCGGGGCCGTTCGCCCGGGAGCCCCACGACGCGCGCCCCGGCGAACGGCACGCCGTTCGCGATCGCCTCGCGGACGCGGCGACGTGCGTGCCGTATCCCGGCTTCCAGCGAGTCCCCGGCGGCGAGCCTCCCGGCGATCGTCGATGCGAGCAAGTCGCCCGTTCCCCGCAGCGTCGTCGCGAGCCGCGCATCCGCGAACGAACGCGTCCCGTCCCCATCGCTGAAGACGTCGACCGCCTCGCCGTTCAGATGCCCGCCCTTTACGAGCGCGGCGCGGGCGCCCAGATCGCGCAGCGCGGACGCCGCTTCGCCCATCGCGGCAACGTCCCGAACGGGACGGCCGAGCAGCGCTTCGGCTTCGTCCAAGTTCGGCGTGACAAGCGTCGCACGCGGCAGCAGCGTGTCGCGCAGCGCCGTGACGGTGCTCGGATCGGCGAGCGCGCCGCCGCCGGTCGCCGCGACGACGGGATCGACGACGACCGGGAGGCCCGGGAAGCGTGCCAGGCCCGCGGAGACCGCGCGGACGATGTCGGCCGAGAGCAGGGCGCCGACGTGAAACGCTGCGACGCCGGCATCCCGAAGCGCCTCGAATTGTGCCCCGACGAGGTCCGCATCGACCGCACGGCGTGCGGTGACGCGAGCGGCGTCCTGCGCCGTGACGCCCGCGACGACGGCCACCGGGCGCACGCCGTCCGCCGCGAGCGCGAGCATCGACAACGTCAGGCCCGCGAACGCGAGCGGATGCGTCGTGCCGACCACGCAGACGACCGTCATTCCCAGCGTGCGACGAAGTCGCGGGCCGTCGCCTCCGCATCCTCGCACACGAGTGCCGAGATCACCGCGGCCATCGTCGCGCCGCTCTCGCGAACGCGCCGCAGCGTGTCGAGCCCGATCCCGCCGATGGCCGCACACGGCAGGGACGTCGCGCGCGCGACGGCCGCGACGCCGTTGATCCCGATCGCGTAGCCCGCGTCGTGCTTCGACGCCGTCGCGAAGACGGGACCCGCACCGACGTAATCGACGATGGCGGGGTCGGCCGCCCGGGCTTCCTGCGGCGTTCCGCACGACAGCCCGATGACGCGGTCGCCGAGCGCGGTCCGGACGTGCGCGAGGTCGAGCGCCGTGCAATCTTCCTGGCCGAGGTGCACGCCGTCGGCGAGCCGCGCGAGCCGGACGTCGTCGTTGACGATCGCGAGCCCGCCGGCAGCGCGGATGCGTCCGACCAGCGCGATCAGCGTCGTCGCGTCGATCCCGCCTTTCGCGCGAATCTGGATCAGCCGGATCCCGCCGCGCAGCAGGGCCTCGGTGAACGCAACGGGCTCGACGCGACTCGGGTCGAGGATCGCGTACACCCCGCGCAAACGGGCGCGCGAGGCGCGCCTCGCGCGCACCTCGGTCACCGCGGCGCTCCGGCTACTGTTCGGGAGCGAGCGGATCCACGACGGCGACCAGCATCGACCCGCCGGCCGCGACCGTCTGATGTCCGGCCGGACCGGTCATCGCGTTCGCCGCGATGCGCACGCAGTACGGATAGCTCGTGACGAGGCTCCCTCCCGGCGGCGCCGGGATCAGCGGCGGCGGTGAGAACAGCACGTTGGCTTCGTTCGTGGGGTCGATCGTGAGGTACACGCTGAAGTCGGTCGTGTACGGCTGCGTCGTCCCGCCGCTCGTCACGGTGACGGCCTGACACGGCTTCGTGCCGCCGCTCGCGTTCGCGACGTAGGAGCCGCCCGAGACGAGGGTGGCGCTCCAGACGAACGTCCCGATCGGCGACACGCCGTTCTGCGCGCCGATCGTCGCCGTAGCGCTGAGCGCGATCGTCGCACCGGGAAGCACACGCGGCACGTTCGTCGAGCCGAGCACCGTGATGACGACCTGGTTCGCGGTCGTGCGATCCGCCGTGCCGAGGACCGAACCGGCGCCCGCGCAGCCGTCGATCGACACGGCCGCCGCAAGCGCGAGGACCCACGCGAAGCGTCGCATGAATGCCGCGTTCCGTTCCGTCGGCCCGCGGGCGGCTCCTCTCTTTCACCTCCGCGCTACCCAAGCGGCCGAATCGGGACGATCACGTCGAACGGCGCATCCGAACCGTCGCGCAGCGCCGGCGCGACCGTCAGCGACCAGCCGCGGTCGGCGGTGACGAAGCGCTGCGCCGTCGCGAACGCCATCGAGCCGGTGTACTGCGCGTTCGGAGCGAGGGGGATCCCTTCGTACAAGCGCTTGTCCGTGATCGTCCAGTCCCTCGTCGCGATCAGCCGGTACACGCCGCCGAGCGCGTCCCGGAGCACGCTGCGCCCGTACGGCAAGATCGTCACGAACCCGTCGCCCGCATTGGTGAACCGCACGACGACATCGATGCGATCGGGATAGAAGTCGACCTTCTTGACGGTCACGCGCAGCCCGGAGACGCTCGACGACGATGTCGAGGCGAACGCGCGATACGGCTTTCCCGGGTCCTTGATGCGCGGCGTGCCGCGCCCGGGGACGACCCCGATCGGCACGGTCGCGTCCAGCTCGCGGCGCGAGTCGTCGGCGTGATCGACGTATGCGATCCGCTCGCGAACGAAGTACACACGCGCCCGATCGTCGCCGCGCGCGCCGACGATCGTCGCGCGCCGCAGCGCGTATCCGTCGGCGGCGAACACACCGGCGAACGCCGAGGCGTCGCCGAAGTACGCGCGCTCGTCGGCGCTGAGCAGCGCGAACGCGCGGTCGAAACGTCCCTCGCGCAGCGCATCGACGTAGCGGCGAACGACGGCCGTTTGCGCGCTGTGAACGGGGACCGGGCCGTAGCGCGGCGGCGAGGGCGTCGCCGCGAGCAGCAGCGGCGTCGCGACGAGCGCGCCGATCGCACGCACGCGCCGCGATCCGCCCGCCATCACGCCGATTCGCCGAGCAAGAGGTCGACGATGCGCGTGAGGTCGTCCGTGTCCGCGTAACGCAGCTCGATCGTCCCGCCCCGCGCACCGCCGATCACGCGCACCTGCGTCGCGTAGCGATAGCGCAGCCGCTGCACGTACTCGTCGTCCGCTCCGGCGCGCTGCTGCACGGGTCCGCGCCTGCGTCGCGCTCCGCCGTCCTGCGCCATGCGCTCGACCTCGCGCACCGAGAGCCCGTCGGCGGCGGCGCGCAGCGCGACGGGCTCGCGTGCTTCCGGCGGGAGCGCGAGGATCGCGCGTGCATGGCCTGCGCTCAGCCTCCCTTCGCGAACCAGCTGCTTCACCGTGTCGGAGAGCGAGAGCAGCCGCAGCGCGTTCGCGACGGCGGGGCGGCTGCGCCCGACGCGCTGCGCCACTTGCTCCTGCGTGTAATCGTAGGCTTCCATCAAGTGCGCGAAGCTCATCGCCTCTTCGAGCGCATCGAGGTTCTCGCGCTGGAGATTCTCGACGATCGCGACTTCCAGCGATTCGCGATCGTCGGCGCGGCGCACGATCGCCGGGATCGCATCGAGTCCCGCCGCCTGCGCGGCACGCCAGCGCCGCTCGCCGGCGATCAGCTCGTAGCCGTCGGCCGCTTCGCGCACGATGATCGGAACGAGCACGCCGAACGCGGCGATCGAATCGCGCAGCTCGGCGAGCGCCGCTTCGTCGAAGTTCGTTCGCGGCTGGCTGGGATTCGGACGAATGGAGGCAAGAGCGATCTGCGGAACGCCTTCGCGTTTTGCCGGCGGCGGCGTCGTCACGTCGGCGGTTCCGGCCTCGCCGAGCAGTGCGCCGAGACCGCGCCCCAGTCCGCGCCGCGTCATATTGCCAGCTCCTTGGCGAGCGAAAGATATGCTTGCGCGCCGCGGCTCTTCACGTCGAACAGAATCGCGGGCTTTCCGTACGACGGCGCTTCGGAGAGCCGGATGTTGCGCGGGATCTGCGTTTGGAAGACGCGGTCGGGAAAGTAGCGGTTCACTTCTTCGAGCACCTCGCCGGCGAGCTTCGTGCGCCCGTCGAACATCGTGATCAGCACGCCGCGAATCACGAGATCCGGGTTCAACCCTTCTTTCACGCGCCGCACGATGCCGACGAGCTGCGTGAGGCCTTCGAGCGCGTAGTACTCGGCTTGCACCGGGATGATGAGCTCGTTCGCGGCGGTCAGCGCATTGATCGTCAGCAATCCCAGCGACGGCGGACAGTCGATGAGGATGTCGTCGTACGCGTGCAGTGCGGGGCGCAGCGCGGCCTTGAGGCGCAGCTCGCGCTGCAGCGCGGCGACGAGCTCGATCTCCGCGCCGGCGAGGTTCAGCGTGGCCGGCACGAGCGCGAGATTCTCCACGTCGGTCTGGAGAACGACGTCGGCGATCGGCGTGTCGTGCAGGAGAACGTGGTAGACGTCCCGCTCGACCGCTCGCTTGTCGACGCCGAATCCCGTCGTGGTATTGCCCTGCGGGTCCGCATCCACGACCAAGACGCGCCGCCCGAGAAGCGCGAGCGAAGCGCCCAGGTTCACCGCGGTCGTCGTCTTCCCGACGCCGCCCTTCTGATTGACGAGTGCGATGACGCGCGCCGTCTTCTGCGCTGGATGGACCGCCGACACGCTACGAACCTATCGAGGACGTGGAGAGCTGCTCGTCCACAAAGCGTTCGACGCGCTGCGCGAGCACGGCGGCGTCGTTCCGAGACGGGTCGTCGGTGACCTCCTCCAGCAAGATGCGCAAGATCTCGCCGACACGGCGGTCACCCTTGAAGCCGGCCGGCGCGGCGCGCTTCCCAACGAAGATCGCGATGACGTCATCGCCCGAGATGGCGAGATCGCGCACGCTGAACGCCGGGCTCTCCGCGAGCACGGCCCCAATCCGCGCCTCGAAGCGCTCGTTGCTGTCGTCGCGCTTGCCGGTGCCGGAGCCGGCGATGTCGGCCCAGCGCAGGGCGAACAGCCGGTCGAGGTGCTCCACGCCGATCCGGCGGACGAAGCGCCGCAGGGTCTTGTCCTGCGCTTCGGGGTCCGCCGAATACATGTGGTGCCGCACGAGGTGTGCGACGCTCTCGATCGTCTCGTGCGGCAGCCGCAGCCGCTCCAGCATGGGGCGCACCATCTCCGCGCCGACGTGCTCGTGCTGGTAGAACGTGTTCCCCCGGCCGTCCTCGCGCGGGACCGCCGTGCGCGCCTTTCCGACGTCGTGCAGCAGCGCGGCGAGGCGCAGGACGAGATCGCCGGACGGTGCCGCGTCCATCGTGATCAGGTTGTGGCGGTACACGTCGTAGGCGTGCCACTCGTTCTGCTCGACGCCCAGGCCCTCCAAGAGCTCCGGCCACAAGTGCTCGAGCACGCCCGCGTCGCGAAGAATCTCGACGCCGACCGACGGCTTCTCCGCTCGCATCATCTTCTCGATCTCGATGCCCACGCGCTCGGAGGAGACCGTCGGAAGCAACGCGGCCGCGGCGCGCATGGCTGCCGTTACACGCTCGCTCGGCGCAAAGCCAAACCGGGCGGCAAACTGCGCCGCGCGTAGCATGCGGAGCGGGTCTTCGAGGAAGACGTCGTCGGACACGACGTCGATGCGCCTCGCCGCGATATCGGCGACCCCGCCGAACGGGTCGACGAGGGCGTGGTCGCGCAGGCGTCGTGCGACCATGTTCATGCGGAAGTCTCGTCGCCGCAGGTCGTCTTCCAGGGGAATCTCGGGACCGCTCTCGACCGCGAATTCGGTATGCCCGCTTCCCGTCGAGCGCTCGCGGCGCGGAAGCGCGATGTCGGCCTCCCCTTCAGGCGCCCGAAATTTCAGCACCGCGAAGGAGGCGCCGACCAGATCGACCCGGCCCGCGTGCTTCAGCCGCTCGATGAGCTCATCGAGCGGGATCCCGGTGACGACATAGTCCAGGTCCTTCGGTTCGCGCGGGATGCCGTCCAGACCGGAACGGATCTCGTCGCGGACCCGGCCTCCGACGGCGTACACGTCCGCCGGCGCGAGCGCCGTGAGGAGCTGATCATCGAGAGGCAGACGCACCGAGCGTGATTCTACGGCGTAGCGGCCATTTCGGCATAGCGCCCTATGCTGGACTGTTCAACGTGAAACACGGAAGCCGGAATCGCCGGGCGCCTGTAGCCCTAGCTTGCTGCGAACATGAGGCGCGGATTCGCGTGACCGTGTTCCCCGTGGAACGTTCGCCGGCGCGGCGTCCAGCCGACGTGTCGGCTACAAACAGAGCGGGCGTTTTGCCGGGATGCCGTTCTTGCGGGGGAAGCGCGGGCTGGTTGAGGCGACTTTCTGGAGGATAAGGACTCGTCGCTCGCCCGCGAGCAGGCGCTCCTCGGTGAGCATCGCGCCGAGCACGAGCGCGGCGTCCGCAACAGCGTGGCGTTCGCGGTCCTGCATCGCGCCGCGCTGCAGTACGGCGCGGCCGCCGACCCGCAAAAACGGCACCGTCAGCTCCGCGACCGTCGGTGCAGCGCCCACGGCGCGCGCGGTCGCGGTTCCGAAGCCCTCGCGGTAGTCCGCCGAGCGTGCTGCGTCTTCGGCGCGCTCGGCCACCACCCGGCCGTGGAGCCCGAGTTGCCGAAGCGCGGCATCCAGGAACGAGGCTCGCTTCTTGATCGGCTCGAGCAGCGTAACGCGAACCCCGGTCGCGATCGCGAGCGGGATACCGGGGAGCCCGTTCCCGGAGCCGACGTCGATCAGCGGATCATCGACGTCAGCGCGCAGCGTCAGCGCATCGAGGATGTGCTCCGCGAAGGCCGTCCCGGTCTTCGCTCCGGTCAGGTTTACCCGGCGGTTCGCCTGCAAGACGAGCGTGGTGTAGACGGCCAGGCGCTCCGCGACGGCCGCATCGATGCCCGCGTCGACGAGCCGCGAGCGTGCGTCCGGGTCGGGAAGCGGCGTCACGCCGAGGCGGTGTAGTGGCGATGGATGTGGACGCCGAGCAGGGCGAGGTCGGCCGGTGTGAGCCCAGGGATCCTCGCCGCGGCGCCGAGCGTACGCGGCCGAACGCGGTCGAGCTTCTCGCGCGCCTCGCGCGAGAGCGCCCGGATCCGCCCGTAGTCGAGATCGACCGGGAGCTGGATCGCCTCGTCACGGGCCGCGCGCGCGATGGCGCCGTCCTGACGGCGAACGTATCCTTCCATCTTCAGCTCGATCTCGAGCCGCGTCGCAGTCTCACGATCCGCTCCGCCCGGGATCTCGCCGGCGATCATCTCGATGCGCACGTCCGGGCGTCGGAGCGCCTGCGCAATGGTCGTCCCGGGCGCGACGTCCAGCGCGGTGGCGCTTGCTGCGCTCAGCCGCGCGGTCTGCGAAGCTCGACGGGCGGCCTCGAGCGCGTCGCGCCGCCGCCGGAATGCCTCCCAGCCGGCGTCGTCGATCAGCCCCGCTTCCCGCGCGAGCGGGGTGAGGCGCAGATCCGCGTTGTCGTGCCGCAGCACGACCCGATGCTCGGCCCGCGACGTCAGCATCCGGTACGGTTCGTCGACGCCGCGCGTCACGAGGTCGTCGATCATCACGCCCACGTAGCCGTCGGCGCGTCCGAGCCGTAGCGGCGCGCGTCCGAGTGCGCGCCGCGCGGCGTTCGCGCCGGCGACGAGCCCTTGCGCGCCCGCCTCTTCGTAGCCGCTCGTTCCGTTCAGCTGTCCGGCATGGAAGAGTCCGGCGACCCGCCGCGTCTCGAGCGTCGGATCCAGCTCCGTGGGCTGGACGAAGTCGTACTCCACCGCGTAGCCGGCCCGCAGCATCATCACGTCGGCGAAGCCGGGGAGCGTCCGCAGCATCGCGAGCTGCACGTCCGCGGGCAGCGAGGTCGAGAAGCCGCCCACGTAATACGTCGGTTCGTCCCAGCCCTCGGGCTCGACGAACACCTGGTGCGTCGGGTTGTGCGCGAACTTCACGACCTTGTCTTCGATCGACGGGCAGTAGCGGGGCCCGATTCCACGGATCAAATCGAGCCCGTACAGCGGTGAGCGATGCAGGTTCTCGCGCACGAGCCGGTGCGTCTCGGCGTTCGTGTCGACGATCCAGCAAGGAAGCTGAGGGCCCGCGAACCGCCGCGGCGCGTCGAACGCGAACGGCAGCGGCTCCTCGCTCGGGTTCTGGCGCATCATGGCGCGCGTGTCGACCGAGCGGCGGTCGACGCGCGGGGGCGTGCCGGTCTTCAGCCGTCCGAGCGGGAACCCCAGTCGCGCAAGGGCGGCCGAAAGCCCGAGCGCCGGCGATTCGCCGAACCGGCCTTCGGCACGAACCTCGGCGCCGCGAAAGGTCTTCCCGCCGAGGAACGTCCCCGTTGCGAGCACCACGTTCGGCGCGCGAAGCACCCGCTCGTCGGCCAGCCGCACACCCCGAACCGCGCCGTCGTGCACGACCAGGTCCTCGACCATCCCGTGAACGACGGCCAGCCGGGGCTGTGCCCCGAGAACCGCGCGGGCGACGCGAGCGTACGACGGCTTGTCGGCCAGTGCGCGCAGCGCCCGAACGGACGGTCCCTTCGACTCGTTGAGGAAGCGGCTGTGCACCGACACGCGGTCCGTCACGCGCGCCATCGCACCGCCGAGCGCGTCGATCTCGCGTATCAGCTGGCCCTTCGCGCTGCCTCCGATCGAGGGATTGCACGCTAGCGTACAAATCCGCTCGGGGTCGCCCGTGATGAGGAGCGTCTCTGCGCCGGCGCGCGCCGCGGCCAAAGCCGCTTCGAATCCGGCGTGTCCGCCGCCGACGACGATCACGGCGGCGTCGTCGCCGCGGAGGAGCACGTTCATGAGCGCCGCTCATCGTAGCACGGCGAGAGGCGTCGCGCGAGCGCGCCGCGGCGTGTAGTACCGCGGTTACCGCGCTGCGCCCTCGCGTGCCGGATCGCGCGCCTCGCCCGCCGGCGCGCGCTCGCGTGCGAGCAGCGCGCGTTTGCGTTCCGCGCCCCAGCGATAACCGGCGACACGACCGTCTTCGCGCAACACGCGATGACAGGGGATCGCGACGGCAAGCCGATTCGCCGCGCACGCGGCGCCGACCGCGCGTGCCGAACGCGGCGCGCCGACGGCACGCGCGAGCGCGGCGTATGTGAGCGGGGCGCCGGGCGCGACTTCGCGCAACGCGTTCCACACGCGGCGTTGGAACGCCGTTCCGCGCACGTCGAGCGCGAGATCGCGCGGCGTCGCCGGATCGTCGATCAATGCGACGACGTCGTGCAGCAGCGCGTTCACGCGCACGTCTTCGACGCAATCGGCGTGCGGAAAGTCGCGCGTCAGCTCGTCGCGCAGCGCTTCGTCCCGCGCGCCGAGCGCGATCGCGCAGATCCCGCGGTCGCTCGTCGCGACGAGCACGCGCCCCAGCGAGCACGCGGCGATCGCGTATCCGATGCGTTCGCCGCGCCCGCCGTCACGCGCGCGCGTCGGCGTCATCCCGAGCGCGCGCGCTTCGTACGCGCGGCTCGCCGAACCGTACCCCGCGCTCTGGATCGCCGCGGTCACGTTCACGCCGTCGCGTACGCGCGCGCGGAAACGCTCGTCCCGTCGCGCGCGCACGTACTCGCCGGGCGTCACGCCGGTGACGCGCCGGAACACGCGCTGAAAATGGAAGCGGCTCAGCCCGACCGCGCGGGCGACGTCCGCGAGCGACGGCGGTTCGTCCGCGCTCAGGAGCGCGGCGGCGCGCTCCATGAGCCGCAGCGTCGCCCCGTCCGCGCTCGGCTCGTCCGGCACGCAGCGCTTGCACGGACGATAGCCCGCGGCGCGCGCTTCACGTGCGTCGGCGAAACCGACGACGTTGCGGCGCGCGGGAGTGCGCGCCGGACAGCCCGTCCGGCAGTAGATGCGCGTGGTTCGCACGCCGAACAGCTGCGCTCGGCCGGCATCGCGGCCGGCGATCGCGTCCCAGCGGACGTCGTCGATCTGGTGCATGCGGTCAGCATAGACCCGTCCGGGCCGCGCGACGATCCGGGCGTTGCGCCCGCATCACTTGCCGATGCAGAACCGCGCGAAGACGCCGTCGAGAATCGCCTCGGTGGCGGCCGCGCCCGTCACTTCCCGCAGCGCCGCGATCGCGACGAGCAGGTCCGGCGCCAGCAGATCGAGCGGCGCGCCCGCCTCCAGCGTCGCGGCCGCCTCGGCCAGCGCCTCGCCCGCCCGCGCCACGGCGTCTGCCTGCCGGGCGGAGGCGAGATGCGGCCGGGAGAGGTCGATGGCCTCCTCGCCCCAGCCCGCCCGGGCGATCTCCGTCCGCACCGTCTCGATCGTCGCCGGGTCGTAGACGGAGCCGCTGAGCGCGCCGGACTCCTCCGGCTCCCGCTCGGCGAATCCCGCGGCGCCCAGGTCCCGCTTGTTGAACAGGACGACGCGCGGCCGCGCCCGGGTGCTGGCCAGGACCTCGCGCGCCGCGGCGTCGAGCGCGCGCGAGCCGTCCACCACCACGAGCGCGACGGCGGCGGCGGCGAGCGCGCGCCGGGCGCGCTCGATCCCGATTCGTTCGACGGGCTCCTCGGTCGCGCGCAGCCCGGCGGTGTCGACGAGCCGCACCGCGACGTCGCCGATCGTGAAACGTTCTTCGATCACGTCCCGGGTGGTGCCGGGGATCGCCGAGACGATGGCACGCTCCTCGCCGAGCAGCGCGTTCAGCAGCGAGGACTTCCCGGCGTTCGGAGGGCCGACGATCGCCAGCGAGAGGCCCTCGCGCACGAGCCGGCCGCGCTCCCATCCCGCGACGAGCGCGGCGAGGCGCGCGCGCTCGTCCTCGACGACCGCGGCGAGCCGCTCGCGCGGCGGCTCCGGGACCTCGTCGGGGTAGTCGATCGCGCCCGCCAGCTCTTCGAGCGCAGCGGCCAGCCGCCGCGACGCCGACTCCACCTCGGCGCGCAGCGCGCCGGTCAGATTCGCCTGGGCGGCGCGCGCGGCCGCGCGCGACTCCGCGTCGATCACGTCGGCCACGGCCTCGGCCGCGCTCAGATCGAGCTTCCCGTTGAGAAAGGCCCGGCGCGTGAACTCGCCCGGGCCGGCCGCGCGCGCGCCGGCGTGCAGCAGCGCGCGCAGGGTCTCGCGGACGACGACCGGGCTGCCGTGCACGTGCAGCTCGACGACGTCTTCGCCGGTCGCGCTGTGCGGCGCGAGCATCGCGAGCGCCAGGCCGCGGTCGATCACCTCGCCGTCGACGCCGACGATCTCCCCGTAGGTGGCGACGCGGTCGCGCAACGGCCGCACGCCGCGAAAGACGCCGGCGGCGACGGCGCGCGCGTCCGGGCCGCTGCAGCGCACGATCGCGATCGCGCCGCGCCCGGGCGGCGTCGCGACCGCGGCGATCGTGGCGTCGCGGTCTACGAAGCGGCCTCCTTCGGGTGGACGACGAGGCGCCGCTCGGGCTCGACGCCCTCGGATTCGGTCCGCACGAACGGCGAGTCGGCGAGCGCGAGATGGACGATCTTGCGCTCCGACGGCAGCATCGGCTCCAGCCGCACGGCCTTGCCTTCGCGCACGACGCGCTCGAGCGTCGCGAGCGCGAGCGTCTTGAGCTGATCGGCGCGGCGCGCGCGATAGCCTTCGGCGTCGATCGTGTAGTAGCGCCGGTTGTTCCGGACGCCCGCGTTGATGATGTTGTTGTAGATCAGGTTGAGCGCTTCGAGCGTCTTGCCTTCGCGCCCGATCAGCGAGGCGAGCCTCGGCCCGCGCACCTCGAAGTACTCGCCTTCGCTGCGCGCGATGTAGACGATCTCGACGTCGTCGAGCCCCATCTTCGCGAGGATCTCTTCGAGCAGCGCCCGCGCCGGTTTCGCCGCCTCGGGCTCGACCGACGGCGGAGGCGCGTCGTACGCGCGCGGCGGGGCTGGGCGCCGTCCGCGCGGGCGGTCGTTGCCGCCCGGCGCGCCGCCGCGCTGCTGCGGCGGGCGGCCGCCGCGACGCCGCTGTCCGTGGGCGCCGCGGCGCCCGCCTTCGTATTCGTCCATGCTCGTTCTCTGTCGCTTCGCTCTCGTGGTGGTGTGCAATGTCAGCGGCGCGCGCGCTTCTTCGAGCGGTAGCTCCGCTTCCCGTTCGCCGCGGCTTCGGTCGACGCGGCCGCTCCGCCGTCGTCCAGCGCCGGCTGCTTGCGGGCGCCGTTCTTCGCCGCCGGCGCCGCCGCGACCGCGACCGCCGTCGTGCCCCCGGCCGGCTTCGCGCCCACCAGTCCGTAGCGACGGAACATCAGATATTGCTGCGCGACGGTGAACACGTTCGTCGCCAGCCAATAGATGTACAGCGCCGACGCCCAACGGTACTTGAAGCCGAAAAACGCGATCATCGCCGGCGAGAAGAACGCCATGATCTTCTGCGTCTGCGCCTGCTGAGGATCGGACGACGGCGGGCTTCCGTAGCGCACCGTGAAGTACATCGAGACGACGTACAGGCAGAGCAGGAAGATGTCCGGCACGGCGAGGCTCGTCGCGAACACGTTCGGGAAGTGATACGAGAGCGGCGAGCCGATCCAGAGCCAGTGCTCGTTCCGGAACGTGCTGATGCGGCCTTGGATCGCCCAGTACAGCCCGATGAGGATCGGGAACTGGATCAGCATCGGGACGCAGCCGGCGAGCGGGTTCACCTTGTGCTCGCGATACAGCTCCATCGTCTTCTGATTGAGCGCCTGCGGATCGCTCTTGAATTTCGCCTGCAGCGCTTTGACGAGCGGCTGGATCTTCTGCATCTCCGCCATCGAACGGAACTGCATGTCGGAGAGCGGCCACAGCGCGAGCCGCACGACGAACGCGAGCGCGATCAGCGCCCACCCGTACGACGGGATCACCATGTGGATGAAAGTGAGGACCTGGCCGAGCGCGTGGACTACCGGGTCGAAGAAGGCGTTCGCGGCGAGCAACGGGTGCACGTGAGTCAACGGGCCTTTCGCGGGGGGACGGGATCGTATCCGCCGGGGTGCCAGGGGCCGCACCGCACGAGGCGGCGCAGGGCGAGCGTACCGCCCCGCACGACCCCGTGTTTCTGAACGGCTTCGGCCGCGTACTCCGAGCAGGTCGGCGCGAAGCGGCAGGCGGGTGGGAGCAGCGGCGAGACGATCGCCTTGTAGAGCCGCAGCGCCGCGACGACGGGGATGCGTGCCGTCATGCCGCCCGCCCGAGAATGCGCTCGATCTCGCCCGCCAGCTCGGCGAAGCGCAGCTCGCCGGAACCGGGGCGGGCGACGAACAGCACGTCGCGATAGGGCGGAGCGCCGGCGCCCCGCAGGTCGAGGATCGCTTTGATGCGCCGCCGCAGGCGGTTGCGGACGACCGCGCCGCCGACCGCGACCGCGATCGCGATGCCGACCCGCGTCCGCCGCCGGCCGGCGGCGACGAAGCAGGTCAGGAAGCTGCCGGAGTAGCGTTTGCCCCGGCTTCTCACCCGCGCGAAATCGCCGCGGCGCCGCAGGGACTCGTAGGTGCGCATGGGCGCGCGCCGCGGCGTCCGAGACCGAACCGGCCTAGACGGCCAGGCGGTGGCGGCCTTTCTTGCGGCGCGCCGCGAGGACGCGGCGGCCGTTCTTCGTCTTCATGCGCGCGAGGAAGCCGTGGACGCGCTTCCGGCGCCGGTTGTGCGGCTGATAGGTCCGCTTCACGAGGTGATCTCTCCTGAGCTCCGGCCGAACGCTCCGGCCGGGGGTGCGACAAGACAGTATACGGGCGAGCCCGCCGCAGCGTCAAGAAAACGAGCGCAGCTGCGAAGCATTCCTGACGTGTCCACAGCTGTGGAGGGCGCTGTGGACAAATCACCGGGCCATTGCGTCCCCGCCCGCGTCCGAGGCCGGTTTCGCGCCTTCCCCGATGCGGCGAGGCGACCGTGGATACGTCGTTCGCGCCTCGTCAGAACGCCGATTTCGGTCCTGTGGAGAAGTGGATAACCCTGGGGGTAAGTCGCGCAGGATGCCGCCCCCGCCGGGCCAATCCCCATCGCTCACTCCCCCCGGCGCGTACTCTCTCGCCGGTCCGGACTATGCGGTGGAAATGGATGCAGAGTAGCACGGCGGCCCCCCACGATCTCTGGTCGGCAGCGCTCGAACGACTCGAGCCGCGCTACAACAAGCCGGTCTTCGAGATGTGGCTCAAGCCGATGCGCCTCGTCGATCTCACCCCCTCGGAGATCGTGCTCGCCGTCCAGACGACGTTCGCCCGCGACTGGGTCGAGAACCGTCTGAAGTCCGACATCACCTCGGTCCTCCAGGAGCTGCTCGGCGCGGAGATCGCGCTCCGGGTGGTGGTCGATCCGGGCGCCGAGACCGAGACGCCGCCGACGGTCGCTCCGGCCGCGAAGCCGCCCGCCCCCGAGGAGCTGCGTGCCGGGAACCTCAACCCGCGCTACACCTTCGACGACTTCGTCGTCGGGCAGTCGAACCGGTTCGCCCACGCAGCCTCTCAAGCCGTCGCCGAGGCGCCGGCGATGGCCTACAACCCGCTGTTCCTGTACGGCGGCGTCGGGCTCGGCAAAACGCACTTGATGCACGCGATCGGGCATCGCGTGCTGCAGCGAAATCCCAGCGCGAACATCGTGTACGTGTCGTCCGAAAAGTTCACGAACGAGTTCATCATCGCGATCAAGAACAACCAGACGGTCGAGTTCCGCAATCGCTACCGGCACGTCGACGTGCTCCTGATCGACGACATCCAGTTCCTCGAGGGCAAGGAGCAGACCCAAGAGGAGTTCTTCCACACCTTCAACTCGCTGCACGAAGCGCAGAAGCAGCTCGTGATCAGCAGCGACCGGCCGCCCAAAGAGATTCAAACGCTCGAGAGCCGGCTGCGCTCGCGCTTCGAGTGGGGATTGCTCACCGACATCCAGCCGCCGGACTTCGAGACGCGCGAGGCCATCCTGCGCAAGAAGGCCGAGATCGAGAAGGTGCCGGTTCCCGACGAAGTCCTCGCGTTCATCGCGAAGGTGATCCCCTCGAACATTCGCGAGCTGGAAGGCTCGCTGATCCGCGTGGTGGCCTTCGCGTCGCTGACGAAGTCGCCGATCACCGTCGACCTCGCCGCCGACGTCCTGAAGAATGCCGTCGCGCAGGCGCCGATGCACCGCGTCACGATCCCCTTGATCAAAGAGCGCGTCGCGAAGTCGTACGGCATCTCGATCAAGGAGATGGAGGCGCAGCGCCGGGATCAGCGCGTAACCCTGCCGCGGCAGGTCGCGATGTACATCGCCTGGCAGCTCACCGGCGCGTCGCTCCCCCAGATCGCCCGCGAGTTCGGCAAGAAAGACCACACCACCGCGATGTACGCGCGCGACAAGATCAACGACATGATGGAGTCCGACGAAGCCTTCCGCAACAAGATCCGCTCGCTGATCGCGCAAGTCCAGAGCGAGTGAGCCGCATTCGTTTTCTTTCATCCGCGCACGAAGCCCGGGCAGTCTCCCGGGCTTCGCCGTTTCTTCGGCTCTTCGACCGCGAACGGGCGCCGGCGCCGCCGAAGAGGCGCCACCTGCCGTTTGCACCTTGTCCATCCCCGGCGGGGGCACAGGGTCATCTAGGAGGCGTGGAAAAGCGGGAGGCGCGCGGACGACGGGGATCGCGTGGACGACCGGGCGGCGCCGTCCACACCTTGACATCGGCGCAAAGCCACGGCCCGCGCGGGGTTCGGCGTTCATCCACGCTGTTCACCGCCTTACTGCTGGTACGACGATTCTTCTTTCAACATATGACGGGACGCGGGACGTCCTCGAAACGGTGGATCAGTGAAGTTCACGTGTAGTACGAAAGACATCGCGTCCGCCGTCGGTGCGGCGAGCAAGGTCGTCAACGCGCACACGACCGTGCCGATCCTCTCGAACGTGCTGCTCACCGCGGAGGGCGACGGGATCCGGGTCCGCGCGACCGATCTCGAGCTGACGCTCGAGCAGTCGTTCCCGGCCGAGATCGCCGAAGGCGGCGCGGTCACCGTCCCGGCGCGGCTGTTCAGCGGCTACCTCGGGAACCTGCCGGCGGGGCTGCTGGAGCTCACCGGCTCGCCGTCGCGCGCATCGGTGAAAGCCGAGCGCTCGAACTACGACTTTCACGCGCTCCCGGCCGACGAGTACCCGCCGTTGCCGACGGCGCAGAAGGGGCAGTCGTTCGCGCTGCCGGCGAAGCGCTTCCGCGACGGCGTCGGGGCCGCGATCTTCGCGGCCTCGAACGAGGAGGCGCGCGGCGCCGTGCTGATGGGCACGCTCGTCGAGCTGGACGGTGAAAAGATCACCCTCGTCGCGACCGACGGCTACCGGCTCGCGCGCTGGAGCTCGACGCTCGAGCGCGGGATCGACGGCACGGCCAAGTACATCGTCCCCTCGCGCGCGCTCAACGAGGTCGCGCGAAACCTCGGCGCGGCGGAGCTCGTGGAAGTCACCGCGCTCGGCGCGCAGGCGAACCAGCTCCAGTTCAGCGCGGGGACCACGTCGATCGTGGTGCGGCTCGTCGACGGGCAGTACCCGAACTACCAGCAAGTGATCCCGGCGAAGTTCGACCGGCGCGTCGTCGTCAACACGCAGGCGCTCATCGGGGGGCTGCGCCGCGCCGAGCTCGTCGCCGGCGACCGCGCCTCGATGGTCAAGCTCGAGATCGCGAACCAAACGCTGATGATCACGGCGAAATCGGACGTCACCGGCAACGCGTACGAAGAGCTGGAGGTCGAGCAGAGCGGCGAGGACCTCGCGATCGCCTTCAATGCGCGGTATCTCGTCGAGATCCTGAACCACGTCGACTCGCCGCAGACGGTCCTCGAGTTCCTCGGGCCGCTCTCGCCGGCCGCCATTCGCCCGCTCGAGACGGGCGACTCCGGCGAGCAGCTCTACGTCCTGATGCCGCTGCGCCAGTAATCCGCCGTGCGGCTCGACCGCGTCCGGCTGGCCGATTTTCGCAACTATGTGAGCCTCGACTTCGCGCCGGAGTCGGGGCTCAACGTTCTCGCCGGCCCCAACGCCCAGGGAAAATCGAATCTGCTCGAAGCGCTGGCGATGCTCGCGACCGGGAAGTCGTTCCGCGCCCGGCGCGAGGGCGAGCTGATTCGCGACGGCACCGAGCGCGCCGAGATCGCCGGAGAGGCGCGCATCGCGGCCGGAACGATCCATCTGCGCTGCACGATCGCGCGCTCGCCGGCCGGGACGCGCAAGAGCTTCGAGGTGAACGGCTCCGGTGTCGGGTTCGCGCGGTTTCTCGGGCGGACGCGCGTGGTCACGTTCGTCCCGGCGGACCTGCAGCTCGTCGCGGGCGGTCCGGCGCTGCGGCGCGCGTTTCTGAACAACGCGCTCGCGCAGCTCTCGCCGACGTACTACCGCGACCTGGCGCTGTACCAGAAGGTCGTGCAGCAGAAAGCCGCGCTGCTGCGCGGCGCGATCGCGCCCGACCGTGAATTGCTCCTGGCGTACGACGACGAGCTCGTCCGCCCGGCGAGCGCGCTCATCGCGGCCCGGCGCGCATTCGTCGACGAGCTCGCGGCCGCGACCGCGGCGATCTACGCGCGCTGGCGCGGAGCGCGCGAGCGGCTCGGCGTGACGTACGTGCCGAGCCCGGAAGGGGACGTCGCCGAGGCGCTCGGCGCCGCGCTCGAGAGCGAGGTGCGGAGGCGCACGACGCTCGTCGGTCCGCACCGCGACGAGCTGCGGCTGCTCGTCGAGGGGAAGCCCCTGGCGGCGTTCGGGTCGCAAGGTCAGCAGCGCACGGCGGTACTCGCCCTGAAGGTCGCCGAATACGAGGTCATGCGCGCGCGGAGCGGCGACGCCCCGATCCTGATCCTCGACGACGTGCTGAGCGAGCTCGACGCCGAGCGCGCCGGCGGCTTCCTCGAGGCCGTCGGCACCTTCGAGCAGGCGTTCCTCACCACGACCGACGTCCCGGCGACCCTCGTCTCGGCGGCGACGTGGGCGATCCGCTCCGCGACCGTCGCGCGATGCTGAGGCTGGGGAGCGTCCTCGACGGGTGGCGCCCGGCGGGCGGTCCGGCGGGCGATCCGCTCGTCGCCGTCCGCAGCCTGTGGCCCGACCTCGTCGGCGCCGACGTCGCGCGGGCGGCGCAGCCGGTCGCGATCGAGCGCGACGTGCTGGTCGTGCTGACCAGCTCGCCGGCATGGTCCCACCAGCTGGCGTTCCTGGAGCCGGAGATCGTGCGCGGGCTGTGCAGCCTGCCCGAGGTTCGCGACCTGGCCCGGCTCCGGTTCCGGGTCGGGAAGATTCGCCGCCCCGTCCGCGGCTCGGACGCCGGGGGGCCCCGCCGGGCCGGTGAAGAGCCGCCGGCGATGCCGCCGGCACGCACGCTGGACGACGCGCTGGCGCGCTTGCGGCGGACGGTGGAGCGCACGCGGGCCGCCCACCGGGCGCGGGGCGGCGCGTTCTGCGCCCTGTGCGAGGCGCCGATCGAGGCCGGACCGACCTGCACGCCCTGCCGGGACAACGACGAGCGCCGCCGCCGCTTCGCCTGCGAGCGGCTCCTCTTCGAGGCGCCGTGGCTCGGCTCGGAAGAGGTGCTCGCGCTGGTCGACGGCCTGTCCGCGGAGACGTACGACGCGGTCCGGCGCCGGCTGCTGCGCAGCTGGTGGGACGAGCTCCGGCGCGCGGCCGCGCTGCACAAGCTGCGTCAACCGCTCGACCGCGTGCGCCTCCGCAAGCTGGCCAGCTCGTTCGTCCTGCTCGAGACGCGCATCGATCCGACGCGGCTCGAGATGGACTCGCCGGTGCGCAAGAACGCGCTCGGCGATCTCTACGACTTCGTGCGCGCGATCGAGGCACTCAAGTAGAAAAGCGCGTTCGCGTCGAAGTCTGAGAGCGAGAATGCAAGACTATACCGGCGAGCAGATCGAGGTCCTCAAAGGCCTCGAGGCTGTTCGCAAGCGCCCCGGCATGTATATCGGCAACACCGCCGAGCGGGGGCTCCACCAGCTCGTCTACGAAGCCGTGGACAACGCCGTCGACGAAGCGCTCGCGGGATACGCGAAGAACATCGCGGTCGTCCTCTACAAGGACGGCTCGTGCTCCGTCCAGGACGACGGCCGCGGGATCCCGGTCGACATCCACGCCGAGGAGAAGCTGCCGGCCGTCGAGGTCGTCATGACGATCCTCCATGCCGGCGGGAAGTTCGGCAAAGGCGGCTACAAGGTTTCGGGCGGCCTCCACGGCGTCGGGATCTCGGTCGTGAACGCGCTCTCCGAGTGGATGATCACGCGCGTGAAGCGCGACGGCGCGCAGTATGAGATCCGCTTCGAGCGCGGCGTCACCTCGCAGAAGCTGAAGAAGCTCGGTCGCGCCGAGGGCAGCGGCACGTACCAGTGGTTCAAGCCGGACGCCGAGGTCTTCGAGACGCTCGACTTCTCGTGGAAGATCTTGGAGAACCGGCTGCGCGAGCTGGCCTTCCTCAACCGCGGGCTTTCGATCACGCTGCGCGACGAGCGCCCCGACGAGCCGAAGGAGCGCACGTACCTGTACGAGGGCGGGATCGTCTCGTTCGTGGAGTGGCTCAACGAGAACAAGGAGTCGCTCACGCCGGTCATCTCGACGAACGGCGAACGCGAGGACGTCGTCATCGAGTGCGCTTTCCAGTGGACCGACGGTTACAACGAAGTCGTCTACTCGTACGCGAACAACATCAACACCATCGAAGGCGGCATGCACCTCACCGGCTTCCGCACCGCCGTGTCGGGGAAGGTGAACGACTACGCGCGCAAGCGCGGGATGCTCAAGGACAACGACGCGAACCTGTCGACCGACGACTGCATGGAAGGGCTCACCGCGATCGTCTCGGTGAAGCTCCAGGAGCCGCAGTTCGAAGGCCAGACGAAGACGAAGCTGGGCAACGCGAAGATCCGGCCGATCGTCAACGCGCTCGTCGGCGAACGGCTCGACTTCTTCCTCGAGGAGAACCCGAAGTTCGGGCGCGCGATCGTCGACAAGTGCATGCAGGCCGCGCGCGCGAGAGAAGCGGCGAAGAAAGCCCGCGACCTCACGCGCCGCAAGAACGTGCTCGAGGGCAGCGGTCTGCCCGGGAAGCTGGTCGACTGCAAGTCGACCGACCCCGCGCAGTCCGAGCTCTTCCTGGTCGAGGGCGATTCGGCGGGCGGCACCGCCAAGGGCGGGCGAGACCCGAACACGCAAGCGATCCTGCCGCTGCGCGGGAAGATCCTCAACGTCGAGAAGGCGCGCATCGACAAGATGCTCGCCAACGAAGAGATTCGCACGATGATCACCGCGCTCGGCGCGGGGTTCGGCGACGACTTCGACCTCGCGAAGCTGCGCTACCACAAGATCATCATCATGACCGACGCCGACGTCGACGGCTCGCACATCCGCACCCTGCTGCTGACGTTCTTCTACCGCAAGATGCGCGCGCTGATCGAGGAAGGCCACGTGTACATCGCCCAGCCGCCGCTGTACGGCGTGCGGAAGGGGAAGCGCCAATGGTGGGCCTTCACCGAGCCGGAGCTGCAGGCGATCTTCGACGGTCAGGACGCCAAAGAGTTCACGGTCCAGCAGTTCAAGGGGCTCGGCGAGATGGACGCCGAGCAGCTCGCCGAGACCACGATGGATCCGGGCTCGCGGCGGATGAAGCGCGTCGAGCTCGACGAGGCCAGCGAGGCCGCCGAGAAGGTCTTCACCGAGCTGATGGGCGAGCGGGTCGAGCCGCGCAAGCTCTTCATCCAAGAGTACGCGCGCACGGTTCGGAACCTCGACCTTTAGATTAGAACCGCCGGGCGGCGTACCGAGCCCCCAGGTGTCCGGCGTCCCGCCCTGCTAACGTTTGCGCCGATGCCCGCTCGGGGACGTAGGAAGCGGTGATTGGCGTGAGGCCGTCGCGTCGAGCGGTGATCGTCGCTGCATCGGTCGCGGTGCTCGTGCTCGCCGTCGTCGGGCTGCGCCACGTCATCGTGCGCACCGTCCTCCAAACGGGGCTTTCGGTCGCGACGGGATACCGCGTCCGGATCGGGGCCGAGACGATCGGCATCCGCCACGCGACGTTCTTCGACGTCCACGTCGAGAAGGACGGCGACCCGGTGCTCGACGCACGGCGGGTCGACGTCGACTATGCGCTGCGCGACATCTTCCCGGGCGGGCAGCATCGCTACGGCTTCGCCGCCGTCGCGATCCAGAGCCCGGTGCTCACGATCACCCGCCATGCCGACGGCTCGCTGACGTTCGCGAAGCGCGGCGGGACGCCGGCGGCGCCGCCCGCGCCGACGCGCGCCGCCGCCGAGCCGCTGTACTTCACCGCACGCATCCGCGACGGCACCCTGCGGCTCGTCGACGTCGCGCCGCGCGTGGCTGACCTGCGCGTGCAGACGATCGAGCACCTCACGCTCGACGCGTCCGTGAAGTCCGACGCGCGCACGACGATGCGGCTCGACGGCGTCCTCCTTTCGCGCACGACGCAGAGCGCGCCGCTGCGCCCCTTCCCGCTCGCGGTGCGCAGCGTCATCGACGTCCCGCGCGGGATCGCGCTCAACCGCTTCACCGCACGCGAGCTGCCGATGCGCGGGCTGCTGAACTTCCTCGTTCACACGCCGGCCGTCGCGTTCGCGGGCGGCGTCCTCGACGACGTCGACGTCGACGCGTACGCGCTCGCGCCGAAGCAAGGACAGCCGTTCGCGTACACGCTCGGCGGCGGCGCGCGGCTGCGCGACGGCGCGCTCGTCGTCGGCGCGCTCGCGAAGCCGGTGCGCGATCTGCGTGGTCCCGTCGAGATCGCCGGCGACACGGTCGCCGTCCCGCGCCTCGACGCGGACGCCGCCGGCGTGCCGTTCCACGGGCGCGGCGCCCTGTACGATCTCTTCACGGAGCCGACGTTTCGGATCGCGATCGCGGGCGACACCGACGTGCGCAAGCTGCGCGCGCTCTTCGCGTTCATGGCGAAGCAGCCCGTGAGCGGGCCCGTCCATCTCGAGACGCTGCTCGCCTCGCGCATCGCGCAGCCGCTGATCCGCTCGGCGATCGTCGCGCCGCGCATCGCGTACGAGCGCTATCCCATCGAAAGCGTCCGCGCGACCGTCGACTACTATGCAGACAGCGTCGTGATGAACGGCGTCGAGGCGCGCTTCGGCAGCATGCGCGCCTCGCTCGGCGGGCGCATCCTGATCCGCAAGGGAGGCGACGATCTGGCCTTCGCCGTCGCGGCGCACGGCCCGGGCAGCACGCTGCCGTACGCCGACGTGATGGCGCCTCGCAGCGACGTCGGGATGACCGTGCTCCTGACGGAGCCGCCCCGAGCGGGCTTCAGCGCGCGCGGCACGATCGCGCTCGCTGGGCCGACCGCGGGGACCGGCACGTTCAACGTCGACCCGAAGGGCGTCGGCGAGTTCGGGCCCTTCGAGTTCGGGACGGCGGGCGGCGCGTCGATCGCCGGCGGCTTCGAGCTGCAGCGGCCGATCTCGCAGAGCGCGGGCTGGCTGCACGCGCGCGACTTCCCGCTCGCGCAGGCGCCGCTGCTCGCCTCGGGACTGCCGGGCGTTCGCGTCCCGGGCTTCCCGCCGATCTCCGGCGTCCTGAACGGCGACTTCGCCGGCGGCGGGACGCCGAGCGCGTTCGGGATCGCCGGCAGCTTCAGCGGGCGCGGGATGCGCGCCGCGAACTTCGATTTCGGCTCGGGGAGCGTCCGGCTCGGCGGCTCGCTCGACGACCTCCGCCTGGGCTCGATCCGGATCGCCGGCCCGCTGGGGCGCTTCAGCGGCGACGGCGCCTTCGACGGGAAGACGTTCGCGCTGGACGGCCGCTACGACGGCACGCTCGCCGATCTCGCGCCGTTCACCGGCGCGCTGGGGTCCCAGGGCGCGCTGCACGCGCCGGTTCGCGCGGCCCTGACCGGCAGCCACGTCGTCGTTCAGACCGGCGACGCCGAGATGGCCGGCGGGACGGTTCACGGCGTGCCGGTGCGGCGGTTCGCCGGGACGCTCGCGATCGAGGGCAAGAACATCCGGATCGTCGCCGCCGACGGGCAGCTCGCGGGCGGGCGCGCCGTCGCCGCCGACGCCGGCGGACCGTTCCTCGTCTCCGCGCCGGACCTGCAGGCCGCGACGCTCCGCAAAGCCGGGCTCCCGCTCGCAAAGGGCAGCTTGGCCGTCTTCGGGACGGCCGATCTCCGCGGCGGCCCGCATTTCGACGGCACGGTCCTCCTCGCCGGCGGCACGGCCGCCGGCTACCCGGTGAGCGGCGGCGTCGACCTGCAGTTCAGCGACGCGACGGCGCGGATCAGGCGCGGCGTCGCCGCGCTCGGCGCGACGTACGGCCGTTTCGCCGGCACGGTCGGCGGGATCGGGACGAGCGGCCCGGACGCCCTCGCGTACGACCTGGACGCCGGGGTCCCGATCGGTGAGATCGGCGAGCTCGCCCGGACGCTCCGCCTTCCGGTGCGCTATCTCGAGGGCAGCTTCGCGGCGCAGCTGCGCGTCCGCGGCAACGGGTCGCGGCCCCGGCTCGCGGGCCGCGTCGTCGCACCCGAGGGCTCGTACAACGGGCTGGCGTTCAGCGCGGCCCGCGCGACCCTCGCGCTGAGTCCGAGCGGCCTGCGCGCGACCGACGGAACGATCACCGTCGGCTCGACCCACGCGACCGTCGACGCCGCGCTCAGCGACGGTGGACGCGCGTTCAGCGTCGACGCGCGCAGCGCCGACGCGAATCTCGCCGACTTCGACGACTACTTCGACGAGGCGGAGACGCTCGACGGGCGCGGGAGGGTCGCTTTCGATTTCGCGGACGACGGCGTGACGGCGCGCTCGTACGGGCGGGTCGATCTCGCCGGCTTCCGCTACCGGCGCTTCCCGTTCGGCGCCACCGACGCGACGTGGTCGCAGCGCGGCCGAACGATCGCCGCCGCGGTGAACGTCGCCGGACCGCACGGTGCGCTGCGCGCGAACGGCACGGCGATCCCGGGCCCGGGCGCTCCGGTCGCCGCCCTCCGCGCCGCGTCGGTCCACGCGGCCGTGACGGCGCGGGCCGTCGACCTCGCGACCTGGTTGCCGGCCTTCGGCTTTCACGCACCGGTGCTCGGCAGCGTCAGCGCGAGCGGCACCGTCTCCGGCCGCTGGCCGCGGCTCGCCCTCGGCGGCCAGGCGAGCCTGAGCGGGGGCAAGGTCGACGGCTTCGCGATCCGGAGCGCGACGGTCCACGCGACCGGCGACGTCGACCGCATCCGGATCGCCTCGGCGAGCGCGGACCTCGGCTTCGCGACCTTCACGGCCGCCGGATCGTTCGGTCTGGCGCGGACCGATCCGCTCGCCCTATCGGTCGAGGCGCAGACGCCGGACCTGGCGGCCGCACTCGCCGCGGTGCGCCCGCGCGGCCCGCGCTATCCGATCGGCGGCGCGGCGACGGGCGACGCCCTCATCACCGGAACGATCGCGAAGCCGCGCGCGACCGTCGGCTTCGAGCTGACGGGCGCCCACTATGCCGCGCTCGCGATACCGCACGTGCTGGGAAGCGTCGCGTACGACGGCAAGACCCTGACCGTCAACGACGCCGAGGCCACGTTCGCGAAAGGGAGCGCGCTGCTCGCCGGCTCGCTGCCGGTGTCGCTGCGCCCGCTGGGGCTGGCGCCCAATGCGCCCCTCTCCTTCACGCTGGCGCTCGACCGGCTCGACCTGGGCCCGTTCGCGCCGTTCGTTCCGGGTCCGGCCGCGAAGCTGGGCGGGCTCGCCGACGGGCGGCTCGAGATCGAGGGAACCGCCCGCGCGCCGCGCGTCGTCGGGACCGCCGGGCTGGCGAACGCGTTCTACATCTCCGAGCTGGACAAGGCCGGGGTCACGAAGGCGAACGCGCAGCTCACCTTCTCGGGGACGAGCGTCGCGCTCGACGCGCTGCACGCGGACGTCGGCGGCGGCACGCTCACCGGGAGCGGCCGGATCGATCTTCCGTTCCCCGGCTCGCCGCAGCGCGGGTACGCGATCGCGCTGACCGCGAAGGGCGCCCGCATCGACACGCCGCTGGGGCGGGGCAGCGTCGACGGCAGCGTCCAGCTGGAGAGCACGGCGCGCTTGCCGACGCTGGGGGGCAACCTCACCCTGTCGAACGCGTCGATCCCGTTCGCGGCGCTCTACAAGCTCGCGGCGGAAGGCGGCGCCTCACCGGCCGGGCGTGGCGGGCCACCGTTCGACCTCGCCTTCGACCTGGTGGCGCACGCCGGACGCAACGTGCGGGTGCAGTCCTCGATCATGGACATTGGCGCAACCGGGACGCTCGATCTGAGCGGGACGGTGCTGCAGCCGCGGATCAGCGGCGTCCTCACCGCGACGCCGGGAAGCGTCTTCTCGACCTACAACCGGGCGTTCCGCGTCGAGCAGGCCTCCGTGCGCTTCGATCCGGCGAACGGCGTCGACCCGTACATCGACCTGCGCGCCTACGCCCACGTCGACAACCCCGACCCCGATCCGACGCGCAACGCGGTCGGCAGCGCCGACATCACGATCCTGGCCGACGGACCGGCCGACGAGATCGCGAGCGGGCAGCAGCCGCTGACCTTCACGTCCAATCCGCCGTACTCGCAGGAGCAGATCGTCGGCCTGCTCCTCGACGCGTCGGTCTTCGGCGCGGTCAACTTCGGGCAGCAGCAGAACGGCACCAATCTGCGCGGCGCGCCCGCCCCGGAGAATCCCCTGGACCCGCCCGGCGTCACGACGTATCAGGCCGGCGTCGTCAACTTCAACGAGGAGGCGTTCTCGGTGCTGAACGGCCAGCTCACGCAGCGCTTCCTGGCGCCCGTGGAGCGCGTCTTCACCGGCGTGCTGAACCTGACCGACCTGGAGCTGACCGTCGACTACGGCGGCGGCGTCGGGTACCAGGCGCTCAAGCAGATCGGGCACCGCGACATCTACGCCAGCTTCGGCCAGACGCTGGCGAACCCGATCCGCACGACGACCGGCTTCACCGCCCGCCCGGACGCGATCACGTCGATCTCGTTCAGCTACTTCGACCAGAACGGGAACCCGGCGATCACGACCTCGCCGTACGGCTACGGCTCGTACGGCAACATCTTCGGGACGCGGCTGCAAGGGATCCAGCCGCTCTCCTACCGGCAAGGGTTCACCTTGTCGATCGTCCGGAAGTACCCCTGACCGCGCCCGGAGCGTCAAATCTAGCCCGGCCGCAAGGCCCTCCGCGCGAGGCGTCGTACCCTCCGACGCGGGAACGCCGACGGACCGTCACGCGTTAACCCCGGTATCACGCGACCCGGCCCTTGCCGACGGCGGGCCCTGGGCACATCTCGTACGAAGGACGTCTTCCGCTTGTTCGAACGCCTCCGCCGCACGTCGCGCATCGTGCTCGTCGTGCTCGCGTTCCTCGGTTTGGCGGCGCCCGTGGCCAGCGCCGCGCCCGCGGCCCCGACCGTCGTGTCGGTCTCGGTCACGGGCAACACGCACATCCCGACGGACCGTATCCTCTCGGTCGTCCGCACGAAGGTCGGTGACCCCTTCGATCCGGCCGTCGTGCAGCAGGATCTGCGCGCGATCGCCGACCTCGGGTTCTTCGCCGACCAGGCGCCCCCGATCATCAAGCAGCGCCCCGACGGCGTAGCCGTGACGTTCCGGGTCATCGAAAATCCGGTCGTGACGTCGATCCGCTTCAACGGCAACAAGAGCGTCTCGGCCGACACGCTGCTCGCGCTGATGGACACCGCGCCGGGCCAGGTGTTCAATCTGAAGACCTATCAGCAAGACGTCCTCAAGATCAACAGCTACTACGACAAGATCGGGTTCGGCGGCCAAGTGGCCTCGCACGTCACCGACGTCAACATCACGCCGCAGGGCGTGCTGACCCTCACGATCCAGGAAGGCCTCACGGTCCGCAACATCCTCATCACCGAGCCGCCCGACGCCGATCCGCTGCTGCCGCCGAACGTGATCAAGGCCGCGCTCGTCACGAAGCCCGGCAGCCCGTACTCCGAGGAGCAGCGCAACAAGGACGAAGACGCGCTCAAGGCGCTCTACGAGAAGTACGATCTGAAGCTCGGCGACGTCGTCGCCGGCATCGATCCGTCGACCGTCGATCTGAAGACGGGGACCGCCGACGTGCGCTACACGATCAGCGTGCTGCGCGTCGGAGCGATCGAGATCACCGGCAACACGACGACGCACGACGACGTGATCCGCCGCGAGCTGCGTCTGCGTCCGGGGATGGTGGTCACCGAGTCGGCGCTGCGTCGCGACTACGACCGGCTGAACAACCTCGGCTTCTTCGAGAAGATCGACTTCCAGGCGAAGCCGGGGCCCGATCCGAAGCGCCCGGGGCTCATCACCCTGAACTGGCAAGTGAAAGAGCAGCGCACCGGTACCGCCAGCGTCGGCGCCGGCTACTCCGGCGGTCTCACCGGCACCGGCCTGACCGGGACGCTCTCGTACTCGCAGAACAACATCAACGGGACCGGGAACAGCGCCGCGGTTCGCTTCGAGCGCGGCTCCCGCGTCGACGACGAATCGCTGCAAGTCACGATCCCGTATCTCGGCAGCACGCCGAAATCCCAGCGGTACAGTCTGGCCGCGACGATCTTCAATCAGCGCCAGCTCAACTACTATCCGGTGTATTCGGCGTGCGGCGCGGGCGCGACGTCGGTCGTCAACGGCACGACGGTGACGGCGCCGCAGCCGTGCCCCGCGTCCGGACCGCAGCCGGTGACGATCGTCCCGCAGGACCCGACGAACTACCAAGTCGTCAACGGCATCGTCTCCAACTACACCTCGAAGGCGTCGGGCGCGCAGGTGACGCTGGGCCGCCGTTTGAGCGACATCTTCAGCCTGACCGGCGGTCTGAACATCCAGCGCGTCGAGGCGAGCGCGTCGCTGCCGTCGGGCTACTACTTCCCGACCTCGCAGAACCTGCTCGGCGCCGACACGTGTCTGATCGACCCTCTGGAGTGTGACACGCTGAACAACGCGCTCGGCGTCACCGCACCGTCGATCGCGACGATCGACCAGAACAAGCCCTACAACGTCCGCAGCCTGATCTTCGGGCTCACCGCCGACACGCGCGACGACATCTTCAATCCGCGGCGCGGCGTGCACGCCTCGCTCTCGGACGAGGTGAGCGGCCACTGGATCAGCTCCGACTTCAACTACTCGATCCTGACGTTCGACTTGGCGAAGTTCTTCCCGGTCGGCAAGAACATGACGTTCGGCGTCCACGGACGCGCCGGATTCTCGACCGGCGAGCTGCCGCCGAACAAGCTGTTCATCTTCTCCGATCAGGATCTGCGCGGCTACTCCGACCCGTTCTACGGCACGGACATCCTGCTCGGGCAGGCCGAGCTGCGCATCCCCATCACCGCGGACCGCAAGTTCTCGATCGTGACGTTCGCCGAGTCCGGCGCGACGCGCATCCGCGGCGGCCTCTCCACCGTCGCGATCAACGACACGACGTTCGAGACGTTCGACCTCAACAAGTTCATCTTCCACGGCGACGTCGGCGTCGGCATCCGCTTCGACGTTCCGCAGCTCGGGCTGCACACGCTGCGCCTCGACTTCGCGAAGGGGACGGAAGGCACGCACACGTCCTTCGGTATCGGACAGAGCTTCTAGTCATGAACCATCCATTCACGCGCGGCCGGCTGCTCGCGCTGGCGTTCGCGCTCGGCGCGGCGGCTCTCGCGATCCCTGCGCTCGGCGCGAGCGCGCCGACGGACATCGGCTCGCTCGACCAGCAGGCGCTCGCGGCGCTGCCGTCGTTCCAGGCGGCGAACCAGCAGCTGAACCAGTACGGGATCAACCTGCGCAAACAGTACATCGCGCGCGCGGCGCACGCGTCGCAGGCCGAGCAGCAGCGTCTCGGGCAAGAGTTCCAGTCGAAGATGGCCGACAAGCAGCGGCAGCTCTTCGGGCCGCTCTTCCGCAAGGCGCAGATCGCGATCGCCTCCGTCGCCTCGTCGAAGAATCTCAGCGTCGTCGTCGACAAGCGCATCGTCATCGTGGGCGGTCAGGACATCACGTCCAACGTGCGCGATCTGCTGACCGGGATCGGCGACCCCGTCCCGCCCGTCTCGACGCCGCCGCCCTCGAAAGTCGGCTACGTCGACCAAGCCGCGATCGACGCGACGCCCAAGGTGAAGGCCGCCACCGACGAGTTCCTCAAGTTCAAGCAGAGCGAGGACCAGAGCGCCGCGGCGAAGCTGAAGTCGGCGAAGAGCAACGCCGACCGCGACGCCGTGCTGCGCGATTATCGCAAGACGCTCGACGACAAGCAGAACACGACCCTCAAGCCGGTCGTCGACGCGACGCGTGACGCGATCTCGCAGGTCGCGAAGCAGAAAGGGCTGATCCTCGTCGTCGACAAGGGCAACATCATCTTCGGCGGGACCGACATCACGAGCGACGTGACCGCCAAGCTGAAATGATCCGCCGCATCGCCGTGCTCGTCGCCGTGGCGGCGCTCGCGGCGTGCGGGCATTCCACCGCCCAGTCCGCGTCGGCGCCGTCCGGCTCCGGGCTGGTCGGCTACGTGCGCATGGACGAGCTGGTGAAGAAGCACCCGCTCTACGATCAGCTCGCGCGGTACGACCGCAGCATCGACGCGTTCGATCTCACGACGACGGCGCCGGCCGTCGCGAGCCCGGATCCGAAGCTGCTCGCGCGCGAGCAGACGTTGGAGCGCGAGCTGAGCGACGCCGCGAACCGCACCAACCATCTGCTCGCCCAAAAGCAGAAGGAATATCAGGAGGAAGAGAACCGCGCGATCGACGCCGCGCTGCGCGGCGCGGCGCGCGGCGGCCCGAGCGCGGCGCAGATCGCAGGCGCACTGAACGCGACCGCGCGCCAGCAGCAGACCGCGGTCGCCGCGCAGGCGCAGCGCGACCTCGACGCCTATCGCACCGATCTCGGAAAGCAGGATCAGGCCCAGATCGCCGCCGTGCAGAAAGCGCTGAACGATCGCGCCAACCGCACGTATCGCGCCAAGGCCGACGAGCTGCAGGCGAAGGAGTCGGCGCTCTCGCTGCAGCTCGCGAGCGACGATGCGGCGGAGCGGCTCGCGCTGCGCACGAAGCTCTCGTCGCTCGCGCTCGACGACGACGCGCGCGATCAGGCGCAGAAGCAGCTCGCCGCGCTCGACCGCAAGGAGGCCGACGCGGTGGCCGCGCAGCGCAACCGCGACCAGCAGACGCTCTCCGGGCTCCAGGCCGAGCTGCACGACCAGGTCCAGCACGACCTGGACGCGCAGGTCGCGCAGATCCGGAAGCGCTCGCTGGGCTCGCTCGCGCAGCGCCAGGCGACGCTCGCGAAGCAGGTGCGTACGGAGGCGACCGCGCCGGTGATCAGCATGATCGGGCCCGACGGAAAGCCGCAAACGCGCGTCAACCCGAACCTTCCGCCCGACCTGCGCGCGCGCATCGAGCGGCTGCACCAGGACTACCAGAAGCGCTTCCAAGCCGACGCCAAGACGACGATCGCCGAGTTCGAGAAGACGCGCCAGGACCTCTCGCGCCGCTACGCCGAGCTGCGCAGCGTCGACGCGTCGGCGAACGCCGGCGCGGCGTCGGAGATCGCGGCGCTGCGCAAGAAGCGCGACGACCTCTACGATCAGATCACCGCGCAGATCGACCGCGAAGTGCGGCTCATCGCACAGCAAAAGGGCATCTCCGTCGTCGTCAACGACGTCGTCGCGCCCGCCGGCGGAGTCGACCTCACGCCGGACGCCATGAAGGACATCGAAAGCCTCCACGAATGAAGACGACACGCGCCCTCATCGTCGCCGCCGCGCTCGGCGCACTCGCCTCGGGCCTGACCGCCTGCTCGAACGCGCCGCAGAGCGACATCGGCCTCGTGGACACGCTGCGCATCCAAGCGAACTGGCCCAAGTTTCAGAACTACCAGAACCAGCTCGCCGTCGACGCGCAGACGATCGACCGTTCGAACAAGCCGGCCGGCGTGAAGGCGCGCGAGCGCGCCGAGCTGCAGAAGCGCTTCGCGCAGGACCAGACCGAGCTGACCGACGACGTGCGCAACGCCGCCGAGCAGGTGGCGACGCAGAAGCATCTCACCTACGTGCTGACGCGCCAGTTCGTCGGCTACGGCGGCGTCGACATCACGCCCGACGTCGAGAAGATCCTCAACATCGTCGAGAAGCCGAGCCCGACGCCGTAACGAGCCGCATGTTCACCGCACTCTCGATCGACGAGGCGCCGCCGCGGCGCGCGCGCGCCTCGCACGAGGCCGAACCGGCGTGACGCTGCTCGGGACGCTCGCGGAGCTGGCGGAGCGGACCGGCGGGCGGGTCGTGGGCGATGCGTCGGTCCCGATCGAGCGGATCTCCGCGATCGCCGACGCCGATGCGACGACGCTGACCTTCGCGGTGAACCCGCGCTACTTGCGCGACGCGCTCGCCTCGCGCGCCGCCGCGGTGCTCGCCGACGAATCGCTGCTCGAGAGCGCGGCGGCGTATCCCAAGCCGATCCTCGTGGTCGGCGCGGTGCGCGCCGCGCTGAGCGCGCTGCTCGCGCCGCTCGAGCCGCCGCGTCCGCGCGGTCCGTCGGTCGACGAGAGCGCCCGCGTGGATCCGAGCGCGATCGTCGGCGCGGACGTGTGGATCGGTCCGCACGTCACGGTCGGCGCCCGCGCGCGGATCGGCGATCGCGCGGTGCTCCACGCCGGCGTCACGATCGGCGCGGACGCGGTCGTCGGCGCCGACGCGCTGTTCCACGCGCACGCCTATTTCGGCGACCGCTGTACCGCCGGCGACCGGGTGGTGCTGCAGCCGTCCGCGGTGGTCGGCGCCGACGGCTTCGGCTGGGCCTTCGTCGACGGCCGCGCGATGAAGATTCCGCAGGTCGGGATCGTGGCGCTCGGCGACGACGTCGAGATCGGCGCGAACACCTGCGTCGATCGCGCGCAGACCGGCGCGACGTCGGTGGGCGAAGGGACGAAGATCGACAACCTCGTGCAGATCGGCCACAACTGCCGGATCGGGAGGCATTGCGTGATCGCGGCGCTCGTCGGGCTCGCCGGCAGCACGACGATCGGCGACTACGTCCTCGTCGGCGGGGAGGCGGCGTTCGGCGGGCACCTGACCGTCGGCGACCGCGCCGTCGTCGCCGGGATGGGCAAGGTGACGAAGGACGTCGCCGCCGGCGCGACGGTGTCCGGCTTCCCGGCTCGCGATCATCGCGAGGAGCTGCGGTTCCAGGCGCTCCTGCGCCGTCTGCCGAATTTGTTCGCTCGGGTCGACGCCCTGGAAAGCGATCGGAACGAGAAGTAGTGCAGTATCAAACGACGTTGCGCGAGGAGATCGCGTTCGACGGCGTCGGGCTCCATACCGGAGCGCGCGCCGAGGTCCGGGTCCTTCCCGCCGCGGCGGGGCACGGCATCCGCTTCCGCCTCGACGACGCCGTCGAGTTCCCGGCGCGCGCCGACTACGTCGTCGAGACCGTGCGCGCGACGGTGCTGGGCCTCGGCGAGCACCGCGTCTCGACGGTCGAGCACTTGCTCTCGGCGCTGCTCGGGAGCGGCGTCGACAACGCGCTGATCGACGTGCACGGCCCCGAGATCCCGATCGCCGACGGCAGCGCCAAGGTCTTCTGCGACGCGATCGCGGGCGCCGGGCTGGTGACGCTTCACGAGCCGCGGCGGCGCTGGATCCCCGCCGGAGCCGAGCTGTTCCGCGACGGCGACAAGATGCTCGTCGTCGCGCCGGCCTCGACGTTTCGCGTGCGGATGGTCGTCGACTATCCTGCGCCGGTCGGGACGCACTACGTCGAGACCGAGATCGCGCCCGACGTCTATCGGGCGGAGATCGCGGCGAACCGGACGTTCGCGTTCCAGCACGAGGTCGAAGCGCTGCGCAAGCGCGGGCTCGCGCTGGGGGGGACGCTCGACAACGCCGTCGTCTTCGGCCCCGACGGCCCGCTTGCGCCGCTGCGCCACCCCTCGGAGCCGGCGCGTCACAAGGTGCTCGATCTCGTCGGCGACTTCGCGCTGCTCGGCGCCTATCCGCAGTGCGAGGTCGTCGCGGTGAAGAGCGGTCACAAGCTGCACTGCACGGCGGTCCGCGAGCTCGTTCGCCGCGCGCACGGCGAGAGCGGCGCGGCGTACGCCGCCGACCAGCCCGGATAACGGAGAACGATGCCGATCCTCGACGTGCGCGAGATCATGCGAATCTTGCCGCACCGCTACCCGTTGCTGCTCATCGACCGCATCACCGAGTTCGAGCCGATGCGCTTCGCGCGCGGCTACAAGAACGTCTCGATGAACGAGCCGATGATCCAGGGGCATTTCCCGGGGAACCCGCTGCTGCCCGGCGTCTACATGATCGAAGCGCTCGCGCAGCTCGGCGGCGCGGCGATCATGCAGCCCGGCGACCTCGCGCGCAAGGTGCCCTACCTGGCCGCGGTCGACAAGGTGAAGTTCAAGCGTCCCGTCGTTCCCGGCGACCGGCTCGACATGGAGGCACGCGTCTCGAAGACGAAGCTGAACATCGGGTGGGTCGACGTCGAGGCGAGCGTCGAGGGCACTCCCTGCGTGACCGGGCAGCTGACGTTTTCCATCGTGAGCGACGCGGAAGCGTCGGGCTTCGAAGCGTCGGTGCTGCGCCTGTGATCTCGCCCACGGCGATCGTCCATCCCGACGCGAAGGTCGGCCGCGACGCCGAGATCGGTCCGTACTGTGTCGTCGGCGAGCACGTGAAGATCGGCGAGCGCACGAAGCTGCTCGCGCACGTCGTCGTCACCGGACGCACGACGATCGGCACCGACGTCGAGATCCATCCGTTCGCCTCGATCGGCGCGCCCTCGCAAGACCGCAAGGCGCGCGAGGACGAGCAGGTGTTCACGACGATCGGCGACCGCACGGTCATCCGCGAGTACGTCTCGATCCACCGGCCCAGCGCGGACGCCGGACCGCTCACGAGCATCGGCACCGACTGCCTGCTGCTGGCGTACGTGCACGTCGCGCACAACTGCCGCGTCGGCAACAACGTGACGATGTCGAACATGGCGCAGATCGCCGGCCACGTCGTCGTCGAAGACTCCGCGTCGATCGGCGCGATGGCGGGGGTGCACCAGTTCGCGCGCATCGGCGCCCACGCGTTTCTCGGCGGCTACAGCAAGCTCACGCGCGACCTTCCGCCGTACTTCCTCGCCGAAGGCAACCCGATCGAAGTGCACGGGCTGAACTCGGTCGGACTTCGGCGCGCCGGCTTCGCGCGCGAGACGCTCGCCGAGCTCAAAGCCGCGTTCAAAACGCTGTACCGCTCCGGCTTGAATCTCTCGCAAGCCGTCGCCGAGCTGCGACCGACGCTGCACACGACGGAGGGCCGCGCGCTCCTCGCTTTCCTGGAAGCGCCGTCGGAGCGCGGGATCCTGAAGTAGGGACGCGCGCGATGCGGCCGCTGCGCGTCTTCTTCAACACCGGCGAGCTGTCGGGCGAAGTCCTCGCCGCCGAGCTGCTCGGCGCGATGCGCGCGCACGCCGAGATCGACGCCGAAGGCGTCGGCGACGCGCGCCTCGAGGCGGCCGGCGTCCGCATCGTGCAGCGCAACCGAGGCTGGGCTTCGATCGGTCCGCTCGAGGCGTTCAAGCGGATCCCGATGCTGTTCGCCGCCGCGCTTCCGCTCGTCGCGCGGCTGCTCCGCCGTCCGCCCGACCTGCTCGTGCTCGTCGACTACGGCGCGTACAACACGCGTTTCGCGTTCCTGCTGCGACGGCTCGGCTTCCGCGCGCCGATCGTGCACTACGTCCCGCCCGGGGCGTGGTTCGACAACGCGAGGCGCGCTCGCGCGGTGGCCGCGGTGTGCGATCCGCTCGCGATCTTCCGACACCAAGCCGAGTTCTACCGCGCGCGCGGATTGCCGATCGGCTACGTCGGGCACCCGATGGTTTCCACGATCGACGCGCGCGAGCCGCTGCCGCCGCCCGCCCCGGACGGCGGGCTCGTCGCGCTGCTGCCGGGGAGCCGCCGCGGCGAGATCGAGCGGCTCGCACCGCTGATGCTGGATGCGCTCGCCCGCGTGCGCGCGCGGCGCCCGAACCTCCGTGCCGTCGTCGTCGCGGCGAACGACGCGGCGTTCGCACAGCTCGAGGCGCTGCTCGCCGCACGCGAACCGCTCGCGATCGACATCGTGCGCGACGCGCGAGCGACGCTGCGCCGCGTCGACGCAGCGCTCGTGGCGTCCGGAACGGCGGTCCTCGAAGCGGCCCTGATCGCGACGCCGGCGGTCGCGACGTACACGCTGACCGCTGCGCAGGCGCGCTACTTTCAAGCCGTCTGGAAGCGCCCGTACGTCACGCTCCCCAACCTCGTGCTCGACGAAGAGATCGTTCCCGAGCTGCTGCAGGACCGCGCCACGCCGGAGGCGCTCGCCGACGCGCTGATCGGGCTGCTCGACGCGCCGCACGCCCAGCTCGCAAGCTACGCGCGCCTGCGCGCGGCGCTCGGCCCGGCGGACGCGCTCGACGGCAACGCGCGCTGGGTGCTCGACGTCGCGGCCGAGCGCCGCGCGGGGCGCTGACGTGCGCATCTACCACACCTCCGACGTCCACGATCGGCGGCATCTCGCGGCGCCGATCGCGGCCTTGCGCGCACGCAAGCCGGGGATGTACGTCGACTGCGGAGACTCGCTGCGCGGCTCGCAGACGCTCTACCGGCGCAGCGAGCCGATCATCGCCGAGCTGGACCGCGCCGGCCTGGACGTGCAAGCCTTCGGCAACCGCGAGTTCCACTATCTCTTCGAAGCCGTGCGCGCGCGCGTCGCGCGGATGCGCCATCGCATCGTCTGCGCGAACCTGATCGACACGAAGAACCGTCCGCTGCCGTTCAGCGCCGACGTGGTCCTGCAGCGCGACGACGACGAGGGGACGCCGTGGACGCTGCGTTTCTTCGGGCTGCTCGTCACGCAGTATCCGCCCGGCTCGCCGTGGGAGCGACTCTTCGGCTGGCGCTTCCTCGACCCGATCGTCGTCGCGCGCGCGATCGCGGAGTCGACGCCCGCCGGCACGACGCTGATCGCGCTCTCGCACCTGGGTCTGCGGCACGACCGCGAGCTCGCACGCGCCGTGCCGCGCCTCGAGCTCATCCTCGGCGGGCACAGCCACGACACGCTGCACGAGCCGGAGGTGGTCGACGGCGTTCCGATCGTGCACGCCGGGCCCTACGCGCGGTTCGCCTCGCGCACGGAGCTGGTGAAGGACGCGAGCGGGCGGGCGCGGATCGCGGACTTCGCGCTGGAGCCGCTGACGTGAGCGCCGCGCTGTTCGTGAGCAACGGCCACGGCGAAGCCGCGATCGCGGCGGCGATCGCCGCGCGTGTGCGCGACCTCGATCCCGGGTTGCGCACCGAGCACCTTCCGCTCGTCGGCGAGGCGCACGGCGCGCAGCCGTTCCCGGACGTCGGGCCGCGCCGGACGATGCCGTCCGGCGGGCTCGTCGTGATGAACCCGCGCGCGCTCGCTCGCGACGTGCGGGCCGGGCTGTGGGCGCTCGTCGCCCGGCAGGCGGCGTTCCTGTGGCGCGCCCGCGGCCGCTACGCCGTGGTCGTGGCGGTCGGCGACGCGTACGCCTGCGCGATGGCGCGGCTGGCGCGAACGGCGCTCGCGTTCGTCGGGACGGCGAAGAGCGTGCACGTCGCGCCGTACGGGCCCGGCGAGCGCGCGCTGCTCCGCGGCGCGCGGCGCGTGTTCGTGCGCGACGCCGCGACCGCGCGCGATCTCGTGCGGCGCGGCGTCCCGGCCGAGGCGCCGGGCAACGCGATCGTCGATCTGCTCGCGAGCGACGAGCGCGTGTCGTGGAGCGCGTCCCTGCGCATCGCGGTCCTGCCCGGCTCGCGCGAGCGTGCGTACGCCGACGCGCTGCGGCTCGCCGGCGTGATCTCGGCGCTGCGCGCCCGCGTCCCCGACGTCGAAGCGGTCCTCTCGGTCGCGCCGAATCTCGACGCGGCGCGCTTCGCGCCGGCGCTGGAGCGCGGCGGGATGCGGGCCTGGACGGGCCCGCTGGGGGCGCTCCTGGCCGAGGCGTCCTTGGCGATCGGGCAGAGCGGGACCGCGAACGAGGCGGCCGCGGCCAACGGCGTGCCCGTCGTCGCGCTCGAGCTCGACGACGCACCGCGCGACGCCTGGTACCGCAAGCGGCAGCGCGGCCTGCTCGGCGACGCGCTGCTGCTCGTCCCCGGCGAGCCCGACACGGCGGCGGCCGCGGTCGCCGCGCTGCTCGCCGACGGCCCGCGACGGGCCCGGATGGGCGAGGTCGGCCGCGAGCGCATGGGCGGGCCGGGCGGCGCCGAGGCGATTGCGCGAGCCCTGGTCGCCCTCGCGGAGGGTGCGTGAACCGTCTCGCCGCCGCCGGGCTCGTGGTGCTCTTCGCGCTGATCCCGCTCTACGGGACGCTCGCGGTCCTCGACCCGGCGCGCCCGCCGATCCCCGCCGTCGTGCCCCGTCCCGCCGCCGCGGCGATCGGCGTGATCGCCGTCCTCGCGCTGCTCTCGGTCGTCCCCGGCGCCTGGCGGACGTGCCGGCGCGACCTGCTGACGCTCGCGTTCCTCGCTCCGGGCGGCGCGACGATCCTGGCCGGGCTCACCGGGTTCGACCCGGTGTTCGGGATCGGGCTGGGCCTCATGGTCACCGGGGTCGGCGCGGCCGGGCTCGTCGTCGCCCGCGCGCTCGACGCGGCGGCGGTCCGGCTGTGTCTGCGGACGTTCCTGTGGTCCGGGATGCTGGCCGCGCTCGCCGCGATCGCGATGACCGTCTCGCGGCATCCGTCGGCGCTGTACGCCTACGACAACGGGCGCGTCGTCGGGACGTTCCTGAACCCGAACGAGCTGGCCGCCTACACGCTGATCGCCCTCGGCGTCGCCCTGCCCCTCGCGGCCGCGAGCCGAGGCCGCGACCGGCTGGCGGTCGCGGCGGCGGCCGTCATGGCGATCACCCTCGCCGCGACCTTCTCGCGGTGGGGGATCTTCAGCGCGGTCTGCGGGCTGGCGATCTACGCGCTACTCACCCGCGCCCGCGTCCTGCTCGGCGCCGCGGTCGCCGTCGCGCTCGCCGGGCTCGCGATCAACCTCGGCCCGGGCGCGCTCCACCACAACCCGCGCGACACGCAGGCGCGCGAGGTGGCCTGGCGGACGGGGCTGACCACGTTCGAGCGGTTTCCGCTCCTGGGCGTCGGGCCGCTCGCGTTCCCGCGGCTCTACGACGAGCTGCGCCCGCCGCAGGCGCCGGGCCGCGCGACGCCGGTCGCCTTCGACCCGCACTCGCTGCCGCTCGCGTTCGCCGCCGAGGGCGGAGTGGTCGCGGTCGTCACGCTCACGGCCTCGTTCTGGATCGTGCTCTCGCGCGTGCTGCGCGCCGGGCGCGACGCGCGTCCGGTCCCGCGCGCGCTCGCGTTCGGGCTCGCGTCGGCCCTCGTCGCGCTGCTGATCGACGGCGGGATCAACACGATCATCCTGTTCTTTCCGCTCGGGCTCCAAGTGGTGCCGCTGGCGCTCGCCGTAGTACGGACCGATGCGCGCTAGCCGGCCGGTCCTCGGCGTCGTCCTCGTCCTTACCGCGGCGTCCGGCTGCGCGCCGCGCGCTCCGTCGGCGGCGAGCGCCGGCGCCTCGCCGACGGCGGGCGGATCGCCGGGCGCGACGCCCGTACCGGTCCACGTCCGCGGCGTGGGAACGGCGCAGACGCCGACCGTGCTGAGCGAAACGATTCACGGGCGGCGCGTCTATACCATACGAGCGATGCTGTTCGAAGGAGACATCGTCGGTTCGCACGAGGGGACGGCGGTGCTCCAGCAGCCGCACGTCACGTTCATCGACAAGAGCGGTGCGGCGACCGTCGCCGACGCGCCGAAGGCGACCGTCAGCCAGCGCGACAAGAGCGTCCTGATGACCGGCGGCGTGCGCGCGCGTACCCAAGAAGGATCGATTCTGACCTGCGACACGTTGCGCTACGACACCGAGACCGAACGGTTCGACGGCGAAGGCCACGTCGTGCTGCGCGGCGCGAACGGCGCCGTGCTGGAAGGCGACCACCTCGACGGCGACGTGCGGCTGCACGACGTGCGCGTGACGTCCGGAGCGGCCGCGTGAACGGCGCCGGCGACCGGATCGTCCTGCGCGACCTGGTGAAGAGCTACGGCCGCCGGACCGTCGTGAAGGAGGTCAGCGCCGAGGTCCGGCGCGGCGAAGTCGTCGGGCTCCTCGGTCCGAACGGCGCCGGAAAGACCACCACGTTCTACATGGTGGTCGGGCTGGTGCGCCCGGACCGCGGGACCGTCGTGCTGGAGCGCAACGGCGAGGCGCGCGAGATCACACGCGCCCCGATGCACGAGCGCGCGCGCGCGGGCCTGGGCTATCTCGCACAGGAGAACTCGATCTTCCGGAAGCTGTCGGTGGGCGACAACCTACGGCTGATCTGGGAGATGAACGGCGTCGCCGCGGCGGAGCGCGAACGGCGGCTGCCCGAGCTGCTCTCCGAGTTCGGGCTGATGGAGTTCACCGACGCGCGCGGCGACTCGCTCTCGGGCGGGGAGCGCCGCCGCGTCGAGATCGCGCGCGCGATCGCCACCGAGCCCGCGTTCCTGCTGCTCGACGAGCCGTTCACCGGGATCGACCCGATCGCGGTCGCCGACATCCAGGCGATGATCCGCCAGCTGCGTGACCGCGGTTTGGGCGTGCTCATCACCGATCACCAAGTGCGCGAGACGCTGGCGATCGTCGACCGCGCGTACATCATGAACGACGGACGGATCGAGGTCAGCGGAACGGCGCAGGACGTGCTCGACTCGCCGATCGCGCGCCGCTTCTACCTCGGCGAAGGCTTCCGGCTGTGACCGAAGCGCGCGCGCTCGGGCACATCACGCCGCGAGCACCGTTCTGGCCGCCGACGATCCTCGACCGGTATCTGTTCAACGAGCTGCTCGGCCCGTTCGCGTTCGGCTTCTCCGCCTTCACCCTGATCTTCGTGGCGACGCAGATCATCGCGATCGGCCGGCTCGTCTCGGAGGAGCACGCGCCGCTGTGGGCGGCGGTCGAGTACTTCCTGTGGCAGATGCCGTATTTTCTGCTGCAGGTCATCCCGATGGCGATGCTCCTCGGGACGCTGCTCGCGATGCAGCGTCTCTCGGGCGAGAGCGAGGTGACCGCGATGAAGGCGGGCGGGATCTCGCTCGCGCGCGTCGTCGCGCCGCTGCTCGTCGTCGGCTTCGTGCTCTCGCTCGTCTCGCTGGCGCTCCAAGAGATGTTCGTGCCGTTCGCCAACGACAAGGCGGCCTACGTGAAGAATCAGGCGATCGAGCACGCCGGGCCGGCGCTCTCGAGCCTGCAGGCCGTGAACCGGCTTCCGGGCGGCGGGAAGCAGGTGACGATCGCGAGCGGGCTCGACGTTCCGACGTCGACCCTGCTGAACGTGACCGTGATCCGCTACGACGCGCGCCAGCAGCCGCAGGAGTTCATCATCGCCGACCGCGCGAAGTACGTGCCGCCGGACTGGACGTTCGAGAACGCGACGACGTACAACTTCGCACCGGACGGGACCGTGCGGACCGTGTCGTCGCCGTCGCTCGAGGTCGACATCGGCGAGCGTCCCAACGAGATCGCGAAGCAGCAGATCGACATCAGCGATCCCGAGCAGCTCTCGCGTGCCGAGATCAGCGAGCGGGTCCGTTCCGGCCGCCTTTCGCCCGATCAGGTGCGCTCGTTCACCGCGACGTACGCCTCGAAGCTGGCGCGCCCGTTCGCCGCGTTCGTGTTCACGCTGATCGCCGTGCCGTTCGGGCTGCGGCCGGTGCGCGGCGGCGGCGGAACCGGACTCGGCTTCGGGCTCGCCGTCGCAATCGTCTTCGTGTACTACGTCATCGCGACGATCTTCTTGTCGATCGGCAGCATCGCGACGTGGCTGGCCGGGCCCGCCGCGTGGATCCCGAACGTCGTGTTCACCGCGATCGGGATCGTGCTGCTCCGCCGGGCCTCGCGCGTCTAGTGCGCAGACTCGCCGTGAACCCGACGCCTTCGCCCCTCGGCCGATCCGCCGCACGATCCGGGTCGAAACGACGGGCGGGCTGCTGATGCCCTCCGTGCTGCCGGGGATCGCCGGCGTTCTCGCGATCACGATCGTCGCCGGGCTCATCGCGTACATCGGTGACCGCGTCGGCCACCAAGTCGGACGCAAGCGGCTGACGCTGTTCGGGCTGCGCCCGAAGTACACGTCGACGATCGTCGCGGTCGCCACGGGGATGCTGATCGCGCTCTCCGTGACGCTGATCGCGCTCGTCGCCTCGACGCAGGTGCGCACGGCGTTCTTCCGGCTGGGTCAGATCAACGCGCGCATCAACGAGCTGCAAGCGCAGGCCATTGCGCAGCAGAACGAGCTGAAGACGACGCGCGGCAACGATCTGGTGATCCCGATCGGCGCGCCGATCGTCAACCTCGCGCTGACGATCCGGCCGTTTCAGCCCGACGACGTCGTGCTGCCGCAGCTCGCGTCGTTCTTCGATCAGACGGTTACCCAGGCCGACCGCGCGTGGACGCACGACCCGTACGATCTCAAGCCCTACCGGCTGCACTCGTCGGACCCGCAGATCCAGCAGGAGCTGAAGCGCGAGCTGGCCCGCATCCGCGACGACGTCGTGACGTATCCGGCCGACACGTCGGTGCTGCTCATCCCGATCGCGTACCAGAACATGTTCCACGGCGACGCGCTGCATTTCGCGTTCCAGCACTACGTCGACCGGCGCATCGCCGCGGGCGGCGACGTGCTCGCGTCGATGGACGTGCAGGGCGGCCAGACGCTGAATCTCCTCGCGCTGCAGGTCCTCACCGGCGACGCGAGCCGGCAGCTCGTCACGCGCGGGATGCCGCCGGCGTTCGCCACGAACATCGCGGTGAACGGGAACGAGGCGCAGGACGTGCTCATTCAGCTGCAGCGGCTGCGCGGGCGCTATCGCATCGTGGCGAAAGCCAGCGGCGACGTCTACCCGCACTCCGGCGGCGCGCTGCTCGACTTCGGCTTGGTGCCGCGGTGACCGTCCTCGGGCTCGACCCGGGGACCCGCAAATGCGGCTACGCGCTCGTGACCGACGGGGCCCCGCCGGCGCTCGGGATCGTGCCGCTCGAGGAGCTGCGCGAGCGGCTCGCCGCGCTGATCGCCGGCACGCCGGTCCGCATCGCGGCGATCGGCCGGGGCACGAACGCCGCCGAGGTCGCCGCCGTCGCCGCGGGCTTGGGACTCGACGTGACGCTCGTCGACGAGTACGCGACGACGCTGCGCGCGCGCGCCCGGTACTTCCGCGACCATCCTCCGCGCGGGTGGCGGCGGCTGATCCCGATCGGGATGCTGCTGCCGGAGCGCCCCGTCGACGACTACGCGGCGCTGCTGATCGCAGAGCGCTTCCTCACACTTCCCGGCAAAACGGAGGAGAGGTAACGCTCGCTTTGGTATAGCGAGGACGCATGCGCCCCCGGACGGGCGCGTGCGCGCGCGCCCGTCGTGGTTCGAAACCGGGACGGGCTCTTGGCGTCGGAGCAACCTTCCCGGAGGAAGCGATGAACCGTCTCGGCACCCTCGTCGTTGCGGCGAGCCTCGCGGTAGGCTCGCTGCTGGCGCTGGGCCGCCCCGCGACCGCCACGCCGTTCTCCGACGTCCCCGCGAACCATTGGGCCTACCAGGCGATCCAGTCGCTCGCCGCCGACGGCCTCGTCGAGGGCTACCCCGACGGCAAGTTCAAAGGCGACCGTCCGCTGACGCGCTACGAGATGGCCGTCATCGTCGCGCGCGTCATCGCCAAGCTCCAGGCGAACGGCGCCGGCTACGCCTCGAAAGCGGACCTCGACAAGCTGCAGAAGCTGATGGACGCGCTCAAAGACGAGCTCGACGCGCTCGGCGTGCGCGTGACGAACCTCGAAGACGCGCTCGACGCGCTGGACAAGCGCACGAAGTTCGCGCAGTCGATCCGCATGCACGGAACGATCCTCGACGACAACTCGTCCCGGCAGCGCTACGGCGTCCCGCAGACGCTCGCACACGGCGCGGTCGACCCGTTCGTCGACGTCTTCATCTCCTCGCCGGCCGACAACAGCCCGCTCCAGCAGCAGGGCGCCGGGAACCTCATCCGCTACGACGACAAGTTCAACTTCATCTACACGATCAACGAGAACCTGACCGTCTCGATCCCGGTGCACATCGTCAACTACGGGTACGGCGGAGAGTTCACGCCCGACGCGAAGTACTCGGTGGAGCCCGACGTGCTCGTCAACGTCGCGAGCGCCGGAACGTTCGGCAACCTGTACTTCCGCGACGGCCAGCTCGACAACATGGCGTCCTCGCGGCTCGGGCTGACGTACCGCGCGCCCGACGCGACGCAGCAGGGGCCGGGCTACGAGAACCCCGTGCAGCCCTACGAGAAGGGCTTCGAGATCGGCGGCGTCGTCGCCGGGCAGGCGACATTCCAGTTCTCGTGGACGCGCATCGACCAGACGATGATCAACACGCTGACCAACGTCGCCGATCCGAACGCCGAGTTCTCCGGCAACGACTACTTCTTTCCGGTGACGCGGCCGCAGACGAGCTACGTGCAGCCCGGCGCGCCGGCTTCGAGCGCCGGCGCGCTGCGCACCGACACGTACACCGCGAACGGCGGTTCGCTCGGATCGGTGTACCTGACCCGCGAAGCGGTCCCGGGGACCGTCTACGTCTCGTCGGTCGACGGCGTCTCGTGCGGCGCGAACGCGCTCACGCCGGCGGGCGGCGCGTGCCCGATCGCCGCGAACGGCTGGTACTTCATCCAGCAGACGAATCAGGTCGTGTTTCTCACCCCGCTGCCGGCCGGGACGACGGTGCAGATCACCTACGTCGGGCTGACGTACACGAACAACGATCAGTACCAGCGCTACCACGTCAACCTGCGCGTGAACGAAAAGATCCCGTTCCTGCCGGGCGCGGAGGTCGGGCTTTCGGTCGAGCGGATCTTCGACTTCGCCGACGTGTCCGACTCCGAAGGCGTGGACTTCTATCAGTCGGCGCCGAACGGGAACGCGGCCGGAAACGGGCTCGGCGTGGTGAGCGACACCGTCTTCGGCCTCGACGCGCAGATCCCGATCTGGTTCGTCAGCCTGGGCGATCGGACGAACCACCCGACGCTCTTCGGCGAGGGCGCGGTCAGCAAGTACACGCCGGACGTGTACGACACGGCAGCGATCACCGACAGCGCCGAGGTCGTCGGCCTGAAGTTGCGCATCGCGCAGGTCAGCGCGACGCTGCAATACCAGGCGGTCGGGCCGAACTTCATGGTCGGCGGTCCGCTCGAGTACTTCGGTCCGGCGCCCGCGACGTTCCAGTGGTGGAAGGGCAACTACTTTCCGCAGTTCTTCGGTTTCGCGAACAACGTCGCGATCAACAAGTCGTTCGACGCCGCGGTGGGAACGCACACGGCCGCCAGCGCGGCGACGACGTACATCTATCCCGTGTTCAACCCGTTCGTCGCCAGCGGGCCCGAGTATTTCAGCGCCTACGCCCCCAACACGCAAGGCTTCACGCTGAACGTCACGACCCCCGTGCGGCTCGGCGATCTGCGGATGCAGGGACAGCTCCTCGGGCAGCGCCTGCGCGAGCTCACGCCGAACGCGATGGGGCAGCTCACCTACGGCCCCGGCTTCGCCAGCGGGACGATGATGGAGTTCGACAAGCTGCAGGGCGGCCTGCAGTTTGCACTCCCGATCCTCGGCCAGGGCGCGTCGCTGAGCCTGAGCGCCTCGCTGGAGCGGCTCTCGCGCAACGATCGCACCGCCTACGCCTACGTTCCGTTCAATCCGGCCGAGGCCGGACCGGACGTCGCCGCGGGCGCCGCGCTCAACGCGTACCTCGCCACCGGTGCGACGCCGCCGCTGTTCTACCCGAACTACATCAACGACTTCCACAACACATACGAAGCGTCGGTGACGCTGCCCGTCACGCGCGACACCGTGCTCGGGCTCGCCTACAACAAGCAGTACTTCCACGGTGCGTACGGCACGACGCTCGGTCAGAACATCGACGAGGAGAAGGACCAGTACCAAGGCACCTTCACCTACAACATCCCGAAGACGACCAGCTCGATCCAGGCGCTCTTCCGCAACGACCGCTACACCGACACGGTGATGCCGACGTTCAACTTCAACCAGAACCGCGAAGACCTCAACTTCACCGTGCGCTTCTGACGCCCGCCGGCAGCGGCCCGGAAGGCACAGCGCCCGGAGACCGCGCCGTCGGCGCGGCGCGCTAGGTTCCGGGCGACCGACATGCGTAGCTTTTCCGTCGTGGTTCGAACGGCGATCGCGGTCGTGGCGCTCCTGGTCCTCGCCGCCCTCGGTGCAGTGCAGCTCGCGTCGTCCGCGGCCTACGGTGACCTCGCGGCGCGTCCGTCGCTCCCGGCCGCGCTGCATGCGGCCGATCCGTCGCTGCTCCGCCCGCTCCTGGGCGGGCCGCTCGCGCGCGCAGCCGCGGCGGTCCACGACGGCGACCTCGACGAAGCGGCCGCGCTGCTCGCGCCGCTCCCGCGTGACGCGAGCACCGCCGACCTCCGCGGGCGCATCGCGGAAGCGCGCGGCGACAACGCCGCCGCCGTCCGCGCGTACATCGACGCGGGCGACGTCGAGCGCGCGCAAGGCCTCATCGGCGCGCTCGCGCAGACCAACCTCCTCGGCGCGCTCGACGATGAGCAGCGTCTCGTGAACAACCTTCGGGGCGCGGACGCCGTCGAAGTGCGCGGCCAGGCCCTGTGGCGTCTCGGCCAGCTCCAGGCCACCGCGGGCTACGTCGATCCGCCGAAGCGCCGCACCTGGTGGCTGCGCGCGCAGCGTACCTACGAGCAGACGCTCGCGCTCGCGCCCAACGAAGAGACGTATCTCCTCGCCGCCGGATATCAGGCGCTCGCGAACGGCGACGTCGCCGGCGCGCTGCGCCACTACACGCGCGCCGCCGCCGTCGTCCCGAACAGCGGCGACGCCTACGCCGGCCTCGCGTGGGCATACGCCGCGCGCGGCGACTGCGCGAGCGCCCGCCGCGCGCTCGCCCGCGCGCGCCGTCTCAGCATCAGCGTCCAGCGCGACCCGACCGCCGATCCGAACCTCGGCGCACCTCTGAAACGCTGCGGCGTGTGATCGTCGCCCTCGACACGCAGCTCGCCGTCGGCACCGCCACCGGCGCCGGCGTCTATCAGCGCGATCTCGCCCGCGCCCTCCGCAGCGCCGGCGTCGACGTGCGCGCGCTGCAAGCCCCGCACCTCGACCCCTGGCGCTTCGACCGCCGCGTCCTCTGGGACCAGCTGCTGCTCCCCCTCGCTGCCGCACGAAGCGGCGCACACGTCCTCCACGCGAGCGCCGGCACGATGCCCGCCCTTCGCACGCTCCCGACCGTCGTCACGGTCCACGACCTCGCATGGCTGCGCGTCCAATCGCACACGCGCCCCTACGCCCGCTTCTACTTCGGAACGTTCCAGCGCACACTGTACCGCGGCGCGAGCGCGATCGTCTGCGACAGCATGTTCAGCGCCTCCGAATACCGCGAACTCGTCGACCCGGGCGCGCACGTCGACGTCGTGTATCCCGGCGTCGACGCGCGCTTCGCAGCGATCGAGCGCGATCCCGATCGCGACGAACCGTTGGCCCTCGTCGTCGGAACCGTGGAACGCCGAAAGAACCTCGGCATCCTCATCGAGGCGTTGCCTTCCGTGCCGAACCTGACGATCGTGTCCGTCGGCCCGTTCACCCCGTACGCCGACGAGATCCGTGCGCGCGCCGCGGAACTCAACGTCGCCGACCGCGTCGATCTCCGCGGATACGTCGATGCAGCGGACCTCGACCGCCTCTACGCGCGAGCGACGTGCGCGCTCGTCCCCTCGCGATACGAGGGCTTCGGCTACGCGCTCGCCGAGGCGATGTGCGCCGGCCTGCCGGCGATCGCCGCGCGCTCGTCATCCCTCATCGAAGTCGCGAACAGTGCGGCGCCGCTGCTCGATCCGGACGATCGCGTCGCATGGGCCGACGCGATGCGCGCGCTGCTCGCAGATCCCGATCGTGCTGAACGGCACGCCGGTGATGTCCGCGCGGCGTCGGTCGCGCGGTTTGCGTGGGATGCTTGCGCGCGAGCGGTTGTGGCGGTGTATGAGAGGGTGGCTCGGCGCGCGTAGCATCCCACGGGTGGTGGCGGGTCGGGGCCGGCGGACGGTGCCTCGGCGGGGACGCTCCCTGCGCGCTTCCTGCGCTCCGGTCGCTGCGCGCCGTGTCGCTCCGCGCATCCTGCGCTCTCGCTCCACGACGAGCCCCCGCCGAGGCACCGTCCGCCGTCCCCGACTTCGCGGGATCGCGGCTGTTTGCGCGCCGTGCCGGGTGGTGTTCTCGGCACGATCGTGCTCTGTGAACGTCGCTCCGCGTCGCACGGCGTCGTGTCGGCACGAATCGCGCTAGTAGATCGGGCTCCCCGGTGCGCCGGGCGGCACGCTCCCGTCGTCCTGGGCGAACACCAAGCGCAAGGGATAGCTGGAACCGCCCTCCGGCATCGTGACGATGTGGATGCGGCGGAACGTGCCGGCGTTGATGCGCTCCTGCCACAGCTTGAAGCGCGAGAACGTTGGGAGCGCGTGCGCCTGCACGAGCGTTCCGTCGATGAGGAACGTTCCGGTGGCGCGGCCGCCGCGCGGGTTCGCGTACAGCGCGACGTTGCGCGGGCCTTTCGTCATGTTGACGATCACGACGGTGATCGATTGCTGCACGCCGTAGTCGCCCGCGAGCGCTTGACCTTGGCGCAGGTTCGGGAGGGGCAGCTGGCCGACCGGGATCTCGAGGTCTGCACCGTCGACGTCGTAGGTGCGCTCGATGAAGAACGTCGGCACTTGATAGATGCCGCGGGCGTGCGGGGCACCTCCGGACAGCAGCTGCGTGTCAGCGATCGACTGATCGACCGGGTCGGCGGCGTTCTGCGCGAGCAGCGTGAGGTCGATGGGATTTCCGCCGACGAGGCGCAATTGCAGGATGCCGCTGACGACGCTTTCCGGCGGAAGCGCTTGATCGACGAGGTTCACCGTCGCGTTCGGCGGGATCGGGATCACCGATCCTTCGTTGCGCGCTTCGCGGACCAAGAAGCGTTGCGTCGAGAGATGCCCGATCTCCATCTCGTTCGGGCCGGGTCCGGCGCTGCCGTCGATGACTTGCACCGTGGCGGGTGCGCCGGAGCCGTTGTGCGCTTTCAGGAGGATGCGGCGCGCGGGCTCGGTCTTCGGGTCGTAGTGGTAGTACAGGAAGCGCTGTGACTGGGCGCGGTCGAGGCGCGCGGTGAACAGCACGCCGTTCGCGGTGAGGCGTTCGGGGTAGTCGCTCACGAGCAGACGCGCGGGCTGGATCGGCGGGAGCGCGACGTTGACGAGGTCGACGCGCGTCGTGCCGCTCACCGTGAGGTAGTCGTTGCCGGCGATCTGCACGGGCACGTCGACGGTCGTGCGGTCGTCGACGCCGAGATCGCGGTGGATCGGGACCAGGTCGGCGGTGAGCTGGACGCTCGCGCCCGGGCGCAGCGTCGCGGCGGCCGCGACCGCGTCGGCGATGCGGTCGCGCAGGAACTCCGCGCTCGCCGGCGCTCCGGTGACACGCAGCTCGATCTCGTCGGCGGGCGTTCCGGCGGCGTAGGCGACGCGGATCGGGACGGTGCGCGTCACGCCGCGGGCGTCGGTCAGCGTCGCGTTCGTCGCGCCGATCTTCACGCCGGTGACGAAGAGCACGCGTTGGGCCTGATCGACGACCGCCGTTGCGATCGTTGGATCGGCGACGGTGACGGTCACCTCGCCGAGCGCGCTGTTGATGCGCGCCGAGACGGTCTTGGTGGGCTCCACGGCGAGCTGCGGCGGCTCGGCGATGATCGGCGGTTCCGTCGGCGTCGCGGTCGGGAGCGGCGTTTCGCCGGGCGGGGCCGACTCGGGCGGCGAGGGAGCGGCGCCGGGGGGGACGGGCGTCGCCGGGGCGGGGCTCGTTGCGGGCTCCGGGAGCGAGGGCGCGGGGGGCGGGCCCGACGGCGTCGCGAGGGGGACGATCGTCGGGACGGGGACCGGAGTCGCGGCGGCGGGAGGCGGCGGGGTTTGCGCCGTCGAGGTCAGCGCGACGGCGCAGAGCAACGCGGCGGTGATGAACGGCGCGAGGACGCGTCGCACGGGACTCCTATCGAAACGAAGGGGCTACGCGATCTTCTGGTCGGGCGCTCCTCGCGACACGGCCGACGCCAGGAGCGTCTTGTAGCCGACGTTCGGGAACAGCACCGTCACGAGGTCCTTCTCGGCCCGTTCGACGGTGCCTTGCCCGAACTTCGCATGGAACACGACGTCAGAGATCCGGTAGCCGGAGGACGTCTGCACGCGGTTCCCCTGCAGGCAGTTGTCGCACGCGCCGCACGTGTCGGCGTCGTAGTCCTCGCCGAAGTAGTTCAGGATGAAGCGCCGGCGGCAGCCCGTCGTCTCGGCGTACTGCAGCATCATCGCCAGCTTCGACTGATCGTACTTCTTCTTGGTCTCGTAGTTCGCGAGGTTCAGCACCATCTCGCGCTGCTCGCGCGCCGCTTCGGTGAGCGCGTAGGTGCCGCGGGTCGCGTTCTCGATGAAGCCGCTCTTTTTCAGCAGCGCGAGGATCACTTTGAGCTTCGTGAGCGGGAGCTGCGTGATCTTGCGCAGATCGGTGAGGCTGACGCCGCCTTCCTGCGAGCCGAAGATCTCGAGCGTTCCGAAGACTTTTTGGACTTCCTCGACGTCCGGATATTTGCCGGTGAGAAAGTAGTTCTGGACGCGCGTGTCGCTCATGCGGTAGATCAGCACGCACTTCGACTCGTCGCCGTCGCGGCCGGCGCGTCCGGCTTCCTGCGTGTACGCTTCGACGCTGCCCGGCAGATCGAAGTGCACGACGAACCGGATGTTCGGCTTGTCGATGCCCAGGCCGAAGGCGTTCGTCGCGACGACGGCGCGGATCGCTTCCTGCATGAACAGCTCGTGCACCGCGGTGCGGTCGTGCTTCTGCAGCTTCGAGTGGTACACCGCGGCGGGCAGGCCCAGCTCGTCCTGCAGGTACTTCTGCACTTCGAGCGCGTTCTTGATCGTCGCCGTGTAGACGATCCCGGTGCCTTCCAGCTCGCCCTTTTCGAAGAGCTCCTTCAGCGTTTTCAGCTTTCCGGCTTCGCTGTCGGCGCGGCGCACCGAGTACACGAGGTTGGGGCGGTCGAAGCCTTTGACGATCGGCTTGACGTGCGGGATCCCGAGCTGCACGAGGATGTCCTCGCGCACCGCGGGGGTCGCCGTGGCGGTGAGCGCGAGCACCGTCGGGTGACCGAGCTGCTGGATCACCTTGCCCAGGTTCAGGTAGGCGGGGCGGAAGTCGTGACCCCACTGCGAGATGCAGTGCGCTTCGTCGACGACGAACAGCGGGATGTCGAGGTTCTGCAGGATGCCGACGAACGCGTCGTCTTCGAGCTTCTCCGGGGTGACGAAGACGATCTTCAGCTGGCCCGACGCGATCCGCGCGACCGCGGCCATCTCCTGGTCCTCGGAGAGGGTCGAGTTGAGCGCCACGGTCTCCGTCACGCCGCGCTCGGCCAGCATGTCGAGCTGATCCTTCATCAGGGCGATGAGCGGCGAGACGACGATGGTCGTCCCCGGCAGCATCAGTGCGGGAAGCTGATACGTCAGCGACTTTCCGGCGCCGGTCGCCAGAATGGCGAGTGCGTCTTCACCGTCCAGGACGCGAGTGATCACCTCTTCCTGACCGGGGTTGAATCGCTCGTAACCGAAGTGTTCTCGCAGCGCGGCGCGCAGGTCGACCGAAGTCGCAGTCATCGTTCCTTACTTCCCGGCCGAGGCATGAAGGCGACGCCTCGCTTGGAAAAGCGAACGCGCACGACGCACAGGAGCCGGTGCCATCTGGGGTACCCCCGGGGCTCCTTCTTAAAACGTGTAAAGGTGGTCCGGAGTTGCCCGGCGGCGGCGACGGGACCCGCTCGCGGCGTCCCGAACTCGGCGGGGTGTCGCTCTACCGAACCTGGCGGCCCCGGACGTTCGCCGACCTGGTCGGGCAGGACGCGGTGGTCAAGACGCTGACCTCGGCGCTGGAGACCGGGCGTCTCGCGCACGCGTATCTGTTCTCCGGCCCGCGCGGTTCCGGTAAGACCTCGGCCGCGAAGATCCTCGCGCGCTGCATCGAGTGCGTGAACGGACCGACGGCGCACCCCGACAACACGTGCGAGAACTGCCGCGCGATCATCGAGGGCACCGCGCTCGACGTCCTCGAGATCGACGCAGCGTCCAATCGCGGGATCGACGAGATCCGCGCGCTGCGCGACGCGGTCAAGTTCGCGCCCTCGACGATGCGCAGCAAAGTGTACATCATCGACGAGGCGCACATGCTGACCAAAGAGGGCGCGAACGCGTTTCTCAAGACGCTGGAGGAGCCGCCCGAGTGGGCGGTGTTCGTGCTCGCGACGACCGCCCCCGAGGCGCTGCCGCCGACCATCCTCTCGCGCTGTCAGCGCTACGCCTTCCGGCGCATCGCGATCCCGACGATGATCGCGCGGATGCGCGAGATCGCCGATGCGGAAGGCATCCCCATCGACGACGCGGCGCTCGGTGCGATCGCCTACCGCGCCGACGGCGGGTTGCGCGACGCGCTCACGATGCTGGAGCAGGTCGCGGCGTTCGCGAGCGGTCCCGTCGACGCGGCCGTCGTCGAGGACGCGTTCGGGCAGACCGGGCGCGCGTTCGCGCGCACGCTGCGCGACGCCGCGCTCGACGGTGACGCCGCCGGAGCCTTGCGCATCGTCGACGAGGCCTCGGACGCCGGCACCGACATGGCGGGTCTCATCCGCAGCACGATCGCGGAGTTTCGCCACCTCCTCGTCGCGCGCGTGAATCCGGAGCTGCTGGCGCGCGATCTCGCCGAGGACGACGCGCACGCCGCGCGCGAGCGCGCCGCTGCGACGCCGCAGCCGAGGCTCGTCCGCGCGCTGCGTCTCCTCGCCGACGCGCTCGCCGCGGCGCGCGGCTCCGGCAATGCGCGGCTCGAGCTGGAAAGCGCGCTGCTGCGGTTTCTGCTGCAATCGGAAGACCCGTCGCTGGACGCGCTCGCCGCGCGCGTCGCGGCGCTCGAAGGCGCTTCGCCGGCGGCGCCTGTGCCGCAGCCGGTTGCGGGGCGAACGGTCGGCGCTCGCGACGACGACGCCGCACGACCGCGCGCCGCCGGCGGCACGCATCCGGCTGCGGCACCGGTGACCCCGGCGCCCGCGAGCGGTGCGCGTACCGCGGCTCCGGCCGCGTCGTCGGTGCGCGGCGAGACGCACGCCGCCCAGGCGCTCTCGACGTCCGAGACGCCGCCGCCCGCCGCGTCCGCCGCGTCCGCCGCCGAGGCGGGGCCGCGGCAGCCGGCGCGTTCGGCGGGCGATCTCACCGTTCAGAAAGTGCGCTCGCTGTGGCAGAGCGTCCGGACGCGCGCAGAGGGAGAGAAACCCTCGCTGCGCGCGACGCTCTCGCGCGCGACGGTCGCGTCGCTCGACGGCGAGACGCTGACGCTGCGCGTCCCGGATCCCGTCACGGCGGAGATGCTGAAGAAGGACGTTCCGACGCTGCGCAAGGCGATCGAGGGCGCCACGGGGCGCGCGCTCGACGTGCGCGTCACGGTCGCGGCGGGGGCGCCGCCGCCGGAGACCGGCGTTTCGCACGACGACGGCGAAGACGACCCCGACGACCTCGTGCGCTACGCGCTCGAAAAGCTGACGTGAGCCGCCCCGGAGAAACGACGATCCGATGAATCAGAACATGATGCGCCAGCTGCAAAAGGTGCAGCAAGAGATGGCGAAGGCGCAGGAAGACATCCAGAACTACAGCGTCGAGGGCGCCGCGGGCGGCGGGGTCGTGACGGTGACGATCACCGGCGACTTTCGCGTGACGAAGGTGACGATCGGCAAGGACGCGCTCGATCCGGAGGATGTCGAGACGCTCGAAGATCTGGTCGTCGCCGCGTGCAACGACGCGCGCGCGAAGGCCGAGGCGTACGCCTCGCAGCGGATGGGCTCGGTCACCGGCGGGCTGAAGATCCCCGGGTTCGGTTAGCCCGGTCTCGGACAGCTCGAGAAGGTTACGTCATCCCGACCATCATCGCGGGCCCGGTTCAGGCCCTCATCAACGAGTTCAGCAAGCTGCCGACCATCGGGCCGAAGACCGCGGCGCGGCTCGTCTTCCACCTGCTCAACCGCCCCAAAGGTGACGCCAACGCGCTCGCCGACGCGATCGTCGCGCTGAAAGAGCGCGTGCGCCTCTGCGCGACGTGCTTCGCGATCACCGAAGAGGACCCGTGCGCGATCTGCGCCGACCCGCGGCGCGACGCGAGCCTCATCTGCGTCGTCGGCGAAGCGAAAGACGTCTTCGCGATCGAGCGCACGTCGGCGTACAACGGCCGCTACCACGTCCTCGGCGGGCTGATCTCGCCGATGGACGGCATCGGTCCCGCGCAGCTGCGCGTGCGCGAGCTCATCGACCGCGTCGCCGCCGAGCATCCGGCCGAGATCCTCGTCGCGACGAATCCGAACGCCGAAGGCGAGGCGACCGCGCTCTATCTGTCGCGCCTGATCGCGCCGAGCGGCGTGAACGTCACGCGCTTGGCGTACGGCCTTCCCATCGGCGGCGACCTCGACTACGCCGACGAAACGACGCTCGCCCGCGCCATCGAAGGCCGCCGCACGCTGTAGGCGCTACGTCAACGTGAGCGTTTCGCCGACGGCGATGTCGCCGGTGACGGTCACTTCGCAGTAGATGCCCATCACGTTGTCGCGGTCGTTCGCGATGCGGCGCAGCACGTCGGCGTTCTCTTCGCCGGTCGCGACGTCGTAGTTCGGGGTCACGCAGCGGTCGATCGTCGCGACGACGTCGAGCGTCGCGCCGCCGATCCGCAGCGTCGCGCCGACGAGGTCGGCCTCGCGCCGCGCGAACGCCGGGTCGGCGACGACGTAGAGGTTCGGGCGCCAGCGGAGCGGGTCGAGCGACGCGCCGAGCAGCGTCTCCACGTCGCGCACCCACAGGTCGAGCAGCACCGAGACGGGACGGGCGTCGAACCAGCGCGGACGCGCGCGGTCGAGGCCGACGTCGACGTGCCGGTCGCGCGCGTACGACGCGGCCGTCTCCGGGTCGCTCGTGAGGTGCAGCCGATTGTTCTCTTTGCCGCGATACGGCTTTCCGGCGCGGGCGTGCGTCGGCGTCTCGACCGTCAGTGCCGCGGTGCGATCGCCCTCGAGCCCGTCCGAAAGGACGGCGACGCGCTGCAGCGGCTCGGCCTTGAGGCTCTTCACGGGGTATCGCCACAGCGCCGCCAGCGTGCCGACCTGCATCCCCGGGGATTCGCTCCGCGGGCGCGCGAACGCTTCCGGCGCGTGCAGACCACGGTGCTGCGTCCCTTGGGTGCCGGAGAGCTCCTCGATCGCGCGGTGACGCTCTTCGTTCGGCGCTTCGTGCCGATCGCGCTCGTCGCGGCGGTCGTGCTGGTCCCGGTGCTCGTGCTGTCCGCGTTCATGGTGCAGTCCCCGGCCGACGTGCTCGGCCTCCTCGGGAATCTGGGCTCGGGCGCGAGGCCCTCGCCCGAGGTCATGCGAGAGCTGCGGGCAGCGGATACGAACGGCATCTGGATCACGATGGTCTCCGGTCTCGCGCGGCTGCTGCAGTGGAGCGCCCTGGTCGCCGTCGTCGCGGCCGCGTACGGCGGAACGACGATCAGCCTGCGTACGGCGTATCGGATCGGACTGCGGCGCTGGCTCGCGCAGCTTTTCGTGGCGATTCAATTCGCGATCATCTCGCTGCTCGCGTTCATCCCGTGGATCATGCTGTATCTCGCGCTCGTGTTCGCGCTGACGTTCATCACCGCGGTGGTGAAGGTGCTCGCGATCGCCGTCGTCGTCGCGGTCATCGGCGGGCTCGTCGTGGTGGCGCTCGCCGTGATCCTGGCAGGCTGGCTGTTCATCGCGTACTCACTCGCGACTATCGCGGTCGTGACGGAAGCGATGCATCCCGTCACCGCGGTCACGACCGGATTGAGCCGCGCGTTCGGGGCGTCGACGCGCTGGCGGAGCCTCGCCGCGGGGCTCATCGCCATCCTGCTCAACTTCGCGACGGCGCTCCCGATGGTCGCGGTCGGCGCGCTCTTGACCGAGCTGACGCACGTTCGCGCCGCGTACTGGGCGACGGTGGGCGTCGGCGATCTGCTGACGCAGTGCCTCATGGGGACGTTCCTCGTCGTCTACGCCGTCGACGTGCGGGTGCGCCGGGAGGGGATCGATCTGCTGCCGGCCGCCGAGGGCGGCGCGCTCGGCGTCGCGCCGGTCTAGGCGGTGGGCTGGCCGCACGGCGATCCGCGCGCCGTCGCGCGCGCGGTGCTGTCCGACCCGCGCTTCCACGTCGCGCAGCCGAAGGCGCACCGCACGATCTGGAACGCGATCGGCGACGCGCTCCGCACGCTGTGGAACTGGCTCGTCGGACCGCTGCGGCACGCGACGGGCAATCGCGCGCTGACGACGGCGATCGGCTTGGCCGTGCTCGCGGCGCTCGTCGCGGGCGCGGTGTGGGCGATCCTTCGATTCGCGCGCGTTGCGCGCGCCCGCGCCGCGGCTCGCGGACGCGCCGCCGCGCACGCCGCCGCCCTCGAAGACGGGTTGGACGCGGCGGCGTTGTACGCGCGCGCGCTCGACGCGCTCGCCGCGGGGCGGTTGCGCGAAGCGGCGGCATTGCTGTGGTCGTCCGCGTTGCGCGCGCTCGACGAGCGCGGACGCGTCGCGTTCGATCCGTCCCGCAGCCCCGGCGAGTGGCGGCGCGCCGTGCGCGATCCGGCGTTCGACGCGCTCGCGCGCGACGCGGTCGTCGCACTGTTCGGCGACCGCGACGTCGACGCGGCGCTCGTCAAACGGATGCGCGAATCGTACGCGCGCGTGGCCGCGCGATGAAGCGCGATCTCGTCGCCGCTGCGGCGATCCTCGCCGCGATCGTCGTCGCGACGCTGCTCGTCCCGCACGAGGAGCAGCGACCGGCGGTCGCGACGCGCGCGAGCACCGACTACCGACCCGGCGGGTACCGCGCGTGGTACGACGTCGCGGCACGTGAAGGGGTCGACGTCGTCCGCTTTCGCGAGCACCACGAGGCGCTGACACGGAGCGGCATCGACACGCTGATCGTCGCGTTTCCCGAGGGTCCCGCGCAGCTGGACTGGGACGCCGGCGAGGCGTCCGCTTTGCTGGATTGGGTGCGCGCGGGTGGGCGCATGATCGACGTCGGCGAGACCCCGCCCGCGGGCGAGGACGCGGAGAGCAGGCGCGACGTGATGCTCAGCGAGCCGGTCATCCTCGATCGAGCCCGTGGCCCGGCGGGTGCGCTCCGCGGGCCGTGGGCGTCGACGGTCGGGACGCTCGCCGCGCGGGGCGACCTGCGGATCGTCACGCGCAAGCACGCGCGCGCGCAAGTGCAGGCGCTGCTGCGCGACCGGGCCGGTGCACTCGTCGTCCGCTACCGCTTCGGGCAGGGCGAGATCGTCGGCGTCGCGAGCGCGGCGCCGTTCCAGAACGACGCGCTCGCGCGCGGCGACGACGCGCGGCTCGCCTACCTGCTCGCGCGTCCGCGCCGCGTGCACGGCGTGGTCGCGTTCGACGAAGCGATCCGGGCCGATCTGCTCGGACGGCCGTGGTATCGCGCGCTCGACGTGCCCGAGCTCGTCGCGCTCGCGTTCTGCGCGTTCGCCGGGCTGCTGTGGCTCGCGTACGGCATCGTCCCGCTCGGTCCACCGCACCGTCTCGAGCCGCCGCGCGAGCCGACGTCGGCCGAGTTTCTCGACGCGGTCGCGGCGCTGTACGGCCGCGCGCGCTCGCGCGGTCGCGCTCGCGACGCGCTCGTCGCGGAGGGACGGCGGCTGCTCGAGCGCGCCGCGCCGGCGCCGGAGACGGAGGCCCTGCGAACGCGGCTGTCGGAGGCGGCGTCCAGCGTCGTCGCCGACGATCGGACGCTGATCGCGGTCGCGGCGCTCGCGCACGCGATCCGGAAGGAGACGAAGACCACGATGGGCATCGAACGCACCGCCGCGCGCCGCGCGCGACGGTCTTCCGCGCGGATCGCGTAAGTGGACGCGATCGAACGGGACGACGCCGTCGCGGCGCTCGGGCCGCGGCTGCGCGCCGGGCTTTCGGCCGTCGTGGTCGGCGGCGACCGCGTCGCCTTCGGGCTGCTCGTCGCGCTGCTCGCCGGCGGTCACGCGCTCGTCGAAGGCGTGCCGGGAACGGCGAAGACGCTCGCGGTACGCGTGCTCGCGCGGCTGCTCGGGATCGCGTACGCACGCGTGCAGTTCACGCCGGATCTGATGCCGTCCGACGTGGTCGGGACGACGGTGTTCGACCAGCGCAGCGCGACGTTCTCGCTGCGCAAAGGGCCGGTGTTCACCAACGTGCTCCTGGCGGACGAGATCAACCGCACGCCGCCGAAGACGCAAGCCGCGCTGCTCGAGGCGATGGAGGAACGGCGCGTCACGATCGACGGCACGACGCACGATCTTCCCGCGCCGTTCATCGTCTGCGCGACGCAGAACCCGATCGAGTTCGAGGGCACCTACCCGCTGCCCGAGGCGCAGCTCGATCGCTTTCTCGTGCGCGTGCGCACCGGCTATCCTGCGCCGGCCGAAGAAAAAGACCTGATCGCCCGCGCGGTCGCCGGCTTCGACGCTCGCGACCTGGCCGCGGCGGGCGTGACGGCGCTCGCCGACGCGACGGCGCTGCAGGCCGCCCAGCGCGCGGTGCGCCGCGTGCATCTCGCCGAGTCGCTGCAAGCGTACGTGTACGACGTCGTCGCCGCGACGCGTACGTCGGCGGACGTCGCGCTCGGCGCCAGCCCGCGCGCCGCGCTCGCGCTCGTCGTCGGCGCGCAGGCCGCCGCGCATCTCGACGGCCGGAGCTTCGCGACGCCGGACGACGTGAAGGACGTCGCTCCGCTGGCCCTCGCGCACCGGCTCATCGTCCGCCCCGAAGCCGAGCTGGACGGGCTCACCGGGGACGACGTCGTGACGCGCGTGCTCGCGAGCGTTCCCGCGCCGGAGCGCTGATGCCGCGCATCGCGCCGCGCGGCGTCGCGGCGCTGGTCGTCGCGGGCGCGCTCGCGGCGCTGCTCGCGCGCGTCGAGCCCTGGGCGTACGCCGTCGCGACGGGCGCGCTGCTCTTCGCGCTGCTCGCCGCCTACGACGCGCTGCTGCTGCGCGGCCCGCTCGAGATCGCGCGCACGGTGCCGGCGCGCATCGCGCTGGGCCGCGCCGACGCGTTCGCGTACGAGATCGTCAACCGCACGCCGCGGGCGCGGCGCGTCGCGGTGGTCGAGGCGCCGGCGGAGCGGCTCGCGATCGATCCCGCGGAAGCACGTGCCGCGGTTGCGGCGCGCTCGCGCGCGACGGTGCGCATCCGCTTTGCGCCGCGCGAGCGCGGGCGCACGACGCTGCGCTCGTATCACGCGCGCGTGCAGTCGGCGCTCGGGATCGTCGAGCTGCGGCGCAACGTTTCGGCGCCCGTGCCGCTGCGCGTGCTGCCCGACCTGAGCGCCCTCGATGCGAGCGGCGACGTCGTCGCGCGCACGAAGCTGATGCAGGCGGGCTTGCGCCGGCTGCGGCTGCGCGGCGCCGGCGGTGAGTTCGCGAGCCTGCGCGAGTACGGTCCCGACGACGAGTTCCGCGCGATCGACTGGAAGGCGTCGGCGCGCCGCGGCCGGGCGATGGTCGCGACGTACGACGTCGAGCGCGCGCAGCAGATCGTTCTCGCGCTCGACGCCGGCCGGCTCATGGCGGCGCGGCTCGGCGAGCGGCGCAAGCTGGACTACGCCGTCGGCGCGGCGCTCGCGCTCGCCGCGATGGCCCGGCTCGCCGCCGACCGCGTCGGCGCGCTCGCGTTCGCCGCCGCGATGCTCGCGCGCGTGGCGCCGGGCGCGGGCGCCGCGCACGTCGCCGCTCTCACCGACCTGCTCTCCGACGTGGAGCCGCACGTCGAGGAGCCGGACTACGAGCGCGCGGTGCTCGAGCTGGACCGCACGCTGCGCCGGCGCTCGCTCGTCGTGCTCTTCACCGACATCTTCGATCCGATCGCGTCGAGCGCGGTGCTTTCCGCGACGGCGCTGCTCGCGAAGAAGCATCTCGTCCTCGTCGTGCTGATGAACGACGCGGCGATCGAATCGGCGCTGCGGGCGGAGCCGCGCCGCGCGGCGGACGCGTATCGCGCCGCCGTCGCCGCGACGCTCGCCGAAGAGCGTGCGCGCGCCGTCGCCTCGCTGCGCGAACGCGGGATCCTCGTCGTCGACGTGCCCGCGGCGGAGCTGACGCTCGCGCTCCTCGACGCCTACGTCGACGTCAAGACGCGCGGTCTGCTCTGACGTCGCCGCGGCCCGCACCGAACAGATACGCGACGAGCGCGACGGCGGTGAGGATGCCGATGGCGTCGCGCGCGGCGATCGGCAGCCGCTGCGGCGAGACGAAGCCTTCGATCGTCCCCGCGACGCATAGCAGCAGCGCGACGCCGAGCACGAGCGTCGCGGCGCGGCGGGCGGCGACGACGAGCGCGTCGCGCCTGCGCAGCCGTCCGGGGCGCAGGAACCCGCCCGCGATCAGCAGCCCGGCGCCGCCGGCGATCTGGATCGCGGTCAGCTCGATGACGCCGTGCGGCGCGATCGTCGCCCAGAAGTCGGCGCCGAACCCCGCTTTCGTGTAGAGCGCGGCGAGCGCGCCGACCATCAGGCCGTTCGTCAGGATGATCCATCCCGTGACGAGGCCGCCCGTCATCCCGCCCGCGAACGCGATCGCCGCGACGCGCACGTTGTTGGTGATGATCGTCGACGCCGCGAGCGGCGAGTTCACGCGGTCGAAGCCGAAGTTCGTGTCGTGCAGCGGCCGGTCGAGCGGCGGGATCGGCACGCCGGGGACCAGCGCGTGCACGTTCTGCGGATCGGCGGCGACGGAGGCGAACGCGACGAGCGCGGCGATCACCGTCACCGCGATGCAGGCCACGATCGGCGCCCACGAGCGGCGCACCTCGCGGGGGAAGTCGCGCAGCACGAAGCCGCCGAGCCGGCTCCAGCCGCTGCGCGCCGCGGCGACGTAGACGACCGCGTGGGCGCGCGCCGTGAGCCGGTTGAGGTGCTCCACGATCGCGGCATCCTCGCCGCGCGCACGCGCGATCGCGAGATCGCTCGTGGCGGCGCGATACGCCAGCGCGAGCTCGTCGATCTCATCGGCCGGGAGCGAGCGAATCCCGCGCGCCGCGGCGCGATCCGCGAGCGCGGCCAGCCGGTCCCAGCGCGCGCGGCGCGCGATCACGAAACGCCGTTCGCGCATCGTCTCAGGCTTCGCGAAAGAGCGGGACGCCTCTTTGCGCGAACTGGCGCGCATGGAGCGCAGCGTCGAGGTCCGGACCGGGGAAGCGGTCTCGATCCGCTACGAGCTGGCCGGCCTGGGAAGCCGCTTCCTCGCCGTCGCGATCGACACGCTCGCGCAGCTGCTGCTCGTCGTGGTGATCTCGGTCGCGTTCGCGCTGGCCGGAACGGCGGTCGAGCGCGTGCTCCCGCGCTCCGTCATCGGCCCCTGGATCGTCGCGATCTGGGTCGCGGTGCTGTTCGTCGTGACGATCGGCTGGTTCATCGTCTTCGAGATCTGGTGGTCCGGCCGTACGCCCGGGAAGCGCGCGATCGGGATCCGCGTGCTGCGCGACGGCGGGTTGCCGATCGACGCCGGTGCCGTCGTCATCCGCAACCTCGTGCGGCTCGTCGAGATGCTGCTCGTCGCGTACGCCGCCTCGGCCGTCAGCACGCTGCTCTCGAAAGAGAACAAGCGGCTGGGCGACTTCGCCGCCGGCACGATCGTCGTCCGCGACCGGGCCGACCCCATCCCCGATCTCGACGCCTATCTCGAGCGCCGGGCGCGCCCGGACACCGGGCTGCGCGAGGACGACCGCGTCCTCATCGAGCGCTTCCTGGCCCGCCGCGCCTCGCTGGAGCCGCACGCGCGCTCGGTCCTCGCCTCGCAGATCGCCGAGAAGGTTCGCCCGACGCTGAACGCCTCGTACGGCGGCCTCGACGACGAGCAGCTGCTGGAGTGGCTGGTCGAGCGCTGAGGCTCGCGGGCGCGTCGCCCCGCGTCGCGCCCGAGCGGTCAGCGCGCCGTGCCGTTGCCGCCGGAGGCGCCGTTGTTGCCGCCGCGGATGCGCGCCAGCATGTCGCGCGCGAAGGTCATCGCCGACGCTCTCGCCTCTTCGTAGACGCGCGCGGCGTCCTCGACGCCCATCTGGCGGCCGTTGCGGTAGTAGTACGACACGCCTTCGCCGACCACGACCGTGCCGGCGTACGCGATCGCGGACTTGATGAAGATCCCGCCGACGGGGATGAAGCCGGACAGCTCGCGCGCCAACGCGCGCCAGCCGAACCCGCCGCCGACGACCGGCAGCAGCTCGAGCATCTGCGAGAGATCGGGATCGCGCCCGTAGGCGGCGCCGATGTTCAGCATCAGCGTCATCTGGATCCCGGTGATCGCGAACATGTCGGCGCCCGACGCGAACGCGCCGAGCACGACGCCGAGCACGGGCACGTGGTCGATCACGGCGCTCGCGCCCGCCACCTTCAAGGCGTTCATCGCGGCGTCGCGCGTGAGCTTCGCCGCGACGACGTCGCGCAGCGTGGGCAGCTGCCGGCCGACGGCGACCTCCAGCCCTTTGCAGCAGTCGACGAGATGCGGCAGGAACCGCCCGGCGAGCGGCTGGTAGGCGAGGCGGTCGACGACGTACTCCTCGGCGCCGCCCGCCGGCGGCGCCTGGATCGGCCCGCTGGTCGCCGTGATGCCGGGCTCGACGATCAGCACGAGGACCGGCAGCTTCAGCGCGACGAGCTTCTCGAGCCCCAGCGCCCCGCGGTCGGTCGCGCGCGCCACGCAGATCACCGCGCGGGCGTCCGTCGTGTCGACGGCGCGCTCCACGTCGAGGGTCTCGAGCGTCGCCGCGGCCTCCGGCGGGATCGTGTCGCCGGGGTGCCCCGCGAGAAGCAGCCGCCGCAGCTCGCTCATGAGCCCCGGGTCGCCGCAGAGGAAGAATTTGAACGGACGGCGCGCGCCGGCGTGGACCGCTCCGACGTTGAGCGAGCCCCGCAGACGTTCGAAGACCGCCGCGGCGGACGAGGCATTCACGGTACGCTCCTACCCCGTCCGGCCGAGCGGGGTTACGTCATCCCGCGAGCTTCCTTGTCCGGGTCGTCCATGTAGTCGAGCCAGATGAGCCCGAGGAAGATCTCGAGCGACTGCGCGTACATGCCGCGCGCGTTCGCCAGGTCGACGATGCTCTTGCCGGTCGCCTTCGATTCGGCGAGGATCGCCTGCGGCGCGGCGTTCGTGTCGGCACCGACGATCACGGCCGCCGCGACGTCGCCGGGCGTGAGATCCTGCGCCTCGAGCGTGTCGTAGCTCGGGCCGCCGGTGTGGAAGCGCAGGTCCAGCGCGTGCTGCAGCGTCGCGTAGCGATCGGGCGACTCTTGCAGGCCGAGCATGTCGATCTGCGTCTCCAGCTGGCGCGCGCGGGCCATGTTGAAGAGCTGCGAGGCCTGCGCCGCGCCGACCGCGGCCTTGTTGAGCGAGTCGACGGCCTTCGTCATCGCCGGCTCGATCGACTGATAGTCGAACTGCTGGATGTCGCCGGTGCGGTCGAGGCGCGCGTGCTGCAGCGTGTGCACGAAGCGGTCGAGATCGCCGAGCCCGACGTCGAGCAACGCGAGGGAGGCGCGCGCGGCGTCGACGCCGCGCACCATGTCGCCGTCGGCCGCCGCGATCGACGCCAGCATCTTCGGATACGTCGGGAACGTCGCGAGCGCTTGGGGCGGCGGCGCGTCGAGCTTCACCGGCGCCGCGAGCTGGTTCAGCATGTCGCGGTTGTCCTTGAGCAGGCCGCCTTCTTTGTTCCGCTCGAGCGACCCGACGCCGCCGATGGTCTCCGACGCCTTGCCGACCGCGGTGTCGAGCGACTTCGACATCGTGTTGATGTTGTGCATCAGCGTGTCCAGACGCGTGTCCTTGCGCGGCTGGACGCTGCCGAGGTTCGGCATGCCGTAGACGATGTTCTCGATGCGCGCCTTCACCTGCTTGATCTGGTCGAGCCCTTGCTGCCGGCGGGACGCGATCGCGGTCGCCGCCTGCGTCTGATCGTTCTGCGCCGCCGTCACGGCGTCGCGCAGCGGCTGGAGATCGGGATGGAGCAGGTCGAGGCGCCGCTCCGCCTCGCGCAGGTCCTTGATGCGCACGTCGGCGAGCGCTTTCGCTTCGGGCGACTCCTTGGCGGCCGCGGCGGCGAGGTTCTGCTCGCCTTTCGACACCTGCCCGATCGCGAGCTGGGCCTGGCCGAGATCGAACTGCGCCGTCGCGTCGTCGGGCCGGCGCTTGAGGATGTCGGCGAACTTCAGCGCGGCGATGTTGTAGCGCGCCGTGTCGAGATCGTGGATCGCCTGCGCGAGCTTTTCGTCGTCGGTGCGCAGCGCGGGGTTCAGCTGCGGGTCGCCGCGCAGGTTGGCGAGGCGCTTGTCCGTGAACGGGTGGTCGGCGAGGTACTTCGAGACGGCGTCGTGCGACTCGCGCTCGGTCGCGCCGAGGTGCTCCATGAACGTGTACATCGCGTCGGGATCGTAGCCCGCGCGCGTCATGAGCATCAGCCCGTACTTGTCGGCTTCGTTCTCGTCGTCGCGCGAGATGCGCGCGAGCATTCCGGCCTCCGCGAGCTGGCCGAACTGATAGATGATCGGCGAGAACATCGCGCCGATGGTGAAGAGAACGTTGAGGATCGACGCCTTGTTGTTCGAGGTCACCGCATGGCGGCGCTCGATGTGGCCGGTCTCGTGGCCGAGCACCCCGGCGAGCTCGTCGTCGCTCTGGACGAAATCCAGCGTCCCTTCGTTGACGTAGATGTACCCGCCCATCGTCGAGAAGGCGTTGATGTCCGAGACGTCCAGGATCTTGATCGAGTACGGCACGTCCTTGCGCGCCGTCTGCGCCCACAGCTTGTTCGTGATGTCGTTGACCCACTGGTTGAGCAGCGGGTCGGTGACGATCACCGTGCTGTCGGTGATCTGCTTGTCGTAGTTCTTGCCGATCTGGATCTCTTGAGCGGTGTTGAGCGCGAGCGCGGGTGCCGGGATGCTGGCACTCATCATCGCGATGATAACGGCGATGACGGCGATACGACGGAACGGCATCATGACGAGCTTCCTCGAGGGGCGCCGGACGGGGTTCGGCCGGAGCGCGTTGATTCGACCTCGGACCCCAGCTTTCCACCAGCTCAGCGTCAAATCTGTGGGACGGCTGTGGACAACGAAAGTTTCCCGTGCAATGCGTGTGGACGGCGCAGGGCGCCGTTTCGAGGCATCGGAACGGGCGCGGATGATCAAGGAGGGGCGCCGATGAGCACCGTGCGCGGGCGCGGACGCAGTCTCGAAATCGAAGTCGACCGGGCCCTCGGAGCAGCCGCCGAGGAGCTGCGCGCGCAGTTCGGCGCGCGCCCCGAGTTCTACCGCGGAAGCCGGGCCGTGGCCAATCTCGGGATCCTGGAGCCGCGGGCCGAGGAGATCGCCGCCTTCCGCGACGCGCTCTCCGAGTTCGGGATCACCCTCGACGGGCTCAGCGGGGTCGAGGCGATCGCGCCGGCCGCGGCGGATCTCGATCTGGCTTACCTCGGCACGGCAAGCGTCGGGGACGTCGCGGTTCTGCCGCGACGGCGCGAGCGCGAGGTCGTCCTCTCCGACCACGCCCGCTCGCTGGTGGCCGACTTCGCGGGCGCCCGCGCCGACATGGCGCGGCGGCGGAAGGACCCGCCCCGCGTCGCGAGCGGCGTCGCGAGCGCCGGCGTCGCGCTCCCGCACGGCCCGGCGCGCGGCATCCCGGTCGGCATCTCCACCCTCTACCATCGCGGAACGCTGCGCGGCGGGCAGGCCCTGCACAATCTGGGCAACCTCGTCGTCGTCGGCGACGTGAACCCCGGCGCCGAGCTCGTCGCCTCCGGCGACATCGTCGTCTTCGGCGCGCTGCGCGGCGTCGCGCACGCGGGCGCCCAAGGCGACCGCGGCGCGCGGGTGATCGCGCTCGAGCTGGCGCCCACGCAGCTTCGCATCGCGACCATGATCGCGAGCGGCGCGGCCGATGCGAAGCCGCGCGGCCCCGAGCACGCTTCGATCGTCGACAACCGGATCGTCGTCGTCCCCTTCAACCAAGCCGACCTTCGGAAGGAGATGCAGGCATGAGCGCCCGGCGCATCGTCGTCACGAGCGGGAAAGGCGGCGTCGGCAAGACGACCACCACCGCGAACCTCGGCGCAACGCTCGCGAAGCGCGGCCATCGCGTCGTCCTCGTCGACGCCGACATCGGGCTGCGCAATCTCGACCTCGTGCTCGGCGTCGAGAAGCGCATCGTCTTCGATCTCGTCGAGGTGGTCGAAGGGCGCTGTCAGCTCCGGCAGGCGCTGATCAAGGACAAGCGGCTCGAGAACCTCTCGGTGCTGCCGGCCGCGCAGACGCGCGACAAGACCGCGATCAGCGAGCTGCAGTTCGCGAAGGTGGTCGACGAGATCGCGGCGTTCTCCGACTACGTGCTGATCGATTGTCCGGCGGGGATCGAGCACGGCTTCCGCAACGCGATCGCCGGCGCCGCCGAAGCGATCGTCGTGACGACGCCCGAGGTCAGCGCGATCCGCGATGCCGACCGCGTGATCGGCAAGCTGCACGAGCGCGGTCTGCCGATCCGCCTCATCATCAACCGGATCCGCCCCGAGATGGTGCGCTCGGGCGACATGCTCTCGGTCGACGACGTCACCGACATCCTCTCGGCGGAGCTGCTCGGGATCGTCCCCGACGACGAAGAGATCATCGACACGACGAACCGCGGCGAGCCGGTCGCGCTCATCGCCGAGGCGCGGCTCGCCGTCATCTACGACAAGATCGCCCGGCGTCTCGAGGGCGAGCTCGTTCCGTTCACCACCTTCTCCACGCCCGGGTTCTTCGGGCGGCTCTTCCGCAAAGCGGGTTAAGGGAGACCGGGATGCACGAGATGATCGAACAGCAGCCTCCGCCCGCCGGCCGAGCCGAGCCGGCCCTTGAGGAGCGCTCGTCCGACGACGACCGGCTGACCGTCGTCCCGTTACCGGAAGCGGAAGCCGGTCCTTCGCCGGCGAGCGCCGGCGAAGCGAGCGCCGTGCCGGAATCCGCGGTCGCCGAGGCGCCCGCGGCGGCCGCGGTCCCGCGCGTGCGCGGCCGCGCCATCGTCGTGACGAGCGGCAAGGGCGGCGTCGGCAAGACGACGACCACCGCGAACATCGGCGCGGCGCTCGCCGCGACCGGCGCGAGCGTGGTGCTCGTCGACGCCGACGTCGGACTGCGTAACCTCGACATCGTCATGGGGCTCGAGGCACGCGTCCGGAATCACGTGCTCGACGTGCTCGAAGGGAAGGCGACGCTCGAAGAGTCGCTCGTCTCCGACAAGCGCGTTCCCTCGCTGAAGCTGCTTGCCGCGGCGCAGACGCGCGAGAAGGACGACGTCGACACCGCCGCGTTCCGCGACCTCATCTCGTCGCTGCGCGACCGCTTCGACTACGTGCTGATCGATTGCCCGGCCGGGATCGAGAAAGGCTTCAGCAACGCGATCGCAGGCGCCGACGAAGCGCTGATCGTCTGCACGCCCGAGGTGTCCGCGGTGCGCGACGCCGATCGCGTCGTCGGGCTGCTCGGCGACGAGCGCTGCGTCAAGCTCATCGTCAACCGGCTGCGCCCGGCGCTCGTGCGTAAAGGCAAGATGCTCTCGGTCGACGACGTCAACGGCATCCTGCGCTTGCCGCTGATCGGCATCGTCGCCGACGCGCCGGACGTCATCGTCTCCACGAACCGAGGAGAGCCGGTCGCGCTCGATCCGGTGTCGCCGGTCGGCGAAGCCTACCGGCAGATCGCGCAGCGGATCGCGGGGACGCTCGAGACGCCGCCCGAGATCCCGCGCGAAAAGACGTTCTTCGAAAAGCTGTTCGGGGGCCGCAACTGACGTGTTCGATTTTCTCTCGAAATTCTTCGGACGCCCGGCGTCGAGCGCGACCGCGAAAGAGCGCCTGCGGCTGGTGCTGCTCTCCGACCATCTGTCGCTCGCGCCCGACGTCGTCGAGTCGCTCAAGCACGACCTGATCGAGGTGATCTCGCGCTACGTCGAGGTCGACGTCCCGAACTGCGACGTCACGTTCGAGCAGCGCGAGCACGAGGTCGCGATGCTCGCGAACATCCCGATCCTCTCGATCAACAAGCGCACGCCTCCGCCGGCGCCGCCGCGCCCGCCGGCGGGACCGCCGCCCGAGCGCGCCCCCGAACCGGTCGCGCAGCCCGCCCCGGCCTTCGAGCCGCTCGGAATCGGGGCCGCCCCGTTCACCGCGGTCCCGCAGCCGTCGGGAGCAGTTGCGACGGCGGACGCCGCTCAGCGCGCAGACGCGATACCGGCATCGACGCCGCGATCGCAAGCAGCGACCGACGCGGTCGTCGACGCATCTTCGCCGAACTCGCTCGCATCGAACCATGCGCCGGCCGGTGCCGATCTCGATCGGCATACGCCGCTGAGCAAGCAGTCTTCGACGCAGAACGCTCCCGGCGCGAAGTCGGGACGTCGGCGGCGCCGTAAGGCGGGCGGCGCGCTGACCGGCCAGACGGCGAAAGCGGGGTAGGCTCGGCCGCTGGCTTGTCACGTTTTTCTATAGTATAATGCTACAGACTTGGGTGAATCCGTTGTAGCGCAGGTCCGCGCTTACATCCGACGGCTTGACCCCGGAACGGTATTCACTCCGTCCGAGCTGGTGCACGCTCGCCTTGGCTCCGCGCAAGCGGTCCGGCAGGCGATACGCAGGCTCGCCGTTGACGGAGCCATACGCCGGCTCGCTAAGGGCTACTATGACGTGCCGCGCGTGAACCCGCGCATCGGTCCGCTCGCTCCGACCACGGAAGCCGTGATTTCGGCGCACGCGCGGAAGACCGGTGCGACCATCGAGCCCACTGAAATGGCCGCCGCGAATACATTGGGGCTAACGACGCAGGTTCCGGCGCAGCGTGTCTACCGCACCGATTCGTTTCCGCGCGAGCTGCGTATCGGCGGTCACCGCATCAAGCTGCGGACCGCTGGACCCCGAGCGCTCGCGCGTGACGCCGGTCCTGCGGACCTCGTCATCGATGCGCTACGCGCCATCGGCAACCGGCACGTTTCCGACGCTGACATCGGAAAGCTCCGTGACTTCGTCCGGAAACACGATCTTTCGAATGAACTCGCGCAGCGCTCGCAGCGTGTCCCTGCATGGATGTTGCCGTTCATCGACCAGATTCTGAAACCGTAGCTATGGACGAGGTCGCATCTCTTGCGCCGGCGGAGCGGCGCGACGTCTTCGCGGAAGCGGCGCTGCGAATGGGCGTCGACATCACGGGCGCTCCTTGGACGAGGCATGTGCGCGCTACGTCCGCCACAGCTTGGCGCCGGCGCTACGCACGTCGTTCGCGGGAAAACTCGGTGTTGGCGGTTGGGATCTCAACGTCGACCCGGATGACCGCTACGGCCATACGCTGCTCTTTCGTTATCCGAGCAGCGCGCCGGAAATCGCGCACTCGTACATTCGAGAGCGCGTGAAGATCGAGCTGGGGTGGCGCGCTGCAGCCGAGCCGAGCGAGATACGGACGTTCCGGCCGTATGCCGCAGAGCAGTTTCCGGATGCGGTTCGCGATGCGGCCGTGACGTGCGTCGCGTTGACTCCCGCTCGCACGTGTTGGGAAAAGGTGACCGCGCTTCACGCAGAGAGCTTCCGAACGCTCTTGCCGCGCTTCTTTTCGCGCCACTATTCCGACGTTGCCACGATGTTCGGCACCGCGGTCGGCGCAAGCGCCGCACGGGATCTTTCGATACTGGAAGACGTCAGACGCTACAAAGACCGCTATTACCGCGCGAGCTGGGCGCGCTACGATCTCGCCGTCCCGGGGTCGCTCGTGCTCGTTCCGAGTGACGACCACTTGCGGCAGCTCGCTTCCGACTATGCGGAGATGCGGGTCATGTTCTTCGAACCTCCTCCTCCGTTCCGGACGGTCGTTGCCGAGCTCGCGCGGCTCGAGTCTCAGATCAATAGGCGCTAGCAGCCGAGCCCCTGCGGCGGAGGCTGCCATCGCTTCCGCGAACGCCGTGCGGCGTGGATCGGCCCTGGTACACGCGGTTCAATTGGCCGCTCGCCGTCGCTCCCGTGCTGGTCACCCTGCTCGGCATCCTGTTCATCCGGTCCGCGACGCTGCACGCGCACTACGCGGCGGACGAGTGGCGCAAGCAGTTCATCTACGCCGGCATCGGGGTCGCGATGATGATCGGCGCGGCATGGGTCGATTATCGCGTCTGGCGGCGCTGGGCGTTGCCGCTGTATCTGATTACGCTGGCGCTGCTGCTGTTCATCGCCTTCAAGGGGCATTCGGCGCTCGGCGCGGCACGCTGGATTCAGCTCGGCCCGTTCCAATTCCAGCCGTCGGAGCCGGCGAAGGTCGTCATCGCGATCGCGCTCGCCGCGCTTCTGTGCCGCGGCACGTACCGGAAAATCCAGGAGATCATCCTCCCGCTCGTCGTCGTCGCAATCCCGGCCGTGCTGATCCTCAAGCAGCCGGACCTCGGCACGACGCTCGTCATCGGCGCCATTCTCACGGCCGAGCTGTACATCGGTCTTCCGAACTTGTTCGACTTCGGTTTGTATGTCGGAACCATCGTCGCGGCGGCCGCGTACGTGCTGACGAGCGAGCATCTGCTCAAGCCGTTCCAGCGCGCGCGGCTGCTCGTCTTTCTCGATCCGAAGCTCGATCCGGAAGGCGTCGGCTACAACCTCAACCAGTCGAAGATCGCCGTCGGCAGCGGCGAGTGGTTCGGGAAAGGCCTCTACCACGGGACGCAGACCCAGCTCGCGTTCGTCCCGGAGAACTCCCGCGACTTCATCTTCACCGCGCTCGGTGAGGAGTGGGGCTTCATCGGCGCGTTGCTGCTGATCGCGCTCTACACGGTGACGATCGCGTCGGCGCTGCGGTCGATCTTCGCGGCGAAAGATCGCTTCGGCGTCCTGCTCGCCGTCGGCCTCATCGCGATGCTCGCCTTCCACATGATCGTGAACATCGGCATGACGATCGGGATCATGCCGATCACCGGCATCCCGCTGCCCTTCATGTCGTACGGCGGCAGCGCGCTGATGACGGACTACGTCGCGGTGGGAATCCTGCTCAACATCGTGCTGCAGAAAGACGCCCTGGTGTTCGGCGACGACGCCGCCCGTCGCGCATAGCAGGTGAAGTGACGATGAACGGCCACCGCCCGGAAGACGAAGACCCGCCGCTCGACCGGCTCGAGCGCGCCAGCCGCGAGGTCGAGACGCTCGCCGCGGAAGCGGCGCTCGGTCTGCGGACCATGGGCGGCTGCATCGGCGCCCGCAATCGCCTCGAGGTCGTGAAGCAGCGCCTCAAGATCGCCCTCGACGAGCTGGCAAGCCTCCCGGAGAATCCGGACGACATCACCGACGAGTGATCCCTTCGAACGCCCGCGGTGCCGCCGGCGAAAGCCTTACTCGATCGCCGGCCATAGTTCGGTTTCCGTTGAAAACCGAAATAAGCGCGGGGCAAAAAGCCCGCCACCTGCCGTAGCGGTGGGCTGAGCAAGCGACATTCGCTGCCGCCGGGACCGGGGCGTGCCGCACCAGAGGACCGCGGCGGGCCCTTCCGGAACAGCCAGCCTGAGAGCACTCCGTTAGCGGTCGCGCCGATCGAAAGAGGCGGCGTTGGATCGTGCGGATGCGTTCAAACAAGCTTTTGATCGAATTTTAGGGACGAGAGCGTCCGCCCGCGGTGCCCGCTCGATGACGCAGAGCGTCGTCGCGATGTGCGCGCGGACGACGGCCGCCGACGTCCGGGAGAGGCCACCCTACTTTGTCGACCGATATCCTGATCTCGAGCGATCCGTGGGAGAACCGCGTCGCGATCCTCGAGGACGGTCGTCTCGCGGAGATCTACGTCGAGCGCGAAGAGCGCGTGATCGGCTCGATCTACAAAGGGAAAGTCGTCAACGTCCTGCCCGGGATGGGCGCGAGCTTCGTCGACATCGGACTGGGACGCAACGCGTTCCTGTACGTCGACGACATCAACAAGACGCCGCTGAACATCGGTGACGTCGAGATCACGTCCGGCCGCAGCGGCTACACGATCACCGAGAAGGTCAACCGCGGCGACGACGTCCTCGTGCAGATCGTCAAGGAGCCGCGCGGGCTGAAGGGCGCGCGCGTCTCGACGAACATCTCGCTGCCGGGGCGCTACCTGATCCTCATGCCGACCGGCAAGTTCAGCGGCGTCTCGCGCAAGATCGAGTCGGCCGCCGAGCGCGAGCGGCTCAAGACCGTCATGAAGGCGATCCGTCCCGAAGGGATGGCGACCGTCGTGCGCACCGCGGCCGCCGGCGTCTCGAACGCCGAGCTGATCGCCGACCTCGGCGTGCTGATCCGGATGTGGCACGGCATCCTCGAGCAGTACAAGCGCATTCCGGCGCCGGCGCTGCTGCACAAGGACATGAACCTCGTCTACAAGACGGCGCGCGACTTCATCACGCCCGAAGTCAACCGCGTGCTGCTCGACGACGAGACCGAGACGGAAAACGTCCGCGACTTCATGCGGCTCCTCGGGCCGCAGTACGTCGAGCGCATCCAGTACTACGAGCACGGCAAGCGCCTCTTCGCCGACTTCAAGATCGACGAAGAGATCTCGCGGCTGATGAAGCCCACGGTGAAGCTGCCGTCGGGCGGCTCGATCGTCATCGAGTCGACCGAAGCGCTCACCGTCGTCGACGTCAACTCCGGCAAGTTCACCGGCGGCAAGAACCTCGACGACACGATCGTCCGCACGAACGTCGAAGCCGCCGCGGAGATCGCGCGCCAGGTGCGCCTCCGCGACATCGGCGGGATCATCGTCTGCGACTTCATCGACATGTCGTCGGAGAAGGACCGCAACCGCGTCATCGAAGCGCTGCAGGAGGGTCTGCGCAAGGACCGCACGCGCTCGACGATCCAGTCGTTCTCGCCGCTGGGACTGCTCGAGTTCACCCGCAAGCGCGTCGGCAAGGACCTCGGCCAGCAGCTGCGCGGCAAGTGTCCGACGTGCGAGGGGCTCGGCAGCGTGATGTCGCCGGAGTCGGTGGCGATCGAAGCGTTCCGCGAGATCGCGGCGCACAAGAACGGCACCGCGCACCACGTGCACATCGCCGCGTCGGCCAGCGTCGCCGCGCAGGCGGAGTACTGGTACGAGGACGAGCGCCTGCAGCTCGCCGAGAAGATCGGCGCGCCCATCGACGTCTACGTCGACCCGGCCGTGCACCCCGAACGCCCGCGCGTGCTGTTCGACGGCGAAGCGTCGCAGCCGTTCGCGCCGATCCGCGTCGGCGACGAGTTCGACGTCGAGCTGCTGAACGTTCGGCTTCCCGTCGCGACGTCGGCGGCGGCGGTCGTCGCGGGCCGGCTCATCGAAGTCGAGAACGCCGCGAACGCGATCGGCAAGACGATCCGCATCAAGATCATCGACGTCGACGGCAGCGACATCCTCGCCGAGCCGCGCTTCGCGATCGGCAGCGCCGCGGCGCAAGCCGCCGGCGAAGGCCGCAAGCGGCGCCGCCGCGGCGGACGCGGCCGCAAGCCGCTCACCGCGCAGGAGCAGAGCGAAGAGCTGCGCGAGCTGGCCGAGGAAGCCCAGAAGGGCGTCGGCGGCCGGACCTCGATCGGCATCTCCACCACGGAAGAGGTCGTCGCGAAGACCGCGGCCCCGAAGACGATCGCTCAGAAGGCGGCCGACGGCGCGGTCGCGCTCATGCCGGGCGAGGTGCTCTCCGGGGCACGGGTCGGCGGGGTGCTGCCCGGCGAGAAGCTGTCCGGCGACCGCGTCGCCGCGGGCGAGCTCGGGGTCCGTCCGCCGGTCACGCCGGCCGCCGCGGCGGCCGCAGCCGGCCACGGCGACGACGCCGAGGGACGCGAAGAGGGCGGGCATCGCCGCCGTCGCCGCCGCCGCGGACGCGGCGGGCGCGGCACCGGCGAAGCCGCCGCGAGCGTCGGAACGGGAACCGCCGCCGCCGCGACGGCGGGCGCGCCGGGACGGCACGAAGCCGGACGCGGCGTCGCGACCATCGACGCGGACGTCGACGAGGGCGAAGAAGACCAAGCCGATGCGGTCGCAGGCGAGAACGGCGCCGGCGTCGCGGGCGACGGCCAGGGCGAGCGCAAACGCCGCCGCCGGCGCCGCCGCCGCCGCGGACGCGGCGGTGCGGGCGCGGGCGACGGGCAGGCCGGCCAGCCGCTGGCGGCCGGCGAGGTGCAGCCGCAGGCCGTCCCCGACCGCCACATCTTCCGCGTCGGCGCCGACGGCGCGGCGCAGCCCACCGGCGAGACGGCCCCGCCGGCGCCTTCCCGCGCGCTCGCGCCGTGGAACCGCCGCCGGGGCGAAGTCGCGGTCGAGCCGCCCCCGCCGGTCATCACACCGCCGCCGGAGAAGTCCGAACCGGTGAAGGCCGCGCGCCCGTCGCGCCGCCACCGCACTCCCGAGGAACGCGCGCTGGCCTACGGAGGCCGTCTCGAAGCGCCTCCGCCGGTCCCGGCGCTCCCCGCCGGCGCCCGTCAGGGCGACGAAGCCGCCGCCGCAGCGGGGCCGGGTCGTGGGCGGGGCCGAGGAGGCCGCACGCAGGACGAGCAGCCCGCCGGCACGGCCGAACGCGTCACCAAGGCGCTCGCCGATACGGCGGTCGCCGCGGTCAGCGCCGCGACGCGCCGGCTCGCCGACGCCGCCGCGACGGTTCTCGGCGCCGGATCGCAGCCGGCGGAAGAGCCGGAAGCGGACGACTCCGCCGGCGCTGCCGCGCCGAAGCGGACGACCCGCACGCGCAAGAGCGCTGCCGCAGCGCCGTCCACGGCGAAGGCCAAGAAGTCGACGACCACGCGTGCGGCCGGGGCGAAGAAGTCCGGCTCGCCGCAGGCGGCCGCGGCGAAGAAGGCTCCCGCGCAGGCGGCGCCCGCGAAGAAGGCCCCGGCGCAGGCGACCGGCGTGAAGAAGGCCGCTTCGCAGACCGCGGCGGCGAAGAAGACGCCCGCGCAGGCGGCGGGCGCGAAGAAGGCGCCGGCGCGCAAGGCGACCGCGGAGGAGGCGGGCGCAGCGAAAGCGCCTGCCGCGAAGAAGGCGCCGGCACGCAAGGCGACGGCCGCCAAGAAGACGGCGACGGCTCGCAAGAAGCGCTGATCCGCCGTACCGCCGCAACGAAAGACGCCCGCATCACTGCGGGCGTCTTTTTCGTCTCCGCCTCCGCCGAGGCGGCTCGCCGTTCGCCGCGCACCGGCGCGACGGCGCTGCGCGGTTACCGCTGCTGCGAGGGGGCGGGCGGGGTGCCGGTGGTCGTGCTGACGTCGATCCGGCCGTCGATGTAGCTCAGCGCCGCTTCGAGCTGCGGGTCGGACTTCGGATCGCGGAAGCGGATCCCGGCGGTGTCCTTCGGCAGCACGCTCTGGATGTCGGGCTGGATGCCGACGCTGTTGATGTCGCGGCCTTTCGGCGTGAAGTAGCGCGCGGTCGTGATCTTCACCGCCGAGCCGTCGCGCATCGGGAAGATCGTCTGCACGACGCCCTTGCCGAACGTCTTCGTTCCGACGATCTTGCCGACGCCGCTGTCCTGGATCGCGCCGGCGGTGATCTCCGACGCCGATGCGGTGTACTGGTCGACGAGCACCGCGAGCGGGCGCGGCGGGATCGCGTCGTTCTCGGCGTCGTACTCGGTGTCGACGCCGGAACGCGACTGCACGCTGACGATCGGGCCGCTCGAGATGAACTTCGACGACACGTCGATCGCCGCGTTGAGGTAGCCGCCGCCGTTGCGGCGCAGGTCGAGCACGTAGGCCTTCGCGCCTTCGCTGTCGAGACGCTTCAGCGCGTTGTCGAGCTCCTGGCCCGTCGACTGCCCGAACACCGCGAGCTGGATGTAGCCGATGTCGTTCGGCAGCATCTTCGCGAACACGCTGGGCTCGTGGATCTCGGCGCGCGTGATCGTCACCGGCGCGAGCAGCTTGCCGTCGCGCTGGATCGTCACGCTCACCTTCGTGCCGGGATCACCGCGGAGAGCCGCGGAGATCTTCTTCGTCTGCACGTCGGGGTTCGTCGTCGTGCCGAGGATCGAGGTGATCGACTTGCCGTCGACCGCCGTGATCATGTCGTCCGCCTGCAGGCCGGCCTTGTCGGACGGGCCGTCGAGGATGACGTTCTGCACGTGCAGGTTCTTCGTCTTCGCGTCGATGTCGTACGAGATGCCGATGCCGCCGAACGAGCTGCCGTCGAGCCCTTCGTTCAGCGCCGCGTACTCCTTCGGCGAGAGGAACACCGTGTAGCGGTCCTTCACCGAACCGAGGACGCCGCTGATCGCGGCGTACGTGAGCTGCGTGGGGCCGTTGAGCGACTCCAGCGGTTTGAGCTTCGCGGCGTACGAGCCGACCGCGGTCTGCACTTCGTGCTGCAGCGCCTCGGCGTTCGAGGCGTCGTCGTCGGTCGCGTGAATCTGCGGCAGCGTCGCGTTCGGGACGTCGTGCTTCTTGAGGAACTCGAGCATCGACATGCGCGCGCCCTCGAGCGCCGCCTGCCGGTCGACCTTCTTGTAGAAGTCGGCGGTGAGGTGGGCGTAGCTCGCGACGATTTCCTCGCTCTGCTGCATGCTGAGCGTCGGCCCGGCGGCCGTCGCGACGGGGCCGCGGACGGACGCGAGCGCGAGCAGCCCGACGAGCGCGACGGGGACGATCCGTTTCATCTAAACGTCTTTCTTGCTTTCGCGGTCGATGATTTTCTTCGCGACGCTGAGCTGCTTGTCTTGAGAAGTGTCGATGATGGGCAGGTCGACGCGCTGGGGCACGACCACGTCGGGGACGATCCCCTTGTGCTGGATGTCGCGACCCTTCGGGGTGACGTAACGCGCCGTCGTGATCTTCAGCGCGCCCCGGTTGGGCATGTTGTAAAGGCTCTGAACGACGCCTTTCCCGAACGTCTTTTCGCCCACCAGCGTTCCGACGTGATAGTCCTGAACGGCACCGGCGGTGATCTCCGAGGCGCTCGCGGTGTAGCGGTTGACCAGCAGGACGAGCGGCTTGACGTGCAGGTCGTCGCCCGTCGCCGACTTCGTGTCGCGGTCGCCGGCGCGGTCGATCGTCGAGACGATCGGTCCGCTCGGGATGAAGAGGCTCGAGATGTCGACGGCCGCGTCGAGCAGTCCGCCGCCGTTGTTGCGCAGGTCGAGGATGTAGCCGCGCACGTGGTCGCGCTTGCCTTCGAGCAGCGCCTTGCGGACTTCGTCGGCCGACGTCTGCCCGAAATCGGCGAGCCGGATGTACTCGATGCCGTGCTCGTCCTTCGCGAGCACCGACGGAACGTGGATGTCCGCGCGCGTGACGTGCACGACGCGCGGCGCCGCGCCGTGACGGCGGATCGACAACGACACGACGGTGCCGAGCGGTCCCCGGATCTCGTGCTCGATCACGTCCATGTCCACGCCGGCGACGGACTTCCCGTCGACCGCGGTGATCTGGTCGCCCGGGCGAATCCCGGCTTTGATCGCGGGATTGCCCTCGATCGGATCGACGAGGACGTCGCCCTGCTTGTCCTTGACGATGTAGACGCCGATGCCGCCGAAGTTGCCGCCCGCGAGCTGCTCGTCGAGCCCGCTGATCTCTTGCGGCGAAAGATACGTGGTGTAGGGATCGCCGAGCCCGCCGAGCATCCCGACGAGCGCGAACTGCGTGAACGTCGACGCCGGCGCGACGCTGCCGTAGCGCGATTCGACCGACCGCAGCGTGCTCAGCAGGATGTGCAGGTCGCGCGTCCGGTCGCCGGTGGCGACGTTGTGCGGCACGACGGGGTTCGCGACGCCGCGCGCGTGGAGCAGCGCGGTTAGCGCCTTCTGCTCGCCCGTGACGAGGAGCTGATCGGCGACCGGCTTGTAATAGGCGTGCTGCACGCTGTCGTACGCGTCCTGAACCAGACGCTGCTGCGAGGAGCCGCCGTTGATCAGCGAGGCGAAATCGAAGCCGGCGATCTTCGAGCCGTCGCCGAGGACGACGGTGGGCGAGTCGGCGGCGGCCGATGCGGCGGCGCGCTCGGCATACACGGCACCGCCGAAGGCGGCGAGCGCTACGACGAGCGCGGCGGACACGAGACGGGTACGGGCGGTCAAACGGCGGTCCTTCAGCGGGGGGCGCGGAGTATTACCCTATGAACCCGCCCCGTGGGCGAGTTGTTCCATCCGGGCCTGAGCCTCTAACGGTGACCGAGATTCTTTGGACCTGGCTCGGACGCCGGTTCGGTCTCGGTTCACCGTTCCGCCTCGACGAAGCCGCTCGAGGGCACCTTCGGCCTCGTCGCGGCGTTTCCAATCGAGGCGTAAGGATCGGTGCGCCGGGCAGCGTAAAGTATCACTTTTGGTTCGACGAAAGAACGAGTAAGGGGTAGCTTACTGGGACTCATGGCAACACAACTCGCGGACGAAGAGCGGGTCCCGCGTGAACCGCGGTTCGGCGCCGACATGTCGGGACGGCCCCGGCGCGGTGCCCGCCGCTCGGCGTACATCGCGCGGCTGCTGTCCGACCTAGATCGCGTCGAGTACTACGTGCGCGATCGATGGAAGGACTTGGACCCGTCCACGCGCCGGACGTTGCGCGACATGATCGTGAAGCGTCCATCGCCGCTCACTCGGCTGACCGGTGCTATCGACCTTTTTCAGATGCTGTGGGCCTTCGTGCGTTCGCGGTCCGACGTCGTCGAATACTACAACAGGAGTTACGGGGTGGCTGATTTGATCGAGCAGCGCGTCGCCGAAGACGTGTGGGCTGACGCGCTGTCGACGCCTGAGGCGCAGGAAGCATACCGACGGGGCGTCGAGGAAGCGAAGTCGGGAGAGATCGTCGATCTCTGTTCGGAAGCCTAGCCGCTGCGGCGGCTCTACCAAGTCTTCGTCGCGAAAAGCGCGAAGGCGCATTGGGAAGCTCTCGTTCCCGCGGCTCTGAAGAAGCAGCTTCTTCGCCAGCTGCGGCTGTCTCCAAAGGACGGTCCCCGCGTCTACCCGCGTCTCAGCGAGTACGGTCCGGTGGGGGATGAGTACCTCGTCGAGGTGATACACGCGCAGCGTCTGATTCGCGTGTTCATCATGATGGACGAGGGGATGGGCCAGACCATCATCGTTCATGTCACCTCGAGCGCCGTCTGACGCCACGCAGAAGACCCGGATGTCACGTCCTCGTTAGTGGAGGTAGCCCATCGGGTCGACGGGCTTGCCGTTCAGCATGACCTGGAAGTGCACGTGCGGCCCGGTCGCATCGCCGGTGGCGCCGGCCGCGCCGATCGCCTGCCCGCGCTGGACCTGCTGCTTCACGCCCACGAAGATCTGCGACAGATGGCAGTACATCGTCGAGAGGCCGCCGCCGTGGTCGATCGCGACCATGTTGCCGCAGTCGCCCTCGTAGCCGGCGACGATCACCGTGCCGGCGGCCGCCGCGGCGACCGTCGTCCCCGTCGGCACCCCGATGTCGATCCCGGCGTGCAGGATCATGCGGTGGTAGACCGGGTGCATCCGCCAGCCGAACGGCGAGGTGATCGGTCCGGACACCGGCCACATCAGCTGCCCCGGCGCCCCCGGCTCGGGCTCGACGGACTCGCCGGCGAGCATCCGCGCCCGCCGCTGCGCCTCGCGCTCGGCTTCGGCCTCGCGCTGCGCCTCGGCGACGAGGGCTTCCAGCCGCGCCTCCTCGGCCTCTGAGATCTCGTCGAGCTGGGCGACCTGGTTCTGCACGCTCTGCCGCTCCGCCGTCGCCGCGTCGAGCAGCCGCTCGCGCTGGACGGCGAGCGCCGCCAGCGCGCGCTGCTGCTGCTCGACCTGGTCCTGTTCGCCCTGCAGCTCGGCCTGCGCGCCGATCAGCCCGCTCTGGATCGCGGCGATCCGCGCCTCGTCGGCCTTGCGCGCGCGGATCGTGGCCTCGTTCGCTTTGACCAGATACCGGATGTCGTTCCAGCGCTCGACGAAGTCGGAGAACGAGCGCGCGCGGAGCAGCACGTCGAGGTACCCGAGATCACCCTGCTCGTAGGCGTCGACGAGCCGGCGGTTCAGCGCGTCCTGATGCCGGCGCAGCGTCGCCTGCGCGCCGGCGAGCTGGATCTTGTTCCAGTCCAGCTTGCGCTGCGTCGACTTCATCTGGCCGCGGAGCGCGTCGAGCCGGCCGTTCACCGCGCCGATGTTGCGGTTGGCCTCGTCGAGCTGCTCCTTGATCTGCGCCTCGCGGGTCTTGGCGTCTTCGAGCTGCGCCTTCTTCGTGTTGAGCTGGAGGTGGATGTTGTGGACCTTCGCGCGCTGCGCCTCGATCTGCGCCGCGGTGCGCGCGTGCGCCGGAGACGGCGCCGCTGCGCCGTGGCTCTTCGCGACGGCGAGCTGCGGTGCGAAGGCGAGCAGCGCCGCGAGCGCGAGCGCGGTGCGCGAGGTGTTCACGCGCGCAGGTGGCGCCCCACGCTGTACCACGCGGCGACGATCCCGACCGCCGCGCCGCAGCCGAGCAGCTCGAGACACAGCTGCGGGCCGTTGACGTCGAACGTGACGAACGCGAGCGTCTGCGCGAGCTTCGGCACGATCTCGTGCTGCGCGCCAGCCAGCACGCCGATCGCGATCGCCGCGCCCAGCACGCCGGCGAGCATCCCTTCGGCGATGAACGGCATGCGGATGTAGAGATTCGTCGCGCCGACGAGCTGCATGATCGCGATCTCACGCCGCCGCGCGAACACCGTCAACCGGATCGTGTTGGCGATGACGATCGCCGCGGAAATCGAGAGCAGCGCGATCAGCGCGATCCCGATCCGTCCGATCACCGCCGCGGCGCGCAGCAGCTTCTGCACGGTGTCGGCGGCGTAGTCGGTCTTCGCGACGCGCGGGTCCTTCGCGATCCACGCCGCGACGTTGGGCACGGAGTCCGGGTCCTTCACGTGGACGCGATAGGTGTTCGGCAGCGGGTTCGCGGTGAGCAGCGAGGTGTCGAAGTCCTTGCCGAGCACGTCGTGCATGCGCTTCAGCCCTTCGGCCTTCGGCACGTAGATCGCGTTCGCGACGCGCGGGTCGGCGGCGAAGCGCGTCGCCAGCGCGCGCGCCTGCGCGTCGTTCACGTCGTCTTTCAGGTAGACGGCGATCTCGATCTGCTGCAGCACGCCGGTGCCGAACGTCGCCAGCGTCTGGCGGACGTAGAGGAACGAGCCCAGCAGCACGATCGTCACGGCCACCGTGCCGATCGCGGTGAACTGCATCCCCGCGTTGCGGGTGAAGTTCGTCAGAACCTCACCCAGGAAGAACCGCAGTCTGCCCCAGTCCACGGAAATAATAGCCTCGCTCGTCGTCGTGCAGGATGCGTCCGTGCTCGAGGCGCACCACGCGGCGCCGCATGCGGTCGACGACGTGCTGATTGTGCGTCGCCACGACCACCGTCGTCCCCTTGAGGTTGATGCGCTGGAGCAGCTCCATGATCTCGGTCGTGTTCGACGGATCGAGATTGCCGGTCGGCTCGTCGCACAGCAGAATCTTCGGGTTGCCCACGAGCGCGCGCGCGATCGCCGTGCGCTGCTGCTCGCCGCCGGAGAGTTCGTCGGGGAACATGCGGCTCTTGTGCGAGAGCCCGACGAGATCGAGCGCGCGCGGCACCATGCGCATCACGTCGCGCGTGCGCGTGCCGGTGACCTGGAGCGCGAAGGCGACGTTCTCCCACACCGTCTTGTGCGGGAGCAGCTTGAAGTCTTGGAAGACGACGCCGATGTTGCGGCGCAGCTTCGGCACCTTGCCGCGGCGCAGCGTGTCGACGCGCACGTTGTCGACCCACACCTCGCCGCCCGAGGGCAGCTCTTCGCGGTACATGAGCTTGAGGAGCGACGACTTGCCCGTCCCGGAATGGCCGACCAGGAAGACGAAGCTGCCCTTCTCGATCTCGAGATCGACGAGGTCCAGCGCCCGCGTACCGTTCGGATACGTGAGCGAAACGCCGCGGAGACGGATCATGCTACGACAGGCACTCCGGCGTCAGAATTACGAGGGTATTGGGCGCCCCACCCACCATACCTGCGGTGAACGATGAACTTTGACTTGACCGACGAGCAGAAGGCGATCCGCGATCTCTGCCGCGACTTCGCGGAGAACGAAGTCAAGCCGCAGGCGGAGCGCAACGATGCGGAGGAGCGGTTCCCGTACGACTTGGTCAAGAAGATGGCCGAGCTCGGATTGATGGGGCTGCCCTTCCCGGAAGAGTACGGCGGCGCCGGCGGCGACACCGTGAGCTACGCGCTGGCGGTGATGGAGATCTCGCGTGCCGACGCCTCGACGGGGATCACGCTCGCCGCGCACGTGTCGCTGGGCGCCTCCCCAATCTATCTGTTCGGCACGGAAGAACAGAAGCAGAAGTGGCTCGTCCCCCTGGCAAGGGGCGAGAAGCTCTGGGGCTTCGGGCTGACCGAGCCCGACGCCGGGAGCGATGCCGGCAACGTCCAGACGCGAGCCGAGCTGAAGGACGGCAAGTGGGTGATCAACGGTAGCAAGGCGTTCATCACCAACAGCGGCACCGACATCACCGGCGGCACGACGATCACCGCCCTCACCGGGGCGAGCGGCCTCAACGGCAGCCGCAAAGAGATCTCGAACATCATCGTCCCGCAGGACACCCCCGGCTTCACCCGTTCGAAGAAGTACAAGAAGATGGGCTGGCGCGCGTCGGACACGCGCGAGCTCTCGTTCGTCGACGCCGAGGTGCCCGAGGAGAACCTGCTCGGCGAGCGCGGCAAGGGACTCAAGCAGTTCCTCACGATCCTCGACGGCGGTCGCATCTCGGTGGCGGCGCTCTCGGTGGGGCTGGCGATGGGCGCGTACGACGAGGCCTACAAGTACGCGAAGCAGCGCCGCGCGTTCGGCACGACGCTCTCGAAGCTGCAGGCCATCCAGTTCAAGCTGGCCGACATGGTGACGCAGATCGAGCACGCGAAGCTGATGGTGCTCAAGGCCGCGTGGGAGAAGGACAACGGCCGCGCCTTCGAGCTGAGCGCGTCGCTGGCGAAGCTGTACTCCGGTGAGGTGTCGCACCACGTGGTGAACGAGGCGCTGCAGGTCCACGGCGGGTACGGCTTCATGGACGAGTACCCGATCTCGCGGATGTACCGCGACCAGAAGATCAACGAGATCGGCGAAGGCACGAACGAAGTGCAGCGCATGATCATCGCGAGACAGATCGGCCTGTAGCGCGCTTCGGGGACGCGGCGGCTACGGGCCGAAGCTCAGCGCGAGCGCTTTCCCCAACGTCGTCGCGGAGCCGGTGATCGTTCGAACGGGTGTCGCCATGCCGTTTGCGCCCGGTGCGTAGACGAGGATCGCGCCGTACACCGTGTTTGCGGTGAAATTCACCGTGGACACGTACGTCGTCCCGTCGGTGTCGACCAGGAGGTCGTCCAGCGCGGACGCGGGGATGCCTTGAATCGTGCGCACGGGCGCGGCGAGTCCGTTCGCTCCCGGCGCGTAGACCTTCACGGTCTGATCGCCGCGGCACAGCACGTACAGGTAACCCGCCCCGTCGAAGCCGACCGCGGCGGGCGCGTACGGCCCGATCGCGCCTCCGTACAGGACGCGGTTCGGTACTGCCGTGCCGTTCGTCGTCGCGGCGTATCGGCTGATCGTGTTCGTCGATCCGCCCGCGCCGTTGACGCCGGAGTCCCAAATGTCGCCGGCCTGGTCGGCGGCGATCGGCGTACCCTCGAACTGCTCGTCGAACGCCGCCCCGAGCGTTCGCGAGGGCGAGACGGTGCCGTTCGCCGCGGCGGGAAACACGTCGACCTCGCTCAACCCCGTGGCCGTCGACCGCTCGACGTAGAGGTTGCCCGCGGCGTCGGTCGCCATGCCCCACAACGCGCCTGCGAACGCTGGACCCGAGAGCGTGCGCGACGGCGGCACGCTGCCGGTGCTGCCCGGGGCGAAAGCGATGATGCCGTGCGTCTGCGCGTTCTCCCCCGAGTCGAGATAGATCGTGCCGGCCGAATCGACGGCCAGCGCGGTCGGGTCGTACGCGGCAATCTTCGTCGTCGCGTCTCCGGGGAGCGCACGCACGGGTGCGACGTTGCCGTTCGCGCCGGGCGCGAACACCAGCACCGACGTTCCGTACACGGGCGACGCACGATCGAGCACGTAGAGCGCGCCGCTCGCGTCGACCCCGATCGGCGTCGGCCCGGCCGTGTACGACATCGCCGTCACGCTGCCGGCGATCCTGCGCGCCGGCGCGACGTTGCCGTTCGCGCCCGGGCCGTACACGGTGATCGTCGTCGTCGCCGCGCCGCCGTTGCAGACGTAGACGTTTCCGGCCGCGTCGACGGCGATCCCGATGGGGAACGACAGCTGCGTCGCGCTCCCGGCTATGGTGCGCGACGGCATCGTATAGCCGTTTGCGCTCGGCGCGTAGACCGTCACGCTGTCGACCCCGCCGTCCCCGCCGTGCCCCGCGCCGGCGTTCGCGACGTACAACGAGCCGTCGGGGCCGACGGCGAGCGACCCCACGTCGTCGAGCGCGCTCGTGATGTTCGCCGCGATCGTCCGAGAGGGTGAAGCGTTTCCGGTTGCGGTGCGCGCGTACGTGGTCACGCTGTTTCCGATCCCGTTCGCGACGGAGAACGAGCCGTCCGATGCGAACGCGATGCCTAGCGGAAACGCGAGCCCCGTGGCGGCGCCGCTCAGCCGCGCGATCGGGCCGGCCGACGACGAGGGCGGCACGGCGAAGAACGCGATCTCGTCGGTTCCCGGCGCTCCGGCATACGCGACGCCGAGGCGGCCGGAGGAGTCGAGCGCGAGACCGCTGACCTCCGCGCTGGTGGTATCGCTTAGCACCGCGACGGGCGGAACCGCGCCGCTCGCGCCCACCGGAAGAACGTCCACCCCATTGGCCGTCGTGTTGCCGACGTACGCGTCGCACACCGCATCGATCGCGAGGCCGCCGATGAGTGCCGACGGTCCGCCGGAAAGGCCGAACGACCGAAGCGGTGCGACGTTCCCGCTCGCCGAGCTCGGAAAGTCGACGATCCGGTACGTTCCGACGGTGCCCGTTGGGATGCTGACGGCGTACAGGTTGTGCGCCGTGCTCGCCGGGAACGCGAGCGTCGCGGTCGCTTTCGCGACGCCCGGCGCCGTGGCCGTGACGATCGCCTGCGTCGCGGCCTTGCCGTTATACGTCAAGGGGATTGGCTGCGCCGGCGGCGCGGTCAGCGTGGTCTGCGCGAGCGCCGTCGACCCGGACGTGTCCGCGTCGTTCAGCGTGACGGTCAGCGAATTGCCGTTCGCGTCGACGTACGATCCGGGTCCGACGATCGTGTTGCCGTCCGCGTCGAGCGCGGAGACGGCGACGCCGAGCGTCGTCGCGAAGCAGCGGGTCGTCGAGGTCTGCGAAAGGCCGACGCGCAGCCCGGCGACGACGCCGTCGAACGTGACGCTCACGACGTTCGCGGCGTCGAGCACGATCGTCTGCACGGCGCTTCCGGTGGAGAGCAGATGCCCCGTCGCGTTCGGCGCGTCGTAGAGGCTCACGGCGAACGTGTCGCTGCCGACCGGCGCCGGCACTTGTCCGCTGCACGCGGTGCTCGAGCACGCGATCACGACCGGGGCGGCTCGCACCCCGCCGGCCGGCGTGACCGTCACCGCGGCGGACTTGGTGGACGCCGAGACGTACCGCGGGTCGCGGCGCGCCGCCGCGGCGGTTCGCGCCGGGAGCGCGATCGTGAACTGCACCTCGACGCTCGACGGTGAGCCTTGCCGCGGCAGCGTCGGGGGCGGCGTGAGCTGCGGGCCGCCGCCGCACGCCGCCAGCAGCGGCAGCAGCACGAACGGCAAAAGCCGGTGGGCCGGACGAGTTGCCATAGCAGGACGATAGCCCCGTTCGTCTCCCGTGCAGTATGTCGGAAAGCCGCACACTTTACCGCGGACGGGATCGCCGCGCGCCTGACAACGTGCCGCGAGCGCGTCGAGGCCGAGGAGCGGCTGCATCGCTGAGCGTAGGAAGGCGAGCGGGCGCGGTGAACGCGCGCCGGCGTTGCTGCGGCCGGAAGCGGCGTCGAACTGCCCGGCCGGGACGGAGAGTGCTCTGATGCCGAGCGTCGTCACCCCGATCATCGATACGGCGATCGGGCTGATCGTCGTCTACATCGCCTTCAGCCTGCTGACGTCGTGGGCGGGCGAGCGCATCAACACGATCATGCAGGTCCGCTCCAAGATGCTGATCGCCGCGATCGAGCGGCTGTTGTCGGGCGGCGCCGGCGCGCCCTCGCAGGCGGCGATGGCGTTCCTCGAAGACCCGATCTTCACCGCGCTCAAGAGAGACGCGAAGAGCGATCCGCAATATCTGTCGGCGCAGCAGTTCAGCACGATCCTGATGGGGCTGCTGAACCCGCCGACCGCGACGCTGGTCGCGGCTCCCACCGCGGGCGACGCCGGATCTGCGAGCGCCGGTGCCGCGGCGGGGAACGCCGGCGCGCCGGCGGGGAACACGGGCGCTCCGGCGGCGGAGGGCGGCACGGCGAACGCGGCGACGTCGCCCGCGAAGCCGTCGGGCGGGACGCAGACGATGAGCGCGCTGCTGATTGCGTCGATTCGCGCGAACGCGCAGGCGCTCGGGATCGGATCGCAAGTCGACGCGCTGCTGGCGCGGGCGAACGGCGACTACACGAGGTTCGTGCAAGCCGTCGAGGACTGGTTCGACGACCACATGGATCGCGTTTCCGGCTGGTACAAGATCCATTCGCAGCAGATCTTGCTCGGGATCGGCCTCGCGCTCGCGATCCTCTGGAATGCGGACTCCGTGCGCGTCGTGCGCGCGCTCTCGTGCAACGCCGCGCTGCGCTCGACCGCGGCGGCGTTCGGAACGAACCCGCAGAACAGCCCGGCGTTCGTGAGCAGCGTGATCGGCACGATCCCGCTGGGCTGGAGCTTCAGCAAGAATCCGCCGTACGTCGAGCAGCTCACGTCGTGCGACGCGGTGCAGCCGCAAGTCGTCCCGATGGGCTGGAGCTTCGGCCGCTTCATCCGCGACGTCTGGTGGATCATCCTGAAGATCGTCGGGCTCGTGACGACGGCGGTGGCGATCTCGCTCGGCGCGCCGTTCTGGTTCGACGTGCTCAGCCAGCTCACGCGCGTGCGTCAAGCCGGCAAGAAGCCCGACGGCGGCGATCCGAGCAACGCATGCTGACATCACTGCCACGTCTCCCCATCCGCCGCCGGCGCGCGCACGCGCCGCCGGTTGCGAACGCGCACGCGGCGCACGTCGATGGCGACTGAGAAGCAGTACGATTTCTTCAAGTCGCTCTACGACGAAGAGATCGGGCGTTTCAAAGACCTCATGGATCACGCGAAGACGTACATTTCCGTGATCACGCTCTTCAGCGGCGTGCTGCTGCTGAAGGGCGACGACTTCAAGGCATATCTGTCCGGGCCGATCGGGGTGCGGCTGCCGTTCCTGGTCGGCGCGAGCTTGTTCATCCTGGCGCTGGTGGGGCTGCTCGTCGCGGTGAGCCTGCGGCGATACCGGCCGATGGCGGACGCGGAGAAAGTCATCGAGCAGCTGCCCGACGGCCCGTTGACGGACGGTGCGTTCCTCGCGGATCGCATCGCGGATCTCGCCGTCGCGACGAACGCGAACGTCGAACAGAACGACCGGCTCGCCGGCTGGCTCCAACGAAGCTCGTGGCTCTTGCTGTTGGCGACGGTTTGCATGTTCATCACGCTGATCGAAAGGTCGATCTAATGGACGCTCGTCGGAAAACGACGCCTTCAACCGCTCGCGAGAACGCGAGCGACGTCGCGGACGCCAAGCCCGCCGAAGCGAAAGACGCCGACACCGGCGCCGAGCTCAAGAAGGCGCTCGCGAAAGCGAAACGCACCGGCGGGGCCGGCGGCGGAGGGCGCCTCCGCAAGTAACCGCCGTCCGGCGCGCAGAACGGTCGGCGATGGTCTTCGCCGACCGGCGCGCCGCCGGTCGCTACCTGGCCGAAGCGCTGCCCGCCGCATTGCGCGCGGAGCCGGTGGTGGTGCTCGCGCTGCCGCGCGGCGGCGTGCCCGTGGGCTTCGAGGTCGCGAAGGCGCTACGTGCGCCGTTCGACGTCTTCGTGGTCCGCAAGCTCGGCGTCCCGGGACACCAGGAGCTCGCGCTCGGCGCGATTGCGTCCGGCGGCGTGCGCGTCCTGAACGCCGACGTGTGCGATTGGTACGGGCTGCACGAGCGCGACATCGCGCGCGTCGCGCAGCGCGAAGAGCGCGAGCTCGCGCGCCGGGAGCACGAGTACCGTGACGGCCGCCCGCCGGTCCCGGTCGAGGGCCGCACCGCGATCCTGGTGGACGACGGTCTCGCGACGGGCGCGTCGATGCGCGCGGCGATTCAGGCCGTGCGCTTGCGAAACCCGGCGCGCGTCGTCGTCGCGGTGCCGGTCGCGGCGCGCGAGACGTGCGCCGAGCTGGACGCGGAAGCCGACGAGGTCGTGTGCGCATCGACGCCGGCACCGTTCGGCGGCGTCGGCGCCTGGTACGACGACTTCTCGCAAACGACGGACGAAGAAGTTCGCACGCTGCTGGCGCTCGCGCAGCAGCCGACGCCGTAGCAGGCGGGCGAGGTGCCGCGACGAAGCTTCGCGATCCCTCGAACCGTGCGAAGGAGTGGACGCATGGCGACCTTCCCCTTCCCGACCATCAACTCGCTGGAGTTCGTCGCGTACAGCGGCGCGCGGATCATCACGTTCGACGGCGCGACGATCTTCGTCACCGGCCAGCCCTCGCGCGACGCGATCGCGCGCTTCGGAGCGTCCGGGATCCGCACGGTGATCAACGTGCGGCAGCCGGGCGAGACTACGAGCACGCCGCCTCCGTATCCGGCTCCTCCGGTGTTCGACGCCGAAGAGCGCAAGCTGGTGGAGAGCCAGGGCATCGTCTACTACAACGACCCGAAGCTCGAGATCTGGCGGACGATGACGCAGCCGGAGTTCGATCGGAACGCGAGCTACGGTGCGATTGCGCTGTGGTCGGGGATCAGCCGCGGCGGCGCGACGCTCATCCACTGCTCGACCGGCGATCGCGCGTCGTCGGTGTTCGCGGTGCTCCTCATCACCGCGAAGCGCCTGTCGAACAGCGATGCGGTCTCGTACTGCGAGAACACGCTGCTGCTGGCCGCACCGCCAATCGTCACACTCGTTCAGGGATATCAGACCGCAAGCGCGCTGACGGACGAGCTGAACGAAGCGATGGCCAAGGCACAAAAAGCATCGGCAGCGGCGGTTTGATGACGAACAAGCGAATCGCGCTCACCGCGGCCGCGATCGTTGCCGGCGTGATGATGGCCGCGGCGCCGGCGCTCGCGGAGCTGCATCCCGGCGCGACGGCGCCGGAGTTCACGGCGCAAGCCGCGCTCGGCGGCGACGTCGAGACGTTCGACCTGAAGCAGGCGCTCGCGAAGGGTCCGGTGGTGCTGTACTTCTTCCCGAAGTCGTTCACCAGCGGCTGCACGGAGGAAGCCCACGCGTTCAGCGATCACATCGCGGACTTCAAGAAGCTCGGCGCGACCGTGATCGGCGTGAGCGCCGACGACATCGACACGCAGAAGAAGTTCTCGACGCTAGAGTGCCGCAGCGACTTCCTGGTCGCCAGCGACCCCGGCCTCAAGATCGCGACCGAATACGACGCGAAGCTCACCGACGAGTACGCGAACCGCACGAGCTACGTGATCGCCCCGGACGGCAAGATCCTCGAATCCTACACCGATCTCGAACCGCTGCCGCACATCGATCGCGCGCTCGCCGCACTGCGCTCGGAGAACGAGAAGTCGGCTACCCGGCACGGCGGTGGGACATAATCCTGGCGCGGCAGCGCCACAGTAGCGCTTACGGAAATCGGTTCGAACACTGACAATGTCGTGAATCCGCCCAGACATGCGGCGAGTCGAGCCCGCTCTGAAATGCTTAGGGGCGGGAAGCGCGTTGCGCTGTATCCAAGTAGCGGCCCTCGCAGTTCTGCACGCACGGGGCGCAGTCTATGCGTAGTTGGCAGCATCGAGAGGAAAGCGTCTGTCGGCACGCTAAGCGATCGCCGCATGTCGGCGGGCGGGTCGGAGACGTTCTCAGTGTACTTCTTGCGTGGCTTGCGGACGTGAAGCTCGCCGGAACGCGTGGCCGTGATCGCGCCGACGAGAAAAAGCGTGGCGGGGGCGCAGCGCGCGGCGGGCCGCGCACGGCGACACTGCGCGCGCAGATCGTGAGTGCAAGTGAGGCCTTCTGGAATGCCGCTTCGACACATGATAAGGCGCGCATTCAGGAAATGCACGTTGCTGCCAGAAACCTGAATACAGTCTCGCGGTCGAATGCGGCGGAATCATTTGAGCGCTACAAGCAATACTTCATTGATGGTCGCGATTTGGATCCGTCTTCGATTCGGCCCATCATCAAGATCGTGCGGCCGCGAACGGATGAAGAGAAGCTGTTTCAGATTGCAAGGTGGACGTGGTCGCTGCCATATTCCACCGGTTATGGTCGTAGACTTCGCTTTGTCGTCTGGGACAGTTTTCATGGCGCACTCATCGGCGTGATTGGCCTGCAGTCTCCACCTGTGGATCTAAGTGCGCGCGACCGGCTATTTTCGTACCCATCGTCGAAAAAACTGGATCTAATTAATCGCACGCTCGACGCGTACACCATCGGCGCGATCCCGCCATATTCAAATGTATTGGGCGGCAAGCTTGTGGCAGGTCTAGTCGCCAGCAGTTATGTTCATCAAATGTACTGGGTAACGTACGGCGGGCGCAAAACGCAGATGGCAAGAAAGCGTATTCGCGACCCGCTCGTTGCAATCACCACGACGAGCGCGTTTGGTCGGAGCTCAATATATAACCGCCTTCGGTACAAGGATCGGACACTAGCGCACCCGATCGGGTACACAAGGGGCTGCGGGCCTCTACACTTGGAAGCCTTGTACCCGCAGATTCTGCAGTTCCTGAAAAAGTACGAGCCCGAGTTGGTTCTGGGCGGATACGGCCATGGCCCGAAGCAGCGATGGCAACTCATTAAACGGGCACTCGACCGTTTGGGTGTCCCACGGCGGTATTTTGAACATGGTGTGAAGCGCCAAGTGTTCCTGTACCCCCTTGTTGCGGACCTTAATGTCGGGATGGCGGGCGGAGATTTTGGCCCGCGGCTTGAGCTTGATGTCGAAGACTATTCGGCGTATTGGCGTGAGCGGTGGGCGATTCCGCGGTCGAAGCGGGATGGTGCCTGGCGTGGTTTTCGTGCTAACCCGTATTTTGTGCGCGCACTCTATGGGCCCGGTGAAACAGACGGAATATGAGTCGTCTTTGAATGAGTACCGTGCGCGTTCGCATAAGGCACCTAACTGTTGGGCGTGACGTTGAGCAATGAATGATGGCCGTGTGTCGGAGGGCTACGCGCGCCTTCCTGAAGACCTCCTCGCCGACTTGCTCCGCGGTGCCGGCGATATGATTGTGGACGTGAGCGATTTCCTCGGCCCGGTTCTTGAACAGCGCCAAGAACTCCGCGATGCTATGCAAAGGCTCGGCTTGGTTCAGCGCTATACGCCTGTCGAGCCGCGCTCGATCGCGGCTGTGGACGGCGGCTTTGCGGTGGAACGCACAGCAGCAGTCGATATCGTTCTCAGCGTTGCGGTGGGAGTTGAGGGTTTGTCGCTCACGACAACCAAGTGGGACAGCGCGCAGTACGAGTGGTGGGCCCGTGCGGCAAAGCATGATCCCGACGTTGAACGGCTTGCGCGGGGGACCATGGTAGCGCAAGAGTTAGCAATTCTATCTACGGCTCCGCACGATGTAAAGATTCTTGATGGTTCGCATCTCACGCTCGTCATCCAGCTAAATTCTGCGCTGACGGCTTTTTCTCGCGAAGTGCGGCAGGAAATCAGGCGAACGTGGGAGCGCCTTGGCACAGTCGAGCACTTGCGAATAGCGGCGACAGATCAAACGATCGTCGCGATGCCAAAATTCGATTCGTCTCGGGCAATTTGTGACCAGCTGGCTATAGCTCTCAATCGAGATGTCCCGGGGGACGACAAGTATCTTCTCGGCGTGTTGCTTGAGCCTGGCGAACTGCTGCGCGTTCAGCAAGTGCCCGCCGATCCTTGGAGTACGCTGCACTTTACCGCTACGCCGGGTGTTGAAGACATTCAGAGCGAACTGCAGCAGAATATTGCGGGGCTCCGAAATCGCGAGATCGTGTACACCTACTTTAAGCCAGACGAACTGTCCCCCGCCTTTCGGATCGAGCTTAAGGCGAACATGCCGGTGGAGGTGCTCGATGCCGTGTGCTCTACGATCGCGAGCCAGATTACCGGACCCTTTGTAAAAGAGCCGTATCCTCAATATTTGGCAGACGTGATGGCGAAGAGCGTCGGACTTGGCCTCGGGGCACTAAAAACAGCCGTGCAACTTGGCGTCAGCAAACTGGGCAAACCGGAAATCGCCGAGTTGCTCGTCCATTCTTATCGTACCGAGGGAGTATAATGCATGTCGCCTTTCGATGAGTCCGCCGTCGGGAATATAGGGTCGCCGAGTACAACGACGCGCGTAACGGTTGACATCCTCGAGCCAGCGTCTAACGCACCGCTCCGCGGTGAACTCGTCTACCTCGCGCATCCTCTTGGGCATCGTTGCCTGATAGCCATCGGAACCGTCACTGAAATTCTCACTATGAACCGGTGGCATGAAGATCCGAACATGCGCGGCGTATTGAAGCGCTACGGTAGTCTGCCGCATCTCAGCGGCGTCGGCGATGTTCGGACGGCCGATGTAGTGGTGCAAGCCGCCTACATGGCGGACGGCCCAGACCCTGCGTCGGGCGAGCCGCCCCAAGAGAGCGCTGGGTCACTGACGATGTCACCGACTACAGGGGCAAAGGTTTCGCGGGTCGACGATGAGTTTCTTACAAACCTGCTTCGCCGCCACAGAGACGAAATTACGTATCTCGGAAAGATTTACAGAACCGACGTGAAGATGCCGGTCACGATTCGCCACTTTGGGGCCACGGGCGCCGGCGGCTCTGGAGAAGCGTATCACACCGGAATTTTCGGTATGACTGGAAGCGGCAAGTCAGTCTTGGCGGCGTACCTCATGGCCGCTCAATTGCGACACCCCGAAATCGGCGTAATCGTGATCGACCCGCAAGGCCAGTTCACGACTGAAGAAGGTCTGCCATTCTCTCTGCAAGAGTGGGCGGAGGCCCAGGGTAGGGAAGTCCTCACGTACCGTTTGTCGAGTGATCTGCGGCTACAAAAAGACGCAATTCTCCTAACTGACCTGTTGCTAGAGACGCGGTTCTTCAAGGACGTCTTGACGATTCGCGGCGACGAGCAGCGCGAGTCAGCCGCTGCCGAGTTTCGTCGGGTTATACAGTCCATCGAAAAGTGGGAACACAAGACGGCCGCGGAGGTGCTTCGGGCGACGTTAGGCGACTTGGCGAACGACCCCCAGGCATTGATGCGTATTTATGCTTCGCAACAAACCCGCTCGCGCTTGGAACAGACCATTACATCGATTCTCGGTTCTGCATCGGAATTTTCTGTTGCGCTTACGGAGTTCGAACCGCTGCACTCGCTCTTCACCGACCGCGGGCCGGGACAGCGAAAGCGCCACTCGCTCTACGGCGTGATAGATAAGGCATTGACGGTGGAAAGTGCTCGTCCGTTCGTGGTGATTGATTTTTCGAGCACGGACGGTGGAGGTGAGATACTGGAAAGCGGCCGCGTGAAAGCGCGACTGCTGCGCATCGTGTGCTCCGTGATCAACAGGCGCGCGGAGGAACAGTACAAAGACGGCAAACGTATGAACGTCCTTGTCGTTTTTGATGAAGCCCACCGCTTCGCGAGCGACGACGCAGAGTTTGACAGTCAGAGGGAGCTATCTGAGCGACTCGTTGACTATGTGAGAACGACGCGGAAATACGGCTTGGGATGGATGTTCATAACGCAAGAGGTTGGGTCATTGCGACGCGGCATATACACGCAGTTACGCGTGCGTTGCTTCGGGTACGGACTGACGTCCGGCACGGAACTTCGCCGGCTGCAGGAAACGATCGGCGATCGCGCTGCGCTGGAGTTGTATCAGTCGTTTGTTGACCCTCAGGCGATGAAGCCCTCGCAATATCCCTTTATGTTAACTGGCCCGATATCTCCACTGTCGTTCACTGGCGCGCCCGTCTTCGTGTCGGTTTTCACATCCTTCGACGAATTTCGCTCAGCGAACGGCTCCGTATAGCGCGTGATGCGCAGTGACGAGCATGCCATCGATGCATTGCTGGCAGCCGTCCAAGACGGCATTAGCTTCGCGGCATGCAGTCCCGGACGTCCTGAAGCGGCTCTTCGTGAGGTTGTAGAGCCGGCTCTTGAGCGCGCACTCCGTGAAAGGGGCGCTAGGGAACGGCGCAGAGTCGAGGTTCGCTTGGCCGTACCGTGTGAAGCGAGCGCTTCTGCGCTAGACGCCCCGCTCTTGTCTATTGGGAGAGCTGACGCCGTCTTCAATCGATTTGTGATCGAATTCGAGCCGCCTGGTGCCCTTCGAGCGTCGGTTATGCACTCCGGAACACGCCATGCGGTTAGTCAAGTGCAGCAGTACCTCCGCGGTATTGCGGAAGAAAACGCTCTGCCTCTCGAACGCGTCGCCGGCTGCGCCTTTGATGGAAGCTGGCTGATTTATGTGACAGCGCAACATAATGCATGGAACGTGCAGCCACCTGTTCGCGTCGACCTTGACACTCTCGGCTCGTTGGTCGACGTTATGGAGTCCCTTTCATCTGGTCGGGGACTTACCATCGAAAACCTTCGCGAAGACTTCGGTCGCGACAGCGAGTGCGCAAAAAGCGTTGTCCAAGCGCTCTCGGAAACGTTGGCGACGAAGGCTTCTCCGCGAACGCATGTATTATTCGCACAGTGGGCGTTGGATATTGGAAATGCGTCTGGATTTTCTACGGCGTCGAATGTGGCGGAATGGGCTATATTGTGTGAAGGGTTGGGCGTGTCTGCCGACGGCGCTCTTTCATCGATAGTACTCTTCGCTCTCCAGACATATTTCGCGCTAGTTGCGCGACTATTTGCTCTTGTTGTTTTGGAGGGGGCGACGGGAGCAAAGCTGATGTCACGACTGTCAGCCGGGGGCTCGCTCTGGGCGGCCCTTGAAGAGCTCGAGCGTGGTGAGCTGACGCGCTCGACATACGCGGCGAATGTCATCGAGCCAGGCATCTTTTCCTGGTACGTCGCTGAGTATTCCATGGCAGTCGAGCACGCGGTCGCACGCGTGGTGTCGACCGTCGGCGAGTATTCCGCCGAGGTAGTCGAGATCACGCCCACAGTGGCTCGCGACGTCTTTAAAAGCCTCTATCAGGAGCTTGTGCCACGGACCATTCGACACAGGCTGGGAGAGTTCTATACTCCCGACTGGCTCGCGGCTTATACGATTGACCTTGTCGATACCAAGGATGAACCAATAACGTATCGGTCGAGGGTCCTCGATCCAGCATGCGGATCAGGCACATTTCTTATAGAAGTGCTAAACCGAATTCTTCAGAGAGCGGCAGACGTTCCCGCTCATGAGTTGCTTTCATACATCACGCAGAACGTAGTTGGCTTTGACCTTAGCCCTCTCGCCGTCCAAGCCGCCCGCGTTAACTACTTGCTGGCTCTAGCTCCGCTTATCCGGAAGGCGCAGTCAACAGTCGCGCTGCCGGTGTTCTTGGCCGATTCAGTGTCACCGCCGCGACATGGTGGGTTGTTGGATGGCGACGTGCTAACGGTTAAGACCGCTGAAGGCGAGTGGCGTATCCCGACCGCAATTATGACGCACGATCGAATTCGCACATTTGGAACGATCGTAGAGCATCAATTGACTCATACGAGCAACTGGCTCTCAACGATCGCCGATTTGCGTGGGGCGATGCCCGACCTGCCGTGGAACGCACAGCCCTTTGTCTCAGCGGTCGACGCGCTGTGTCGGAAACTTCAGACGCTTCACGAATCAGGGCGAAACGGCATGTGGTGGAATTTGCTTACTAATGCACTGGCGCCAGCGTTCGAAAGCCGATTTGATGTAGTCGTCGGGAATCCACCATGGGTATCGTGGCAGACGCTTCCGGAGAAATATCGGACAGACAACGAGGACCTTTGGCTGCTGTATCGCTTGCATCCGGAGATAGCTCCGGGAAGGCGCCAGCGGAGTAGTCGTGCTCCGCTAGACCTTTCAATGTTGTTTGTCGCCGTATCCGTTGACCGGTATCTTAGAGATTCGGGCCGGCTTGCGTTTCTCATTAACGCGTCGGTGTTCCAGTCGGAACTTGCCGGCCGTGGGTTTCGCGCTCGTACCCTACCTCCGCATTCGCGGTACTCGATTACGCGAATCGAGGATCTGAGCCGTATCCGGGTCTTTGCCGATGCGGCGAATATTACGAGCATTGTAGTAGCGCGTCGGCGTCCGAGCAGGTCACGCAGGATACCGACCGTCACGTGGATTCCGCAAGGCCGCGCGACAGTGACGACCCGCGCTTCGCTGGACGAGGCAATAGCCAACGTTCGGCGACTGCATATTTCGGCTGAGCCGGTCGATCCCAGGGACGAGCGCTCGCCACTCTTGATGCTTCCGGACGATGCGTTGCAGGCAAGTGTTCCGCTTCGCAAGCCGTCCGTGTATGGGGAAGCGATTCGTAAGGGCGTCGACACACGTGGTGCAAACGGTATCCTGTTCGTTGACATCTTGGAGCGTGTCGGATCGCTTGTGCGGGTACGGAACGAGCCGGCGCGCGGAAGATTAGACGGCGTGCCAAAGATAGACGGGCTGGTCGAAGCGGACGCAGTTAGGCTTCTCGTTCGCGGCGAGGATGTGTCCCGTGAGTGTGCGCAATCCGAACTCGGCGTACTGTTTTTCCATGATGAGGAGCACGCGAGTCAAGGACTAAGCGAGCGAGAAGCGGAAGAACTGTTTCCAAAGGCGGTTGCATTCGCGCGGCGCTTTAAGCGCTTCTTGCAAGGTCGACGGACGTTTAGGAATTTTGATCCGCGCGGCGACAGGTGGCTGGGAATGTACTCAGTCACTTCGGCCGTGCTATCAAGGGACAAAGTCGTCGTGCGCGAAATAGCGAGCGACTTCGTTGCGGCGCCGTTGGCGGGGACGCAATTTGTGCCGGATCACAAGCTATATGTCATTCCTTGCCTTAGCGCCGATGAAGCGGAGCGGCTCTCGTATGTGCTCAACAGTGATCCCGTTCGGGCGATCGTGCGGGGTTCGTCCGTACGCACGTCGTTCACTGGCTCATTCTTGCGATACGTTGGCATTCGGACTCTAGAGAACGACCGAGGCTATAAAATGGATGACGACTGGCTGGCCAGCGCCTTAGGGCTGTCGTCCGCAGAGCTTAGAGCGATGCAGTCATCGATTGCGGCCTATGGGGATATTCTTACCTAAATCACGGAAAGGTCTCGCTGTCTGCGAAGGCGGGATTCATTACGGTGGCTACTCTTAGACCTAGTGACGGCTTCACGTCGCCCGGTAATCCGGGCCAGCTGAGATTGTGCTTTCCGCCGGCCGAAGGGCCGAAGGAGCCGGCCGATACGGAAGACCGCTTCACCCAGACGCAGATCGTCGCGATCCTGCGCGACGACGACGCGCGCGCCTCCGCTCGCTCTCGCGGTGGAGCGGGGCTTTCTGCGACGCTGAAAGTCGACAATGGACTGAATAAACGAGCAACGCGATGCTCGGCTGGCCACACGCGCGAATGTCGATTGCAGTTCATCGAGCCGGCCGTCCGATGGAGAACGGCGGCATCGAGAGCTCCAACGGGCGCTTTCGCGACGAACTTAATGAACGAGCACGCGTTCCCGACCATCTTTGACGCGCGTTCTGCGATCGAAGCGTGGTGCCTCGATTACAACTTCCGCCGACCGCACACCTTTACGACGAATTGACGCCGCCGAGTTCATCGGGCAAAATGCCAAGACCGTGAACTCTTTGCACCTTGTGGCCGGATCTGCGGAGCGCCATCATATGGTCAACAGGCGGGTAAATGTCGACGTTGAATCATTACTCGATTTATCCGTCACGCTTCGTGCGCATGTTGCCGGCGAGCTGCACGCTTGGGTCGATGAATTGCTGGCTGGGAGGCTTATGCACGCTGGCGCATTAGCTGCTAAGATACATGCAAGCGCCTATAACCGCTATTGCGCGCGATCTGGGCGCTGCAAGGCAATACGTGAGGGATCGCTATTTCGCGGAGCCGACTAAACGGTATGGAATCATTGCGGCCTCCCAGGCGCGAATCTTCCTAAGTCCGGCGTAAATACAAGGTTTGAAGCGACGCGCTTCCCGCGTGGCCCTTGGTGTACTATGATGGTCCAACAAGTGCTGAATCGAGCTGCACTTTGCAACGTGCGGCAAACAAAGTTTCGTGCCAGGGCTCGGAGCTTGACTTCGCAATCGTAGGTTGGGATACGGATCTCATTTGGACGATACATCGTGGGCATCACCAGCAACGCGGTCATGTGCGCACGACCCACGTAGGTTGCGAATTAAATAGTTGCCGCGTTCTGCTCACACGCGGACGTGATGGCATGAGCGTCTTCGTCAACCGCAGATGCGCTGGATAATCCTTATGAAGCGCTGAAGCTTGTCGGACGTCGCGTCCTATTCAGCGGGACGGCGAGTTGACGGATTATTCGTGATCCGAGGAGGCGCTCCTCATCAGGCCTTGTGAAACAGCGAGCGGCCGTGTACCATTCAGACAAACTGCTTGCACGCAGGCCGGGCTGGCCTGCATCTGACTGCCGGCGGGGTTCTGCCGGAGTGGAGGTTCGATGGCCGGGACAGCGGCAATGGCTGGGACGCCGACCGTAGATCAGCGACGCGAGCTCACCCGGGCGGTGATCGCGTCCACGATCGGCACCTCGATCGAGTGGTACGACTTCTTCCTGTACAGCGTCGTGACCGGGCTGGTCTTCGCCAAGCTGTACTTCCCGAATAGCGGGCCGGCCGCGGGGCTGCTACAGGCGTTCGGTATCTACGCGGTCGGCTTCATCGCCCGGCCGGTCGGCGCGGCCATCTTCGGGCACTACGGTGACCGCATCGGCCGCAAGGCCACCCTCATCGCGACGCTGCTCCTCATGGGCATCGCGACCTTCCTCGTCGGGTTCGTCCCCGGCTACTCCTCGATCGGGATCTGGGGCGCGGTCATCCTCTCGGTCCTGCGCTTCATCCAGGGCGTCGGCGTCGGCGGCGAGTGGGGCGGCTCCGTGCTGCTCTCGATGGAGTGGGCGAAGACCAACAAGCGCCGCGGGCTCATCGCCTCGTGGCCGCAGTTCGGCGTTCCGGCCGGCCTGTTCTTGGCGAACATCGCCGTCCTCGGGTTCAGCGCGCTCGCGCCCGGCCCGGCGTTCGCGGAGTGGGGCTGGCGCATCCCGTTCTTCCTGAGCATCATCCTGGTCGGCCTCGGTCTGTGGATCCGGCTCGGCATCCTCGAGACGCCGACGTTCCAGCGCCTCGAGCGCGAGAACCGCATCGAGAAGACGCCGGTCCTCGAGGTGCTCCGGCTCCAGGGGCGCGAGGTGATCGTCTCCGCCTTCGCGCGCATGTCGGAGCAGGCGCCGTTCTACATCTTCACGGCGTTCGTCTACGCCTACGGCACGAAGACGCTGGGCCAGTCCCAGAACTTCTTGCTCACGTGCGTCCTGATCGCGTCGATCGGGTCGGCGGTCTGGATCCCGCTCTTCGGGGCGCTCTCCGACCGCTTCGGACGCAAGCGCATCTACCAAATCGGCGCGCTGGTGACGCTCGTCTTCGGGTTCATCTGGTTCGCGCTGCTGAACACGCTGAACCCGGCGCTGATCTTCCTGGCGATCTTCCTCTCCCTGATCCCGCACGACATCCAGTACGGGCCGCAGGCGGCGCTGATCGCCGAGAGCTTCACGCCGCGGATGCGCTACAGCGGCGCCTCGCTGGGCTATCAGCTCGCCTCGATCATCGCCGGCGGACCGGCCCCGCTGATCGCCGCCTGGCTGTTCACGACCTACCACAGCAGCACGGCGATCGCCATCTACATCGCCATCTGCGCCGTGATCACGCTGATCGCGGTCGGCATGATGAAGGACTACACCGGCAAGGACATCCACGACGAGTACGACGTCGCGATCTCCAACGAGCCGATCGCGGCGTACTAGACGACGCGCCACGCGCCGGCGACCGCGAGGCCGCCGGCGACATGACCGCACTCTGACGGCCCGCGTGCGAAAGCCCGCGGGCCGTCGCTTCTCCGGTAAGGCCGCCGCGCGCGCGGCGCGAACATCACGTGATGCCCGCGACCGTGACGTTCACCGAGGGTGCCGCCGTCGCGCTCGCGCGCTGCCGCGAGGCGCTGCTGCGGCGGCCGGTGGTGAACAATCTGCTGCTGACGTTGTTGTCCGCGCGCGCCGCGTCGCCGGCACCCGGGCGATATTGGGTCGTCGAGGACGGCGGGCGGTTCGCCGGGCTCGCGTTTCAGTCGCCGCTCGACGCGCCGGCGGTGATCTCGCGGATGGCGCCCGGGCACGTCGAGCAGCTCGCCGCCGCGGTGCACGAGGCCGGCGCGCAGCTTCCCGGCGTGAACGGCGAGCCCGCCGCGTCGACCGCGTTCGCCGGCGATTGGGCTGCGCTCACCGGCGCGACGATCGTGCCGCGGCGCGCCGTCCGGCTGTACGAAGCGCGTCGCGTGCGCGAAGGCCCGCGGCCGCCGGGGCGCTTTCGGCTCGCGACATCCGATGATCGCGCGCTGCTTCTCGACTGGACGCGCCGCTTCAACGCGGAAGTGCACGCGCCGGGCGGCGATCCGGAGCGCATGGTGGATCAGCGGCTGCGCGCCGGCCAGCTCTGGTTCTGGGACGACGGCGGACCGGTCGCGATGGCCGGCATCTCGACGCCGACCGCCGGCGTCGCGCGCGTGCTGTGGGTCTATACGCCGCGCGAGAAGCGCGGACGCGGCTATGCGCGCGCGTGCGTTCGTGAGGTGACGCGTCAGGTGCTCAACCGCGCGCTGCGCTGCGCGCTGTACGCGGATCTCGGCGACCCGGTCGCTACCGGCATCTACCTTCGCCTCGGCTACCGGCCGGTGACCGAGCTGATGGAATTTCGTTTCGAGTCGGCCGTGCGCAGATAAGCGCGGCACGACGGCGACCTCGCCCAGCGGTTCATGAAGGCACTGAATCGCTGAACGCACGCGCCGTTACGGTAAGCGTCGCGCACACGACGGCGAGCACGCGCGAAATTATTGCGGCCGTGCCGTCGCAAGCGGTTCGAGGATCGTGTTCGGGGCTACCGAACGCGCACGGGGTGAAGAAGGTGTTTCGTGCGGTTGCGTTGGCGGCCGCTGTATGTCTGACGGCGAGCGCCGGCTTCGTCGTGCCGCTTCGGGTCTCGGCGCAAGCGACCCCGCCGATCACGCTGCACGTGGACGCGTCGCGCGCGGTGCAAGGTCTGCTCGCGATGCACGAGACGATTCCGGTCACCGCTGGCGCGCTGACGCTCGTGTATCCGAAGTGGATCCCCGGCGAGCATTCGCCGAGCGGCCCGATTCCGAACCTTGCCGGGATCCATATCAGCGGCGGCGGCCATGCGATCGCGTGGACGCGCGATCCGGTCGACTTGTACGCGTTCCACCTCGACGTCCCGGCGGGCGTGTCGTCGCTCGACGTCGACTACCTCTACCTCGGCGCGAACGGCGGACAGTACAGCAACGCGCGTCTCTCGACGCCGAACCTGCTCTCGCTGACGTGGAACAAGGTCATCCTCACGCCGAAAGTCGAGGACTACCACACGCAGGTCATCGCGCCGTCGCTCACGCTCCCCGGCGCCGATTGGAAGTACGCGACCGCGCTCGACACCGTCTCGCACAACGGCGCGGACGTCACGTTCAAGCCGGTGAGCCAGGCGATGCTCGTCGACTCTCCGCTCGACGCCGGCATCAACTCGCGCACCTGGGCGCTCGGCACGTTCAACGGCGCGCCGGTCACGCTCGCGGCGTTCGCCGACACGCCGGACGAGCTCGACGCCGGTGACGCGACGATTCAGAAGTTCCGCAATCTCGTCACGCAGATGCACGCGCTCTATCGGTGGCGGCACTTCGATCACTACACGTTCTTGCTCACGCTCAGCGACGTGATGCCCGGCGAAGGGGTCGAGCACCATCAGTCGAGCGACGACGGCACCGCCGGCGACTTCCTCACCGACCACGCCGGACTGATCGCCGACGCCGACCTCCTCCCGCACGAGTGGAACCATTCGTGGGACGGGAAATACCGGCGTCCCGCCGATCTCGCCACGAAGAACCTGCAAGACCCGATGGTCGACACCACGCTGTGGGTCTACGAGGGCATGACGCAGTTCTACGGCGAGCTGCAGGCGGAGCGCAGCGGCATCTGGTCACGGCAGGACTGGCTCGACTCGCTCGCCGGCACGTACGCGTTCCTCGACTCGACGCGCGGTCGCGACTGGCGTCCGCTCATCGACACCGCGACGGAGGCTTCGGATTTGTACGGCGCGCCGCCGCAGTGGGAGAACATCCGCCGCAGCGTCGACTACTATCCCGAAGGTGCGCTGATGTGGCTCGACGCCGACATCACGATCCGCCGCCTCTCGGGCGGAAAGCGCTCGCTGAACGATGTCGCGCGCAACTTCTTCGGCAACGGGCAGAACACGGGGCCGATCACCGTCACGTACACGCGCGCCGACATCGTCGAGGCGCTGAACGCGGTGCAGCCGTACGACTGGACGGCGTTTCTCCACCAGCATCTCGACGTGATCGCGCCGCATCCGCCCGACCCGTTCACCCCGGGCGGCTACAAGCTCGTATACACGCCGGAGATGACGGCCCTCGGGAAGATCGAGTCGGCGCACCGTCACGGGATCGACATGCGCTTTTCGCTCGGCATCCAGGCTCGGGCAGACGGGACGGTCGTCGACGTGATCGAGAACTCGCCGGCGTACGCGGCCGGAATCGGCCCCGGGCAGAAGATCATGGCGTTCAACGATCGCGCGCTCACCGGCGGGCAGCAGCAAGTCGATCAGGTGCTGAAGGACGCGGAACATGGCGGGCCGATCCGCATCCTCGTCAGCGGCGGCGACGTCTACCGCACCTACACGATCGACTATCATGGCGGCCCGCGCTTCCCGCACCTCGAACGCGTCCCCGGAACGCCCGACCTGCTCGACGCCGTCGCAAAGCCGCTGGCGGCGGTTCAGTAGTTCGCGCTCGGCGCGAAGCTACGGCGCGAACTTACGACACGAACAGCGGCGGAGCCGGCCGTTCATCGGCGGCTCCGTTCGCTTTCGCCGGTTGCGCCGGCGTCTCTCGCGCTTCGTCCGGCGCCGCGGATTCGTCCGGGCTGTCGCCTTCGAGCGCGGCCGGCTCGGGGAGAAGGCGCTGTTGTCCGAACACGTACTTGTCCGAATCGAGCAGCCGCACTTCGCTCGCCTTCGCGACGAGCGGCGGCAGCTCGTCGGCGCCGCCGAGCTCGTAGATGCGGCGCGCTTGCGGCGCGACGCTGCGGTCGAACGAGCCGACGGCGCGATTGTAGGCGTCCGACGCGTTTTGGATCGCGCCGCCGACTTTCGTGAGGTGCTCGACGAACGGCGCGAGCCGCCCCACCAGCAGCTTCGCCTGCTCGAGGATGTTCTGCGCGTTCTGCTGCTGCGATGCGTACGACCAGCCTTGCGCGAACGCGAACAGATACACCAGCAGCGAGAGCGGTGATGCAATCAGCACGCGGTTGTCGATCGCGTACTGCAGGATCCCGCTGTCCGCCGCGAGGACGCTGGACAGCATCGACTCGATCGGGACGAACATGATCGTCCAGCCGATGCAGCCCGGCGTGCTGTGATACCGCCGCTGCGCGAGCGACTTCACCTGTCCGCGCACTGCGCTGACGGCGTCGGCGAGGCGCGCCGCGCGTAAGCCGTCGTCGGTCGCGTCGACGGCTTCCTGGTACGCGTCGAACGGCACCTTCGCGTCGATCGGCAGCGTCCCGCCGCCGGCGATGTAGAGCACCACGTCGGGACGGCCGCGCTCGTCGTCGCCGTAACCGGCCTTCTGCACGTCGAAGCTGACGTGCTCGGTCATCCCGGTCATCTCGATGAGGCGCTTCAGCTCGTACTCGCCCCACGCGCCGCGCGCCTGACGCGTCGAGAGCAGCGTCGACACGCGGTTCGTCGCGGTGTGCGTCATCGCGATCGCTTCGGAGAGCGCCGCTGCCTTCTGTCCGAGCGCGCCCAGCTCGCCGGCGATCTTCTGCGCGTCCTGCTCGCGCGCGGTTTGCATCGCGGCGAGCGCCGAGCCGAGCTCGCCGAGCCGCGCGTTCAGTCCGGCGGAGATCTCCGCGAGCTTCGCCTGCGCCTCCGCGCGCGCGACCTCGCCTTCCACTTTGACCTTCTCGCTCGCCGCCTCGACCAGCGATGCGCGCGCGTCGGCGATGATCTTGTTCGCCAGCTCGGCGAACTTCGAGTCGGCCTCGGCGCGGGCGTTCTTGAGGTCCGCGATCGCCTGCTCCGCGCTCGCCTGCGCGGCCATCGCTTCCGCGAGCCGGCGGTGCAGTGCCGCTTCGCGCTCGGCGGCGGCGGTGCGCTCCTCGCGCGCCGCCGCGATCTCCGCTTCGAGCCGCGCCTGCGCGGCCGCGGCGACGCTGTGCTCCGCATGCGCCGTCCGCTCGCGATCGGTCAGGTCGGCGTTGGACGAGCGCAGCTCGCCGCACTGGCTCCGCAGCGCCGCGACCGTCGTGACCGTGAGGACGACCCAGGCCGCCACGAAGCCCAGGGCGAGCCCCGCCGCGACGAGCGCCACCGTGAGCCACGACAGCGACGAGATCACGGGCGGTCCCCCACGCGAACCGAACCGCGGAAGGTCTTCATACGAACATAGGTTCGCCCTGCGGCCACCCGACTACTTGCGGTCCGCGCCGTCCGCGTCGGTAGGCTGCATGCGATGCATACTGCATGCGAGACAGTATGCACAAGAGACAGTCTATTTCGGGCCGACGGCTCTACACCCCGAGCCGGTCGGCGAGGTCCTCCAGGCTGCCGGCGGCGACGTCGACGCCGGGGTCGGCCGCGAGGTCGTGGTCCTGGTTCGGCCCGTACTCGGTCGGGCGCGCGATGAAGGCCGTCCGCATCCCCTCGCCGGCGGCGGCATGGAGATCGTCGTTGTGCGCCGCGACCAGCAGGACGCGGTCCGGCGGCGTTCCGAGCAGATCGACGGCGCCGCGGTACACCTCCGGATCGCGCTTGTAGTGCCGGAACAGCTCCGCCGAGAGGATGACGTCCATCGGCAGCGGCGCGCTCTTTGCGAGATCGACCAGCAGCCGCACGTTGCCGTTCGACAGCGTTCCGCAGATGTAGCGCCGCCGAAGCCGCTCGAGCCCCGCCACGACGTCGGGCCACGGCCGCAAGTGGTGCCAGCGATCGACGCACCAGCCCCGATCCGCTTCGTTCAGCTCGTCGGCGAAGCCGAAACGCCGGGTCAGCTCGTCGAACGACTCGCGATGCAGCACGTCGAGCGGCGCCCACGGCCGCTCACCACGCCGCACGCGGTCCATCGACGGCTTGTACGCGGCGCGCCACGCGTCCACGAACGCCGGCCACTCGACGCGCAAGCCGCGCCGCGTTCCGAACGCCTCGAGGTCCTCGATGAGACTCGTCCGCCAGTCGACGAGCGTGCCGAACGTATCGAACAGCAGTGCCTCGACGTTCACCTACGCGCTCACATCAGATACGTATGGAACCATGCGAGGGTTCTGCGCCAGGCGTCGGCGGCGGCGGTCGGGACGTAGCGCGGGCGCGTGTCGTCGAGGAACGCGTGGCCGGCTTCGTCGTAGATCTTCACGTCGTGCGGCACGGTGAGACGAGCGAACATCGCGCGGACGTCGTCGGGATTGATCGAGGTGTCGCGGGCGCCGAAGCTGCCCATCAGCGGCGTCGTGGTGCGTGACGTGAAGTCGAACGTCGACGGGGTCGTCGGATCCTTCGAGGGCGTCCCCGGGCGGACGCTCCCGTAGAACATCGATGCGGCGGCAAACGCCTTCGAGCCGATGATGCTCTGCAGCACGATGCTGCCGCCCATGCAGAAGCCGGTGATGCCGACCTTCGCGTCGCGCGCCTGCGTGCGGATCCAATCGCGGGCAGCGATCACGTCGGTCGGCACGAGGCCTTCGTCGGTCATCCGCGCCGCCGCGGCTTGGAACGGCGCGACGTCGGTCGCGCCGTCGCCGTTCGGCGCGTTCACGCGGTCGAAGAGCTGCGGCGCGATCGCGACGTAGCCGGCCTTCGCGAGACGCCGCACGACGTCGCGAATCTGCGTGTCGACGCCCCAGATCTGTTGGATCACGACGACGCCGGGCGTCGTGGCGGTCACCGACCGCGGCTGCGCGGCGTACGCGCCGATCGGCGTCCCGGCCTGGGGCACGAGCCGCGGTCGCGAGACGACGATCGCCGGATCGTCTTCGGCGACGATCGGCGGATGCGGCTTGCCGAACTCCGCGGTCTGCGCAGCGGCGTCGCCGGTGCTCGCCACGACGAACGCAGCGCCGGTGCCGAGCTTCACGAAGCCGCGCCGCGAGACGTCCGCCGTGTCGACGTTCTGCGGGTCGCTCAGGTCGGCCGCGACCGCGGTGCGTACGGCGGTTCGCGGTTCGGCGGTCTCGTCGGGCATGGCGTTTTACCTCGAAAAGAGATGTCCGCACGCCGTGACGCCCGCATGCATCGCGGTCGACGCGAACACCACGACATTATAGTTTCCGGACAGCAACCGGCGGAGGCTCACGTGCACGAGCGAGCGCGACACGCCGCCGTGCACGTCGCTCAGCACGAACGCGGGCATCGGCGCGAGCGCGTCGCAGTCGGGCCCGCGCAAGATGCGGACGGATTCGGGTCGCTCCGCGCCGTGGATGCGCACGAACACCAGCGCATCGAGGCCGTGTGCGAAGAGCGTGGCGGTCCCGACTTGACCGGAGTTGTTCAGCTGCTCGATTCCGCGCTCGGCACCCGCGCCGTTGTCGTCGGGATACGATTGCGCGCTCGCGCGGCCCGGGACGTGTCCCAAGGCGAGGCCGATTGTCACCAACGCGACGGCGAGCGCCGCGGTAAGACGCGTCATGGTCCGCCCTCTCGTCGCGCCGTCCCCGCCCGCGGCGCTGCCGGTCTCGTATCTCTAGGTTCCGGCGAGCTCCTGCCAGAGCGCCAAGGCACGCGCGTGCAGCTGCGGCGCGTCCTCCGGGAGCACGTAGCCGTCGCGCACGAGCGTGGCGGCCGCGGCGTCGTAGGCGCGCAGGTACGCGGCGCGGTTCGCGTAGCGCTCCGCGACCGATGCGCGCGGGTCGTGGACCGCGTTCCGGCCGTCGGCGGTCGACGCGAACGGCACGAACGAGCCGACGAAGTCGACGAGATGGTCGCCGAACCCGTCGCGCGGGTCGCGCAGGTTCCAGCCCGTGTAGGTCGCGAGCGGCACGGCGATCTCCGGGAGACGCAGCATCCCGAGGTCGATCCCGTCGCCGTCGGGCAGCGGCAGCAAAGTCGCGTACGCGGGGCCGACGCCGGGCGGCTCGCGGTCGACGATCCCCTCGTTCCAGCGCGGGCCGTAGTCGTACCGGTACGTGCGGTGCAGCGCCGTGAACGGGTTCGGCGCGGTCAGCCCGGGGATCTGCGGATACGACCACGACTCCGGGCGCACCAGCGTCCCGCTCGCGATCGTCGGGTAGACGCTCGGCGGCGGCGCGGCGCCGGTGCGCACCCACGCATCGAGGTGCAGCAGCATCGCGCGCGGCACCCAGCGCCAGTCGAGCGGGTCCGTGCGCTGCCGCATCCCGCGGCGCAGATCCGAGGACAGGCCGGGGACGTGCATCCCGCCGCCGATCGCGTAGAGCCGCACGTTCGCGGGCAGCGGTACGTCGGCGCGCCCGTCCTCCGTCGTCGTCATGAGTGAGGCGGTGCGGCCCCAATACTCGTACGACGTATGGATGTCGATGACTTTGAGCTGCGGGGGCAGCGGGAAGTCCGCTTCGTGGAACGGCGGGATGTCCGTCGGATAGAAGAACGACGACATCGGGTCGGCGTCGCGCGACGGCTGCGCGAAGCGATGGTCGAAGCTTCCCAGCGCGGGACCGCTGACGATCGGCATCATCGCGTCGAACACCGGACGTCCGTCTTCGTCGGTGTCGAAGCCGCGCGCGATCATCGTGCGCAGGAACCGCGCGCTCTGCGAGATGCCGAACCCGTACGCGCGCGAGACGTGCACCGGCGCGCTCGGATCGTGCTCGAAGAACGACGCCGCGTCGCGTACCGCGGCGAGTCCGAGGCCGACGACGACCGGGTTCTTGGCGCGATAGATCAGCTCGTAGATCCGGCCGGGGACGAAGTTGCCGTCGAGCGCGATCGCCGTGCCGTCGGCGCTGAAGTGCCAGCGCGCGCGCGAGATCGTGCGCCGCGGCGCGAGGATGTCGTCGCGCTCGGTCAGTACGTTCGCCGGATCGTTCGCGTCGGCGAGCTCGTACGGCGTCTGGTCCGGGTAGTGCGCGATCGCATGCGACGCCGCCGGCGCGTCGACGTGAAAGTCGCTCCGCACGAGCCCGGTGATCGTTCGCCCGTTCTCCGTCGCGACCGGTACCCGCAGACCGAGCACGCCCGCGCGGTGCGGCACGTCCCACTCCCAGCCGACGCTGATCGACGTGAAGCCGTGCCGCATGAAGAAGCCGTCGCCGTCGTCGTCCGTCTTCGACGCGTCGGGGGCGAAGTGTCCGCGATTCAGCCACAGCGACGTCGCGGCGCCGCGATTCGGGATGTCGACGATCGCCGCGCCGTTCGCATGCGCCGCGTCGGCGGGTGCGAGGATCACGACGTCGCCGGACGACGCGACCGCGCCGTCGGCGTCGCGCGGTGCGTTCTCGAGGTCCACGATGCGTGCGTTGGCGGGCGTTCCGGGGACGTCGGCATAGACGAGCCGTCCGACGATCTTCACGTACCCGTACGCGACCGGCGTGCGTGAGATGAGGTCGAAGCGCACGACGCGCGCATCCGCGCGCGATGCCGCAAGCGTGCTTAGCAGCACAACTAGGCACACGGGGAGTTTTCGTCCCAAGCGCATGCTTGCGCGCTTTCGCGAAAAGAGGATTCCTACCCGCCCTGCCGACACTTCTGAGGAGAACGATCGTCGCGGCGCGTCATGCGCGGCGACATTCGACTATGAAGCCGAGGTAAAGACGGGTGCGATTCAGGACGCTCGGCGTGCTCATGACGAGCGCGTTCTTCCTCGCAGGATGCGGTGGCGGTCTGGGGAGCTTGGCCCCCCGGACGCCGACTTCTCAGATGCCGGCGAACACGGCGATGCACAAGACGTTCCGCGACGCGATCGCGTCCGGCGACATCAAGCCGGTCTGCGCGAAAGCGATGCCGCATCGCGCGCATTGCGTCGCCTACATGCTCACGGCGAGCGGCAAAGTGACGGCGGCCGCGATGATGCGCGCCGCGGGCAGCACGCGCAGCGCGGCGGCGCTGCCGACGGTGCGGAAGAGCCAACTGCCGCAAGGCTACGGCCCCTCCGATCTGCAGGCCGCGTACAATCTTACCGCCGCGGCGAAGTCCAAGGGCAACAACTCGACCGTCGCGATCGTCGACGCGTACGACGATCCGCTCATCGAGAGCGACCTCGCGGTCTACCGCAAAATGTACGGCCTGCCGCCGTGCACCACCGCGAACGGCTGCTTCAAGAAGGTCAACCAGGAAGGGCGGCGCGGACCCTATCCGACGCTGCCGCCGTCCGACATCCCCGGGGAGAGCGGCTGGACGATCGAAGAGGCGCTCGACGTCGACATGGTCTCGGCGAACTGCCCGAACTGCAACATCGTCGTCGTCGAGACGAACGACGACTTCATGAACAATCTCGCGGCGGGCGTCAACACCGCGGCGTCGTTCAACCCCGTCGCGATCTCGAACAGCTACGTCGGACAGGAGTCGCCGACCGATCCCCTTCCGCCCTCGCAAGGCGGCTGGCTCTCGTACTACACGCATCCCGGCATCGCGGTCGTCGCGGGCGCCGGTGACTACGGCTACGACTACGAGCTGTACGACATGGACGGGATGGGCGACATGGGCGCGTTCGGTCCGCTGATCCCCGCCGACTTCCCCACGGTCGTCACGGCCGGCGGCACGACGCTCACGCCCGACAACTCCCGCCGCGGCTTCAGCGAAGTCGCGTGGGGCGGAACGGGCAGCGGCTGCAGCGCCTACGAGCCGATGCCGCCGTGGCAGCAAGCCGATCCGAACTGCTACGGCGTCTACACGAGCCCGTCCGGCGCGACGACGCAGTTCCCGACCCGCATCTACGGCGACGTCGCGTACGACTCCGACGGCTACACGGGCGTCGCGATGTACGAGAGCGACGGTCAGCTCGGCGGCAACAACTGGGGCGTGATGGGCGGCACGAGCATCGCCTCACCGGCCATCGCCGCGATCTACGGCCTCGCGGGCTACGGCACGCCCGGCGATGCGGATCAGCGCCGCTATCCGTTCCCGGCGCAGAAGCTCTACCAGTCGCGCGGCTCGCTCTACGACATCACGAGCGGGACGAACGTCGATCCGTGCGAGCCCGTCACGCAGGCGGAAGAGCCCGTGCCCCTTCCGCCCGCGCCGCCGCCGCCGTGCAGCGACACGATGCTCTACACCGCCGGACCGGGCTACGACGCGCCGACCGGCAACGGCACCCCGAACGGCATCGGAGCGTTCTGATCTCCGACCGATGAAACGCAGACGGCCACGGCTGCGCCGTGGCCGTTTGCGTCGGTGGAGTCCCGCGCTACGTGCTCGCCGGCTGCGCGAGCGACGCCGTCCAGGCGTCCATGCGGCGCTGCATCTCTTCCGGCGACATCTCCTCGATCACCGTCGAGACGACCCAGCAATGGCCGAACGGATCGTAGACGCGCGCCGAACGGTGCCCGTAGAACTGATCCGCCGGCGGCGAAGGCACGTGCGCGCCGAGTTCCTGCGCGCGAGCGACGACTTCGTCGACGTTCGGGACGACGAGCGAGAGACTCACGGTCGTGCCGCCCAGCATCTCCGGGCCCGGCGAGTCCCACTCCCGGCTCTCGTCCGAGATCATCACCTCGGAGTTTCCGATGACGAACGACGCGTAGCCGACCTTGCCGTCCGGCATGGTGAGCCGGCCCGGCTGCTCGACGGCGCCGAAGGCCTTTTCGTAGAACGCGATCGCGGCCGCGGTGTTGCTGACGCGGAGGTACACGGTGACCGTCTGGTCGTGCCGCGCGGAGTCGGCGGATGCGCTCATGGCGCCCTCCTCGGAAAGCGTGCAGTGGCGTTGCGGAAACTTATCGTAGCACGTCGCGTACCTGCGATGCGACGGCCGGCGCGGCCGTTGATCGGTAACGATGGTCTTCTCCGAGGGTCGCTTCAGGGTGGGCTCGTTGTGTCGCGCGTCGGCGGCGGCGCTTGCCGTCTTGCTTGCCGGAACGCCCGTCGTTTCGACGGCGGCGCCGCGGCATCGCGACGTGCCGGTGGTTCAGCCTCCGGGAGCCGGGCTTCCGGGTCCCGTGGTCGTCGGGCAAGGCGTCGTCGCCGGCCGGCCCGTCTCGTTTCTGAAGGTGCGGCTGGCCGACGTGCGCATACGCGTCGGGCTGGCCGACGGGCGGCCCGGGCGCGTCGAGCCGCTCGACGACATCGCGCGGCGCTACGGCGCCGTGGCGGCGATCAACGGCGGCGACTTCGAGGCCTACGGCAACGCCGCGATCCGCAACCCGAACCACACGCTGATCACCGGCGGCGGGCTCATGTTCAAGGGCGACGTCGGCGACGTGCTGTGGTTCGACCGCGACGACCACGCCGAGATCGTGCGCGTTCCGCTGAAGATTGAAGGCGGCCTCGACGGGCAGTGGACCTGGCCGAACAACTGGTACGCGTACTGGATCAACCGTTACCCGTCCGGAACGGCCGATACGATCACGATCTTCACGCCGGAGTGGGGCGCGCAGACGGGACTCTCCGGCGGCCCGCAGATCCAAGTGACGAACGGCGTGGTCACGGCGATCGAGCACAGCTCGACCGCGATCCCCCGCGACGGTTACGTGATCTACTTCCGCGGCGAAGCGAAAGCCGCGTCGCACTTCGCGCTCGGACGCCGCGTGCAATACCGCGTCGTACGCACGGACGGCGAACCGATGGGCGAGTTCGCGTACGCCCGTGAAGCGATCGGCTGCGGCCCACGGCTCGTGACCGACGGCCGCGTCACGGTGAATCCCGCGGCCGAAGGCTTCCGCGACCCGAAGATCCTGTACTACTCGGCCGCGCGCAGCGCCGTCGGCATCACGCGCGACGGTACGACGCTGATCATGGCGACGTCGGGCGGAACCATCCGTCAGATGGCCGACGTGATGCGCGGGCTCGGCGCCTATCAGGCGATGGCCTTCGACGGCGGCGCTTCGGCGGGACTCTGGATGTCCGGACACTACATCACCGAACCGGGCCGCCTCCTGAACAACGCGCTCTTGGTGCTCGCGAAGTAGGTTCTTTGCAGTGCGCTTGTGAGAGTCGCGCATGCAAAGCGCTGATCACGCGCGCTTCCACTGCTTCTCGAAGAGAAGTGCTGCAAGGAACGTCCGAGCATTCTGCGAACCGCGCACCTGTTCCCAGCTTTGAAACGCGGAGCGCACAAGAGCGACTGTTGATCGCACGTCCAACCTATCAAACGTGCGCGATAAATCGTAGTCTGCAATATGCCGTAATTCTTGCAGCGCAACAAATGTTTCCGCAACGTCAATGATTTGTTGCTCTATCGGGAGTGTGATGAATCCGTACGTTGGTGACGCTCGGTTCGTAATCTGGCCGCGGGCAAATTCTTTGCAGACCTCCTTCATCGCCGCGTGGTTAAACACGCGCCCAACGGCGAGTCGGAAGCGTTGTTCCGAAACGATTCGCGCACTTGCACTAACAAGCAGATGAAATAGTGCATAATACGCTGCGGAAACGGCTCTTCGTAGACTTGCCTGTCGCGGTCTCCGCGGCTCGCGTCTTACGAGGAATTCAGCTTGTTCGAGCAGATCTGCGTGATAACTCACCGGATCGCTTCGCCTTAAATTCGATGTAGGGCCATGTCTCCGGAGCGGCCTTCAATAGTTCAGATATCACATAATGCCGGTAAGCGTTGAGCGCTTTGACATCTTCATTCGAGTTCGCGAGGCCTTCGTCGACTAGGAATGTAACCCACAAGGACGGTTCATTCGATGAATCGTTTCCGCAGGAGAGGTCGAGCAACTCGACACCGTTGGGCTTCGGGCTGCGTTCGACGAGGCGTTTCAGCGCATCTACATCGGGCATGGGGTACGGCCTCAGCAACAGGTACTTCCCTTTCGATGGTTCCCGGTGGCAGGCTGGTACTCCCGGTAGTGCCCGGGCCGGCAGGGCCCCATGCCGGGCCGACACGCTTCAGTGGAAGTTCCTCGCGCGGACCTTTTCGGTGATCGGCTCGGCGATCTCGAGCGGCCAGCAGCGCTTCATGATCACGTCGATGCAGCCTTGCTCTTTCTGTAAGACGCCCTCGACGATGAGGCACTGCGAGCCGCGGATCGTGCGGCGGTTGCGCTCGTAGACGTCGGGGCGCACGATGACGTTCACCAGTCCGGTCTCGTCCTCGATCGTCAGGAAGACGAAGCCTTTCGCGGTTCCCGGGCGCTGGCGGGTGATCACCAGGCCGCCGATCTTGCAGAACAGGTTCTTCGGCATCGCGGCGAGACGGCCGGCGGGAAGCACGTTGCGCGCTTCGAGGTAGCCGCGGACGTGCGCGATCGGCTGGATCGCGCTGACGCCGGTCGCGCCGATGTCGAGCGTCGTCGTCTCTTCGGGCGACAGCGCGGCGAAGAGCGGCTGCGGCTCGTCGTCGATCTCCATCGCGCGGCCGAGCTCGCCGCGCGCTTCACGCTCGTCGAGGCCGCGCAGCGCCCACATCGCTTCACGGCGCGTTGGAAACCACGACGCGAACGCGCCCGACGCGGCGAGGTTCTCCATCGCGTCGCGCTCGAGCCCGGTGCGGCGCGCGAAGTCGACGAGGTCGGTGAACTCCCGCGGCGCACCGTCCTCGTGCGAGAGCGCGCGCTCGAGCCGCTCGCGCTGCGCTTCGCCCATCCCGCGCACGAGGTGGAAGCCGAGCCGCAGCGCGCCCTCGCGGTCGACGAAGGTCCACCATTCGCTCTCGTTCACGGCGATCGGCTTGACGGCGACGCCATGCCGGCGCGCGTCGTTGACGAGCACTTCCGTCGAATAGAACCCCATCGGCTGCACGTTGAGGATCGCCGCGCAGAACACGGCGGGCTCGTGACATTTGACGTACGCCGACGCGTAGGCCAGCAGTGCGAACGAAGCGGCGTGCGACTCGGGAAAGCCGTAGTCGGCGAAGCCTTCGAGCATGTGATACAGCTTGTCGGCGTCGTCGCGCGCGATGCCGTTGTCCACCATTCCGTCCACAAGCCGTGGATAGATCTCGGCCATGCGCTCGCGCGACCGCTTGTGTCCCATCGCGCGCCGCAAGCGGTCGGCTTCTCCGGCGGTGAATCCGGCCGCTTCCATCGCCATGCGCATCCCTTGCTCTTGGAACAGGGGGACGCCGAGCGTGCGCTCCAGCACCGGCTTCAGCTTCGGATGCGGATACGTGACCGGCTCCTGCTTGTTCCGGCGGCGCAGGAACGGATGGATCATGTCGCCTTGAATCGGGCCGGGGCGGATGATCGCGACTTGCATGACGATGTCGTAGAAGCAGGCGGGTTTCAGCCGCGGGAGCATCGACATCTGCGCCCGCGACTCGACCTGGAAGACGCCGATCGAATCGGCGCGCTGCAGCATCGCGTACGTCGGCTCGTCGTCGGGCGGGATCGCATCGAGCGAGAGCGGCGGGCGCTCGGGATAGCGCCGCGCGTAGAGCGCGAACGCGTCGCGCAGCAGCGAGAGCATCCCCAAGCCGAGCAGGTCGATCTTGATGAGCCCGAGATCGGCGAGGTCGTCCTTGTCCCACTGCACGATCGTGCGGTCGCGCATCGTCGCCCACTCCACCGGAGCGACCTCGACCAGCGGCGAGCGCGTGATCACCATCCCGCCGCTGTGGATCCCCATGTGCCGCGGAAAGCCGTCCATCCGCCGGCACAAGTGCATCATCAGCGAGCCGAGCGCGCCGCCGACCGGCCCGCGCACGTGCGGATCCGGATCGGCGCCAAAGTCCTTGGCCTTGAAGCCGTAGAGCCGGCAGTAGGTGTCGGCGTACTCGTCGGCGTCCTGGAAGCCTGGGACGAGCGGGCGGCCCGGCGTCGCGGCGGGCGTGTCGTCGCCGCGCGAAGGCACGACGTTCGAGCCGGTGTCCAAGTCCCGGCGCTGCAGAACCGACGTGGGAAGGGGCGCGTGATCCAGATCGTCGGCGCCGAGCGCGCCGCTGAGCGACTCGCGCGCGTCGTACTCGCGCAGAATCTGATCGACTTGTCCGAGCGTCAGCCCGAGCGCCTTTCCGACGTCGCGCAGCGCCGAGCGCGTGCGGTAGGTGATGACTTCCGCCGCCATCGCGGCGTGCTCGCGGCCGTAGCGCTCGTAGACGTACTGGATGACCTTCTCGCGGTCTTGGTGCGCGAAGTCGATGTCGATGTCGGGGACCTCGCCGCGCTCCTCGCTCAAGAAGCGTTCGAAGAGCAGGTCGCTGCGCACCGGATCGATCGCCGTGATCCCGAGCGCGTAGCAGACCGCGGAGTTCGCCGCCGAGCCGCGCCCTTGCGCGAGCACGCCCAGCCGTCGCGCGGCGTGCGCAATGTCCCACACGATCAGGAAGTAACCGGCGAGATCCATCCGCGCGATCACGCCGAGCTCATACTCGAGCTGCCGTTCGACCTTCGAGTCGAGCGGCCATGCGTAGCGTTCTTTCGCCCCTGCGTAGACCAGCGTGCGCAGATACGACTGCGGCGACGTTTCGTTCTCCGGGATCGGGTACAGCGGGAACTCGCCGCGCAGCGACTCGAGCCGGAACGCGCAGCGCTCGACGATCGCGATCGTGTTGCGCAGCGCCGGCGGGAACTCGGCGAAGAGCTGCGCCATCCGTGCCGGCGACTTCAGGCCGTGCTCGTGATTCGGGCGCAGCAGCGTCCCCGCGTTCTGCAAGGGCGTGCCGTACTTGATGCACGTCAGCACGTCGGCGAGCTGCGCATCGCCGCGCGTCGCGTACGCGACGCCGTTCGTCGCGACGTACGGCACGTCGAGCCGGCCGGCGAGCCGCACGAGCGCGCGCACGAGCGCGACGTCCTCGGCGCGGACGTGGTGCTGCAGCTCGACGTAGAAGCGCCCGGGGAAGAGATCGCGCAGCCGTGCGCCGATGGCGAGCGCCGCGTCGTCGTCGCGACGCAGCAGCGCCTTTTCGACGAGCCCGTTGCGGCCGCCGGAGAGCGCGATCAGCCCGGCGGTGCGGCCTTCGAGATCGCCGAGGCGCAGGCGCGCGTCACGCTTGCGGCCGCGCAGCTGCGCCGTGGAGACGAGACGCGCGAGATTGTTGTAGCCGGTCTTGTCGGCGGCGATCAGGACGAGCCGCGGCGTGTCGGTCGGCACCTCCTTCGCCGGACGAGCGGGACGCCCGGGACGGACCGGCGCCGCATCGTCGCTCTCCAGCGTCAGCTCGGCGCCGCACAGCGCCGCCAGCGGCGTTCCCGCCGCGGCCTTCGCGAACCGCACCGCCCCGTAGAGGCCGTCCCGGTCGGTCAGGGCGATCCCGCGCAGCCCCAGCGCCGTCCCGACCGCGACCAGCTCCTCGGGGTGCGAGGCGCCCTCGAGGAAGCTGAAGTTCGACCAGCAGTGGAGCTCGGCGTACTCCGGCACGGCGGCGAGCGGCATGGGGACCGGGATGATACTCGAACAAACGTTCGATCCCTCTGGGCCCGGCGCCCCGATTCGCCGCATCGCTGCCGCATGACGGGCACCGACGCTGTCTATGACCGCGCCGACCATGACGACACCGGCGTTGCCCCATGACGGCGCCCGGCACTGCGCCGTGACGGCACGCGCGCTGTCGCATGACCGCACCGCCGCTATCTCATGACGGCCCCGGCGCTACTCATAAAGCCGCGGAAATGTGGTCGAACGACCATAAAATCGTGGTCAAACGACCAACAAATCCGTTGCATCCGGGCCGCGATCGTGCGATGCTCGGAGCCGATGGACGCCCTGAAGCTGTTCGGCGGGGCGACCCGAACGCGGGTCGTCGTCGTCACGCTCGCTCTGCGGGACACCTATCCCCGCGAAGTCGCGCGCGTCGCCCGCGCGCCGCTTTTTTCCGTCCAGCGGATTCTGGACGAGCTGGAGCGCGAGGGGATTCTCGTTTCGGTATTGTCAGGCAACCAGCGGCGCGTGATGCTCAACGTGGAATGGTTAGCAGCAAACGAGCTTCGTGCTCTCGCCCTGCGCCTGGCGGAAGTCATGCCGGACGTCCGTGCTGCGCTGGAAGCGGAGCGCCGGCGCCCGCGCCGTCGAGGGAAGCCCGTTGATCGCGCCGGACGCGACGTTGCGTGATGTCGCCTTCACGGTCGGAACGGCGCTCGATCGTGCCGGGATCGAAGCCGTGCTTTGCGGTGGAAGCGCGGCGACGTTCTACGCTCCCGACGTCTACCAGTCGGACGACCTCGACTTCGTGCTGACCTTTTCCGGAGAAGGCGAAGCAGTCGTCGCCGCCTTGACGCCGCTCGGATATTCGTTCGCGAACGGAATGTTCACCCACCCCGCGTCCCACTTCACCGTCGAGTTTCCCAAAGGGCCGCTCGCGATCGGCGCCGAGACGGTCAACCGCTTCGACACGGTACGCGATGGCGAGCGCGTCCTGCACGTCGTCACGGCCACGGACGTCGTGCGAGATCGGCTCAACAAATTTGCAGCGTGGGACGACTTCTCGGCGCTGCGCGCCGCCGTCGGCGTCGCGCTTGCCGCGGACGTCGACCTCGGCGAGATCCGCGCGTTCATGCGACGCGAAGGGCAGGGCGTGTTTCGTGCGCGCTTCGAGCAGGCGCTGACGACGTTCGAACGCCGCGTTCGCGAACGGCGCCTGTAGCGGCGCCGCGTCGCCGATTCGTTCCGGCGTAGCGCCGGCCGGCGCTACGCCGGGGCGGCGTGGGCGGCGGTCTCTTCATCTCCCGTGATGCCGGCGCGGGCGGCGAACCAGGCGTCCAGCTCGTGCGCCGGCATCGGACGCGCGTACGCGAAGCCTTGGGCGTAGGTGCATCCGACGTACGCGAGCCACGCGATCTGCGTGTCCGACTCGACGCCTTCGGCGATCGTCTCGAAGCCGTAGCACGACGCGAGACCCAGCACCGCTTCGACGATCGCGACGTCGTGCACGTCGTCGGGGACGCCGCTGATGAACGCGCGATCGACCTTGACCACGTCGATCGGCAAGCGTTTCAGCTGCGCGAGCGAGGAGTAGCCGGTGCCGAAGTCGTCGAGCGCGATGCGCAGGCCGGTCTCACGCATGGCGGAGAGCGTCTTCGTGCTCGACGCGACGTCGTTCATCGCGACCGTTTCGGTGATCTCGGCGCCGAGCCCGGACAGATCCGGCCCGAAGCGCTGCAGCCGCTCGATGAACGAAGGGTCCGCGAGCTCGGCGGCCGACACGTTGAACCAGACCGTGAGATCGGGCTGCCGCAGGCGCCAGCGGCGCGAGCGCCGGATCGTTTCGCCGATGACCCATTCGCCGATCGTGCCGATGAGGCCGTGCTCTTCGGCGAACGGCAGGAACGTGTTGGGCGGCACGATGCCGCGCTCGGGATGGTTCCAGCGCAGCAGCGCCTCGAGTCCCGCGACGCGTCCGGTGGCGAGCTCCACGTGCGGCTGGAAGTACAGCGTGAGCTGCCGGCGCGCCAACGCTTCGCAGAGCTCGGACTTCATGCGCCGGAACGAGATGAACCGCTCTTCGGCGCGGCCGTCGAAGAACGCGCTGCGCGCGCCTCCCGCCTCTTTCGCCGCGAACACCGCCGCTTCGGCGCGCACGACGAGGCGCTCGAAGTCCGTCCCGTCGTTCGGCGCCGTCGCGATCCCGATGCTCGACGTGAGCGCGCGGTACTCGCCTGCCGCCAACAGCGGCGTTTGGAACGTGTGGAGGTAGGTCGCGGCCCGCTGCGCGATGCGCTCGCGTGCCGGCTCCTCGGTGAAGATCGCGAACCGGTCGTCGCCGAGCCGGCCGATGATCTCGCGCGGCCCGGAGCTGCGGCAGAGCGTCGTCGCGATCTGGACGAGGAGCTCGTCGCCGGTCTGATAGCCGAGCTGTTCGTTCACCTCGCGGAAGTTGTCGACGTCGACGACGAGCAGCGCGCCTTCGGCGCCGCTGCGGAGCGCCGAGGCGACGCGCTCGCGAAACGTCGTACGGTTGAGCGTCCCGGTCAGCGGGTCGTACTCGATCGCGCGCCGCAGCAGATCGCGCTGCTGCATCTCCTGCAGGCGCAGCGCGCACAGCGACGCCAGCGTCTCGATGTACGCGTGGTCGAGCGGCTCGAAGGGGCGCGCGAGGGGCGCCGCCGATCCGAACGCGAGAACGTACTGCGCGCCTTCGACCAAGAACGGCGTCGCGGCGACCGCGGCCCACGGGCGGTTCTGCGCGTGCGCGGCGGTCCACCACGCGAGCTCGCTGCGCACGTCGGCCCACGACGCAGTGCGGCGCATCCGCAGAACGTCCGCGAACGGTGCGTCGGCGACGCCGAAACGCATCCCGATGCGCGGGATGAAGTCCGCGCCGGACGAGTGCGAGGCGTAGGACGCCACGACGACCAGTTCGTCGGTCTTCGTCGACTCGTCGTCGACCCGGGCGATGATGCCGTGAAACGCCGGTCCGCGCGGCTGCAGGCCGCGTGTGCCTTCGGCGAGCAGCGCGTTCAAGTGCTCCTGGTCGCTGCCGGTCGGCGCGACGAGCCGCGAGAGCGTGGCGAGCCGTTTGGCGTGCAGCTCGGCCTGCCGCGCCTCGCCTTCGAGGTTACGCTCGAGCAGCTTCGCGCGATCGCGCCATCCCAGCAGCTGATGGATCGTCGCGGCGAGCACGAACGACGAGGCGGCGAGGAAGAGAAGATGCGCGACGTACCACGCGACCGTGAAGCGCTCGCCGGAGAGCACGCGCAGCACGAACTCGACGACGAGCGCGCCGTAGCCCAGCAGCGCGGCGCGCGGAATCGCGCCGCGTCCCCATGCCCACGCGAACACGAGCAGGACCATCGCGTGGAAGGCGATGAGGACCTGGCCGACGCCGGTGCGCCAGTAGCCGTGCATGTCCTCGCCGGCCGACAGCGCGGGAAGGCGCGGCGCGAACTCCACGCATGCGGTGAAGACCGCGCACGCGGCGACGGTCGCGACGACGATCACGGCGATCGCTTGCGCGCCCGTCGCGAAGACGGGCCGCGCGCGGCGTGTCGCGGTCAGCCGGACGGCGACGTACGCGAGCGCGGCGATCGAGACGCCGACGTGCCAGCAGACGTACGTCCACGACGCCGCATGCGCCCACGCGGTGATGAGCGGAGAGAGGTCCGGTCCGACCGGCATCGTGAGGCTCAGCCCGAGCGCCAGCAGCCCGGCGAACAGAAATCCGCCCACGAGCGCGAGCGTCGAGAGCAGCGGCTCTCGGCGGAAGAGCGCGAGGAGCACGGCGAACGTGACCAGCTCCGCGCATGCCGCGGTGAAGAAGATCCCGGACACGATAAACTGAGCGCTCATCGGACCAGGTACGGTAGCGAACGGGAGAGCGGCGGCTACGACGGCCGCGAACATCGCTGCGCTCACCAGGTCGGCGGGCATCCGATCCCGCCATCGTGTGATTGTCACCCTGTCCCCTCGGATCCCGGCCGTCCCCGTCACCGTCGGGGGGCCGTCGCCTGCCGACCATCCGCAGCGGCAAGCGAAGGCGCCGGGTTGGCGCTTTACCCGCGAGTGCGCGTACTCGAACACTCGTGCCACGACGGAAAGCGGCCCTCGGACGCTGCGAAGACCGGCCCGTGCGAGCGCTCACCGTGAAAACGTCCGAATCGATCCGTACGTTGGCGTACGAAAATGCGCGCGCGATCGTCGCGCGCGTGCTCGTGCTGGTGAGCGGGAAAGGGGGTTTCCCCTTTTATGCTCCGGGGAATCCCGTCGCCGGATGCGAGTGCTTGGAGTCAACGCAGTCTTTCACGATCCGGCGGTGGCGCTCGTCGTGAACGGCGACGTCGTCGCCGCCGCGGAAGAGGAGCGCTTCACTCGCCGCAAGCACGGCAAGGTCTGCGTTCCGTTCTCCACGTGGGAGCTGCCGGAGGAATCGGCGCGCTGGGCGCTCGCGTTCGGCGGCGTGCAGCCGTGCGATCTCGACGCGGTCGCGTACTCCTACGATCCCGATCTCGCGCCGCCCGACGGGACGGAGCTGCACGACAACGAGTACGAAGCGCTGCGCACGTACTTCGTGCGTCGCGCGCCGGGATTCATGGCCACCGCGCTTCCGGGGCTCGATCGCGCGAAGGTGCGTTTCGTGCCGCACCACGTCGCGCACGCCGCGTCGGCGTATCTCGCCGGCCCGCACCGCGACTGCGCGGTCATGGTGATGGACGGCCGGGGCGAGCAGACGTCCTACCTCGCCGGCGTCGTGCGCGGCGGGGAGCTCGAAGTGCTGCACCGCGTCGCGCTCCCCGACTCGCTCGGGCTGCGCTACGAGGAGCTGACGATGCACGTCGGCTTCAAGCGCAGCTCCGACGAGTACAAGGTGATGGCGCTCGCGTCGTACGGAAAGCCGCGCTGGCTCTCCGATATCCGTGCGTCGATGCACGCCGGCGGCGACGGCGGGTTCACGGCGCGGCCGATCGATCTCGCTCGCTTCGTGCCGCCGCGCCGCGAGGGCGAGGAGTTTGCCGAAGGGCATGCGGACCTGGCGGCCAGCGTGCAGGTAGCGCTGCAGGAGACGATGCTCGAGCTCGCCTGCAAGCTCCACGACGAGACGGGGATGCGCGCGCTCGTGCTCGCGGGCGGCGTCGCGCTCAACGTCGTCGCGAACTCGTACATCGCCGAAAAGGGGCCGTTCGAGCACGTCTGGGTGCAGCCGGCGGCCGGCGATGCCGGAACCGCGCTCGGCGCGGCGATGTACGTCGCCCGTGCGATGGGCGACGAGGTCCGTCCGATGCCGACGGCCGCGCTCGGGCGGGGCTGGACCGACGCCGAGATCGAGAATGCGCTCGACGGCGCGAACGTCTACTACACGCGTCCGCGCGACATCGCCGAAGCGGTCGCCGAGGTGATCGCGCAGGACGGGATCGTCGCGTGGTTCCAGGGCCGGAGCGAGTTCGGCCCGCGCGCGCTCGGCCACCGCTCGCTGCTCGCGAACCCGCGCTATGCCGACACGCTGCGCCGGCTGAACGACGTCAAAGGGCGCGAGCAGTTCCGGCCGGTCGCGCCGATGACGCTGCTCGAGAAAGCGCCGCAGATCTTCAACGGGCCGTTTCCGTCGCCGTACATGCTGTTCGTGCACACCGTGAAGCCGGAGTGGCACGAGAAGCTGCGCGCGGTCATCCATGTCGACGGCACGGCGCGCGTGCAGACGGTCGATCGGCGCGAAGAGCGGCTCGTCGCCCGCATGCTGGACGCGGTGGAGCGCAAGACCGGCGTGCCGGTCGTCGTGAACACGTCGCTGAACACCGCGGGGCGGCCGATGGTCGACAGCCCGCGCGACGCGCTCGAGTGTTTCGGGTCGGCGCCGGTCGACGCGCTCGCGATCGGGCCGTTCCTGCTGAAGCGCGAGAGCTTCGCGCGCGGTTCGGCCACCGTTTCCGCCGTGGCATGACGGGATGATCGACGTCGTCGTCCCGACCGTGGGACGCCCCTCGTTGGCGCGGCTGCTCGCGTCGATCGCCGCCTCGCGCGGCCCGCGACCGCAGCGCATCATCCTCGTCGACGACCGGCGCGAGCGGAGCGCGCCGCTCGAGCTCGGCGATCTCGACCAGGACCTGTCCGCGCGCCTCACTGTGCTCGCCGGCCGCGCGGCCGGCCCGGCGTCCGCGCGCAACGCCGGATGGCGCGCTTCGCGCGCGACCTGGGTCGCGTTCGTCGACGACGACGTGCTCGTCGACGAGACCTGGCTCGACGATCTCGCGCACGATCTGCGCGATCTTCCGCTCGACGTCGCAGGCTCGCAGGGCCGGGTGACCGTGCCCCTGCCCGCCGATCGTCGCCCGACCGACTGGGAGCGGAACGTCGCCGGGCTCGCGACGTCGCGCTGGATCACCGCCGACTGCGCGTATCGCCGCGCCGAGCTGCTCGCGTGCGGCGGCTTCGACGAGCGCTTTCCGCGCGCATACCGTGAGGACGCCGATCTGGGCTTGCGCATCGTCGCGCGGGGCCGGCGCATCGTGAACGGGACGCGGCACGTCTTCCACCCGGTTCGTCCCGCCGATTGGAAGGTCAGCATCCGGCTGCAAGCCGGGAACGCCGACGACGCGCTGATGAGCGCGCTGCACGGGCGCGACTGGCGCGCGCGCGCCGGCGCGCCGCGCGGCGCCTTCCGCGCGCACGCGGTCGCCGTCGCGACCGCCGTCGCGGCGCTCGGCGCGTTCGCGCTGCGCAAGCCGAAGCTCGGCGGAGCGCTGCTGACCGCCTGGGGCGCGCAGACGGCAGCCTTCGCGTGGCGGCGCATCGCGCCGGGGCCGCGGACGCGCGGCGAGATCGCGACGATGGCGGTCACCTCGGCCGTCCTTCCGTTCGCCGCGGTGTACCATCGCCTGCGCGGGATGCTGGCCGTGCGTGCGCTGCTCGCCGACCGCGAGCGCGCGCCGAAGCCGCTCCCGTCCGCGGTGCTGTTCGATCGCGACGGCACGCTCGTGGTCGACGTCCCGTACAACGGCGATCCGGCGCGCGTCGAGCCGATGCCGGGCGCCGAGGAGGCGCTCGAAGCGCTGCGCGCCGCCGGCGTCGCGACCGCGGTCGTGTCGAATCAGAGCGGCGTCGCGCAGGGGCGGATCTCGCGCGCCGACGTCGACGCGGTGAACGCGCGCATCGACGCGCTGCTCGGCCCGCTCGGACCGATCCTCGTCTGCACGCACGATCCGGGCGAGCGGTGCGACTGCCGTAAGCCCGCGCCGGGGCTTCTTCTCGAAGCGGCGCGCGCGCTCGGCGTCGCGGTCGAGGACTGCGTGATGATCGGCGACATCGGCGCCGACGTCGACGCGGCGCAGGCCGCGGGCGCGCGCGCGATTCTCGTCCCGACGGAGCGCACGCTCGCGCACGAAGTGGCGGCCGCTCCGCTCGTCGCCGGCGACTTGCGTCACGCCGTCGCGCTCGCGCTGGACGGCGCCGCATGAAGATCGTCGCCGTTCGTCAGGACAGCAACGGCGACGTCCTCCTCGCGGGGCCTGCCCTGCGCGCGCTCGCCGCACAGGCGACGGAGTTGACGCTCGTGTGCGGACCGGCGGGGCGCGCCGCGGCGGAGACGCTCCCCGGCGTGGACCGCGTGATCTGTGCCGAGGCCAGCTGGATCGCGGCGAACCCGGCGGTGCCGCGCCGCGGCGACGTCGACGACTACGTCGACCGCATCGCGGCGTTGCACGCCGACCGCGCGTTCGTCTTCACCTCGTTTCATCAAAGCCCGCTGCCCGCCGCGCTGCTGTTGCGCATGGCGGGCGTCCCGTGGGTCGGCGCGATCAGCGAGGACTATCCGGGCGCGCTGCTCGACCTGCGCCATCGAGGCGTCCCCGACGACGTGCACGAGGTCGAGCGCGCGCTCGCGCTCGTGCGGGCGGGCGGCTTCGAACTCGTGCCCGGAGACGACGGACGTCTCGCGATGCGCGTCGCGCAGCGCAACCCGCTCGAACCGCTCGTCGGGCCGTACGTCGTCGTCCATCCCGGTGCGACGGTCCCCGCGCGAGCGTGGTCGCCGGAGAAGAACCGCGCGCTCGTGCGTACGCTTGCCGCGCGCGGCGAGCGCGTCGTGGTGACCGGCGGAGCCGACGAGCGCGACCTCTGCGCGAGCGTCGCCGGCCGCGAAGCGCTCGACCTTTCCGGCGCGACGTCGTTCGAGGAGCTCGCGCGCGTCGTCGCCGATGCGCGCGCCATCGTGGTCGGCAACACCGGGGCGGCGCACGTCGCGGCCGCGGTGGGGACGCCGACGGTGTCGCTGTTCCCGCCGACGATCCCGGCGTCGCGCTTCCGGCCGTGGATGGTCGAGCACGTGCTGCTCGGCGACCAGGACATCGCGTGCCGCGGCTGCCGCGCGCGCGTCTGCCCGCGCGGAGATCACGCGTGCGTGGAATGCGTCGGCGTCGACGACGTGCTCTGCGCGCTCGACGCGCTGCGCGCACGCACGGCGGTGCCCGCGTGATCGCGCCGGAACGCGCCGCGCCGCGCGAGACGACGGTCGCCACGAAGCGCGTGCTGCTGTGGCACGTGCACGGCTCGTACGTCACCTCGCTCGTGCAGGGACGGCACACCTACTACATCCCCGTGCTGCCGGACCGCGGCCCGGACGGGCGCGGCCGTGCGCGCACGTGGGACTGGCCGGCGAACGCGATCGAAGTGACGCCGGCGCAGGCGCGCGAGCTCGACGTCGACGCGGTCATCCTGCAGCGTCCGAGCGAGCTCGAGCGTCTCGCGGAGGAGTGGCTGGGACGCCGCCCAGGCCGCGACGTCCCCGCGATCTATCTCGAGCACAACGCGCCGCAAGGCCGGATCGCGGAGATGCGGCATCCGGCCGCCGACCGTCCGGACGTGACGATCGTGCACGTCACGCACTTCAACGACCTGCTCTGGGACAGCGGGACGACGCGCACGCGCGTGATCGAGCACGGCGTCGTCGATCCCGGCTACCGCTACACCGGCGAGCTGCCCCGCGCGGCCGTGGCGATCAACGAAGCGCGCCGTCGCGGGCGCGTCACCGGAACCGATCTGCTGCCGCGCTTCGCGCAGGCCATCCCGCTCGATCTGTTCGGGATCGACGCCGGCTCGCTCGGCGGATTCGACGACCCGCCGCAGGCGGCGCTGCACGCCGAGATGCCGCGCCGTCGCGTCTACCTGCATCCGGTGCGCTGGACGTCCCTCGGTCTCACGCTGATCGAGGCGATGCACCTGGGGATGCCGGTCGTCGCGCTCGCGACGACCGAAGCCACGGAGGCCGTGCCGGCGGGCTGCGGCGTCGTGTCGACCGACGTCGCGCGCTTGTGCCGGGCGCTCGAACGGTACGCCGCCGATCCGGACGCGGCACGCGCGGACGGCGAGCGAGCGCGCGCCTACGCTTCAACGCGCTACGGTTTGGAACGCTTTCTGCGCGACTGGGACGCGCTGCTGACGGAGGTGACCGCATGAGGATCGCGATGGTGTCGGAGCACGCCAGCCCGCTGGCGACGCTGGGCGGCGTCGACGCCGGCGGGCAGAACGTGCACGTCGCGGCGCTCGCCGAAGCGGCGGCGAAGCAGGGGCACAGCGTCGTGGTCTACACGCGCCGCGACGATCCGAAGACGCCGAAGCAGGTCGCGATGGCGCCGGGGCTCGTCGTCGAGCACGTCGACGCCGGCCCGGCGCGCCCGATCGCGAAGGACGACATCTACCCGCACGTCGGCGCGCTCGCGGACGGCTTGACGCGAGCGTGGCGCCGCTGGCGCCCCGACGTCGTGCACTCGCACTTCTGGATGAGCGGCGTCGCGGCGCTGCGCGCGGCGCGCCCGCTCGGGATCCCCGTCGCGCACACGTTCCATGCGCTCGGCGCGGAGAAGAAGCGCCACCAGGGCCCGGCCGACACGTCGCCGGCCGCGCGCTTGGACGAGGAGAAGACGATCGCGCGCAGCGTCGACCGCGTGATCGCGACGTCGAGCGCCGAAGTGTTCGAGCTGATGCGCATGGGCGCGAGCGCGCGCAGCGTGCGCATCGTGCCGTGCGGCGTGGACCTCACGCTGTTCGGCCCCGACGGGCCCGTGGAGCCGCGCCGCAGCGGTCGCATGCGCATCGTCACGCTCTCGCGGCTCGTCCCGCGCAAAGGGATCGCGGACGTCATCGAAGCACTCGTCCGGGTTCCGGGCGCCGAGCTCGTGATCGCGGGCGGCGGCGAGGCGCCCGATCTCGTGAGCGATCCGGAGGCGCAGCGGCTCTCCGAGATCGCGCGCGAAGCGGGCGTGGCCGACCGCGTCTACCTGCGCGGCCGCGTCGAACGCGCCGAAGTCGCGCCGCTGCTGCGCTCTGCCGACGTCGTCGTGTGCGTGCCGTGGTACGAGCCGTTCGGCATCGTGCCGCTCGAAGCGATGGCGTGCGGCGTCCCGGTGATCGTCTCGTCGGTCGGCGGCCTCGTCGACACGGTGCTCGACGGCATCACCGGACTGCACGTCGCGCCGAAGTCGCCGCGCCAGCTCGCCGCCGCGCTCAACGTGCTGCGCGAGGACCAGGCGATGCGCAAGCGCTTCGGGCGCCTCGGCGCCGAGCGCGCGCGCTCGCGCTACTCGTGGTCGCGCGTCGCGGCCGAGACGCTCGACGTGTACCGCAGCCTGCTCCCCGTCGCGCCCGCCGGCGAGCTCGCGCTCGGAGGCTGACGCGGTGCGCATCGTGGTGCTGCGCGCGCTGAAGCTGGGCGACTTCCTCACCGGCGTCCCGGCATATCGCGCGCTCCGCCGCGCATATCCGGATGCGCGCATCCAGCTCGCCGCGCCGCGGGCGTTCTCCGCGCTCGTCGAGCTGCTCGACGGCGCGATCGACGAAGTCGTCGACGCGCAGCCGCTCGCGGCGCTGCCGCGCGAGGTGCACGGCGCGGATCTCGGCGTGAACCTGCACGGAAAGGGCCCGCAATCGCACCGCGTGCTGCTCGACGCGGGCGTGCGGCGCACGATCGCGTTCCGCAACGACGAGATTCCTGAATCGGCCGGCGGCGCCGAGTACGATCCGAACGAGCACGAGGTGGCGCGCTGGTGCCGGCTGCTGCGCGAAGCGGGGATCCCGGCCAACCCGCTCGAGCTGGACATCCGCCGCCCTTCGCTCACCGTTCCGCGCCGCGCGCGCGGCGCGACGCTGATCCATCCCGGTGCGGCGAGCGAGGCGCGGCGCTGGCCGGTCGAGCGCTGGATCGAGGTCGCGCGCGCCGAGCAGCGGCTCGGGCGCCGCGTCATCGTCACCGGCGGACCCGACGAAGGCGAGCGCGCCCGCCACATCGCAGCGGCGGCGGGCGTTCCGCCGACGCACGTCTACGCCGGCCGCACGACGCTGCGCGAGCTGGCCGCGCTGGTCGCAGCGGCGGGGCGCGTGGTCTGCGGCGACACCGGCGTCGCGCACCTCGCGACGGCGTTCCGCCGCCCGTCGGTCGTGCTGTTCGGACCGATCGCACCGAGCGTCTGGGGCCCGCCGCCGCGGCCGTATCATCGCGTGCTGTGGAACGGCACGACGGGCGACCCGCACGCGAACCGCGTCGATCCCGGCTTGCTCGCGATCCCGGTCGAGCGCGTGATCGCGGAGCTCGACGGCCTCAGCGTCTCGGCGTGAACGATGCGAACACGGCGCGCGTGATGGCGGAGATGCCGGCGTCGCCTTGCGCGAGCGCGCGCGCCCAGTCCGCCGTTCCCGCGTTGAAGACGGCGCCCTCGCCGCGGCGGTAGACGATCATCGCGGCGTGCGAGCCGGGCGCGACGTCGCCGCTGCCGTCGGAGACGTCCCAGTGGCCGATGGACGCGCGCGCAAGCACCTCGGTGTTCTGCGGTGCGAAGCGCCGGTCGACGCCGTCGCACTCGTAGCCGATCGCCGTGGTCGCCTCGCCGACGAGGTCGCCTGTGCGGAGCCCGGCGGCGCGGAGGAGCGCGTGATCGCGCTCGATGCGGTATCCGGTCGCGGGGCGGAAACCGATCCACTTGCCGCCGCCGTGGCGGAACGAGAGCCCGGTGAACGCGTCCTCGGGCTCGTCGTCGCTCCACTTGCCGTCGCGCGCGATCGTCCGCGTGCGCTCGTCGTAGCGGACGCGAAACCAGCACGTGTTTCCGCCGAAGACGGCGAGCGCGCCGCCACCCTCGACCCATCGCTCGACGGCGCGGCGGCGCTCGCGCGTCCAGTACTCGTCGTGACCGAACGAGCACAACATCGCGTAGCGGTCGAGCAGCGAGGGATCGCGCTGCAGGTCGAGGTCGGTGCAGAGGTCGACGTCGACGCCCTCGCGCGCGAGCCAGTCCAGCGCGTGCAGGTCCCAGTGCGCGAACGTCTGCCGCGGGCTGGCGCGGTCGTAGACGTCGACGTTGATTTCGTCCCACGGATGTCCGCCGGTGCCGCCGCCGGGGCGGAGCAGCGTCACCGTGCGCGGCCCGCTGTAGAGGCACTCGCCTTCGCCTTCGCCCAGCGTTCCGTCGACGTGCGCGACGTCGTAGGCGTGATAGGTGAACAGCGGAAGGTTCACGAGGACGCGCGCGCGCGACGGCGCGCGCACGACGACGAGCGCGGTTCCCCAGCGTGCGTCCGGCGTTCCCTCGCGCGGCCCTTTCGGCGCGCGATACGCTTCGTCGACGAGCGCGCGCACGACGTAGGCACCCGAGCGAAGGTCCGGCGGAAGCGCGAGCGTCACCGCCGGCCAGTCCCACGGGACGTCGACCGCGCCGGGCGCTGCGTCGACGCCGCAGAACGGTCCGAACTCCGCGACGGGAACGCATCCCCCGCCCCAGCGTTCGAGGCGCAGCGAATAGCGCGGCGCATCGGTCGCGACGTGAAGCGTCAGCGTGCCGCCGGCGTCCACGGTCGGCTCCGCCGGGAACGCGCGCAGCATCAGGCCGGAAGCTCGATCAGCCGCTCCATCATCCGTTCCACCTGGGGGCGCACCGCACGGCGCTCGCGCACGATCCACGGGAGCCCGCGCAGCGCGCCGGCGAGCGCGGCGCGCGCGACGGGATCGTGCAGGGCGTCGCACGCGAGCGCGAACGTCGCGCGGCGCACGGCGCGCGGCGAGCGTCGCAGCCACATCGTCCACAGCCGATTCCGCATGACGAGCCGCCTGCGCACGTCGGTCGCGCGCGCCACCGGGCTGGGGGCATGGTGCAGCACGAGCTCGTCGGCATAGATCAGCTCCCAGCCGCGCTCCAGCAAGTCGACGGCGAGCAGCGACTCTTCCGCGCCGATCAGATAGCGCTCGTCGTACCCGCCCGCTTCGAGAAACGCGTCGCGCCGCACGATCGACGCGCCGGCCATGAACTGCCCGATCGCGCGCCCCGGGCATGCGGTGCGCTTCGGCAGCGTGCTGCGCTCCATCAGCGCGCAGGCTTCGTCGACTGCGCCGTTCACGACGACGCGCGCGTTGAGCACGGCGACGCCCGGATGTGCGTCGAGCAGCGCGCTCGCGTGCGCGATCGCGCCCGGTTCCCACCAGCAGTCGTCGTCGCAGAACGCGACGTAGCGCGTCTTCGCGGCACGGGCTCCGACGGTGCGCCCCGCGGCGCCGACGTTGCGCGGCAGACGAAGGAGCAGGACCTCGGGAAACTCGCGCGCGACCGTGCGCGCCGTTCCGTCGCGCGAGCCGTTGTCGACCACGACGATCGACGGCGCTTCGGGGAGCGCCGTCAGCTTGCGCAGCGTCCCGGCGAGCACGCGCCGCCGGTTGTAGGTCGCGATGACGACGGTGCAGGCGGACATCGGCCGCCTACGCGCGCACCGCCTTCGCGCGCGCGCCGATCACGGCCATGACGTCTCCCGCGACGGCGTGACGATCAGCTCGCGCACCTCGACGCCTTTCGGCCGCGTCAGCGCGAAGATCACCGCCTCCGCGACGTTGCGCGGATCGTTGAGCTGGTTCTTTTCGAAGGCGTCCGGTGCAGGCTTGAACTGCTCGTCGCGCCCGTCGAAGAAGCCCGTCTTCATCCCGCCCGGGATCAGCAGCGTCACGCCGACGCGACCGGCGAGATCCAGCGCCAATCCGCGGGTCAGCCCGACGACGCCGAACTTCGATGCGCAGTACGCGGTCGCCGCGCCGAGGACGCGCAGCCCGAGCGTCGACGCCACCGTGACGATGCGCGGATTCTCCGCTTTCTCCAGGTGCGGCAACGCGGCGCGCACGAGAGCGGCGGTCCCGATCAGGTTCACCTGGATCACGCGGTCCCAGTCCTCGGCGGAGACCTTGTCGAAGTCGCCGCACGCGTCCATCCCGGCGTTGGCGACGACCGCCGAGATGCGGTGCTCGCGTGCGACCGCCTCGACGGCACGCTCGATCGCCGACCGGTCGCCGCAATCGACGATGTGGTGCTCGCGATCGCGTGCGGCGACGGGCTGCTTCAGATCGAAGACGACCGGCGTGCCGCCTGCCGTGACGACGGCGTCCGCGATCGCGGCGCCCAGACCCGATGCTCCGCCGGTGACGATGACCGTCCCGAGCGCGGTCGCGCGCCCGTTCGTTTCGGCGGTCGCGATGCGCGTTTGCACGAAAAGACTCACTCCAAGTCGACGAGGTGCTCGGGACTCGATACCCCGCTCCCACCGCGCTCAACCGCGCCGCGCCGGCGTCAACCGCGGTGCGGCGTGTTCTGATCGTACACGAATTTCCATTCGCCGTTCGCGTCGCGTGCAAAGACGAGCGAGAGGAGGAAGCGCGCGGGCTCCAGCTCGGGGCGGTGGCGGTACGTCACGTCGATGAGCGCGAGCGCCGCGTCGCGCATCTCGCGCACGAGCACGACCTCGTACTCGAACGTCCACGGATCGGACGACGCGAACCACTCCGCGTGCGATCGCAGCACGACGTCGCGCCCGCGCTTCATCGCGCCCGCGCCGTCGACGACGACGACGTCCTCGCCGAGCGTGGCCCCGAACCGCTCGGCGTCCTTCGCCTGGAGCGCGCCCAGATGCTCGGTCAGCGCGGCACCGAACGTCCGCTCGCCGCGCGCATCGTTCGCCGTTGCGTCAGCCGTCACGACGCCGTTCGTTCCCGCTCGCACGGCGGCGTACGCGGTCGAACGGTGTACGATTGTTGTCGATCCGCTCGCGCGAGCGCGTTTATCCCCGCGCGCGAATCGGTACAAGAAGAAGGCCCGAGGTAAGACCAGAGGTTACGCCAATGGGTTAAGTCACGAGGCCCCGGAACCGCCGGGGCCTCAGCCTTTTTGCGGGGCCGCGCGCGCGGCCGGCAGCGGCTCTAGTCGGCGAGCGCGGGCTTGATCTCGCCGAAGCGGCCGAGCTGGTAGTCGCTGAACGCTTCGCGGATCTCGTCGACGCTGTTCATCACGAACGGGCCGTAGCGTACCATCGGCTCGCGGACCGGGCGCGCGCACAACAGCAGCGTTTCGAGCGGCTCGGCACCGGCGTTTTGCAGCACGATCGTCTCGCCGTCGTCCGCGAACACCGCGTAGTCGCCGCGACGCAGCTCGCGTGCGCCGGTGCGCCCGATGCCGCCGAACACGTATGCCGTCGCCGTCCATCCGGCGCTCACCGGCTGCTCGATGCGCGCGTCCGGCGCGAGCGTCGCGTGCACGTACGTCCAGGGCGTCACGCTGCGCACGGGTCCGTCGACGCCGAACACGCTGCCGGCGAGGACGCGGGCGGTCACGCCCGGCGCCGGCTCGACCACCGGGATCGTCTCGCGCTTGACGTCCTTGTAGCGGGGCGCCGTCCGCTTGTCGGCGCGGGCGAGGTTCACCCAGATCTGGAAGCCGTGGCGCGGTCCGCCGGTCCGCTGAAAGTCGTCGGTCGGCATCTCGGAATGGACGAGCCCGCTGCCCGCGACCATGTACTGCGCTTCGCCCGGCCCGAGGATCCCGTGGTTGCCGTGCGAGTCCCGGTGCTCCCACTCGCCGCTGATCGTGTAGGTGATCACCTCGAAGCCCTTGTGCGGGTGGTCGGGAGCGCCGACCGCTTTGCCGGGCTCGACGTCCGTCGGGCCCAGCTCGTCGATGAGCAGGAACGGATCGATCTGGTCGATCCCGCGGGCCGGGATCGGGCGGTGCACGAGGAACCCGCCCCCCTCGAGCTGCGCCGAGGCGGGGATGACGCGCGCGAGCGAACGCTCCGCGCCGGTGACGGTGAGGGGACTGGACATGGCGCTATCCAGAACCGCGAGCGCGGGCGTCCGGCTTCAGACCGTCCGCGGCGTCGGGCGATTCCCGGGAACAACCAGGGGCGTGCCCAAGCGCGTTTTGCTCGCGATCAACGGACGCGCGCGCCGCGGGCGCGCGGCGCGTGACGAGGCCGCCGCGGCGTTCCGCGCGCGCGGACACGACGTCGTGCGGATCACGCGCGACATCCCGCCCGGGGAGCTGTCGCGGGCGATCGTCCAGCATCGCGACGACGTGGACGCGGTCGTCGTCGGCGGCGGCGACGGGACGCTGGTCACCGCGATCGACGGTCTGATCGAGACGCAGCTGCCGCTCGCGATCCTTCCGCTCGGCACGTTCAACGAGCTGTCGCGCACGCTCGGCGTCCCGAGCGATCCCGCCGCCGTCGCCGCGCTGATCGACGAGGGCGTGCCGCTCCGCATCGACGTCGCGCGCGTCAACGGCGCGCCGTACTTCAACGAGGCGTCGGTCGGCTTGTCGACGCGCATCGCGCGGCTGCAGACGCACGACGTGAAGCAGCGGCTGGGGATGCTGGCGATCCCGGTGACGACGTTGCGCGCGCTGCGGGCGAGCCGTCCGCTGCACCTGGAGATCGAAGACGAGCGCGGCGCACGGCGCATGGTGCGCGCCGTCCAGCTCACCGTCTCGAACAGCTATCGCTTCGGCGGAATCGTGGAGAACCCGGAGGGCAGCCTCGAGGACGGAACGCTGTGGCTCTACTCGATCGACGTGCGCAACTGGCTGCACGCGCTCGGAATCGTCGCCGCCGTGCTGCTCCGCCGTTTCCCGCACGCGCCGGACGTGCAAGCGGTGAAGGGCACGCGCTTCGTCGTGCGCTCGGTGCACGGGCGCGCCTTTCCCGTCTTCGCCGACAGCGAGGAGGTCACCGCGCTGCCCGCCGAGTTCGTCGCGCTGCCGCGCGCGGTGACGGTGCTCGTCCCGCGGGCGAGCGCGCCGCAGGTGCGCTGAGGTGTCGGCGCGCATCGCGCAGGCCCGCGCACGGCTCGAGGCGATCGCGGCTCGCGAGCGGCACGACCCGCGCATCCATCCGTATCACGGCACGCGCCGCTGGCTGCACGCTCACGTCACGCCGCTCGCCGTCGTGCTGCTGCACGGGCTCACCAACGCGCCGCCGCAGTACGACCTGCTCGGCGCGGAGCTGGCCGCCCGTGGACACAACGTCCTCGCGCTTCGCATGCCGTACCACGGCTATCGCGACCGCATGACCGACGCGCTCGCGAACCTGCGGGCGGCCGACCTGGAAGCGTATGCGCTGCGCTCGCTGGCGCTCGGAGCGCTGTGCGGCGAGCGCGTCGTCGTCGCCGGGATCTCGGTCGGCGCGGTGCTCGCCGGCTGGCTCGCGGCGCGCGCGCGCGTCGACACGGCCCTCGCGATCGCGCCGTTCTGCGGGCTGCACGCGCTCCCCGGCGCGGCGAACGATGCGCTCGGCGCCGCGTTGCGCGCGCTGCCGAACGCGTTCGGCTGGTGGGACCCGCGACGCCGGAAGGCGCAGCCGCCGTCCCACGGCTACCCGCGCTTCGCCACGCGCGCGCTCGGCGCGTCGATCGCGCCGTCCACGCGCCTCGCTCGCGCGCGGGACGGCGAGCACGCGCGCCGCGCCGTGCTCGTCCTGAACGAGCACGATCCCGTCATCAACAACGCGCACGCGCGCCGCCGGTTCGCCGCGCTCGCGCGCCGCGGCGTCGCGGTCGAAACCGTTGTTCTCCAGGGGCTGCCGCACATCCACGACGTCATCGAGCCGGCGATCCCGCAGGCCGCCGTCGAGCGCGTCTACCCGGAGCTCTTCCGCCTCATCGAAGGATGATGCCGCGTGGCGCGGCGTGAAAGCGCGCGGATGGCCGCCTCGACCGATCTCTTCGACCTGCGCGACAAGGTCGCGATCGTCACCGGCTCGTCGCGCGGGATCGGGCGCGCCATCGCGGAGCGTTTCGCCGAGCGCGGCGCCCGCGTCGTGATCTCGAGCCGCGACGGCGAGGCGTGCGCCGCGGTCGCGAACGAGATCGCCGCGGCGGGCGGCAGCGCGATCGCCGTGCCCGCGCACGTCGGAAAGAAAGAGCAGCTCCAGGCGCTCGTCGATCGAACCGTCGCCGAGTGGGGCGGCGTCGACGTCGTCGTCGCGAACGCGGCGGTGAATCCCTACTACGGCCCGCTGGCGGGGATCCAGGACGACGCCTGGGACCGCATCATGAGCAGCAACGTGCGCAGCACGCTCTGGCTCGCCAACATGACGTTTCCGATCGTCGCGCGGCGCGGCGGCGGCGCCGCGATCTTCCTTTCCAGCATCGCCGGGCTCGGCGGCACCGACGTCATCGGCGCGTACGCCGTCTCGAAGACCGCGCTCATCGGGCTCGCGCGGAGCCTGGCGATCGAATGGGGCCCGCGCGGCGTGCGCGTGAACTGCCTCGCGCCCGGGATCGTGAAGACGGATTTCGCGCGCGCGCTCTGGGACAATCCCAAGATCGCCGATCCGGCGGTCGAGCGCGCCGCGCTGCGCCGTCTCGCCGAGCCCGACGACGTCGCCGGCGCGGCGGTGTTTCTCGCCGCCCGGGCCGGGGCGTACGTCACCGGGCAGACGATCGTGATCGACGGCGGCACGACGGTCCACGCAGGCCTCTGAACGCGGCGAGGGCGTCCCCCGGTGATGGGACGCCCTCGCGCAGCCTCGGCCGTGTGGAGGATCTAGCGGCCGAGAACTCCGTCGAGCCGACCGATGTTCACGCTGCCGAGCCCGCTCGCGTAGTCGTAGCCGGGGGCCGCGGTGTACGCTCCGTTGCCGCCCACGATCAAGTCGTTGAACGGGCCGACGGAGCGGGTCGGCGGGAACACGCCGGACGGCGTGACGGCCGCGGACGCGTTCCAGAGCGAGTAGAGGATCGGCGGCGCGAAGCCCAGCGTGCTCTTGAGCTGCAGCATGCGGTTCCAGCCGCCCGCCATCAGCGGCGAGGCGAGGCTCGTGCCGCCGATCGTCGTCCATCCGCCGGCGTCGGCGAGATAGATCGTCATCCCGGTCTGCAGGTCGGCGTCCATCGCGACGTCCGGCACGCCGCGGAAGGTGAACGCGCCGGCGCTGTTGACCGGCTGCGCCGCGGCTTCCCACGCGGGACCGTACTCGAACTGGCTCAGCCCGCCGCCGCCCGAGTACCACGGAACTTCGCCTTCGTACGAGCCGTCGGTCTTCGTGAGCAGCGTCGTTCCGCCGACCGCGACGACGTAGGGCGACGCGGCGGGATACTCGACGAGCGGGATGCCGGCGGGGACGCCGTTCGGCGTGCCGACCGAGCAGAACGATCCGGTGTCGCCGCTGGACGCGAACATCGTCTGACCCTGGGCGGCGCCTTCGGCGAGCTCTTCGTCGTCGAGCACCATCGAGCCGTCGACGTACGGGCCGTACTCGCAGCCGCCGAACGACGAGTTGCCGACCGGCGCGAGATCGTCGGTGACCCAACGGCTGTACTCGAGCGCGATGTCCGAGTCGGTCAGCGAGGTGGTTGCATAGAGGTAGATCGTCTTGACGGTGCGCGCCATGCCGCTCGACGCGATCATGTCGAGCGTCCACTCGTCGTCGCCCGAGGTGTCGCTGCTGCCCGGTCCGACGGTCTTCACGACGACCGGCGCCTGCGCGAGCGAGTCGCCCTGCTCGTTGATCCGCAAGTTGCTGATCGACGCCGAGACCGAGCCTTCGGCCATGATCGCGACGTTGACCGTCGGATACGACGGCAGTCCCATCATGTCGTACGCGCGCCAGTAGTCGGACGGAATGTAGTTGCGCGCGCAGCCCGCGTCTTGCGCGACCGGGCTCGGCTCCGGTTGCGGTGACGGTAGGCCGACGAGCGAGACGCTGTAGAGCGAGCACGGCGACTCCGGCATCGGCGTCGCGGACGCGGACGGCGCGGCCGTGAGCGGACGCGCGGCGGCGACGGTCGTGCCCTTGTGGAGCGGCGTCGTGAAGGTCTGCACGTCGTTCAAGCCGAGGACCGCGACCACGATGCCGTTCAGCGACGCCGGCACGTACGCCGGCGACACGTTGGCGTACACGCTCTTTCCGTTGAGCGAGAACGCGTGGAGCTTCGTGTCGAACGCGGCGCCGATCTCGGCGGCGGTTCCCGTCGCGCTGATGATGAGATTGTTCGGCTCGACCGTGAGGTTCGTCAGACCGCGGCTCTGCAGGTACTTCTCGACCTGCCCGACCTGCGCGCTCGTCGGCCCGTAGGATGCGACGAACTCGGCGGGGGTGATACGGCCGCCGGATTTGATCAGCGATTGCAGGCCTTGCGGGTTTCGCAGGTTCAGCCCGACCCGCACCGTCAGGCTCTTCGTGGACGCCAGTGCGCCCTGGTCGGACGCGCTCTTCAGGTCGAACGCCTGGGTGGCGGTCGCGGCCCAGCCGGCCGGCACGGCGCTGATCGCGACGGCGCGGGTGGTCCGCATCCCGCTCTCGGCGCTGCTGCCGCCGGTCTGCGCGACCGATTGCGGGACGGCGCCCGACGGGATGAACGAGCCGGCGGAGTGTCCGCCGGAGCACGATGCGGTGACGAGGCCGAGCGCGACGGCGCCGGCGGCGAGCCTGTACATTGGGTGATCCTCCTCGGCACGCAGCTACCGGCCGCGAGGATCGCCGAATCTACCGAAAATCGGGTAGTGGGCTCGCCTCCCGGCGAGCCCGTCGCGTTCGACCTTCGGTCGAGCCGCCTACGATGGCTCGATCTGTGGCGGTACGTGGGCTCGCCTCCGGCGAGCCCTTCGCGTTCGGCCTTCGGCCGAGCCGCCTTCGATCGGCCGGGCCGCCTTCCGGGCTGTGATGCGGTGGGCGGGCTACAGTGCGGCGACGCCGTTGGGGACGCCGAGACCGGTCTCGAGCGAGTACGTCGAGTTCCCCAGGCCGCGCAGCTGCGTGCGGTGCGCGTAGGTGTACGAGAGCGGCTCGACGGCCGGCGCCAGCGCGTACGCCGCGGCGAGCAGCGGCGCGCCGACGCTCGTCCCGCCCGCGACGACCCAGCCGCCCGCAGCGGTGGAGAACATCGTCACGCCGGTCGCCGGGTCCGCGACGAGTGCGACGTCGACCGAGGCGCGCTTCGGGCACAGCGCGCGCAGGAAGCTCTGGAACGACGGGAGCGGCTCGTCGGCGCTGCAGCCGTGGCCGGTGTACTCCCAGCCCGTCTCCTTCCAGCCCGACGCCTCGCGCGTGAGCGACGTCCCGCCGACCGCGGTGACGTAGGGCGACGTGGCGGGGTACGCGGCGTAGCCGCGATCGCCCGAGCTCGCGGTCACCGCGATCCCGGGGTGGTCGTAGTGGGCGTCGAGCGCGGTTTCGCCGGGCCACTCGAGCGTGTAGTAGCTGTTGCTGATGGCCTTCGGCCGGAGCTTCGCGGCCGTGTCGACCGCGGCGGCCAGATCGGTCAGCGCCGCGCTCCGCGCCTCCACGAGGACGATCGAGCAGCGCGGGCAGACGGCGGAGACCATCTCGACGTCGAGCGCCGTCTCCTGCGCCCAGGCGGTGTTCGGCGCCGGATACGGGCCGGCGGCGCCGCTCTCGTTGAGCTTGCTGAAGCAGCCGTTGAGCGAGGTGCAGAGGCCGAGCCCGAACGCCGCGCGGTAGACCGCGAGATCGGCCTCGACCGTCGGCGCGTCGTACGCGTCCACGATCGCCACGGTGCCGCCCGCGTTCGCCGACGGGAAGCCGTACGCGGCGCGCAGGTCGGCGGGATGCAAGCCCGCGAGCAGGTCGGCGGGGGCGTTCGGGTTCGCGTCGGCCTTCACGTTCAGCGCGAGCGTGATCGTGCACGCGGCGGCGCCGGTCGCCGGCAGGCCGGTGCACGCGAACGCGCCGCCCGGCATGCCCATTGCGGTCTCGCCGGGGAGTCCCATCGCGGTCTCGCCCGGGAGGCCCATTGCGGTCTCGGCGGGCGCGCGGGTCTGCGCGGCCGGGAGGGCCGCGTACGCGGGCGCCGGCGGCGCCGAGCCGCCGCACCCTGCCAGCGCGAGCGGCGCGACGAGCGATGCGGCGACGAGCGCCGCGAACGCGGGGCGTCTCACGCGGCGCGCACGACGGGTACGGTCATGGGTCCGAACGGTCTCCTGGCTCGGCGACGTCTTCTGAGCGCGGGTATACCCCGGGAGGCGGAGGAACTTCACGCCATGCCGCTGATGCGCGCCCGGGTCAACGACCGGCTCGCACGCGCGACGCGCTTTCCCGTCACGGTTCTCATCGCGCCGGCCGGCTTCGGCAAGAGCGTCGCGCTGCGCGACTTCTTGGAGACCGCCCGGCTCGAGGCCGTTCGCGTCGAGGTCGCTCGGGACGACGCGACGCTGTTGCTGTTCGCGCGCCGGCTCGCCGACGCGCTGGCCCCGCTCGCGCCCGACGCGCGCGCCGCCTTCCCGGCGGCGCAGGAGCGGATCGCCGCCGCCGACGACCCGGTGCGCGAGCTGGCGACGTGGTTCTCCGAACACCTCAAGCGCGCCGTCGGTACGGTGGTCGTCGACGACCTGCACCATGCCGCCGCCGATCCGCGCACCGTCGCGTTGGTGGTCGCGCTGGTGGAACGGACCGCCGAACGGATCCGCTGGATCGTCGCGACGCGGAGCGATGCCGGTCTTCCGATCGCCTCGTGGGTCGGATACGGCCGGATGGACCTGCCGGTCGGCGAGGACGAGCTGCTCTTCACGCCCGAGGAGGCGCTGGCGGCGGCGGAGGCGGACGGCGGCGGCGACCCGGCGGAGGTGGAGGCGCTGCACGCGCTGACCGGCGGCTGGCCGGTCGCGCTGGGCATCGCGCTGCGCGCGCGGACGCACGCGTTCGACCTCGCCGGCGCGGCGAGCGGGACGCGCGAGATGATCTACCGCTATCTCGCCGAGCAGGTCTTCACCGGGCTCGCGCGAGCGCAGCAGCGCTTCCTGCTCGCGACCGCCGTCCTGCCGTCGTTCGACGAGCACACCGCCGACGCGCTCGGGATGCCGCCCGGCGAGCTCGACGCGCTGCGCCGCAGCGTCACCTTCGTGACGGCCAGCGCCGACGGGCGCTTCCGCTACCACGACCTCTTCCGCGACTTCCTCGAGCGCGAGCTGCGGCGGCTCGGCGCGAGCGCGTGGTACGACGCGCACGTCGGCGCGGGCGCGATCCTGGAGGGGCGCGGCGACGACGTCGCGGCGCTCAGCGTGTACGCGAACGTCGGCGCGGTGGAGGAGATCGCCGCGCTCGTCACGCGCTCCGGGATCGCCATGCTCGAACGCGGGGCCGCCGAGATCGTCGCCCGGGCCATCGACGTGCTGCCCGACCGCGCGCGGCTCGAGAACGCCGCGGTGCTCGGCGTGCGCGCGATGCTCGAGGCGAACCGCGGGGCGTTCGACGTCGCAGAGCGCGGGTTCTTGGCGGCGATCGAACGCGCCGGCGACGACGCGTTGCGCATCGCGCTCGTCCACCGCTATGCGATCGCGCTCGTTCGCAACGGCCGCGACTGCGTCACGCTGCTCGAGCCGTACGCGCGCGACGCCGCGATCCCGGCGGCGTGGCGCGTGCCGCTGCTCGGAACCCTCGCCACCGGTTATGCCGCGACGGGAAAGATCGCCGAAGCGCTCGCCGCGGCGTCGAACGCGCTGCACGGCGCCGAGGCGCTCGACGACGAGGCGCGCGCGCGGCTCTACCAGCAGGTCGCCTACGTCTATCAGTTCACGTCCCACGCCGACGCCCGCCGCTACGCGCAGATGGCGGCCGAGCTCGCGACCGCGCGCGGGCTCTTCGAAGTCGCGGCGCGCGCGTACAGCGTGATGTACTACGTCGCGGGCGAGGGCGACGATCCGATCGCGACGCTGGCGATTCTCGACAAGCTCGGCGAGTACGCGCGCAAGGGCGCGAGCGCGCAGGCGCGCATGTTCGGCGTGCTCGCGGCGTACGCCATCGAGGTCGAGCGTGGCGACGACGCGGGGCTCGCGCAGCTCGACGTCGAGCTCGACGACGCGGGCGCGCCGCAGACCGCGCGCGCGCAGGCGCTGCTGCCCGCGCTCGCGCTGCGCGCGACGTGGAGCGGCGATTTCCGGCTCGCCTACGAGCTGATCGCCGACACGACGGCCGGCCAGCCGACCGACGAACGCCGCGCGATCCGCGCGGCCGAGACCGCCCTGTACGCATTCGCCGCCGGGCTGCACGACGAAGGCGAGCGCGCGCGCGACGACGCGCTCGCCGCGATCGACCGCGCGCCGCGCGTCACGTTCCGGGTCGTGCGCGCGCACGTCGTGCTCGCGCTCGGCGAGCTGGTGCGCGGACGCGCGTCGCCGGCACACCGTCATCTGGCCGAAGCAGAACGTCTCGCGACGCCGGCGATGCGCCGCGTCCGCGCGTTCGCCGCGACGGCGCGTACGCTGTACCGCGTCGCGCTCGAGCAGGCCGAACCGGCGCTGCTCGCCGGCGCGCTCGAGCGCCTGCGCTCGGAGCACTTCGGGGGACTCGCGCGCATGCTCGAGGCGCTGCCCGTCGCGCGTCCCGAAGAGCCGGGCTACAGCCGGCTCACGCCGGCCGAGCGTGAGATCCTCCAGCACCTCGCGAAGGGTGCGAGCACGAAGGACGTCGCGGCGAAGACCGGACGCAGCCCGCAGACCGTCGACACGCACATCCGCTCGATCTGCCGCAAGCTGAACTGCAGCGGGCGGCGCGAGGCCGTCGCGCTCGCCACCGGCGCGGGCTGGATCAGCGTCTAGACGCGCTCCACGGTGCCCGTCAGCTCGCCGAGCGCGAGCACGTGCCCGGCGATCGCGTCGAGCAGCCGCCCGCGCGTCGGCGGCTGATCGAAGCGCGGAACGTAGTCGACCGCGAAGAGCGTGAAGACGTAGCGGTGCGGACCGTGGCCCGGGATCGGCGCGGGCTTTCCGTAGGCGCGCCGGCCGACGACGTTGTAACCGAGCTCCAGCTTCGCGGCATCGATCTCGCCCGCGTCCAGATGCCTGCGCGACGGATCGATGCCGTACACGACCGCGTGCGGCACCGGCCGCGGAAACGGGACGTCGGCGTCTTCCATCACGAGCGCCAGCATCGCCGTGCCGTCGGGGACGTTGGTCCATTCGAGCGGCGGCGATTCCGCCGTCGCCGGCATCGGTTCGCCATCGGCGAACGCGCTGCTGCGCACGACGATCGTGTGCGGCACGTAGGCGAAGCGTTTCTCGTTCCCGGCGCGCCACTTGTCGTTCGCGCGCAAGCCGCGCAGCCGTTTGCCGAGCGCGCGCATCATTCCGCCGGTACCGCCATGGCGGTGCGTTCCGCGCCGCGCGCCGTCCGCGCCTGCACGAGACCGATCGCGAGCGCCGCGCCGACCAGTCCCGCGACGATCGCCGCCGCGGGCGCGGTGCCGTGCGCGCCGAACACGCCGGTGACGACCGGCGGCATGACGAACCCGGCGAAGCTGTCGAGCGCCGCGACCACGCCGAGAGCGGTGCCGCGCCGCGCGTCGGGGGCGAGGTCGGAGACGAGCGCGGGGAACGCGGCGTTCTCGAGACTGATCCCGACGCCGAAGAGCGTCAGCACGACCGACGCGAGCGCGAGCGTATGCATGAACGGCGTCAGCACGAAGCCGAGCGCGAGCAGCGCGAAGCCGAGATTGGTCGCGCCGCGATTCCCGAGGCGCCCCACGCCGCTGCCGACCGCGGTGAGCTGCAGCACCACTTGGAAGATGCCGAACACGGCGAACGCGCTCGACGTGTCGACGACGCCCCAGCCGAGCTGCGCGTGGAGGATCAGCGTCATCGACGCGAACCAGCCGTACATGCCGAGCGTGTACACGAGCCGCAGCCACAGCACCGGCGCGGTGGCGCGGTCGGCGAGCGAGGCGAAGATGTCGCGGAAGCCGACGACGCCCTCACCTTCGGTGACGGTCTTGGCGCGCGACTCCGGCAGCATCCACACCGTCACCACGAGCGTCACGAGCTGCAGCCCCGCCGCGAGCAGGAACGGCACCGCGAAGCCGTAGCGCTGCGCGAGAAACCCGCCCGTCGCGGGACCGAACACGAAGCCCGCGCTGAACGCCGCGCCGACGTACGCGAACGCGCGTCCGCGCTCTTTCGGTTCGACGAGATCGCCGACGTAGGCTTGCGTCACGCCGATGTTCCCGCCGCTGAGCCCTTCGAGCGCGCGCGAGACGAAGACCCACACGATCGTCGGCGAGATCGCCAGCAGCGTCCAGGCGATCGTCGAACCGATCTGAGAGACGATCAGCACGCGCTTGCGGCCGAGCCGGTCGCTGACGTTTCCCCACACCGGCCCCGAGACGAACTGGCACAGCGAGTACGCCGCGAACACGCCGCCGACGGCGATCGCCGGCGCGCCGAACTTCAGCACGTAGAACGGCATCAGCGGGATCAGAATGCTGAACCCGAGGATGTCGATGAACGTGATCCCGAGGATGGGAAGAAGCCGCAGGACCATCCTTGCGGGCTTCGGCGGTGTGATCGGCAACAACTTTTGTCGATCCTGAGAAGGGGCTCAGAGCGGGGACGGCGATACCCTCCGGCTATCCAACTCCGCGGACGGGTGTATCGCCGAGAGACCTTGGTGCTGCTCCGCCGCTTCAACCGAACGAAAACGGAGCCCGGGTGAAACGAATCGTTTTCGGCGCGCTCGCTTCGAGCGTGCTCTTCCTGGCCGCATGCAGCGGCGGTGCCAACACCTTCCTGCCGTCGAACGGCGGCAGCGGATCGGGCGCAGGGCCCGACAGCCTCTCAGAGTTCCAACGTGACGTCGCCGCCGGCTACATCCAGCCGTCGTGCGGTGCTGCCCCCGCCGGCGAAGCGCGCTGCTTCGCGTGGGTGCTGACCGCGGCCGGCCGCGAGCACGCGATGGCGGAAGGCAACCTGCGTCGCGCGGACGCGTCGACGCCGAGCGGCTATGGGCCCACGCAGTTGCGGGCCGCATACAACATCACGTCCGCGGCGACGACCGGCGGTTCCGGGAAGACGGTCGCGATCGTCGACGCGTACGACGATCCGAACCTCGAGAGCGATCTCGGCGTCTATCGCGCGCAGTTCGGCTTGCCGGCGTGCACCACGGCGAACGGCTGCTTCAAGAAGGTCGGCGAGTCCGGGACGTCCACGCTGCCGGCGAAGAACGCGTCCTGGGGACAGGAGGAGTCGCTCGACGTCGACATGGTCTCCGCGAACTGCCCGAACTGTCACATCCTCGTCGTCGAGGCCAACTCGACGAGCTTCACGGACCTCGGCACCGCGGTCAACACGGCGGCGTCGCTCGGCGCGACGGAGATCTCGAACAGCTACGGCGGCAGCGAGTCGTCGAGCGAGACGAGCTATGCGTCGTACTACAACCACGCCAACATCGCGATCACCGCGTCGAACGGCGACAGCGGCTACGGCGCGGCGGTTCCCGCGGCGTACAACACGCTGACCGCGGTCGGGGGCACGACGCTGAAGACGGCGAGCAACTCGCGCGGCTGGACCGAGACCGTGTGGAGCGGGACGGGCAGCGGCTGCAGCAAGTACATCAGCAAGCCGTCGTGGCAGAAGGACGCGACGTGCACGAAGCGCATGATCGGCGACGTCGCGTACGACGCCGACCCGAACACGGGCGTCGCGGTGTACGACAGCTACGCGTACGACGGTGAGTCGGGCTGGATGGTCTTCGGCGGCACGAGCGTCGCTTCGCCGGCGATCGCGTCGATCTACGCGCTGGCCGGCAACACCGTCAGCAACGCGTCGTACGGCTACTCGCACACCTCGTCGCTGTACGACGTCACGAGCGGCTCGAACGGCCGCTGCTCGCCGGCGTACTACTGCACCGGCGAGACCGGATACGACGGACCGACCGGCAACGGCACGCCGAACGGCACCGGCGCGTTCTAAGCGCTCGGGTCGGATCGCGAAAGGGACCGGCGCGCAGCGGCGCGCCGGTCCTTTTCTCATGGCTGCGGCGCGTGCTCGCGCGGCCGCGCTTCGCTCGGGACGATGGTGCGCGTCACCAAACGATTGCGGCGCAGCAGCGTCACGGTCGTCGGCGAATCGACGACCGGACGGTCGGTGAGCAGCTTGTGCAGCGTGTCGACGCCGTCGACGATCCCGTCGCCGAGCGCGATCACCACGTCGCCGGCTTCGATGCCGGCGCGTGAGGCTGCGCTGTGCTCCTCGACGTCCTGAACGAGGATCCCGCGCAGCTGCACGAGCGAGTGGACGCGCTGCAGGTAGCGTGGGATCTCCACGTCGCTCCCCGCGATGCCGAGGTACCCGCGCCGAACGGCGCCGTCGCGAATCAGCAGCCCGGCGATGCGCGTCGCGGTGTTCGAGGCGATCGCGAAGCAGATCCCTTGGCCGCCGGTGACGACGGCGGTGTTGACGCCGGCGACCCGCCCGCGCGCGTCGACCAGCGGGCCGCCGCTGTTCCCGGGGTTGAGCGCGGCGTCGGTCTGCACGACGTTGTCGATCAGCCGGCCCGAGCGCGAGCGCAAGGTGCGACCGAGCGCCGACACGACGCCGGCCGTGACGGTGCATTGCAGTCCGAACGGGTTGCCCAGTGCGACGACGAGCTGCCCCACCTTGATCGCCGAGGAGTCGGCCATCTCCAGCGGGACGAGGTCGGGCGCCGCGATGCGCAGCACGGCGAGATCCGAGTCGGGATCGTCGCCGACCGGGATGCCGCGGACGCGGCGGCCGTCGAGCAGCGCGACCTCGATCTCGTGTGCGCCGTGGACGACGTGCGAATTCGTGATGACGAAGCCGTCGGGCGTGGCGACGAAGCCCGATCCGCTTCCCGCGCGGCGCGCACCCGCGCGCACGTCGATTCCGACGACGGACGGCGCGACGTGCTCGACCACCGCGGTGACGGTCGCGGAGTACGGATCGACGGGCTCGGCCGACGAGAGGGGAAGGACCTGGGGCATCGGTGGGCACTGAGACTCTGGTCGGAGCGTAGGCGGTTTCAGCCGTCGTACCATCGCCGCCATGAGCGGTCGCGCCCTGGGAACCGCCGCAGCGCTGTTCTACATCTTCCTGTGGGCGTCCGCATACGTCCCGAGCAAGATCGGCGTGCTCGGCTCCTCGCCGCTCTGGTTCCTCGCCGCGCGGTTCGCGCTCTCCGGCGCGATCGCGCTCTCGATCGCGCGTGCGCTCGGCGCGGCGTTTCCGCGCACGGCGCGCCAGTGGGGCGTGGTGGCGATTCTCGGCGTCCTCGGCAACGCGCTGTATCTCGGTCTGACGTACGAGGCGCTGCGCCATCTCGCGTCCGGCGTCGGCGCGATCGTCGCATCGATGAACCCGCTGCTGCTCGCGCTCGTGGCGCCCTGGGCGCTGCACGAGCCGCTCACGCGCGGAAAGATCGCCGGAATGGTGCTCGGCTTCGGCGGCGTCGTCGCGATCGTCGCCGCGCGCGCCGGCACGGGGAGCGCCGCTCCGCACGACGTCGCGCTCGCGTTCTGCGGCGTCGTCGCAAGCGTCGCGTCGACGATCGTCTTCAAGAAGTGGTGCGCCGGGATGGATCTGCGCGCTGTGACCGCGCTGCAGCTCCTCGCCGCGAGCATCGTCGTGCTGCCGCTCGCGGTGCTCACGGAGGGCATGCCGCACGCGGAGCTGACGCGGCCGTTCGTCACGTCGTTCGTGTACTGCGTGCTGGTCATGTCGGTCGGCGCGTCGCTGCTGTGGTTCTGGCTCCTCGCGCACGGCGAAGCGTCGCGCGTGAGCGCGTACTACTTCCTCACGCCGGCGTTCGGGCTCGCGATCGCGGCGGCGCTGCTGCGCGAGCCGGTCGGCGCGCACGACGTCGCGGGGCTGGCCGCGATCGCCGCGGGGATCACGCTGGTGCAACGCACGTGAGCGACGAAAGGCGGTTCGCATGACGGTTCTGCTCGCGGCGGCGTTCGCGCTGATGAGTCCCGACGTGCGCGACGGCGCACGCGTTCCGGAGGCGTTCGTGTGGAACCGCGACGGCTGTCACGGCGCGAACCGCACGCCGCGCATTCGCTGGACCGCGCCTCCGCCGCATACCGTGCGGCTCCGGCTCACCGCGATCGACTACGACGCGCCGAATCGCGGCGGCTGGGTGCATTGGCGAGTCGTCGACATTCCGGCGGGCGCGCGCGCGCTCGGAGCGATCCTTCCGCGCGGCGCACGGAACGAGCGCAACGATTGGGGCACCATCGGCTGGGGCGGACCGTGTCCGCCGCCCGGACCGGCGCATCACTACACGTTCGCCCTCGCTGCGCTCGACGCGCGCGGTCGCGTGCTCGCGACGGCGCGGATGGTGCCGGTGTACGGACGTTAGGATGCGGCGATGAGCCCGCGCTGGCGCGTGCTGGCGCTGATGACCGGCGCGCAAGCCGGCGCGTCGGTCGTGCAGCAGGCGCTCGGATCGCTCTCCCCGATCCTCGTCGGAACGTTCGCGCTCTCGAAGGCCCAGCTCGGCATCGTGTTCACCGCGCTGATGCTGGGCTCGACGGCGTTCACCGCGCTCGCCGGCGCGCTCACCGACAAATGGGGCGAGAAGAAGATGCTGCTCGCCGCCGGCGCGCTGATGGCGGCGGGGTTGCTCGGCGCGGCGGCGCTCGTCTCGTATCCGTGGCTGATCGCCTGCATGACCGTGTACGGCGCGGGTTACGCGGTGTCCACGCCGGCCGGCGGACGCGCGATCCTGACCTGGTTCGACCGCGACCGCGGGTTCGCGATGGGTGTTCGGCAAGCGGGCGTTCCGCTCGGCGGAACCGTCGGAGCGCTCGCGCTGCCCGTGCTCGCGCAGCTGCCCGGCGGTTATCGCACGGCGTTCGTGGTGTCGGCGCTGCTCGTCGCGGTGCCGACGCTGTTCGCGTACGCATTCTACGAAGACGCTCCGTCGGCGGCGAACGGTGCCGCACCGCCGCGCGTGCGTGACCTGCTGCGCGGCATGACGACGCTCGCGCGCGACCCGCGGCTGATCGCGGTCACCGTGACGTCGATGGTGCTCGTCTCCGTGCAGCTCGCGATGAACGCGTTCGTCACCGTGACGGGCGTCGTGGACGTCGGTCTCGCGGCGGGGATCGCGGCGCTCGCGTTCGCGCTGGCGCAAGCGACGGCGATCGCGGGGCGCTTGTGGTGGGGCTTCGCCAGCGACCGGTTCTTCGGCGGCGACCGTCTCGTGCCGTTCGCCTTGATCTGCGTGATCGCGGTAATCGCATGCGCGGCGCTGGGCGTTCTCCACCGCGGCGCCGTCGTGCCGCTGTTCGTCGCGAGCGCGCTGCTCGGGCTCTCCGGCGCGGGCTGGAACGGCCTGATGGCGGCGGCGATGGTCGAGGTCGGCGGCGCCGAACGCGCCGCGAGCGCGCTCGGTCTCGCGCTGACGGCGATCTACGGCGCATCGGCGATCGCGCCGTGGGCGTTCGGGGTCCTCGCCGACGCCACGTCGCTGCGCGTCGCGTGGCTCGCGACCGCGACGCTCGCGTTCGCCGGCGTCGGCCCGGTCCTCTGGCTTCGGGCGCGCCTGGCCGCCGCACCCGCGCCGCGCCCACGTGAGGTTTGACGCGCCGGGCGGGCACGCGTCGGTCTCGCACGAACGTCGCGTCGATGGGGTCGGGACCTTGGTGGGACGTCGGCGAACGAAGGAACGGCGGGGTCGCGCTGCTCGAGCTCGACGCCGGCGAGCGCGATTGTCCCGTCTGCGGGCTCGGCGACTCGTTCGCATCGCCACGAGCGTACGACGTGTGCCGGCGCTGCGGCTGGGTCGACGACCCCGACGCGTATGCGGAGCCCGGCCGGCGCTCGGCGACGAACGACGAGTCGCTGGAGGACGCGCGCGGCTCGTGGCCGCGGCGCCTCGCCGCGCGCTTGCGCGACGCGCCGCTCTCGACGCTCGACATCGTCGCGCTCGACGGCCCGGCCGGTGAATTCGAATACGTCATCGACGGCGTTCGCATGCGCGACCTCTATCCCGCGGCGCGTGGGCTGAAAGCCGCGCTCGGGCCGTGGCGTACGCGGCGCGATCCGGCGGCTGCGCTGCGTGCCGGTGCCCCGGAGACCCCGACGAAACGAACGCGGCTCTACGTCTGCGCGCTGTGCGGCGGGGACGATTACGAGGAGTCGCTGACCGCCGACGTGACGTCGTCGGGCGATCGTGTGATCTGGTCGCGGCTCGGCTCCGAACGGTACGTCGACGAAGAGCCGGAACGGTGGCGCTTGGATGTGCGCGCCGGTCCGGACGGCTTCGCGTTCGACGCCGAAGCGTATCGCCGCACGCTGAGCGACCCGCGCTTCGGGAGTGCCGCCGTCCGAAGCACGTAGGGGACGCGGGAGCGACGTTGCGCGGCAGGGCCGTTGAGCGGGCGGGCTGAATCGTCGTCGGTCCGCGCCCAGGTGGCGGAATTGGTAGACGCGCTAGTTTCAGGTATTAGTGGCCGCAAGGCCGTGGGGGTTCGAGTCCCTTCCTGGGCACCAAACGAAAGAACGCCGGTACGTCACCGGCGTTTTTCGTGCCTTCGCTGCGCTCGTTACGGCGCTTGCGTCAGCCGCGGAGGACGACGCGGTTGGCGATGAACGTGCCGTTGCTCCAGTAGCCGAACACGGCGACGTGCTGGCCGGTCGACGGCGTGTCGCCCGTCGGGCGGATCACCGTACCTTGCTTGAGGTCGACGGTCATCGTGCCGCCTTGCGGCTGGATCAGCGTGAGACGATACGGCGCGAAGCTGTTCACGACGCCGACGAGGATGTGATTGCGGTCGTAGGCGCCGGTGTCCCACCCCGGCTGCCACGAATTGATGTCGTTGTACGCCGGGTCGAACGTGTTCCACGTCGTCGGACCGTACATGCCGCCGCCGTTCGCGCCGCCCGGCGCGCACGGATTCGCCGACTGCGCCATGCCGATGGCGCTGCACGCGCCGAAAATTCCCAGGCCGACGGCGAGCGGGCGAACGATGTCGAGAGGAGTCGTCTTGGTCATTGCGTCAGACCGCATACCCGATGCATGACGCCGGACCAGCCCCGGTTTTGGGGGATTTTCGGTGAGAACGCGGCGAGCGCTCGGCATCGATGACGCCGCGCGCCGACGCTGAAGCGTTCTCCTGCCGATGCGTTCGCTCTCTCGTGCAGCCGCCGCGCTCGCCGCCGTGACGCCGCTGCTCGTCGTGCTGGTGCGAGGCCCGGCGGCGCCGGTCGCGATGATGCAGCCGATCCCCTCGCCGACGCCGCCGAAGCCGCCCTGCGTGCGCGACACCGTCGTGCTCCTCGACAACATCGACACGTCCACCGCGCAGCCCGGTGAGTCGTTCCGGATCCAAACGGTCGACCCGGCCCGCACGAGCGACGGCATCGACGTCCCGATCGGCGTGCTGGGCTACGGCGTCGTCGCGATCGCCCACCACGCCGACCGCGGCGGCAAAGGCGGTTACGTCGTGATCGAGACGCGCTATCTCGCGCTCCCTGACGGCCGTCACGTGCAGGCGACGCTCGACTGGAAAGAAGCGGCGAACGCGACGGCGACCGGCAGCTCGCGCAACGTCCCCGGCATCGTCGGCTGGATCCCGTTCTCGGGCTACGTCCTCGGTCCGTACGGCTTCTTGCACCACGGCGCCGACATCACGATCCAGCGCGGCGCGCGGCTCGAAGTGCTGCTCGGCGACGACGTCGCGAGCGGCGCCTGCGTCGAGCCGCCGCCGCCCTCGCCCCTTCCGGGAGCCACCTCGCTGCCCGATCGCGACGTCGAACGCCGCCAAGCGCCGGAGGCCCAGCCGGCCGCGAGCAGCTCGCCGGCGCCGTAGCCGGCCGCGAGCGCCGTCGCCCGGCGCGCAGGTCAGCGCGGCGCGGAGTGCTCCTCGAACAGACTCGGACCGGCTTGCGCGCGCCAGCCTTCGAGCTCGAGGAGCCGCAGCTTCATCGCGACGCCGCCGGCGGCGGAGAAGCCGTGCATCGTTCCGTCGGCGGCGAGAACGCGGTGGCAGGGGACGATCGGTGCGAACGGATTGTCGCCGAGCGCGCGGCCGACGGCGCGCGCCGCGTTCCGGTCGCCGAGCTGCGCCGCGATCGCTCCGTACGTCAGCGTGCTGCCGCGCGGAATGGTGCGCGTCACCTCGTACACGCGGCGCGGAAGCTCGGCGACGCCGTCCATCTCGAGCACGAGCTCGTCGAGCTGCGGCGCACGCTCGCCGCGGAGCAGCGCGCAGACCCCCTCGATCGCGAGCGCGACCGCCCCCGGCGCATCGCGCTCGGTCAGATTCGGAAAGCGTCGCGCGAACCGGCCGCGCATCGTCTCCGCCGAAGCGATCGGCAGTGAGGCGCCGAGGACCCGCTCGCCGCGCCAAGCGACGCCGCTCCAGCCGAGCGCCGTAGGAAAGATCGTGTACCCGCCGCCGGTCATGGCGAGAGCGTACCGAGTGGACGTGCCGGCGACAACCCGTCGATTGCGCTCGCATCACGTTCGTCGCCGCTCGACCGCTGCCGCCTGCGGAGTCCGCGCGCGACACACGACCGCACGCGGCCCGCGGCCGCGACTGCTCGAAGCTGAGGGCAGGATAAGCGTGTGACCGCGTGTTACCACGACGGCGTTACCCGCTGCGAGGTTCCCATGGGACGTCCTGCCCTCATCTGCACGACGAGCGCCGTGCTGGCGACGATCCTTTGCGCATGCGGCGGCAGCTCCAGCGGATCGCACGCGGTTCCCGCCGCCGGTGCCTCGCCCGGCTCGGGAGCCCCGGCGCAGAACCACGGCGGACGGCCAGGCGGCCAGCGCCGGACGCTCGCGCTGGCGTCGTGCAGCTCGAACGCGACCGGGTCGTTCGTCGGCGGATCGGTCGCCGGATACGCCGGCGGATACCAATCGTTCGTCGGGGCCGGGTACTCGAACGCCGCCTGCCAAGGCGACTCCAGCATCGTCGCGGGATACGACAATCTGGTCTCGCAGGGCGGGGCGGAGTCGTCGTTCATCGGCGGCGGCCAAAAGAATGCGATCGACGGCGAGTACGGCGCGTACAGCGCGATCGTCGCCGGAGACGGCAATTCGCTTTCGGCGGCGGACGCGTCGATCGCGGGAGGCGCCGCGAACAACATTACCGCCGACTACTCCTCGATCGGCGGGGGGCAGTCCAACGTCGTGAAAGGCGCGTGGAGCTTCGTCGGCGGCGGCACGACGAATCAGAACACGCTCGGCGGGTGGTTCGCCGTGATCGGCGGCGGCCAGTACAATACGGTCGGCGGATATTACGGCGGCGCCATCGTCGGCGGCAGGCAGAACAGCGTCTCCGGCACCGACGCCTTCGTCGGCGGCGGATACACGAACAGCGTGTCGGCGGACTACACGGCGATCGCGGGCGGCAACACGAATACCGTCACCGGCGAATACGGCTTCATCGGCGCCGGCACCAACAACAACGTCTCGGGTGCGGGCGGCTACATCGCCTCCGGCGGCTACAACACCGTCTCCGGCGAAGGCGCCGTGGTCGACGGCGGATACTTGCAAACCGCTTCCGGTGCGTTCGCGACCGTTCCCGGCGGCTACGAAAACGTCGCCTCCGGTACGTACAGCTTCGCGGCGGGCGAGCGCGCGCAGGCGCAGCAGACGGGGACGTTCGTCTGGAGCGACGGCTCGGACGGCACCGCCTTTCTGAAATCGTCCCGCGCGTATCAGTTCCTCGCGCGCGCTTCCGGCGGGTTCACGTTGTACACGAATGCGGGAAGCACCGTCGGTGCGCAGCTTTCGGCAGGATCCGGAACGTGGGCCTCGCTGAGCGATCGCGACGCGAAGACCGACGTCGTGCCGCTCGACGCGGACTCGGTGTTGCGCAAAGTCGCGTCGTTGCCGATCAGCAGCTGGAGTTACCGCACGCAGCACGGCGTGCGGCACGTCGGCCCGATGGCGCAGGACTTCTATGCGGCGTTCAACGTCGGCGAAGACGACAAGCACATCACGTCGATCGACGAAGACGGCGTCGCGCTCGCCGCGGTGAAGGCGCTCCACGCGCGCGTCGGCGCGCTCGATGCGCAGAACCGTGAGATGCGCGCCGAGCTGCGCGAGCTGCGGGTAGAAGTTCGAGCGCTGCGCTCGCGATAGCTACGCGACGCGCTCGTCGTCGGGGAGGGAGGCGACGAACGCGGTGACGGCGCCGAGCGTGATGCCGTCTCGCCACACGGCCCAGCGCTCCAACTCTGCGCCGGGGTCCGCGATCTCGCGGTAGACGACCGCGTGAAGCGCGATCGTCGTCGCCGACGACGGCACGACCGCGACGCCGAGGCCGGCGGCGACGATCGCGCAGATCGTCGAAATTTCGTTCGCCTCCTGCACGATGCGCGGCTCGAAGCCGGCAGCGTGACACAGGCGCAGCATCTCGTCGTAGAGCCCGGCATGACGCTCGGCGGGATACGTCACGAACCCTTCGTCGCGCAGATCGGCGAGCCGGATCGCGTTCTGCCGCGCGAGCGCATGACTCGACGGGAGCGCGACGAGCAGCGGCTCCGTGGCGAGGCGGCGTCCGCTCACGCCGTCGCCCCACACCGGGCCGCGCACGATGCCGACGTCGATCGCGCCGCTCGCCAGCGCGTCGAGCTGCTGCTGCGTGCCGAGCTCGCGCAGCCGTAGCTTCACGCTCGGGTAGCGTTCCGTGAAGCGCCGGATCAGCGGCGGCAAGATCGCGAGCGCGGCGGAGTCGATGAAGCCGAGGGTCAGCGTTCCGGCGACGCCGCTCGTCACCATACGCACGGAGTCGGCGGCAGCGTCGGCTTCGGCGAGCACCGCACGCGCCCGCGGCAGGAACGCTTCGCCGGCGTCGGTCAGCGTCGCACCGCGGCTGGTGCGCTGGAAGAGCGGCGCGCCCAGCTCGTCTTCCAGCTTCCGAATCTGCTCGCTCAGCGCGGGCTGGGAGACCGCGAGCTGTTCGGCCGCGCGGCTGAAATTGCGGTGCTGCGCGGCCGCGACGAAATATCGAAGGTCGCGTAACTCCATAGGGCTCGCCTCTTTCTTCTATAGGCGGGCGCCGGTTCACACGTCCGGCGCATCGGCGTATCATGGACGGGTTGGCCGGGAGGCCACCCGTTCCGTGCGGACCGAAGCCCAGGCTCGGCACGATGCCACAACGCAGCTCCGGAGATCTCGTTTGCAAACCCTGGTGAACGTCACCCTGCCTGAGATGGGCGAGTCGGTGAGCGAAGGCTCGATCGTCGAATGGCGCAAGAAGGTCGGCGATTGGGTCGACGAGGGCGACACCATCGTCGACATCACGACCGACAAGGTGGACGTCGAGGTGCCCTCGACCGCCAGCGGCGTGATCGCGGCGGTCCACGGCGACGAAGGAACGGCGGTCGCCGTCGGCTCGGTGCTGGCCGAGATCGACACGACCGCGCGAAAGCCTGAAGGGGCTCCTGCGCCGGCCGCCGGGACGGCCGCCGGTTCGCCCGCGCCGGCGGCGCGCAAGCCCCTCGAGGCGCCGGCCGAGCCGGCGCTCGTCACGCCGAGCGGCTACGGCTCGAGCGGCGCCGCGGCGCCGCCGGCGGAGACGCATCGCGCCGGAAACGGCAAGGCGGGGGTCCTGTCCCACCACGCCCGCCGGCTGGTGGAGCGTCTGCACATCGACGCGGCGCAGCTGAAGGGCACCGGGCCGGACGGACTCGTCCTGCGTGAGGACGTCGAGGCGGCCGTGGCCTCGGGCAAGATCGCGTTCTCGGGCGGGATCGGCTCGGCGATGCCCGCGGCCGGCCCGGCGGTGCAGTATCCGCCGCTCGCGGCGGAAGCGAAGGTCACCGACCTGAAAGGCTCGACCGCGACGCTCGCGTCGTACATGGATCAGTCGCTGACGATCCCGGTCGCGACCTCGTTCCGCACGCTGCACGTCGGCACGCTCGAGCAGCGCCGCGCCGAGCTGAACGCGGCGCTCAAGCAGGCCGGGCGTTCCGAGAAGGTGTCGTTCACCCACGTCATCGCGTTCGCGCTCGCACGCGCGGCGCACGAGCAGCCCGCGATCACCGCGTCGTTCCGGCGCGTCGACGGCAAGCCGCAGAAGGTCGAAGCCGGCGTGCATCTCGGGCTGGCCGTCGACGCCCAGCGGAAGGACGGCTCCCGCTTCCTCGTCGTGCCGGTGCTGAAGAACGCGGCGTCGCTCGACTTCGCGCAATTCCGCGCGGCGTACGAAGATCTCGTCGCGAAGGCGCGCGACAACAAGCTGTCGGTCGAGGAGCAGACCGGCGCGACGTTCACGCTCACGAATCCCGGCGGGATCGGAACCGTGGCGTCGGTGCCGCGGCTGATGGTCGGTCAGGGCGCGATCATCGCGACCGGCGCGATCTCGTATCCGCCGGGCTTCGCGCACGCGTCGCGCTCGACGCTCGAGCAGCTCGGGGTCGAGAAGGTCATGACGATGACCTCGACCTACGATCACCGCGTCATTCAAGGCGCGCAGTCGGGTGAGTTCCTACGGCGCGTCGACGAGCTGCTCTCCGGCGCCGACGCGTTCTACGAAACGCTCTTCGCGCAGCTCGGCGTGGCGGCGGGCGTGCGCGCGGCGGCGAGTGCGAACGGTGCGGCGCCGCCGGAGCCGCGTCACGAAGCCGCCGGCGAGCCGATGACCGCGGAGGTCGCCGGGCTTCCCTCGGAGGAGATGCTGCGCGCGATCGCAGCGGGGATGGCGATCGTCTCGGCGTACCGGCGCCACGGGCACCTCGCGGCGACGCTCGACCCGCTCGGCTCGCCGCCCGTCGGCGATCCGTCCCTCGATCCCCAGACGTACGGCCTGACGCCCTCGATGCTCGCGGCGATCCCGGCCTCGATCCTGCGCGTGAAGGTTCCGGGCAATACGCTCGCCGACGTGCTGCCCGAGCTGCGCAAGACCTACAGCTCCACGATCGCCTACGAGATCGAGCACATCTCGAACGTGCAGCAGCGCGAATGGCTGCGCGACTACATCGAGAGCGGGAAGCACCGCCGTCCGCTCACGCCGCAGCGGAAGACGCAGATCCTGCAGCGTCTCACCAAGGTCGAGACGATGGAGCGCTACTTCCGCAAGCAGTTCATGTCGCAGAAGACCTTCTCGGTCGAAGGCCTCGACGTGATGATTCCGATGCTGGAAGAGACGATCTCGCTGCTCGCGGAAGACGGTACGAAGGCCGTCGTGCTCGGCATGGCGCATCGCGGCCGTTTGGCGACGATCGCCCACGTCGTGAACCTCCCGTACGAAGAGCTGCTCGACGAGTTCGAGTCGGCCTCGCTGCGCGAAGAGGTGAGCGAGGCCGACGACTCGACCGGCGACGTGAAGTATCACCACGGCGCGCACGGCCGGTACGTCACGCCGAACGGGACGACGATCGACGTCGAGCTGGCGCACAATCCCTCGCATCTCGAAGCGGTGGACGGCGTCGTCGAAGGGATGACGCGCGCGCTCCAGACCCGCCACGACGTCAACCCGCCGACGGTGAACACCGAGGTGGCGGCGCCGATCCTCATCCACGGCGACGCGGCGTTCGCGGCGCAGGGCGTCGTCGCGGAAGTCCTCAACCTGCAGGGCCTGGCGGGCTACTCGACGGGCGGGACGATCCACGTCATCTCCAACAACCAGGTCGGTTTCACGACCGACCCGCAAGAGGCACGCTCGACGCGCTACGCGTCCGACCTCGCGAAGGGCTACGATCTGCCGATCGTGCACGTCAACGCCGACGACGTCGACGCCTCGATCGCGGCGGTCCACCTCGCGATCGACTATCGCCGAAAGTTCGGGCGCGACGTCGTCGTCGACCTGATCGGGTACCGCCGCTTCGGGCACAACGAGCAGGACGAGCCGGCCTACACGCAGCCGCGGATGTACGAGACGATCAAGTCGCACCCGACGGTGCGGGAGCTGTACGCCGCGCAGCTCGTCGCGCAGAACGTCCTCACCGCGGAGCAGGTGAAAGAGGTCCAGGACGCCGCGTCGGCGCGGATCGCCGAAGCGCACAAGAACGTGCGCGCGCGGCCGGCCGAGCCCAAGCAGCCGGACGCGAAGATCGGACACCGCGAGCCCTCGCCCGACACGACGGTCGCGAAGGAACGGCTGCTGCGCTGGGCCGACGCGGTCGTTCGCGCGCCCGACGGCTTCACGCCGAACCGCAAGCTGGTGCAGCAGTTCCAGCGCCGCGCGCAGCAGCTGCGCGAAACCGGCGAGGTCGACTGGGGCCTGGCTGAGGCGCTCGCGTTCGCCTCGCTGCTCAGCGACGGGACGCCGATCCGGATCAGCGGCCAGGACACCGAGCGCGGCACGTTCTCGCACCGGCACGCCGTGCTGCACGACGCAAAGACCGGCGCGAAGTACGTCCCGCTGCAGCACATCGAGGGCGCGAAGGCGTCGTTCGAGATCTACAACTCGCCCTTGAGCGAGTACGCGTGCCTCGGCTTCGAGTACGGCTACGGGACGCTGCTGCCCGACGGCCTCGTGCTGTGGGAAGCGCAGTTCGGCGACTTCAACAACGGGGCGCAGGTCATCATCGACCAGTTCATCGCCGCCGGCGCCGCGAAATGGGGCCAGCAGACGCGTCTGACGCTGCTGCTCCCGCACGGCTACGAAGGCGCGGGTCCGGAACACTCGAGCGCGCGTCTCGAGCGCTTCCTGCAGCTCAGCGCCGAGGGCAACATTCGCGTCGCGAACTGCTCGACCGCCGCGCAATACTTCCACCTGCTGCGCGCGCAGGCGAAGGCGAAGCAGGCGTTCCCGCTCGTCGTGATGACGCCGAAGAGCCTGCTTCGCAACCGGGCCGCCTACGGGACGATCGACGAGCTGGCCGCGGGACGCTTCCGCGAGGTGATGGACGATCCGCGCTACGCGGCGAACGGCGCGGGCGGCGCGCCGGCGGACAAGGCCGGCGTGGAACGCGTGCTGCTCTGCACCGGCCACGTGTACTACGATCTCATCGCGAGCCCGCTCTACGAGCAGCAGCAGAAGAGCGCGATCGTACGCGTCGAGCTGCTCAGCCCGCTGCCGACGAACGAGCTCGTCGAGACGCTGCAGTCGTATCCCAACGCGAAACAGATCGTGTGGGTGCAGGAAGAGCCGAAGAACATGGGCGCGCGTGCGCACGTCCGGCGGCGTCTGGTGGAGCGGCTCCCTGCCGGTATCGTCGACATCGACTACGTCGGCCGCCCGTACCGCGCCAGCCCCTCCGAAGGCTACGCGGGCGCGCACGCCGTGGAGCAGGAGCGCATCGTGCGGGAAGCGCTGTCGGAGCGTTGACCGCGTGATGCGCGCGGCGTGACGGCACGAGTTCTCGCGCTGATCGGCGCGCTCGTGGCCGTCGCCGGCTGCTTTTGCCCGTTCGCGTCGCTCCCGTTCGTCGGTCAGATCACCTACTTCCTGAACGGCCGCGGCGACGGCGTGTGGGTCGTCGTCGTCGCGGCGGTCGTCGGTGTCACCGCGATGCTGAACATCGTCACGCCGGCGATCCTCGGCTCGCTGCTGATCGGCGGATTGCTCTACTCGTTCCACGATCGTCTCGCCGCCGCCGTATCGCGCGTGCTCGGCTCGCTCGGTCAAGGCCACGGCTCGCTGCTCTCCGGCCTGAGCGACATGCTGCTGCGCCAAGTCCACGTCGAGTGGGGCTACTGGATCGTCGCGCTCGGCGCCACGCTCATGTTTCTCGGCGGCATGCTGCGCCTCTACGAGCGCGCATCCGACCCGACGCGCGCCGTCCGCGACCCCCGCTGACGCTTTCGGCGGACGGCGCGCCGCAACGGCAAGGGCTCGACAAGCCAAGCGGCTCGGCTTATCATCGACCGTATGCCGGGGTTCGAGGCGGCCGGGTATCGCCTCGTCGTAACACGCGCGACGAGCGCGGTCACCGACCGCACGTTCATGTCATCCGAGGACCGGGGAAAGTGAAGATACAGCTCGACGCGGATCTGACTCCCTATGACGCCGTTCGACTCACCCGACGCGAGATCGCGCGCGCACGCGAGTTGGTCGGCATAAGCGAGTGCCTGGGAGCATTGCTGTTCCTCGGCTGACCGACGCGATGTACCGAGCCGCAGTCAAGCCGGGAAAGCGCGAAGAGCCGACGGACGTGATCGCCGCGCGTTACAACCGCGCGGCCGATACGATCGATCTAACGCTTCGCTGCGGCATTCGCGTGCGTTTCCCGCGAAAGCGTGTTCGCGAGATCGCTCGCATGGCGCCGGGCAGGATCGGGCGGATCGCCATTCAGCCGGGGGGCGACGGCATCTCGTTCCGGAATCTGAACGTCGACGTCTCGGTTCCGGGGTTGCTCGCCGATGAGCTGGGGACGCTGTTCGCGCGCGCGATCGGACGCCGCGCTCGGGGCAAGACGAGCGAAAAGAAGGCAGCAGCCTCGCGTGCGAACGGAAACCGGCCGAAGCAGCGCCGCGTGCCGAGCGCCGCATAGGCCCGCCGAGACGAGCGGTGAGACGGAGTTCCACGGGCGGGCGGCTAAGAGGGCGCGCTCGCCGATTACCGTTGCTCGACGACCGGGGGCTGCTCTGAAGATCACCGTCTGGGGCTCCGGCTCCATCTATGACGCCGCGCTCGCGGTGTGCGCGAAGCACGGCGTCCAGCTCGTCGACGATCCGGCGCGGTCCGACGTGCTGCTGCTCGCGAACTACACGAAGATCCTGAAGGATGCCGACCGCGCGCTGCCGCGCGTCGGCGCGCTGTGCTTCCATCCGAGCCCGCTGCCCGTGCATCGCGGGCGCGACGCCGTCTACTGGACCGTGAAGAACGGCGATGCGACGTGCGGAGTCTCGTGGTTCTGGATCGACGAAGGCATCGATACCGGCGAGCTGGCGGGGACGATCGAGATCGGGCGCCCCGACGTGCGTCCCAAAGAGCTGTACGAGCAGACGCTCGTGCCGCTCGGAACGATGCTGCTCGACGCGCTGGTCGCCGAGTTCGTGCGCGGGAACTTCTCGCGGTATCCGCAGGACGAGTCGCGCGCCACGTACGAGCCGCCGCGGCCGAAGCCGGTCGCTTCCGCTTCGGCGTAACCGTGTAGCCGCAGCGCGCCTACGGCTCGGAGCGCCGCCGCCGCAGCGTCACGCTCGCCGTGGCGCCGTCGAGGCGTCCCGGCTTCGCGATGCTGACCTCGGCTTCGGCGATGCGCGCGTCTTCGAAGAGCACGCGCAGGATCTCGTCGGCGAGCCGTTCGACGAGATCGAACGAGCGCGCCGCGACGATGCGCACGGCGCGACGGTGGAGCTCCGCGTAGTCGAGCGTGTCGGCGAGGCGATCGGAGGCTGCGGCAGCGCGCAGGTCGGCGTGCACGACGATCGCGATGTCGAACGGCTGCGGCGCGTCCTTTTCCCCCGGATACGCGCCGTGACGTCCGTGCACGCGAATCCCGCGGATCTCGATCGTGTCGAGCGCCTGCCTGCCGGGCTGCATAAGAGTCGCTACCGAGCGCGCATCGTGCGCCCCTTTCGACGAGACGATGCCGCCTCGCCGTGAAGGGCCAACCTTCCGTCCAATCGCGTGCAACAAAGTTCCTGAATTCGGGGATACGGACGTGGTGATCACGGCTCAACGCGTGTCGTCCGGCATCGACGGACTGGACGACGTGCTGCTGGGCGGGTTCATCCCCGCGCGCACCTATCTCCTCACCGGCCCGCCCGGCACGGGCAAGACGACGCTCGGGTGGCATTTCCTCACGTCGGGCGACGCCGGCGAACCGGCGCTCTACATCACGTTCGCCGAGCCCGAGTCCGAGCTGCGCGACAACGCCGCGCGCGGCGGTTTCGACGCCGAGCGCGTCAACGTGCTCGATCTGACGCCCGGGTCGCACATCTTCGAGACGGTTCAGACGTACGACATCTTCTCGGTGAGCGAGGTCGAGCGCGATCCGACGACCGCTCGCATCGTGGAGGCGGTGCAGCGGATCAAGCCGCGGCGGGTGTTCGTCGACTCGATGACGCAGCTGCGCTACCTCGCGCCCGACGTCTTCCATTTCCGGCGGCAGGCGCTCTCGTTCTTGCGGTATCTGGTCGAGCAGGGCGCGACCGTCCTGCTCACGTCCGAGTCGAGCCGCGAGACCCCGGACGACGACGTCCGTTTCATCGTCGACGGCGTCATCGAGCTTTCGACGGGGTCGCGCGCGCGCGAGCTGAAGGTCTCGAAGTTCCGCGGTTCCGACTACCGCAGCGGCGCGCACGCGATGCGGCTCGGCCCGTCGGGCGCGCAGATCTTTCCGCGGCTCATCCCCGAACAGCACGGCCGCGCGTTCGAGCCCGTCATCCTGCCCTCCGGGCTGCCGCAGCTCGACGAGCTGTTGTCGGGCGGGATCGAACGCGGGACGGTGACGATCATCAGCGGACCGACCGGGGTCGGCAAGACGACGCTCGGAATGCAGTTCGTCAAGGAAGCGACGGCGCGCGGCGAGCGGTCCGCGGTCTACACCTTCGACGAGCGGCGCGAAACGTTGATCCAGCGCTGCGAAGGGGTCCGTATCCCGGTTCGGCAGATGCTCGAGCGCGGAACGCTCTCGGTCGTCGAGCTGGAGGCGCTGCGCTTCGGCCCCGACGAGTTCGCCAACATGGTACGCCGCGACGTCGAGGCGCGCGGGACGCGGCTCGTGATGATCGACAGCATCAGCGGCTACCGCGTTTCGGTGGCGGGGCACGACATCGGCGAGCGCATCCACGCGCTCGGGCGCTACCTGCAGAACATCGGCGTGACGCTGATCCTGGTCGACGAGCTTCGCGAGATCATGGAGTTCCGAGTCACCGACGTCGGGATCAGCTACCTCGCCGACAACGTGCTGTTTCTGCGCTACCTCGAGCGGGAGGTCGGCGAGCACATCGAGCTCCGCAAGGCGGTCGGCGTGCTGAAGAAGCGGCTGAGCGACTTCGAAAAGAGCGTGCGCGAGTTCGAGATCACCTCGAACGGCGTGCGGATCGGCGAAGCGCTTCGTCTCAGCTCGATCCTCGCCTCGCTCCCGGTGGATGCCGACCGCCGATAGCGGCGACGGGGCGCGCCACGAGCGCGTTCTCGTCATGCTCGCGAACGCCGAGAATCGCCGGCTGCTCGAAGACGCTCTGCGCGGGCGCTACGACGTCGTCTACGACGTGCGCGACCGCGACGCCGACCTCTGCATCGCGGACGGCCTGTCGCTGCACGAGCACTGGACCGCTGTGCTCGACATGCGCCGCGCACAGGAGCCGCTCCACCTCCCGGTGCTGCTGCTCGTCGACCGCCGCGACGTCGGGCTCGTCACCCGCGACGCGTGGCGCGTCGTCGACGACCTGCTGCTGCGGCCCGTCGAGCGGCTGGAGCTCGCGGCGCGGGTGGAGACCATGCTGCGAACGCGCCGGCTGTCGATGCGCCTGCATGCCGTCACGGAGCGGCTCGACTACGAACAGCGCATCGCGCTCCGTTTGCAGGAGGCGGCGCTGCCGCGCGACCTTCCGCGGATGCCGGGACTGATCTTCGACGCGTTCTACCAGGCCGGCGCGGACGACGCGCGGATCGGCGGCGACTGGTACGACGCGGTGCGGATCGCCGACGGACGCATCGTCTTCTCGATCGGCGACGTCGACGGCTCGGGGCTCGACGCGGCCGTCACGATGGCGAACGTGCGGCAAGTGCTGCGCGGCGTGGCGCACGTCCACGCCGACCCTTCGCTCATGCTCGACGCGGCCGATCGCACGCTCCAGGCGGAGGGCAGCGGACGGATCGTCACCGCGTTCGTCGGCGTGTTCGACCCCGTCACCGGCGAGCTCGCGTACGCGTCGGCCGGACACCCGCGTCCGCTGCTGTGCGACGGCGATCGCGTGCGCGAGCTGCAAGCCGACGGCGTGCCTCTCGGCGCCTCGCGCACGGCGCGCGCGGTCGAGGTCGCGACCCTGTCCGACGATGCGCTGCTCGTGCTCTACACCGACGGCCTGACCGAGCCGTCGCGGGACGTCGCCGGCGCCGAAGAGCGGCTCAAGACGCTCGTCTGCGACTCGGTGAAGCGCGACTCGCCGACGCTCGCGCGGGAGATCCACCAGGCCGTCGTCGGCGATCTCGGGCACGACGACGTCGCGGTCCTGACGATGCGACGCTTCGACGCCACTGCGGACGGCGCGATCGTGCGGTCCCAGGTACCGTCGCACGACGCTGCGTCCGCGCGCGAAGCTCGCCGCCGCGTCTCGGAGCTGCTCGTCGCGCAAGGCTTCGACGCGGAGGCGCTCGCAGCCGCGGAGACGGTCTTCGCCGAGCTGCTCGGCAACGTCGTCCGCTACGCGCCGGGAAACGCGGAGATCGTGCTGGACTGCACGGGCGCCTCCCCGGTGCTGCACGTCCTGGACCGCGGCTCCGGATTCCGTCATCTGCCCAAGCTTCCGGCCGACCTCCTCAGCGAGCGCGGCCGCGGGCTCTACATCGTTTCGGCTCTCACCGACGATCTGAGCGTCACGCGCAGACACGACGGCGGCAGCCACGCGCGCGCGGTGCTGTCGCCGAAGGTCGCGTCGACGCCGCTTTTCGCGCCGTACGTCGCGGACGTCGACTCGCTCGCCGCCGATTGACGATCAGCTCGACGCAGCGAAGATCGCCGGACGGCGCAGATGCCAGCCGGTCGAGCGCTGGAATGCGAGGCCGGCGTCGAATGCCGCGGCGGGCTCCGCCTGCGTCGCGATGATTTGCATGCCGAGCGGCAAGCCGTCCGCGCCGAACCCGATCGGCACGCCGACGACCGGCAGGCCGAAGCCGCTGGCCGGCGCGACGAACGGGATCGTGTCGTCGCGAAAGGTCCGCGGCGCCGGCGCGCGCGGAGCGACGTCGCCGCACACCGGGGCCAGCGCGACGTCGTAGCCCGCGGTCGCGGCATCCCAGCCCGTTCGAGCGCGCGCGATGGTTGCGTGGGCTCGGCGTGCGTCTTCGCCGCTCGTGCTCATCGCGCGCCTCACGTGAGCGCGCACGTCCTCGCCGTAGCCCTCCGGATGCGCCGCGAGCATCGGCGCGTGGAAGGCGGCCGCCGCGTGCTGCTGCACGACGCCGACCGCGCCGGCGACGTCGTCGTCCCACCACCTCACCTCGTCGACGCTCGTGCCGGCGTCGCGCAGCGCCGCAGCCGCGACGTCCATCGCCGACGCGACGGCCGGGTCGACGGCGTCCCAGCGGCCGCCGCGCAGCCGGCACGCGCGCAGCCTCCGCTTCCCGCGCTCGCTCTCCGATGATCGCGCACCGGCCAGCGCGTCGTACACCGCGCGCAGCGTCGCGACGTCGTGCGCGAACGGTCCCACGGTGTCGAGACCCGCCGCCAGCGGAACGATGCCCTCGAGCGAAAACGTCCCGGTCGCCGGCCGGATGCCGCAGATCCCGTTGAGCGCGGCCGGGATGCGAATCGAGCCGATCGTGTCGGTTCCGAGCGCGATGTCGGCGAGGCCGGCGGCGACCGCCGCCGCGGACCCGCCGCTCGAGCCGCCCGCGATGCGGGCGGGGTCCCACGCGTTCCCCGTCCGCCCGAAGTGCGGGTTGTCGGTCGTGATGCCCCACGCGAACTCGTGCGTGTTCGTCTTGCCGATCACGAGCGCGCCCGCCGCGCGCAACGCCGCCGCCACCGGCGCGTCGCGCTCGGCGTCCCGCCGGAAGAACGACGATCCGGCGCGTGTCGGCAGCCCGGCGACGTCGATGAGGTCCTTCACCGCGAGCGCCATGCCGTGCAGCGGGCCGCGCGCGCTCGCCGGCACGGCGTCGAGCCGTTCGGCGTCGCGCAGCACGAGAGCTTCGTCCACGGCGACGTAACAGCGCAGCGCGGCGTCGACCGCGCGAATCCGCGCCAGCAGCGCCTCGGCCCGTTCGCGCACGGAAGCGGCGGAAGCCTTCACGGTGCGCCCGTTCATCGGCCGAAACGCCGCGTCATGCCGTCCTCGCCATGGACCGGCATTGGTCAGGGAAGAAAAGGGACCGGCGTCGCCGCCGGTCCCTTCGCGTCACTTACTTCGAGCCGAGCTTGAAGATCGCGACCGCGTCGCCGTACGGATAGCCGAGCTGGAAGTTTCCGCCCGCCGCGACGGCGATGTACTGCGTGCCGTTCACCTCGTAGGTCATCGGCGGCGCGTTGACGCCCGCGCCGAGGTTGTAGCGCCACAGCCGCTTTCCGGCCGTCGCGTCGAGCGCGTCGAACCAGCCGTTGCCTTCGCCGAAGAAGACGAGGTTGCCGGCCGTCGCGAGCGCGCCCCCGATCAGCGGCTGCGGGGTCTTGTACGTCCACGAGATCTTGCCCGTCTCGACGTCGATCGCGACGAAGCGCCCGTCCTGCAGTCCGCCCGGCTCGACGTTGCTGAACGCGCTGCCGAGGCGGATGCGGCCCGACTGATACGGCGCCGAATGAACCTGGAAGCGCATGAGCTGGTCCATGCCGAGCACGTACACGTTGTGCGTGTCCGGCGAGTATGCCGGCGGTGACCATTCCGCGCCGCCGTTCGCGCCGGGCAGCATCACGACGCCCTTCGCGGTCGGCTGCGAGAACATGTTCTTCGACATGAGCACGTACGGAGCCGACTTCCGAATCAGCTTGCCGTTCCGGCGGTCGACGATGTAGAACCAGCCGACCTTGCCGGCTTCACCGGCGGCCGGGATCGTCTTGCCGTTGACGTGCACGTCGAACAGCACGACCGGACTCACCGCGTCGTAGTCCCAGACGTCGTGCTTGACCTCTTGATAGCCCCACTTGAACTTTCCGGTGTGCACGTCGAGCGCGACGATCGAATCGCTCCAGTGGTTGTCGCCCTTGCGCGGGGCGCCGTTGAGGTCCGGGTTCGGGTTGCCGGTCGAGAAGATCACCGACTTCGTCGCCGGATCGATGGCCGGCGTCGTCCACACCATGGCGCCGCCGCGCTTCCACGAGTCGCCGCCGTAGGTGCTCGGATCGGTCGAGTTCCAGCGCCACTTCTGCGCGCCGCTGCGCGCGTCGTACGCGGCGACGAAGCCCGCGATCGGCCACTCGCCGCCGGCGCTGCCGATGATCACCATGCCGTCGTAGACGGTCGGAGAGAGGGTTTCGGAGTAGCCGACCGCGGCGTTCGCCACGGTCTTCTGCCAGCGCGTCTTGCCGGTCGTCGCGTCGAGCGCGATCAGCTGGTCGTCGAGCGTGACGAAGTACACCATCCCGTAACCCACGGCGACGCCGCGGTTCACGGGGCCGCAGCAGATCTGGTACGAGCCCAGGGTGTAGGTGCTGTCCCAGATCGGGCGGCCGGTGGTCGCGTCGACGGCCATGATCTTCATCTTGTTGTCGACGACCGGCGAGCTGATGTACATGACGCCGTTCACGACGATCGGGGTCGTCTCGAAGCTCGCCGTCATCCCGGTCTGCACCAGCGCGACGGGGACGAGCCGGCCGACGTTGCTCGAGTCGACCTGCTTGAGCGGCGAATAGCGCGCGTTGTCGTAGGCGCGGCCGGAGAGGATCCAGTTCGCCCCGTCGGTGTTCGCGGAGCGCATCATCGCGTCGCTGACGTTGACGTTCGCGTTGGCGGGGATTCGTGCGTACACTTTGTTGGTCGGTGCCGCCCCGCGCACGATCTCGTTGTTCGCGTTGCCGGGGGCCGGCGCGTTCTTGGCGTTCTTCACCTTGCCGGTCGGCGCTTTGCCGGCCGGCGCGGCGCCGCCGAGCGTCACCTGTCCGAGATTGTCGCGCGCGAGCGCGACGTCGCCCGCGGGCTGCCCGTTCTTCTGCAGCAGGAACGCCGTGACGTCGAGATAGTCTTGCTGCGACAGCGATCCCGGCTTGTCGGCCGGCATCTGCGTGCTGATGAAGTCGTACAGCGCCGTGCCCGTGCTGTACTTGTGAATGAAGCTCGCGCCGACGAGCGTCGGTCCGGCGCCGCCTTCCAGCTTCACGCCGTGGCATTGCGTGCAGTGCGCCGTGTAAACAGCCGCCCCGGATGCGGCCTGTTTCGCAGTGTACGAGCCGGGGCCGGCGGCACGCGACGTCGTCGCCGCGGCGAGCAGCACGAGGACGGCGGGAAGCACCAGCATGCCGGGGATGAATCGACCGAACGGCAGCTTGTCGTTCTGCATGGTCCTCCTTCGTAAATAGGGCGAGAAATCGCGCTTCGGGCAGGCGCGCCGGGATCGATCACGGCGTGAACGCGCGCTCGGTCGGAAGGGCAGGCTGCAGGGGCGCGTTCGGTGGCGTTCTCAGCCGGTCGCCTCTCCCCTCTCGGCAGGCGGGCAAGCCGTTCGCACACGCGGCCTACACCGCGAGCGAACCGGGTATCCCCGGTTCAGATGAGGACCGGTCCGCGCATTTACAACCTGTTTCCCAGCCTCGTCGGCCCGGTCGAGCGATGGGCGGAGCACCTTCCCCGGATCGCGGCGATGGGCTTCGACTGGGTCTTCGTCAACCCGTTTCACGAAACGGGCGAGTCGGGCAGCCTCTACGCGGTCAAGGACTACTACCGGCTCAATCCGCTCTTTCGCGGCGACGCGCGCGAACGCGACGACGAGCTGATCCGCCGCTTCGCGGAGCGCGCGCGAGAGAGCGGCGTCGCGTTCATGATGGACCTCGTCGTGAACCACACCGCACGCGACGCCGCGCTCGTGCAACGGCATCCCGAGTGGTACCGGCGTGACGCGCGCGGCGCGGTCGTCTCGCCCTCGGTGACCGATCCCGACGATCCGGCGAAGGTGACGGTGTGGACCGACCTCGCCGAGCTCGACTGGTCCGAGCGGCGCGCGCGCGACGAGATGCTCGCGTTCTTCGCCGACGTCGTTCGCCACTACGTCCGCCTCGGCGTGCGCGGCTTTCGGTGCGATGCGGCGTACAAGGTGCCGGCGCCGGTCTGGTCGTCGCTGATCGCGGCGGCGCGCGAGCTCGATCCGCACGTCGTCTTCGCCGCCGAGAATCTCGGCGCTCCGACCGCCGACGTTCTCGCGCTGCGCCCGGCGCGCTTCGACTACCTCTTCAACAGCTCGAAGTGGTGGGACTTCCGCTCGTCGTGGCTGCTGGACCAGTACGAGCAGTTCCGGCACATCGCGCCCTCGATCGCGTTTCCCGAGAGCCACGACACGCCGCGGCTCGCGGCCGAGCGCAGCGGCTCTTCGGACGTCGAGCTCGAGAGCGAGTACATGTTCCGCTACCTGTTCGCGGCGTTCTTCTCGACCGGCGTGATGATCCCGATCGGCTACGAGTTCGGCTTCGACCGCCCGTTCGACGTCGTGATGACGCGGCCGCACCACTGGCAGCGCGCGCGCTTCGACATCAGCACGTTCATCGCGCAGGTCAACGCGATGAAAGCGGACGTCCCCGCGCTGAACCAGGAAGGGCCGGAGCGCAGCGTGTGGGCCGAGCGCGGGGCCGTCGCGCTGCTGCGCCGCGCGGAGGCGGGCCCGAGCGCGGCGCTCGCGTTGCTGAACGCCGGCGACGCCGAGACGCGGGTCGACGCCGGCGACCTGCTCCGCGCCGTCGACGGCGGCGCCGAGCTGTTCGACGTGACGCCGCGCGCGCCGCGCCGTGCGCTCGCCGTCCACGAGCGCGTCGTGCTGCGGCCGCGCGAAGCGCGGATCTTCGCCGGCGCTCCGCCGAACGGGAAGCGCGCGACGCAGAGCGTCGCCGACGTCGTCGCGCACGCGCGCGCGGTCGTCATCGAGAACGTCTGGCCGGAGATCGACGCCGGGCGGCATCCGGTGAAGCGCATCGTCGGCGAACGGCTCGAGGTGCAGGCCGACGTGTACCGCGAGGGCCACGATGTCATCGCCGGCGTGCTCAAGTATCGCGAGCGCGGCGCGAGCGCGTGGCGCGAGACGCCGCTGACGCTCTTCGACAACGATCGCTGGCGCGCCGACTTCCCGCTGGAGCGCAACGCGCGCTACGTCTACACGCTGGAAGCATGGCCCGACCCGTTCGCGTCGTGGCGGCACGACGTCGAGCGCAAGCGCGAGGCGGGGCAGCCCCTGGCGCTGGAAGCGATCGAAGGACGCGCGCTCGTCGAAGCGGCGCTGACCCGCGCGAGCGAGGCGGATCGCGCGCGGCTGGAAGCCACGCTGCGCGAGCTGGAGACGCTCGAGAGCGACGACGCGCGCGCCGCCGCGCTGCTCGCTCCGGAGCTGGCGGCGGTGATGGCGCGCGCGCCGGACCGCTCGCGCGCGACGCTGTATCCGCGCGAGCTGGAGGTCGTCGCCGACCGGCCCGCGGCGCGCTTCGCGGCCTGGTACGAGATGTTTCCGCGCTCGCAAGGCGCGGCGCCCGGCGTGCACGGCACGTTCGCCGACGCGGCGAAGCAGCTGCCGCGAATCCGCGCGATGGGGTTCGACGTGGTCTACCTCCCGCCGATCCACCCGATCGGACGTGCGTTCCGCAAGGGCAAGAACAACAGCCTCGACCCGGGCCCGGACGACCCCGGAAGTCCCTGGGCGATCGGCGGACCGGAAGGCGGGCACACCGCCGTGCATCCGCAGCTCGGGACACCGGCCGATTTCGACGCCTTCGTCGACGCCGCGCGCGCGAACGGTTTGGAGGTCGCGCTCGACTACGCGCTGCAGACGTCGCCCGACCATCCGTACGTGCGCGAGCACCCGGAATGGTTCGTCTTCCGGCCGGACGGGACGATCAAGTACGCCGAGAACCCGCCCAAGAAGTACCAGGACATCGTCAACTTCGACTGGTACGGTCCCGCGGCCGCCGCGCTGTGGGCCGAGCTGCGCGACGTCGTCGAGTTCTGGGTCGCGCACGGCGTGCGCACGTTTCGCGTCGACAACCCGCACACGAAGCCGTTCCGGTTCTGGGAGTGGATGATCGGCGACGTGCAGTCACGCCATCCCGACGTGCTGTTCCTCGCCGAAGCGTTCACGCGTCCGAAGATCATGAAGCAGCTCGCGAAGGGCGGTTTCTCGCAGTCGTACACCTACTTCACTTGGCGCAACTTCAAGGACGAGATCGCGCAGTACGTCGGGGAGCTGGCGCACTCCGAGATGGCGGAGTACTACCGGCCGAACTTCTGGCCGAACACGCCGGACATTCTGCCGCCGTTCCTGCAGACCGGAGGGCGTCCGGCGTTCCGCATCCGGCTCGTCCTCGCGGCGACGCTGTCGAGCCTGTACGGGATCTACAGCGGGTTCGAGCTGTGCGAGAACGCGGCGCTGCCCGGGCGCGAAGAGTACGCCGACTCGGAGAAGTACGAGCTGAAGACGCGCGACTGGAACGCCCCGGGGAACATCGTCGCCGAGATCACGCGCGTCAACGCGATCCGGCGCGAGAACCCGGCGCTGCACGACTGGCGCAACGTGCGCTTCCTGCGCGCCGACGCGGATACCGTGCTGTTCTACGCGAAGAGCGCCGGCGCGCACACCCTGCTGATCGCGGTGAACCTCGATCCGCTCCACGCCGCCGACGTTGCGCTGCACCTGCCGCTGCACGAGCTGGGCATCGACAGCGACGAGACGTTCGCGGCCGAGGAGCTGCTGAGCGGTGAGCGGTTCATGTGGCGCGGCGAGGTGCAGCGCATGCGCCTCGATCCGCAGACCAATCCGGCCGCGATCCTGCGTGTGGACACGCGCATGCGGGTCGACTACGACAATCCTTGCTCGTGATGGACGACGCGGCCGACCCGCTGTGGTTCAAAGACGCCGTCATCTATCAGATCCACGTCAAGTCGTTCTTCGACGCCGACGACGACGGGATCGGTGACTTCAAGGGCCTGACGGCGAAGCTCGACTACATCCGCGCCCTCGGCGCGAACTGCATCTGGCTGCTCCCGTTCTATCCCTCGCCGCTGCGCGACGACGGCTACGACATCGCCGACTACGTGGACGTCAACCCGGCTTACGGCACGATGGACGACTTTCGCGAGTTCGTGCGCCGGGCGCACGAGCGCGGGATCCGCGTCATCACCGAGCTCGTGGTGAACCACACGTCGGACAAGCACCCGTGGTTCGAGCGCGCGCGCCGGGCGCCGAAAGGCTCGCCGGAGCGGGAGTTCTACGTGTGGAGCGACGACGACGCGAAGTTCGCCGGGGCGCGGATCATCTTCACCGACACCGAGACCTCGAATTGGTCGTGGGACGCCGTCGCCGGACAGTACTACTGGCACCGCTTCTTCTCGCACCAGCCCGACCTGAACTATCAGAACCCGCTCGTGCTGGCGGCGGTGCTCGACGTCATGCGGTTCTGGCTCGACGCCGGCGTGGACGGGCTGCGCCTCGACGCGGTGCCGTATCTGTACGAGCGCGAAGGGACGACGTCCGAAAACCTCCCCGAGACGCACGCGGTGCTCAAGGTCATGCGCGCCGTCGTGGACGCCGAGTATCCGGGGCGGGTGTTCCTCGCCGAAGCCAACCAGTGGCCCGAGGACGTGGCGCAGTACTTCGGCGAGGGCGACGAGTGCCACATGGCGTTCCACTTCCCGCTGATGCCGCGCATGTTCATGTCGATCGCCGAAGAGGATCGCTATCCGATCGTCGACATCATGCGTCAGACCCCGGAGATCCCGTCGAACTGCCAGTGGGCGATCTTCCTGCGCAACCACGACGAGATGACGCTCGAGATGGTGACGGAGACCGAGCGCGAGACGATGTACCGCGTCTACGCGACGGAGCCGCGCGCGCGGATCAACATCGGGATCCGGCGCCGCCTCGCGCCGCTCATGGAGAACGACCGGCGGCGCATCGAGCTGATGGTCGGACTGCTGCTCTCGATGCCGGGGACGCCGATCCTGTACTACGGCGACGAGATCGGGATGGGCGACAACATCTACGCCAACGATCGCGACGGCGTGCGCACGCCGATGCAGTGGTCGATGGATCGCAACGGCGGCTTCTCGCGCGCGAATCCGGCCCGGCTGTTCCTGCCGCCGATCATGGACGTCGTCTACGGCTACCAGTCGGTGAACGTCGAGGCGCAGAGCGCGGTCCCCGGCTCGCTCATCAACTGGATGCGGAAGCTGATCGCGGTTCGCCAAGGCTACAAGGTCTTCGGCCGCGGCACGCTCGCGTTCGTCAACCCGCAGAACCGCAAAGTGCTCGCGTACGTCCGCGAGCACGACGGCGAGACGGTGCTCTGCGTCGCGAACCTCTCGCGCGCGCCGCAGCAGGCGGCGCTCGATCTGTCCGCCTACAGCGGGCGCGTCCCGGTCGAGATGATCGGCTGGAGCCCGTTCGGCACGATCACCGAGGAGAAGTATGTCGTCACGCTTCCCGGCCACGGCTTCTTTTGGTTCCTGCTCTCCGAGACGGCGCAGGCGCCGGCCTGGGAGTCGACCGAGCCCGGCCGCCTCCCGGAGCTGCTCACGCTCGTCCTGCCGCGGACCGTGGGCGACAGCCGTTTAGGATCGTCGGCGGTCGCGCTGCTCGAGGGAGAAGTGCTGCCCGCATATCTCCCGCAGCAGCGTTGGTTCGCCGACAAAGGCGCCGCGCCCGGACGCATCGCGCTGCTCGACGCGGCACGGCTCGGCGACGGCGAAGCGCCGGGGGATCCCGAGCGCGCGTACGCCGCGATCTTCGAGCTGCCGGAGATCGAGCGCGCGTACTTCATCCCGCTCACGATCGACGACGACGTGCCGCCCGAGGAGCGCGCGCAGATGACGCGCGCGACGATGGCGCGCGTCCGGCGCGGACCGCGTGACGGCCTGCTGTTCGACGGCTTCGCGACCGACGAGTTCGTCCTGCGCTTCCTCGAGGACGTGCGCGGCGAGCGCCGGCGCGAGGGCTATCGCGGCGGAACGTTCGCGGGCCACGCCACCGACGCGCTGCGCGCGCTGCCGCTCGGCGAACGTCCGGCGGTGCGGCGGATGAACGTCGAGCAGAGCAACACCTCGGTCGTCGTCGACGACCGCATCATGCTCAAGGGGTACCGGCGCACGCACGCCGGACCGCAGCCCGAGCTGGAGGTGGCGCGCTTCCTCGACGCGGTGGGTTACCGCAACACGCCGGCGCTGTACGGCTACGTCGAGTACGAACGCGACGACCGCGCGCCGATGGCGATCGCGATCCTGCAGGCGTTCGTCTCGACGCAAGGCGACGGCTGGAACACGACGCTCGCGTACCTCGAGCGGTTCTTCGACCGCCGGCGCACGCTGGAAGCGCCGCAGCAGCTCGTCGCGCCGGCCGTGCCGGGGATCGAGAACCCGGTCGACGTCGACGAGCACGCGATCTTCCTCTCGCGCATCCGAACGCTGGGCGTGCGTACCGCGGAGCTGCACCGCGCGTTCGCGACGCCGACCGGCGATCCGGCGTTCGAACCGCAGCCGACGATGCGCGAAGACCTCGAGGCGTGGGCCGAGCAGGCGCGCGCGACCGCGGAGCGCGCGCTCGACGCTCTGGCGCGCGAAGCGGCGCGGATCCCGCCCGACCTGCGCGCCGGCGCCGACGCCCTGCTCGCGCGGCGTGACGAGATCCTCGCTCGCGTCGCGCCGCCCGCGGTCGACGCGCGGGTGACCAAGACGCGCTTTCACGGCGACTACCATCTCGGCCAAGTGCTGGTGCTGGCCGACGACTTCATGATCGTCGACTTCGAAGGCGAGCCTGCGCGTCCGCCGGAGGCGCGGCGTCGGAAGTCGTCGCCGCTGCGCGACGTCGCCGGGATGCTGCGCTCGTTCAACTACGCGGCGGTCGCCGGCGTGCGCGGGCTCGCACAGGATCGCGGCGAGGACACGAGCGGGCTCGAGCCGCTCGCGCGCGACTGGGAGCGCCGCACGGTGGCGGCGTTCCTGGAGGGCTATCGCGAGACGATCGCGGGCTGCAGCTCGTATCCGGACGATCCGGCGCAGGCGCAGGCGCTGCTCGACCTGTTCGTGCTCGAAAAAGCGTTCTACGAGATGTCGTACGAGCTGGCGAACCGGCCGGCGTGGCTTCGCATCCCGATGGAGGGGATCCGTGCGATCCTGGACGCCGATGCACGCGAAGACTGATCCGCGCATCTTCGGCGAGCTGGACGCGTACCTGTTCGCGCAGGGCACGCATCGCCGGCTCTACGAGAAGCTCGGCGCGCATCCGATGGTCGTCGACGGATCGCCAGGGGTCGCGTTCGCGGTCTGGGCGCCGAACGCGAGCCGCGTCGCGGTGGTCGGCGATTTCAACGGCTGGGACGGCACGCTCAACCCGATGCGCCGCGGCGCGGCCGGCGTGTGGGAGGTGTTCGTCGCCGGCGTCCCGCTCGGGACGCGCTACAAATACGAGCTGCACGACGCGCACGGTACGCTGCTCCCGCACAAGGCCGATCCGTACGCGTTCGCGTGCGAGCGTCCGCCGATGACGGCGTCGGTGGTCGCGCTCCCCGGAAAGCGCGCGTGGAACGACGCCGCGTGGATGGCGCGCCGCGCCGAGACGCAACGCTACGACGCGCCGACGGCGATCTACGAAGTGCACCTCGGCTCGTGGAAGCGCGGCCCCGCGAACCGCTATCTGACGTACGACGAGCTCGCGGACGAGCTGATCCCGTACGCGGTGTCGCTCGGCTTCACGCACCTCGAGCTGATGCCGGTCGCGGAGCACCCCTTCGACGGGTCCTGGGGCTATCAGCCGATCGGGCTGTTCGCGCCGACGAGCCGGTTCGGCACGCCGGAGCAGTTCGCGAACTTCGTCGACCGCGCGCACCAAGCCGGTCTCGGCGTGATCGTCGACTGGGTGCCGGGGCATTTTCCCAACGACGCGCACGGGCTCGCGCGCTTCGACGGAACCGCGCTCTACGAGCACCCCGATCCGCGTCGCGGCTATCAGCCGGACTGGAACACGTTCGTGTACGACTTCGGGCGCGGCGAGGTGGCGAACTTCCTGCTCGCGAGCGCGCTGTTCTGGCTCCTCGAGTACCACGTCGACGCGCTGCGCGTCGACGCCGTCGCTTCGATGCTCTACCTCGACTACAGCCGGCGCTGCGGCGAGTGGGTGCCCAACGTGCACGGCGGGCGGGAGAACCTCGAAGCGATCGCGCTGCTGCGCGCCGTCAACACCGTCGCTTCGGAAGAAGCGCCCGGGATCACGACGTTCGCCGAAGAGTCCACGGCGTGGCCGAACGTGTCGCGTCCGGTCGCCGCCGGCGGGCTCGGCTTCGGCTACAAGTGGAACATGGGCTGGATGCACGACTCGCTCGCGTACATGCACGAGGACCCGCTGTACCGGAAGTTCCACCAGGACCAGCTCACGTTTTCGTTCATGTACGCGTTCAGCGAGAACTTCGTGCTGCCGCTCTCGCACGACGAAGTCGTCTACGGCAAGGGCTCGCTGCTCAACAAGATGCCGGGCGACGAGTGGCGGCGCTTCGCGAACCTGCGCGCGTTTCTCGGCTACACCTACGCGCATCCCGGGAAGAAGCTGCTGTTCATGGGCGGTGAGATCGCGCAGGAGCGCGAGTGGAACCACGACGGGCAGCTCGACTGGGACGCGCTGCGGTCGCCGCGCCATCGCGGCGTGCAGTCGCTCGTCCGCGCGCTGAACGCGCTGCACCGCGAGCAGCGCGCGCTGCACGAGCTGGACACCGACGAGCGCGGGATCGAATGGATCGTCACCGACAAGGATCTGTGCGTCGTCGCATTCGCACGGCGCGGACGCGACGACGACGCGGTCGTCGTCGCGGTGAGCAACTTCACGCCGGTCGTGCGGGACGCGTACCGCCTCGGCGTCCCGCGCGCCGGAACGTACGCCGAGCTGCTCAACACCGACGACGCGCGCTTCGGCGGGAGCGGCGTCGGCAATGCCGCGCTCACGGCCGAAGCGGTCGAGGCGAACGGGAAGGCGTGGTCGGTGGTGCTGCGCTTGCCGCCGCTTGCTACCGTGATGCTCGCACCCCGGAGGTGACGGAGCGCACGTTTCGTCCCGCCGCTCCCTCCGAAGTCAGGCGTGTGGCGACGTTCGCTCACGGAAAAGCGTTGCACCGTCATGCGCAGCTTCTTCGCAGCAACACTTCTGGCCGGTCTCGTCGCGGTTCCCGCGCTCGCGTCGGCGCAATCCCTCCCGGTTTCGGTCGAGGGCGGTTACATGAACACGACCAGCGTCAACGGCACGTCGGGCGCCGCGGGCGCGGTCGCCGTCACCCTCCACGGGCTCGGCATCGGGCTTCCGGGGACGCATCCGCAGATCTCCGCGATCGCGCCGCTCACGAGCGGCGGCGGTCAGTACGGCGTGACCGCCGAGGACACCCTGCGTCTGCCGCTCGGCGTCGCGGTCGTCGGCGCGGGCGTCGGCATCGGGCGCTTCGGCCAGCAGCCGGGCACGTTCTTCGGCACGCCGGTGAGGACCGGCGCGCTCTACGACGTGCTCGCCGGCGTGCGCATCACGCGCAACGTCGATCTCGTCGGGCGTTACTACGACGGCTTCGACCGCACGACCGGTCAAGCGGTCTTCGCCGGGCTGAACCTCCACATCTGACGCGCGTCGGGGTGCGCTAGGAGGCGCTCTCGAGCGCCTCGGCGGCGCGCTCCCACGTGCTCATCGCGGCCTCGAGCTCGGCGCCGTTGGCGTCGAGCTCGCGCTGCAAGGCGACGACCCGCTCGGGTTCATCGTACAGGTCCGGCGCCGCGAACGCCGTCTGCAGCTCCGCCCGCCGCGCCTCGAGCGCGGCGACGCGTTTCTCGGCGTCGTTCACGGCGCGCCGCTTGCGGAACAGCTCCTGGCGCGCGTCGTGCCGCGCGCGCCGGTCTTCGCCGCCGGCGTTCGCGGTCGCGCGCGGCGCCGCGAGCGCGCGCTCGACGCGCTCGTGCTCGCGCCGCTCCCACGCCGCATAGCCGTCGTCGTCGAGCGTCACGACGCCGTCGCCGATGGCGACGACGCGCTCGCCGAGCCGCGCGAGCAGATAGCGGTCGTGCGAGACGACGAACAGCGCCCCGTCGTACGACGCGAGGACGTCTTCGAGCGCTTCTCGGCTCGGGATGTCGAGATCGTTCGTCGGCTCGTCGAGGAACAGACAGTCGGCGCGTTGCGCCATCAATCGCGCGAGCATGATGCGCCGCCGTTCGCCGCCGGAAAACGCTTCGACCGGCTTGTCGCCGGCGTCGCCGCCGAGATTCAGCCGCCCGAGCAGCGCGCGCGCCTCTTCGTCGGAGACGCCCATCCGCATGACCGCCTCGACCGCGCTCGCGCGCGCCGGAAGATCGTCGACCGAGCTCTGCGAGTAACTCGCCGTGCGCAGGCCCACGCCGTAGCGCACCGTTCCGCGGTCGGGCGCGAGCTCGCCGCTCAAGATGCGCAGGAACGTCGATTTTCCGGCGCCGTTCGGACCGACGATCGCCACCCGGTCGCCGCGCACGAACGTCGCCCCGACGTTCGCGAACAGCGTCCGGGCGTACGCTTTCGTGACGCCGGCGATCTCGACCGCGGGGCCGCCGGTCGCGCGCCGCGCCGCGCGCAGCGCGACGCCGATCCGGCGCCGCTCCGATTGCGGCGCGGCCGCGACGTCGACGCGGTCGAAGGCTTTCTCGCGGCTGCGCACCGCGCTGTAGTTGTGCGAGCCGTGCGTGCGCAGCTCGTCGATCACCGCCCGCTGGCGTCTGCGCTCCGCGAGCGCGGCCTCGTAGTCGCGGCGCTGCTGCTCGCGCCGCGCCTCGCGCTGCTCGACGTAGGTGGAGTACGCGCGTCCCGGCGTGACCTCGTACGCGGCCAGCTCGCCGCGATCCAGCTCCCAGATGCGGTTCGCGACGGTCTCCAGGAAGTAGCGGTCGTGCGACACCACAACGTACGCGCGGGCGTCGCGTGCGACGAAGTCCTCGAGCCAGCGCACCGTGTCGAGGTCGAGGTGGTTCGTCGGCTCGTCGAGGATGAGCCAGTCGGGCTGCTCCAGCAACGTCCGCGCGAGCAGCGCCCGGGTCCGCTGCCCGCCGGAAAGCTCGGTCAGCGGACGGTCCAGATCGCTCTCCGAGAAGTCGAAGCGGTTCAGGGTCGCGCGCATCTCCCACTCCGCGGCGACGCCCCGCGCGAGCGCGTCGGCGAACGCCGCGCGCAGCGTGCGCGGGCCGCTTTCCGAGGCGTCCTGCGCCAGGTATCCGAGCCGGCGCTCCTTCGCGCGAGCGACCGTCCCGGCGTCCGGCTCGTCGCGGCCGGCAAGAATCCGCACGAGCGACGACTTTCCGGCGCCGTTCGGCCCGACGAGCCCGATTCGCTCGCCGTCGCGAACGACGCCGGCGAGCCCTGCGAACACCTCGTGCGCGCCGTAGTGGCGCTCGAGCCCGCTGAAGCGTACGACCTCCATCCGCGATGAGACGTTCGCGGTGGCGCCGCAGCGTCACTTCGGGCAGAATGGAGCGATGGCACCGTGGCAACGGACGCTGTGGCTCATGGTCGGCGTGCAGACGATCATGTCGCTCGCGTTCTCGATCTCGGCGCCCTTCCTGCCGCTGTACGTGATCGAGCTGGGCGTCAAGCCGGAGTCGGCCGTCGACTTGTGGGCCGGCGCGATCGCCTCGGTGAACTTCATCTTCGCGGCGATCTTCTCGCCGATCTGGGGCGGGCTCGCCGACCGCGTGGGGCGCAAAGCGATGGTCGTGCGCTCGTGCTCGGCGATCTGCCTCGGCACGGCGCTGATGGGCTTCGCGCCGAACGTCGTGACGCTGTTCCTGATCCGCGCTTGCATGGGGATGTTCAGCGGCTTCTCCGCCGCCGCGACCGCGCTCGTCGGAACGACCGTGCCGGAAGAGTCGCTCGGGTTCTCGCTGGGCTGGATGGCCACCGGACAGCTCGTGGGCGGTCTGTGCGGCCCGCTCGTCGGCGGCGTTCTCGCCGACCGCCTGCACAACTATCGCTACGTGTTCTTCTGGACGTCGGCGGTCGCGTTCATCGCGGCGATGACGTGCGCGCTGCTCGTGCACGAGCGGTTCCTGCGGCCGACGCACGCACGCGCGCGGCCGCCGTTCTGGCGCGAGCTGCGCGAGCTCGCGCGGCATCCGTCGCTCGCGCCGATGTTCGTCGTCGTGATGCTCGCGCAGGTGGCAGCGCTCGGCGTGCAGCCGATCGTGCCGCTGTTCGTGCGCGCGCTCGTCGGCAACACCGGCTGGATCGGCACGGCCGCCGGCGCCGCATTCGCCGTGACCGGCGCGGCGGATCTGATCGCCTCGCCGTTTCTCGGCAAGCGCAGCGACCAGATCGGCTATCGCCGGGTGCTGCTGATCGCGCTCGCCGGCGTCTGCGTCTTCACCGTTCCGCAGGCGTGGGCGACCAGCATTTGGGTGTTCCTCGCGCTGCGCTTCGGCGTCGGCGCGTTCCTCGGCGGCGTGTTGCCGACGGCGAACGCGTGGATCGGGCGGATGTTCCCCGCCGAGCGTCGCGGTCAGGTGTACGGGATCGTCGCGAGCGCGACGTTCTTCGGGATGTTCCTCGGACCGCTGCTCGGCGGCTCGATCGCGTCGCGCCTCGGCTATCGGGCGGTCTTCGTCGTCTTCGGCCTGCTGACGGCGGCGAACTGGCTGTGGGTCGCGACCGGCGTGCGAGAGCGCACGGGCGGGACCCCGTCCGCCGTCGCTTCGTCGGCCTGACTCGGCGGGCCGTGCTCGCGCGCACGCCGTAGCAACGGACATGCTGGCTTCCGTCCTGCTGGCGGCAGCGCTCGTGCCGGCCCCGAGCACGACGCCCACGCCGTCGCCGAAGCGAATCCTCGGTCTGATCCGGGAGGCGTTTCACGCGCACCGCCCGCCGCCGCCGTACGAGACGTACACGCTGATTCGCGCGCAGAAGGCGACGAACGGCTATCCCGATCCGACGGGAAGCTACACGGTGCATTTCTGGGTCCGCAACAGCGACCGCGCCGCGCTCTCGCGGATGGTCTACCGCGACGACGCGCGCGGCGATCTCACGTTCGACCGGCCGGCGTTCAACGAAGATCGCGATCCGGGGCCGCCGACCGCCGACGTGTTCGAGCCCGCGCCCGCGCACCCGCGGCCCATCACCGAGGCGCCGACACCCGAGCCGGCCGCGAACGCCGCGTTGCCCGTGATCGGCGGAGTGCGCGCGCTCCTGGAGTTCGACTACCAGGTCGTGTCGATGGACGTCGAAGGCGACGAGCTGCATTTGAAGATCGAGCCGATCCGCGACGTCGAACGCAATCGTCTGCGCGAGCTGTGGGTCGACAAGCGCACGTACGAGCTGCACAAGCTCGTCGCCACCGACAAGCTGTTTCTGCAAACCGGCGGGAAAGGGCCGGTCTATCCCGTCGTCTTCACCGTCACGATGGGCGACGTGCAAGGCTATCCCGTCGTGACCGACATCCACGGCGTCGTCGGAGGCGGATACGACGACGACGGCAGAATCGTCGACTACAAGTTCCGCGACATCACGTTTCCCGCGACGCTGCCCGCCTGGTATTTCGACCCGCGGACGTACGCGCAGCACAAGGACGACGCGCCGTCATGACGAGCGCGCGTCTGGAGGCCCGTCCGAGCGACGCCGTCCGCCGGCGGCATGCGAGCCGCGAGCGGCTTGCGTTCCCGGATGCGCCGCGCGCCATGGTCGAGTAGCCGAATCGCGTTACGAGCGCGGCTCCATCGAGGGCATCGGCGAGCCGCCCGGCATCGGGCTTCCCGACGGGTTCGGCATCGGCATCGGCATGGGGCTGGAGCTGGGCATCGGCTGCGCCGCGGCCGGCGCGGCGACGTGGGCAGCGACCCCGGCACCGGCCAGCACGGCGCCGAGGACGACCAGCGAAGCGAAACGTTTCATGGCGTTCGTGTCCCCGCGGCGCCGTCGAACCCTACGCGCGCTGCGCTCCCTCGCCCGGGGCGCGTGACTGCAGGCGTTCCACGACCTGCTCGAGCGAACCGTACACTTCGACGATCGCGCGGTTGCGTGCGCTCACGAAGCCGCTCTCGAGCGCGCGATCGATCGCCGCGACGAGCGGCGCGTAGAAGCCTTCGACGTCGGCGAGGATGCACGGCGCGTGCGTGAGCCCGAGCTGCACCCACGTGACGATCTCGAAGAACTCCTCGAGCGTCCCGAAGCCGCCCGGCAGCGCGACGAACGCATCGGACAGCTCGGCCATGAGCGCTTTGCGCTCGTGCATCGAGGAGACGACGCGCAGATCGACGCCGACGTGCGCGACCTCGCGCTCCTCGAGGAATTGCGGGATGATCCCGACGACCTCGCCGCCTTCGGCGAGCGCGGCGTCGGCGAGCGCGCCCATCAGCCCCACGCGTCCGCCCCCGTAGACGATCCCGATCCCGCACTGCGCCAGCATCGCGCCGAAGGCGCGCGCCGCAGCGACGAACCGCGGATCGTCGCCCGGCGACGAGCCGCAGTAGACGCAGACCCGCACTCAGACGACCGGCGTGCCTTTGACCGCGCGGCGCTCGAGCGCGATCGTCCGAATCCCCTTGGTGCCGAGCCGCTCGAAGTGGGCGGTCTCGTAGTGCGCGTCGAGCGCCGCCTGATCGCGCCACGTCTCGAACAGCACGAACGTCGAGCGGTCGGCATCATTCCCGCGTGCCACCTCGAAGCCCGCGCAGCCCTCTTCGGCGAGCGACGCGCCGCGCAGCTCGCGCAGCATCCGCTCCGCCTCGTCGGCCTTGTCGTCGGGGAAAATGTACGTGATCGCGTTGATGAGCATGGGGTCGTGGTTACCCGCGGGCGGCCGTTTGTCCGCCGTGCGGCGTTCAGACCGGAGCCGGGACCGCGCCTCCGGCGCGCCGGACCGCTTCGCGGATCATCGCGTCCTGCACCGCCGGGATCGCCCAGCGTGCCTGCGCTTCGGGCGAGAGCGTGTCGATCGGGTCGAAGTACACGAACGACTGGCCCGGCTTCACCGCCGGCGCGCTGTACACCGCGATCCCGTTCTCCCGGTCGTAGTACTCGAAGGAGTGCACGTCGCGCTTCCCGCCGCCGCCCGGCGCGTCGCAGATGAACAGCGGCGTGTTGAAGCCCGCGGTCGCGCCGCGCACCTGCTTCTCCACGTCGACCGCGGTCTGGATCGACGTGCGCATCTCCTCGACGCCCTTGACCATGTCGTGCATGTACACGTAGTACGGGTGCACGTTGATCCACGAGAGCCGCTTCACCAGCGTCGTCATCACGCGCGGATCGTCGTTGACGCCGCGGATCAGCACGCTCTGATTGCGGACCGTGATCCCGCGCCGGAACAGATCGTCCATCGCGCGCCGGGTGATCCACGAGATCTCGTTCGGCGAGTTGAAGTGCGTGTGGACGACGACGTCCTTGCCGAGCGCGCGGCCTTTGTCGACGACGCCGGCCAGCGCGTCCACCCAGGCCGTGTCGGTGAGGATCTTCATCGGCATCACGGCCGGGCCTTTGGTCGCGAAGCGCATGCGGCGAACGTGCGGGATCGCGAGCAGCGACTCGCCGATGAGCGTGACGTTCTTCGGCGCGAGCTGGTAGGTGTCGCCGCCCGAGATGACGACGTCCTCGATCTCGGGACGCGAAGCGATGTACTCGAACGCCAGCCGCCATTGGTCGGGCGTCTTCGCGAGCGCCGCTTTGTCGACGAGCTCGGTGTCGGGTCCGATCGCGTACGAGCGCGTGCAGAAGCGGCAGTAGACCGGACAGGTCTGGAGCGGAAGGAAGAGCGCCTTGTCGACGTAGCGGTGCGTGAGGCCCTGCACCGGCGCGTCGTCCTGCTCGTGCAGCGAGTCCAGCGTGAGCCGCGGATGATCCGGCAGCAGCTTCGAGGCGACGGGGATGAACTGCCGGCGAATCGGGTCCTCGTACGGCTTCGTCCAGTCGATCGACGCGATCGCGTACGGCGACACGCGCACCGCCATCGGCGCGCGCCGGAAGCCTTCCTTCGCGTCCTGGAGGAACGTCGGATCGACGATCTCGCCGATCGTCTCCCACAGCTCCTCCGGCGTCTTCACCGAGTGCCGTCCCTGCCAGATGTGGTCGAGGAACGTCGCCTCGTCGACGTGCTCGTAGGCCGGGATCTCGCGCCAGAACTCGCCTTGACGGATGTTGCGGTGTTCCAGCAAGGCCGGATCGGCCGGCGCCTTCACGTGATGCTGCACGATCGCTCTACGCCCGTTCCTCGCCCGCGTAGCGTGCGAAAAAATGCTCCTTGATCGGCGGGTGATCGCGCAGCGTCTGGAGCGCGATCGCGGCGTGCCCCTTGGCGTATCCGTTGCCGACCATCATGAGCACGTCTTTGCCCACGCCTTCGGCGCCGAGCGCGGCGGCCGTGAACGAGGTTGCCATCGAGAAGAAGTAGACCGTCCCTTCGTCCTTGCAGCAGAGGATCGACGCCAGCTCCGTCCCCGGAACGTTGACGCAGTTGATCACGACGTCGGCGAGCTCCGGAAGGGTTTCAGGGAGCAGCTCGAGGACGGCGAGGGCGTCGCGGGCGTCGGCGGCGGCCAGCCGGTCGACGTAGCCGTGTTCGAGCAGCAGCCGCGACGTGACGGTCTCGGCGCACGGAACGATCCCGACGACGCGGCCCTGCGGGCCGACCCGCTCGCGCGCCTGCGCGCAGGCGAGCATCCCCGACTTGCCGTCGGCCCCGATCACGCACACCGTCGCGCCCGGCCGGGCGAGCCGCCGGACCTGCGCGGGCGCGCCGGCGACGTCGAGGACGGCGAGCGCGACCGCGACCGGAAGGTCGTCGGGGAGCCGCGCGTACAGCGCGCTCTCGAAGAGCACGGCGGTTCCGCGCACCTGCAGCTGCCCGGTCGCGAGGTCGACCGAGTCGATGGCGTCGAGCCGCAGCGGCGTGAGGGTCAGCGAGACGAGCGAGGCGATCCGGTCGCCGAGCGCGACGTCGTCGCGGGCGGCCAGGGCGGGACCGATCTCGCGCACGCGCCCGACGAACATCCCGCCGCTTCCGGTCACGGGGTTGTGCTGCTTCCCGCGCTCGGCGACCGTCGCGAGCACGTGCAGCGCGACCGCGTCCGCCTCCCCGCGGCAGACCTCGACGATCTGCGCGAACGACGCCGAGTCGAGGTTCAGCGTCTCGACGTCGCAGACGATCTCGTTCGCGTACGCATGCGGCGTGTTGTCGAGCCGCCACGCGCTCTGCGGAAGCGCGCCCTTCGGCTCGAGGACGCGATGCGAGCCGAGGCGGCAGCCGCCGGCGATCGGCGCAACGAGCCGCGCGTCGTCGAGGACGTGCATCATGCGAGGGCCTCGACCGGCAGCCCTCCGCGCTCGAACGGCGTCGCGAGGACGATCGTCGTGCGCGTGCGCGCGACGCCGGGGACGCGCTTCAGGCGGGTCAGAAAATCGTCGAGGTGCGCGGTCGAGCGCGTGACGACCTTGAGCAGGTAGGTCTCGTCGCCGGCGACGCTGTGGATCTCGATGACCTCGTAGAACCCTTGGATCGCGGTCGTGAACGCGTCGTAGTCGAGGTCCGGGGCGCAGAACGCGCTGACGAACGCGGTCAGCTCGTATCCGACCCGCCGCGCGTCGAGCTGCGCGGCGTAGCGCCGCACGAAGCCCCGCGCCTCGAGCCGCTTGACGCGATCGTGCACGGCCGGCGGCTTGAGGTTCACCTGCGCGCCCAGCTCCGCATACGTGGAGCGCGCGTTGCGCTGGAGCGCCTCGAGCAGCCTCAGGTCGACGCGATCGAGCTCGGACGGGCCGGCGGCGCTCCGCCCCGCTCGAACCTCGAAAAATTCGGGCTTTGCGACCATGAAGCCCCAGCTTCTTCGGAGGAACACCGTGAACCTCCGCAGGCCGTTCGCCAGGCCTCGGCACGGCGGCGCCCCAGGTTCTCCGCGAGCGCGGCACAGGGCGGGCCGCCGCGCACACGAGCGCCCCGGATGAGAACGGGATGAGTACGCATGCGTACCGACCCCCGCCGAGAGCGGTCGTATCATGACGTCCCCATGGTCGAACGGACGGCGTCATGCGAGTGCGGGCATGAATACGCCTTGCACGACGCGCACGGGTGTGCGGCGTTTCTCGGAGCGTTCGCGGCGACGCGCGACCGCCGAGTCTACTGCACCTGCAAGACCGTTGCTGTGACGAGGCAGCGCCGCCCGGCGGAAGGCGTCTCCGAGGCGGAGGCCTGTCGATGGCTCGGACGCCGCGCGACGCTGATCGCTCCGGGCGCCGACGCGACGGTGACGGGCCGCATCGAGCACGTCTCGACGCGCAGCGTCTTCGTCCTGGAAGAGCGCTGGGACGCCGGTTCGGCCGACGGTCGCGTTCGGCTCGTTCCCTTTGCGTCGATCGAGCGGATCGTCGGCGCCGATCCGACGGAGAGCGCCCGATGAAATACCTGGTCTCGTGCACGTGCGGGCACGCGCTGGACCGTCACGACGCCTTCGGCTGCGGCGGCGACGGGCGGATGCCGTGCGGGTGCGGGCGCGATCAAGAAGGCGCGCTCGACGCAGCGATCGAGCACGCGCGCACGCATCCCTGGGGCGCCTGGCGTCCGCAAACGGAGAGCGAAGCGCCGGCGAGCTGAGCCCGCCCGCGAAGGGCCGGGCGCGCGTCGCCCGTGAAACCACGCGGCGATGCTCCCGTTCCGCCGCCCGCTCGCGCTTGCGGCCTGCGTGCCGCTCGTGCTCGCCGGCGGCTGCGTTCGCGCGGACCATGCGAACGCGACCGCGCCCGGCACGACGGTACGCTTCGCGATCGCCGCCGACCCGCAGACGCTCGACCCGCTGTTCGCGCACGCCGACGCGAACGACGTCGAACAGCAGGTGGCCCGGCTCGCGTTCGAGCCGTTCGTCGATCTCGACGAGCGCGGCCGTCCGATCCCGGTGCTGCTGACGCGCATCCCGAGCGTCGCCAACGGTGACCTCGCGCGCGACGGGCGGACGATCACGTACCGGCTGAGGCCGGACGCGCGGTGGCAGGACGGCGTTCCGGTCACCGCGCGCGACGTCGTGTGGACCGTGCACGCGATCCTCGACCCGCGCAATCCCGTCGCGTCGCGCGCGGGATACGATCGCATCGCGAGCGTTCGCGCGCTCGACGCGCACACCGTGCGCGTCACGTTGAAGGAGCCCTGGGCGCCGGCCGTCGCGACGCTGTTCGGCGACGGCAGCGCGCCGCAGTACGTGCTGCCCGCTCATCTGCTCGAGCACGAGCCGTCGCTGGCGCGCAGCGCGTTCGGCGCGCATCCGGTCGGCGACGGGCCGTACCGCTTCGTCTCGTGGTCGCGCGGCGACCGGCTCGTGTACGAGGCCAATCCGTCGTATCGCGCCGGCGCGCCGGCGGCGAAGCGGCTCGACGTGCGCATCGTCCCGGATCCCGGAACCAACTATACGCTGCTGCGCAGCGGTGCCATCGACTGGAATCTCGTCTCGCCCGCGCAGCGCGAGTCGCTCGCCGGCGAGCGCGACGTCGCGTTTCGGACCGTCCCGCTGGCGCTCGTCGCGGGGATCGCCATCAACACCGCGCATCCGCCGCTCGACGACGTGCGCGTGCGGCGCGCCATCGCCGCGTCGATCGACCGCGCCGGCATCTCGGCGAAGATCACCTTCGGACGCTATCCCGTCGTCGACACCGCGCAGCCGCTCGGCTCGTGGGCCCGCGATCCGTCGGTCCACGAGCCCGCCTACGATCCGGCCGCGGCGGACCGTCTGTTCGACGCGGCGGGGTGGCGGCGCGGAGCCGGCGGCGTGCGCGCGAAGAACGGCCGTCCGCTCGCGCTGACCTACGTGCAGTTCCCGGAGTCACAAACCGGCATGCGCGTCGCCACGGTCGTGCAGAGCGAGCTCACGGCGTGCGGCGTGCGCGTGACGATCAAGCAGCTCTCGAACGTGCAGCTGTTCTTGCCGCGCGCGCAAGGCGGGACGCTGGCGACCGGCGCCTTCGACCTCGCGTACGTCCCGTGGACGATGGGCGCCGATCCCGACGACTCGTTTCTGCTCGCGTGCGACGGAAGCGCGAACGTGATGCGCTGGTGCGATCCGCGGGTCGACGCGCTCGAGCGGCGCGCGGTACGCGAGCCCGACCGCGCGGTGCGCAAGGCGCTCTACGGGCGGATCGAGCGGCGCGTCGCCGAAGCGGTCCCCATCGTGTTCCTGTTCGACCCGGCGTACTCGTACGCGTACCGGCGCACGCTCCGTGGCTTCTTCCCGAACGCCTTCACTCCGACATGGAACGCCGCCGCCTGGAACTTCGAGGCGCCCCGCGGCGACGCGAGCGGCGGGCGCGCACCGAATGCGACGAGCGCGCCGTGACGACGCTGCTGCGGGCGGGTTTCCTGTACGAGCTGGCCGGGGCTCGTGTACTTTCTGTTCTATCTCCGGATGTCGCGGCCCAACGCGCCGCAGCGGTTCTCGCGCCGTTCGCGCGCGCTCACGCTGATCGCGTCCATCGCGCTGATCGGTTCGGCGATCCTGCACTACGCCTCGAGCCAGATCGGCGTGGCGGTGATGCTGCTGCTCGTGATCGCGTCCGTCGCGTCCACGTACGCCGACCGCCGGATGCCGCCGCGGCCGTAGGCGCACCGGCGCACGCAGCGGGCTTGCGCGTGCTGCGACAGCCGTCGGCTATCCCATGTGGCAGACTTCGAGCTTGTTGCCGTCCGGGTCTTCGAAGAAGCACCCGTAGTAACGCGGGCCGTACGCCTCGTGCGGCATCTCGACGTTCTTCGCGCCGAGCGCCGGAAGATACGTCGCGATCGCGTCCACCGTGCCGCGTGAGGGCGCATCGAAGGCGACGCGCAGCGCGTTCGGCGTCATCTGCGGGTCCTCCGTGATCCCGAACCACTCCGTCGCCTCCCAGTCCGGCGGCGCATCGGCCGGCGGAATCGTCCAGGTCGTGAAGCTCTCGCCGTCCTCGCGGACGGCGCCGAGCACGTTCAGCAGCCCGTCGTAGAAGTCGACGGCCTTGGCGCGGTTCCGGACGCGGAGGTCGACGTGCGAGATGAGGAGCGGCATGCGCCCCCGTGCGCGGGCGGGGCGCCCCGGCCCTTCTCGGCATGTCTCCGCGTGCCGCGCGACCGGGCGATGACGCGCGTACCGCGCGCGCCCGGGGGCGGGCCGTGCGGTTCTCGAACGCCTGCGCCATGCACACCACCTCGGCGCTGCGGAGCCGCTTCGAGACCGACGGCTTCGTCGTCGTCCCGAACGTGAAGAGCGCCGACGAGGTGGCCGCGCTCCGCGCGCGCGCCGGCGAGATCGTCGACGCGTTCGATCCCGCGCAATCGGGGGCGGTGTTCTCCACCAGGGACGAAGCGAAGACGAAAGGCGAGGAGTACTTCCTCACCTCGGGCAGCGTCGTGCGCTGCTTCTTCGAGGAGGAGGCGTTCGACGCGGACGGCCGCCTGCGGCAGCCCAAGGAGCTCTCGATCAACAAGATCGGGCACGCGATGCACGACCTGGACCCGGTCTTCGACCGCTTCACCCACGATCCGAAGCTGCACGACATCGCGGTGGAGCTCGGCGTTCGCGAGCCGCGCGTGTATCAGTCGATGTACATCTTCAAGCAGCCGCACATCGGCGGCGAAGTGCGCTGGCACCAGGACGCGACCTACTTCGACGGCGATCCGCTCACGGTGACGACGTTCTGGTTCGCGCTCGAGGACGCGAACCGCACGAACGGCTGCCTGTGGGTGCAGCGCGGCGGCCACCGCACGCCGCTGCGCGAGCGCTTCGTCGTCGAGAACGGCGTTCCGCGAATGGAGACGCTCGACGAAGCGCCGTGGCCGACCGAAGCCGAAGCCGAGCCGGTCGAAGTGCAGGCGGGGACGCTGGTCGCGTTCACGGGCCTGCTGCCGCACTACAGCGCGCCGAACCGCTCCGACGCCTCACGTCATGCCTTCACCCTGCACTTCGTCGACGCGAGCGCGGTCTATTCGCCGAAGAACTGGCTCCAGCGCCCGCCCGACTTTCCGGCGCGCGGATTCTTGGGCTGATTCCGACCTAGCGGGTCTTCATCGCGGCGAAGAACGCGGCGTGCTCGGCGACGATCTGGCGCTCCGTCGCCGGGTCGGGGGCGAGGTCGGCGTCGCCGTGCTGGAAGGTGCCGCCCAGCACGACGCCGTCGCTGCGCGGGAACATGTAGCGGCCGCCGTGCAGCGTGATGTAGTCGACCGCCGGCTGCGGCGCGAGCACGGAGAGCTGTCCGCGCACCGGCTCCAGCTCCCCGTCGCCGAAGAGCTCTTTGGCGCCCAGCCCGGTGCAGTTCACGACGAGCGGCCACGGCGCGTCCGCGAACAGCGTTTCGCGCGTCAACACTTGCTGATGGATGCGAATCCCTCGCGTCAGCACGTCGCGAACCAACGCGCGCAAGTACCGGTTCGGCTCGATCAGCATGGTCAGAAAGCGCGTCGCGTACCGCGTGGGGAACGGGTGCTCGCCGGGCCCGTACGTCTTCGCTTCGGGATAGAGGTCGCGAATCGGGCTGATCGCGGCTCCGTCGAGGAACCCGTTCGGGTCCTCGTCGCGGCAGTCGTAGTTCTCGATCCAGCGGACGCCGTAGTCGTCGCCCAGGAGCGTCTGGTAGCGGCGGTTCGCGACGTGCGCCGCGCGCACGTACTGGGCGCGAAACGCCGCGTCCACGCGCGCGGGGTCGAAGACCGACGTCGGGCTCCACTGCGCGCCCGACATGTTCGACGTCGTGTTCGGCGGCAAATCCCGTGCCACGATGGTGACGTCGAAGCCCGCATCGAACAGCGCGAGCGCCGTCGTGAGGCCGATGACGCCGCAACCGAGCACGCACGCGCCCGCGCTGCGGTTCTTTCCGCTTTGGATCGCCAGCTCCGCGGCGAGCACCGCGGTCCCCCACGACAGCGTCATCCCGCCGCCGCCGTGGCCGTAGTTGTGAATGATCGTCTGCTCGTCGCGGCCTTCGGCGCGAACGACGAACCCGCTCGCGCGATACGGCCGCAGACCGACCGTCGTGCGCGTCACCCGATCCAGCGAGACCTGCACCGGCACGAGCGGCCGCGCGTGCTGCGGCCACTCCGCTGCGGTCAGGGTGCGTGGAACCGCGCCGGCCGCACGTGCGCGCGGAACGCCCCAGCTCGCGAGACCGGCCGCGGCGCCGGCCACGAACGCGCTGCGCTTCACCGGCCGTCGCGCCGAACGAACGAGGAGGGGTGGTTCATCGCCCGGTGAGCCGTGCGCGTCGAAGAACGGAAGCGCAGGGCGGCACGAACGACGCGGTCAGAGCGCCTTGACGCCCGCGACGACGCCGTCGATCGACTTCTTCGCGTCGCCGAAGAGCATCACGGTCTTCGGGTCGTCGAAGAGCGGGTTGTCGATCCCGGCGAAGCCGCTGTTCATCGAGCGCTTGAGCACCACGACGTTGTGCGCCTTGTCGACGTTGAGGATCGGCATCCCGTAGATCGGGCTGGTCTTGTCCTCGCGCGCGGCTGGGTTCGTCACGTCGTTCGCTCCCACGACGAGCGCGACGTCGGCGCGCTCGAACTCGCCGTTGATGTCGTCCATGTCGTAGAGCGACGTGTACGGCACGTTCGCCTCCGCGAGCAGCACGTTCATGTGGCCCGGCATGCGGCCCGCGACGGGGTGGATCGCGTACTTCACGTCGACGCCGCGCTTCTCGAGCTGATCGGCCAGCTCACGGATCGAGTGCTGCGCCTGCGCGACCGCCATCCCGTAGCCGGGGACGACGATCACCTCGTTCGCGTACGCGACCATCGCCGCCACGTCGTCGGCTGAGACGCTCCGCACGTTGTGCTGCTTCGCAGCACCCCCGCCCGCGCTGACCGTCACCGCGCCGAACGCGCCGAAGAGCACGTTGGTGACGGAGCGGTTCATGGCTTTGCCCATGAGGACGGTGAGCAGCGTGCCGGACGCGCCGACGAGCGCGCCGCTGATGATCAGGACGTTGTTGCCGAGCACGAACCCCGTGGACGCCGCCGCGAGGCCGGTGAACGAGTTCAGCAGCGAGATGACGACCGGCATGTCGGCGCCGCCGATCGGCAGCACGAAGAGGATGCCGAGCGCGAACGAGCACCCGAGCGCGATCCAGAAGTACTCCAGCGCGTTCGGCGCGTTCGCGACCACCAGACCCCAGCACACGAGGATCGCGAGGAGCAGGAGCGCGTTGACGATCTGCTGGCCCGGATAGGTGACCGGGCGCCCCGTCATCACCTCTTGCAGCTTGAGGAACGCGATGATCGAGCCGGCGAACGAGACGGCCCCGATCACCGCGGAGAGCACCGAGGTGAACGAGATGTCGTACGTCGGCACGGTTCCGGCGTTGTACACCTTCAGCAGCTCGCCCGCCGCGACCAGCGCGGCCGCGCCGCCGCCCGCGCCGTTGAAGATCGCGACCATCTGCGGCATCGCGGTCATCTTCACGCGCTGGGCCGACACGATCCCGATCGCGGCGCCGACGACGAGCGCCGCGCCGAGCACCCACCAGTTCACGATGCCTTGCGTGAGCGTCGCGACGACCGCGATCAGCATCCCGACCGCGCTGATGCGGTTGCCGAGCCGGGCGGTCTTCGGCGAGCTCAAGTAGCGCAGGCCCAGGATGAACAAGATCCCGGTGATCAGGTAGGCGACGTCGACCCAGTTCGCGACGTCGGTGCCGGTCGTCGAGATCACGCGTTGTCTCCGGGCGCCTTCGCCGCCGGCGTTTTCGGCCGGAACATCTGCAGCATCCGCTCCGTCACCGTGTAGCCGCCGAAGACGTTGAGCGAGGCGAGGAGGACGAGCACGAAGCCGACGATCGCGTTGAACGGCGCGTTCGCGACGCCGGCCACGAGGATCGCGCCGACGAGCACGATGCCGTGGATCGCGTTCGTCGCCGACATCAGCGGCGTGTGCAGCGTGGTCGGCACTTTCGAGATGACTTCGAGGCCGACGAACACCGCGAGGATGAAGATCGTCAGCTCGGTGAGCAGGTGTGCGGTCACGCGGGTCCTCCGGCGGCGGCCAGGGCGGTCTTCGTCGGTTCGTGGACGATCTCGCCGTCGCGCACGATCGTCGCGCCGCGCGCGATCTCGTCGTCGGCGTCGAGCGCGAGCCGTCCGTCGCGCATCAGGTACGACAGCAGCGCTTGCACGTTGCGCGCGTAGAGCTGGCTCGCGTGCGCCGGAACGGTCGCCGGCAGGTTCACCGCGCCGATCACGCTGACGCCGTTGGGGCTGACGACCGTCTGTCCGGCCACCGTGAGCGCGCAGTTGCCGCCCGTCTCGGCGGCGAGATCGACGATCACGCTGCCGGGCGCCATCGCGGCGACGGCCTCGGCGGTCACGAGCACGGGCGCTTTGCGTCCGGGGACCGCGGCCGTCGTGACGACGACGTCGGAACCGCCGATCGCCTTCACCATCGCGGCGCGCTGGATCTCCAGCTCCTCGGGCGTCAGCTCGCGCGCGTAGCCGCCTTGACCGGTCGCCTCGACGCCCGCGATCTCGAGGAACTTCGCGCCGAGCGACTGCACCTGTTCCTTCACCGCGGCGCGCGCGTCGTAGCCCGTGACGGCCGCGCCGAGCCGGCGCGCGGTCCCGATCGCCTGCAGGCCCGCGACGCCGGCGCCGATCACGAGCACCTTCGCGGGCTGCACGGTTCCGGCCGCGGTGGTGAGCATCGGAAAGTAGCGCGGCAGCGCTTCTGCGGCGAGGATGACGGCTTTGTATCCGGCGATCGACGCTTGCGAGGAAAGCGCGTCCATCGCCTGCGCGAGCGTGGTGCGCGGGATCAGCTCCATCGCGAGCGCCGAGAGGCCGCGCGCCGCGTAGCGCTCGACGCCGCGCGGATCGCCGAGCGGCGCGAGGAATCCGACGATGGTCGCGCCCCGCGGCACCGCCGCAAGCTCGTCGTCCGACGGACGCGCCACGCGTGCGACGATCTCCGCGTCACGGTAGACCTCGGCGCCGTCGGCGAGCGTCGCGCCGGCCGTCTCGTACGCGGCGTCGGCGAAGAACGCGCGCTCGCCCGCGCCGCGCTCCACGCTCACGGCGTGTCCGTCCTTCACGAACTTCGCGACGATCTCGGGCACGAGCGCGACGCGCCGTTCGCCGGGCGCGCGCTCCTTCGGGACCGCGATCTTCATGTCGCGCCGTTCTCGCGCTCCGTCAAGCCGTCCCTCCCGGCGTCAGCTTGCGGGCGTCGCGGGCAGCGAGGCGGATGGCGCGGGCTTGCGCCGCGCGCCGAGCCGCAGCCGTAGGATCGGGCGTTCGAACGCGTACGTGATCGCCGCGGAAACCGCGATCGCCGCCGGAACGGCGACGAACGCGAAGCTCAGCATCCAGCGCGGATCGGCGTGCTGGTCGCTTCCGGTCCACGGCGGGATGTGACGGCCGACGAGCGCCAGCGCGATCGGCTGGTGCCACAGGTAGAGATTGTACGAGATCGCGGCCATGAAGAGCAGCGCGGGGTTCGCGAGAGCGAGCTGCAGCGGGCGCACGGCGAACAGCGAGCCGAGCGCGGCACAGAAGAACGTCGCGGCGAGCGCCGTGCGCCATTCGACGTCCCACAGGTGCGGCCAGCCGTGCTGAAAGCGCTGGTGGTAACAGACGCTCGCGATCAGCCAGTACCCGGCCGCGCCGGCGAGCGCGAGCGCCGTGAAGAGCCGGCGCCGCGCGGCGAGATCCGGCCGCCGCGTCGCGATCGCGACGTAGCACCACGCGCACAGCATCCCGGCCGCGAAGTCGTCGAGGTAGGCGGGGAGCGCGGCGAGCCGCAGCTCGATCCAGTACGGGTCCGCGAAGTGACACCAGATGCGCCACGCGTTCGCGATTCCCATCATCGCGAGGGCGATCGCGAACGGGCGCCGGACGAACGCGAGGATCAGCAGCGGAAAGAGCGCGTAGAACTGCACCTCGTCGCCGAGCGACCACATGACGCCGTCGATCCCGGCGTACGAGACGCCGAACCAGTCGTGCACGAAGAGCAGATGGTAGACGACGTCGCGCGCGCCGGCCGCGAACGTCGGATAGCTCTGATAGCCGACCGCGATCAGCACCGCGATGCACAGCACGTACGACGGCACGATCTTGAGGAACCGCCGCGTGAAGAAGTGCCGCACCGTGGGCGGCGCGCCGCCGACGAAGCGCGCGTCCGCGTAGGGCACGGCGAGCACGAACCCGGAGATGAAGAAGAACAACGCGACGCCCAGAAAACCGGTCTCGGCGAGCGGCTGCAGCGACACGTTGACGACCGGGATGACGACGCCTTGCCAGCTGATCTGCCAGACGTGGAACCACACGACGAGGACGATCGCGATGCCGCGCAGCCCGTCGATCGTCGCGATACGCCCGCCGCGGATCAGCTCCATCGTCTCAGAGGCGCGCCACGAGCCGTTCTTCGTCGATCGGGTCCTTGTACGTCAGCACCCCGTCGGCGATGAACTCGCGCTGCATGTCCTCCAGCGTGCCCACGTCGATGCGCAGGTCCGGCTTCACGTCGTAGCGGGGCGACGCGGCGATCACGCTCGCCGGCTGCTTCGTGTACTTCGCGCACGCCGCGACGTTGGCGGGAGCGGTGAAGCCGCCGCTGTCGATGTCGCGCGCGGCGCGGCGGAACGCGTCGATCACGGCGCGTGCGCGCCCGCCGTCGTGCAGCAGCGAAGGGCCGAAGAACGCGCCGGATGCGGCGATCCCGGGCGGCGGCGCACCGACGAACGCGGCGAGCTTGCGCCGTTCGAACTCTTCGCTGAACGGCGCCGAGGTGAAGACGGCGTCGATCGCCTTGCGCTCGAGCGCCGCCTCTTGATCCGGGTTCGGAACGTTCACCGGCTCGATGTCGCCGAGGCGCAAACCCGCCGGCCGCAGGATCCGCGCGACGTAATACGCCGAAGCGGCGCCGCTGTTGCCGATCCAGCCGACCTGCTTGCCCCTGAGTCCGTCGACGCGACGCAGCCCGCCGTCGTAGAGATCCTCGCGCACGAGCAGCGCCGACGGCGATCCGCGCTTCGGCTGGTACGCCGTCGAGGCGACGTACTTCACGTCGAGCCCGCGATTCACCGCGTTGTAGAAGGCCGCCGAGAGCGCCGCAGCGGCGACGTCGAACTGCCCTTGGGCGAGCAGCGCCATCGAGTCGGCGCCCGCGACGATCGGCGTCATCGCGACGTCGAACCCGGCGTCGCGCACGTAACCGCGCTCGACGGCGAGGAACACCGGCGCGAACAGCGTCGCCGGGACGTAGCCGATCGTCAGCGTGCGGCGCGCCTGTGCGCGCGCGGGGCGCGGCAACGCGGCGAGCACGGTGAGCGCCGCCGCGCCCAGGCCGAAGCCGCGCCGCGAGAGCAGGCTCACCGCGCCGGCGCGGCCGAGATCGCGACCGGGTTCCGCAGGATGCCGATCTTTTCGACCTCGACTTCCATCACGTCGCCGTCGGCGAGATATTCGGGCGGCGTGCGCGCGAAGCCGACGCCCTCCGGCGTGCCCGTCGCGATGATGTCGCCCGGCTCGAGCGTCGTGCCCTTCGAGAGCTCGGCGATGCAGCGCGCGACCGAGAAGATCATCACCGACGTGTTCTGATTCTGCTTCTCGACGCCGTTGACGCGCAGCTTGACGTCGAGCGTCTGCGGATCGCCGATCTCGTCGGCGGTGACGAGCACCGGCCCGATCGGGCACGTCTCGTCGAGCGTCTTGCCCTTGAACCACTGCGTCGTCGCGCGCTGCACGTCGCGCCCGGTCACGTCGTTCAGCGCGGTGTAGCCGAACACGACCTCGAGCGCGCGCTCCTCGGGGACGTCCTTGCAGCGCGTCCCGATGACGGCCGCGAGCTCGGCCTCCCAATCGTACGCCTGCGAGACCGCGCCGCTCAGGTGCAGCGTCGCGTCGGGATCGGCGATCGCCGTCGGCGCCTTCGTGAAGAACGTCGGCACCGGGGGAAGCTTGAGCTCCTCGCCCCGCGCGCGAGCGCCTTCCTCGGCGTGCGCGAGATAGTTCCGCCCGACGCAGAACACGTTCTTCTTGGGATGCAGCGGCGCGTGGAGCGTCGCGTCCGCCCGGGCGACCGGCGCACCGAGGCGGCGCAGCGCGGCGTCGCGCTCGGAGGGCGGCAGGGCGATCAAGGAGTCGAGCGAGTCGACGCCCTCGATGGGCCTGATCGACTCGCCCTCCAGCACGCCGGGGCGCGGCGCGGACGAGGCGGTGCTGAAGGAAACGAAGCGCAAGGAAACCTCCGGAAGACGACGGACCGGAGAGTCTGCGCTGCGGGGGCGCCTCGACCCTGGGCCCGCGGCTCGCCGCCGGCCTCACGGCGAGGGCACGGACCCCGGCGGTGCGGAATGGATGCCGCCCGGCCCGGCCGGGAGCCTGGAGCACGCCGATGATCGCCGCCGATTCGCTGGAACGCCTGTACGCCGAGACCGAGGCCGCCGCCGCGCAGCCGTTGTGGACGATGATGGAGGCGATGGTCCCGCCGCGGCCGCAGCCGAAGGCCGTGCCGCACGTCTGGCGCTGGCGCGCCATGCGTCCGCTGCTGGAGCGCGCGGGGAATCTCGTCTCGGCGCGCGACGCCGAGCGCCGCGTTCTGCAGCTCGTCAACCCCGCTTTGCGCGCGCCGCACACGACCGACACGCTGTACGCGGGGCTGCAGCTCATCCTCCCCGGCGAGGTCGCACGCGCGCATCGCCACGTCGCGTTCGCCTTGCGCTTCATCGTCGAAGGCGACGCGGCATATACGGCGGTCGGCGGTGAGAAGGTGACGATGCGCCGTGGGGACGTCATCCTGACGCCGTCGTGGGAGTATCACGACCACGGCCACGAGGGGGACGGCCCGATGGTGTGGCTCGACGGCCTCGATCTTCCCGTCTATCAATTCTTCCCGGCGAACTTCGCGCAGCCGTACAGCGAGGAGCGCTATCCCTCGCAGCCGGCGCCGGAGGACTCGCACCTGCGCTACCCCTGGGAGCCGGTGCGGCGCGCGCTCGACGCGCAGCCGGGGCCGTACGCACGCGTCGAGTACGTGCACGGTCGGGACGGCGGCCCGGTGTCGCGCGTGATCGGCGCCGCCGCCGAGCGCGTCGCCGCAGGCGGGGCGTCGCCCCCGATGCGCGAGACGGCCGGCGTCGTCTATCACGTGTACGAAGGCGGCGGCGCGACGACGGTGGGCGATGAGCGTCTGGGATGGGAGCGCGGCGACACGTTCTGCGTCCCGGCGTGGATGCCGTACCGCCACCAAGCCTCGAGCGACGCGTATCTCTTCCGCTTCGACGACCGCCCGGTGCTCGACGCGATCGGCGCCTACCGCACCGAGAGCGAGCCGGCGCGATGAACGAGGCGCTGCCGTATCCCGACTGCGATCTGCGCGTGCATCCGCCGCGCAGCCCGTGGCAGCAGCTGGCCGGGCTCGTCTTTCTGCCGCGCACCGTCGACAAGGTCCGCGCGAAATTGCAGGGCACGCTCGGCCTCTACAAAGTCACGCCCGGGATCTCGGCGTACCTGTTCGAGTACCTCGGCATCACCGAGGAGCAGTTCACCGAAGCCGTCCGCGGCGCCCGGAGCGACGACGACGTGGCCGAGTGGATACGCACGCACTGCAACACGACGACGTTCAACGACATCAACGCACGTCTCAGCGGCCGCGCCATCCGCGACGAAGCGCACCTCGCCGAAGTGCTGCCGCGCTATCCCGTGCTGCACGAGCACCCGGAGCTGCGGAACTGGTTCGAGATCTTCGAGCTGGACGACAAATGGACGTTCGACCCCGCCAACGCCGACAAGGCGGCGCTCACCGCGCCGAGCTGAGCGCGGACGACCCGCACGCGCCGCTCAGTTCGGCCGTCGCGTGAGGTGCCAGAAGCCGCAGTAGCGGCACGCGTACTCGTACAGCACGTCGCCCATGCCGTTCATGAGGGCGTGGACGTGCGCGTCCTCCGCGCTCGCATACTGCTGCTTCGACGTGCACGACCGTTCGACGTCCGCGTCGACACGCGGATCGGGCCGCATCCGGTCCTTGACGTACCACTGCATCAGCGATTCGCCGGCAGCTCCGGCCTTTTCAGGGCGATGCCGGCGCGCCATCGGTCACGAGCGTTTCTTCGGCGGTCGGCCGCTACGCCGGCTGCGTGCGCGCGGCGAGGCGAGTTGGTTCGGGTGGAGCGCCCGGCGTCCGAATCCGACGAGATCGCGCACGAGGCCGGGGATCGAAATGTCGATGTCGTCGCGGCGCAGCGAAAGCGCGTGACCGTCCGCCATCAAGCGCAGGTCCCGCATGTGCGACTTCGGCAGACCGCGCAGCTCTTCGATGGTGTCGCGCGGCACCGAAAGGACGGTGCCGCCGTCGAGTCCGAGCTGCAGCTCGTCGCGCGAGGCGTCGTAGCGCACGAAGGTCGCCCATGGACGCTCGTGCGGCGTGGGATTGGCGAGCCGATCGTCCATCTCAGCTGTCGTCATGTCGACCCTTTCGCGCATGATACCGGTTCCACTGGAAAAGGCAATACTGCAGCCGGCGCTCCACGATCGGCAACCGCTCGTCGAAGCTCGTCGGATCGCGGTTTGCGGCCGAACCAGTCTCCCCGCCAGCGCGCGCCGGCGAGCGAGATCACGACCGGTATGACGCTGCGCGCCCGCTCGACGTGGACGTGCGGCGGCGGATGCTCGTCACGAAGATAGACGCGCACGGCGAAACCGTCGTCCGCGAAGATGGTCGGCACGCATGTCGTTCACAACATGCAGGCCGGCCGGCAAGTCGGTCCGTGCCGCCGCCCCTACGGGTGCGGGGTGTTCATCACTTGCGGCAGGTCGGGGAGGCGCTTCAGGTTGACGCTGGGAGCGGGCTGCGGCTGGCGCTGCTGCTGCTCCTTCGTGACGTCGTGGCTGTACTTGCGCGCCAACTCCATGAGCTGCAGCGCGGCGCCCTTCGCGTTCGGGTTGACGCCGCCGGCCTTGATCAGCGCGACGTCGCGGCGGACGCGCTCGGTGTGCGGGTCGTAGTCGTACGTCAGGCGGTACGAGCCGGCGATCGCGTGGCCGTCGGGCGTGCGGATGAACGCCTGCAATGCGTTGCCGTACGTCTGCGTGTTGAAGCTGGCGCTCGGCGACGACTTGCCGCTGCGCACGCGGGTCACCTGGCCGTACTTGTTCGTCTCGACGACGAACTCGGTGTGCAGCTTGCTCTTCGGCAGCAGCGCCTTGGGCTGGATCTTCGTGACGTCGACGCGCGCCGGCGGAGGCGGCGTCGCCGCGGCACCGGGCGCGAACGAAGCGAGCACGGCGAGAGCGCCGCCGGCGAGCGCGGCGGCCAGGGGCGCGCGGGCGACCATCAGTTGCGCGAGAGCGCCGCGAACGCGGCGCCGCAGGACGCGCACGCCACGACTATCTGGAATGTCGCACTCCGATCGTGCAGGTCGGTCGACCGCTCGTCCGTCTCATCACTGCCGCAGTAACGGCAGCCTGTCGGGGCGGAGTTCCTCCCCGTCCGGTCGTCGCTCACGGTCCGCACCTTTACCCGCCGCGGCTGCCGGCCCTGCGCGGGACGCGGCGGCGCAACCGCCGAACCCAACCCGCGCATGATCCTGCGTGTAGCCGCGGCGGTGCTGCTGTGCGCCGGCCTCATCGCGTGCAACCAGAACGACATCCCGCCGGTCACGTCGGCGTTCCAAGGCGACAAGGACGTGAAGATTCTGGACGCCCGCTTCGTTCCCACGGGCGAGTCCGCGCCCGGCGTCTCGAACGGCACGCTGACCTACCTGATCGTGCGGATCGAGTTCACCAACGACCTCGGGTACGACACCGTCCCGGACGTCTCCAACTTCTATCTGATCGACCGCGCCGGGATACGCTATCAGGGGAAGGACAGCGGCTCGTCGGTCTTCACCGGGATCAGCAACTCGCAGGAGGTGCTGAAGAAGACCGACAAGCGCGAGTACACGATCGGGTTCCGCACCACCGACCCGACGGTCAGCGGTCAGATCATCTACGAGAAGTAGTCCGATCCGCGCGCTCTTCGCCGCGGCGCTGTGCGCCGCGCTGCTCGTCCCGTCCGCGGCGTTCGCCGCGCGCCCGCTCCCGGATTCCGGGAAATGGGACCGCACGTTCGCGCTGTACGCGCGCGACGTCGCGGTGCCGTGGAAGCGCATCACCGTGCGGCTCGACACCTACAGCGGCGCGCCGGTCGACTTCGCCGCGTACGCGGTCGACCCGGCGGAAGTGCTCGTCGCCGGCGCCTCGCGCGCCCGCCCGATCGACACGGCGCATCGGACGCCGGTCGCGCGCTGGCGCTTCACGCCTCCGGCCGGCCCGCGCTACACGCCGAACGAGGTCGAGGTCCCGCTGCAGAACCGCGAGGGCTTCTTCGTGATCGAGGCGCGGCGCGGCGATGCGGCTCAGCAGACGTGGCTCGACCTCACGCGCGTCGGGCTTCTGACGAAGGAGTCGCCGGGCGGGATCGTCCTCTACGGCTCCGACCTGCGCACCGGGAAGGCGCTCGCCGGGATGCGCATCACCTACCTCGTCGGAACGAGCTTCCAGTACGGAAAGACCGATGCGCACGGCATCGCGCGCTGGACCGGTGCGCAGCGCCCGCGCTTCGCCCTGGCCGAGTGGGGCGCCAGCAAGACCTTCGTCTCGTTCCTCGCGCAGCCGCCCGTCCCGGCGATGCTGGTCGGCGTCCGCGCCGACCGCGCCGACGTGCGCGCGGGCGAGCACGTTCGCCTCGTCGGCTTCGCGCGGCGCCGGGCCGGCACGGCGTACCGTCCGGCGAGCGGAGAAGCGCGGGTGACGATCGCGACGCGCGGCCGCACCCTCGCCTCGGCCGGGGCGCGGCTCGACGCCGCGGGGGCGTTCACGGCGGATCTCACTGTCCCCGAGGACGCGCCGGCCGGCGACGCGGCGATCCTCGCGAGCGTGGGGGGCGCCACGGGCGGCGCGGCCTTCCACATCGACGGCGTCGCCGGCGACGTCGTGCTGTCGGTCGCCGCGGATTGCGGCGGCCCGTGTCCCGGCGACGCCGCCTTCCCGGTCGCGGTGACGGCGAAGCGCGCCGACGGGACGCCGCTTCCCGGCCGCGACGTGCGCGTCCGCGTGGTCCGTTCGCCGCACCTCACGCCGCCCGGCGCGCCGGCCGACGCCGGCGGCTGGGCGACGACGCAGATCGAAGACGTCCGGGTGCGGACCGACCAGACCGGGATCGCGCGCGTGACGATCCCCGGCCCCACGGACGGGCTCGCGTCCACCTACGGGATCCTCGCCTCGAGCGGCGCCTCGACCGCTTCCGCGCACGTCGCCACGCCGACCGCGCGGGTCGGGCTCGCGATCGTCCCCGACCGCACCGAGCTGGACATCGGCGAACCGGCGGCCTTCGACGTGCGCGGGTTCGACGCGGCCGACGGACGGCCGGCGGCGGGGCTGACGGTGCGCGTGAAGCTGGAGCACGGACCCACGGTGCAGGACCAGCAGGTGACGCTCGGTGCCGACGGCCGGGCGCATGCGGTCTTCCGGAACGTCGTGCCCGGGACCAACATCGCGCTGGCGCAGGCATCGGTCGACGGCAAGACGGCGCTCGACGCGAACGCCGTCACGGTGGCGCCTCAGGCGCTCCTCGGCGGAACGTCGCAGCGCAGCGTCGAGGCCCAGATCGTCACCGACAAGTCGCGCTATCGCGTCGGCGACCGCATCCGGGTCGACGCGTCGCTGAGCGGCGCGGCGGGCGACGCGTTCGTGGACCTGGAGGGTGCGCGCGCGATGGGAGAGCAGACGGTGCCGGCGCCCGGCGGGCGCGCCGCGGCGACCTTCACCGTCCCGCAGACGGTCGGCGACGCGTCGATCGGCGTGGCGTTCGTGCGCGACGGCGCGCTCGAGTACGCGACGCAGCACGTCGCCATCGACGGCGCGGGGCACGCGCGCACGACGGCGCTCGCCGCCGACAAGCCGTCGTACGCGCCGGGAAGCGTCGCGCACGTGACGATCGCCGACGGCGACGAGCGTGCTCCGGCGACCCTCGCGATCCGCCTCGCCGATCAGCGCGCTTCGGGCGGCGCCTCGTTCGAGGACGCGGCGGCGCTTCTGGCGGGCACCGGCACGACGACGCAGGACCCGACCTCGGGCGATCCGGCTTGGCACGGCTCCGTCACGCCGACGCGCTCCACGGCGGTCGACCTCGGCGCGACGGAGCGCGGCGCGCCGGCGACGGCGGCGCTCGGGGCGGCCTCGGCGCACGAGCTGCTCTGGCGCATCGACCGCGCCGACAAGGAAGGCTTCGATCTCACGCTGCCGCAGACGCCGGGACGCTACGTCGTCTCCGTGCTGAAGGTCTCCGACGACGGAGACGTCGGCGCCGCGACGCTCGCGATCGAGGTGAAGTGATGCAGCAGCGGATCGCGCTCGAGATGCAGCCGGCGCCGGAGTCGGCGCGGCTGATGCTGCTCGACACTTACGGTCTCGTCTATCGCGCGTTCTTCGCGCTGCCCGCGCTGACGACGACGCGCGGCGTCCCGATCAACGCCGCGTACGGTTTCACGATGATGCTCAACAAGCTCATCGCCGACGAGAGGCCGACGCACGTCATCGCCGCGTTCGACAAGGGTCTTCCGGCCGCGCGTCTCGCCCTCTACGACCAGTACAAGGCGCAGCGCACCGAAACGCCCGACGAGCTCCGCTCGCAGTTCGCGCTGGTGCGGAAGATCCTCGCCGTGTACGACATCCCGATCGTCGAGATGGACGGCGAAGAGGCCGACGACGTCATCGCGACGCTGGCGTGCCAAGCGGAGGCCGCGCGCGAGAACGCGATCGTCGTCACCGGCGATCTCGATCTGCTGCAGATCGTCGACGCGCGCACGACGGTGCTGATGACGCGGCGCGGGATCACCGAGCTGGGCCGCTACGACGAAGCCGCCGTCCGTGCGCGCTTCGAGCTGGAGCCGCGGCAGCTCCCCGACTATCGCGGCCTGAAAGGCGATCCGTCCGACAACCTGCCCGGGATCCCCGGCGTCGGCGAGAAAACCGCGATCAAGCTGGTGAAGAACGCCGGCTCGCTCGACGCGCTGCTCGCCGATCCGACCCTCGCCGGATCGCCGAAGCTCGAAGCGCTCGTGCGCGAGTACGGCGAGCAGGCGCGGGTGTGCCGCGACGTCTCGCTCATCAAGCGCGACCTCCCGCTGGCGCTGGAGTGGGAGCGCGCGCGCTACGCGCCGCCGGCGAACGACGCGCTCTACGCGCTGTACCGCGAGCTGGAGTTCAAGACGCTGCTCGCGCGGCTCGAGCCGCCGGCGCAGCCGGTCGCCGCGCCGCCCGAGCAGACCCTGCACGGCGAGTACCGGTCGTTCGTCGCGGCGACCGATCCGCCGGACTACGCGCGGCTGGCGGAGCTGCTCGGGGCCGCCGCGTGCGAAGAACGGGTCGCCGTCGCGCTGCGGCGCGACGCGGTCGCCGTCTCGACCGCCGACGGCAGCGCCTTCGCCTTCCTGCGTTCGGCGCTCGACGCCGCCGACGTCGGCCCTGCGTTCCGGACGCTGTGGGAGCGCGTGCCGCGGCTCGTCGCGTACGATGCGAAGCGGCTCATGGGCGAGCTGCGGCTGCCGATCCGCACGATCGGCGACGATCCGATGATCGCCGCGCACTTGCTCAACCCGTCGCGCACGTTCGCGGATGCCGCGCAGGCGACGAGCGAGTTCCTCGACCGCACGCTCGCGGACGACGCCGACGCCGCGGTCGCCGACGCGGCGGGGCTGCTGGCGCGCGCGACCCGCGAGGAGCTGGAGCGGCGCGGCCAGCTCGCGCTGTACGCCGACGTGGAGCTGCCGCTCGCGTCGGTGCTCGCGTCGATCGAACGGGTGGGCGTCGCGCTCGATCCCGCCGCGCTGCGCGAGCTGGCTCGCGAGGTCGACGCCGACGTCGAGCGGCTGCAGCGCGAGATCTACGACGTCGCCGGCGAAGAGTTCAACCTGGGCAGCCCGCAGCAGCTCGGACGCATCTTGTTCGACAAGCTGGGCCTGCCGGCGGGACGGCAGAACAAGACCGGCTACGCGACCGGCGCCGACGTGCTGCATGGCCTCGCGCGCAGCTTTCCGATCGCCGCGAAAGTGCTCGAGTGGCGCGAGGTCGCGAAGCTCAAGAGCACCTACGTCGACGTGCTGCCGCAGCTCGTCGACGAGAACGGCCGCATCCACACGGTCTTCAATCAAACCGCGACCGCGACGGGTCGGCTGTCGTCGACGAATCCCAACCTGCAGAACATCCCCGTGCGCGGCGAGCTGGGGCGGCGGATTCGCAAGGCCTTCGTCGCGGGCAGCGCCGACCGGGTGCTGCTCGCCGCCGACTACTCGCAGATCGAGCTGCGGCTGATGGCGCACCTTTCGGGCGACGAAGCGATGCGCGCGGCGTTCCACGAAGGTCAGGACATCCACGACTTCACCGCGCGGCGCATCTTCGACGTCGGCCCGTTCGCCGACGTCGATCCGAATCAGCGCCGGATGGCGAAGTCGGTGAACTTCGGCCTGCTCTACGGCATGTCGGACTTCGGCCTCGCGCAGCGGCTCGAGATCGATCGCGCGACGGCGCGCGCGATGACGGAGGCGTACTTCGAGCGCTTTCCCGGCGTGCGCGGGTACATCGAGCGTTCGCTGGACGAGGCGCGCGAGCGCGGCTACGTCGAGACGATCCTCGGCCGCCGCCGCTACATGCCGGACCTGCGCGCGAAGAACTACATGCTGCGCGCGGCCGCCGAGCGCGAGGCGACGAACGCTCCGCTCCAAGGCTCGGCCGCGGATCTCATGAAGCTCGCGATGGTGCGGCTCGACCGCCGGCTCGCCGCGGATCTGCTCGACGCGGTGATGCTGCTGCAGATCCACGACGAGCTGATCTTCGAGGTGGCGACGAGCGATCTCGACCGCGTGAGCCGCATCGTCAAGCACGAGATGGAGCACGCGCTCGAGCTGTCGGTGCCGGTCGAGGCGACGCTGAAAACCGGGAAGAACTGGTACGACGTGCAGAGCTTCGATCCCGACGCGGTTCCCGGCGATGCGGCATAAGCGCTTCGCGCTCGCCTTCGTCGCGGTCGCGTGCGCGGCGTCGTTCGTCCCGTGCGCGGCGGGACGCGCCTCAGCGCAGACGCCGCCGCCGGTGATCGTCCCGGCGCCGCCGCCGCTGCCGACCCCGCTCGCCTGGTGCGACGCGATCCCGCTGCCGAAGGCGGGCTGCCGCTCTGCGGATGTGCGTGCACCGCTCGGGACGATGCGTCTCGCCGTCGCCGCGAACGAGGCGCGCCGCGAGCGCGGGCTGATGAACGTCGCGACGATCCCGCGCGGGCAGGGGATGCTGTTCGTCTTTCCGGGGACCGATCAGGACCTGCATTTCTGGATGAAGGATACGATCGCGCCGCTCGACATGGTCTTCGTCAAAGCGGACGGCACGATCAGCGCGATCGCCGCGAACGTGCCGGCGACCAAGCCCGGGACCCCGGACGACGCGGTGGCGCGCCGGGCCGGAACCGGCCGCTACGTCATCGAGCTGGGCGCCGGCGACGCCGCGCGCCTCGGGCTCGCCCGCGGCCGGCGGCTGGCCCTGCCCGCGATCGTCGTCACGGACTAGCGGCGACCGCTCGCACGCGGGAGCAGCGGGCCGACGCAACGCGGGCAGCCGGATCCGGGTTGTGATCCGTGGTGCCCGAGCTTCCCGAAGTCGAGACGATCGCGCGCGGTCTGGCGAGCGCGCTGACCGGCAAGACCGTGGCGTCGGCGACCGTCTTGTTGCCGAAGGTCGCGATCGCCCCGGCCGGCGAGTCGCTCGCGGGCAGCCTGCCCGGCGAGACGTTCGCGTCGGTCGGGCGGCGCGGGAAGTACGTCGTGGTCCGGCTCGGCTCCGGGCGGCGGCTGGCGGTCCATCTGCGGATGACCGGCCGGCTGATCGTCCAGGAACCGGGGCTGACCGAGCCGGTCCCGTACACCCACGTCCTGATCGCGTTCACCGACGGGACCAGGCTGTGCTTCGCCGACGTACGGCAGTTCGGCCGGATGCGGCTCCTCGCACGCGACGACCCCTGGGACGCCGACGGAGGCGTCGAGCCGCTCTCCGAGGGGTTTACCAGTGAGGCGTTTGTGAGTATGCTGGACGGGCGTCGCACGACGATCAAGACGTTCCTGCTCGACCAGTCGCGGATCGCGGGGGTCGGCAACATCTACGCGTGCGAGGCGTTGTGGGAAGCGGGGATCCGGCCGAGCCGCCCGGCCCACAAGATCAGCAAGCCGGCGAAACGCCGGCTGCACGGCGCGATCCGAAACGTCCTGCTCCGCTCGATCGAAGCGCGCGGAACGTCCGTGGACGATTACGTCGACGCTGAGGGGCTGAAAGGCGGCTTTCAAAATGAGCTCGCCGTTTACGGCCGCCTCGGCGAACCGTGTCCGCGATGCGGGAAACCCATCGTTCGCACGGTGATCGGCCAGCGCGGGACCTGGTGGTGCCGCCGCTGCCAACAATAAAAATACAACGTAAGGAAGTTACCTCACCATCACTACCACCATCGCTCCGCCGCCGGCGGTCCACGAAGAAGAAGACCAGCTCGCTCTCGAGCAGCGCCTGTACGAAGAGTCCCTGAAGGTCCTCGACGAGGGCCAGGTCCTCACCGGCGTCATCGTCGCGAAGTATCAGGACGAGCTGCTCGTCGACATCGGCGGCAAGTCCGAAGGCATCCTCCCGTTCCGCGAGCTCTCGCTCGCGGTCGAGCCGAAAGAACTGAAGGTCGGCGACACGCTGGAAGTCATGATCCACCGGATCGACGACCAGGACGGCCAGCTCTATCTGAGCGAGCGCCGCGCTCGCGCGCTGAAGACCTGGGAGAAGGTCATCGAGGCGCACGAGAACGACGAAGTGATCGAAGCGACCGTCACGCAAGTCGTGAAGGGCGGCGTCCTCGTCGACCTCGGCATGCGCGGCTTCGTCCCCGCCTCGCAGATCCGCCGTCAGCCCGTCGGCAACCTCGACGAGCTCGTCGGGAAGAAGCTGCGGCTGAAGGTCATCGACCTCGATCACAAGCGGCACCGCGTCGTGCTCTCGCAGCGTCAGGTCCTCGAAGAAGAGCTGAACGCGAAGAAGCAGGAGCTGCTCGGCACGCTGCAGGTCGGTCAGATTCGCGAAGGCGTCGTGGTCCGGCTCGCCGAGTTCGGCGCGTTCGTCGACCTCGGCGGGATCGACGGGCTGATCCACAACAGCGAGCTCTCGTACGCGCGCATCAAGCACCCGTCCGAGGTCGTGAAGATCGGCGACACCGTCTCGGTCGAAGTGATGAAGTTCGATCCCGAGGCGAAGAAGGTCTCTCTCTCCCTCAAGCACGCGCTGCCCGATCCGTGGGTCGAGCACGCGGACAAGCTGTGGGAAGGCAACAAGCTGATCGCGCAGATCGTGAAGGTCACACCGAACTATCTGCTCGTCGAGATCGTCCCGGGCGTGCTCGCGATGGTGCCGAAGGGCGAGTTCGACAACAGCGTCCAGTACTCGCCGGGCCAGGAAGTCGAAGTGACGCTCCTGACGATCAACCACTCGACGCGCCGCATCACCGGCTCGATCCAGCACGTCGCCGACGTCGCGCCGGAAGAGCTGGATCAGTACGCGTCCGAGGACGGCTTCGGCACCCTGGGCGCGGAGCTCAGCCCGACGCTCTGATCCGCCGGGCGCATCGAAAAAAGCGAACGGGGAGGCACGCTGCCTCCCCGTTTTCGTTTTCCTGCGGGTTGCTCCGGCGCTGCAACGCGGCGCGCCGTTCGTCCGAGGCGCCCGCGGCGCGCTGACGAACTGCGTTCGGCGTGGCGAAGCTGCGGGTCGGCTTGACCGGCGGGATCGGATCCGGAAAGAGCGCCGTCGCGGAGGTCTTTCACGAACGCGGCGCGACCGTCGTCGATGCCGACATCATCGCGCGCGAAGTCGTCGCGCCCGGGAGCGAGGGGCTCACGGAGATCGCCCGCGTATGGCCGGAGACGATCGCCGCCGACGGAAGCCTCGATCGGGCGGCGATGGCGCGCATCGTGTTCGCCGACGAGGCGGCACGCGCGCGGCTGAACGCGATCACCCACCCGCGCGTCCGCGCCCGCGCCGCGGCGCTCGACGAAGCGGTCTCGGACGGGATCGTGGTGCACGTCGTCCCGCTGCTGTTCGAGGGCGAAGCGTGGCGCGGCATGGATCGCACGGTCGTCGTGGTCGCTCCGGACGAGGTTCGCATCGCCCGCGTCGTCGCGCGCGATCGCGCCGGGCGCGCCGACGTCGAGCGGCGGATCGCCGCGCAGATCGATCCGGCGCTCGCGCGCCGCCGGGCCGACTACGTCATCGAGAACGACGGACCGCTCGCGGACCTCCGCCGGCGTGCCGAAGAGGTTGTTGAGGCGCTGCAGCGCGAGCTCCGCGCCAAGGAGGGGTCGTCGACATGAACGCACCGGTGGCGGCGAGCGCGACGCCGCCGATTCTCGAGCCGGCGATGGGCCGTGCGTGGCAGCTGTTCCGTCGCGGCTGGGGATTGCTTTTCGGGATCGTGCTGCTCGCGGTCGCCGTCGACTTCGTCGTTTGGGCGGTCGTCGCTGCGTTGACGATCGTTCCGGCGTTGGTGCACGGCGAGTACGCGGTGCGTTCCGGACCGCGGGCGGACGACGCCGCCGCCCGCAGCATCGCGTTCATCGCCCTCATCGCGCCGTTCGCGCTGCTCGCGTGGTGGTGGACGATCGTCGCGACGTTCGGCGTAGCCGATGCGCTCGCCGTGCGGGGCAGCGCGACGCTGCTTGACGCGACGCGCACGTTCGCGCGGACGTGGACGGCCTTCTTCGTCGCGGCGATCGGATACTTCGGCGTCTGCGTGGTTGCGGTCATCCTCGCGATCCCGACGCTCGGCCTGTCGCTTTTCGCGGTCGGCGTCTTCCTGATGTACGTTCCGCCGGCGATCGTCAGCGGACGCCGAGGCGGGTTCGCGGCGATCGGCGAGTCCTTTCGCATCGTCCGGCGCCGGTTCGGAACGTCGCTCCTCGCGTACGTCATCCTGCTCGCCGTGTACTATGGACTCTCGTTCGTCTCCGTACCGTTTTTCTTCCCGGTGCAAGCCTGGGTGATGACGCACGCGAGCGAGCGACCGATGGCGGCGCCGCCGCTCGGCGCGTTCGCCGCGCTGATCTCGGCGTGCGTCGCCGTGTCGTCCGTCGCGACGATTGCGTACTGGGCGTTCGCGGCGCTGTTCGTCACGGTGCTCTACCGCAGCCTCACCGACCCGGCCGGCACGGCGGCGGCCGGGACGCCGGCCGCCATCGACGGGGGATCGCCCTAGCGGCCGTCCAACGGTCCTGGCCGAGGGACCGAAAGGAGGCCTTGCCCATGTACAACCAACGGGTCGAGCGATCCGCGGGGTACGCCGGGATCCTCTTCGTCATCGTGGTTCTGCTCGCGGTGCTGTTGCCCGGGATGCCGCCGCCGAGCGAAGCGACGCCGGCCGACATCGGCGCGTACATGAGCGCGCACCGCTCGATGTGGCTGTTCGCGAACTGGCTCGCGTTTCCGGGCGTCGTGCTCTTCCTGTGGTTCGCCGTGCAGCTGCGCGCCTATCTGCGGCTGGCGCCGCAGATCGACGACGGGCTGCCGACGTACGCCTTCGCCGCGGCGGTGACGACCGTCGCCGTCGAGCTGGCGTGGAGCGCGCTCGCCATGACGGTCGCCTTCCATCCGGCGGCCGTCCTCGGCGACAACGTCGTCCGGATGCTGTACGACGCGTACAATCTCGTCGGGGCGATGTTCACCGCGCCGCTCGTCGCGATGATGTTCGCGGTCAGCCACAGCGGGCGCCGCCACGGCAGCCTGCCCGCCGGCCTCGTCTGGTGGGGATATCTCAGCGCGCTGCTGATGGCGGTGTCGACGCTCAGCGTGTTCTTCACGACCGGTTTTCTCGCGCTCGCCGGACTCGGCGCGCTCGTGATCGGCGTGGTGCCGTTCGCGATCTGGACGATCTGGGTCAGCGTCGTGCTGATCCGCGCGCCGCGCGGCGTGCCGGGGGACGCGGTCGTCGTGCGCGCGACGGAAGTCGACGTCGTGGCGGGGCCGGTCTAGAAGGGCGGCGGCGAGGGCGCGTTGTCGAACGCCGGCGCGCTGCGGCCGACGTCGAAGACGCGCTCGTCGCCGTACGCGTCGAGGAATCCGCGCACGACGTACGTTCCGGTCGGACGGATCCCGAGCGCGCGCGAGAGGCGGATGCTTCCGGTGGCGTCGCGCAGTCGCGGCGTGCTGCCGTCGACGTACGGCTCGCCGGCGATCGTCAGCACCGTGCCGGGCTTCGTCGCGAGCGCGGTCGCGATCGAAGTCGGCGGATCGAAGACGATCGGCCGGTCGACGACCGTCCCGAAGTCGAGCCCCAGCATCGCGACGCGCACGATGTAGCGGCCGGGCGCGAAGGCGCGACGGTCCACGGTCGTCGAGTCGACGATCACTTGCGCGAGCTTCAGCAATCCGGGCGGCACGTCGAGCTGGCGGGTGATCGGGATCGGCTTGTGACCGGTCACCGACGACCACACCGGCGTGTCGTCGCGCAACACGTCGATGCGAAAGAGGTCCGCGGTCGGAAACAGCAATCGCACGACGTGTCCGGTCGTGTTGTGCAGCGCGATCGAGACGGTGAACGGTGCGAGCAGCGACGACCCTTCCCGGTCGAGCGTGACGTCCGCCCACACGCCGCGGCGCGGTGCGCGCGCCGCGAAGGCAAGGGTCGACGCGACGAAGCCGGCGCGGGTCACGAGGGCGCGCTCACCGGCCGTTGCGCAGCACGCGCCCCGGCCGCATCCCGGTCAGCTCTCCGTCGCGCACCACCGCGCGTCCGTTGACGTACACGTCACGAATCCCCTCCGGCGGCACGAACGGATTCTGGTAGGTCGCCCGGTCGACGACGCGCTCGGCATCGAAGACCACCAAGTCGGCGTGCATGCCGGGGGCGATCGTCCCGCGCTCGTGCAGTCCGAACAGCGTCGCGGGAAGCGAGGCCATCCTGCGCACCGCTTCGGCGACGTCGAAGACGCGCCGGCCGCGCACGTACCGGCCGAACACGCGCGGAAAGGTCCCGTACGTGCGCGGGTGCGGGACGCCGCGTGCGGTGATGCCGGAGAACGCGCGCGCCGACGCGTCGCTGCCGACGCAGCAGAACTCCGCGCTGTAGACGGCCGCCACGTCGTCCTCGCTCATCGAGAAGAACGCCGCCTCGACGCGCAGCGCTTCTTCTTCGAGCAGGCGCAGCGCGGCGTTCGCCGGACGCATGCGCCATGCGCGTGCGATCGCATCGAGGCGCATCCCGGCGAGCCCGGCGTTCTTCTCGCTCGCGACGTTGGTGACGAGGATCGTGTCCCAGCCGTCGCCGCCGAAGCGCGGATCGCGCGCGAGCTCGATCGCGAGCGACGCCGACGCGCGGCGGGCGGGATCGCGCAGCCGCGCGAGCGCCGCCGCGTCGCCGCCGTCGCGCACCGCGGGCGGGAGGATCGTCGCGAGCTCGGTCCACGAGGCGACGTACGGATACGCATCGCATGCGACGTCGACGCCGTGCGCGCGCGCACGGTCGATCCGATGGAGCGTGCGGTGAACCTTGCCCCAATTGCGCTTTCCGGCCGCTTTGTGATGCGAGCACTGCACGGACACGTCGGCGCGGCGGCCGACGGCGATCGCTTCGTCGAGCGCGTCTTCGAGCGCGTCGCCTTCGTCGCGAAGATGCGAGACGTAGCGCGGCGCGCCGGCGTCGCGCGCCGCGCTCGCGCACGCGATCAGCTCCTCGAGGCTCGCGTAGCGTCCCGGTTCGTAGACGAGCCCGCTCGACACGCCGAGCGCGCCGTGCTCGATCGCCTCGCGCACGAGCCGGGTCTGCGCCTCCGCTTCGGGCTGCTTCAGGGCTCGCGCCGCCGGCCCGGCGACGCACGCGCGCGTCGTCCCTAACCCGACGAGTGACGCGACGTTCAAGGCGATACCGTCACGCTGCACGGCCGCGAAGAACTCGTCCAGCGTCGTCCATCCAACGTCGAGGGCGTACGCGCGCGCATCGCGGCGCTTTCGTTCGAGCGCGGCGCCGGCCAGCGGCGCGGCCGACGTGCCGCAGTTTCCCGCGATCTCCGTCGTGACACCTTGCCGGATCTTTCCTTCGCAGCGCGGGTCCACGAGCCAAAGCTCGTCGGAATGGGAATGAACGTCGACGAACCCGGGCGCGAGTGCGAGCCCGCCGCACGGGACTCGTTCGAAGGCGTCGCGATCCGAGAGATCGCCGACCGCGACGACGCGTCCGTCCGCGACCGCGACGTCGGTCGTGAACGGCGCGCCGCCCAGGCCGTCGTACACGCGGGGGCCTTCGAAGATGGACCAGAGCACCGTTTAACCTAGCTTTCGCTGGGTACGAGGCGAACGGTGGGCCGACAGCTCAGGGGGACGATTTCCATTATGGCGACCAACGAGAACGTGACGACTGCCGGCGGCGGGATGAGCGTCCGAGAAGCCGGGAAACGCGGCGGCGATCGCGTCAAAGCGAAGTACGGATCCGAGTTCTACGAAGCGATTGGACGGAAAGGCGGCGAGGCCACGAAGAGCAAGTACGGCCCGTCGTTCTACGAAGAGATCGGCGCCAAAGGCGGTCAGAAGCTGAAACGCACGACGAAAACAGGCGGCTGACGTATGGCCGACCCGAAAAAAGCGGCGGCGACGAAGGCACGGACCGAGAAGATCGAAGGCGAGATGTCGGTTCGTGAAGCGGGAAAAAAGGGCGGCGACACCGTTCGCGACCGGTACGGTTCGGGATTCTACGAAGAGATCGGGCGAAAAGGCGGGCAAGCCACGCGCGAGCGGCACGGCGCGGAATTCTACGAGTCGATCGGCCAAAAAGGCGGCAAGGTCGTCAAGGAAAAGTACGGCCCGAACTTCTACGAGCAGATCGGACACAAGGGCGGGCAGAAAGTCAAGAAGCTGATCGCCGAAGCGAAGAAAAACGCCGGCGGCGAGACCTGAACGAACTGCGAGCGGCGCGCCGAACGGCTGCGCCGCTTTCGCATGTGCGGCGCGCGTCACACGCCGCCCGGCTTCGTTCCGACGACGCGCCCGAGGGTGATGTCGCCGGTCCGGAAGTTGACTTGCGCGTTCGCGACCGTGAGCGTCGCGCCTTGACCGGTGATCGTCGACGGGTGCGTGAGCTCCAAGGTGCGCGAGATGCCGAAGTAGCGCGCGCCGACGCTCTTGAACGTGCGCGTCTCGCCGTCGCCGAGCGGCTCCACGACGTCGATCGGGCCGCCGACCGTGAGATCGCTCGTCACGGTGTTGAACGTGACGTCGTCGGCTTTGAGCAGCACGTCCGGCTTGCCGGGCCGATGGATTCGTCCGTCGCGCACGTGCGCGATGGTGGCCTGCGTTCCGTCGGGACTGAACGTGATCGTGTCGTAGTCGAGCGACCACGCTTTCTGATCGAAGCGCTTCCCGTGCATCGCACCGTTGATGAGCTTCGTCGCGCCTTGGATCGGCGGCGGCGTCATGTCGCTCCCCGCGCGTCCGATCTCGTAACCCACCCACGCCAGGAACGCGAGCGCGACGAGCGACGCCGGCGTGCGCCACGTCATCCTCACGGTCGTCTCCGCCGCACGCGCACGAACGGCAGCACGACGGCGAGCGCGAGCGCCCACCCGACGGGCCCCGGCCCGAGCCGCGCATAGAGCGCCGGCGCCGGCGGGCCGACGTCGCCGACGACCAGCGCGCGGCCGCCGAGCGCCGAACGCTTCGTCCACGTGCCGTCGGGAGCGACGATCCCGCTGATGCCCGTCGCCGCCGCCTGCAGCACCCAGCGGCCCGTTTCGACGGCCCGCAACGAGGCCGCCATCGCGTGCTCGTACGGAAACTCCGTGCGGCCGAACCACGCGTCGTCCGTCGCGACGAGAAAGAGCGTCGTGCCTTCGGCGAGGCGCGCGTGCGCGATGTCGCCGAACAGCGACTCCCAGCAGATGAGCGGCGTCGCGCCGTACACCGTCTCGATGTCGTTGTGGCCGGGTGCGAACGGGCCGATGTTCGACGCGAGCGGAAGGGCGCGCAGCCACGCCGGTCCCGGAAGCCATTCCGCGAACGGCACGAGCGCTTCTTTGACGTACAGGCCGCGCACGTCGGCGGTGCCGAGCCGTCCGTCGAAGATCAGCAGCGCGTTCTCGAGCCGCGTCCCGTCGTCCCAGAAGCCGCCCGCGTACAGCGTCGTGCGCAGCGAGTCGGCGAGCGTCGCGAAGCGCGCGCGCAGCGCCGGCTCGTCTTTGAGGTCGGCCGTGATGACGGTTTCCGGCCACAGCACGATCGCGGGATGCTGCGCGCGCAGCGCGCGCGTCATCATGTCGTAGGTCGTGAGCGCGACGGTCAGACCGTGCGCGCTGCGCTTCAGCGACTGCTCGATCCCGCCTTGCACGGCGGCGACGCGCTCGTGCGGCGGCGCGTAGTGGCGCGCCGGCCACGCGATCCAGGCCGCGAGCGCGCACGCCGCGACGGCCGTCCACGCGACGAGCGCGGTCGCGAGCCGCGCGCGATCGCGCATCCGCGTCAGCCACCACGCGAGGGACGCGCCGAGCAGCGCCGTCACGAACGTGAGCGCGTATCCGCCGCCGTACGCGGCGAGCGCACGCAGCGGCGAGTCGATCATCGCGATCCCGATCTGCTCGCACGGAACGCCGAGCACGCCGGTCGAGCGCAGCTGCTCAGCGAGTGTGAACGCCGCCGCGGCGACGAGCGGCACGACGCGCGGATCGCAGCGGCGCGCGGCGAGCGACGTCGCGAGAGCCGCGAACGCGAACGCGACCGACTCGACCGCCGCCGGGCCGAGATCGAGCAGGGGGGCGAACGGGCCGACGAGCGACCCGGCCGTGTTCCCGAAGTACGAGAAGCCGACGACGAAGAACGCGAGCCCGCTCGCGTATCCCAGCAGACCCCCAGAGCGCGGTGCGACGCTCCACCACGACGCGAAGAGCCCTGCGAACGCGAACGGCGCGAGCCACCACCAACCGGCGGGCGGGAAGGCCAGATGCAGGGCGAACGCGCAAGCTAACGCGGCGACCGCGGCGCGAGCGGTCGCGAAGGAGAGAAACGTGCGTCGGGTGGCGATGGCCGTGGTGGTCGCGGCGATGATGGTCCTATCGGGGTGCGGGAGACAAGTCACCGGCTTGGGCACGAGCCAAAACCTCGTTCCGGCCGGGCAGATGCAGATCCAGTTCGAGACGGCGGCACCGATCGACGTCCAGAACTTCAGCTACCTGATCGTGCTCAATACGGCCGGCAACAACCAGCAGCCGTACGCGCAAGGCCTCAACACGAACTTCAATAACTGGAGCTACTTCTTCATCCTCGGCGGCGGCAGCTCTTCCGTGGTCGGCGGGACGCAGTACACGAACGCGCCGGGGCTGTTCCAGATCTATCAGAATCCCGCCACCGGTACGCCGGGCACGTTCCGGGTCCAGCTCGTACCGAACGAAGTCACCTTCGTCCCGACCATTCCGAGCGGACAGTACAGCGGCTTCGAGATCACGTTCAACCGCTGTTTGCTCGACCTCCCCTCGCCCGTCGCGACGCCGGCGCCTTCGGCCACGCCCTCTCCGAGCCCGAGCCCGGGCGCCGGCTCGGATTGCCCGCCCGGCGTACACGGCGTCCTCGGTGCGCTCTGGAACATCAGCCTGTTCACCGTCGACACGACCGGCGCGGTGGTCGACTCGCTCAGCTCGACGGGCCCGACGAACACCGACTACACGTTCTCGGTCGCCCCGGAGACGCTGGATACCAGCAAGTCGGATCTGAAGCCCGCGAACTCCACCGGCGTGCAGAACCCCGCCTCGCAGATCGTCGGCATCACCGTCTACAACACACCATAGAGGGTTCGGCGCTCTGGACGAGCGCCGAACCCATCGCGTTCGCGAGCTGCGCTCGCGAGCCGCGTGTTCCTCGCTGCGCTGCGGAACGAAGCGCCGCGCGCTCTGGACGAGCGCCGAACCCATCGCGTTCGCGAGCTGCGCTCGCGAGCCGGCGCCGGCGTCTTGGTTGTGGCTGCGGGTCCTATTCGGCGTCGCAGGGTGGGTGGGCGCAGGCGCAGGTCGCTTCGGCTTCTTCGTCGCGTGCGTCGCGGCTCTCGCAGACTTCGCTGCAGTAGGAAGCGCCCTCCAGTCCGCCGGTCACCGTGCAGTTGCACAGCGCGTATTCGCACGGCTGCGTGTAGGTGCTCATCGATGGCCTCTCATTGTCCGGTCGTGAAGCTGGTGGTCGAGAAGTTCTGCGGGATGATCGAGCTCAACGAGGTCTGACCGATCCCGAAGTTCGCCTGGTACGACGGGAACGCGAGCAGGTCGACGGTCATGCTGACCTGCTTCGTGTCTTCGTTGTACGCGAGGCGAATCTCGTAGCAGTCCCCGATCACCTTGCGATAGTAGATGTTCTTGTCCTCGATCCGCATGTGGTTCTTCCAGTCGACGTACGCGGCGACTTGCAGGTCGCTCTCATACCCGAACGGGGTCGCGATCTGAACATTGGTGCGGTCGAAGCCGTTCCCGGGGCCCGGGGAGAACGTGCCGCCGAGGTCCAGCGTCGAGCGCGGTGAGGGCCGCAGCGTCAGCTCGTACCCGACCGCCTGCGCCTCCCGGTTGAAGAACGTCGACGCGGTCAGCGAGAACGAGTAGATGTCGTCGTTGTAGAGGCGCAGCACGTCGTTCGCCTCTTTGGTCGCGTCGCCGAGGACGTCCATCACCTTGAACGGCTCCGCCAGCGGCCCGTTCGCGTGCGTCTCGTCGTACGAGATCGTGTTGAGCACGTGGCCCCACAGCGGGGTCGTGAGCGTCGCCTGCTGCGCGATGTTGGCCTTGAGGTCGCCGGTCCCGTAGACGTCCTGCTGCACGGTCACTTGCGCGGAGAAGTCGCTGTTGAGGAAGTGCGCCAGCATCGGCCCGAACTGCAGCTGGGCCTGCCCGCGCGACGTCTGCAGCGGCACGGTCGGGTCTTCGTAGATGCCGAGCAGATACTGCGCGGTGATCGGGACGAGCGTCTCGTGCGGAAAGAGCGGGTTGTGGGGCCGGATCTCGAGCTCAGGCTCCTTCTGGACGCTGTAGCTCGTCGTGTTCGCGTCGTAGCGGTCGAACGTGAGGTCGTAGTCGTACGAGCTGGACGAGTAGTGCGTGAGCGTCTGGAAATGCAGCGTGTCCTGCGTTCCGAACCCTTGCGACTGGCTGGTCGTGTACGAGACGGTCAGGTCGTTGGTGAAGTTCGACGAGAAGATCTGGTGGTCGGTGAAGCCGTAGTCGTTCGTCGATTGCTGCGACCCGCTCGTCTGGCGCTGGAAGCTGTAGTTCTGCGTGTTGCCCTTCGGCGATCCGTGGTCGACCGCGGCGCTGATGTCGATCTGCGCGGGCAGGTTCACCAGCGGCCCGTAGTCGCCGGTGTAGTTGACCGAGAACTGCCCGCGCGTCGTGCGCGAAAAGTTCTCCTGGTCGGTGAGCTGGAAGTTGCTGCTCTGGCTGCCGTCCTGCTTGTTCTTCTGGGTGAAGAAGTTGATGTCGGTCTGCCGCTTCCCGTCCTTGCGCCGGATCGTTCCCACGTAGCCCAGACCGAGCCCGATCCGCGTGTACTCCTCGATGCGGTAGTAGCCGTAGTAGTAGTCGCTGGGCGAGAACCCGATCCGCGCTTTGATGTAGAAACCTTCGACCGCGTCGTAGCCGATCAGCGGGAGGAATCCCGGCTGGCGGCGCGAGCCCATCTGCTCCGCGCGCAGCGAGATGACGAGGATGGGAAGGTACAGCACGGCGAGGGCGCCGAGGTAGACGACGTTCGCGTGCCCGACCGCTTTGTCGCCGGGGTAGATGTCGAGCGTCTTCGACTCGACGTGATAGCCGGAGCGCGGGTTCTCGCACGTCGTGAGAAAGGCGCGCGCGACGTGCGTCACGCCGTCGCGATCGGTGACGATCTGCGACCCGGCGAAGTGGATCTTCCCTTGCTCCACGCCGTTCGTCGACTCGCCGCGGCCGTGGATCAGCGTCGCCTGCTGCGTCGTCGTGTCGAACCGCACCGCGTCGGCGAACAGCGTCGTGTCGCCGGCGCGATTGCGCACGAACGTGTGCCCCGTGATGTCGATGTAGCGCTGCCCGTCGTAGTGCGCCTTGTCGCCGCCGAGCACGCCGTCGGCGTAGAAGATGTTCACGTGTCCCACGAGGTCGAAGGGCTCGCCCGGCTTGTTCGTCCCGGTCAGCTTGTCGCCGAGAACCGCATAGGTGTTCGGCGGCAGCTGCTGCGCGCCGGGCGGCGGTGAGGCCGACGGCGAGGCGCTCGGGGCCGGGCTGATCGGACCCGACGCGTACGTCGGCTGCGGCTCGGGCGTGCTCGAGGGCGGCGCGGTCTGCGTGTAGATGAAGACGGGCCCGGGCGACCCGCTCGGCGACGGCGACGGGGAGATCAGCGGCGGCGGGGTGGCCGAACCCGGCGCCGGCGTCGGGGGCGGCGGGACGAGCGTCTGCGGGCCGATCGGCGCGTTCGGCTTTCCGACGTACGGCGCCGGCGTCGGCGACGACGACGACTCCGGCGCGGGCCCCGTCGGCTCGGGCGTGCCCGTGACTTGCGCCACCGGGAAGGGGCTGGGATCGGGCTGCACCCCGCAGCCGTGCTGCAGCAGCTGGTTCGCGTGCGTCTGATCGGACGTGTCGTCGGCGAGCGCCGTCGCCGGCGGGACGCTGACCAATGCCAGCACGAGCGCGACCAGTGCCGCGCTCGCGCGCCACAGACGTCGGCTCACCGGTCTTCGAGCCAGATCAGCCACGCGCCCGCGAGCGCCATGATGATGTTCGGCAGCCACGCGGCGAGGTACGGATTCAACGCGCCGTTCTTTCCGAACGCGCCGGCGACCGCGACGATCGCGTAGTACACGAACATCACGACGATCGACAGCACGATCCCGAGCGTCCGGCCGCGCTTCCCGAAGCGCACCGCCAGCGGCACGGCGACGATCACGGCGATGAACGAGGCGAACGGGAAGGCGTACTTCGTTCCCAGCGTCATCTCACGTCCCGCGAGCTCGGCGCCGCCCTGCCCCGTCTCCTTGCGGAACTTGATGTCCCGGCTGAGCCGCTGCGTGTTCATCGTATACGTATCGTTGAACGAGCTGCTCAGAAAGTTCTGGCCGTTGTCGCCCATCGGCAAAGAAAGTCGGATCTCTTCCGCGCTCACGTCGACGGCGCCGATCTGCCCGTCGGCCTTGATCTGGGTCCGCACCGCGTGTTGCAGCACGATGTCGGTCCCTTCGATGCGCGCGGTCGCGGCGGTCAGAATCTGGTGGTACGGCGAGGTGGGATCGGGCTGGTAGATCTGCACGTTCTGCATGACCTTGCCGTCCGAGCTGACCGACCCGATCAGGAAGACGTTCTTGGTGACCGGGTCTTCGCGGAAGATGTCGGGCTCGATGGGAAGCGTCTGGGAGCGGTACAGGATCTGATAGAAGCTGCGGGTGGAGAGGTCGGTCGCGACCGGCACGACGTGCTCGTTGATGAGGAACGCCGAGACGGCGACGAGCGCGCCGACGAGCAGCGGCAGCGCGATGATGCGGCGGAACGAGATCCCCGACGTGCGCAGCGCGGCGATCTCGTTGTCGGCGGCGAGGCGCCCGAAGCCGAGCAGCATCCCGAACAGGCACGCGAAGGGGAACGCCATCGGCGTCGCCTGCGGGATGCGGAACAGCAGAAAGCGCAGCACGAGGAAAACCGGCGCGCCTTTGTTGACGATGTAGTCGGCCGCGAGCACGAAGATGTTCGCGAACCAGAACAGGAAGAACGCCGCCAGCGCGAAGCCGAACGGACCCGTCACTTCGCGCAGGACGTACGCGTCGAGGATGCGCAGCCCCGGAAAGCGCGGCGGTGCGGCGCGGGCGAGCGGCGGCGCGACGCCCGGGACGGCGGCCACGGGGTTAGCGGAGGCCGGCGATCACGCGCTCGACGTACGCGCGCGTCTCGGCATACGCCGGAACGCCGTGCGCGGCGTCGACCGCTCCGGGGCCTGCATTGTAGGCCGCGACCGCCAAGCGGACGTTTCCGCGATAGCGCCGCAGCAGGTCGTGCAGATAGCGCGTCCCGCCCTCGACGTTCTCGTACGGATCGAACGGATTCGCCACCCCGTATTCGGCGGCGGTTCCCGGCATCAATTGCATGAGCCCCTGTGCTCCCACGCGCGAGACGGCGCTCGGATCGCCGTGAGACTCCGCGTCGATTACCGAGGAAACGAGCTTCGGGTCGACGGAGTTCGCAGCCGCGGCACCGCGCACGAGTGAAGCGAGCTGCGACGGCGGGAGCGAGTGAGGACCGCCGGGGACTAGACCGCCGGCACTGCAGGCGGACAGTCCGGCGAGCGCGACGAGCGCAAACGTCCGGAGGGCGCGGGGGAACACGTCCTGCACGCGATTCGCCGGGGAGTGCACCCCGCCTTGCCGCCGAACCGAATCTGGACGTTCGGCGCTATTCGTCGATGCCCGGGAGCGCGGCGACGCAGAGCTTCAGCGTTCCGCCGCCGGCCTCGACCACGCCGCGCCAGAACCGGCACAAGCCCGCGATCTGCGCATCGCTGGTCTGCATCGACGCGACCCCGGCCGTGACGCCGGCGATGACGACGTCCGCGCGGGTGAGCGCCGGCAGCGCGCCGCTGCCGCGCAGCGAGCGCACCACCGCCGCGGTCGAGGCGCCCGGGTCGCGGCGGTAGGCGAACAAGTTCAGCGCGCGGCTCTGCTGCCAGCCGTTGAAGATCACGACGACGACCCGCTTGTCGGAGGGCGGCTCGAGCGCGAGGCTCTGCCCCGCCGCGGCGAGCGCCCCGAGCGGGTCGGAACCGCCCGTCGTCTTCGCGACGGCAGGAAGCCGGTCGACGGCGGCCGCCTCGCGCACCGCGAAACGCCGGCTCTCCGAGCGGTAGAGGAGCGGGTTCACTTCGTTCTGCCCGACCGGCGCAGGGACCGTCGCGCTGAACAGCGGCAGCTCCGTGAGCGACTCGGCCGTCACGGGCCGGAGCGTCAGCGCTGCGCCGGGCGCCGCGCAGCCGGCGACGGCCGTCGCCATCGCCCGGTAGGCGTGCCAGCGGTTCGCCGGGATCGTCGCGCCGGCGGCGACGAGCAGCTCGACCTCGCGGCCGGAGCCGACCTCGCGCGCGAGCCAGTCGCTCGGACAGGTGCGTCCGCTGGTCCCGCTCGTCGCCGCCGACGCCGACCCGCCGGCGCCCGATCCGCACGCCGCGAGTCCGGTGAGGCCCAGCAGCCCGGCGGCGGCGAGCGCCGCCGCGGCGATGCCGCGAGCCGGCGCGCGGCCGCCGAGGGTCGAGACGCGAATACCGGGCGGGACGAGCACCGTGCCGTCAGCCTCGCGTGCCGTTCACCGCCCCGTTGGCGGCGCCGGCGCCGTAGATCGTCTCGCCGACCGTCGGAATCGTCGTGTCGTCGTCGGCGACGGCCAGCCGCACGGCGCGATCCGAGATCTCCACCTCGCGTCGCGTCGCGTCGAGGTGCCGCTGCGCCGTGCGCAGCCGCCCGCGCAGGGAGCCGAGCCGGCGGCGCAGCGCGAGGGTCTCGAACGACTCGCGATAGTAGCCCGACGTGAACGCGAGGACGATCCCGGTGAACGCCAGCATCGTGAGCGCCGCCGCCTGGATCGTCGGGCTGTTGGGCATCTGCGAGCCGTCGTTCGATGCCGTCGCGTACGTATAGCGAAGCAGATAGCCGACGGTGAGGAAGCCGATCGCCGCGATCGAGGCGAGCACCAGAAAGACCGCGTCGAGCGCGACGCTGGACTGCGGGCGCCGCTGCCGCCGGACCAGCTCGCCCAGGAGCAGTCCGAGCAGAAAGCCCGTCGCGGCGAACGCGGCGGTCAGCGCGATCAGCTCCGTCCGCGACGCGAAGAAGAAGACGAGGCTCATCATCCGCGCCGGATACCACTCTAGCACGATCGCCACGATCGCGAGCGCGGCGATGATCTCGAGCGGCCACCCGCGCTCGTAGGGCGGCACCGCGTCGAGCCGCCGCTGCGCGGCGCGGATGTCGGCCTCGGCCGCCCCGCACGCCATCTCGCACTCCCCGCTGCGCGAGCGAGCGCGATGCAATTGCTCGAGGACCGCGGCGCGGTCCACGCTGCGGTCGACTCGTTGTTGATAACCGGGCGACGCCATCTTCCGCCCACCTCCGAGAAACACTACCACCGGCGGCCGGCATGTGTTGCGCCGCACGGAGGCCGCAACGTACGGCAGCGCCGCGCCGAATTCTTTCCGTTCGCCGCTCCTCGCGAACGCGCGCCTGGAGCGGCTAGGCTTCCGAGCGCTCTACCGCTCCTGCATCCTCCAGCCGGAGATGATGGACGCGCAGCGCACGGTGCAGCTCTTCGTCGTTCCAGGCGATTCGTGACTCGGCCTCATCCGAGAAGAACACGCGGCCCTCGAAGACGGCGCAGTGCACGATGTCGTGTCCGTACTTCGAGAGGTATCGAATCCCGTCGAAGCCTTCACGGAACGCAATCCGCGATACCGCCTGAGTGAGCGCCCGCGGCGCGCTCAGGTAGAGGACGCTTGCGTCGAAATCATCGCGATTCGCTCCCAGGACGTCGCCTGGGAGCTTCGTTCGCAGGTACGCGATCCAGGGCGACGAGCCGACATCGGCGTGCGTCCCCGTCGCGTGGGCCTCGCCGATCCAGCGCTCGCGCAGCCAGGACGCCGGAACGACGCCTTGCGGGACGTAATCATCCGGACCGTCGATCGTCGCCAGCTCCGCATACAGCTCGAGGTCCGGCCGATACCGCGCGAGCGTCTCGATGAAACAGCCGTACCTCGTCGCGCTCGCATACAGGACGCGGTACTCGCTCTCCGGGTCGTCGTAGCGATTCCCGAACGTGCCGTCCCTGCCGGCGAATGCCCAATCGGGCCAATCCCACACTGGCGTCCGTGCGACGCGGAAAAGCGGCCTCGGCACGGAAATCGCCTGCAGCACGCTACCCGCCTATCAGAAATGCCCGGGCCGCACTCACGACGCCCTCCGCGTCCATGGCCGGGTCACCGTCGCGGAGGATGCGCGCTGGGCTGCGATCGCCCAGTTGCGGATTCAGGCCCATGAACCAGGCCTGCACCACACGCTTGTCGTCGCGCGTCCGCAGCATCTTCGCGATGCGCAATGCGAGCCGTAGCCGCTCGACGTCGAACTTGCGTCCCGCTTCGCGACCGGCGACCCAGGCATCCACCGTCCGTGTATCCTTGACGCCGGCGAGGAGCGCCGTGATCTTGCGTCCGAGGATCTCGACGAGCTCAGCGACGACTGTGCCCGGCTCCATCCGGGTCACTTCGTTGTAGGCGGCGAGGTCCGGACGCGGCGGTGAGGCGATGGTCATGGTGGTGATCCTCTGCCTTAGTGTACCATAAATGTGCCGCAAGTGCATTCCAAATGCAGCCATCCGACAACGCAGAAATGCAGAGCGAACATGTGTTCGGCCGCGTGCTCAGCTTGCCGTGAAACTGCAAGAAAGCGTCGCTTGCTGGTTGTGGGCCGTGGGGTGGGTGGCGTATAGTGGAGCGAAGTGGAGCAGGTTGGAGCCTGAGTGGAGGTCCGTATGTCGGATCGTCCGCTCTTCACCGGTTCGGCCGAGCACAGCCTTGACGACAAGGGTCGTCTCGTCGTGCCCGCGCGGTTTCGGGAGCGGCTCGGCGCCGGCTTCTTCCTGACCATCGGCGATCCGGACCCCTGTCTCGCGCTATATCCGGCGCCGGCGTGGGCGGACATCTGCGCCCGGCTCGAGGCGGCGCCCAGGAAAGACGCGCCGTTTCGCGCCTACGTGCGGCGGCTGTTCGCGCACACGGAGGAGCTGAGCACCGACAGCCAGGGACGGCTCGTGATCCCGCCCGCGCTGCGGCACTACGCCGGGATCGAGAAGGACGTCGTCTCGATCGGCTCGCTCAAGCGCGTCGAGCTGTGGTCGAAGCAGCGCTACGACGCGCATGCGCTGAGCCACGGCGAGCTCCCCGACTACGCCTCCGAGCTCGGCCTCTTCTAGATGGCGCTGCTCGCGATGCGACCCTTCGACGGATCGTCGTTCTCGGAAGGCTCAGGCTCAGTCTGCCCCGGACCGCCGGACCGCGCCGAGCGCCGTGACGCCGCCGAGCGCGCCGGTGCTCCGCAGCGTTCCGGCGGATCGGACGCGGCCGCGCCTACGCACGTTCCGGTGCTCGCGCGCGAAGTCGTCGAGCTGCTCGCGATCCGGCCGGACGGCGTCTACGTCGACGCGACGTTCGGGGCCGGCGGCCACGCGCGGCTGATCCTCGAGAAGCTCGGCCCTTCCGGACGGCTCGTCGCGTTCGACGCCGATCCGTCGGCGCGCGAACGCGCGCTCGACGATCCGCGCTTCACGCTCGTCCACGCGAACTTCCGGGAGCTGGACGACCGCCTCGACGTGCTCGGCGTCGCGGAGATGGACGGCGTGCTGTTCGACCTGGGCGTCAGCTCGATGCAGCTCGACGTGGGCGAGCGGGGCTTCTCGTTCCGCGCCGGCGCGGCCCTCGACATGCGGATGGACCCGACCCGCGGCGAGAGCGCGGCCGACCTGCTCGCGACGCGCGGCGAGCACGAGATCGCCGACCTCATCTATCGCTACGGCGAGGAACGGCACTCGCGCCGCATCGCACGCGCCATCGTCGCGCTGCGCGAGGCCGGGACGCCGGTCCGCGACACCGTCGACCTCGCCAACGTCGTCGCGCGCGCGGTTCGCGCGCCGGCGCATCAGCGCATCCACCCCGCCACGCGCACGTTCCAGGCGCTGCGCATCGCGGTCAACGACGAGCTCGGTGCCTTGCGCGACGGGCTCGATTCCGCGATCGCGCGGACCGCACTCCACGGACGGATCGCCGTCATCAGCTTCCACTCGCTCGAGGATCGCATCGTGAAGCACGCCTTCCGGGAGGACGCACGGATTCGCGTCCTCACGCGCAAGCCGGTCGTCGCCGGAGACGCCGAGACGCGCGACAACCCGCGCGCGCGCAGCGCCAAGCTGCGCGTCGCGGAGCGCGTCGCGGAGGACGCGGCGTGATCGCGGCACAGCGGGCGCCGCTTCCGCCTCCGCGCCAGGTCGAGCGCGCGCGCACCGCGACGCGGCGGCGCTCGCGGCGCGCGCGGCGCCGCTCCCACGCCCCGGTCCGCGCGGTCATCGCGCTGACGGTCGCGCTGTTCCTGCCGCTGCTCGGGTACGTGTGGCTGACGGCGAACGTGACGTCGCTGAGCTACGCGCTCGCGCGGACGCAGACCGAAAAGCTCGCGCTCCAGGAAGACTCGCAGCGCGCCGACGACCGGATCGCGCGGCTGACCTCGCCGGACCGGCTCGCCGCGATCGCGGCGGCGCTGAAGATGCACGATCCGAACGTGTACGCCGTCGTCGCGTTGCCGGCCGTGAAGCCGCAGCCGAAGCCGGCCGGCATCGCGTTCTTCGCCACCTGGTTCGGGACGCAGCGCTGATCGCGCCGCCGATGCACTCCGAAGGACGGGCCGCGTAATGGCGGCGCGCTCGTTCGCGCGCGTCGCACCGGTGCGTGCGAACGTCTCGCTGCTGCTCGTCGTGCTGCTCGCGACCGCGCTGACCGCACGGCTGGCCGTCATCCAAGTGCGAGACGGCCCGTCGCTCGCGCGTAAGGCGCTCGCGCAGCACGACGAGACGGTGGAGACGTTCGCGAAGCGCGGCGCGATCCTCGACCGCGACGGAGGCGTGCTCGTCCGCTCGTTGCCGTCCGAGTCCATCTACGCCGTGCCGGCCGACGTGACCGATCCGCACGCGGTCGCGGCGAAGCTTTCGCCGATCGTGCACAAGCCGGTGATGGATCTGGAGCTCGCGCTGCGCGACGGCTCGCAGTTCCGCTGGCTCGCGCGGAAGGTGCCCCACGAGGTGGCGCAGCGCGTGCGCGCGCTCGGGATCACCGGCATCGTGACGGCGCCCGAGGAGACCGGGCTGCGCTTCGTCGCCTCCGGGCGTCTCGCGTCGACCGTGATCGGCTTCACCGGCACCGACGAGAACGGCCTCGACGGTCTCGAGTACTCGTTCGACGCCTTGCTGCGCGGAACGCCCGGACGGACGCGGGTCGAAGCCGACAATCTCGGCCATGCGATCCCGTTCGGGCAGACGCAGGTCATCGAGCGCGCCGTCCCCGGAAAGACGATCGTCACGACGCTCGATCCGTACCTGCAGTTCGAGGCGGAGCGGCTGCTGCGCGCGGACGTGAAGAAGTGGCACGCGCGCAGCGGCAGCGTCGTCGTGATGGACCCGAACACCGGCGAGCTGCTCGCGATTGCGAACGTTCCCGACTTCGACCCGGCGCACTTCGCGTCGTACACGCCCGACCAATGGCGCGACCGTGCGGTCGAGGACGCGTACGAGCCCGGCTCGACGTTCAAGCTGATCACCGCGGCGGCGGCGCTCGAGAGCGGGAAGTTCGGTCCCGACGCGCGCTTCCCGGCGCGCGATGCGATCGAGGTCGGCGGACACGTGATCCACAACGCCGAGGACGGGATGATGGCGGCCGGGCTCGGCGGCACCGAGTCGATCGAAGACATCATCGCGTACTCGCACAACGTCGGCGCCGCCGAGATGGGGATGGCGACCGGGCCGGCGGCGGTGTACAAGATGATCCGCGCCTTCGGGTTCGGCGATCCCACGAACGTCGGGCTGCCCGGCGAGAATCCCGGCATCGTGCTTCCCCCGGATCAGTGGAGCGGCTCGTCGCTCGCGACGATCTCCTTCGGCCACGGCATCTCGACGACGCCGCTCGCGCTCGCGCGCGCGTACTGCGCGATCGCGAACGGCGGGATCCTGCTGCGCCCGCGCATCCTGGACGCGATCGAGGACGCGACCGGAAAGGTCGTCTACCGCTACGGCCCGGAGATCGAGCGGCGCGTGATCTCAGAGCACACCGCGGCGATCCTGCGCCGCTATCTGCGCGCCGTCGTCGTGCGCGGGACGGGGCGCGAGACCGCGAAGGTTCCCGGCTACACGACCGCCGGCAAGACCGGGACGGCGCAGGTGGTCGAGAACGGCCGCTATCTGTCCGGCGCGTACGTCGCGTCGTTCGTCGGGATGATCCCGGCGCAGCAGCCGCGGTACGTCATTCTGGTGAAGGTCGAGCGCCCGCAGGGCTCGATCTACGGCTCGGACGTGGCGGCGCCGGTGTTCGCGGCGCTCGCCCGCGCCGCGATGCTGCACGCGGGCTACATGCCGGCCTTCGCGCCGGCGCGCTTGGTCCGCCACGCGCGAGGCTCGAAAGGGAAGCGGTGATGCGCGAGACGGCACGGCTGCTCGCCGCGCTGACGGGCGCGCGCGTGGTCGGTTCGCTTCCGGCGACGGTGGACGCGCTCGCGGGCGATTCGCGCGCGGTGCGCCCCGGGACGCTCTTCGTCGCGCTGCGCGGCGAACGGACCGACGGGCATGCCTACGTACGGGACGCGGCGGCACGCGGAGCCGCGGCGGTCGTCGTCGAGCGCGCATCGGACGCCGACGTGCCGGCGATCGTCGTCCCCGACACGCGGGTCGCCGCGGCCGTGCTCGCCGACGCCTTCTACGACGAGCCGTCGGCCGCGCTCACCGTCGTCGGCGTGACCGGGACGAACGGCAAGACGACGACGACGCACCTGGTCCGCGACGTGTTCGAGGCGGCCGGCATGCGCTGCGGCGTGATCGGGACGCTGGGCGGCGCGCTCGGCGAGCGGCGCTGGCCGCTCAGCAACACCACGCCGCTCGCGATCGAGCTGCAGGCCCTGTTGGCCGAGCAGCGCGACGCCGGCGCGCGCGCCGTCGCGATGGAGGTCAGCTCGCACGCGCTCGCGCTGCGGCGCGTCGACCGCGTCCGCTTCCGCGCCGCCGCGCTGACGAACATCACGCGCGATCATCTGGACTTTCACGGCACGCTCGAGCGTTACGTCGCCGCGAAGCGAACGCTGTTCGACCTCGCGCCGGTCGCCGTGCTGAACGCGGACGATCCCTCCGGCGCCGCGTTCGCGCGCGAGCTGCCGAACGCGATCACCTACGCGCTCGACGCCGACGCCGACGTGCGCGCGACCGCGATCGTGCTCGAAGGCGACGGAACCAGCTTCCGGGTCGGCGATGTCGAAGTGACGATCGCGCTTCCCGGCCGCTTCAACGTTCGCAACGCGCTCGCCGCGTTCGCGCTCGGGCGCGTCCTCGGCATCGACGACGCGACGATCGCGCGCGGGCTTGCTCGCACACGGTCCGTGCCCGGCCGAATGGAGCGGATCGGCGCCTTCGGCATCGACGCGATCGTCGACTACGCGCACACGCCGGATGCGCTCGAGAACGTGCTCTGCGCGGCGCGCGAGGCGACGAAGCGCGAGCTGATCGTGGTGTTCGGCTGCGGCGGCGACCGCGATCCGGGCAAGCGCGCGCAGATGGGCGAGATCGCCGCGCGGCTCGCCGACCGCGTCATCGTGACGTCGGACAACCCGCGCGGCGAGGACCCGCTGAGCATCGCGCGCGCGGTGGCGGACGGATATCCCCACACGACGATCGAGCTGGACCGCCGCAGCGCGATCCGGCGCGCGATCGATGCCGCGCAGCCGGGCGACACGATCGTCGTCGCCGGCAAAGGCCACGAGACCTACCAGATCGTCGGCAGCGAGGTTCGCCCGTTCGACGACCGCGACGAAGTCCGGCTCGCGTTCTCGAAGCGCGCCGAGGCCCTGCGCGCGTGAAGTTTCACACCGCGGCGGCGATCGCGGCGCTGCACGCGCGCGCGGTCGCCGGCGAAGCGCTTCCCGAAGCGTTCGTGGTCGGCACCGACACCCGCGCGCTCGCGCGCGACGCGGCATTTCTCGCGCTGCGCGGCGAGCGGTTCGACGGACACGCCTACGTCGCGGAAGCGTTCGCGCGCGGCGCGGCGTGCGCGATCGTGGACGACGCCTCCGTGGTTCCGCCCGGACGTCCCGCGCTGGTCGTCGCGAGCACGACGCAGGCATATCTCGATCTCGGCGCGCTCGCACGCGCCCGGATCGGCGGAACGGTGGTCGGGATCAGCGGCAGCACGGGGAAGACGACGACGAAGCAGTTTCTGCTCGCGCTGCTGCGCGCGAGCGGGATCGACGCGACCGCGACGCCCGAGAACGAGAACAACGAGATCGGCGTCGCGAAGTTCCTGTGCGGTCTCGCCGACGGCGACGGGCGCGTGGCGATCGTCGAGATGGGCGCCCGCAAGTACCGCGACCTCGACGTGCTCGTGGAGGCGGCGCGTCCCGACGTCGCGCTGCTGACGAACGTCGGCGAAGCGCACCTCGAGATCATGGGCTCGCGCGAGCGGATCGCGGAGACGAAGTGGGCGCTGCCGTCGGGCGCGCGGCGCGGCGTGCTGAACCTCGCCGACGAGGCGTCGCGCGTCCGTGCGGCCTCGCTCGCCGCGCCGCCGGTCTGGTTCGGCATCGACCAGGAGCGCCCGCCGCACGGCGAGCGCGCCGTGATCGCCGAGCGCGACGCGATCTGGTCGATCGAAGAGAGCGGCGCGACCGCGACGCACCCGATCCGCATCGCCTTTCCCGGCGATCACAACCGCCGCAATCTCGCCGGCGCGTTCGCCGCGGCGCTGCTCTGCGGCGGCGACTTCGCGCGGATGGCCGGCGGCGTCGCGTCGCTCGCGCTGCCGCACGGACGCTACGAGATCGTCGAGCTCGCGGACGGCGTGCGCGTCGTCTTCGACGCGTACAACGCCTCGCTTTCGGGCGTCCTCGCGACGCTCGGGACGTTCGGGCGCGAGCCGGCGCGGCGGCGCATCGCGGTGCTCGGCAGCATGGCGGAGCTGGGCGACGGCGCGCCGGCGATGCACGAGAAGGTCGGCGAGCTCGCGGCACGGCTCGACGTCGTGCTCGCAGGCGGACGCTACGCCGAGGACACGGCGCGCGGCGTCGAGCGCAAGGGCGGCACGGTCGTGCGCTACGCCACCAACGACGAAGCGGCGGCGTGGCTCCGCCGCAACGTGCGCGCAGGCGACGCGATCCTGCTCAAGGGCTCGCGCATGTACAAGATGGAGGAGATCGCCGAGGCGCTGGGCGCCGAGGTGTTCGCGTGATCCCGGTCGCGCTGAAAGAAGAAGGGCTGCCCGAGGGGCTCGTGGCCATCCCGGTCCGCACGCGGCTGATCGCGCCTGGCGACGACCTCGCCGTGCTGATCGGCGACGCCGTCCGCGGGATCGCGCGGCCCGGCGACGTCGTCGTCGTGGCGGAGACCGGGGTCGCGATCGCACAATCGCGCTTCATCCCGGCGGAGTACATTCGTCCCTCGAAGCTCGCGCTCGCGCTTTCGCGCCGCGCCGGCGCGCTCGCGACGGTGAGCCAGCCGGAGTCGCTCCAGCTCGTGATCGATCACGCCGGCGCCGCAAAGGTCGTGTGGGCCGCGCTCGCGCACGTCGCCGGGCGGCTGCGCGGACGCCACGGCGTGTTCTACGAAGTGCTCGGCGAAGCGATCGCCACGATCGACGGCTACACGGGAACGCTTCCGCCGTACGAGCGCGCGATCGTGCTCGGGCCGGCGGAGCCGGATCGCGTCGCGACGGAGCTCGCGTCCGCGCTCGGCGTGCACGTCGCCGTGGTCGACGCGAACGATCTGCGCCGGGCGAAGACGCTCGGCGCCTCGCCGGCGCTCGACCGCGCCGCGGTCGAACGCGCGCTGATCGGCAACCCGCACGGCAACGGCGACGAGCAGACGCCGCTCGTCGTGCTGTCCTGGCGCGGCGACGGCGCGAACCCGCTGGTGCGCGCGTGATCGAGCACAGCACGGTCTGGATCCCGGCCTGGACGCGCTGGCAATGGTACTTTCCCGGACGCAGCGGCGCGCTGATGGTCCCGCTGGTGCTCATCGGCGGGACCACCTTCGTGCTCGGCGCGCTGCTCGGGCCGCGGCTCATCGCGGCGCTGCAGCGCGCGTCGGCGCGGCAGATCGCGTACGAGGACGCACCGAAGACGCACCGGGCGAAGACCGGAACGCCCACGATGGGCGGCGTGCTGTTCGCGCTGGCGCCGCTGTGCGCGCTGTTCTACGTCCCGTTTCGCGCCACGCTCGCCCTCGCGGTGCTCGTCTTCGCGTGCATGGCGATCGGCGCGGTCGACGACCTGGCGAAGATTCGGGGTGCCAAGAACCGCGGGCTCGGCGCGCGGGCGAAGTTCGGTCTCACCGTGGTCGCCGCGATCGTGTTTCTGCTCGTCGCCGGGCCGCAGCCGAGCGAGCTGCTCGGGATCGGCGCCGTTCCGCCCTGGGTCTGGTACCTGCTCTCGGTGTGCGTCGTGCTCGCGACGACCCACGCGGTCAACTTGACGGACGGGCTCGACGGCTTGGCCGGCGGAGTCGCGGTCCCGCCGCTGCTCGTGCTCGCGTACTGCGGCTGGATCCTCGAAGCGTCGCGCGGGCTCGAAGGCTACGCGGCCGTCGCGGTCGCGTGCGCGACGCTCGGAGCCGTGCTCGCGTTCTTGGTGTACAACCGTCATCCGGCGCGCGTGTTCATGGGCGACACCGGCTCGCTCGCGCTCGGCGCCGCGCTGGCGGGCATCGCGATCCTCACCGGCGCGCACCTGCTGCTGCTGCTCATCGGCGGCGTGTTCGCGGCCGAAACCTTGAGTGTCATCATCCAAGTTGCTTCGTACAAGACGACGCGCCGCCGCGTGTTCCGGATGAGCCCGCTCCACCACCACTTCGAGCTCGGCGGCTTGACGGAGACGGCCGTGACGGTGCGCTTCTGGATCGCTTCGCTGGTCCTCTCGCTCCTCGGCTTCGCCCTGATCGCACGCACAGCATGACTCCGTCGTCACGCGGTCACTTCGATCGCACCGAACACGTCCTCATCATCGGCCTCGGCCGCAGCGGCCGCGCGAGCGCCGACGTGCTGCACTCCCGGGTCGGCGCCGTCTACGCAACCGACGAGGCCCCGCGCGAGGCGCTCGCCGCCGCGCTCGAGGAGCTCGCGCCGAAGAACGTGCGCTTCGTCCCGCCCGGCGAGCTGGACGCGATCTTGCCGTCGATCACCACCGCGGTGCTCTCGCCGGGGATCCCGCTCAACGGCGAGCTGGTGCGCCGCGTGCAGGCCGCGAACGTCCCGGTGCTCAGCGAGGTCGAGGTCGCGTACCGCATCTGCCGCGCGCCCATCGTCGCCGTCACGGGCACGAAAGGAAAGACGACGACGACCGCGCTCATCGGCGCGCTGTTCCGCGCCGCGGGGAAGACGGTCCGCGTCGGCGGCAACATCGGGATCGCGCTGATCCGCGAGACCGCGGACGCGTCGCCCGACGACTGGGTGATCGCAGAGGTCAGCTCCTTTCAGCTCGAATCGATCCGCTCGTTCAAGCCGCGCATCAGCGTGATCCTCAACGTCACGCCGGATCATCTCGACCGCTACTTCTCGATGGAGGAGTACGCCGAAGCGAAGTTCCGCATCTTCGCGAACCAAGGCCCCGGGGACACGTTCGTCGGCAACCTCGACGATCCGATCGTCGCGTCGGCTCCCGGCGAGGACGGCAACCGCATCAAAGCGCGCGCACGGTGGTTCTCCGGCGAGCCGCACCGCCAGTCGACGGTCTACTTGCGCGACGGCAAGACGATCGTCTACGCGCCGCCGACCGGCGATCCGCGCCCGGTCGACGTGCTGGGCGTCGACGAGATCCCGCTCCTCGGCCGGCACAACGTCGAAAACGTGATGGCGGCCGTGCTGGCCGCGCTCGCCGCCGGGCTCCCGCTCGACGCCGTGCGCGAAGGCGTGCGGGGCTTCCGCGCGCTGAGCCACCGGCTGGAGCCGGTCGCGGAGATCGACGGCGTCTCGTACGTCGACGACTCGAAGGCGACGAATCCCGGCTCGGTGATCGCCGCGATGCGCTCGTTCGACCGCCCGATCGTGTTGATCGCGGGCGGGAAGGCGAAGGGCACCGACTTCGCCGAGATGGGGAAGGTCGTCTCGTCGCGCGCGAAGGCCGTCGTCCTGATCGGCGAGGACGCGGACGAGATCGCGGCGGTCGTGAAGCGCGCGAGCGTCGAGCGCGCGACGTCGATGGACGACGCGGTCGCACGCGCCCGCGCGCTCGCGGCGCCGGGCGACGTCGTCCTGCTCTCGCCGGGCTGCGCGTCGTTCGACATGTTCCGCTCCGCCGAGCATCGCGGCGAGTCGTTCGCCGAGGCGGTGCGCGCGCTCGAAGGCCGGCTGGCCGGTGCACGCTAGACGCGCCGCGGCGCCGCGCGCGCAGAGCGCTCGCGCGCCGCGCGAGCGCGGCCTCTCCGAAGCGCGGCCGCGCGTGACCCTGCGCCCGCCCGACCCGCTGCTGGTCGGGAGCGTCGCGTTCCTGGTGATGCTCGGGCTCGTGATGGTGTTCAGCGCGTCGAGCGCGTTCGGCTACGAGTACTACCACGACACCGCGCACTATCTGAAGCACCAGCTCGCGTACTTGGTCGCGGGGCTCGTGTTCGCGTACGCTGCGTATCGCGTCGACTACCGCAAGCTCAAGACGATCGCACCCGGCGTGCTCGCCGTCACGTTCGTGCTCCTCGTGCTGACGCTGATCCCGCACGTCGGCTTCGCGAGCGGCGGGGCGCGCCGCTGGCTGGGGCTGCGCGCGCTTTCGTTCCAGCCGTCTGAGCTCGCGAAGCTCGCGCTCGTGCTGTTCCTCGCCGCCCGCCTGTCGCAGCTCGGCGAGAAGGTGCGCTCGCTCTCGAAAGGCGTCTTCCCCGCCCTGATGGTGACGGCGATGCTCGCCATCCCGATCTTCGTCGAGCCCGACATGGGTACGGCTTCGCTGATCCTGTTCACCGCGTTCGCGATGCTGTTCGCGGCCGGCGCGCGGATCGAGCACCTCATCATGTGCGTGATGGCCATGCTTCCCGCGGCGGCGATCGCGGTCGGCTCGTCGGCTTACAAGCGCGCGCGCGTCTTCGCGTTCATCAATCCGTGGAAGGACGCACAGAACACCGGCTTCCACATCGTGCAGTCGCTGCTCGCGCTCGGCAGCGGCGGGATCTTCGGCGTCGGGCTCGGCCAGTCACGGCAGAAGTACTTCTATCTGCCCGAAGCGCACACCGACTTCATCTTCGCCGTGCTCGGCGAGGAGCTGGGACTTCTCGGCTGCGTCGCGGTCATCGCGCTCTTCGTCGTCTTCGCCGTTCGCGCGATCCAGCTCGCGCTGCAGGCGCCGGACCGCTTCGGGATGCTGCTCGCGCTCGGCTGCACCTTCACGATCGTCATCCAAGCGTTCGTCAACATCGGCGTCGTCACGTCGTCGTGGCCGGTCACCGGCGTCCCGCTGCCGTTCATCTCGTTCGGCGGCACGTCGCTGATCGTCTCGCTCGTCGCCGTCGCGCTGATCGCGAACGTCGGGCGCTACCGCGCCGTCTCCTGAGCCGCAGCCGGCGTCGCGACCGCGACGCGCGCGGTCGGGCACGCGGCGGACAGCAGCGTCTGCAGCCGCACGAGGTCGCCGTCCGCGTCCGGCGGGATCAACACGTCTTGGGCGACGGTCACCGGCGGATTCGGGCCGGGGACGATCTCGACGAAGCGTAGGGCGACGCTGCGCGGTTTGCGCTCGTCGAGCGCCGCCGCGACCAGATACTTGCCGGCGTTGCGCCACTCCGAAAAGACGCCGTCGGAGAAGACGCCCGCGTCGCCGAAGTACGATTCGGGCGGGGCGCCGAGCAGCAGCGCGCGCAGGCGCCGCGGCGCGCCTGCCGCGTAGCGCTCCGAGAGCGCGACCGCGCCGGCCGTCACGAGGACGAGCGCGGCGAGGTACGACGCTTTCCAGATCCATCCGCCGGGATCGAAGAGCCAAACCCCCACCGCGACGCCCGCGGCGGGAAGCAGCAGCCGCTTCCAGTCGCGCCGCCAGACCCAGCGCGGCGGGGGCGCGCGCAGTCGCGCGGTCTCCGCGTCGGCCCACGCCCGCCACTGCTCGCCGGTGTAGCGCCAGTGCATCCACGGCGCGGACTCGACGGTCGCGAGCGCGCCGTCCATCGCGCGTGCGGTGAGGTAGCCCGCGAAGAGCATCGCGGTTCCGAGCATCACGGCCAGCACGCCGAGCATTTCGGGGATCACCTTGTCGTCGCCGGGAAGCACGAGCGCGAGGATGCCGAGCGCGAGAAGCGTCGAGACGAACGCTCGCACCCAACGGCCCAGCTTGGCGCGATGCACGCGCACCGGACGGAGCGTCCGCGCGGCATGCGGAACGGGCGGCGCGGAGAGGCTGACGATCAGCCAGATCAGCAGGCACGTTCCGCCCGTGACCGCCGCGAGCGTCACGCCGACCGAGAGCGCCGTCGAGATGCGGGCGGCGAGCTGGGCCGCGGCGACCGCCGCCGCGACGACGGCCGCGCTCGCGAGCCCGACGAGCACGACGAAGCGGATCGTCGCGCGCGTCGAGTACAGCGGATTGCTGCGCCACGCTGCCCACCCGGCGACGGCGCTCAGCAGCGCGAAGAGCGTCAGGTACACGATTCCGCTTAGTAGTCGACCCCGCGCAGCAGCTGTTGCGTCGGTACCTTTTGGTAGTTCGGATTGTTCTGCACGAGCGTGTCGGCGAAGCCGCTTCCGATCGTCGAATGCGCTCCCGTGCGCGAATCGACGACGACGGCCCGGTCGAGCGAGTAGTTCTCCATCGCGACCGCCTGTTTGTGCATGCCCTCCTGCGCCGCGCGGTCGGCCGCCATCGCCTCGTTGCCGCGCTGTTCGCGGGCGGCGTCCTGCGCGCGGTCGTTGGCGATCATCGTCTCGAAGTTTTTCTGGAACATCTGCCGGATCGCGGCGCCCTGCGCGGCGACCGCGCCGAAGTTGATGCGCACGCTGTTCAGCACGGCGCTCGCCGTCGCGCCTTGTCGCGCGATCTCCGAATCCGGCACGTAGACGAAGGTGTTCGTCAGCGTCCACTGCCCGTTGGGATTCGGCGGGAGGACGAGGGCGTGAGCGAGGATGTGGGCCTGCTTCTTTCCTTCGACGATCGCGACGATGTCGGCCATGTTGCCGTTCCTCGTCGCGCGCTTGACGTCGTAGCGCGGCTGAAAGCCGCCGCGCTGCTTCGCGAGCTGGTTGGGCACCGTCAGCCACGCCTGCACCGGGTCGCTCGTGTACGGCAGCAGCGCCACCCGACTCAGGAAGTCCCGGCGCATCTGCGGGGGCTGCGAGCGCATGAAGAACTGCGCGCGCGGATTCGACATGTCCATGGCCGACCAGGCCATGTTGTAGGCCACGATTTCACCGGTGGGGCCGCTGGCCATCGCGCTTCCGCCGCCGTAGACTTCGAGCTTCCAGTCCGCGGGGACGCCGATGCTGCCGGTCCCGTCACGGAACTCGTGCGTGACGAGCGGCTCGGCCGGCGCGAGCTTCGTCGCCGCGTGCGAGGTGGCCGCCGAAGGCGAAGTCATCGCGTTGAGCCGGCGCATCATGGGACCGACCGTGGTGCGGAAGCGCGCCCTGGTGTCGTAGAGCGCCGCGCCGCCGGCTTGGGCTCCGGGGGCCGCGGTCACGAGCGCGATCCCGGTGTACGGCGTCCCGCCGCGCGTCGCGGTGAAGAGCAGCGCCAGCGAGTGATCGCGCGCGTTCCGTGCGACTTGAACGATCGTCGGGCGCCCGCCGAGCGAAGCGTGCACGCGACGCAGCAGCGCCGCGGTCGCCGCAGGCAGCGACGACGTCCCGAGCGTGCCGGCGATGATCTCGCCTCCGCCGGGGTTCGCCGTGCTGGTGAAGGTTGCGCCGCTCTGCGCCTCCGCGGCGCGCGGCGCGAGAGCCGAGACGCCGAAGCTCGCCAGCCCGACGGAGAGGAGCGCGCCGAGCGCCGCGGGGCCGAGCCCGCGCGGGTTGCGCCGACGCGGAAAAGCCGGTGCACCGAACTGAACATGCATGGTGATGATCAGGGTAGAGCGGGCGAACCGGCGTGCGCATGGGGGTGCATCCCTACCTTTTGCGGTCACGGAGGCCGGCTGCGGCGGCGCGTTCAAACGCCGTCCGCGCGCCGGTGAAGCGTCCCGTCTCGGCGAACCGCCGCTCATGCGAGCGGTGTCGTCGCGTGCTGTCGGGCCAACGTTCCTCGCGGCCGTTCTCGTCGCGCTCGCCGCGGGCGCTCCGGCGGGCGCGCAGAGCGCCTCCGCGCCCGCGCAGCCGACGCCGGGGCCCGCGGGCCCGGTCGTCGTCGCGACGCACGACGCGCAGTCGAACGCGGACTTTCTGCTGTACGTCGAAGGCAACACGCGCATCCCGGCGACCGGCGGACCGGGAGCCGGGGGCTACGGGCTGCTGGAGACGCTGCCCGACGGCACGATGCTCGTGGCGTTCAGCCGCTCGGGATTCGGCGAGGTCGACTCCGTCTCGCCGACGCTGCAGACGCGCACGCTGCGCACGTTTCCGCTCTCGTCGATCGGCTTCGTAGCGCCGAGCAGCGACGGTTTCGTGTTCTACTCGCAGACCGCACAGTACGTGCAACGCTACGACGCGCAAGGCCGCGCCGAAGGCGGACCGATGGCCGCGCTGGGCGCGACGTCGGCGCTCGGCCTGGGCAGCGCGACGGTCGCGCTCTCGAAATATCGCGTCACGCTGTACGACCGCAACGGAAGGATGCAGCACGCCGTCGCGATGCAGACCGGCTTGATCGCCGCGCTTCCCGGCGACCGCTTTGCCGTCACCGACGTGCAGAACAGCCTCGTGCGCATCTACGACACGCAAATGCATCAGCTCGCGTACTTCAGCTTTCCGGGGCGCACGCTGATCGCGCTCGTCGCCGGACCCCACGGCTCGCTCGGCGTGCTGCACGGCACGCTGCAATGCGTCGGCCCCGGCGCCGAGCTGGACGTCTTCGACGACCCGCTCGCCGGGAAGCTGGGCGCGCGGATCTACGGCATCCAAGGCCCGCACGCCGCCCTCGCGCTCACCGCCGACACCGTCTACGTCGCGAACAGCGGCTGCACGAACGGCGACGGCTTCGTCTCGGTCTACGCTCGCGACGGCTCGCCGCGCGCCACGTTGCGCAACGTCGGCTCGCCGTCCGGCATCCTCGCGATCCCGCGCGCCCTGACGCCGCGCTAGCTCGCGGGTTCTCAGGGGCGTCCGAGCGTTCGCGGGGAACGTAGGCGCGGCATGCCAGGACCGTTCCGATCCTTTCCGGCGCTTGCGGCGTCCGTTCTCGCAAGCGTTCTCTTGACTGCGCAGGCGCCCGCGCCGCCGCCCACCTCGACGAGCGACGTCCTCCAGGCGACGCTGAAGAACGGGCTGCACGTCGTGATCGTGCGGAACGCGCTCGCGCCCGCCGTGGCGACCGACATGACGTATCTCGTCGGCTCGCGCGACGACGCGCCGCACTTTCCCGGCATGGCGCACGCGCAGGAGCACATGATGTTCCGCGGGACGTCGGCGCTCTCGACGGCGCAGCTCGGCACGATCGCGACGGCGCTCGGCGGCACGTTCAACGCGCAGACCGACGACACGCTCACGCAGTTTCAGTTCACGGTCCCGGCCGCCGATCTCGACGCCGTGCTGCGCATCGAATCGGACCGCATGCGCGGCGCGCTCGACCTGCAGTCCCAGTGGGAGAGCGAGCGCGGCGCGATCGAGCAGGAGGTGCTGCGCGATCAGTCCGAGCCGGGCGCGGATTTCTTTCGGGACGTCGAGCTGCTCGCGTACAAAGGAACGCCGTACGGACACGAAGGCGTCGGCACCGTCGCGTCGTTCGACAAGCTCACGGGACCGGAGCTGAAGAAGTTCTACGATCGCTGGTACGCGCCGAACAACGCCGTGCTGGTCGTCGCCGGCGACGTCGATCCGAATCAGGCGCTGGCGCAGATCCGCGCGCGGTTCGACGCCGTTCCGTCGCATCCGGTTCCGGCGCACGAGGTCGCGCATCTCCAGCCGCTGCAGCGCACGGTGATCCGGCGCAACACGACGCTGATCTATCCGCTCGCGGCGGTCGGTTTCCGGCTTCCGGGCGTCAACAGCGAGGATTTCTTGCCGTCGTTCGTGCTGCAGGGGATCCTCAGCTCGGCGCGCGGGCCGCTCGCGGCGCTGACCGACTCCGGCGAAGCGCTGGAGACCGATTGGGACTCGCTGCCGTACGTCCCCGAGGCGCAGGTCGGGATGGCGATCGCGGCGCTTCCGCAAGGCGCCGATCCGGCCGCGGCGGAGCGCCGGCTCGAAGCGATCCTCACGAGCTTCGTGCAGCACGGCGTCCCGCGCGAGCTGTTCGAGTCGACGAAGCGCCAGCTGATCACCGGGCAAGAGGAGAGCCGCAACTCGATCTCCGCGCTCGCGTCGGACTGGGCGACGACGATCGCGCTCGACAAGGAGCCGTCGATCGCGCGCGAGCAGCAGCTGATCGCCGACGTGACGCTGGCGCAAGTGAACCGCGCCGCGAAGCGCTATCTCGACGTCCGCCACGCGATCGTCGGCGAGCTGACGCCGTCGGCGTCCGCCTCGCAGAGCGCCGCGCCGACGGCGGCACAGGTCGGTCAGGAGAAGCCGCTCGCGGCGCAGCCCGCGTCGACGGCGCTCCCCGCCTGGGCCCAGAAGCTCGTGCGTGATACGCAGGTCCCGCCCGCGCCGCCGACGCCCGCTCGCATGAAGCTGGCGAACGGGATCACGCTGATCGTGCAGCCCGAGACGATCTCGGACTCGGTGTTCGTCTACGGCCGCGTGAAGACGGCGCCGGCGCTCGAGGAGCCGCAAGGCCAGGAGGGCGTCGCCGACGTTCTGGACGCGCTCTACGGGCTCGGAACGCGCACGCGCGACCGCGTGGCGTTCCAGCGCGCGCTCGACGACGCCGACGCGCAAGTCTCCGCGGGCAGCTCGTTCGCGCTCGAAGCGACGTCGCATTCGTTCGGCCGCGCGATCGGGCTGCTCGCCGAGAACGAGCTGCAGCCGCGCTTCGACGAAGCGACGTTCGAATTGGCGCGACGGCGCACGGTCGATCAGCTGCGCACCGCCCTCGGCGGGACGGCGACGGCGATCGAGCGCCGGCTGCAGCGCGAGCTGCTTCCGCCCGGCGATCCGCAGCTGCGCGAGCCGACCGTCGACGAGCTGAGCGGCCTGACGCTGAACGACGTCGAGTCCTACTACGCGAAGACGATGCGCCCCGACGAAACGACGATCGTCGTGATCGGCAACACGACGCCGGACGCCGCGCGTTCCGCGGTGGAAGCCGCGTTCGGCGGCTGGAAAGCCGAAGGGCCCCCGCCCGCGCTCGATCTTCCGCCCGTCCCGCCGAACGGTCCGGGCGAAGTGCGCGTCCAGCTTCCGCTGGGTCAAGACACCGTGATGCTGCACGAGATCGTCGCGGTGCCGCGCTCCTCGCCGCAGCTCTACCCGCTGCTGCTCGGGAACGCCATCCTCGGCGGCGGCTCGCTCGGGCCGAACCAGAGCCGGCTGTTCCGCGACCTCCGGCAGAGCACGGGGCTCGTCTACAGCGTGGAATCGTCGCTCGCGCCGCGCCGCTCGCGGTACGAGCTGACCATCGCCTTCGCGTCGCTGCCCGCGAACGAGCAGCGCATCGTCGCGCTGATCGGCGACGAGCTGCATCGAATGCAGACCGAGCCCGTCGGTGACTTCGAGCTGGCGCTCGCGAAGGCGTCGGTCGTGCGGCAGTCGGTCGTCGCGGGCGCCTCGATCCAGGCGATCGGCTCGGGGCTCCTCGACGCGGCCTCGCTCGGCCTTCCGCTCGACCAGCCGCATCTCGACGCCGAGCGTCTCGTCGGCGTCGACGCCGCGGCGATCGAGCACGCCTTCGCGGAGTACGTTCGCCCGAACGATTTCGTACGGGTGATCGAGGGACCGTAAGCCGGGGCGGCGCGCATGGGAAAGCGCGCCGCGCGGACAATCGAGTCACTGGGCATGCAGCTGAGAATCGCGTACGCGGGGGGCGGCACCGGAGGGCACGTCTATCCCGCGCTCGCGATCGACGACGCGGTGCGCGCGCGGTACGGGAGCGCGTATCGCGCGCGCTTCTTCGGGAACCGCGACGGGCTCGAAGCGCGCCTCGTCACCACGCTGCCGCTGAGCTTCGTTCCGAGCGCGCCGCTGCGCCGCACTGCGTCGCTCGACACGCTCCGCACGCTCGCGCGCAACGCCGCCGGCGTGTTCATAGCGCTCCGCGCGCTCGCCGAGTTTCGCCCCGACGTCGTGATCGCGACGGGCGGCTACGTGTGCTTTCCCGTCGTCGTCGCGGCGCGGATCCTGCGCGCCGTGCGGCTCGTGCGCTGCCGCATCGCGCTGCTGGAGATCAACGTGACGCCGGGGCTGACGAACCGTCTGTTGCGCCCGCTCGTGGACGAAGTCTGGACGACCTACGCCGCGTCGTCCGCGTCGTTCGCCGGAAAGGCCGTGCAGACGGGCGCGCCGGTGCGCGCCTCGCTCCACATCGCGAAGGACGCGGCGAGCGCGCGAGGACGGCTCGGGCTCGATCCGGATCGGACCACGGTCGTGGTGATGGGCGGCAGCCAGGGTGCGCGCTCGATCAACGAAGCAGTCGCCGCCATGGTGACCCGGCGAGCGCCCGTCGAAAACGCGCAGGTGCTCCACGTGAGCGGCGAGCGCGATCATGCGTACATGCAGGCGGAGGAGCGGACGCTCGCCGAGGGCAACCGCGTGCGCCTGGTGCCGTACCTCGACGATCCCGCCGACGCGTACGCCGCCGCCGACGCGATCGTCGCCCGCGCCGGCGCCTCGACCCTGGCGGAGATCGCGTTGGCCGCCGTTCCGGCGGTGCTGGTGCCGTACCCGCACGCGGCCGACCAGCACCAGGCGCACAACGCGGCGGTCTTCGCGGAGGGCGGCGCGGCGGTCGTCGTCCCCGACCGCGAGCTCGACGGCGACCGGCTCTGGTGGGCGCTGCGCGAAGTTCTCCAGCCCGACCGGAACGCCGCGATGCGCAACGCGGCGCGCGCGCTCGTTCCGCGGAACGCCGAAGCCGCGATCGTGGCGCGGATCGCAGCCGCGCTCGCGCCGCGGGTCGACGGCGCCGCCGAAGCGAACGACGAAGTCCCGTGACGGACACGGCGTACCATCTCGTCGGGATCGGCGGGATCGGCATGAGCGCGATCGCGCGGCTCCTCCTCGCGCGCGGCGCGCGCGTCGGCGGGAGCGACGTTCGTCGCACGCGCCTGGTCGCCGAGCTGGAAGCCGAAGGCGCCCGGGTCGCCATCGGGCACCGGGCGGAGAACGTCGGCGACGCCGACGTCGTGGTGGTCTCGTCGGCCATCGACAAGGGCAACGCCGAGTTCCAGGAAGCGCTGGCGCGTAAGCTGCGCGTCGTGACGCGCGGCGAGATGCTCGCCGAGCTGGCGCGCGGCCACAAGCTCGCCGCCGTCGCCGGGACGCACGGAAAGACGACGACCACCGCGATGCTGGCGTCGATCTTCGAGGCCGCGAACCTCGATCCGACGGTCGCGGTCGGCGGCGTCCGCGTCGACAGCGGGACGAACGCGCGCGCCGGCGCGGGACGCTGGTTCGTCACCGAGAGCGACGAGTCGGACGGCTCGTTCCTGCACCTGGCGCCGGCGATCGCCATCGTGACCAACGTCGAGAACGATCACGTCGCGTCGGACGCCGATCTGCCGCGGCTGCTCGCGCAGTTCGCGGAGTTCGTCAACAAGGTTCCGCCGTCCGGACGCGCGGTGATCGGCAGCGACAACCCGTCGAGCGCGTTCGTCGCGCGCCAGGCGAACGCGCCGGTGACGACGTTCGCGACGCGCGCGGCGGCCGACCTCGGCGCGATCGACATCATCTACGAAGACCTCGGCTCGCGCTTCACCGTGTGCGAAGTCGGCGTCGCGCTCGGCGAGGTGCGGCTCGGCGTTCCGGGCGAGATCAACGTGCTCAACGCGCTCGGCGCCTTCGGCGCCGCGCGCGCGATCGGGATCCCGTTCGACGTGACGGCGAGCGCGCTCGCGCGCTTTCGCGGCGTGCGGCGCCGCTTCGAGATCGTCGGGCGCGGCGCGCTCACCGTCGTCGACGACTACGCGCACCACCCGACCGCGATCGCGCAGACCATCGCCGCGGCGCGGGGCTTCGCGCGTGGGAAGCCGATCGTCGTCGCGTTTCAGCCGCATCGCTACACGCGCACCAGCTATCTCAAAGACGACTTCGCGCGCGCGCTGGGCGGCGCCGACCGCGTCGTCCTGGCGCCGGTGTACGCGGCGTCCGAGCCGGCGATCCCGGGCATCTCGCATCGCTCCATCGGCGAGCCGCTCGCAGCGGGCGGGACGCCGGTGAGCTACGTCGAGGACGTCGAGGCGCTCGTCGACGCGATCCCGCGCGAGGCGCCCGACGGCGCGCTCGTCCTCATGCTGGGGGCCGGGTCGATCTCCGCGGTCGCGCACCGCTTGGGCGAGCGGCTCGCCGCGCCGCTCGCGCGGTGAAGACCGCGAACCTGCTCGACCCGTCGGATCGCACGGCGCTGCGCGAGACGTTCGGCGAGCGCGCGCGGTTCGACGAGCCGCTCGCGCCCTACACGTGGTGGAAGATCGGCGGCCCGGCCGACGCCTTCGTCGAGGTCGAGACGTCCGACGAGCTCGCGATCATGCTGCGGCGCGTCTTCCGGCGCCGGCTGCCGATGTTCGTGCTCGGCGAAGGGTCGAATCTGCTCGTCGGCGACGGCGGGATGCGCGGGATCGTGCTACGGCTCCGCGGCGCGTTCACGGCGCTCGACGTGCGGGAGGCCGGCGACGCGGTCGTCGTCGAGGCCGGCGGGAGCGCCTCGCTGCCGGTGCTGTGCACCCGCGTCGCGACGCTGGGCGGCGCGGGCGTGGACGGGCTGGCGGGGATCCCGGCGACGGTGGGCGGTGCGATCCGCATGAATGCGGGGACGGACCGCGAGATCGGCGACTTCGCGACCGAAGTCGTCGTGCAGACGCCCTCGCGCCCCGAGGCGCACGCGATCGACGTGGGCTGGAGCTACCGCCGCACGTCGATCCCGCGCGACGCGATCGTCGCCCGCGCGGCGCTGCGCTTCGAGCGCGGCGTCGCCGCCGAGGTTCGTGCGCGGATGCAGGCCCGGCTCGTGCGGCGCAAGGCGACCCAGCCGGTGGCGATCCCCAACTCCGGCTCGTGCTTTCGCAACCCGCCCGGCGATCACGCCGGGCGCCTGATCGAGGCGGTCGGCGCCAAGGGCTGGCGCGAAGGTGGGGCCGAAGTGTCGGCCGTCCACGCGAACTTCATCGTCAACACCGGCGGCGCGACGGCGCGCGACGTCGCCGTGCTCCTGACGCGGGTCCGGAGAGCGGTCGAGGAGCGGTTCGGCGTGGCGCTGCACCTCGAAGTCCACCTCGCGGGAGAGTTCACGGACACGCCCTTGGAAGCGAACGCGTAATGGCACGATTGAGGGTCGCCGTGGTGATGGGCGGACCGGGCGCCGAGCGCGAGGTCTCGATCGACAGCGGGACCGCGGTCGTGCGCGCGCTCGCGACGCTCGGTCACGAGTCGCGCTCGCTGGATTTCGACGGCCGCTTCGTCGACGCGCTGCGCGAGTTCGCGCCCGACGTCGTCTTCAACGCGCTGCACGGCACGGCCGGTGAGGACGGCGTCGTGCAAGGCGTGCTCGAGTGGATGAAGATCCCGTACACCGGCAGCTCGCTGGCGGCGTGCGCGCTCTCGCTCGACAAGCACCTCACGAAGAAGCTGCTCAATGCCGAAGGGCTGCCGACGCCTGCGTGGGACACCTTCGATCTCACCGGCGGAACGCTGCCGCTGCTCCCGGGCTCGCTGAACCTCCCGCTCGTCGTGAAGCCGCGCGCGAGCGGCTCGAGCGCCGGCGTGCGTTTGGTGCGCACGCACGAGCAGTGGTCCAACGCGATGATCGAAGCCGCGGAGCGCACGCCGGAGGTGATCGCCGAAGAGTTCTGTCCGGGACGCGAGTTCTCGTGCGGCGTACTCGGCGAAGAGGCGCTGCCGGTCGTCGAGGTCGTCCCCGACGACGAATTCTATAGCTACGACGCGAAGTACAAGCCCGGCGGCTCGCGCCACCTCGTTCCGGCACCGATCGACCACGACCTGACGCAGCGGCTGCAGACGCTCGCGCTCTCGGTGCATCGCCTCGTCGGGCTGCGCGACTACTCGCGCACGGATTTCATCGTCAGCAAAGAGGGCCGCCCGACGATCCTCGAGGTCAATGCGCTCCCCGGGATGACGTCGACGAGCCTGCTCCCCGACGAAGCCGCGCAGGCCGGCATCCCCTTCGAAGCGCTGGTCGACCGCCTGCTCCAGTACGCCGTCGCGCGCGCGGAGCTGCCCGCCGCGTAACGCGATGCAAGCGATCGCGACTGAAAAATACAGAAGCCGCGTTCAGCGGCGGCTTCTGACGTAGGTCGTCGAGCTACAGGTCGAAGTTCTCTTCGCCCGATGAGATCGGCATATTGAGCGCAACGTCCAACAGCGACTTCAGCGCGTCGAGGTGCCGGCATCCTCGTTCGGCACCATGAGGCCCGCGGCGTAGGCGCGCTTGACCGGGGCGTATTTCAAGCGATGATTGATCTCGCCCCACGCTTCCTCGAACACCGAGCGAATCTGGATCTCTCAACATGCCGAGAACGCTTGGGACGCGGGTTGTTCACGCAGCGTTGCTTCAAGGACCACGTGCACCGACGAATAGCTCGTCGCTTGCGCCGGAACCGACGCTTCCGGGGCACGGAACTCGGTAATGAGCCGTCCACGCGCCTTTACGACTTTTTCCACCGACGGAAAGATCGAAAGCGGCTCGCTCTTCGAACGGCTGGAGTAGTAGATCACTTCGCGCACCGGGCGCTCAGCGAACGAACTTTGTTCTTTCGTGCGAATCGCGTCTATGAGGTCGAGTATTTATTCCAATGCGTTCGGAATGTCGCGGTTGAACAAGCAGACGATACGGAATCCGGAGGCGTCGGTCACGTCCCGCGCGCTGTAGCTTGCGCTTCGCCGCGCTTCATCCGGGTGGTTGCGCTTGGCACGAACTTTGCCGCTGATGTCGGCGGCGCTCTTCAAGCGGTGCTTGAACGCGGGACCCCCATCTCGAGTCGGTGCCGGCGGTGCGGCAGCCCGACTGCCTTCTCCTGCGACGCGGGCTCGAGACGCACCTGTCGATGAACGTCACCACGCTCTCGAGCGTTATTCATCCCGTGAAGGGCCTGACGTTCAAGTCGCTTTGCGCGCGCGGGATTTCCGGCATGCTCGCGGTCCTCGTTGGGCTGACGAGCGGCGCGCCGCACGTCATGGCCGCGACCGGCGCTGCGGCGCCGTTCGCGGTTCAGGCGAGTGCGGGGCCCCAGGCGGGGGCGCGCGTCGACGCGTTCGTCACGCGCGTCGTCGGCGGGAAGCGCGTGACGCTGCCGGCCGCGGTGGTGCCGGCGCTGCAGCCCGGCGACGAGGTCGTCGTCCGCTATCCCGACTACAGCCCTCCGCAGACCACCGTGCGGTACCACGTCGACGTCGCGTTCCTCACCGAGAGCGCGCCGCAGCGCTGGCTCTACGAGCGCAGCGGCCCGCAGGACCGGCTGTTCGCCGTCACCCGCGGGCGCGCCGTCGCGCCGGCGACGCCGCGCGAGCTGCGCTTCACCTACGGCCGGGGACGCGCGCGCGGGATCCCGATCTTCTTCATCGTTCCCGAAGACGCGAAGACGCGCGGGATGGACGGCGTGCGCGACTACGTCGACGCGCATCCGACCGATTTCATGGACATGGCGGAGTCGTCGAACGATGCGGTCGACCGCTACGCCTGGTTCAGCGATTTTCTTTCGTCGCTCTCGGAGGGCTCGATCGATCCGGTGACGGGCCGCGAGCGCGTGGAAGACGTCGCGGCGTCGCTCGGCGCCGATCGCACCTCGCTCGACGCGTGCTACACGGAAGGCGGCTCGCAAGCCGACGTCGCCGCGTGCGTGCAGACCACGCTCAGCTCGACGACGTACCAGACGAACATCGAGGCGCCGACGCAGGCGCAGTTCTTCGGCGGCCTCGCCGGCGCGGCGGCGCCGGTGCAGGTCGCGACGTATCTGATCCCGCTGCTCGCGGTGTGGCAGATCTTCGCTCGAGCCGGCCATCAGGAATACGAGTATCTGCCGACGACGCTGCAGCTCGTCGCGCCGCACGGCACGATGCCGGGCGGCGAGCTGCTGATGGGGATGAAGGTGCCGACGCTGCGCCCGCCGGCCGCGCATTCGGACGTGCTGTTCTTCACGATCGGCGACCCGAAGGCCGAAGCCTCACCGCCCGTGGTCGTCAACGGCACGCCGGACGGCGGCGCCTGCGCGCGCACCGAGCGCGTGCAGATGCCGCTGCACCTCGACCGCACGTCGTCGTTCGTGCACGACACCGCGCTCGTCGTCACGCCGGACGGAAAGCCGGCGTATTCGATCCCGCTCGAACCGCGCTCGGTCGACGCGCCGACGATCCCGCGCGCGAAGCTCGCCGGGAGCACCGACGGTGCGTACTCCGTCGCGCTGCGCGGGCGCTTCGGTTTCGCACCGATCGAACAGCCGATCCATGACGTCGCGCGCGTCGCGCTGCCGCAGCCGGCGAAGTGGTCGGTCGCGCCCGTGCCGCATCACGCCGCCGTGACCGGCGGAGCGTTCGACGCGATCGCCCGCTCGCCGGAAGTGCCGTGCCTCTCCGGCGCGGAGCTCCAAGTCGGGAACGCCGCGCCGATCCCGCTCAAGGCCACGACGCTCGACGACCGCAGCGTCGAGCTGCAAGGATCGCTCGCCGACGTGCCCGCGGGCACCGCGGTGGTGCGTTTCTACGAGGACGATCCGCTGCACCGCAAGCGGGTCGAGAACGCGGTGAGCGTCGTCGTCGCGCCGCGCCCGGCCCACGTCGACGTCGCGCATTCCGCGGAGCCGGCGCTCGGAGACCGGTTCGTCGCGCTGAGCGGCAGCGGCCTCGAGCGCGTCGCCGCGGTGAAGATCGGCGGCGCGACGTACGCGAAGGACCCGGGCTCCACCGCGACGGACGCGTGCTTCAACGGACCGCCGCTCGGCGGAAACGGCGTCGTCGCCGGATCCTCGCTGCCCGCGCAGCTCGTCGAAAGCGACGGCTCGGCGGGCGAAGCGTTCGACGAAACGGTCGGGCCGCGGCGCCCGGCGATTCGCATCGAGGGCGCACGCGCGGACAGTGCGCCGAACGCCGTGCAGCGCGACGTGTCGGGCGCGCCCGCGAACCCGTCGCAGCGCTCTGCCGCCGCGGAGCCCGCCTTCTTGTCGACCGACGTCGTCGGCGTGACGCTGGACGCGGCGGACGGCGCGTTGCCCGTGCAGCGCGAGGTGCGCGTGCGCCGCGCGCTGCCGGAGTCGTCGCCGTGCGACGCCGTGCGCGACGAAGGGACGTTCGCCGTGGTGCCCGCGAGCGATACGCACGTCGACACGCCGGCCCGGCTTTCCGTTGCCCTGCGGCCGGCGACCGAGCTCGGCGATGCGGCGTTCGGGACGCTGGAGTTGCAAGTGGTCGACGCGCGCACGAAGCTCGCGAGCGCCTGGACGCCGATCGCGGGCACGTTCGTGCGCGCGCCTTTGGTGAGCCGTATCGAATGCCCGGCCGACGCGTCGGCGGCGTGCACGCTCATCGGGACCGGGCTCGCCTCGATCGCCGCCGTCGCGATCGGGCCGTCCACGTTCGTTGCGCCGTCGCGCGAGTGCACGTCGGACGTCAAGAACATGGCGTGCCGCGAGGTGCCGCACGAAGCGCACTACACGCTGCGGCTCGAGGACGGTCAGACGACGCTCGCGCTCCCGGACGCGCTGATCCGGCTCGCGGGCCCGACGCCGAGGCCCCTGCCGGCCGCTACCGCTTCACCGTGACGTCAGCGCGGCGTGACGAGGTCGTCGCCCGGGATCGTGTCGGGCGCGGCGTAGCGCTCGGCGGCGCCGACGAACCAGTTCAAGAGCAGCGCGAGCAGCGCCGCGTCGTCGAGGATTCCGAGGAACGGGATGTCGCCGAGCACGTTCAGCGGCGAGACGATGAGGAGTGCTACGACGAGCGCGACGATCTTCAGCCGGCGCGGGACGCGCTCGTTCCGCAGCAGCGCGGGCAGGCGCATCAGTGCGCGGCGGGAGTGCAGGAACAGCGAGAAGAGAGCCATCGCGGCTCATAACCGCGCCGCGTCGGCGATGTTTCGGGCGGCGGGCGCTCGGCGGCCGCGCAGCGAGCCCACTTCGCGCGCGTAGACGACGGTGAACTCGGCGCCCAGCAGAAACAGATACGACGAGTAGTACAGCCACAGCAGGATCAGCATCACCGACGCCGCGCTGCCGTAGGTCCACGGCAAGTTCACGTACGCGAGATAGGTTCCGATCGCGAACTGCGCGAGCGCGAACCCCGTCGTCGTCGTCAGCGCGCCGATCCACACGTCGCTCCAGTGCAGCGCGGCGCCCGGCAGCCAGCGGAACAGCGCGGCGACGACGGGCGCGAGCACGAGCGATCCGCACAGCACGATCACGATGCGGATCAGCATCGCGGCGGCGACGCCGTGCGCGCCGAACGCGTGGGCCGCGATCGACGCGGCGGCGCTGCCGAAGATGACCGCGGTCGTCGCGCCGATCGCGCACACCGCGAGCACCGCGGCGGCGAGGAACGATGCGACCGTGGTGAGCACCGTCGCGCCCCGCCGCACCGGCGTGTCCCACATCGCGTGCAGCGCGCGCTGCAGCGCGTAGAACAGCCGCGAGCCCGCGAACAGCGCCACGAGCACGGAGAGCACGACGGTGACGATCCCGGCCGGGCGCCCGTTCAGACCTTCCGTCCCGCTGAGCGCGCGCACGCCGCCGTGCCCGACGATCGGGTCGATGACGAGCGCGAGCCCGTGCAGCACGGTCCGCTCGCCGCCGACCGCCTCGGCGATGCGCAGCGCGATCACGAGCAGCGGCGCGAGCGCCAGCGCACCGAACGCCGCCATCGCGGCGGCGTACAGCCACCCGTCGTCGGCGCTCCACTTCGCGTACGTCTCGCGGACGAGCCGCGTGGCGGTGGGCTCCCTCACGGCGCTCGTCTACCCGTTCCACACGCCGTCGCGCCGCCGCGACCGGCGCAGAGCGGCAGGGTTGATCTCCGAGACGAGCCAAAATTCCCGTCTCTGCTCGTCTCGCCCATCGAGGCGGGCGAACTTTCCCCGTCGGAGGGTCCCTCGTGCGCCGAATCGTCTCGCTCTTCGTCCCGCTGCTGCTCGCCGGAACGGTCGGCGCTCCGCTCGCCGCCGGCGCGGCGCCGCCGAAGGTCGCCGTGCTCAACTTCAGCACCGTCGGCCTCACGTCGAACTGGTACGGTCAGTTCGAGCCCGGCGTCGCGCTGTCGGACCTGGTGACCGACCAGATGGTGAACAGCGGCAAGTTCGACATGCTCGACCGCAAGAATCTGGACGCGACGCTCAACGAGCACCATCTCCAGGCCAGCGGCGAGGTCGATCCCGCGACCGCGATCAACGCCGGCCGGCTCGTCGGCGCTCGCTACCTGATCTCGGGGAACATCCTGCAGCTCGACCACACCGGCTCGAGCGGCGCGGCCGTCGGCTCGGCGATCGGCGGGATCGCGGGCGGGCTCATCGGCGGCGTGCGCAGCGACCGCGTGACGCTGAAGGTCGCGGTGCGGGTCGTCGACGCGCAGACCGGCCGCATCGTGCAGTCGTTCAGCGACGAGAAGACCGAAAGCGCGACGTCGTTCGGCGGCGGCGGCTACAGCGGCTGGACCGCCGGCAGCTACGGCAACCAGCAGTTCCTCAGCTCCTCGATGGGCCACCTCATCAACGACGAGGCGATCGCCATCGCGACGCATCTCGACCCGACGAAGTTCACCGCCGGTCCGCCGCCGATCTCGCTGAGCGGCCACGTGATCGACGTCGACGGAGCGAGCATCATCATCAACCTGGGCGCCTCGAAGGGCGTCACGGTCGGCTCCTACTTCGACGTCGTCAAGGTCAAGCAGATCCGGGACCCCGACAGCGGCAAGTACCTCACCGTCAACGAGAACGTCGGGAAGATCGAGATCATGCAGGTCAACGCGGACACCGCCGTCGGCCGCGTGGTGAGCGGCAAGATCGTTCGGGGAGCGGCCGTCACGTCCGAGTGAGCCGATGTCCTCACGCCGCGCGGGCGCTCCGCGCGGCGTGGGACTGAACGGCCACGACCGAGAAACGGTCTTGTCGCTATGTCCACGGTCGTGAATCCCGGTCTGGAAGGTGTCGTCGTCGGCGAGACCGTCCTCAGTAACGTCGAAGGGCAGGTCGGGCGTCTCACCTACCGCGGCTACGACATCGACGACCTCGCGCCGAACGCCGGCTTCGAAGAGATCGTCCACCTTCTCTTCCACGGGACGCTGCCGACCGAGCAGCAGCTCTCCGCGCTGACGCAGACGCTCGCCGCGCAGCGCGAGCTGCCCCCGCCGACCCTCGCGATCCTGCGCGACATCCCGCGCGGCGCGTGGCCGATGGACGTGCTCCGCACCGCCGTGTCGTCGCTCGCGCACGTTCTTCCGCACAAGCCGAACGGCGCGCACACCAGCGACGTCGCGGCGGCGCTGGGCCTCATCGCGAAGACGGCGACGGTCGTGGCCGCGTGGGACCGCTTGCGCCGCGGCCTCGAGCCGATCGCGCCGCGCACCGATCTGTGCCACGCGGCGAACTTCTACTTCATGCGCACCGGCGAGCTGCCGAACGGCGAGCAGGAGCGCGCGCTCGACACCTACCTGGTCCTTCTCGCGGACCACTCGTTCAACGCCTCGACGTTCGCTTCGCGCGTCGTCGCGTCGACGAACGCCGACCTCTATTGCGCGGTGACGGCGGCGATCGCGACGCTCACCGGCGAGCTGCACGGCGGCGCGCCGTCCGGGACGATGGACCATCTCGAAGAGATCGGTCTCGGCGGCGATGCGAACGCGAACGCCGAGCGCTACGTCCGCGATCTGCTCGCCAAGGGCAAGCGCGTGATGGGGATGGGACATCGCGAGTACAAGATCCGCGATCCGCGCGCGCGGCATCTCGATCGCAAGGCGAAGGAGCTCGCCGAGCGCACCGGGTCGAAGTGGTACGCGCTCGCCGTCGCGCTCGAGCAGGCGTCGAACAAGGTGCTGCAAGAGACGAAGCCCGACAAGAAGATCTACGCGAACGTCGACTTCTACACCGCGCCGCTGCTGATGGATCTCGGCTTTCCGAAGGACGAGTTCACGTGCGTGTTCGCGTGCGCGCGGGTCGCGGGCTGGTCGGCGCACATCCTCGAGCAGTACTCGCACAACCGGCTCATCCGTCCGCAGGCGACGTACGTCGGGCCGGCGATCCATCCGTTCGAGCCGCTCGCGTCGCGCACTGCGACGAACGGCGCCGTGAGCGCCGCGAACGGGGCGGTGAACGTAAAGCCGGCGGAGGCCCTGAGCTGAGCGCGCGGCGCGGCGAGGTTCGTCGGCAAACGCGCGAGACGACGATCGAGCTGCGCCTCTCGCTCGACGGCGGTCCCGTCGCGATAACCACGGGCGTCGATTTCTTCGATCACATGCTGAACGCACTCGCCGTGCACGGTGGCCTCGGGCTCGAGCTGCGCGCGCAAGGCGACGGGATGGACAACCATCACGTCGTCGAGGACGTCGGCATCGCGCTCGGGCGCGCGATCGACGACGCGCTCGGCGACAAGCGCGGCATCGCGCGCTTCGGCTCGATCGCCGTGCCGCTCGACGACGCGCTCGTGCAGTGCGCCGTCGACCTCAGCGGCAGGCCGTACCTCAACTACGACGTGCCGCTCTCCGTGGACCGCCTCGGAGCGCTGCCCACGGAGCTCGTCCCGCATTTCTTCCGCAGCGTCGTCGACCACGGGAAGTTCAACCTCCACCTGCTCCGTTGGGCGGGGTCGAACAACCACCACCTGTGCGAGGCGGCGTTCAAGGCGTTCGCCCGCGCGTTCGCACAGGCGAAGACGGTGGTCGCGGCCGACGGCGTGCCGTCGACGAAAGGCTCGCTCACGGAGCGTTCCGCCTAGCGGCTAACCCGCTTCGGCGCGGCTGCGCACGATCCGGAACGTGCTCGTGAAGCCGACGATCTCGAGGATGCGCTCGATCTGCGGGGAGGCGACGACGATCGCGACGTCGTCGCAGCGGCGGCGCAGGCGCGCCAGCTCGTTCAGCGCCGTCGAGTCGAGGTAGGTGACGCGGCTCAGGTCGACGAGAACCGGCTTGCCCTGGGCGCAGGCGTCGAAGAGCGTGCGAAGGCGATCGGCATCATGGATGTCGATCTCGCCCTGCAGCACGACCTCCTGCCGCGGACCCAAACCGATACCTCCGGACAAGCAACGACCCGCCCGCTGAATGAACCCGGCCGGGCGGACATCATACCACGGCTCGCGCGCTCGGTCAGTACGCTCACCGTCACACTTGCGGGCGCCTTGCCGCGAGGCCGTCGGAGCGGCCGCCGCTCAGCGGCGCGCCGGGCGGATCCGGTAGACTGCGCCGGCGAGGTCGTCGGCGACGAAGAGCGAGCCCTGCGGCCCGACGGCGACGCCGGTCGGCCGGCAGGAGCGCTCGCCGCTCGCGCTCTGGCAGCCGCCGCCGAACTGGGACCACTGCGCGTCGGGGTTGGCCCAGTCCACCGGGCGCAGCGGCTCGCTGCCGCGGAACGCGACGAACGCCACCCGCGGCGCGACCGGCGGCTGATGCCACAAGCCGTGCAGCGCGACGAACGCGCCGCCGCGGTACGCTTCCGGGAACGCGTACGGGCCCTTCGCATCCGGCGGGTAGAACGCCGCGCCGATCGGCGTCTCGTATGCCGGGAAGACCACCTTGGGGACGACGGCCCTCGAGCAGTTCGCGCCGTCGACCGCCTTGCGGTTCTCGTAGCAGGGCGGCCAGCCGTAGTCGGCGGTTCCGGCGTGCGCGCTCACGTCGTCGAAGATCTCGTAGGGGTGCCCGTGCTCGAGGTCGTCACGCCCCGCGACGCCGGCCCACAGATCGCCGGTGCCGGGCTGGACGGCCAGCGCGATCGCGTTCCGGATCCCGACCGCCTTGGGGTGCATGTCCTTGCCGTCCGGCGTCATCTGCTGGATCGTCGCCCGCGTCGGGTCGTGCTCCGTGCAGGCGTTGCACGACGAGCCCACCGACGCGTAGAGGACGCCCTTCGTCAGTGCGACCGTCGTCGTGACGTGGTCGGACGAGCCGCCCGGCCGCACGGATGCCACCTTCTCCGCCTTGCCGCGCGCGGTCCGGTCGCCGGCGTGATAGGGGATGCGGTACACGCCGAACTGGCCGCCGACGTAGAGCCAGTCGCCCGCGAGGAAGACGCCGGCGTCGGGCGCGTCGTCGAAGCTCGCGAACACGCGCGGCTCGCCCGGCTTTCCTTCGGCGTCGGGAACGACGTAGACGTCGCGGCCGCCCGTTCCGACGAAGACGTCGCCGTTCGGCGCGGCGCTCAGCTCGCGCGCGCTCGGGACGGACGCGATCCGTTCGACCGTGAAGCCGGCCGGAACCGTGAGCGGGGCCGATCCCGCGGCTCGCGCGGGCGGCGCGGCGGCGGGCGCGACGAGCGCCGCCGCGGCCAGCAGCGCGAACGGAAGAGCACGAAGGCTTCGCATCGCTGACCGCATACCCGGGTCGCTTCGGCCTCAGCGGCCGCGGCGAACGGCGCTCGTCGAGGCTCCTGTCGGGCGAATCCGATAGATGTTTCCGGTCTGGTCGTCGGCGACGAAGAGGCTCCCGCTCGGTCCGACGGCGGCGCCCGTCGTGCGGCCGATGCGGCTGCCCGACCCATCCTGGAAGCCGGTGAAGAAGTCGTTCCATTGGGTCGTCGGATCGGACCAGTTCACCGGGCGCGCGGGCTGCGTGCCGGAGAACGGGACGAACGCGACGTGCGGCGGGTCGACCGGGACGTTGGAGGCGTTCGTGTGCCAGGAGCCGTGCATCGAGGCGTAGATGCCGCCGCGCCACGCCGTGGGGAACGCGTACGCGCCGCCCTGCGAAGCGGGATAGAACGCCGCGCCGATGATCGTCGAGTAGGCCGGGAACTCGATCGCCGGAACGACTTCCGAGCAGCGCGCCCCGCTCACGTAGCCGACGCGGTTCTCCTCGCACTGCGGCCAGCCGTAGTCGGCCGGCGCCGCGTGCGCGGAGACGTCGTCCATGAACTCGTACGGGTGTCCGGCGGGCAGATCGTCCTGGCCGGCGCCGCCGGCCCACACGGTCCCTGACGAGGGGTCGGTGGTGAACGCCATCGCGTTGCGCCACCGCGTCGCCTGCGTCGTCATCCCGCTGCCGTCCAGGTTCATCCGCTGCACGGTCGCCCGCGTCGGATCGACCTCCGTGCAGGCGTTGCACGAGGATCCGACGCCGACGTACAGGGTGGAGCCGCTCACCGCGACCGAGCTGGTGGTGTGCACGTCGCCGTCCGAGTTCGGCGCGACCGGTCCGGTGCGCACGGAGGCGATCTTCTGCGGCGTGCCCGTCTGCTGGCCGCTCGCGTACGGGATCCGCCACACGCCGTGCTGTGAGGCGACGAAGACGAAGCCGCCGCCGTAGGCGACGCCTTGCGCCGGGGCGTCGTCGAGGGTCGCGAAGGTCGCGGCGCTGCCGGCCACGCCGGCGTTCTCCGCGCCCGGGACGATGGCGATCGTCGTTCCGCTCGTGCCGACGATGAGGTCGCCGTTCGGGAGTGCGGCCAGCTCGCGGGCGCCGCCGACGTTCGCGATCACCCGCGCTTCGAAGCCGGTCGGGACATGGAGCTGCGAGCTCGCCAGGGGCGGCTGCTGTGGGGTGCTCGTCGGCGTGCTGGTCGGCGCGGTCGTCGGGGCCGGCGTGACCGGCGTGTTGCTGAAGCCGCCGGCGGGTGCGGAGCCGCCTCCCCCGCCGCCGCACGCGGCGACGCTGCCGGCAAGCAACGCGGCGGCGAGGAACGAAGCGCGAAGGCCGAGATGAGCGCTCCCCGGATCGCCGTGATCGACTACGGCGGCGGCAACGTCGGCTCGCTCCTCGCCGCCCTCGAGCGGCGCGGGGCCCGCTTCGTGCTGACCGGCGAGCCGGAGACGGTCGCCGCCGCCGAGGCGGCCATCCTTCCCGGCGACGGCGCGTTCGGCGCGACGATGGACGCCCTGCGCGCTCGCGGGCTCGACGGCGCCGTCCGGGCGACGATCGCGGCCGGGCGGCCCTTTCTCGGGATCTGCGTCGGTATGCAAGTGCTGTTCGCCTCCAGCGACGAGTACGGCGGGGCGGCCGGTCTGGCGATTCTACCCGGCGAGGTGCGCCGCTTCGAGAGCGCCCCGCGCGTCCCGCACATGGGCTGGAACGAGCTGCGGATCGAGACGCCCCACCCGTTCGTCGACGGCGTCCCGAGCGGGGCGTGGGCGTACTTCCTCCACTCGTACCGGGTCGGGGAGAGCGACGCGACCGTCGCGTCGTGCGAGTTCGGCGAACGCTTCGCGGCGATCGTCGCGCGCGACAACGTGATGGCGACGCAGTTCCATCCGGAGAAGAGCCGCACCACGGGCGCTGCGCTCCTCGACAACTTCCTGCGCATCGCGGCGGCGTGACGAGACGCGCGCTGACGCTCTACCCCGCGATCGACTTGCGCGGCGGCCACGCGGTGCGCCTCGAACGCGGCGATCCGACGCGCGAGACGCGGTACGACGCGGATCCGGTTGCGCGCGCGCGCGCGTTCGTGGACGCGGGGGCGCGCGCGTTGCACGTCGTCGACCTCGACGGCGCGTTCGGCACCGGCGAAAACCAGGCCGCGCTGCGCGCGATCTGCGCGGCCGTCGACGTTCCGGTGCAGACGGGCGGCGGCGTGCGCAACGCCGAGGACGTCGCGGCGCGCCTGGAGGCGGGCGCGGACGCCGTCGTGATCGGGACGCTCCTCGTCGAGAAGCCCGACGAGGCGCGCAGGCTCGCGGAGCGCTGGGGCGAGCGGATCGTCGCCGGCATCGACGCGCGCGGCGAGCGCGTCGCGACGCGCGGCTGGCTCGCCGAGACGCACGTCTCGCGCGACGATCTCGTGCGAACGGTGCGCGAATGGGGCATCGCGCGCATCGTCTACACGGAGATCGCGCGCGACGGGACCGGCGGCGGCTACGACGTCGACGCGCTCGCGCACGTCGCCTCGCTCGCCGACGTGCGCGTCACCGCGAGCGGCGGGGCGAAGACGCTCGACGATCTGCGCGAATTGCGCGACGGCACGCCGCCGAACGTCGACGCGGCGATCGTCGGCCGCGCGCTCTACGAAGGGACGATCGACTTGCGCGAAGCGCTCGCGGAGTTCTCCGCCGGCGCTTCCGAATAGGCGCCCCGCCCGGACGCTTTCGAATACGTGCGCGGCACGTGCGCGGGCAGACGCGCGACGATCTCGTAGCCGATCGTGCCGCACGCCGCGGCCAACCCTTCGGCGGTGATGTGCTCGTCGCCGTCGCGGCCGATCAGCGTGACCGTGTCGCCGGTCGCGGCGTCGCGGACGTCGGTGACGTCGGCGAACGCCATGTCCATGCACACGCGGCCGACGAGCGGCGCGCGCACGCCGCGCACGAGCGCGTGCGCCGCGTTGCCCGCGTTGCGCGGCAATCCTTCGGCGTACCCGACCGGCAGCGTCGCGACGCGCGATGTGCGCGTCGCCGTCCACGTGCGTCCGTAGCCGACCGTCGTTCCCGGCTCGACGTCGTGCAGCGCGACGATGCGCGTGCGCCACGACAGCACGGGCTCGAGATGCAGTCCGTCGCCGTTCATGCGCCGTCGCGTCTCCTCGCTCGGCCAGATGCCGTACAGGCCGATCCCGCAGCGCACCGCGTCGAGCCGCGTCTCCGGCCACAGCATCGCCGCGGCGGTCGCGGCGATGTGCCGCGGCACGCCGGGCGCGACCTCGCGCGTCGCGGCGACGAAGCGCGCGAGCTGCTCGTGCGTGAACGGCGAGTCGAGCTCCTCGGCGGCGGCGAGGTGGCTGAAGACGCCTGCGAGGTCAAGCTCCGGCGTCGAAGCGTACTCGCGCAGCGCGGCGGGTGCGTCGGCGCAGGGGACGCCGAGGCGCACGACGCCGGTGTCGACCTTCGCCTGCACCGCGAATCGCGCGCGCCGGCGGCGCGCCGTGCTTGCGACCTGGCGCGCGTACAGCCCGCGATCCCAAAGGGTCAGCTCGGCGTTCGCCGCGTGCACCGCGTCCAATTCGCGCGGCGCGACCGGCCCGAACACGTGGACGGTCGCGTCGATACCGGCTTCCCGCAGCGCGAGCGCTTCTTCGGGGGCGTAGACGCCCAGCTTGTCGACGTGCGGCGCGAGCGCGCGCGCGCACTCGACGAGGCCGTGTCCGTACGCGTTCGCCTTGACCACGGCGGTGAGCTTCGCGGGCGCGACGAGCCGCGCGAGCGCCGACGCGTTGCGAGCCAGCGCGCCGGTGTCGATCGCGATCTCGGCGATCACGCGCGCCGCAGCATGCGCGAGACGATCAGCGCGACGGGCAGTCCGTAGAAGACGACGTAGCCGCACAGCGCGGCGATGGTCGTCGGGGCGGACGGGCGATGGTACGCGCCGTCGATGATCACCAGCGTCTGCATCGCCGCGTACACGACGATCCCGAACACGATCCCGGACACGACGGGTCGCCGCACGATCTGCGGCTGGCTGCGCGCGAGATAGCCGTAGCCGACGCCCCACGCCGCGCCGACGAGAATCTGCAGCCCGAGCCCCGCGCCGGCCCACGCCGGCAACCCGAGCACCGGCTGCGTCGGGACCCCGCGAAGCAGCATGACGTACAGGAACGCCGCCATGGCGATCGCGCCGACGATCCCCGCGGCCAGCCCCGCCGTCAGCCACTCCCGCAGCGCCACGCTTCGTTCCACGTCACGGGCGTTTCGCGCCGCCGCCGCGCCGCTCCCCGACGCTCGCGGCTGCGGGCTACGCGCCGATGCCGTACGCCGATTCGCTCGCCGGCGGGTCGCGCCGCGGCGGCGAAAGGAGGCCGGCCTCGAACTCTTGCTCGCGCCGCTCGAGCGCCGCGGCGATCCGGTCCAGCATCTCGCGCATCGTGGCCCGCGCGATCCGCCGCCCGAGGACGGCGTCGAACACGGACCCGAACAGCCCGAGCGGCGGACGGTACGCGCCTTCGAACGTGAGCCGGGTCGATTCGACGGACGCGATCCGGAGGCGGAGCGTCCCATGGAACAGCGGGAAGAGCCGCGTCCCCGCGTGCCACTCGATCGCCAGCGCGTCGTGGAGCCGGCCCGACTCCTGATCGTCCGGGTGCAGCGCGAAGACCATCTTCACCGGCGCGCGAGCCGCGCCGGGAAGCCCGGCGATGAAGTCGCGGAGCGGTACCTTCACCTCGACGGAGCGCTCGGCGTCGCGCAGGAAGTCCTCGGCGTACTCGTGCGCCACGGAGAACGGGCACCGCGCGACGCGCTCGACGATGAGCCGGGAGACCCTCCGCACGCCGTCATCGTACCCATCGCACTTCGCCGACTTCGCCTCTTGCACTCGGGTGCTAAGTCTGCTAATCTTTACCCTTGCCTGGCACTCTCGTGATCGAAGTGCCAACGGTCCTAACCCCTCTCCCACCCGGCAGCACAAGCTTTCGGAGGAATGGTTTTCGTGAATCTCAAGCCACTGGGCGATCGCGTGGTCGTCGAGCACGTGGAACAGGCCGAGAAGAGCATCGGCGGCGTCATCCTTCCCGACACGGCGAAGGAGAAGCCGCAAGAAGGCCGCGTTCTGGCCGTCGGTACCGGCCGCACGCTCGACAATGGCACCAAACTGTCGATGGACGTGAAGGTCGGCGACCGCATCATTTACTCGAAGTACTCGGGGTCCGAGATCAAGCTCGACGGCAAAGAGTACCTCATCATCTCGGAAAAGGACGTACTCGCCGTGATCGACGACGCGCGCGTCCCCGCCGGAGTGTAGTACAGGAATCATGGCAGCGAAGCAACTCGTATTCGACGAGAACGCTCGGCGCGCGCTCGAGCGCGGCGCCAACACCCTGGCCGACGCGGTGAAGGTCACGCTCGGCCCGAAAGGACGCAACGTCGTCCTCGACAAGAAGTTCGGCAGCCCGACGATCACCAACGACGGCGTGACGATCGCCAAGGAGATCGAGCTCCCGGACACGTTCGAGAACATGGGCGCGCAGCTCGTCAAGGAAGTCGCCTCGAAGACGAACGACATCGCCGGCGACGGCACGACGACCGCGACGGTTCTCGCGCAGGCGATCATCCGCGAAGGTCTGCGCAACGTGACGGCGGGATCGAACCCGCTGCTCATCAAGCGCGGCATCGAGCGCGCGGTCGAGACCGCGGTTTCCGACATGGAGACGCTGGTCCAGAAGGTCGACACCACCGAGAAGATCGCGCAGGTCGCGTCGATCTCCGCGAACGACAAGACGATCGGCGAGCTGATCGCCGAAGCGATGAAGGCCGTCGGTAAGGACGGCGTCATCACGGTCGAAGAGTCGAAGTCGATGAAGACCGAGGTCGAGACCAAGGACGGGATGCTCTTCGACAAGGGCTACATCTCGCCGTACATGGTCACGGACTCGGAGCGGATGGAAGCGACGCTCAACGATCCGTACATCCTCGTCACGGAGCGCAAGATCTCGGCGATCGCCGACATCCTCCCGCTGCTCGAGAAGATCGTCCAGGTCCAGAAGCCGCTCCTCATCATCGCCGAAGACGTCGAAGGTGAAGCGCTCGCGACGCTCGTCGTGAACAAGCTGCGCGGCACGTTCACGACGGTCGCGGTGAAGGCGCCGGGCTTCGGCGACCGCCGCAAGGAGATGCTCAAGGACATCGCCACGCTGACCGGCGCGACGGTGATCTCGGAAGAGCTCGGCCTCAAGCTCGACAAGGTCTCGCCGGACCTCCTCGGTCAGGCGAAGACGGTCAAGGTCACGAAGGACGAGACGACGATCGTCGACGGCCGCGGCAAGCAGGACGCGATCAAGGGCCGCATCGAGATGATCAAGCGGCAGATCGAAGAGACCGACTCCGACTTCGACCGCGAGAAGCTCCAGGAGCGCCTCGCGAAGCTCTCCGGCGGCGTCGCGGTGATCCAGGTCGGCGCGGCCACCGAGACCGAGCTCAAGGAGAAGAAGCACCGCATCGAAGACGCGCTCAGCGCGACCCGTGCGGCGGTTCAGGAAGGCATGATCCCGGGCGGCGGCAGCTCGCTGGTGCACGCGATCAAGGCCGTCGAGAAGGCCGCGGCCGAGTCGACGAACCCCGACGAGAAGATCGGCGTCGACATCATCCGCCGCGCGCTCGAGGAGCCGCTCCGCCAGATCGCGGAGAACGCCGGCTTCGAGGGCAGCGTCGAGGTGAACCGCGTCAAGACCGCGGAGCGCGGCAAGGGCTTCGACGCGATGAGCGGCGAGCTCGTCGACATGGTCCAGGCCGGCATCGTCGAGCCGTTCAAGGTGACGCGCTCGGCCCTGCAAAACGCCGCGTCGATCGGTGCGCTGGTCCTCACGACCGAGACGCTGATCGCCGACAAGCCCGAGCCCAAGAAGGACGGCGCCGGCGGCGGCATGCCGGGCGGCGGCATGGGCGGCTACGACATGATGTAGTCTTCGCCCCGAGCGAAGAGTGCAGAAACGACGGCCCGCGAGAGCGATCTCGCGGGCCTTCGTGATTTCCGGGTACGCATGACGGACCGGGTATCGGTCGAGCGAACGACCGCCCGGCGCGGGCGGTGCCTGCGGATTGCCGAAAACGAAGAGACATGGCGGAGTCGGCGGAGCGGATGGGCTTCGGAAGCAGCGCGGAGGTGCGCTCGCTGGCGGACGCGTTCCCGCACATCGTCTGGCTCGCGTCGGGTGACGGCGGACTCGAGTGGTTCAACCGCCGCTGGTACGACTACACCGGGCTTTCGCACGAGCAGACCGTCGCGCAGGCCGGCGCGGGCTGGACCCAGATGATCCATCCCGACGATCTCGGCGGGATCATGGACAGCTGGCGCGAGTCGCTCGCCAGCGGGAAGGTCTACGACGTCGAGGCACGGCTGCGCGGGGCGGACGGCGTCTACCGCTGGTTCCTCACGCGGTCCGCGCCCGTGCTGGACGACGCCGGCCGGCCGGTGCAGTGGGTCGGAACTTCCACGGACATCGACGACCGCAAGCGTGCCGAAGCGCACACGCGGTTCATCGCGAACGCGAGCGAGGCGCTCGGGTCGTCGCTCGACATCGAGGCGACGCTGCGGGAGCTGACGCGGCTCGCGGTGCCCGAGATCGCCGACTTCTGCGCGGTCTTCTTGAGCGAGCGTGACGGCTCGCTGCGGCTGGCGTCGATCGCTCACGAGGATCCCGCGGAGGCGAGCTTCGCCGAACAGTACCTGAACCGGTACCCGATGCGCGAGCGCAGTCCGTCGGCCGACGTCGCGCGCACGGGGAAGTCGTTCCTGATCCCGGTGGTCCCCGAGGACGCGCTCGAGCGGGCCGCGCGCGACCCCGGGCACCTCGACGACATGCGGCGGCTCGACGTTCGCTCCGTCGCGACGGTCGCACTGGTCGGGCGCTCGCAGATCTACGGGATCCTGCAGCTCGTCACACGGCGCTCCGGCCGAACGCTTTCGAACGGCGACGTGCGCATCGCCGAAACGCTCGCGGCGCGCGCCGCCAACGCGATCGAGAACGCGCGTCTGTACGAGCAGCTCCAGTTCGCGGCGAAGGCCGGCGAAGCGTTCGCGGAGTCGTTGAGCCTGCAGACGACGATGCAGCGCGTGCTCGACATCGTCGTTCCGGCGATGGCGGACTGGGCCGTGGTCGACTTGTTCGACGAGCACGAGCGCGTCGTGATCGCCGCGATGGTGCATTCCGATCCGGCGATGGACGGCGTCGTGGAGCGTCTCGTCGGCGCGTCCACCGCGAAGCCCGAGCTGGAGCCCATCATCGCCGCCGCGCTGCGCGCGCCGCACACGCAGATCAACGCGCGCATCGATCCGAGCGTCTTCGCCTCGATGGTGCAGCCGCAGTACCGCGAGCTGATCGTTGCGCTCGAGCCGCGGTCGTCGATCATCGTGCCGCTACGCTCGCGCGGCCGGAATCTCGGCGCGATCGTCGCGTACTGGTCCACGACGCCGCACGTCTACGGCGATGACGACCGGCCGATGTTCGAGGAGATCGCGCGGCGCGCCGCCGTCGCGATCGAGAACGCGCAGCTCTACGAGCGCGAGCGCTACGTCGCCGGCGCGTTCCAGCGCGCGGCGCTTCCGATCTCGCTGCCGGTCGTGCCGGGGCTGCGCTTCGACTCCGTCTACGTCGCGGCGCAGAACGAAACCCAGATCGGCGGCGACTGGTACGACGCCGTCCGGCTGCCCGACGGCCGCATCGTGCTCTCCATCGGCGACGTCTCCGGAAGCGGCCTGGAAGCGGCCGTCATCATGGCGGCGATGCGGCAAGTGCTGCGTGGCGTCGCGAACGTGTACGCCGATCCCGCGACGATGATCGATGCCGCCGACCGCACCCTCAAAGCGGAGCATCCGGAGCGCATCGTCACCGCGTTCGCCGCCGTGTTCGATCCGATCGCCCGCACGCTCGCGTATGCGAACGCCGGGCATCCGCGTCCGTTCGTGCGGCTCGCCGACGGCACCATCGACGAGCTTCCGGCGAGCGGACTGCCGCTGGGGCTGCGCGATCGCAGCGAAGCGCACACGACGGTCGTGCCGATCGCCGAAGGATCGCTGCTGCTGCTCTACACCGACGGGCTGACCGAGTCGACGCGCGATCCGCTCGAGGGTGAGGCGCGCGTTCGCGCCGCGCTCGCGGATCCGCGCATCGCGGAGCGCGACGATCCGGCGCAGGCGGTCTACGACACGGTGCTCTCCGAGGGCGCGCACGACGACGTCGTGCTGTTCGCGGCGCGCATCGTCGGCAACGGCGCGAACCTCACCCGCTGGGACTTCGACGCGCGCGACGTCGAGCGCGGACGCGCGGTGCGCGCCGAGTTCACCGCGCTCCTCGCGCAGCGCGGCGTCGAAGGCGACGAGCGGTTCGCGGCCGAGGTGACCTTCGGCGAGCTGCTCGGCAACGTCGTGCGCCACGCGCCCGGTCCCATCGAGATCGTGCTCGAATGGGATCCCGAGCGCGCGCCGGTGCTGCACGTGCTCGACCGCGGTCCCGGCTTCGTGCTCGCGCCGCGGCTCCCGTCCGACGTCCTCGCCGAGCGCGGACGCGGACTGTTCATCGTGTGGTCGCTCGCCGAGGAGCTGAACGTGACGCGGCGAGCGCAGGGCGGCGCGCACGCGCGCGCCGTCTTCGCCGTGCGCCGGCCCGGTATCCGCGCCGACGGCGCCTGACTACGCTTCGGTGTGCGTCGTCTCGATGACGACGGTCTCCGGTTTCTTCTTCTCGACGACGTGCTCCACGACGGTCGGCTCGTGCACGACGGTCTTCTTCTCGACCGTGGTCTCTTTCGTCTCGGTGACGTGCGTGTCGCTGTCCATGCTCACCGTGTTGCCCCGCCGCGGCCCTCGCCTCACGCGGTGCGCGGCGGTGCTTCCGGCGAGCGGGCGCCGGCTTCCCGGGAGGACCGCGTTTCGCGAGTCGGCCAATCAGGCGCCATGAGGCTCATCGCGGCGGCGTGCACCGCCGTCCTGCTCGCCGTTTCGGTTCGTGCGGCGGCACCCGCCGCCGCGGCCGGCCCGCAGCCCGGCGCGAAGCCGGCGTACCAGCGCTATTGCTCGCTGATGGCCGGCAGCGATCCGGCCTCGCGCCACTATCAGACGGAGATGGCGAAGCTGCCGCTGCCGAACGACGAGCAGAACGTTGCGATCGCGTCGGCGATCCGGCGCGCGATTCAGGCGCAGGAGCACAGCGCGATGCTGCCTCCGGACGTGCACATCATGTTTCGCGACGCGCAGCGCCTGCTCGTGAATCCGATGGGCAGCGACGAGCTGGTTCTCGTCACCGCGGGCAGCGGCAATCCGCCGCATTGGTACGATGCCGACGTCGACCGTACCGGAAGCGTGCAGAACGTCGAGCCGCTCCCGCCGGGCGCGCCCGAGCGCGTCGCCGGGTTCATGCGCGGGCTCGCCGCGTTCGTCGTGCTGAACCAGATGCTGGGCGGCGACGATCCGTTGCCGCGCGCCGGCTGCGTCGCGCTGGTGCGCGCGTGGTTCGCGCCCGCGGTCGGGCTGCTGCCCGAGCTGGAGCGCGCGGCGTGGACGCCCCCGCAGCCGGCGACGCCGCACGACATCGACACCATTCGCGACGCCCTGCGCGAGTACGCGCGCCGGCCCGATCGCGATCGGGCGAAAGCGGAGATCACGAAGCACACGCTCGATGCGGTGGGATTCGATCCGCCCGTCGAGTTCGTCTATCGCGATCCGGGCGAGCCGGGCGACGCGCTCGGCGAATTCGACGTCGTGCGGTTCGGCACGCGGCCGCACACCTACGCGATCGTGCAGCGGCATCCGAACGGGCACATCGACATCTCGACCTCGCCGCTGTGTCTCGTCGGCGATACGCGCTGCGCGCGGTATTACGTGTGGCCGTAGCGGCGCCGGTTCGGTGCGCATGGGCCACCGGCGCCGACGCCGCGATGACGGCGTATCACGACGACGAATGGGGCGTCCCCGTGCACGACGATCGCACGCTCTTCGAGTTCATCGTCCTCGAGGGCGCGCAGGCCGGGCTCTCGTGGGCGACGATCCTGCGCAAGCGCGAGGCGTACCGGCGCGCGTATCGCGGCTTCGATCCGGCGAAGGTCGCGCGCTTCGGCGAGCGCGACGTCGCGCGGCTGCTCGCCGACGACGGGATCGTTCGCAACGCCGCGAAGGTCGGCTGGTCGGTACGGAACGCGAAGGCGTTTCTCGCGGTGCAGCGGGACCGCGGCTCGTTCGACGCCTTCCTCTGGGCGTTCGCGGGCGGCAAGCCGATCGTGAACCGGCCGCGCACGACGGCGGATCTGCCGGCGCGCACGGACCTCTCGGACCGGCTGAGCGCGGAGCTGCGGCGTCGCGGCTTCGGATTCGTCGGCTCGACGATCTGCTATTCGTTCCTGCAGGCCGTCGGCGTCGTCGACGATCACGCCGCGACGTGCTTCCGGGCGGTGCGCTGAGGTGCGGCTGTTCGACGGCGACGCGATCGTCCTCGCCGGCGCGACCGGCCGCGTCGGCGGAGCGACGCTGGCGACGTTGGTGCGCGAGGGGGCGCGCGTGCTGGTGCTCTCGCGTTCGCTCGAACGCGCGGCGCGCGCGATCGACGATCTGCTGGACGACGACGAGCAAGCGGCGGCGATCCCGTTCGCGGCCGATCTCGACGATCCGAAGCAGGCTGCGGCGGCGATCGAGGCATGCGTGGAACGATACGGCCGTGTCGACGCGGTGGTCACGCTGGCGGGCGAAGGACGCACGGTGGCGCTCCTCGACTCGACGTTGGACGATCTGCGCGCGAGCGAAGCGGCGTTCGTCGCGACCGCGTACAATCTCGCCGTTCCGGCGCTGCGCGCGATGCTCGCGCAGCGGTATCGTGACGGCGCGCGCTCGCGCGGGCGGATCGTCGCCGTGACGGCCGGCTCGTCGAAGCAGCCGGCGCCGAAGCGCGGGCTGTTCGGCGCGGCGAAGGCCGGCGTGAACGTGTTGATGCAGGCGATCGCACGCGAGCACAAGCCCGACGGCATCGTCGCGAACGCGCTGGTGCTCGGCGGCGTGGCGACCGAAGCGTCGCGCGCGCTGCGCAGCCCGGAGGACTTCGCCGCGGCCGCGACGCCCCAAGAGGTCGCGGACGTGCTCGCATTCCTCGCCAGCGACCGCGGCAGCGGCATCAACGGCGCGCTCGTGGACCTGAACGCCCGCGAAGTCGACTGACGCTCGCGCCGCCCCCGCGCTCCCGCCTCGACCGAGCCGCGCCGCCTCGGCTGCGCCCGGCGGAGCAGGCGGGCAGCGTGCCGTGGGCGTAGCGGGCGCCATGGCTCACGCGCACGACGAGTTCTCTTGCCGCTGCCCGCACGGGCGTTTCGACCCCGGCGTCTTCGCGCACGCGTCGACCCTGTTCGACCGGCGGACGTTCGTCGCCGGGCTCGGCGCCTCGCTCGCCGCCGCGCTCTGGCCGCACCGGGTCCGCGCTGCGCAAGGCGTCACGGTGCTGCGCGCGGCGCGCCTCTTCGACGGGACGGCGATGCGTTCGCCCGGCGTCCTCGTGCTGCGCGGCGATAAAATCGTCTCGTTCAATGCGGGCGACGCGGGAAGCGACGCGACGACGATCGACCTCGGCGACGCGACGCTGATGCCGGGGCTGATCGACGCGCACACGCACGTCGCGGCGTGGACCGTCGTCTCGTATTACCTCGAGCGCAAGCTCGAGGCGTCGGACTCGATCGCCGAATCGGCACTGCTCTCGGTGCACAACGCGCACGCGATGCTGGCGAACGGCTTCACCACGGTGCGCGACGTCGGCGGCGGCAACGGCATCGATCTCGCGATGCGCGACGCGATCGCGAAGGGCGCGATCGTCGGGCCGCGCATGCTCGTCGCCGGGCCGGCGCTTTCGATCACGGGCGGGCACGGCGACCAGAACGATCTGCCCTCGTGGGTCCACGTCGACAGCGACATCGAGTCCGGCGTGTCGTTCGGGCCGTACGGCTTCCGGCAGCGCGTGCGCGAGCACGTCAAGCGCCACGTCGACCTCATCAAGATCCTCGCCACCGGCGGCGTGATGTCATACGGCGACGCGTTCGACGTTCCGCAGCTCAACCTCGACGAAATTCAAGCGGTCGTCGACGAAGCGACGAAGTTCGGGCTGCACGTCGCGGCGCATTGCCACGGCGACAAGGGCATCGCGATGGCGGTGAGGGGCGGCGTCCACTCCGTCGAGCACGGCACCGGCGTCGAAGACGCGACGCTCCACGAGATGCGCCAGCGTGGAACCGTCCTCGTCCCGACGATCTGGGCGCTCGACTCGATCCTGCAGCCAGGGAACCCGAATCAGATCCGCCCGAACAGCATGATGAAGGCCGAGCAGGCCGCGCAGCTTCGGAACGCCGGCATGCAGCGCGCGCTCGCGGCGAACGCGACGATCGTCTACGGCACCGACGCCGGCGTGTTCCCGCACAAGGAGAACAACAAAGACTTCGCGCTGCTGCAGTCGATGGGGATGCGGCCGCTGGACCTGCTTCGTTCGGCCACCTCGCGCGGAGCCGATCTGATGGGGCTGCGCGATCGCGGCCGGCTCGCGCCCGGGATGCTGGCCGACGTCGTCGCGTTCAACGGTGACCCGAGCGCGAACGCGGGGCTGCTGGAGAAGGCGCCTGCGCTCGTGATGCTCGGCGGACAGAAGATCGATCGCGCGGCGCTGGCCGTCTGAGGACGCGTCAAGGCGCCGCGCCGACGAGTCGCGCCAGCGACTCGGACGGCTCGCACTGCAGCTCCGCCATCAGCACGTCGCGATACTGCCGGTAGTGCCGTAGTGCGGCGGCGCGGTCGCCGCTGTGCAGGTACGCGCGGATCGCGATCTCGCGCGCCGGCTCGTCGCAGGGGTCGTACGCGATCATCTCCCGGCACAGCGCGAGCGCGTCGGCGGGCCGGCCCTCGGCGAGCGCCGCGTTCGCCAGCGCCTGCGCCGTCTCGCAGCGCAGCTCGCGCAGACGGCGCTCCGTCGGCTCGAACCAGTCCCAGGCCTCGATCTTCGCCGGGCGCTCGGCACGGAGAAGCGCGTACGCGTCGCGCAGCGCGGCGGTGCGCGCCGCGTCGTCGGCGTCCGCGGCACGTGCGCGTGCGAGCGCGCGGTCGATCTCCCACAGGTCGACGCGCACGGCGCCGGCGAGCCGGTACGTGTCGCCGTTGCGCACGACGAGATCGTCTCCTGCGATGCGGGCCTTGAGCCGGTGCATGCAGACGTGAAACGCGTTGCGCGCGTCGCGCTGGTCGTGATCCGGCCAGAGCAGGTCGGCGATCCGCTCGCGTCCGAGCCCCTCCGGCCGCGTCGCCATCACGGTGAGGAGCGCGTGCTCGCGCTCCGGGAGCGCCAGCTCGCTGCCGCCGGCGAGGACGCGGCCGCGCACCACCTCGACGACGAGCCGCGGCGCTTCGGCGCTCGCGCTCACGGCGTCGCGGCGGTAGCGCGCGACGAACGGCGCGAGACAATCGCCGTCCTCTCCGCGCGCGACGGCACCGACCGCGCGCTGCAGCCGCGGCGCGTCGATGGTCTGCGCAAGCTCCGCCGCCTCGGCGTGCATCGCGTCGCGGCGCGCGGGGTCCAGCGCGCCGAGCGCGAGCGCGGCCAGCACGCGGTAGTACGGTGAGCCGTGCCCGGCCGCCGCTTCGCGCGCTTTTTCGGCGTGGCGGCGGGCCGCCTCGCGATCGCACGCGGAGGAGGCCGCGACGAGATGTCCGCAGGCGCTCCATTTCAGGTAGCCCGCCGCGTCCTGCTCGCGCACCGTCGCCGACGTCTCGTCACCGCCTGCGCCGCCGCTCGCGCCCGTCGCGTGCGCGCGCGAGCGCAGCGCCGAGGCGAAGAACGTGAACGCATGGAGCGCGTCGCGCTCGACCGCGCCCTCGAGCGTCGCCGCATGCCGGTCGCATGCCGCTTCTTCGCCGGTGAGCCACGCGCCCAGCGCCGCTTCCGCTTCGACGAGCGCGATCGCGTTGCGCATTCCGGCACTTTGCGCGGCGCTCAGCGCGCGCGCGATCCGATCGCGCTCGGCCGTCCGGTCTCCGCGGACGCGCGCGACGTCCGCACCGAGCGCCACGTGCGCGTCCGTCGCCGCCGCCGGCACGCGAACGATGTACGGCCACGCCGACTCGACGTCGCGCTCGGCGTCGGCGAGCCGCCCGAGCCGTGCGCCGATCACCGCGCGCAGGTACAGCAGCCAGCCGTGAACCGGGCTTTCGCCGGCCGCGCCGATGCCGATGCTCGCGCGCAGCTCCTCGACGATGCGCAGCCCGCGCTCGAAGTCGCCGGTGACGCTCGAGATCAGCACGCGAACGATCGCGACGTAGATGCGCGTCGCAGGCGCGTCCGCCTGCGCGCGCGCCCACACCGTGTCGGCTTCGTCGAGCAGCGCCGCCGCGTCGGCGACGTACGCGCGGAGCAGCGCGGTGAGGGACCACAGCCGCGGGTGGCGCATGACGGTCGCGCGGTCGAGCGACGCCAGGACGCGCGCGTACCGGAGCGACGGCCCGTCGTCGTCGGACACGTCGACCCGTTCCAGCGCCGCGGCAGCCCCTTCGGCATCCGCGTGCGCGAGCGCGATCTCCGCGGCGCGCTGGTGGTCGCCTGCGCGGACCGCGGCGGAAGCCAGCGAAGCGAGGACCGTATCGAGCCGGGCCGCGTATCGAGCGCGCAGCGCCGAGCCGAGTAGCGCGTGGACGCGGTACCCGTTCGAGGCGTCGCGCGTGACGAACGGCGAGCCCTCGACGAACGACGAGAACGCGTGCCACGCGTCCGGCATGCCGGCGGGATCCGGCGTCGCGGCGCCGAGGATCGCGCGCACGTCCGTTTCGCCGCAGCCCGGCAGCGCGCTGCACGCGAGAAGCGCGTCGATCGCGGCGTCGGGCGCGGCCGACAGCACGTGCTCTTCGGCGTACTCGCGCAGCGACTCGTGCGCGACGCCGGACGGGGCGTGCGGCAGCGTGCCGAGCCGGTCTTCGCGCGCGAGGCGCGCGAGCAGCAGCACGGCGATGGGCCACCCGGCGGTTTCGTCCGCGACGCGCCGAAGCGTTTCGTCGGTCGCGCCGGCGCCGAACAGCGCGGCGATCTCGGCGGCGTCGAACGCGAGGTCCGGCCCGCGAAGGGCCATGATCCGGTGCGGCGACGCGAAGCGCGTCAGACGGAGGCGCAGCGGCTCCCGCGAGCACAGGATCACCGTCCGCGCATCCGGCCGTGTCGCGAGCAGCCGCGTGAGCAGCGCCCGCGCGGCCGGATCGCCGAGCAGCTCCTCGACGTCGTCGAACACGAACGCGGATCGCCGGCCCGGTGGGACGGCCCAGGCCGCGACGGCGCGCGCGACGCGCTCCGCCGCGCTGCCGCCTCCGTCGGAGATCATCGCCTCGTCGCGCGCGAGCGCCGCGGCCCGGCCCGGCTCCTCCGCGGCGAGCGCCGCCGGCAGCCTGCGGGCGAGGTCGAGCGCCGTCGCACCGCCTTCGGCGGACGGCTCGCGGGCGCACTCGCACACGGCGGTCGCCTCGCCCAGCACCGCTGCGGCTTGGCGGGCGAGCGTGCTCTTTCCGAAACCCGCCGGGGCGACGACGGTCAGGACGGCCGGCGCTGCGGCTCGGACGCGCGCCAGCAGCGAGACGCGCGGCAGCTCGCCGGGGACGGGGACGGTCGTCGAGAGGGTATCCATGCCGGGCGCGGTCGTCCCGCGCAGTTCGGGGCGTCGAACGCCGAGACCCCGCTCGGGTTGCGCGCCGTTTCCATTAAGCCTTTCTTACTTTGCACACGGCCCTGTGGAGTCTGTGGATTCGGCGACCGGCGCCGCGTGCGCCGGGTACGCTTTTCCGCAGGCGGGCGGGCTGGAACCGAGCCCGCTGGCAGACTGTTAAGCAGAGTGCTAATCCCCGACGAAAGGACTCCTCGCGTGCGGCATCACGACGAGACCCTCGACTTCGAACGGCTTTTCGCGCCCCGCGGGGCGCACGGCGCGTTCGAGCCCAACACCGACGTCTATTTCGACGAGCGCGAGCGCGCGCTGGTCGTGCACGTCGAGCTCGCCGGCGCCGACGCGGACTCGCTGCGCGTCGCCTGCGACGACGCGACGCTCACGATCGCGGGCACGCGCGCGCTGCGCGACCTCTCGCGCGAGACGTCGCTGCTGCGCAAGGAGATCCAGTACGGGGACTTCCTCAAGCGGATCCCGCTGCCGGTTCCGGTCCGCGAGGACGGCGCGACCGCCGTCTATCGCGACGGGATCCTCGCGATCCGCCTCCCGCTCTCCGAAAACCCGAAAAACCACCCGATCGTCCGGCGCGAGATCCGCATGACGGTCATGAGGACGCTCGCGTAATGGCGAAACCCGAACACGTACCCGAAATTCTCGGCATCCTTCCGCTGCAGGACGCGGTGCTCTTCCCGAACACCGTGATCCCCCTCGCGGTCGTGAAGCGGCCCGGCATCCAGCTCGTCGAAGAAGCGCTGCGCGAAGGCAAGCACATCGGCCTCGTCGCGCTCAAAGACAAGGACATCGAAGACCCCACGCCCGACGACGTGCGCCGCGTCGGCACGATCGGCACGATCCAGAAGATGCTGAAGGTCCCCGACGGCACGCTGCGCTGCATCGTCGCCGGCGGGCCGGTGTTCCGCGTCGACCAGTTCGTCGCGACCGAACCCTACATGGCGGCGACCTACACCGAGCTTCCCGACGTGACGCGCGAAAGCGAACAGGTCACGGCGATGCACCGCAACCTCGCGACGCTGTTCCAGAAGCTCCTCGGCTATCTGCCGCAAGCGCCCCGCGAGATGGAGATGGAAGTCAACAATATCTCCGATCCGAACCTCCTCTCGTACTTCGTCGCGTCGACGATGCGTCTCGACACGCCCGACCGCCAGGCGATCCTCGAGGAGCGCGACACCGGCAAGCGGCTGCGCAAGCTCACGCTCCTGATCACCAAGGAGCTCGAGGTCGTCGAGCTCGGGCACAAGATCCAGAGCGACATCCAGCGCGAGATGGAGAAGAACCAGCGCGAGTTCTACCTGCGCCAGCAGATGCGGGCGATCCAGGAAGAGCTCGGCGAAGCCGATCCGCAGCAAGCCGAGGCCAACGAGCTGCGCAAGAAGATCGACGACGCGAAGATGCCCGACGACGTCAAGAAGGCGGCGGAGCGCGAGCTCGACCGGCTTTCCAAAGTCCCGACGGCGTCGCCCGAGTACAGCGTCATCCGCACCTACCTCGACTGGCTCACGCAGCTGCCGTGGGGCATCTCGACGTCCGACCAGATCGACATCGGGCGCGCTCGCCACATTCTCGACGAGGACCACTACGATCTCGAGAAGATCAAGGACCGCATCGTCGAGTACCTCGCCGTCGGCAAGCTGAAGAACAAGCTCACCGGGCCGATCCTGTGCTTCGTCGGACCGCCCGGCGTCGGCAAGACGTCGCTCGGACAGTCCATCGCGAAGGCGATGGGCCGCAAGTTCGTGCGCTTGTCGGTCGGCGGCGTGCGCGACGAGGCCGAGATCCGCGGCCACCGGCGCACCTACATCGGCGCGATGCCCGGCACGATCGTGCGCGCGCTGCGCGACGCCGGGACCAACAACCCGGTGATGATGATCGACGAGATCGACAAGGTGGGCGGCGACTTCCGCGGCGATCCGCAGAGCGCGCTGCTCGAGGTGCTCGATCCGGAGCAGAACAACACGTTCCGCGACCACTACCTCGATCTGCCGTTCGACCTCTCGCGCGTGCTCTTCATCTGCACCGCGAACACGCTCGACTCGATCAGCGGGCCGCTGCGCGACCGCATGGAGATCATCAACCTCTCCGGCTACACCGAGCTGGAGAAGCTGCAGATTGCGAAGCGGTATCTCGTCCAGAAGCAGAGGAAGGCGAATGGGCTGCGCGACGCGCAGGCGTCGATCACCGATTCGGCGCTCAAGCAGATCATCGTCGACTACACGCGCGAGGCCGGGGTCCGCAATCTCGAGCGCGAGATCGGCACGATCTTCCGCAAGGTCGCGCGCCGGGTCGCCGAGGACGCGAAGTTCAAGGTGCGCGTCAAGCCCGAGAACCTCGTCGAGTACCTCTCGAAACCTCGCTTCTACAACGAGGTGAAGCGGCGGACCGCGTCCGTCGGCGTCGCGACGGGGCTCGCCTACACGCCGGTCGGCGGCGACATCCTCTTCATCGAGACCACCGCGATGCCGGGCAGCGGCAAGTTCACGCTGACCGGTCAGCTCGGCGACGTCATGAAAGAGTCGGCCACGGCGGCGATCTCGTTCCTCCGCTCGCGCTCGGTCGAGCTGGGGCTGCCCGACGACTGGTTCGCGAAGCACGATCTGCACATCCACATCCCGGCCGGCGCGATCCCGAAGGACGGGCCGTCGGCCGGCGTCAGTCTCGCGACGTCCATCGCCTCGCTGCTCACCGGGTTGAAGGTCGATCCTGAGCTGGCGATGACCGGCGAGATCACGCTGACCGGTCAGGTGCTGCCGATCGGCGGAGTCAAGGAGAAGGTGCTCGGAGCCAAGCGCGCCGGCATCAAGAAGGTCTTGCTGCCGCGGCGCAACGAGATCGATCTCGACGACGTGCCGAAAGAGGTGCGCGACACGATGCAGTTCTCGTTCGTCGACGAGCTCAGCGAAGTGTTCGAGCATGCCCTCGGGAAGCGCGTCATCACGCCGGTGCTGCTCGGTGCTACCGACGGAAAGGCGCGCGACAACGTCGTTGCGTTGCGGCCTCGGGCGAAGCGGACGGCGATCGGGCGCAACGGGGGTGCGCGTACCGGGACCCGTAACGGGGCTGGGACTACGCCGAAGCGGCGGTAACGGGCGTCAACCGGCGCTGCGACGGCGGGTACTCCTCGGTTCCGGCGTCGCGGGTGGGATCGCGCAGGGCACATCCCCACGGCGGGGACGCTCCCTGCGCGCAATCCTGCGCT